>Ga0209289_100017_pt1 | contig 125758 bp, 124 predicted proteins | sample GXS110809BmetaG_FD_184121 | JGI IMG/M metagenome (GOLD analysis project Ga0209289, IMG submission 184121) | Hot spring microbial communities from Gongxiaoshe hot spring, China to study Microbial Dark Matter (Phase II) - GXS 110809B (SPAdes)... ... | reverse complement strand
GGGCTGGGGTAATAAGCTGGGGGCCGGTCCAGTCTCCGTGCCTCAAGTTTATTGTAGAACGTGAGAAGCTGATTAGAGAGTTTAAGCCGAGAAAATACTGGTACGTTTCATGCGTCTTAAGATATGGTGACCGAGAATTTACTGCGAAGACGCCTGAGCTCTGGGACAGGGCTTCAGCGCTAAGGATCTACGAGTCTATCTCTTCCTCGGATACAGGGAGAGTTGCGAGCTACGTTGAGGAAAGGGTGAGTGTTGCGAGGCCGCTGCCTGCCCGGACAGATGACTCTCTCAGAGAGTTGGTGTGGATAACTGGTCAATCTTCGATAAAACTGATGCGGGTGATGGAGCACTTGTACCAGTCCGGCACCCTCTCCTACCCCCGAACGGAAACAAACAGGTATCCACCTGGCTTCGACTTCTTGAAAAGGCTCAGAGCACTGTCAAGCTCAGGCATCTTTAACCAGGAATTAATGGAGGTCTCCCCGAGGCCGAGGAATGGGCGGCTGAGCGACGGCGCACACCCCCCAATTTATCCAACTGCCGTTTATAGATGGGCCGGCATTGAAAGGGTGGTTTGGGAGTACTTCGCGAGACGGTTCATAGCTAACGCCTTCCTAGATGACGCTCGGATCGTGCAGCAGAGATCAACCATCCATATAGCAGGTTTTGAGCTTTTCGCGTCCGGCAGATATTTCGAGAAGCGAGGGTTCTATGAGGTATTTCACTACTTTGCGCCAAAAGAGGATCCGATACCGAAGATGGGTGTAGGCGATATGATAGGGGTCGCCCACGTCAAGCTTGTCGAGCAGCAGACTCAGCCTCCTCCGCGACTCTCAGAGAGCGAGTTGCTGAAGATAATGGAGACAAATGGTCTCGGAACAGACGCGACGAGGCCGCTCTACCCCGCCCTCCTCCTCGAGAGAGGATATATAGTGAGATGGCAAAGGAGGCTTAAGCCCACACGGCTAGGTGAAGTACTCGTCGAGACGCTGTCCAGCGTTGATGAGAGGCTTGTGACGCCGGAGACGCGTAGGACCGTTGAGGACTACATGGGTCGGGTTGAGAAGGGTGAGATGCAGCTTGACACAGCCCTACTCTCAGCCCTGAATGTCTACAGGCCATTGCTTGAGAAGTGCTTAGCCGAGACGGATAAAATCGGGGAGTTGCTCCAAAACTCAACGCATAATAGAGACAACTAATTGATCGGAGACTCAATTCGAGGTCTAAGGCATCCACACACTCAAGTCATAGGCTAGTTCGGGAATGCTCGGGCTTTGCAAAGGATGCGGCTCCTCGGTAGAGACTTGCGCTTGCTCCGCAGCCCGGGTTATTGCAATTTGTCGAGGCGTCTGAAGCTCTAATTAACTTCGGCACGCTCAGTGCTGCCCGTGCTCTCTGGGCGAAAGAGTAACATACGGGTCGGGGCTAGTAATGCTTGGTGGAGAGTTGAAGGCAAAGATTCTCCTCGTAATGGCGGTGATACTCTTAGGTTTTCTCATGTTAGGGTTAAGCCAGCAGGCATCCCGCCCAGCGACTGTAACCCAGACAGTGTCTCAGAGGGAGACCGTGACGACTATCTCAAGCCTTACATTGGCAACTACGGTGACTGAGACAATCCTCAGACTTGAGACTCGCACAGTTAGCAAAACCGAGACGGAGACTCTTTTCTCAACCGTAACTGTCTCTAGTAATGGAGATGTGAGAATTCTCTCAGTCTGCTTCTCCAAGCCGATGAACTGTGCCTCACTCCTCGTCTCCCTCATAAACTCGGCGAACAGAAGTATTTACGTCGCGGTTTACTCTTTCACGCGCGACGACATAGCAGATGCATTGATTAGAGCTAAGCTCCGTGGTGTAGATGTGCGGGTAGTGATTGAGGAGGAGAATGCTGGGCAGTTGGGGTCAGAGTTTACGCGCCTGCGTGAAAGAGGTGTAGAGGTGAGGGTTGATGGAAATTCTAGGCTCATGCATCATAAAATAATGATCATTGACGAGGTCATAGTGGTGACTGGGAGCTACAACTTCAGCGCCGCTGCCGAGGATGGCAACGACGAGAATATAGTGGTGATACGTAGCAGAGAAGTTGCAGAGCAGTTTCTGTCTGAGTTTTACCGGGTTTGGAGGCAGTCTGTAGCATAGAGGAGTCGAATGAGGAGTGGGCGTACACGGCATAAGTCTATACCGTCTCTGGACTTCGCGGTATTTGTTAAAATAGCAGCCTGACAAGTACTCATCAGGCTTGGTGGAGTTGCGGGAGGTAGCCTCGGTGGTTGCTCTCTTTCTCTTCTTTTTAGGAGTAGCCGTCGCGTCCGTATTTATTGCAGAGCTCTTCAGAGTTTTAGGCAAGGCAATAGGGGCTGTTCTCTTGGCCCTGCTATAATGCCCAAAACTCTACCAGTAGTCGTAATACCTCTTAAGCCTGGTCCCCCAAAGAGCTGCTAAGGATAAGCCCACAGCCAACCCGCCGATGTGGGCACTATAGGCTATTGAGCTGAAAGGCATCGTGAAGGCGAAAAGCGTCTGGATGAGCGCCAAAACAATTATCACTATGTAGGCCGGAGCAATTATCGGGATTAAGTAGAGGAAAAGTGCCAATGGTCGCCTTGGGAAGAGGATGCCGAATGCGCCCATTGTGCCGAAGACTGCGCCTGACGCTCCGACCGCCGGGATGAATGGCGCGAATCTGTTGGCGGGGAAATAGTAGCTGGTTAGTGCGTAGGTAAGCCCGCCTACGATGCCGCTAAGCAGGTAGAGTGTGATAAATCTCGCCCGTCCCAGAACTATCTCCACATCTCTGCCCAGAATTAATAGACCCCACATGTTGAATAGTATGTGTAGGAATCCGTCGTGGATGAACATGGAGGAGAAGAGGGTGAGTATGCCGTGGAGGCGTGCTGCTAGGTCGGGCGGCGCGACGATGTTTATTGGCACAAGGCCAAAATTTGAGATCATGTAGACGCGGCCTAAGATGAAAGTCAGGCCAAACACGGCTAGGTTCAGAGCTATTATGGTGAAGGTTATCACCGGTTTACTCTCTCTGACTATGTACAAGCAAACTCTACTTCTACATGCCTGAGATTTAAGTGTAGCAGTGCTCAAGGCCAGCGTAGGCTAGCGCGCATCTTTTTTTCATGAGTTCCCTCAAAATGGATGTAGCGTATCCTGATGGTGGAAGGTTCATCTGCAATTTAATGATTCCTCTATCTACTTTCGCCAAGTGGAGGTTCAATGGCTTGAGCATTATGGGCCTGTGTGTGCCTGTTGTGGACGCTTCTCGCATGACTCTTAGCTTGAAACTGCTCGGCCTGACTCCCTCCTCGTCCATGACATATTTTAGAGCTTCTCCCCTTGGTCCTCGCGGCATCCAGGAGAGGTATCCAGGGCTCGGAATAATTATGGACACCTCTCCACTCGCGACCCGTCTCGCCGCCTCCTCTAGGTTGCTGGCCGTGGCTTGCATAGGGCGTCCGTAGGGGCGTTGAAATCTGTCTATTCTTACGAAGAGGTCTCCGACCGCGGGCTCGTCCAGTCTGTAGCCATCTCTGAGAGAGATGCTAAGAGCCTTGTTAAACAGGTATGCAGAATAGGCGTGGACGAATAGCTTCCTTATTCTGAGAGGTAGCCTTCGGAGGGCTCCCAGATAGTCGCCGGTATTAGAGGACAGGTGTGTCAGAATTCTCCGCTCATAGCTCAAGCTCCTCGGGAAATCCTTAAGAGCCGACGCTAAGTCCCCGGTCTCTGCGAGTGCGCGCCTAGCCGCCCTCACGCGCTCAGGCTCAAAGTCGGTAGTGTGTGAGAGGAATAGCTCAACGGCGCCCCGGATATCTCCCCTAACGATATGCCTCCCAACCAGGTGTGTCACAGGCCGCAAGAGTCCGAATCTCTGATAGCCGTAGAAGTTCGGGATGCCCATCTCTTGAATGAACTCCTGATAGTGTTGAAGCAAATCGTCAGCCGCCTCAGCACCCCTTATCAGTATCTCGAATCTGTTACCTATGAGCTTGGAGGAGCTGAGCTTGTCGATGTACCCGATCCTTTTTGCTTCAGCACCGTTGAGTGTTATGTGGGAATAGTTTACTGCTTTCCTTGTAAGCTGTATGGCGACAAACTGATACGTGACGGCTCGCCTGTCCTTGATTCCGCATATCATGGCCTTGAGGGGCCTCACGTTGAGCTTTTTAGCCAGCTTGGAGACTGTGGGTATGGTCTCTCGGTCTCTTTTCCTCAGAATCCAAAGAGCGTTGCGGGCGGGCTCCATGGGGAGCGGGTCTTTACTCCAGAGAATCGAGGCGTCAAGCCCCCCGTCAAGTATCTCTGATACCACGAAGTCTTCAGGCTCCATCTTCACGATACCGCCTATGCCTTGCAGCTGGATGTAGTAACGCTCAATGCCGATCGTTGCCTCTATTTCGGAGCAACTCGACATCTTCAGCTTATACGCCTACTCACTCTAAAGAGGCCGACCTCTATTTCTCTATGACGTCGTCGACCCTGGGGCCAATACCGATATACTTAACTGGGGCGCCCAGCTCGTCCTCGATTAACTCGACGAATCGCCTCGCGTTTCCGTGAAGAGCGCCATACCCTTCCCTCCTCAACACCCGTCTCTCATCCTCCTCTATCAGAGGCCACCCCTCGAGCTCAACAAATCTAGGCCTCACCTTCCAGAGTCGCTGCACAGTCTCGGGATAAAAGCCCTCCACCCCCTCGTAGTCCTTGCAGATGCTTACCCTGCTCTGGCCTGAGAGTGTGTCTATCCGTGTAAGAAATATGGCGTCCACGTCGTTTAGTTGGCAGGCATATCTAAGCTGAGGGAGGTCGAGCCACCCAATCCTTCTAGGCCTGCCTGTCGTCGCTCCATACTCTCCTCCGCGTTCCCTCAGAGCGTCAGCTACCTCGCCTTTCAGCTCTGTTGGAAACGGTCCAGACCCAACCCTTGTGGTGTAGGCCTTGGATACTCCTATGACTCTGTCTATGGATCTCAATCCTACTCCTGATCCTAGGGCGGCTGCGGGCGAGACGGTGTGGCTCGAGGTTACGAAGGGATAGGTGCCATAGTCTATATCCAGCATCGTCCCCTGGGCGCCCTCAAACACGACCGTCCCGCCTGTCTCCAACTGAGCCCTGATGAGCTTTGAAACGTCTCCAACAAGCGGGCGTGCGCGCTCTGCTAAGCCGCGAATGACCGCTAGCACATCCTCCTCTTCAACCTTAACTAAATCACCCCAGAGTCTCGCCCAAACATCTAATATGCTCGAAAGCAGCTCAGGCTCCAAAACATCGCAGAGCCTTAGGCCTAGTCTCCCGTATTTGTGGATGGCGGTTGGCCCTATTCCCCTCATCGTCGTCCCAATAGCCGCGCCACCCCTGGCTTCTTCAAGCTTAGCGTCAAGCTTCTTCTGGAGCGGAGTGACCAGGTGGGCCCTCGGACTTATGGTTACTTCAACGCGGCCCAAGACCTTCTCGAGCCTCTCAAGGTCTCGGAAAAGCTCCTCCAAGTCGAGATATACTCCCGGCCCTATTGCGGCTTTCCGCGTCGAGACTGATGCTGCGGGGAGCATGTGGAGGCTTAGAGACCTGTCGTCAAGAGTCACCGTGTGGCCTGCGTTTGCCCCTCCATTGAACCGCACAGCAAGAGATGCTCCCCTAGCGAGATATGCTGATGCTTTCCCCTTACCCTCGTCGCCCCATTGGAGACCTATTACAGCTACGCCCGGCATGCTAGCCTATCCGCTCAACATCATGGGGCAGTGACTCGATGTAGGCTGCATGTGTTATCTGTATGAAGACCGCGTTTCTCCTGAGTTCGGGGACTGTGCGGGCGCCTAGATAGCTCATGCCAGACTTCAGGCCGTTGACAAGCTGTTTAACGACATCTGAGGCTGAGCCCTTGTAGTCAACATACGCCTCAACCCCCTCGGCCATGTATGAGTAGTCTGCAACCTCGTCGAGGGGTACTTCTCCGGTAGCCTTGGCTTCCCTGCTGAGCATGGCGTAGAAAGACGCCATACCCCTATACACTTTGCTCTTCCTGCCATTTCTCACGACTACAGCCCCCGGGCTTTCGTCTGTCCCAGCTAGAAGCATCCCAATCATCACTGTGGAAGCCCCGGCGGCCAATGCCTTCACTATGTCGGCCGAGCTCCTTATCCCCCCGTCAGCCATCAAGGGAACACCAGCCCTCTCGGCAGCCTCGCTGCAACTCAATATTGCTGTGAGCTGCGGAACACCAACCCCCGCCACAACCCTGGTGGTGCAGACCGCTCCGGGGCCGATTCCAACCTTCACGCAATCCGCATAGGCCGCGATATCCTCAAACCCCTCAGCCGTAGCCACGTTTCCAGCAATCAGCTGAACATCGTCTCCAAGCTCTCTCCGAATGTTTTTGAGGGCGTCCAGCACCAGTTGGCTGTGGCCATGCGCCACGTCAACCACTAAAACATCGGTCTCGGCCTCTACGAGGGCCTTTGCCCTCTCCATGTAGTCGCCTTTCACCCCAACAGCTGCGCCAACCATCATCCTCCCCTTAGCATCCCTCGAGGAATGAGGGTAGAGCCCCCGCGACCTGATATCCTTCGCAGTAATCAGTCCCTTGACGTGCCAGTCCTTATCAATTATGGGTATCTTTTCGACCTTATGCTTCCTAATCAGCTCAACCGCCTCCTCCACGGTCACACCCTCGCTCGCCGTCACAAGCCTGCTCCTCGGCGTCATTACCTGCTTGACCGGAGCCTCGTCACGCTCAAACATTATGTCGCGTGCAGTCACTATTCCGTGGACATGCGACTCCTCATCGACAACAATCAGGCCAGACACGCCCCTTGTCTCCATTTCTCGCCTCGCCTCTGCGACGGAGGCGTTGAGGTTAATGGTGTAAGGGTCGTCTATCACTATCCCCTCCGCTCTCTTGACCTTCAAGACCTCGGCGACCTGCTGTTTAATCGGCATAAACCTGTGAATCACTCCCAGTCCCCCCTCCCTCGCCATAGCAATAGCCATTTTGCTCTCGGTAACGGTGTCCATGGCTGCGGAGACTATAGGGATGTTCACCTTCAGCTTTCGGGTGAGCATAGCAGTCGTGGAGGCCTCGGTCCTCGATCTAAGAGTCGAGAATCTCGGCATGAGAAGAACATCGTCAAACGTTAACCCAAGTCCCTCCCAGAACGATACCACTGAATCCCTTCTCATTGACGCATCCAGCCACGCTTTAAATATTTTCACCGCACCACCTCCCCAAACAAAGCGCCAACCATAATATAGCGCAACCCACAAGCGATGGCTCAGGGTTGAAGACTAAGCCTCCCCCAACCGTAGGTGCGCTCCTAAGCGATAACGCTATCGCAGCTAAGCTTTTAGAGCTGAGCAAGATCTACGGAGTCAAGGTTATATGGGTTGCCGAGCCGGAGAAGCTCCCCCTCACAGTCCAGGCGGTCGTCTCAAGCAGGAAAGAGGCCGTGAAGGCACCGCCACAATTAAGGACCCTCTACGTCGAGGACTATCCCTCAATTGAGTGCCTGCTACTCAATCTCGTGGCGGGCACGGCTCCTGGAAAGCCTAAGAGCTCACTGGTTGTGGCGCTAAACTTGGGCCGAGCAGTAGGCGCAGCCTACGCAGTTGACGGTTACATAGTCAAGACAGGTCGATACAATAGTCTAACCTCATTCGAGAGCGACTGTAATGACATAATTAGCTGCATTGGAGAGGGGAGGAAAATAGAGTTCTATATCGGATACAGGCCCGAGGAGATAGTGCAGGAGCTGGCCTCCCGCCTCAGAAAACAATACCCCGGCGCCAAGATAATGTTTATACCCGATGTAGGGGGTGGCCCGGAGTTTAGGGAGCTGAGCCCCGACGAGGCCTCTGCCTTGAAGATTTATCTTAAAGCAGTATCAGAGAATATTTGATCCTCTTAAACATCATGAATAAGTAAGGCGGCCGTGGTCTAGCCAGGTATGACGGCGGGGCCCCGAGCATTGAAGGCGGGCTCGCCCGCAAGTCCCGGGTTCAAATCCCGGCGGCCGCACCAAAACTCTCCACCCATAGGTTATAGAAAACTTATATGCGGAGTAAAAACACCTAATATCGCTTGGGTGTCGCCTTCTTGAGTAAAAAGTACTTTAGGAGAGAAGAGATAGTTGAAAAAGACATTGTATCCGACAAGGCTTTGAGGCTTGGGTAAGGTAAAAGACCTCGGATACGACCCTGAGGGCAGAATAGTCATAATCTACGACAATGTCCAAGGAGTTGAGGAAGCTGTCCCCTCAAACCAGATATTAGCGATCGGAGACGTAATTCTCGTTAAGACGAGAGAGCAAGCTGATGTAGAAGCTAAGGCTCCCCATAAAACTGAAAAGACCTGTCCAAAGTGTGGGAAAGCTAACGCACCCGACGTGAGGTTTTGCACAGCCTGTGGCTCAAGACTTGAGTGAGAGGACATGAAACTGAAAGAAAACCTCAGGAATTCCCTAGATTACGTGTCAAAGCTTTTCAAGGATGGCGGCAGGGCGGCAATCCTCATCTTGTTAAACATCATACCAATAGTAAACTTCATCGTTACAGGATACTTCGGTAGAGTTATAAAAGAATCTCCCGAGAGCGACGCGCCTCCCCCGCTGGAGAAGTATGGAGCGCTTTGGGTCGAGGGATTAAAGATAGTTATCGTATCTTTTGTATACATGATCGTACCGATAATTTTGCTCCTCATCGGATTTGCCTCAATCTCTATCGGATTCGCGTTTTTCCCATTCATTGGCCTCGGAGTAATAGGCGGTGTTCTGATCGCTGTGGGTCTTGTTTTGTCTTTCCTTATCGCCATAGTTGCCATCATGGGTATTATCCGCATGGTCAAGACAGACAGGATGGGTGAGGCCTTCAACTTGGGCGAGATACTGTCCAAGATTAGATCGATAGGCTGGGTTAATTACATCGTCTGGCTGGTCGTGATCTTCCTTATTTCCCTGGTGGCCTCTTGGCTCCCTTCACAGATCCCCATAATCGGCTGGGCCATAGCGTTGATAGTTGCCGCCCCACTCATAGTGTTTATAGGGAGGTCGGCCTCAATACTCTATGAATCTGGAATATCTGTGGAAAAACCTCCATATAGAATATTCTGCGGCTACTGCGGAAATCCCCTAAGCCCTGAAGATAAATTCTGCGGAAACTGTGGAAAGCCAGTCAGCCAAACTTAAACAAAACTCGCCCTCTTTTTTCTTCAAAAGTTAATAACGGCCGTGAAAAACTCTACAGTGCCGGCGAAGTGGGTGCTGGCCAGAATGCCGGCGTAGCTCAGGCTGGCAGAGCGCGGGACTCATAATCCCGTCGCCGTGGGTTCGAGTCCCACCGCCGGCACATAATGTTATTTATGAGCAAGAATTTGCTCAGGTCTGCGGTGGGCGGGGGCCCTGACACGATGTTTTGCCGAAAACTGGGGACTCGCGTATTTGTAAGTTGCCTAGTCAATTAGATTTTAGCCATTGCTCTCTGAATTAGTTAGCCTCACATTTACAGCTGTGCTTTGTGATGCGTAGGTCTCCAAACACGGGCGCGGGTTCAGCTCTCATTCTGTGCAGGCGAAACAGCTTAATATCAAGCTGATTAAGGCCGCGGCTTCTCAGAGTCATGTTTAACCCCTCGCCTAAGCCTCTGTTTAGTCTGATCATGCTAAAGCATAGGGTTTAATCTTACTCATCGACCGGCTTAAGCGTGAAGAACTGTCTCTGGTAATAGACCAGAGGCAGCTTATCTGAGTAGACTTTACAGTCATCAACCCTGCCAATTATCAGCATCTTGTCACCTACTTCATATGTACTGTCAACGGAGCAGAAAAGCGCCCCTAAAACATCCTCAAGCACGGGATAAGCCTCATTCTCAAGCCTGAACCTAACTCGTTTAAACCTCTCACCGTGATCTACGTAGGCAAACACATCCGATATGTAGCTCTGATGCTGATTCAACAGATTTATTGCGAACTTTTTAGAAGCCAACACCATGTCACAGGTCAAGGATTTTCTCGCCAGAGATATCGCGACAAGGGGTGGGTCAAAAGATACCGAAGTAAACGAGCTCACGGTCATACCGTAATAACCTCCATTGACGTAAGTCGAAACCACCGTCACGCACTGCGGCACTCTATGGATGAACTCTCGAAAATCCGTCATGCCCCTTCCCGCACACGTTAACATTATTAAGCATAATATTTATACCGAGAATTTAACAAATTCCCTAAGTAAAGCCTTAAAAGAGGACCTGCCCCGGACATCATATGAAAAGTCAATTCACGCCACTCAACCCCCACGTGCCCAGTCCATATACAGGCCGATGCTCAAGACAGCGACGGGAAGAAGGGTATTATTTTGTAGTTAACTATGCCCAGCCATAGAAGGCCGCCCAGCGATGTATTTATATAAGGTAAGAGCCAGTAAACCCTCTCTATGTCTCTTTTAAACACGGCCACCGACACAGGAATCAAGGGGTAAATAATTACGAGGAAGCTGAGGGGGTGGTAGTTGGTCAGCGTAATAACTAAGTACGATAACACAGACCAGAAAACAAACGTCATGATGAGGGAGAAGTTGACGCCTAAGAAGACAGGCGTCGTCTTCAAGCCTGCCCTCCTGTCGTAGTCCACGTCTGGAATCGCTGAGAAGATATGCATGGCTGAGATGTGCATGAGGCCTGCGAGAAGGAGGGACCAATGGGGGAACCCTCCCGACGCAATATAGTAGCCGAAGACACCGGGCATAATGTAGAGGTAATTAGACAGGAAGTCTATGAAAGGCTTGCTCTTAAAGCGTAGCGGTGGTGCGCTATAAAAGATTGATAGGAAGAGAAAGCCGCCAAAGAGTAGCCGAGCTATGTTGTCTTGAAAGAGCATTAAGCCTATGCTTAGCGCGATTACGTAGGCGACGAGACGACCTACTCTGCGTCTTTCAAGACCCATAACTCTGAGCTCTTTCTCATCTTTTTTAGGGTTAATGAGGTCTGTGGTCGTGTCGAAGTAGTCGTTAATTCCGTAGATTAGAATATTTGCCGGAATAAAAAAGTAGACTAAATAGATATAGTACTCGATCTTTAAAAAGTCAGCGAAGCCTGAGGCTCCCAAGCTATAACCAATCACGTAGGGCCCCGCAGCGTAAATCCAAAACCTGAATCGTGAGAGCTTCAAAATTTTTAGGACAACATCCCTCATTCCCAAGGGATCCCACCAAGCGGAGCTTTGAATCTGATCACACGGATAAAGTTCGTGCTTGCGTTGAAGATTATCCTCTTTCTTGAAGGCTTAATTTTTTTGAGAAAAGTTATGTATGGTGCTCGGTATATTATTCTGGCAGTCCACTTATACATATCCGCGGCTGTCTTTATCGGGATAAGGTAGCGGTAGGGAATGTATCTGTAGCCTCGCTCAGCGAAATTCTGCCACTCGAAGTATCTCCTGATTTGACGTCTCAGGAAGGCGGTAAAGTTAGCTACTTTATCACACATCTCGTAAGGGTCGAAACTTTTTATGTTGTATTCCTGCATCTCATTCAAAGGGAGATACTGTCTTCCGAGCATAAAATCTTCCCTGACGTCTCTGATGAAGTTGATGTACTGCATCGCCCTCCCCAGAAATCTAGCATAGATAAAGGACTCTTCCGGTAGGTCCAGTATCTTAGCCATGAAAAGGCCAACAACCTCCGCTGAGCCGTACATGTATCCATACAACTCTTCTAGTGTGTTGTACGTCTTATGATACAGGTCTGATTCCATTGCGTGCAGGAAGGCATCTATCCATTCAGGCTCAAATTTCTTCCTTTCAGCCAGCGATACAAACTCTCTTATAACCAAATCTGAAGTCTCGTATCCAGATGCAGCCTTTTCATACTCATGCTTAAAGTTGTAAAAGCCATCAGCATCTTGAGGTATAGAGTCAACGTAGTTATCTGCCTTTCGGAGGAAGGCGTACAGCCTGAAAACGTCTGCTCGCACATCGCGCGGGAAAAAAATCGTGCTATTGAAATAGGTCCTGCTGCCCGTTTTGAAAAGCTTATAGATCTCTGGCTGGACAATAGTCAATCTTCGTGACATGACTTCACCTCAACTCCCTCTCAATCTTCCTCGCGACGATTTCAGCTGAGATTAATACCATCGGCAACCCTATCCCCGGATGCGTATACTGCCCAGTGTAGTAGAGGTTTTTTACCTTTCGGCTCTTATGCCTTGGCCTCCAAAAGGCCGTCTGGCTTAGAGTGTGGGCTAGCCCAAGTGCTGAGCCTCTATAGGCGTTGTATCTGGTAGTGAAGTCTCTAATGCTGAAGAAATATTTTACACCTATGCTGTTTTCTATGCTTTCGCCTGTCTTGTTTTCAAGATCTTTTACTACCTTGGTGAAGAGCTTATGCCTCTTCTCATCTGAATCATCCAGCCCAGCTCCAATAGGGACAAGAATAAAGAGAGCCTCGCAACCGTGTGGAGCGGCTGACACGTTTATTTTCGAAGGCACGTGAACGTAGTAAGAGGCGTATTCAGGCCATTTTGCATAACGGGGATCGAAGATCTGGTAAAATTTTTCCGCCCAGTCTCTCTCCAGAAAGATGTTGTGTGTAATCAGCGAATCAAGCTTATGGTCAACCCCAATGTAGGCTACTAAGGCCGATGGGGTATACGTCCTCTTCTCCCAGTAGCTGGGGCCATAAGTCCAATAGCGAGGTTCTAGCAGCTTTGTCTCAGCATACGCGTAGTCGGCGTTCACAACAACTGCGTCTGTCTCCCAAGAGTTACCATCCGAAATTATCCTCCTTGCCCTTCCATCAATTACCTTAATCTTATTGATCTCGTATCCCAAATAAAACTCCACGCCATGAGACTTGGCCAAGTCATAGACGGCCTCTACAACCCTTCTGATGCCTCCCTCCGGGTAATAGACACCCTGTGCAAGCTTTAGGTAGCTCAGGATGGAGTAGAAGGCAGGGGCCTTTGCCGGAGGAGTCCCCACGAAACCGATTGAGTAGAGTAGTATTTTACGGGCCTTGTCGCTCTCAAATCGCTTATATATGAAGCTCTCCATGGACTCGAATATATTAAATTGTAAACCTTGCAACAATATCTCCCTCTGAAAGAGACTGAGTGGGGAATCGAGGTCTTTGTATAGTGTCTTTGAGATGCTCTCGTAAAGCTTTTCACATTTTTGTAAGAATTTTCGCAGTTTTTCTCCCCCGCTTCTCTCTAATTTATCGAAAAGCATGAAGTTCTTTTCCATGTCAGCCACAATATCTACGACATCACCATCATCGTAGAAGATACGGAAACTCGGGTCAAGCCTGAATAGTCTATAGAAGTCGGATGACTTCTTGCCGAAATGTGCGAAGAAGTTATCGAAAACATCGGGCATGAGATACCAGGTCGGCCCCATGTCGAAGAGGAAACCATCGCGGCTGAAGACACTGGCCCTTCCTCCTATGGTCTCGTTCTTCTCGTAAACAGCAACTTCGTGGCCGTCTTTAGCCAGGAGGGCCGCCGCAGCAAGCCCACCTAGCCCACCGCCGACTACGGTTATTTTCAATCCAGGAGAAAAAATATATGTCATTTATTAACCATGCTTAATCTACTCAATACTAGTCTCTTGTAACGCCTACATTGTGGTGTTTAAATCGAAAAAATCGCGGGATTCTTATATTTTGTATATGCATGTATAATGATATAGTTGGCGGCTTAAGGCTGTCGGGCTCTCGATGTCTTCTCCTCTAATAAACCGGTTATTAAGTCTGAGCGGGCGCTGATAGAGGGTGAGATTATGAGCGGGCGGCTTCTCTGAGAAGCGTCGCCAATTCTTGGGCATCAAAAATGCTACCCTGGACCCTTATCCTTCCGGCGAAGAATAGCTGTACGGGGTCGACTGTGCCTCTAACTACTCCTGCCAAGTCTTCGTCTGATGCGATGATTGTTGCCACGGGGCTGCTGGTCTCTCCGCTTGAAACCTTGAGAACACCGTTCACAATTTCTAGGTAGTATGGCGCGGCGTCTGAGGGGCGGAACTGGAAGGCCTTGACCATCCGGGCCGTCCTCGCCTTTATGAGGGGTTTTTCGCTAGCCCTAGCTATTAGTTCCTGAAGAGCGGAAAAGGACTTCCCAGACACAGCTGGAAAGGTGACCCAGAATATTTATCTCTTCCCCACATGGTGGAGGAATAATTTTAAAGGGAGTGGAGCAGTGTTTTTCCGTTAATGAGGGTGGCACTTGCGTATAGTGGTGGGCTGGATACCACAGTATCAATACCTTGGCTGATTGAAAAGTATGGAGCCGAGGTTATAACAGTCACGGTTGACGTGGGACAGAACGAGGACTTCCGTGAGATTAAGGAGAGAGCTCTTTCGGCTGGAGCTGTTGGGCACTTCCACATCGACGCTAAAGACGAGTTTGCGGATGACTATATCAGGCCATGCATTCTCGCCAACGGCCTTTACGAGGACGAGTATCCACTCGGCACAGCCCTCGCCAGGCCCCTCATAGCCTCGAAAGTTGTTGACGTGGCTCTGAGGGAAGACTGCGATGCAATAGCACATGGCTGCACTGGCAAAGGTAACGACCAGCTGAGATTTGACACGACGATTCAAGTCTTAGCTCCACAGCTAAAGATAATCGCTCCAATCAGGGAGTGGGACCTCAGCAGGGACGAGGAAATAGAATATGCGCGGAGAAAAGGCTTGAAACTTGACTTCAGGCAGAGTAGGTTCAGCATTGATGAGAATCTCTGGAGCAGGTCGATAGAGGCTGGTGAGCTAGAGGACCCGTGGAGAGCGCCGCCTTACGAGGCCTTCAAATACGTCATCGACCCCAAGCTAGCGCCTGACAAGGAGGAGATAATAGAGATAGAGTTTGAGAGAGGAGCCCCTGTGGCGCTAAACGGGCGGGATATGACTCTCAGAAGGATAGTCGAGGAGCTGAACGCGACGGCTGGGAGGACGGGGTTCGGAATCATCGACCACATCGAGGATAGAGCTGTGGGGATAAAGTCTAGGGAGGTTTACGAGGCTCCCGCGGCGCTCACCCTCCTGAAGGCTCATAGAGACTTGGAAAAGATGACTCTCAACTCCAAGACGCTGATGTTTAAAGCGCTTGTGGAGAGGACATGGTCCCAGATGGTCTATCAGGGTTTCTGGCTCGACCCACTAATGGACGCCCTCAACGCTTTTATCGCGAAGTCCCAGGAAAATGTCACGGGAAGCGTTAGGATATCCCTCTACAAGGGCTCTGCAAGAATTCTAGGACGCGTTGCGGAGAACCCGCTTTACTCATCGGAAATCGCAACCTACGCTAAGGGTAGTGTATTCCAGCAGAAGGCCGGCGAGGGGTTCAGTAAAATCTGGGGGCTCGACACCGTGATAAGTGCTACGAGAAAACCGTCAAGGAGGGGCTGAGGATTACCTCTCTCTTCTCAAGCCTTCTTGCGGGACCTTAACTACCTCTGCTGCATATTTGTTTGAAAGAGCTTTGACAACATCTTTTGACTTGTTCTGATGCGCGATTGCTATTACGAACCCGCCCCCACCCGCCCCAGTGAGCTTAGCGCCGAGCGCACCTGCATCTAGAGCGCGCTCTACAGCCTCGTCGAGGCTTCTGTTTGAGACACCTATAGTCTTTAACAGGTTGTGCTGAACTGTGAAGAGAGATCCAATCCTCTCGAACCTCATGTTCTGTAGGGCGATCTCCATCTCTGTCGCCACCTCGTCGTTGACTGTTTTGAGCCTCTCGAAGATGTTGATGAACTGTTCTCTCAGGATTGAGACCTGTCTGACTATTGTCCCTGTCTTACGAGCCTTCTCCGCCTTAATCAATATAATGTCAAACATGCCCTGTGTGGGGATTCTTCGCGGAGTCATACCCCTGATGTAAGATATCACCCCACCCGTTAGCGTCGCCGCTAAGTCAACCCCTGAGGACCTAAAGTGAATCTCAGATTCGGCTATAGACGCAAGGTCAAGAAGCTCATTTGTCGAAGGCTCATGCCCCAGAACAGCCAGACAGGCAGACGCGGTGGCGAGCGAAACAGACGCAGAGGACCCTAACCCCATCCCCCTCGGTATCTGAGACTGGATCGTAATGTTGAAGCCCTTGGCGCCGTACTTTTCAGATATCTGGTCAATCATTAGTTTAAGTGGCCTCAACCTCAGCGGAGTCCTCTGGTCAGAGCTCTTTACGACCCTGTCTCCGTTCCATGTAGCCGAGATCTTAGCGTCGCGAGACTCGATCATCAACAGGCCGTCGCTTCTACTCGACACGGTGGCGTAGGCTCTCTTCGGGATGGCGCAGGCGACAGCTTTACCGCCATAAACTACAAAGTGTTCTCCGCACAGGATGACCTTGGCGGGAGCGGAATATGTTACAGCCTCCATTCAAACTCTTCTAAAAACTAAGTCAACACGCCTCTAAATATACATTATATTCAAATTTAACTTGACAATATTCATTAGAGTTCTAAAATTTCAGTCTTAGAAACAGCGGAACTATTATTAACCGTTTTATATCGCTTCAGAGAAACTATCCCCAGTGAACGGGCCGATAGCCTGCCTAGACATAGACTATTTTTTCGCGCAGGCCGAGGAGCTTAGAAACCCGTCCATCAGAGGCAAGCCCGTGGTCGTATGCGTCTACTCTCACAGGGCCCCCGACTCGGGGGCCGTGGCTACCTCGAACTATGTGGCTCGCAGATTTGGCGTCAAGTCGGGGATGCCTATCAAAACCGCAAAACATCTCCTGAGAAACGTGGACGCCGTCTTCCTCCCTCTCGACAAGCAATATTACGGCGAGCTATCCACCAAGGTCTTTGAGATTGCGGGAAAGTATTCCGACTCCATCGAAACAGCCAGCATAGATGAGGCATTCTTAGACCTGTCCTTTGTGACGGGTGGCTCATACGACGCGGCTGAGCCCCTCATGATGGAGCTTAAGCATGAGATAAGAGAGAAGGTGGGGTTGAGCTGTAGCGTGGGTGTTGCCAAGAATAAGTTGCTGGCCAAGATGGCGGCTGACGATGCGAAGCCCGACGGGTTGGTCGTTGTGCGGCCGGAATCTGTGCTCGATTACTTGGGGGCGAAGGGTGTTGGGGAGATACCCTATGTGGGAAAGAAGACCGCTGAGGTGCTAAACGAGATGGGTGTGAAGACTGTGCGCGACCTCTGGGGAGTCTCTATCGACAGGCTTGTGGACCGATTCGGCCTCAGAATGGGGCGGTTCCTCTATCTCTCCAGTAGAGGTGAATACCCTAGCCAAGTCACGCCCAGGGAGGGTTTGAAGCAAATGAGCCGGATAATAACCCTGAAACGCAACACTAAGGATGAGGAGGAGGTTTGGGAACAGCTTGATAAGATAATTCCTGAGCTAGCTGGGCGGCTTAAGCGAGAAAACCTCAGTTTCAGGGGCGTATCAGTGTTGGGCTTCACCCGTGATCTAAAGTTGATATCTCGGAGCTCTCTGATCCACCAGTACACCCAAGACCTCGGAGAACTGTCCTCAGTCGTCCGCCGATTGTTGAGGGAGCTTCTCGCAAGCCCTGGTGGAGAGCTAAGGCGCGTGGGTATCAAGGTATACGAGCTGCGGACTGAGAAGGGTCAGAGCAGGCTTACAGACTATTAGCTATCTCAAAACAACAGCTCGACAATGATTATGAGGAGGGCGGCTAGTGAGCCTGCTGCCACAGTGAGTAAAGAGGTGCTCAGCGTCCCGATGCCCGCGGCCTTTCCAACCACCACCCCTGTTGCGAGTAAAAGCGTGATACAGGTCAGGAAGGAGGCGGCGATCCCTAGCTCCAGCGGGCCAGAGGTGTAGGTATAGGCCAGATAAGGGAGAGAGACAAGGAACAGGGCCCCAATGGCTGAGAGGCCATTTACCATGGCCACGAGGAATATGGCCGGGAAGCTTACTCTGGTGTGGAGCGTGTTTTTAAGAGCCGTGAGCGTCGCCATCTCCAACCTTTTTATTCTAGCCTCCTGCTCAGCCTTCTCTGATATTACCGCGCCCGTAACCCCTGATATAACCATCGCGATCATCACGGCAGATACACTCCGTGCTATCACGTGGCCGGGATGAGGTCCTGAGATGTGCAGGCCGAAGACCAGACCTATCCCGACAATCGCGCCATCCATGACCTGTAGGGAGAAGTATCTTCGAGCTATATCACGTGTCTCAGTTATGGCCAAAATAATCTTTAAGCGCCGTATCAGCCTAGCCAGAACCATCTAAGCTTTCCACTACCTCCTATAATCCACCCTCTCCACCACAGCGGCGTCAACGCTGTGAATTGCCCCCCCAAGGTTTTTTATCGCCTCACTTATCTTTTCGAGCTCTATGTTCTCCCCATCAATAACAAGTTTAACAGTCTCGGTCTCCGCGTCTACCTCTAGGACTGAGATATCGATGCGCCTCACCCCCGGGACCCTTGCCAGCTCTCTACTAAAATCTATAACACTTGGCTGATGGGGCTTAAGAACATCTAATACAAGTCTCGTTATCAGGATGACTTCACGAGGTTTTGACATTCAGCTCGCGGGCACCCACTATTTACTCGCCGTTGACCAGACATATTAGTGTTGCTTACAGCGAATCTTTTTTATAGTCTTATATGACTTGAAATCGGTTCACAGCTCATATATGACCTAATTTAGTGCCGGGCTCAGCGCTCAAGATCTCAATCACTGTTTCAGCCTGGCCAGACACGTCATCGCCCGGAAAAATGTTGTATCAAAGTATTAATAGGTTTCTCCGTCCCAGACCATCGACTCGGTCGGTGTTGCGTGGTTTTTCCGGGGTAGAGAAGTTATTTAGGCAGACATGCGTGTCCTTAAACTGGATGTTCACTCTGAGGGAAGTATTGGAGGCGTCGCGTATCCTGGAGCGATATCTTAAGCCCACACCTCTTGTCCACTCTAAGAGTCTCTCGCGTGAGCTTGGATGCGATGTCTGGGTGAAACTTGAGAACCTGAACCCCACCCACTCTTTCAAGGTGAGGGGCGGAATCTACTACATGTATAGGAGGTTTGAGGAGGTCAGAGATAAGGGGGTCATAACAGCCTCCATGGGTAATCACGCCCAGTCAATAGCTTATGCAGGAAGTATATTCGGAGTTGATGTGCATGTAGTAGTCCCGAGCTGGGTCTCGGAGGTCAAGAAGCAGTCCTTGCACGAGCTAGGTGCAAACATAATAACCTATGGGTCATTCTACGATGAGGCAGCCCTCTACGCCGAGTCTCTAGCGGCAGAACGTGGATATACCTATATCCACGCAGTTAACGAGTCTCTGCTCTACCCGGGCGTAGCGACTATGCATCTCGAGGTTTTAAGGGAAGTTCCAGATGTGCAGATCGTCTTTAACCCCATCGGCGGGGGCTCCGGAGCGATTGGCGCCTGCATAGTTTACAAATCCGCTGACCCCTCCATAAAAGTCGTTGGCGTCCAGGCAGAAGGAGCCTCGGCATTCTACGAGTCACTGAAGGCCGGCCGCCTCGTCAGCAAAGATAAGGTTACCACGAGGGCTGAGGGGCTAGCTGTGGCGAGGGCTTATGAGGTCCCCTTCTCCATACTTTCAGGCAGGATCGATGATGTAGTGTTGGTTTCGGACGAGGAGATGGAGGATGCTATACGCGCCTTATACTATTCTGTGAGGCAGGTTGCTGAGCATGCGGGAGCGGCCGCTACGGCCGCCGCGTTTAAGAAGAGAGGGGAGATTGAGGGGAGGCGCGTCGTCCTTATGCTTACTGGTGGGAATATCGACGCCATGCAGCTTAGCAGGATATTGTATGCAAAAAGTTAGCCGGCTTTAATCATGTTTTAGGTGACAATTCTTATAGCGACAGGCTCATATAGCCTCTTGGTAGACACATATAATATATCATTCTCTCTCACGCCCGCGTCATAAAGGACATCATCATCGTTGAGCCTTCTATCGGCATGCAGTATCTCTGGGTCTGGAAATCCAAATACAGAAGCCACGGCCTCCTTTAGCCTAAGCACCGTCTGTCTTAGGTCGAAGGGGAAATTAATTGGGGCGGCCTCATTCTCGCTGCAGACTATGCAAGCCGGGTCTCTGGAGATTTTCACCCTTGTTAAACGCGAGTTGAGCGCGTCATACACGATTAGGCCGGTTGGGCTCTTACCGAGCCTGTCCTTGTGGATGAGCTGAATTGCGTGTGTCGTTATGATTCCCGCAACTACAGATGCCACGCTTTGGATGGCCGGTATTTTCGGCATAAGTTTGGAGCGAAGCTCCTCGATTGCCCTAAATATCTCGCCCTCCTTGTGTGAGAGTACGAGGTCAAGCCTGGCATATTTTAGGTCGTAGACTGTCTTTATGTTGAGTCTGAAAAGCTCCTCAGCAAGCTCGACGCTCAAATCTATACCCTGCTCTCTCAGGTCATTTACAAGGTCTTCTGGCCTCCTCCTCTTCAGCGTGCACTCAGCCAGCTTCTCCTCCCGAGGAATCAACTGCATGCTCTGACACTCTAGGCAAGCGGTTCTCTTGGGGATGACCACTTGGACATTCCCATAGAAGCCGTTTATTCCGCCGTCTATGAGCGGCTTGTTGAGGCTCACGGCCACGGAGTTGAGCCACCTTCTAGAGCCCCAGTTATCTAGGCAAGAGAGAACAATATCTACATCTCTGTAGACATCCTCCTCCAAGTCTCTTATATCGGAGTTATGGTGGTCAACCTTTACCTGCGGGTTAATCTCTCGAAGTCTCTCCGCAGCCACCTCGGCCTTCCCTCTGCCAATATCTGCGTCCCTGAAGAGCAGCTGCCTACTAAGGTTGCTTAGCTCAACATAATCATAGTCTACTAGTATCAGTCTACCGATCCCCATCATGGCTAGGTTTTTGGCGACCTCGCACCCTATTGCCCCAGCCCCCGCTATAAATGCTGTGGTGGAGTAGAGTAGATCCTGCTCCCATCCCTCTATTCTTAATTGTCTGTCGTATCTCTCAAGGCTGCTCATATCTCTGTTAGTCTCTCTAGCGCTCTTTCAGCTGTTGCGTAGAGCCTGATATACTCTCTTACACGGGCAACAAATCTCTCAGGGTAAAGCTTTAGTTCTTGGGCCGCCCAGACGTTTAGCGGGTCATCAGGATTAGGGTTGACGAGGAGATTCTTCAAGGCCTCGATCACAGAGACGACATGCATGTTGGGGTACCAGTCTTTATTGAGTATTGATTCACAGATCCTAGCCGGCTCCTCATCCGTGAAGTTAGGATGCCACACCCGGGTATGCCAAACGACCTCTGGGGGGATAAATGGGAAAGAGCGTGGCAGCAAAACCTCTACGACGAATACACCGCCGTCATATACGCCGCTACCGATGATAGTCCCCTTATAGTGGGTTAAATCTCCCCCAACGGCGTCGAAGTTGGGCTCATAGTTCCTGATGAGCTGGTATTCTTGGGCAAGCCTCTTCGCCCACCTGCCCTCAGGGAGGTACCCAACCTCAGACGCCTCCACGTTCAACCACCAACCGTGCGGGTTATCAGGACGAGTTTATCTCCTTCAGCTACACCGGCAGAAGCAACTGTCTCTGAGTCGCTTAAGGCCCTTCCCTTAAACGTCAGCCTAGCGTCCTCCGGCCTAAGCTTCTTAATCGCGCAGACCCGCATCTTCACAGCTCCTATACTGGCATTCGGGGGCACATCCAACTCTATGGGTGGGCCGCCACCCACCGCGGGTACTATCCTTATCTTCATATTTCCCGCATCGCCTACCTGAGTCTATTGTCAGAGCTATAAATAGGTTAGCCGTAGAGATTTGCGAGTGAATACTACGTAGGGCTATACGCGTTTTCTGTGAGCGTACGCATTAGTGTCTGCCAATGGAGGTGTATGGCTTAATCTCATGTCAGTGGCCAGCTGAGCTTAGGGTTAGGGGTTTATAGGCAAGTGATTATATGTTACAGGGGTAAGATGAGGGTAAGGCTCTTACCTCTTGCACTAGCAAAAATCATCAATCATTCTCTCTCTCAACCCAAGGTGGAGGTGGCGGGGTTACTTATCGGTAGGGAGGAGAACGGCGTGGTTGAGGTCTGGGACGCAGCGACGGGGGAACAGGTTGGAACGCCGGGCTTTGTCATACTGAATGAGGAGGTAATGGTGAAGGTTGTGGAGTTTTTACAGGAGCATAAGATACCGCTATTCATCGTTGGCTGGTATCACTCCCACCCATCATTGGGTCTATTCCTATCCCCGATAGATATCAAGACACAGCTCACGTATCAGTCTCTTTACCCGAACGCCATTGCCCTCGTTATAGATCCTTCTAGATATGAGGAGTCAAAAAAGGTTACAAACTCTCTTTACAAGATCTTTAGAGTGAACCAGCAGGGTGAGCCTATAGAGTTGCCAGTAACACTCGGGGCGGGAACAAGGAAGCTCCTAGAGTCAACGCTCATAGGTCTCACAACCACAGCCCTATTCCAGAGAGAAATCCACGACACAGCCATGTCTAAACCATTCAAAGCTATTAGCAACGTTTTCCGGCAGAGCCTAGGAATCGAGGGTGGGAGAAAAAATGAGTGACAAGAAAAAAATAGTTATAAAGAGAAGACTGCTCCCCGAAATCCAGCCGAACGAGCAGCAGATAAGCCAGGACGAGCCGACAGCAGATACACGGGCTGTGGAGGAGCCGCGGATAGAACCCGTGGAGCCTGAAGCCCAACCAACCCAGAACACATACCTAGAATCTATCAACAGCTTCAACTTGGTCCAGGAGAGGATAAGAGATATCAGGGAAAAGGACCGATCGATTCAGAGGGTCTTCAAGAAGTGGGACGAGGTCGACCTTAAGTCTGTAAAGAAGAAGCTGAACCAGTTATCAGACGAGCGGAACGCGATTTTGGCCGACGCCCAAACAACTGAAAACCTCCTCAACGAGGCTCTCGCAGTATTGGAGACCGAGATGAGCGAGCTTGAGGAGCAGCTCTTCGACAGGCTGGTGGAGGTTGAATACCTCAGGGAGAAGGGAGCCTCACTAAGAGATGCCGAGAACAGTAAGCTCAGGGCTCTTGAGTCCGAGATAGAGGAACTCCGTAACAAGATCGCGGAGAGTAAGACCAAGATGTCGGAGCTCCAGCTTAAGCTCGATAATATCCGCTCTCTTCCGAGAACGATAAACAAGTTGACGACAAGCACAGAGGAGGCTGAGCCCCTCTACAAGGAACTGGTCGCCAAGTACAGGGACGAGGCCCGAGTCTCATCCGCGATAGAGAAGATAGTTCAGGACGAGGGAGTGCCGAGGCCTTACGCCATAATTCACCTCTGGAAAGCGGCCCTCAAGCCAAGGGTATCAGGGCAGCCGTAGGTGGCATCTAGGGGAGGCGACAACTTAAATAGTGGGATAAACAAGACCACTTGAGCAAAAATCTTCCGGGTCAACCTAAGACCCAGCTCTTAAAGGTGGAAGATGAATGCTATCCAAGCTGAGATCAGAAATATTCAACTACTTGGCGAGCCTAGGGAAGGGCGAGCGGGTGATAACTCGAATAGATTTCGAGGGCCCCAGAATCGCGATTTACACGGCCGAGCCCATGGTCTTCGCGGACAGAAACAACATAGCCAGGGACCTCGTGAACCTGATAAAGAAGAGGGTGGTGATTAGGCCGGATGAATCTATCAGGAAGCCGGATGAAAACGTAAAGAAGTTTCTTGAGGAAGCTCTACGGGGCTTCTCAGCCAACATTATCTTTGATAACTCTCTAGGAGAGGTTGTGATTGAGAGCAGCGATCAGGAGCTATTCAATTTCCTGACACAGGAAAGGGTTGCCGCACTTGAGAGAGAGATTAACTGGCTTATCACTTTGTCGAGGACTCCGCTCCACCCTTCAAGGACGATTGAGAAGCTGAAGAAGTATCTGTACGGTGATGGCGAGGAAAGAGGTGAGATTCTAAGAAAAATAGGTGAGAACGTCTTCAGGGAGCAGATCTTCGAGCCCGGCGAAGTCTCGATAACAATTCTCGGGGGAGGCATGCAGGTAGGGCGGTCAGCAATACTTATGAGAACTAGGGAGAGTAACGTTCTACTGGACTTCGGGATAAGCGCTGGCGCAAGCAAGAACATTGACATGTTGCCGCGGATTGATTTTTTCCCAGAGCTAATCGATAATCTAGACGCTGTCATAATAACGCATTCCCACATGGATCATCACGGAGCTCTGCCCCTCCTGTTCAAGTACGGTTACAGGGGGCCAGTCTACATGACCGAGCCGACACTTCCGCTAATGGTGATGGAGCATCTTGACTATCTCAACCTTGCTGCCAAGACTGGGCAGTTCCCACTGTACGGTGAGCAGGAGGTCAGGATGGCCTCCCGATACTCGGTTCCCCTGCGCTATGGAGCAGTTACCAACATAACACCTGATATACGTGTCACGTTCTACAACGCGGGGCATATCTTGGGCTCGGCTATCGCCCATCTGCACATAGGCGAGGGGTTCCACAACATAGTATACACGGGAGATTTCAAGTACGAGAAAACTAGGATGCTTGACCCCGCCACCTCAAAGTTCCCAAGGCTGGAGACGCTGATTCTGGAGAGCACATACGGGGCTACGCCCATCCCGTTCACAAGGGAGGAGACAGAGCGCCTATTCTCGGAGCACATTTCTAGGACGGTGAACTCCGGCGGCAGCGTCCTCATACCTCTACCTGCTGTTGGACGAGCGCAGGAAATCATGCTTGTATTAAAGGATCTGATCGAGTCTAAGATGATTCCAGACATACCCGTGATTCTGGATGGCCTGCTCATCGAGGCCACCGCAGTCTACAGCTGCTACCCGGAATACTACTCGCTAGAGAGCAGGGACGAGTTTGTTCGCGGAGACTCACTCTTCTTCTCAGAATACTTCACTTTGGTTAGAAGTCAAAGCCATCGTGACGAGATTCTTGAGAGTAAAGAACCCATGATCGTGCTCGCGACGTCTGGAATGCTTGAGGGCGGTCCCGCTCTAACCTATTTGAGAAGTTTAGCTGATAATGAGAAAAACCTACTCTTATTTGTCAGCTACCAGGTGGAGGGGACTCTGGGCAGAAAGATACTGAAGGGTTCGAAGGAGATCACGATATTGACTGAGGAGGGTAAGCAGGAGGTGGTCAAGCTTGCTCTCTCTGTGGAGAAGGTGGACGGGTTCTCAGGCCACTCAAGTAGGCAGCAGATTCTCTCATATCTGAAGAGAGTCTCGCCGAAGCCCCAGAACGTAGTGTTTGTCCACGGCGAGGCCGAGGCTGTGAGCTCTGTCGCAGGCGCGGCTCGCAGAATTATAGAAGCCAACATTTACACGCCGAGAAACCTTGATTCTATAATCGTAGGATGAGCCCTACAAGAAATCTAAATGTAGTCCTCAAGCCGCCTCATTCTTTCATCCGGCTTTTCACTTCTCCTCTTGGCTGTTCTCGGCAGTATTTTCCCATAAACTCCGTCGAAACCCGGAATTATCTCGAGCTCACTCCTCCTCATGTCCTCGATAAGGGATGCAAGTTCTTGGCTGGAGGTCTTGGCTAATTCGTTGATGGGCGCGTCAAGGAGAATTCTGTATTCGCTGCCGAACTTGTCTACTAGGGAGTTGTAGATGGTCCATATCTTTCTTGTCTGGAGATACATCTCCGTTGTGTAGTCTGCGCCCATGGAGAGTGCTATCAGCTCTTGGAGTGGGAGGACATACATGAAATCTATCGCGTCTGAGGGGCGATAGCCTACAGGCCTGTCCGCGAGCTCTTCAACCCTGTCTTCAACACCCTTAGTAAGTCTCCGCCCACACCGCGGACACCGATAGTTCATCTCCCGGGCCTTCTGAGGCGAGACTGGTCCGACGCCACATCTTCTATGCCCAGACCAATGATACTTCCCATAACTCGGGGGGACCTCGAGAGTCATCAGGATGGACGACCTGTCCCGGTTCTTAATGGCGCGCACAATCTCTCCGTAGGCAGGGTTTTTCAGCTCAAACACCACCGCCTCTCTGCCCAGCCGATATGGATATGGGCTGTGCGAGTCAGATGAGCTTAGGAGGACGAACCTGTCAAGACTGCTTATCCGCCAATTCATAGGAGGGTCAGAGCTTAGCCCAGTCTCGATGGCGTATATCTCGTCAGACTTATCCTCGTAGCATTCCTCAAGCCTGTCCACCCCGCCGATAGAACCAAAAAGCGACCACCAAGGCGTCCAAGCATGGGCCGGGAAGACCAGACAATCCTGATCTATCTCCAGAAGTGTCTCAACCAGCTCGGCTGGCCTCACGTTAAGTATGGGGCGGCCGTCAGATGCGATGTCACCGTATCGTTTAAGCCTCTCACCAGCCTGAACCGACATCTCCAAGCTACTGAAAAGAATCACGTGGTGTATGCGTCTAGCTTTGCCGGCGAACTCGTGCACCGTCGCGACCTCTGTCTGGGTTACGAAGAATATGTTGTTTGCCCCACCCTTGACTCTGTAGAGGCCGGAGCCATCAATCTCTTCAAGCCCCGTCTTAAGCTCTCTCAGCCAGAGAGGATGTAGGGAATCGCCGGTTCCCAAGAGATTAACTCCTTTGAGGGCGGCGTAGTATTCTATCTCGTGTAGATTCATTTTAGAGGAGGTGGCTCCGCTATATCTTGAGTGTATCTGTAAGTCTGCGATTATTTTCAAACCCTTCCGCGTCCCAGCTTGCTATTCAGGAAATTGGATTTAACCCTTCACACATCTTGGCTCGCTAGCCTTCACTCCTCTCCGCCTCTCTGCCTTAGCCTTGCCCTGATTCTCTGTATTAAGGCGGCGGCCAGGGCTACAGATAATACGCCCAATAAAGATGCAAGTATGGTGGAGCCCGGTATCGGGACTCCTGCAAGAACGAGGGAGTTGAGCCTGACTCTAAGGACGCCTCCCGCCGTCCAAACCTCAAATTTTTCGTCGCCATAGCTCACCTCGACGCGGTATGGCGCGAGCGCTGTAGGTAGCTTAATAAAGCTTACGCTGCCCTCAGGGCCGGTTGAGTCAGCCCCCGCTATTAGGCCAGGCCTCCTGCCAGAGTAGACAACGACTCTGGCGTCCTGCACAGGTCTAGATAGAATATCGCTCACCGATACCGTGATTACTGTCTGCTGAATCACGAGCTTGATCTCTGTGCCGTTGTGCATAATCTCCTGCCTCAATATCTCGGTTCCGCCCCAGCCCAGAACTGAAATATTCAACGCACCGTGACGAAGCGGGTCGCTTTGAGCGACACCATTACTCAAGGCATAAGTCACACCATTTAGCGTCACAGTTCCGTTGAAAGGCTCTCCTCCGCTCCAGAAAACCCTAAACTTAGCGGGGCTTATCTGCAGTCTCAGAGAACCAGTCCTCGACTCGGATGGGAGGATACTTGAGTTGAGAACCAGTCTGGGAGTCCCCCTCTCCCAGAAATAAATCAGTACTCTGTGATCAGTATTGGGAAGCAGCTCCGCAGCTAATCTACTACCGACACCGGCGAAACGCCCTCCAGCACCTTCTATGACCCACTCTGCGATGATAGGACGTCCATCCCAGTCGACGAGAGACATGTTGACATCAAAGACAGCCACGTAAATTTCCTCCAAAACGTTACCCGCGACCCGCACCTCACCCGAGTAAACTGGAACATCCCTATAATAAGCCCTCAAGCTATAGACGCCGCCTGGAACACCTGGAATACTCAAGGCGCCATCTCTATCGCTCCTAAACTCCAGTGTATGGAACCTCACGGTGGAGTTGTGAAGAGGTTTGCCATCCATCGATAGTAGCCTAAACCTCGCATTATAGATGGGCAGAAGAATCTGCGACGGCTCCCCCGGGGTCGCGACTATGCTTGCGGAGGCCTCAAAATTAAAGACTGATGAAGCATTAGTAGCCGTTACCCGATACTGTGCAATAGGCTGCTGCTCCAGTACGAGTACTCCATCCCGCCGGCTAAGGTCTCTGAAGCTCGTCTCGGGAGTCGGCCCCTCCACATCAAAGACAGCGCCCACTGGAGCCCCGCTCATATCGGTTGCCGAGACGACAAGGTCTGCAACAGAGGTCTCAGCCTCAAAAGTTAACGGGCTGAACCCCAAAGTCGGATGATACCCAACGTACCTTTGCGAGGAGTGCACCTTCACCGACTTCCATGTAACTTCAACGGAGTAGTTCCCCGTGGGAAGTAGGTAAAAGGTTGCATAGCCGCCTGTGGATGAGTTCGAGATAAATGCGGTGGCCCCTGTCCGAGGCTCCTCGATTAGCTTGAGATCGACCGTCGCGTTGATGAGTGGTCTTCCATTCATGTCTTTGGGTTGGATTCGCAGGGTGTAGAGACTTGTTCTTATGTAGCCTGTCCTAGCCAGCTCTTCTGCGCTGTGAGAGGATATATAGACGGTAATGTTCTGCCTAATCAGTGGCACCCTGTAAATGACCGTTACGTCGTAGCTGTAGAAGTCGGGGAGCCGCCTGATCAATATGGCTCCCTCCCGGTCGGAGAATGCTGTTGTCGAGAAGGAGTAGAAGTGAGCCTTGAGGACCAGCTGAGCACCATCCAGACGGAGCGCATATTCATGGTCAGTGATTGTTAGATTGAATGTCCTGTAGGGGCTGAGCCTGAAAAATCCATACTCACCGCCCTTGATGCCCAAGACTTGCCACAGGTCTTCTTGACCAGATACACTGTACTCGTACTCGTAAGTGAAGCGGCTCGGATATCTGAGCTCCAAGGTGATAACGGGCTGCTGCTCGAATAGCTCGCTAGGCAGGTCTGATGGAAAAGGGAATGCGACTGTGAAGAGAACCGTTGATTCCGTGATGTCTCCTTCAAAGATGTATTTCAGCGGGTCAAGAGACTTCAGTGTACGGCCGATATTCGCTTTGGAGCTTATCGCCTCACCATACCTTGGCCAAGCGAACCATACCTTAGCGGACACAACATCAACCTGTCTACCGATGCAGTATCCAGTAACAGTTATCCTCCAGTCTGCAATCTTCCTGTCCCCAAATACCACGACATTCGAATCCTCCACGGAGTAGCCAGTTATGAAGTTGGTCTTGCTCATAGCCTCAAGCCTCCTAAAGACAGGCCTGAGGTCTTCCTCCCAGGTTTGCTGGAACTCCCTCACATGAGGAGTTTGAGCACGCCTCTCACAGTCAATATTAGTGACTTGGAAGGTTAAGTTCCCGGTCTCGCCTGGAAAGAAAATGTCTCCATAGCTTTGAAGCCATCGGGGGTCACCAGAGTCATCTGTGGGAGGGCCTTCAGGCATGAAATATATCCGCATATCCCATCTGGGCGGTTGCGCAATTGCGATGGCCAAAAGGAAGGGGAGTGAAAGAAGAATGAGAGAGTTGACAGCGAAGAAGCTGATATAAGCGGGAGCCAGGCTTTTACTCTTTCCATCCTTGCTAAGAGGCATAATTATCCTGAGGGGTTACGCCCTTTAAGCTCTTTTGGGGCGACGGGACAGTTTAATATATATATGGCAGTGCTGCATATTTAAGGCCGTGGTGTTGAACTGATTGACGGAAAAGTCTGGAGCCCCCATTTTCTTATACTCCAGGCCCTGCTCCGAGGCATTATCTCCCTTCTCAGCCCACTGTAGCGTCGTGTATAGCTACGCTGGACAGCCCATCATCGTGGCAGCTGCTCTTCTTGCATCACACCCCGACCGTAAAGTTGTGGTGATAGATGAAGGGCGATTGGTTCATGAACGCAGGGTCATAGGAGTTATTAGTGCGCCTCTTATAATTGGCTGGCTTCTGGAACCCCATGATGTATGGCGGCACTTCATGAAGATGAGGTGTAGTGATGCGGCCCAGCCTGTGGCCATCTGCGAGCCAGCCGACACACTTTCCGTGATTCTCGACAGGTTATCCTCAGAGGGGAGCGAGGTTGTTCTCTTAGACTGTAAACGGGATGGTCAGGTGAGAGCTTTAGACACCACCACCCTGGCGATGTATATGGGCCTTAAGCAGGACTTCAGGTCTCTTCTAAAATCGTATACCTGCGCTGACATATCTCCTAAAACTACACCCATTTACATCAGCTTGGAAAACACGCTTCGAGAATCAATCCACTACATGGTGAACAAAGGTGTTGACAGGCTAATCGTAAAGGAGGCCCGCTCTGTCCTGAGCGCCGAATCTATTACGCACTTTCTGTTCGGCTCAACTCAAAACATGGAGCTACTTCGCGACGAGCCTGACAGGCTGCTAGAACTTGAGCTGGGAGAGCTTGAAGGCTTTTTCCTGCAGCCTGGCTTGGTGAGTCGCAACGACAATCTGGAGACGGCCTTAGATAGAGTGATCGGTAGCAAGGCAAGGTGCTGCCTTATAGATGGAGAAGGAATGATCACTCCTCGCGACTTGACCGTGGGGTTATACGAGAAGATCCGCTCCGAGGCGTGGTCTGCGTAATACGTTCTGATTATATTCGGCGAGGTGTCATTAGATAGATATCTTCACATTGCTTAGCCTATACTGGGGATGGATTCGCGGAGCCAGCTCATAGACCAGTTGATCTCGACGGTCAAGGTCAGAATAAGTAAAGATATAGCCATGTTGAGGGTGGGGGGTCGCGACCTGGGGGAGATCCGTCAAGGCTCTCTGATGACGCTCCCCCTCTGGGTTGCAGAGATTCTCTGGCAGGAGCAGTTGGCTGACCCGGTGGGTGGTGGGGTAGATTTCCCGAGGCTGGTGCAGCTGACTTGGAGGGAGAGGAAGAGTCCTGTCGAGCTGGTGGAACTCCCGGAGAAGTTCTATTATGGCGCAGCCTCCCAGCTGACCCGGCTGCGCGAGGTAGACGCCGGTGCGTATAAGTCATTTATGGAGGGTTACAGGGACCTGGTCTATCTGAGGCTTAAGAAGATTCTGGAGTTTGCTCCGCAGAGGCTTGATCCCGTCTTGATTAAGAATATGACGGATGAGGAGAGGGAGCTCTATGTCAGGGTTAGGGCGGAGGTCGAGTCGTGGCTAGCATCCGTCGGCTTGGGGGTGAGATAGTTGTCTGGGACGCTGGAGGAGGAGCTGGCGGGATTTTTTAAGCAGGAGAAATATAGGGAGCTTATCTCTAGGGCGGTTGTTTCTGGCCGAAGGACAATTCCAGTAGATTTCGGAGACCTAATCGTGTTTAACCGGGAATTAGCGGAGCGAGTTCAGAACGAGCCGCTGACCTATCTCCCGTTCCTAGACGCGGCCGCCTACAAGCAGCTTGAACTCGAATACCCCGACTACGCATCCAATATAAAGAGTTTCGGAGTCTCGGTGAGAAACCTCCCTGAGACAATTCAGATAAGGAAGATCCGGGCAGAGCACTTAAGGAGACTTATCGCCATCGACGGTATAGTTGTGAGGGCTTCAACCGTTAGGCCTTTACTCGAGGTGGCGGCTTACAGGTGCCGTTACTGTGGCACGATAGAGTTTGTAAAGGGTGCAAGGCCCCCGCCGAGATGCAAGAATCTACGCTGCGCGGAGAAAAGGCCGTCGATGGAACTGGTCGAGGAAAAGTCAACTTTTGCAGACTTTCAGATCCTCGGTATTCAGGAGAAACCTGAAGACTTGCCCCCCGGCCAGATCCCCCGCACAATCGAGGTGAGGGTGAAGAACGACGCTGTAGACGTTGCCGCACCAGGAGACAGGGTGACAATAACGGGTATTCTGATGCTGGGTGTTGAGCAGGGTGAACAAGCGTCTCAGCCGAGGAGGATTTTCATCGATGCTGTGTCTGTTGAGCCTCGTGGGAAGGAGCTGGAATCTCTCCTAATCACTCCGGCTGAGGAGAAGATGTTTAAGGAGATGGCAGCCGACCCCCAGAACTATCAGAGACTCATAGAGTCTGTGGCTCCCTCCATCGAGGGCCTTGAGCACATCAAGGAGGCCGTCTTGCTGCTGCTCTTCGGCGGCAAAAGTAAGGTGTTCCCCGACGGTGTGAGGGTCCGTGGAGATCTACATGTCCTCCTAGTAGGAGACCCGGGGACAGCAAAGTCCACCCTCCTTCTATACGCGGCCCAGATCGCTCCGAGAGGAGTCTACACCTCGGGGAGAGGCAGCACCGCCGCGGGCCTGACCGCCGCCGTGGTCAGGGATGTCGGAGGGGGACTGGTTTTGGAGGCGGGGGCGAGCGTGCTGGCTGACATGGGCATCTGTGTCATCGATGAGATAGACAAGATGAGGCCTGAGGATAGGGTTGCGATGCACGAAGTAATGGCCCAGCAGACGGTCAGCATCGCCAAGGGTGGAATTGTAGCCACGCTTAATGCCAGATGTAGCATACTCGCGGCCGCCAACCCCGAGCTTGGGAGATACGACGTCTACAGGCCGTTTAACGAGAACGTGAACCTGCCCATCACGCTTCTCTCGAGGTTTGACCTGATATTTGTGTTGAGGGATGAGCCGGCCCCCGAGATGGACAAGAGGGTCTCGAGTCACATAGTCTCGCTGCACGTTGAGAGCGGGGTTAAGAAGGAGCCCCCAATACACCCAAACATTCTGAAGAAATACATCGCTTATTCAAAGAAGATAGAGCCAGCGCTTACGCCGGAGGCCGCGGAGGTTCTGCAGCAGTTTTACCTCAGCATGAGGTCGGTCTACGAGAAGACATCGACGGTCTCAATCACCGCCCGGCAGCTCGAGTCCTTAATCAGGGTAGCTGAGGCCCGCGCAAGGGCGTGCCTCAGGGACGTTGTGTCTGTTGATGACGCCCAGGTCGCTATCCGGCTTATGAAGCGGAGTCTCGCGGAGGTGGGCGTGGATGTGGAGACTGGGAGGCCGGATATCGACGTGATCATGACGGGTAAGCCCCGAAGTGTTCGCGAGAAGCTGAGCCTCGTGCTGGACGTGATCAGGGAGCTACAGGGCCAGCATGGTTATGCGGATGACGAGGCGCTTAGGAAGGAGTTGGAGGCTCAGGGTCTGAGCAGAAGCGAGATTGACAGAATATTGAACAGAATGATCACTGAGGGGCGGATTTATACGCCGAAGCCAGGCTCCTACAGGCTGGCATAGAAGTCCATGAAGGTTGAGGAGGCCGGCCTTTCCAAGTGGCTCGTCGCGTCTCTGAGGCAGGAGGGAGTCGAGAGGCTCTACCCCCCGCAGGCCGAGGCTCTCCGAAAAGGTCTGCTTGAAGGCCGCAACATAGTGGTCTCATCTCCCACAGCTTCGGGGAAGACATTGATAGCTATAATGGCTTCTCAGAGACACTTGGAGGCAGGTCGGAAAATCCTTTACCTCACTCCTCTAAGAGCTCTAACCTACGAGAAGGCCGTCGAATTCAAGAGGATACTCTCGGAGCGCGGCCCCGGCTACAGGGTTGTCGCGGTCTCAGGTGACTACGACGACCCGGGCGAGTGGATAGGTACCCACGACGTCATCATCTCGACGTATGAGAAGGCTGATAGCCTCGTCCGACACAGGGCTAGGTGGCTCTCAAGTGTGGGCTTGATAGTTGTGGATGAGGCCCATATGCTGGGCGATAGGGACCGCGGGCCCACGCTCGAGATGACTATAGCAAAGCTGATGGCAATACTGGAGAATCCCCAGATACTCTGTCTCAGCGCGACCGTGAGAAATATTGAGGACATAGCTGAGTGGCTGGAGGCTGTCTCCGTGCAGAGCGACTTTAGACCCGTGCCCCTGAGAGAGGGAGTCCTCTACGCGGGGAGGGTTATCTTCCGCGACTCTGAGGTTTGGAGCCTGAAGACTAGTGTAGAACCGCTCATAACTCTGATCTCTGACTGTCTTGTAGACGGCGGCCAGGTGCTGGTTTTCGCCTTGACCCGGAGAAAAGCTGAGAGCTACGCCGAGAGGATTGCTCACGCTTTGAAGAGCGTCGGCGTATTGAATAGGCTGAAGAGCGAGAAGCTTGAGCAGTACTCTCGTCTTGCGAAAGCGGAGTCAGACTCGCCTTTCTCAGAGAGGCTCTCAAACCTAATCCGAAACGGCGTGGCCTTCCATCACGCGGGGCTGGGCCACGGCCACAGGCGGCTCGTGGAGGATGGATTTCGCGAGGGGGCAATACTCACACTCTGCGCGACCCCTACTCTTGCGGCGGGGGTTAACCTGCCCGCCCGTATGGTGATTATCCCCGAGCACAGGAGGTTTGATTCAAGGACAGGAATGAATGCCCTAAGTGTTACCGAGTATAAACAGTTCTGCGGCCGCGCTGGAAGGCCCCTCTACGACTCCGTAGGATACTCCATACTTATCGCAGGGAACAGGACTGAAGCCGAGTATCTAATGGAGAAATATGTGATGGGCGAGCCTGAAAGAGTTTTCTCAGCTCTCGGAAACGAGAGACACCTGAGAAGCCACATACTCTCCCTCATCTCTTCGGGCCTCGCCAAGTCTGAGCACATGCTTAGACGCCTCATAAGCCTCACGTATTACGCCCACATCTTCGGAACCCAGGGGCTGGAATCAAAGATAGACGCGATTCTCGAACTGCTGGAGACACACAACATGATCTCTCGGGAGAACGGCTTGGAGGCGACCAGGCTCGGCTCCCGCGTCTCAGAGCTCTACATCGACCCATTAACATGTTTGAAGATTCTAGAGTATACGGCCGGCGTCGAGAGATTTTCCACCCTCGCCGCGCTCCAACTCATCTGCCTCACACCCGACTTATCGGAGGTCTGGGTTGCAAAAATTCGTGAGGGGAAGTTGAAGAAAATATTGGAAGAGGTCCCCGATGAAATCTACATTCGGCCGCCAAGCCCCGACGAGGACCCAGAGGAATATGAATTTCAGATCAACTCTCTCAAGAATGCCCTCGTCCTCTGGGCTTGGGTGAACGAGGTTCATGAAAGAGAGATTTACGAAAGGTTCAGCGTGGAGCCGGGCGACTTCGCCGCACTTAGGGAGAGGGCTGAGTGGATCTCATACGCAGCCTCGAGCGTGCTGGAGGTGGTCAGGCGTAGGAGTCTTGCGTCTCTCTATAGGGTTTTGACCGAGCGGCTGAGACACGGCGTCTCGGAGGAGCTCCTGCAGCTTGTTTCTCTGCCCGACATAGGGCGGGTGAGGGGGAGGATGCTCTGGAGAAGCGGGTTCAAGACCCTGGAAGACGTCAGGAAAGCTTCGCTCGACGACCTCGCAAAGGTTCCTGGCATAGGGGCGACTCTGGCGGCAAGGATCAAGAAAGCTGTTGGGGAGCTAGACTCGAAGGCCGAGAAGTAGCCTAACACTTAGCGAGGCTGCAAGAATATCCGCGGATGATCCGGGCCTCGCATCCAATCTTCTCAGGTAATTGTCAAGCTCGGCAATAGCTTCAAGCCCCCTCTCGGAGGAGGCGCCTCCCAGTCTTAGTGCTGTCAGGGCCATAGACTGGGCGATTCTAGCCACTAATATGTTCCTCCTTCTGATGATGTGCGTGTCGGGCCTACGCCCCATAACCGTGAGTAGCGCGTTCACACATGCAACCTCTAGGCTCTCGGATGCGCGCTCCCATCTGAGCAAAGCATCCAAGCACTCGTCAAAGACCAGCGGATAACCTTCGACAAGCTCGTCGGCCACCATGTCCCTACCTCGGTAGGGCTCAAAGGCCTGCAGTAACCCGGCTCTCAGCCGCCGAAATAGAGCATAAGTCTCTCGATCAACCACATCGAGGAAACATACTCTGCCGAGGCCGCCTGGCCTCACCTGCTCAATAGCCCTGAAAACATTTGAGGCATCCTTCCAGTCCAGCCTCGCCACAGTATCGACCGCCGCTCGCCTAAGCGCTTCAGGGCTCCTTGACCTTGAGCCGAGACTTCCAGCCGCCGCGGCTAAGGGGACAGTCAGTATTATGGCGCCAAGATGAGCGTTTCCCCCTCTCTGAACGCTAAGAGACCGCGTAGAGGCGTCCAAGATAAGTTTCCCGAGATTTCCTCTCGCCTCGCCGCGTCGTCCAAGCTTAGCGGCTTGAGCGAAGTATGGGTGGAGGGCGACGGCGCTTGTCGAGAGCCTGAAGACGTCTATCTCGGCCAATGGCTTGACCCTGTCCACGAGGCCTGGCTTCGGGTGGATGGCGGCCTCTATTGTGAGGCCCGTTGTGAAGCATCTGGCGACCTCCAAATCATTAGGGGAAAATGAAACTTCTCCTTTCATGCCCTCCTCTTCACCGCTAAGACCACTTCCGGGCCCTCAATCCACCTTACTTCGAACCCGGCGCTCCTCAGCCTCTCCATGACTCCTCGTCGAATCCTAACACCCCTAAACCTCTCACTGGGGCGCCCAACATAGTGCACCAACCTTCCACCCCCTCTCAGGATTCTGAAAAGCTCGCCATAAAACTCGCCAGAGTAAAGTTCGCCGGCTAGGGAGAATCGGGGTGGGTCATGAATAGCAAAGTCGAATAGGCCATCAGGGAGCTTGGCAAGGGCTTCGACCGCGTCTTCGAGACAAACCACAACCTGGTCCGACTCCATATCCCATGACCATGGGTTGAACTCGGCGAGCCGTAGAACGTTAGCGTCCTTCTCCACCGTCAGAACCCACTCAGCGCCCAGTTTTAAAGCCAATCCGGCGGTGTATCCAAGCCCGGTGCAGACATCCAGAACAGAAGCGCCTCTCAGACTCCTCCCCAACGCCCTCAGTTTCTCATAAGAGTCTTGTTCAGGGTAAACATCCTTGACGCGATGCATGTGGACCCCATCAATCTCTATGGTAGGTGCGTGGCCCCTACTTGTGTTAATCAGCTTATAGAAATGCTCCCCCCTGACCTCAAGTCTTCTCAGAGAACCATCCATCACAGCATAAACAGACCTTTCATCACCAACGAGCTCCACCAGATCCTCCAGAGTGAGAGGCATGCCTCTCAAACGGACTTTGCCCTCTTCCACCTTGACATACTCGAGGCTCCTCCAGAGGTCGAGGCTGGTCTTTACACGCTTCTCTCCAGCCTCAGCTGCTCTCAAAACGTCCATGGCCACGTCTCCTGTGATGATTGGATACACTCGCCTTCTGAAAGGGTATCTGTTTAGGTGCGTTATGGCCTCGTCTCTCCGACCCCTCTCTCCGAAGATTTTATGCACCGGTTATCAAGATTTTAACAGTGTTAAAATATTTTTACCAGCGATGCCGAAAGAAAGATATCATGGCTGAAAGGATTGAGCGCGTAATTCCGGCGCTTAGGGCACTATTGGCTGAGAAGCTCGTCAACAACTATGGGCTAAGGAAGGTCCAGGTGGCTAAGGCTCTGGGGGTCAGCCCCGCGGCAATATCCCATTATGTCTCAGGCTCGCGCGGAACTAGGTCGCCGGAGCTGGAGTCGATGTTGAAGATGGAGGATATAGACAGGCTCGTCGAGCGTATGGCAAGAAAGATTTCCTTGGGCATGACGGACTCAGCCTCTACCGAGCTGTCTATGTTTTTGAGGCTCTTAGTAGCACACCGGCATCCACAAGAGACTGAGGTCGGCGGGGTAGAGGATAAGGGTCTTATTCAAGCCTTGATTGAGAGGTTGTCATTAGAAGAGGAAGCTGCCAAGAGAGCTCTGGAGCTTTCCGTCAAGGCTAACTCTCACTTGACGAAGATGGTTCTGAAACAGATGGCGGTGGACAGTATAAGGCATGCAGACATACTCACGACGCTTCTCCACATAATCGAGAAAGGTGAAGACGTTGAAGTACGCAGAGACGACTTAAAACTGATCGCGGAGATGTCTAGCTTCGAGAACAGAGCCGAGGAGCAGAGACTCTCAGAAATATCTGTGGCGGGTCTGGGGCCTGTCATAACGGCCCTGCTCACCTCCATCGACATGGATGAGCAGAAGCATGAAATGCTCCTTAAAATTGTACTCGGCTCAAGCGAGAAGATGCAGTGAGCAGGTGGGATGAGCTTGTCTGGAGAATCAATCGAAAGGCTCTGGTCCCCGTGGCGCATGGCCTACATAAAGAGAGCATTTGAAAGCCGGGGCTGCATCTTCTGTGACAAGCCTAAGGCCGGAAGAGATAGGGAGAACCTAATACTTGCGCGGGGGAGATACTGCTTTGTGATGCTGAACGCGTATCCCTACAACTCTGGACACTTGATGATAGCTCCTTACAGGCATATCGGCCAGCCCAGTCTCCTCAGGGAGGTGGAGTTCGTCGACTTGTTCCGCTTGCTCAGAGTTTTTCTCAACGCGCTTGATAAGGCCTACACGCCTTCAGGATATAACATAGGAATGAACGTGGGCAGGCCCTCTGGTGCTGGAATACCGGGGCATGTCCACCTCCACGTAGTGCCGCGATGGACAGGAGACACCAACTTCATGACGGTGATATCTGGCACAAAGGTTATGCCTGAGACGCTTGACCAGAGCTATGATAAGATACTCAGCGTGTTGCCTGACGACATCAAGTCTCGACTCATTAACAAGTGGTAGGCGTTCAGATATGTTCCCCGCACCCCTCAGTCACACCCTCTTCATGAGTTTTTCCTCCCACATCTGTCAGCTTCAATCTCTCCTTAGCCTCTAAGTAGTATGGCGAAGAGGGGTTTGCTAAAAGGACGACCTTGCTGGCCTCGTCCCGCGCAACGAACACATAGCCGGTAAGCCTCATAAGCTCTTCCGCGAAGGCTGTGAGGTCCTCCATCGTGGGCATGTGGTCGCGGGTGAGCCTTTTCTGAGACTCTCCAACATGCACGTAGCCCTTACACTCTACAAAGTCGGGTGTGGCGACTTTAATGGCCTCCGCATACTTCTCGGGGCTCTTTAGGTTGAGATATTTGACGAGGGTCAGGCGAATTACCTTCCTGCACTTGAAGAGACGCATGATGCTCAGGCTCCTCCAGACCCTCTCCCAGCTATCAGGTATCAGGGGCTTGTTAACCGCTAAGTGTGTCTCTTTATCGGGTCCATAGAAGCTGATGTATAGATTAGTCGGTTCAGAGTCCTTTGTTAGAAGCTCTTCAAGCCTTTCAGGCATCGTGCCATTAGTGACTAGGAACGTCGTCATGCGCCTTTGTCTGGCCAACCTGATGAGCTCTGCAAGATAGGGATAGGTTGTTGGCTCGCCGTCAAGGCTTATCGCGATATTTGTCGGATACATGGCCTCGTTGAACTTCGTCCTCGACACCTTAGGGTTACCTTTGAAGCCTGATAAGAGTTTTCTCTGCTCAGCTATCATGGCCTCCAGTATCGCTTCCGGCGGCTCCCAATCACCGTTGTAAGGCTGTCCACGGTTAATTGTGTGGAACCTCCAACAGAAAACACAAGCCATGTTGCAGTACTGGAGACTCGGCGTCATCTGGAGGCATCTATGACTCTCAACACCATACCAGGACTTGTAACAGGCCTTCCCACCCTTCAGCGCCGATTTAGTCCAGTGGCAGACCTTTACAGCACTATGCCTGCCCACTATCCTGTAACCGCTCCTGACGAACTTCTCAGCCCCCCAAACGCCCTGCCTAGCCCGTCTTCGAGGCTTAGCAACGGCAAACTCACTCATGAGCCAAGACTTTTAGGTTTAGGAGAGATTTAAGTATGGAGGTGATCAACGAACTTGCAATTAGATATAAAGCGTGGAAACTATGGGGGAAAATTGCCTAACAGTCATGAAACTGGTCTTCAAGTTTGGTGGGACATCGCTCGGCGACGCATCCCGCATACGAAACGCTTGCAACATTATCCGCGAATATTTAGAGAGAGATAACAGGATAGTCGCTGTATGCTCAGCCATGGGTGAAACAACAGACCTGCTTGTCGGCCTTTTGGATGCGGCGGAGAAGGGGCATAGGAAGAGGCTCGACTCGGGGCTGGAAGAGTTGAAGTCAATGCATGTGGCCACTGCAGCTCAAATTGTCTCAGACAGCGGCATTAGAGCAGAGGCCTTGAAAACGGTCGAGGATAGATTCTCCGAGCTGACACACATCCTTTCGAGCATCTACTTCCTCAGAGAAGTGACCCCTAGAAGCAGAGACCTAGTCCTGTCATTTGGAGAAAGACTCTCCACGTGGATAGTCACATCTACTCTCAAAAGCATGGACGTAGAGGCGCAATATTTTGAGGGAGGCGATGCAGGAATAATAACTGACTCCGACTTCGGCTACGCCACACCAATCATGGAGGAGACGGTTAAAAACATCAGGGCTAAACTTTCACCACTCCTAGAGCGCGGGGTCGTGCCCGTCGTCACGGGATTTATTGGTCGGACAAGGGATGGAGCGATAACTACGCTCGGGAGAGGTGGCTCAGACTACACAGCCACGCTGCTGGGGGGTGCGCTCGGTGTCGATGAGGTGTGGTTGTGGAGCGACGTAGACGGCCTGATGTCGAGCGACCCCAAGGCCCTCAAGAATGCCAGGGTCATCACACAGCTATCTTATGACGAGGCATTAGAGATGGCGGTCTTCGGAGCCAAGGGACTGCACCCCAGAGCAATAGAGGCCGCTAGAAACGCGGGTGTAAAAGTCCGGATAAAAAACTCCTTCAACCCCAACGCGCCGGGCACGCTCATAACCCGCGAGAGCATGGGCTTCAACAACGTTGTAAAGGCAGTACTCCTCGTGCGCGACGTCGCCATGATAACTGTGAAGGGAGCGTCAGCCGTCGGTAAGCCCGGCATCGCTGCCAAAATTCTGCAAAACATATCAGACCGAGGCATCAACATCATGATGATCTCTCAAAGTGTCTCGGAGGCTGGTATCTCACTTATAGTGAAGCGGGATATTGCAGATAAGGCGGTGGGGGCAATTCAGAGCGGGAACCTGCCTGCGCCGCTGAGGGAGGTTGAGTGTGAAAAAGACGTCGTCGTAGTCGCCGTGGTGGGGGAGGGGATGAAGGGGACTCCCGGCGTAGCTAGCAGGGTTTTCGGGGCTGTTGCTAAGAGAGGAATAAACGTCAGAATGATAGCTCAGGGAAGCTCAGAGCTCAACATCTCGTTCGTCGTGAAAGAGAAGGATGGATTGGAGGCGGTTAAGGCGATTCACGAGGAATACAACCTGAGTTAGCCAGTCTTCACCCAGCCTCCAAAACCGCCAAGCCCTTCAGTATGAGATATACCGCTGCATAGATGGGAAGCTCGATCGAGCGGGGCTCTAGGACCTCGTCGAACTCCTCGCCACCAAGATTGAAAGCCGGGCTGTAAGAGACTCTTACCCTCACCCTTCTATCCCGTGGCAGAACAACAAACTCACGGAGAGGGTCAAAATCCTCAAGCATCTCTAGGTTAATTCTGCCTGCGAGGAGACCTGTTTTACCATTGAGCGTGCCAGACAGCCTCAGAAGTCTGTGAACATCCGTAGTAACGACAGGGTCGATGCGTAGAGACTCTCTCCTTACCGCTTCCTGAACCAGTACAGCCCAGAAACCGTAAGGTGCTACACCCCAGTCAGGCTCAACCGACCATGCCTCCCTCACATCGTCAACATACCTCGCATATTTTCCGAGACCGCTCAACTCCTCAGGTCTCTGAAGAAGTGAATATATCCTCTTAACAATCCTCCCATACCAGCCAGATTCGTCGAACCTCGGCGGAGGTAATAAGTCCAGCCTGGGCCTCCCCCTCGCCCCATCTCCGCCAGGCAGCCCCAGAAGTCGCGGGACAAACCCCACGCATGTCAGGTAGCTCACAAGATTTTTACGAGCCATCTGGTCCAGCTCTAAATAATCAGGAGAATACACAACCAAGTGATACCCCCTGTTCCCCGAAAACCCGACCTCAACCTCGCCAATCCCGACTCCAAACTCATCAATCAAGATCTCGGCGAGTCTATTCGCCTCGGCGCGGGCAGCACTTAAACAAGTATCACACACCCAATCAACCTCCATCAATTCTCTACCACATCTTGGACAAGTCTTATCATGCTCAATTACGAGGCCATGAGTAGAGCAGACGTGGTAAACGTGTTGAGAGACGCAAGGCAAATCAAGATGGTCTGCGTCGATATCAAAGATGATGTCCGCCCCAGCCCAGCCCTTCTCCTCCATAGGCGCGGAGGGGTATTGATAATAGGCCGCTGAGCGATATGCGTGGAGCGGAGCAACCCTGATTATCTCAGCCCTCACCTCTTCGGGGGACCTGAAAGAAAGATGCCGGGTCATCTCTCCCAGATCAAAGGACCAGTAGCCAAACTCCCTAGCCTCGGTTCTCGGAGGAGGTGAGATGAATTCAGGTCTACTTCGATAGTGTTCTCTAAATATTTTCTTCACGAAAAGCATCGAGCTCTCCGTCCTAGCCTTCACTCCACATAGCCAGTTATTTGAGACCCCTTAAATGTTCGCCCGGCTATACCTGGAGGCCGACACGCCTGAGGAGTCTCTCCCAGTCTAGACGAGTTATCAGGTATACCAGAAGCATAGCCGCTCCAGCGCTCGAAAATGCTAGTATTAGTGCTTGCTGCGGGTTTAGGCCCGTCGGCCCACACTCAACCAACAGGCAGGCCAAGTCTCTCCAGTAAATTGAAACAAAAGCAACGACAGACGTAATGAAGAGCTTACCAGCAAAGACGAGTGGGAAGAAATAGGCATTTCTGTAGCCGCTAATCGCTAATAAAACATAGACTATGTCGTCGGGGACCGGTGTAGCCGCGGTCAAGAGAACAGCAATCCAGCCATACCTCCTCACGAGCCTCTCCAGAGGCGATATCTTGTTGAGCGTCTCCTGGCTGAGAAGCCTCCGCCCACCCTTGAAAACGTTAAAGAGGACAAGCTTCCCAGAAGCAGCCCCAGCGGCGCTAACAATAGCTGTCAGCGTAGGGTCGAGCCTCCCCGCAACGACTGCGACGATTATAGGTGGGATATAGGGGCCGGAGATGAACGGTAGCATGCTTCCAAGCAGGCTGGAGGCGAAGACGCCTGTATATCCGTAGAAAGTGAGCCCGCTCCAGAACTCCGGGTCAAATATGCTCAAGCGGCTGACAGGTCTGCGAGCGCTGCGCTATTTAAAAATGCATGTGTCGCCTTGAGGATGAATGCTTCCCTCCTCCAAAGAGCTGTGTTGAAAAACTTGGGACGCAGATTAAACTTAAAGAATGGCTGAAAAGAGAGTCATAGAGGATGGATTGAGGGTGATAATTCAGATACCGTCGGCCCTTCGGGGGTTAACTGGAAACGCACACCGTGTAGAGGTGGAGGCTAAAACTGTGGGCGAGGCCCTAAACGCTTTGCTTGAGAAATTCCCCGCCATAGAACGCTACATATTCGATGAGCAGCGAAGGTTGCGGAGCTTTGTTAACATCTTCATAAATGAGAGGGATATCCGCACACTAAATGGTCTTGAGACGAGGCTCAACGACTCGGATAGAATCTTGATTCTTCCCGCAATCGCGGGCGGCGGAGATGGTTGGCGAAAATATATTTAAAAGGCAGCCTCATCAAACGGCTCATGAGGTGTGTCGGGCCTAATCCAAAATACATCACAAAGCAGATTTGGTGCAGCCAGTCTCTCGCTCCAGGAAATAAGGCGATACGGCCGCCACCTAATTATGCCCGAGGTCGGCATCGAGGGTCAGAGACGCATTAAAAACGCCCGCGTCCTTATAGTAGGTGCGGGCGGTTTAGGGGCGCCGGTCTCTCTTTATCTCACAGCCGCGGGTGTGGGGAAGATAGGCCTAGTTGATTTTGACGAGGTCGATGAGACCAATCTGCAGAGGCAAGTAATCTTCACAACCCCCGATGTGGGGCGCAAGAAGGTGGATGTAGCGAAGGACCGCCTCCTCAAGCTTAACCCACACATCGAGGTGGAGACGTACGACACACAGCTCAGCTCAGATAATGCGCTAGAAATAATCAGTAACTACGACATAGTGGTCGATGCAACAGACAACTTTCCAACGCGATACCTCCTCAGCGATGCATGCGTATTCCTTAAGAAGCCACTGGTCTATGGCAGCATCTTCAGGTTCGACGGGCAGGTCAGCGTCTTCCACGCAGAAAAAGGCCCTTGCTACCGTTGCCTATATCCGGAGCCGCCTCCACCAGGCCTTGTTCCTTCATGTGCTGAGGGAGGGGTCCTCGGTGTTTTACCGGGCATTATCGGGTCGCTACAGGCCAACGAGACGCTTAAGCTTATAGTGGGAATCGGCCAGCCACTGATAGGCCGGTTACTGCTTGTCGACGCACTCAACATGACCTTCAGAGAACTAAGCATCAACAAGGACAGGAACTGCCCGGTGTGCGGAGATAACCCGACCATCAAGGAGCTAATAGACTATGAGCAGTTCTGCGGAGCCCGTGTGTCAGGAGAAGACATTACATCGCATGGCAACTCTATAACACCCCTTGAGCTCAAAGAGCTGCTACAGAGAAGCGTGGATATTCAGCTCATCGACGTGAGAGAGCCCGTAGAGTGGGAGATTTGCAGGATACCCGGCGCCAGGCTAATCCCCCTCGGCCAGCTTACCTCCCGTCTCCACGAGATAGACCAGACCAAAAAAGTCATAGTCTACTGCCACTCAGGCCAGAGGAGCGCTCTCGCCGTCAAGCTCCTCAGAGAGCTCGGCCTAACCAACACATACAACCTCGCAGGAGGCATAGACGCTTACGCGGAGCAAGTCGACACATCTATCCCCCGCTACTAGCCTAAAACCTAAAACCTCCCCAACCAGCACTTTAGGATGAGGCCTGCGGGGGTCGCCAAGCCTGGTCAAAGGCGCAGGGCTCAGGATCCATGGACACGATGAGAGCCCCTGTCCCGTGGAGGGCCTAGCCAGGCCCCCTGGGCAGTAGGGGTTCGTGGGTTCAAATCCCACCCCCCGCAATCTCGTTATCGGCGGCTCCTCAGGCGAATCAAGCTGTCTCCCGTCAGACGTGTTGCTTCGTATTGGTTTCTCGCGCCATTTCTGTTACAAGGTAAACGGCACGGGTGAGCGCTTTCTATTGGCCGCTGGCCCCATTGTCCCGGTAGAAGAGCAGTGACAACTTGGTCACGATCTTTATCCATCGACCCTATTTCGCCGACATTTTTGGTTGGGGGTGCTCTGTCGAGAGTCAGGTCAGGTTCCAGTGTACTGGTATGAATCGGCTTTTCTTTATCCCGTGCTGTGGCGGCCTACCTATTATCGCTATTTTGTAGCCGCATCTAGGGCACTTATTCTCAGGAGTAAGGCGCCACTCTACTATGTCGAAGCCGAGCCTCTCCACTACTCGGTCTCCGCAGCCCGGGCAGTAGGTGTGCTCGTATGGGTGGCCCGGCACATTTCCTATATAGACATACTTCATTCCCTCCTCCCTCGCTATCCGCCAGTGGGCTTCGAGGGTCTCTACGGGGGTCCATGGCAGATGCATTAACTTGTAGTCAGGGTGAAATCTGAGGAAGTGTATCGGAGTGTCTGGGCCGAGGTTGTCATGCACCCACCTCACAAGCCGTCTTGCCGCGCCTAAGTCGTCCCCAATCTCGGGTACTACAAGGTCCGTTATCTCGATGTGTATACGTGTCTTGTCCCTCATCTCTAAGAGGGTCTGAAAGATGGGTTCAGCGTCCGGAATACCTATGTATCGCCTCACAAAGTTTTTCTCCCCATTCCCCTTGAAGTCCACGGTAGCGGCGTCAAGGAATGTGCCCGCCATGGCCACAGACTCTGGCGTCCAGTAACCATTTGTGACGAAGACGTTGAACAGGCCTCGTCTTTTAGCCTCAAGCCCCACGTCCCGGGCGAACTCCATGAAGATCGTCGGCTCATTGTAGGTGTAGGCTATTCCGTGAGACCCATATCTTACTGCATGATCTACCACCTGTCCGGGAGTAACCTCTATCCCCTCAACTTTCCTCCTCTGGCTGATGTCGAAGTTTTGGCAGTATTGGCAGAGCCAGTTACAACCTGTTGTCGCAATACTGAATATCTTGGTTCCGGGCATATAGTGTGTGACCGGCTTCTTCTCTATAGGGTCGACATGGCTAGCTATCACGCGCCCATATACGTAGAGGTAGAGTTCGCCTCCATGGGCGCCCCGGATGCCGCATAGTCCCACCTGCCCTTCGGAAAGACGGCAATACCTGGCGCAGGCTGTACACTTCACTCTGCCTCCCTCAACAGTCCACAGCTCGGCCATCTTCCCAGGAATTTCCATAATACTCTTACTCTGGCTCTAGAGTCCATCTGCGGCTCTTAAAGTTTCTTTCAACCATCAACGCCGTGAGATTCCGAGAAAGTTTCTCAGTATTTTTTGGCCTGTCTGTCCAGACTTTTCAGGGTGGAACTGAGTCCCAAATACCGATTTCTCTCCAACTATTGAAGGAAAGTCTAATCCATAGCTGGTAATCGCCAGCACTATCCTCTCGTCGGTTGGGTTGGGGGCATATGAGTGCATGAAGTAGACATACTCTCCTGGCTCGACATTCTCGGTTAGAGGGGAGTAGCGCACAGAATGCAGCCTGTTCCACCCCATGTGCGGAATCTTGGGAGCGGCTCTCAACCTCTCAACGCGCCCTTTAAAGAAGCCCAAGCCGTCTCCCGGCCCCTCCTCGCTGGCCTCGAAAAGCATCTGCATTCCGAGGCAGATTCCAAGAAACGGCCTGCCAGAATTTATGTAGCTCAACAAGTCCTCCTTCACCCTCTTTATTCTGCTGGCTCCCTGAGTGAAATTGCCTACTCCGGGGAAGACGAAAGCATCGACAGCGTCTGTAGGCTTTTCGAGTATCATCACCTCGGCTCCGAGCCTCTTAAGAGATGATGTTATGCTGAAGAGGTTGCTGACCCCTATGCTGAGCACGCCTACGCGCATCTAAACCACTCCCTTACTACTTGGCGGCCCCCTTCTCCGAGGCTCCCGCCGCCAGGCCTCTCTCAGAGCGAGGGCTAACGCTTTTACTGCAGCCTCCACCCTGTGGTGATCGTTGTATCCATATCTCAAGTTGATGTGCGCTACGGCCGGTATGGACACTGTGAAGGATTGGAGAAGATGTACTATGTCTTCCACGGCCATGTCTTCGACGTTTTGGCCCGCGAGCCCTAAATTTACAGTGGCATGCGCCCTCCTGATCAGGTCGACCGAGGCTTCTGCGAGGGCCTCGTCCATGGGGACTATTGCATATCCAAACCGCGCTATGCCCTCTCTGTCACCCAGCGCCTCGCCAACCGCCTTGCCGAGGACGATTCCAACATCCTCCACTCCGTGATGCTTCAGGTCCCACTTCGCCTCAACGTTGAGGTCTATTATGGCGTGGTGGGCTAGTAGTGAGAGGATGTGGTCTAAGAATTTGATATCTGTTGAGCCCTCGAAGACCCCCTCACCATCGATGGTTAACTTTACAGTCACCTTTGTCTCTCCGGTCTCACGGGTTACGGAGCTGCTGCGCCTCTCCATCAAAACATCCCCAAAATTTTTACTATGTCGTCAGGGGACCAGAGAATGGTGTCTGCTCCGAGCGAGGCAAAGAACTCGATAGTATCGCTGGGATTTGGTGCTAGGCCTATAATCGATGCGAAAGAGGCCTTCACACCGTACTTCTCAGAGCTCTTAGTCATAAAATAGTCTTCGGCAGAATTCCCTACATAGAGCGGAGACGACGCGCCCTCCATCCTCGATACCGCCTTCAACACTCCGTAAGGACTGGGCTTCTTAACAATCTCCCCCAGAACCCTATACTCATCTGCGAGGAAGACACAGGCATCCCGGTTGAAATACCTCATCAACCCACCCAAGACAAGCTCAGTCGAGATCCTGTCCCTGCCACTTACGATGCCTACTCTTTTAGTCCCTACTTTTTCAGAGAGCCACCTCAGCGTCGATTCATCGATGTTTACTCTCTCCTTGAGGTACATGCCTGGCCCTAGGTCGAAGAAGGGGCCGTCCTCAAATATTCTTCTAACATTTTCGGGGCCGTAGTATAGGTCGCAGAAGAGGGTTTCAACGAGGCTTTGACCATATTTACCGGGCTTTCCCAGTATGCTGCTGAAGATATCGAAAAGCTCAACGAAGCCATTTTGCCTAGCTACCTCGCGAAGAGTCTCCTCCAGATCTTTTATGCTGAGAACCTGGCTTCCAACCCGCCTCATGCTCTCGGAAATGGCTTTTTCAAGAGGTTGAGGGGTCGGGGCAACCTCATGCGGCAAATACCCTGTCTCTGAGGCTACAATCTGCGAGACCTTGCTGAGCAGGTCGCGAGGATTTCTAACGTCATTTACAATGGAGTCGAGGGAGGTCAAAACCTCTGCTCTAGACTTTTGTAGACCAGTAAACAGCCATAGTGAGAGGATGTAGACCGTGTCTGTATCATTGTTGAATCCTCCAGTAGCCCTTAGAACGTAGATGTGGCTGGGAGTTATGTATGAGCCGATGAGCTCTATGTTTAGAATTTTTTTGAATAAGATGCTGACAGACTCAACTATTGCATTGTCATAACTTTCTCTCGTGTCTATTAAGACTCCGTCGCAGTCGAATAACACCGAGTCTATGTCTTTGAGTATAGCTCTTGAATCCTTTAAGATGTATGCCTCTCTACCGAACGAGATTTTAATGTATTTATTTAGCGTCATGACCCAGTGCGCCCTCCAAGGCCCGAAGGTGTAGCGGCAGCCCCTCTGCGAGGATGAGTGGCCTCATATTTTTTAGGGCTTTGGCTAGGCTGGGCTTCGTCGGTTTAACTACTGGAAGGAGCTTCACGTAGTCTAGCACGGTTAAGCCTCCTCTTATGGATGCCATTCCCTCCGTGGGCAGGACGTGGCTGGGACCGGCATAGTAGTCGAGAAAGACGCTGGAAGATGCTGGCCCATAGCTCACTACACCCGCGTTACGAATCATCCTCAAGTTTCTCCAACCTACCCTTGCATAGACGAGGATGTGCTCGGGGGCCAGTGTGTTTATGAAGCGTGCCGCCGCTTCCCAACTGTCGGCCGCGCATATAAAGCCGTTATCGGCTATAGATTTCTTGGCTGCAGACCCTTCAGGTAGCTTCTCGAGGAGTTCATTGAGCTTCGAGAGCAGCTGCTCCCCGGACTCGGCGTCAAGAGTTATCGCCCCCACCAGCGTGTCTGGGCTGTGCTCGGCCTGAGCCAGAAGCTCGAGAGCTGCTTGACCATGAGGGGAGTGGCAGTCAGTTACTACCAGCAGCTCTGTAGGTCCCGCAGTAAAATCAACAGTGACCTCTTTTGAGACAAGGAGCTTTGCCTCGAGAACGAACCTATTTCCAGGCCCCAGAATCTTCATGACGCGACGCAGCCTCTGCGTCCCATATGCTAGAGCAGCTATGGCCTGAGCCCCGCCCGCCCAAAGGATCTGGTGAAACCCTGCCAGATAAGCCGCAGCCATGACGAGCCTTTTATCAGCCTCATTTCTCCGCGGAGGTGTTGCAAGAACAAGCCTCTCTACGCCGGCCAGCGATCCGGGAACGCCCAGCATCATGATGGTTGATGGATATGACGCGAGGCCGCCGGGTGCATAGCATCCAACGGATTCGAGGGGTATAGGTCTAAAGTTGACCGCGTACCCGTTGATGTTTAAAGAGATGGAGAGTCTCTTAAAGATACGTCTTTCAAAAGCCTGTATATTCCGACGCAGGGTCTTCAGCGCCAGTATAAGGTCGGGAGGTAGATGCTGAAGAGATTCCTTCATCTCCTCTCTCTCTGTTAAGAGCTCTTCTAGGCTGAGGTCAACCCTGTCTATCTGTGAAGCGAGTCTGATGAGCGCCTCGTCCCCCTCCTTCCTGACATCCTCGACGATCTCTCGGACTATCTCCTTAATCTCGCTGTCCCCCGCCGCCCGGGTCCGGAGCTGTAATGCTGTCTCAGCTGCGTTATTCCTCGACACCAGCATCACTTTCACGGCTAATCTCCTCTAGGGGGAGTATGAGTTCTGGCTTGTGGGCTACGAGTCCCTGAGCAAGCCTCCTTAGTTTTGGTAAGAGCTTGTGAAGCTCGGACTTGTTTATTACTGTGTTAACCGCATACCACCCTTCTGTGGAGAGCTTATTTATGGTGGGAGATTTTAGGGCTGGTAGCGTAGAGAGGAGCTCGGGTAGGTTCTCCTCTCTCACGTTTAGGAAGATGTGGAGTTTCTTCTCCGACTCTAAAACTCCCGTGAACATCGTTAAGACATCGTATATCTTCTCACGCTTCCAGTCGTCCTCCATCGCCTCCTGGTTAGCGATTAGATACGCCGAGCTCTCCATCAGCTCCTCAACTATTGCGAGGTTATTCTGCTCCAAGGTCTTCCCCGTCTCTGTGTTATCCACAACCGCGTCTGCCGCCAATGGAGGCTTTGCCTCGGTCGCACCGAAGGAGAGAAGAATAGCGACCTTAGCGTTCTCACCCCGCCTATACCACGGAGTAATGATCATAGGCCTTTTAGCCCCGAACCTTTCTTTATAGGCCTCCGTCGACATCACGTGCTCCATGGTTAGATTCAGATACTCTGTAGCTATTCTCACAGGTCTCCCATCGGCGAGATACATCTCTAGGAACTGGTTCATGTTTTTGAATCCCGCATTAGCGGGGGCAGCAAAGACGAGTTTCACTCTTCCGAACTCTAAGTCCTTGAGCATCTTGACGTTGGCACCGGTCTCCTTGACCCAGTCGAGGCCTGTGATGCCGACATCGAAGAGACCCTCCGCAACGTAAACCGGAATCTCCTGCGGCCTAAGTATCCTCAGGTCTATCTCTTTATCGCTTATCCGGGGGGTATAGCTTCTCTCGTACCCCTCCACCCTATAGAATGCCTTCTGAAGTAGCTCTATGGCCCCACTCTCAAGAGAGCCCTTAGGAATCACCATCCTTAAACGTCTTTCCAACCTAGGCTCCCAGCCACTTCTAAACTAATAAAATTATGCCGTTAATGCTAACCCTTTTTATGGTCTAGGGCGGCCTCTTCGTCTCTCAACCGATTTAAGCTACTCACTCCATAGCTCCTTTTTTAGAAGGTCCCTGACGGCCGCCCTCAGGATTGCTGAACGGCTCGGATATACCCGCTTTTTAACAAGCTCATCCATCCCCTCAATTAAAGCCTCTGGAAGTTTAACACTTATCAGCCTCATTTCGGTGATGCATAATTGGCCACCCATAGATAAACTCAGCCTCTAAAACCCTTTAGATATAATACTCAAAAAATGTTGTGGGATTACCCTATGCATGCTCCCCCACTATTTCATGGCGCCTAAGGGTATATAAGTAGGGCGCATACAACTCCATAACGGTGAATTAATTATGGCAACAGCTCCAAGTAGTGTAGGGACTGTCCCTGTTATCATTCTGAAAGAGGGGACGCAGAGGACGAGAGGGCGAGAGGCTCAATCTGCAGCGATAATGGTTGCAAAAGTCATCGCAGAGACTATGAGGACTTCCCTCGGCCCCCGCGGTATGGATAAGATGCTGGTCGACAGCTTCGGAGACATTGTGATCACAAACGACGGTGCCACCATCCTAAAGGAGATGGATGTAGAGCACCCCGTGGCTAAGATGCTTGTAGAGGTTGCCAAGGCGCAGGATGAGGAGGTCGGTGATGGGACCACCACAGCCGTCGTCCTGTCGGGAGAACTCTTAGCCAAGGCGGAGGAGCTTATAGAGAAAGAAGTTCACCCCTCAATAATCATCGAGGGTTTCAGGAATGCTGCCAAGGAGGCAATAAACGTTCTCGACAAAATCGCTGTCAGCGTCAATCCCAGCAACAAGGAAGAGCTAGTCAAAATTGCCAAAAGCGCGCTTATAAGCAAACTTGTATCGGAGTACGCAGACTTCGTAGCGGAGCTCGCTGTTAACGCTGTCTTGAAGGTCGCTGAGAAGGTAAACGGCCAGTGGAAGGTGGATCTCGACGATGTTAAGCTTGAGAAAAAAGAGTACGGCTCAATAAGTGATACAAAGCTGATAGAGGGTGTTGTCCTCGACAAGGAGATAGTTCACCCAGATATGCCGAAGCTTGTCAGGAACCCCAGGATTGCGTTGCTGGATGCGAGCTTAGAGATAGAGAAGACAGAGTTTGACGCTAAACTCAATATCGAGACGCCTGAGCAGATGAGGGCCTTCATGGAAGAGGAGGAGAAGATGCTGAGAGAGATGGTTGACAAGATAGCCGCGACTGGGGCGAATGTCGTGCTCTGCCAAAAAGGGATAGATGATCTCGCCCAACACTTCCTCGCCAGAAAAGGGATAGTTGCTGTCAGGAGAATCAAGAAGAGCGACATGGACAAGCTTGCTAAGGCCACCGGTGGAAGGATAGTTACGAGGATCGACGACCTCACGGAGGCAGATCTGGGCACGGCTGAGCTGCTTGAAGAGAGAAGGGTTGGTGAGGACAAGATGGTCTTCATCGAGGGCTGCAAGAACCCGAAGTCAGTCACGGTATTGATACATGGCGGGACTCAGAGAATAGTTGACGAGACCGAAAGGTCCTTCAAGGACGCTATTAACGTTGTTAAGGACATCCTCTTAGAGCCCAAGATAATAGCTGGCGGAGGAGCTCCAGAGATAGAGGTTGCGTCGAGGCTCAGAGATTATGCCAAGACCTTGCCTGGGAAGGAGCAGCTAGCTGTTGAGAAGTTCGCAGACGCCTTAGAGAGGGTTCCAATGCAGTTGGCTGAAAACGCCGGGCTCGACCCGATAGAGAGCATAGTCTCCCTCAGGTCTAGCCACAAGGAGGGTAAGAAGTGGGAGGGCGTCAATGTTCTGGAGAATAGGCTTGGCGACATGTGGGCCGCGAATGTGCTTGAGCCCGTAGTCGTGAAGAAGCAGGTCATCAAGTCAGCAGTAGAGGCTGCATGCATGATACTGAAGATAGACGACATTATCGCCGCCTCAAAGCTGTCTGAAAAGGAGTCGAAGAAAGAGAAGAAAGAGGAGGAAGAGGAATCTGGGGCAGGCTCATTCGACTAGCCAGGATTTTTCATGATTTCTCAGAAACGCTTAACTAAGTACGAGATTACAAAGATAATTGGTGGTAGGGCTTTACAGCTATCTCTCGGAGCCTTCCCACTCGTTGAGCCAAAACCTACAGATACAGCCTTCACTATAGCCGTAAGGGAGCTCTCACTTGGAGTTCTACCCATCATAGTTAGACGCCACCTCCCCGATGGGACCTACGTGGACATGCCTCTGAGAGAGCTTCTTCGGGAGGAAAAAGTCGCGGTATAAGCCGGGCCTGTCTGACAAATATTTTCCTAAATGGCTGCTAAACTTTTTTGACGATATTTTTATATGTGGGTGGTATGGCCAGTCACGTAAAGGTTGTTTAAAAGGTCGTTCTTAAACCTTGGCGAGGGTGGAGAATCTCTCAATAGGAGAATTTATGCAGAGGTCTCGTCAACACTCATCCCCATAATCGACTCCTTCATAGGATATTTCGGCTCTTCAGAGTTCTTGAACTTTTTAGCCAATCCGTGGTGCTTCAGCCTGCTTTGTCGGTCTGTAGGTCTGAATAATGAGACAGCAGGCAATGTTGCACTCGTCGTATCTGTTTTGTCCGACAATATTGAGAAGGATTGGGAGATTAATGCTGCTGGTGGATTGTATGCTAAAAGGTTTACCGTGCCTGAGACAGTTGAGAAGGTTGCTACAGTCATGGGTATCTCGGAGAAGCAGGTCGAGTGGCTAAAGTATTCGAGTAGGATGACGGCGAAAGTTGACGACGTCGCCGTCCAAGACGGATTCAGGCTTTGGCTGCACGTCATTATTTTCAACACCAAGGCTGAGTGGGCTGTCATACAGATCGCGTCAAAAGCCGGCTTTAACAGGCTATACCAGTGGTATTCTGGCAAGTTATCGTATTCGCGGTTTACGCTGGAGCCACACACGGGCGTATCCTCAGCTATGAAGAGCCTGTATTCTCTGGACTTCACCCTGCAGAAAAATCTTGAGCTCCAGAGAGGATGCATAGAGGTTCTTAGCTACCCGCTTAATCGCCTCAAATCTCTTAAATTCGCATTCAACGCAAATCAGACGAGGCTAAGCGACTTCACCTCAGGAGCGGTCTCAGCGGACACTAACCCCCTAACTGCACCCGTGAGGGTGAATTGGACCGCCATCGCGAAGATTACAGAGACAGCGCCGTCTGATTTCGAGGAGCTGCTTGCCATACGGGGTCTTGGAGCTGAGACGCTTCGGTTCTTGGCTATATGTTGTAATAGATTGCTGAACATAACTCCCTGTCTCGACGACGTCGCAACGCTTTTCAGCGAGGTCGCCGAAGGGCCTCCGAAAGATGGAAAAACCTACCAGATTGCGTGGGACTTTATCGAGGCTGTAAGGTATTCGAGGCTCCAGGGCGAGAAGAGCAGAGCAATCGCCTCTAAGCTGGCGTCTATGGTAGAGAGATTCACCACCAGCTAGAGCACTCCCAGTATCTCCTTCGCTTCATCAGTCATCCTGTCCGGAGTCCAAGGCGGGTCAAAAACCAGGTCGACGTCAACACGGCTTACAGCCGGACACATGGTCTTCACAGCCTCCTTCACCTGCTCTACCAAGAAAAACCCGACAGGGCATCCTGGAGCAGTAAGAGTCATCTTGATGTAGACGGAGTTGTCGTCCCGTATCTGGAGATCATATATGAGCCCAAGGTCAACTATGTTTACAGGTATCTCAGGGTCATAGCACATCTTCAAGGCCTGTAGAATTTTCTCTTCACTCGGCCTCTCCAAAGACGGCACCCGTTGAGTTTTAAAAGGCGCGGCCATTTTTAAATTTACCTCATTAACAAATCTATGAAACAAGCTATATGTTCGAGGCCCTGCTCTCCTCAGCCCTGCAGGCAGTTGCTGCGATCATATCCTTTGCCACCGTTCTCACTTGGCTGTGGATGATTTTTAGGCGTAAAATGGCTTTGCGGGGCTTCGAGAAGCTCGGCGGCACCTGTGAATCTATGGACACACTAGTCAGTGTTGTTGTCCCGGGGAGGAATGTTGAGGGGTGGGTTGACTCCTGCCTGCCGACTCTACTCGCTCAAAGAAACGTGTGGAAGGAGGTAATCTTCGTGGATGATGACTCTGCCGATGGAACCTCCAGAATGGTTTTGGAGAAGTATGTCCCCCGTGGAGTGCGATACTTGAGACTTGGGTGGAGGCCGGATAGGTGGCTTGGAAAAAACTGGGCCTGTTGGAGAGGATACCAATACTCTTCGGGTGACTGGCTACTCTTCATAGACGCTGATACAGTTCTCTTCGACGAGTGTGTGATTGCTGACGCCCTCAGCTATGCCGAGAGAAATAATTTAGACGCCCTCTCACTCAATCCTCTGTTAGACACTCGCGCCCTCTCCTCCAAAATCATGCTACCCCTCCTCCAGAACATCCTCTGGTCATTCTTCAGGCCCATACGCACAAACAGTCCCGAGACCGCCACACCTTTTCTCTTCGGAGCCTTTATCCTGATTCGCAAGAGGGTTTACGAAGATATCGGAGGACACGAGGCGATTAAGGAACGCATATTAGATGACAGAGCGCTCGCTCAGTTCTTGAAGCAGAGACGCTACAGGGCTTTACTTCTCGATGGGTCAAAGAGATTTGGAGCCGAGTTCGCAGGGAGCTTGAGTGGTTATCTCGGTGCGGTGAAACGCTTGATGGCAGACTACGCATATACCGGAAACATAAAGTTACTCAAATATTATATTGTCGGCGCGGTTATACAACTGCTCTTTCCGCATGTAGCGTTTCTTGTTGCGCTGGTCCTCCGCGACTCGCTCTTGCTTTTAGTGGCCGGGGCCTCCATAATTCTCAACATGCTATCGAACTATTTGGAAGTCGGAAGATTAGGCGTCAGAAATGGGCTAATCTACGTACCGCTCACACTTGCAGCGAACTGGATTTTAACGGCTTCTCTAATAACTGCTCAGCTATCGATAAGGCGTGGACGCGTAGTATTTTCTTGGCGTGGCCGGAAGATAGAGACTTAGAATCTACTTTTTGAGGTAGACTATGCTCTCTCTCGCAGCTCCTATCCTATGTGTTCTGCCCGAGGTCGCGACTCTTTTACCGATGGCCCGTATCTTCTCAACTGTAAACCCTGTCTCCGTGGCCAAGTCAGCCAAGATTACATCAGACTCCACCACCCTGTCTGGATAAACTCCACCAGCAACCACGATGGCGGCCTTTCCCCCAGACTTTAAGACGCGCCACATCTCTGCTAGAGAGTCAAACATGTCTGAAAAGTAGAGCACAGCAGAGTCAGGCAAGTCTCCGAGCTGCCAAACACTCCGCCGTGGATCTCGACCCACGAGGCCGATATACGACCTGATGAGGTCTTGCCTTTTCTTCCCGAAGAAAAGCTCCAACTCCACTTCATAAACACGCGTATACTCGATTTTGTTTAAGTATGGTGGTGAGGTTATGATCTTATCCACACTTTCATCATCGATGGCTTCAAGCCTGCGGGCGTCTCCGAGAAGAATCACGGCAGGCCCACTCCTGAGACAGGTCTTTCTTACGTCGTCTATCATCAAGCGAGCGGCTCTGCGGAAGAATGGCCTAAGCGGGGGGACAGGGCGTTTTACGAACCGCAAAACAGCCCCGTCTCTGTAGATGTAGGAGCATTTGGCTGCGGCATTGATCAAAGCGAGCTTCAGAAAAAGCCTGGCATAATCAGACTCCAAAGACTCTATCGACTCTCTGAGCGAGAATAGGTCCTCTAAGTTTCGACTCGGAAAAGCCCTTCTCACATATGCACTGACCTCTTCTACGCCGGTTTTAAGGCGTTTTTCCCGGTAGCATCTCTCAAGTGCAGCAGACAACTCCGAGACATCATAGATCCTCGTCTTTGCAAGAGATACAAGTACGGCCAATGGAGATGCGTCGACACCGATGCCAATATACCCCCGCTCCATACATGTCAGAGGCGTTGTGCCCGACCCGACAAAGGGATCCAACACCACCTCGCCCTGCGAGACGCCGAGCTCTTGAGAAAGCAGAACTACTAAGTCGCGAGAGAACCCCTCTTTAAAGTAGAACCACCTGTGGATGGGGATGTGTTTGTTGGGGATGAAAGTGGCTAGCTTCCAAAGATCATATCGCTCTTCGAGAGGATAGGCTCTGCTGGACACCCTGCTAACCTGACTGTGGACGCCCCTATAAAGGCTGAACTTCCCTTCTGCTAAGGCCCACCCTTATTGAACTAACTGCATGCACGTTACGGTATTGGATATTTAAATAATAGCTAATTAGTATTCTAGTTTCAGATGTCCGTAGGTAAGAATAAGAAGTTTATTCTTAGCTGGATGATAGGGGGCGCGCAAGGCTCAGGTGTAGACTCGTCTGCGAACCTTTTCGCATACTCAATAGCCGCGGCCGGCTATAATATCTTCGGTAAAAGAGAGTATTATTCAAACATAAAAGGCGAGCACTCCTACTTCAATGTAGTCGCATCTGACAGACCGGTTAGAAGCGTGATTGATACTGTTCACATTTTGGCCTCCTTTGACGCTGAGACTGTGTTTAGGCATGCGTGGGAGGTTGAGCCTAACGGCGGCATCATTTATGACTCCGCCTTAGAAAACGAGCGTCTCCGAAATATTCCAACGATTGAGGAGCGCCTCAAGGAGGATTTAGCGCAAGCGTTGAAGGCTGAGAACGTCGGCGAGACTCTCCGTGATGTCCTAACGGTGGCTAAGCGGAGAGGTGTTAGGCTCTATCCAATACCATACATGGACCTTATCAAGAAGACGGGGGAGCTGCTTGGCGAGCAACAGATTACTGTGCTTATGCGAATGGTAAACACTATGGCTGTAGCGGCCTCATTCTCAATCCTGGGGGCCGATATTAACAAGCTGCATCGCGGCCTCTCATATGCATTTAGAGCCAAGAAGGCGGTCGTCGAGATGAACTTCACAGCCTGTAAAGTCGTGTATGACTATATGAGGCAGAACTTTTCCGATGACTTCCCACTTAAAGCACCGAATAGGCATCTCGAAGATGAGATGATCATGGTCAACGGCACCTCAATAGTCGGGATAGCCAAGATCGTGGCGGGCTGCAGATTCCAGACCTATTACCCCATCACGCCGGCCGCCGATGAGAGCGTGTATCTGGAGGATAAGCAAGTCTTTAACCTTAACGCTGTGAAGGATGGGGATGAGTATGAGTACCCCCACCTAGCTGAGAACAAGCAACTCTCGGAGAAAGGCCACATTCTCGTATTTCAGTCGGAAGATGAGCTGGCGGCAATCGACATGGCCATTGGGGCGAGTCTAGCGGGTGTCAGGTCTTCAACCTCAACATCCGGCCCCGGGTTCTCGCTTATGGCTGAGGGCCTGGGATGGGCAGGGATGAATGAAGTGCCCGTAGTCATCACGATTTATCAGAGAGGAGGACCAAGCACAGGGCTACCTACAAGGCACGAGCAGGGTGACCTGCTTTTCACGGTGTTTGCGGGGCATGGCGAGTTCCCCCGAATAGTTATGGCCTCAGGAGACATGACCGAGGCTTTCTACGACACTATTAAAGCATTCAACTATGCTGAAAAGTTCCAAGTCCCTGTTATTCATCTGCTTGATAAGTCGCTAGCCAACTCAACCCAGACCATACCCATTCCTCCAGTAGACGAGGTCCTCCTTGACAGAGGACTTCTTATAAATGAACACCTGGACGGCAAGACTTACAAAAGGTTCCAGTTCACAGACAACGGGATATCGCCAAGGGCGCCGATTGGAACAAGGGGCGGAATATTCTGGAACACCGGAGACGAGCACGATGAGCTTGGACACATAAGCGAGGACCCAGTCATCAGGACGAGGATGATGGATAAGAGAATGAGTAGGCTGCAGCTCATAGATGAGACAATACCGTCAGACGAGAAGGTAGCTGTTTACGGTGACACCAACGCTAAGGACTGGATTGTAAGCTGGGGTTCTACTAAGGGCCCGATTCTTGACGCGTTAGAACTGCTTGAAGAGGAAGGGATAAACTCTATAGGTTTCCTACAGCTCAAGATTCTTTATCCGTTCCCATCGAAGCTTTGCACTGAAATACTAGGCGGCGCAAAGAGGATAATCGATCTGGAGCAGAACTACAGCGGGCAGATGGGGAGGCTCATGGTTATGGAAGCTGGAATCTCTCCCACAAACCACATATTGAAATACAACGGCCGGCCCTTCACCTCCACTGAGGTGCTGGACGCGGTGAAAGAGGTGTTATCAAGAAACACTAAAAGGATAGTTACGAACAGAGGTGGGTAGGGATGACGGTAACACAGAAACTATCCATGGCTCATTTCAGGACACCACTCTTCAATGACTGGTGCCCAGGTTGCGGCGACTTCGGGATACTCTCCTCAATACAGATGGCGTTGGCTGAACTCCAGATCGAGCCCTACAAAGTCGCTGTCTTCTCCGGGATAGGCTGCTCTAGCAAGACACCACACTACATAAACACCTATGGAATCCACACCGTCCACGGCCGGCCGCTTCCTTTCGCTTTGGCGGCTAAGCTTGCCAACCCGGACCTGACGGTTTTGGCGGTTGGAGGTGACGGGGATGGGCTGGGGATAGGTGTAGGTCATTTCGTGAACGCGGGGAGAAGAAACATCAACATCACTTACATCCTATATGATAACGGAGTCTACGGGCTCACAAAGGGCCAGGCCTCCCCCACCCTTAAGCGAGGCCTTAAGACAAAGGCGCTTCCCAGACCCAATCTGAACGACGCGGTTAACCCGATTGCGCTCGCCATTGTGAGTGGCTATACGTTTGTGGCGAGAGGATACGCCTACGACACGAGGCACCTCAAAGAGCTAATAAAGCTTGGAATACAGCATAACGGGACATCATTCATCCAGGTCCTGCAGCCCTGCCCAACATACAACGACCTTCATACAAAAGAGTGGTATGCTGGTGAAGATAGGCTGGACCCTCAGACCAATAAGCCTCTCCCGAGGCTATATAAGCTTGAGGAGTCGGGGTACGATGGCGAGGTTAAGATAGACAGCGAGGAGGAGGTTATTGAGAAATCGGTCCAGGCCATAAAGAAGTCTTATGAGTGGGGGGACAAAATACCAATCGGCGTGTTCTTCAGGAACCCGTTTGCACCAACCTACGATATGCGAGTTGCCTCTATCGCGCCTCCATATTTAAAGAGTGCGCCGGCTTGGCAGCCCATCAGAACCAAGTCTCTTAAACCAGTCGCAGATGTCTCCAATATATTCGATGAGCTGAAGATCAGGCCTTAATCCTTCTTCTCCGAAGTCTCGGCTGGCTGTTGCTCTCTTGATTTTTCTTCCCTTGGCCTAGCTTTGACGAGGCCGTCTCTTAAAATAATAGCCACGGCTAAAATGGCTACTGATATGGCGGACCAGCCCAGCAGCTCATAACTTCTGTCCACCGGCTGCTGAGTCATTATTGTAACAGTTCTAGTGTTCTCCCGCGTCAAGACTATAACAACATCCCTAAGCTCTCTTTGAGTTATGGTTACAAACGATAGGGAGGTAACCGTCGTCGTCACTGTGTTGACCTTGGGCTTCGAAACATCTAACATCAGGCTATAAGAGCCGGTTGACGGGCCGAACGGAAAGACCACGATGTAGTATAGGCCACTGCTTGAGGCTGTGTATGTTATCCTCTCTGTAAAGCCAGCAGCTCTAACGGAGAGCTCGATTACGTCTCTGTCCGGCGATATGAGGGCGAGGTCGAAGTCTTGGTTTGGAGCAGACCTGAGGAGGAGGAACAGCGTATCGTCCTTATCGAGTCTCACCGAGAAATAGTGGGTGTCTCCTCTTTCAAGGTAAAAGCTGTGCTCGCCCGGTGAAAGTTCAAGCGCGGTCGAGTAGCTTGTGCCTGGAGCCCGCACTACCTGTGCGAACACTGTCTGTGTCGACGATAAAGCAAGTAGGAGGATTAGGGTCTGTGCGAGTAGCCTCTGCATGGACTTAACTTATCTTCAGCCATATATATTCGCTCTCTTCTTTAACCTGTCTGTCTCCGCTGCGTCGCTAGTCTCGGGTTTATGGCCGGCTCTAAGCTTAGTGCGAGAAGTATAAAGGATATGGATGTCAGCCCTATGAGTAGTCCGGGCGGTATAACCCACCACCAATATCCCACAAAAATGGCGCCGGTTCTAAAGGCCTTTTCTAGGATGTTTCCCCAAGAAGGTATTTGGGGATCGCCGAGCCCCAGAAAGCTTAGACCTGCTTCCGCGAGGATTGCGGCGGGGATGCTCAGTATCATCTGACCTAGCACGTAGGGCGCTACCTGTGGGGCGATGTATCTTGTTATAATTCTCAAGTTTGTAGCTCCTATTGACTTGGCCGCATCTATTAGCTGAGTGTTTCTGAGTTGAAGCACCATCGACCTTACCAGTATGGTGAGGCCGGGCCAGCTGAAGAGTGTGAGGAGGAGGATTATGAGGATTAATCCTGGCCTGTAAGTGTAGGCGAGGAGGATGAGAATGGGTAGGAGCGGAATGTTTGCTGTTACATCGGCTGCTCTCTGTATGATGTGGTCTGTCCTCCCGCCGACGTAGCCGCTTATCATCCCCAGCGAGGTGCCTAACAGGGTTGTGACTCCCGCAGCAAGCAACCCGATTGAAAGCGAGACTGGAAACCCAAAAAGGAGTCCCTGAGCTATGTCCCGGCCAAGTGTATCTGTGCCCATCATACCAAAAACAGTCCCCGCGAGAACCACAGATACATCCTCGACGCCATCAGTTTCCTCGCTCCTAGTCACAACCAGTCTAAACACATAGTCTCCTTTAAGTGGCTCTAAGGCGCCGTCTATTCGCGGCCGCGAAAAGATGTATTTTTCAAACCTCTGGGAGATCTCGCCCTCCGATATTCTATTCCCGTACGACGCTGATAGGCGCTCGGCTAAGAGTGCTTGTGCGCTTCTCGAAGTTGCGGGGAAATATTTCAGCGGCTGGTCTGAATACCTGAAGTATGGTGGCTGCTCGCCTGGTCTAGCGCCAGGTGGAGTTAAAATCATTAAAGGGAGTTCGATGCCGTCCGGCCTCGCAAGGTAAGCCTCTATCGTGGGTGGCTCTCTGTAAAATACGACCCGACCAACTTTTAACGTAATGCCGCTTGGAGGTTCTTCAAAATCAAACCGCAATGTCTCTTCATAGACGATATATGTGTCCTCTCTGAGGATAGGGTTCTTGAACGAGATAACGGTGTGGGGGAATACATTTTGCGTGGGAGTCCATGATGGCGGAGCTGCCTTGGGATACTCCGCCCAGTAAGATGGGTTATTCCAGATCCTTGAGCCATAATCCATCGGATAATTCGCGACTACGTAGAGAGAAATTGCAAGCATCGTAAGCAGGAGTGCGAGCGAGACCCGTCCTTGCCAAGACCATATCACTGCTGTATAGATGCTTGACAACTGGCCTAGCCACCTATTCTTCTCTAACCGGCGGGTCTGTATCTTCCTCGCCAATCCCCACGTCTAACCGTCCTATACCACCTCCACAGATACGTGCCGAGTACTGACAGCTGTACTAGGAAAACAGTGATCAGTGCGATCGTCTCGACGGTGTATGCCCTGATCTTGATGACAACAATCTCATCTTGACCTACGTCGGCGACCGTTGAGCCCTTGCCGTAGGGAGTCTCAGCTGTGAAGTTGTAGACGGCCTTGGGGAGCCTGAGGCTTAACCTTCCACTCACGCCTCGAAGAGAACCATTGACATAAACATCTGCTTTATCAACTAGGTAACCTGCCGCAAACCTCACTTCAACCTCAACCTCCCTCCCGTCCACAAAGATTATCACGGGCTTGCCAACCTCAAGTGTCACAGGACCAACAGAATCACCCATTCTCACCGAGTAGACGGTGAGCATCGGTTCCAGAGATATGGTCTCCTGATGCGGCGCCCTTGTTATCGGGACAGTGAGAGGAATGATTAAGCTCTCGGAACCGTTTCTGATGGTGTTATACCCCGTAAAGGATATCGAGTAATCTTCGACCCATTCTTGGAGATGTCTGTCATAGACCTTGACACTAAAGACTGGAACCTTAATCTTTATGTTCTCAAACCGACCTACACTCATGTTCGCGGTTAAAACCTCTAACCCCTCTTGAATCAGCTGCTCAAGGCTGACCGTTGCAACAGAGCTCATAGATGGAGGTGCCTCAAAAATAGGGGCTATCATGACATCGTATGCCTGTTGATGCCTCTGTCCCGACCGTGAAACGTAGTAAAGCTCAAGTATGAAGGTCCCATACCGCGTAGGCATAAGGCCCTGCGTCCCCACCTCTCCGAGTGGCGGAATCTTAATGCTTATGACTCCCGCGCTCCGACTTAGATTTGAAGCCTCAAACTTGTACTGGGCAATAACTGGCTCGGCCCTGTACACAATGTAGAGTTTATCGCTGAAGCCCGTCAGCTCAATAGGTGTATAGTCTTTGAGCGTCGCTGAGACGGTTATGACGTCGGATGGGACCGTTAAGTTTAGAGTTGAGTTAGGCCTCGCGAGAAGTCTCTGAGCGCGTGTATCGGTCCCTGTCGCTGCGAAGCCCGAGAGTGTCGAGCCTAATATCCGCGCCTCAAGAAGTTTCTCAGCATTGTTCGGGTCGGTTTCATGTTTTGGATGCAGCTCTATCCACCCTAATGCTGACTCTTCAACACCTACCACCTCAATTGATGCGCTCCCTCCCCCTACGACAGAGAGGGTCATAACGCCTTCGTCCTGTGGTCTGAACTTCCAGACCTCTAAGTCCGCACCTGCCTTCACATAGAATGCGTGTGTTTCACCCGAGCTAGTCGTCAATAGAATGGGTACATCGGACCCAAGGGCTGTAATAACAAGCCTTTCACCTACCACGAACCTATACTTTGCTCCATCGAGAAATGGAAGAAACTTCTCGCCGCCATATCCTATCAGCAAAAAATCTCCTTCCTGAGAGGAGACTGTACCAATCTGTAGTAGAGAAAATGCAAGCAGCAAGGCGAGGATAGGGGCTAGCCTCTCCATTTCTCCAAAACACCAGCCCTCAGCAGAGTATAGAAAGATATAGCCCCCGTTATTAGGAGGCCAAGGGCCACAGAGTCAGAGAAGAAAAGTGAGTAAGCTACTACCAGGGCCACGGCAAGACTTGCTAGAGTAGCCGTCACGATAAAGGCCTCGCCTAGGTCATGCCTTAGGGCAGAGCCATACTCCCTCCAAGCGTATGTCACCATAGCTATTGATGAAAATGCTGCCAAGCCTGCAAAGTATTGTGGAGGAGAGATCTCCCCCCAGCCCTGCCTATTCAAGAACAGATTAATCATAACGAGGAATAGCCGCTCCTTGCTCGCCCCAGCTTGCACCGCGATTGCCCAGAGAAAGTAAGAGCTTGTGAGGCTTGCTATATAAGTGGAGAGAAGGGCTCTAAGATTCTGAGACCTCAATATCCCGACTGCGGCGATGAGCGGTAGGCTTACCAGATACCCACTGGCTAGGTCTATCAGGTATTCCGGTTGCTTGTCAAGAACCAGTATCGCGAGGCTCGTGATAGCTGGCGCATAGATGAGCGGTATCACTGCGAACTGATATCTGGGAGGGAGATAGGTTGAGAGAAGGGAGAGGAGGCCCAGCATCAGGAAGGGTGTTAAGACAATGCGTGCCATGTAATCCGCGCTGATAATGAGTGGTGTCAGCATGGTCGCTCCTAAGAGTGCCATGTTTATCAGTCGCACTTTCAAACAATTCCCCTCCTCACAGTCTCTCTAGCTATGTCTGAGGTGTACCCTTTACGTAGCTCGATAATCCATCCGCCGTCTGAGTGTCCTGACAACCACTTCTCCTTTAACATCTTATCCAATCTGAGCAGCATTTCCACCTCACCTCCCCTTCCCGACACGTAGCTATACATATCCGGCAGACATAAGACGTATCCCGCACCTACTTTCTTACAGGCATCAATCATCCTCTCAATAATCCACATGTTTTCTGAGGGAGGATTAAAGATAAAGACCGCCATGCTAGCCTGCCTTACGCGCTGTTCAAATATCTCAGCTATCTCGCCACTATCGCCTCCATGAGTCGGGAAGATCCTTGCAATGTATTGCTCAATGATTGTTCGGGAATGTACACCCCGCGGAGAGATCTTCTCTTCAAGAAGAAGTGCTGGGTTTAAGAGCCAGAAATATATCATGTTTCCTTCTTCCTCAGCGGCCAGACAGAGACGCCTAATGAATTGGGCTATATCGACTAGTAGCTCCCCGGCGGGGCCCACATTAATGGCGGAGGAGCAGTCGACAACTATGTGGATAGCGACCTCTCCTTTTTTAGAGTATTTTTTCGCGATTATCTCGCCCTCATCAACCTGTCTCGCATACCTAAGCCAGTGAACATCCCTCAGCCTGTCACCCTCCTCATACGGCTTCACACCCACGAACTCATCGTCGTGACCAACAAGCCCCCTATAGCCCAGGCCGAAAGGAGGCCGTGGCCAAAAAGTCCTAAACCTCGAATGCGAGGAGGCTATCAGCTGTTCTCCGATAGGAATCGCCACCTCCGACCGGTCTTCTATTCTCTTGGTCAGAAAGCAGAGCTTGAGTGCGTCGTGAACCTGCACATCTACTTTTGCAAACTTGATGTATCCGATGGAGTTGTCAACGCTCAGTACGTATGAGAGGGTTAGGCCCTGTTTTGGGCTGATAACTCCCTCAGCTTTGTTGAGGCCTTCTGCGAGTTCCGTCCCATAGGGTAAATTGTCAATTACTTTAACATGGAGTGGGCCTCCTTTATCCACCCACAACTGTAGCTTTGTCCTGACAAAATTTTTTCCATCCTTGCTGAAGGGCTCTAACGTTCTCTCAATCTTAATGTCCGTTGTGTAAAGCGTCTTCAACCTCTTCGAGGCAAGCAGTATGTAGACTGAGTAGTAGATTTGGAGGAATATGGAGACGAGGAAGAGAAATGGTTGATAGAGCAGCGAGGATAAGAGTATTGTCCACGTGGTCAGTGAAATGAGGAGCAGAACACCCTCCTTCGAGAGCATTACTTAGGGGCCACCACTTTTTCCAGCAACTTCCTTGCCACGTGGAGTGTTGCCGGCTCCTCCTTAGCCACAGAGGCCACCTGCCTCCTAAGAATGATTCTGTGGTTCAGGGTGAGAGGGGCCACGTATTTCACATCGTCAGGGATTACGTAATCTCTACCCATAATGGCTGCGTAAGCTTTCGAGCTGTATAGTAGGGCAGCCTCAGCCCTTGTGCTTGCCCCCATCACCACCTCAGGCAGGTTCCTCGACTCTCTCACTATGTCTACAATATATCCGAGAATATCATCATCGACATAAACCTCCTTCACGGCCTCTATCGCCTTTAAAACTTGCTCAGCGCTAGTCATGGGCGAGATGTTTAGCTCCTCTCCATGCTTATTCTTGAGCCTGAGTATCTCGATTTCTTCGCCGCGCGACGGATAATTTACTAATACTCTCACAAGGAACCTATCAAGTTCAGCCTCTGGCAGGGGGTAAGTTCCCTCAAGCTCAATCGGGTTCTGCGTCGCGATGACCATGAAGGGTTTAGGCAGTTGATATGTCTTCCCCTCTACAGTCACTTGGAACTCCTGCATCGCCTCCAAGAGAGCTGACTGAGTCCTGGGGGCGCCCCTGTTAATCTCGTCGGCAAGCACGATATTGGCGAATATGGGGCCGGACCTGAATTGGAATTCTCCGCTCCTCCTGTCAAATATCATTCCACCGATAATATCGCTCGGCAGCAAGTCATTAGTGAACTGTATCCTCTTAAACGATAGTGTCAGTGTATTGGCGAACGACTTGGCCAAATATGTCTTTGCGAGGCCGGGGACACCCTCTATCAAGACATGACCCTGAACCAGAAGAGATATGAGCAAAGCATCAATCGCGGTGTCCATACCCACTATTGACCTGTGAATCTCTCTTCTCACATTCTCGGCAATCTCCTTTATCCACTTGAGGTCCGGCATCAGGTCATCACCACGGCAGAACCTATGAGCCGCTTTAAGGAAAACCTATAAATTCTGTCCGGAATTATGGAGGAGAGACTGCTTGTCAGAATACTCTTCAAAAGCCAAGCTCCGCGTGGATAGGCGTTCAGACCGTTCAAGACAGTGAGGTAGATCCGCACAGCGTCAACTGGTTTCCTCCCCGCACTTCCATTAATATAATTCTGTAATTCTTCGATGTAGTTCCGTGGAACCCGCTTCCTATCTGGCTTTTTTTCCTTGAGAAGAGTGATGGCGATTAAGAGGCAGAGAACTATGAACGCGAATATAACTAATGGATGAATTACGTTTGTGACGAGCGCGTCCAATGTCTAATACTTGTTACCTCCTCAATCTATATATGTTTAACCGAGTTTTTCATTTTTAAGTCCTCATTAGCCTGCGGAGAATTGGTATCTCGCGAAGCTTTCTCTCGGGCAGAACACTCCAGATTATGCCTGTGGGTCTCGGAATAGATGTGTGGGTCTGGAAGATTTCATTAACGGACACAATCACGTCTATGGGCACGTCGAAATCCTCGACAGGAATTTCTTCCACAATCTGAAGTGGATGAACAGTCGTAATGATGGGAGTGTCATCTGAAACCTTTCCAAGCATCCTTAAGACAGCATATTCAATCTCCGAGTAGCCCTCCCCCTTGCCCACCCTTGCCCCTCTCCTCGAGACTGCGACCGACCCTGCAACCACTAGGTCGACTCGAGGGAGGCTCTCAGGGTCGACTTTCTCTCCGTTGAGAAAGGCTCCCCTAATAGTGGATGCGGCGTGATGCATAGATGCGCTCAGCTTGTGGGGCTCGATCAGAAGAAAGCCTTCCCTTATCCGTGGAGTCGGCATTATTAGGATTTTTCCACTCTTTAGGCAGAGCTCCCTAACCGGTCTCTGCGGTGAGTCAGGGTTCACTTTAACAATCTTAGCCTGCCTGAACCTGTCTAACCTCCAGAGACTCTGAGCAGCTTTTTCCGCGCCCACGAAATTCGGGATGCGTTTTCTGATTGGGAATGGAGGGAGTGCAACCCCTTCTTCCTCAAGCGAGGCCCACATGCGCTCTCGGATGGCCTGCTTCGCGTTTCTAGCGCTCATTTCTCCCCTGATGGTTCGAGAAGCTCGGAGAGATCTCTCACCTTGACTTTGCCCTCGACTCCCTGAACCCTGACAGCATCCTCAAGCATGGCTAGACAGAATGGGCACTCCGTTACGATTGTGTCTGCGCCTGTTTCCAACAGCTGTCCCAGTCTGATGAGGTTCTCACGCTTAACCCTCCTTATATCAAGCCAGTAATTACCTCCTCCTGCTCCACAGCACATAGTATCTCTCCCTCTATGCTTGGCCTCCGCGACCCACGAGCCCTTAAGTATGTCGCGCGGCTCTTCTACCATGCCGTGCATCCGGGAGAAGATGCATGAGTCATGAATTGTGAACTTACCGTTGACGCCCACCTTGAGTTTCCCCTCCATGACAAGTCTTCTCAGGAGCTCCATGTGGCTGACGACTCTGAAGCTCGCGCCTAAGTCTCTGTACTGTCGCTTGAAGATGTCGAAGCAGTGCGGGCAGTGGGTTATTATCTCCTTAACACCTTTGAACTCTAGAAGCTTCATCGTTTCCTCTGCTAGCTCCTGATATCTCCCCTCTTCGCCAAGTCTTCTCGCCACATCACCGTTACACACCTCCTCGCTGCAAATGACGGCAAACTTAACGCCGGCGGCAACTAATAGCGAGGCCATCTTCTTAACAATTTGCCTCGCTCTAGCGTCATATGCCCCCATACATCCAACCCAGTAGACAGTCTCAATTTTTTCCTCCTCCTTGATGCTTTTAACACCTGCTTGTATAAGCTCCTCCATCAGTTTCACCCTCTCTGATGGCCCAAGACCGAAGGGGTTCCGTGCTCTCGCCAAGTTGGATAGAGTCTCAACACCTTTTCTGGTCAAGTTACCCCTTAATGCGAGCGCTCTTCTCAGCTCAAGGATGAGGCCCATGGGGCTTATGAGGACAGGACAAGCGTATTCGCAGGCTCCACAGGTTGTACACGCATATACCTCCTCGAGGGTGTAAACACCGTAGTCGAAAAGGTCTCTCTCTTCACCCCTCCACCAGCTCCTCCTCAGCTTCTGGACGATAGCTCGCGGCGAAAGGGCAGTACCAGAGATCAGGGCAGGGCAGACTTCGTCACATCTTCCGCAATCCGTGCATGCGTCGAGCTGCAGTTTTTGAGAGGGAGTGAGGTCTGAGATGGTGTTGATGCCGACGGTAGGCATCTGCGACTCTAAATCAAGCCTGCTTAAAATGAAGGGAGTCTCGATCGCTCCTGGCTTTATGGCGCTTTCTCGTCTAACAGCCACGTTGAGAGGCGCAGCCAACAGGTGGATAAGATTTGTATACGGTAGCGCTGCAACTCCCCCGAATGAGACTATCGCGTGGAGCCACCACAACGCTCTATAAGCCAGTAAAGCGGACTCTAAGTCCATGCTTACATAGCTTAACGCGGCAGCAAACATGGCTCCGACAGGAGAGTATATCCCCCAGGGAGGGCCTCTAAGATGAATTCTCAACCCTTCAATCACGAAGCCCGTCACGCCTATGAAGAGGAGAACCAGCAGGAGAGCCGTGTACTCGGCCCTATAGCTTAGACGGCCCGGCCTCGTGATGCTTCTCCTAATCAAAGAATAAGTTACTCCCACCAATAAAAGAACTCCAAAAGCGTCTAGGAAGACCTCAAACAGAAGGTAAAAGTCTCCGACTAATAGGCGCATCCTGAGCGGTCGCAGTATGTCGTGGTCGATGAAGACTAGCGTTGTGCCTATGAAGAGGACTAAGATGCCGTATGATATGGAGATGTGCATTAATCCTGCGCGGGCGTCCCGAATTATCCTTCGCTGGGCCCACGCATACTCTAAGATCGCCTTCAAAAATCCCGAAGGGCTCTTCAGGAACTCCATAAGGATACTCCTCAGACCGTAGCCCCTAAGCCTCATGTAAAGCCCGAAAAGGAAAACAGCGGCAAAAGGCGCGAGAATGAAGTACATTATGATGTCTGTGCCTTCAGGCATGAAGACGAAGTTCTCCCTCATAGGCGTCTCGCTCATAGCTCGACACCCTGTCGAGGAATTGCAGGCATCTATAATAATTAATATCCTGAATACATGGATGATTTTAGATGCGTATCTACACCATAGTGTCCTGTCCTAAATGCGGCGAGTACAGGATTGTGAAGAGGCAGAAAACGTTTAAATGCTTTTCGTGTGGCGAGATATCCACATACAGGGCGGAGCTCGCCGTCTTCTCGTCTGACTCGGCCGTGGAGGCTATGAGAAAGCTGGCAAATCTCAAGTTAATGCGGAGGAGGAGTGGAGGTCCGGTCACATCCTTGAGTGGAGCTCGATAACTTCCTCCGGCTCCCCTGAGTAGCCGTTGAACCTCGAAGGGTTGAACAGCCTGATGGACTCAGCTACGCCCTCCCCACAGATATATTCTGCAAGGTCTTGGCTTAGGGCTGGTCCACGCATCAACCCGTACCCATCGAGCGCATCTATGATGTAGAGGTCTCTGCGGCCCGGTATCTGGCCCAGAAGGGGATTTCCATCGGGAGACGAGCTACAAACACCAGTCCAGCCACCAACGAGACGGTAAGAGTCAGGCCTCTGCAATCTTTCATAGAGCTTTACACTCAGCTCTTCGATGAAGTCATACTCCGGAGAGGAGGGGCATTCTGACGGGTCGGAGAGCTTAATCGCTCTGCCATTTCCAACTAGCATCGTGTGTCTGCTAAATCTCCGCAAATAGACGTGATTCTCCTCTAGGAACACAGGCGTCTCCTGAATCTCCTCATCAAACTTAAACGAAACAATCTGACATGCATAAACGACTACTGGTACGCGCCATATTCCACAGTTAATCAAAACCTCGCGGTTCCACGCACCGGCAGAGAAAACCGCTTTCTCAAAAGAGACTTGCTGCTCTGGTCCGGAGATGTCCAAAACCCTTCTATTCGGGTCGATCCTCTCCACGCGGATCCACTCCTTTAACTCGACACCCGCCTCCTCAAGCCTCCCGCGTAGAGTTTTGAAAAGGCTTGAGACATCGATCACGATATCGTCAGGAGTGTAGACCGCGACCTCGTAATCCTTAACCCTCATCCAGCTCAGCCACGCCCGCAACTCGGAGTTATCTATGATTTCGTGCTTAACGCCGGCACCAGCCAGAAGCTCCGAAGAGAAAGCCGACATCCATGAGGGCTCAACGGAGATGAACCCTGTTCTCGATATAGAGTCGCCCGCCAACTCCTCATAGGCAGCCTTGCTCCTGCTTGCAAGAACTATGTCTATCGGCTGGACAAGCTGTGTGGTGTGTATCCCCGCGCATTTTCCACTAGCGCCATTACCAAGCTGCCCAGCCTCAATCAGCGTGACATCCAAACCGCGAAGGCCCAAGTAGTAGGATACGAATGACCCTATGATGCCGCCCCCGATGACGACGACATCCGCTTTCTTCATTCCAATTTTATAGTAAAGTGGACGATATTATAAGGATGACAATTTATAAAAGGATGTAGATTATATAAGCATAAATTGCATATATATCAGCTTGTTTTAAATATATTACATCACAATCAATATCCACGATTGAGTTTTAAAATTTAGAAGGATTTTATAAATAATTTTTTAAGTCAAACTGCCCCCGGGATTTAATTACCCCGACCTCAACATCGTATTCTGGATATATGTTTAGCGTTGCACACTGTTTTAATGATGGCTATAATCATTTCCTCTGCATAACATCAATTATCCTCTGGAGTTTCTTAACAACTTCCACAGCGTTTTTCCCCGTAATCGTGATCATGGGCTCTTTTCCCCAGTCTCCCCTGTGAAATATTATGTCGGTCACTTTGCCAGCGGACTCGTAGGCTCTCGCAACCCCCCATCTAATAGTCATTCCCTCCACGGCCTTTATGTCCTTCGGCTCTTCTGCTCTGTCGTAGGAGCTTATAGACAGTCCGATCTCCTTGGCAGTGTCCAGGACCTTCTCAGAGTATTTTATGTTCATTGCCGCTCTGATTGCTGGGTTATATCTCATCATCGTCAGTACAGCGTCGGCCACATGGCTTGAGGCGCCCACCCATGGGTGCTCGTATGCTTTAAGGGAGCCAAATACAGGCCTGATTCTGCCGGGAACGGCTACTACCTCGTCTCTGCTCAAGGCTCCAGGAATAGCTTCGGCGATATTTATCCCAGACTCTGGCGCCAGCCCGACGGCCTGGGGGAGCTCCTCCAGCATCTTGACGGCTTGACGCACACTCGATATCGCGGTGAATATTTCAGCCCGTTTCACCGTTTCTGCCATGGGATTAACTGGTCCTGATCCGTGGCCGATTAGGTAACCGGCCACTATAGACTCATAAACGAATCTCTGCGCCTTTTCTACAGCTTCTGGCATAGTTAGCCCCTTGGCGAGCAGTGTAGCTATTGCAGACGCAAAAACGCATCCGGTTCCGTGCGTCGTGCGGGTATTAATTCTCGGTACTTCGAATCTATAAAATGACCCCCCATAATATAGTATGTCCACAACCCTCTCCCCGTGTAGGTGTCCACCCTTGACGACAACAGATGGGACGCCGAACATCTCAGAAATTTTCTTTGCAACTCTCCTCTGCTCATCCTCTGATTCAATTTTCATCCCCGCGAGCACGGCAGCCTCGCTTGCATTGGGCGTGACAACCGTGGCTATCGGCAGTAGCTTGTTTTTGACCGCTTCGACGGCGGAGGGTTGGAGTAGCTGTGCACCACTCTTCGCGACCATCACCGGGTCGACCACCTTGGGGACATCTAGCCGCTCTATCTCCCCGCAGACGGCTTCGATAATCGGGGAAGTGTGAAGCATTCCCGTCTTTAACGCATCAACACCAATATCACTTACGCATACCCTAATCTGCTCCACGATAAACTGGGGATCGAGATCAACAATACGAGTCACCTCGACCGTGTTTTGAGCGGTCAATGAAGTTATGGCGCTCATCCCGTGCCCTCCAAGAGAGGCTATTGTCTTCAGGTCAGCCTGTATCCCGGCTCCACCACCTGAGTCGGAGCCCGCAACTGTGAGAACCCTTGGAACCTTAGAGATCATTTACAAAAATAGTTTATAAAGCCATCCTTATAATTATATCCGAGGCCCTCATCAAATATTCAACAAAGTCTCTCTCCCTAGCAGTCAATCCGGAGCCTTTGTCCGCCTCAAGCTTTTTCCCATAATACGCCGTAACTATCCATGATCTGCTCAAATCCATGGTGTACAGCAAGGTTTTGGGGTCGCCCGCATGGACGAAAATCGTCGCGTCATTTATTATTAATAATTTAGTCGGCCTAGTCGTGTATTCGCGTAGCAATGTTGTGATGAGCTCTGCATTGGTTTGGGCCAGCCTCAATACTTCCTCCCGTTCCCTACCAATGAGTCTTGGAGGCTTTATCTCCCAGCTTGTGAGATATCTCACCTCCTCTGGAATATCGCCAACCTCAACGATCTTCCCACCTACCCCCCAAACAGCGCTTGGAGCCATATCTATTATCGTGATGTCAGCCGCGTACCCGGCCTCTACTAACATTTGAATAAACCTGTAGAGAAGCCTAGTTTTTCCACTCTTTACCTCGCCCGCTATGAGCACCCGATTACTAGCGATTTTCTCTGGTTTTAGCATAAGCCACATCTTCTCAGCTTTCTTCAAACAGCTGCGGCATAACTCTTTGGAGAGCTAACAAAGTGAGATATCCTGCTGCGGCACCGGGAACTGAGCTAACGGCCCACCCCGACCAGAAGATGGATAACGCTAGTAGGTACTCGCCCTCTGAAAACATGTTCTTGATGGATGGTGAGAGAGAGAAGAGGTGAGGAAGGAAGGGTGAGAGCAAGAGGAGAGAAACTGTCCCGCCTATCAGGACTGTGCCGATGGGCTCTGCAAATGCGCATAAAAACCTTGCCCTCCTGCTTCTGAACCTTCTCGTCAGTCTGTAGAAAAGCCCGACCATGACTACTCCCGGCAGGCCGCCTGGATAGGCAAATAGGGTGCCTATCCCGAGTGCTATTCTTAGTGAGCCAACGATTAACGGAACAGTTATACCCCATAAAGGCCCGAGCAATACCCCCGCTAACACATTTCCAAAATGCTGCATCGGGGCCGCGCGGGTTCCGAGAAAGGGGAACCAGATGTAAAGGGATGAAATCAGCGTTATCGCTGAGATGGCGACTATATATGAAACTTTTCTCGTGCTCTTCAAGGTCGGTCTCCATTAGTAGTCTTATCGTAGTCCCCAGCTAATCTTTTTCAATGGCTTCACTTTAATCAGGGCAACCTCCCCCTCATCCCATTTGTCTCGCCTAGCCCAAGCAAACTTCTTGTAGAAAAGGTTAGAGATTCTCTGGAACTCCTCTCCGCCTGTGAGAATCTCGGCCTCGCCTCTTATGAAAACCGCCCTATTAGGCTGGTACTGGTCTACAAGCAGAGCCACCTTATTGTCTCGCCTGATATTTCTGACCTTAGCTGTCTCAAGGTCCGAGACTATATAGAAGAGGTTGTCCTCGAAGACGTAGCAGACCGGAACTAAGTGTGGAGACCCATCCTGGCTTATAGTTGCTAATCGGCAGAGTTCATTCCTATTAAGAAAGCGTAATTCACCATCTGTGAACCTCAAGGCACGTAAATATCAATACCCGATGATGGATATAACCTTCTCGCAGACCAGTAAGTCGTGCAGACTTATATCACCGTGGCCTATATGGAGGGTGTGGTTTGAGCTCTTCGCCCCCCATAAAAAACCCCTACAGGCTACGAATGGACTTCCCCATCTTCTCCAAAGATGAAGGACGCGCTCCCCTCATTTATCTCGACAACGCCGCAACCTCTCAGAAACCCCGGCAGGTATTGGAGGCGATCTGCGACTACTATGCCTCGGTGAATGCCAATGTTCACAGAGGTGTGTACAGGTTATCCATAGAGGCTACAGAGCGGTACGAGGAAGCCAGAAGACTTGTCGCAAACATGATTGACGCCAGAAATTGGAGAGAGGTTGTGTTCACAAGAAATACCACTGAAGCAATCAACCTCGTCGCATACTCCTACGCTCTCCGGAAAATTAAGCGTGGAGGGAAAATAGTAGTCACAGAGATGGAGCATCACAGCAATCTGGTTCCTTGGCAGATAATCGCAGGCCTTAAAGACTTGAGGCTGGAAGCCGTTCCCTTCGACCAGCACGGCTACCTCGTGCTCGACCCCTTGGAGAGATATCTGAGGGGCGCTGACCTCTTAGCAATTGTCCACGCCTCCAACGTTTTGGGGACAATAAACCCTGTGAAGGAAATCGTGAAAGTTGCCAAGGAGTATGATGTCGTAGTTTTAGTCGATGCAGCTCAGAGCGTACCCCACATGCCCGTCAGCTTCAGGGACATTGGCTGCGACTTCCTCGCATTCTCAGGACATAAGATGCTCGGCCCAATGGGTGTCGGTTGCCTCATAGGAAAAGAGGAGTTACTAGATTCTATGGAGCCGTTTATGGGAGGTGGTGAGATGATTCGGGAAGTCTCCCTAAAAGAGTCCAAATGGAACGAAACTCCTTGGAAATTTGAGGCCGGAACCCCAAGCGTAGCAGACGTGATAGGCCTCGGAGCAGCCATAAAATATCTACAGTCCATCACGCTCGAGTGGATCAGAAGCCACGAGGAGGAGTTGACTAAGCTGGCACTGGAGGAGCTATCCGAAATTCCTAAACTCAAGATCATAGGCCCAGAATCCTTGAAGGACCGCTGTGGCCTTGTCTCGTTTACCCTCGCGGATATCCATCCTCACGACCTAGCAGAGTACCTTGACAGAAACTTTAACATCGCAGTCAGGGCTGGGCATCACTGCGCAATGCCACTACACTCAAAGCTCGGATTAAGCGCAACCACTAGGGCGAGCTTTTACCTCTATAACACGCCAGAGGAAATACATAAGCTTGGCGAGGGTCTAAGGCAAGCACTCAAGTTTTTCCATGCCTAAACATCTACCGTAAACATCGTGGTCGTCGAGTTCATGTTGATCTCGGTTAGAAGCCAGAGCTTCCTAAAGAAGGAGTTGAAATAATCACTCTTCGCATCCTCGCTCACTCCCACTATCACGTCGTATATGCCGAAAATCTCATAGGCCTCCAGCACATGTTCAATCCTCTGAAGGAAGCGGTCCCATAGCCTCGGAGCGGCCGGGCGTCTGATCTTGATGAAGGTGTAAGCGCACTTTCTTTTAGGAGCAGTTAACGTTCTCTCATAGTTCAGCCCTGCCTCGTTGACTATCAATGTGTTAGTGTCCACCACGCCATTCTGGTATAATGTGTCTAATACAGTGTTTATCTGCTCTATCGTCTTTACCTCTATCTTAGCTATAAGGTCGGCTGTGCCGAAGATAAGATAAGCCTCCTTCACGAACTGCGCCTGTCTAGTGGCCTGTAAACACTCAATAAGAGCTCCCCGATTGCCGACTGTCCCCAGGATGAAAGCTTTCACATTCTTGAATTTTGACTCAGTTGCTTTTAAGCGTTTCAATCACATATATGGCATGAATCAACATCGAGGACAGGCTCCAAAGTTTTGTGGGCTATACAGAGAACTCTCTCCCGCCTCAGTCTCACAAGAGCCGCTTGAAGCATCCCCCTGATCCTCTCCTCTTTCTCCCCCTCCACTATGGCCTTGGCTATCTCCTCAGCCACCTCCTGCACCACATTGTTCTCAGACAGGAACCTCATCTTACCTCTCACCATCCTTAGATAATTGCTAACAGCGGGCTGAGTGATGCCGAGAGCCTCAGCCACCCTCCTCTGCGGCAACTCATACTTCTTTACAAGAAGGTTGACAATTACAGCTCTCAACGCTGGAAGAAGCGCCTTTGACTCGACCTCGGAAGGCAGTAACATGCCCATTCTCTCATTAAGACGGCGTCTAGACTAAATGTCACCCCACTATATAAATAATTTTTCAGCGTTATAATCTCTCGAATTGGCCCTAAATTCCACCATCGTTACGTGAATTTGGTCAAATAAGTCTTAAATAGGCCGCGAGGGCCGTGCCACGGTGGAGGTCACATGGCTACTCTTGTAAAAGAGCGTCAAGAAGTCCAAACAGCGTATAAGGAAAAGCTCGTGACTAAGACCCGAAGCATCTGTCCAGAATGCTACCAGGTACTACCCGCGGATGTTTTAGAGATAGACGGCAAGATTTACATCAAGAAGGCATGCCCCAGGCACGGAGAATTTGACGAGCTCTACTTCGGAGACGCCCAGATGTATTATAAGTTTGCCGAGTGGCTAAAAGATGGGAAGGGGACCGGAAACCCCGATGTCGAGTCCGCGCGGAGCGTCTGCCCATACAACTGCGGCCTCTGTAGCTCGCACCTAAGCCACACAGGACTCGCAAACCTCGTCATCACAAACAGATGTGATCTTCATTGCTGGTACTGCTTCTTCTACGCCGAGAAGGCGGGCTACATCTACGAACCAACGCTGGACCAGATCAGGGAGATGGCCCTTAACCTGAAGGCTGAGAGACCTGTGCCAGGCAACAGCATACAGATAACCGGAGGAGAGCCCACACTCAGAGACGACCTCCCAGAGATAATCAGGATTCTGAAGGAGGTAGGCGTTGACCACATACAGCTCAACACTAACGGAATCAGACTCTCAAGAGAGTTCGAATACTTCAAGAGTATCAAGGAGGCCGGGGTCAGCAACCTCTACATGAGCTTCGACGGCGTCACGCCGAGGACGAACCCCAAGAACCACTGGGAAGTGCCCGGAGTTCTTGAGAACGCTAGGAAGCTGGGTGTGGGAATAGTCCTAGTCCCCACTGTCATTAAGAGCGTAAACGACCACGAGCTCGGCGACATAATCCGATTCGGATTCAAGAACATAGATGTCGTGAGGGCCGTAAACTTCCAGCCCGTCTCCCTAACCGGAAGGATGCCCAAGAAGGAGAGAGAGAAGTATAGAATCACGATACCAGACTGTATAATCAGAATTGAGGAACAGACAAACGGCGAGATCACAAGGGATGCTTGGTTCCCTGTCCCCGCATGCACACCGCTCACAAACTTCATAGAGGCTCTGACGAGGAGTCCCAAATATGAGCTGAGCATACACTTCGCCTGCGGCGCGGGCACCTACGTCTTCAAGAGTGGAGACAGGATGATACCAATCACAGAGTTCGTCGACGTCGAGGGCCTCATCAAGTATCTTCAAGACAAGACCGAGGAAGTCGAGGTGGGGCGGAGCAGGCTCTGGGTAGGCATGAAGGTACTTGCAAACATCTCCAAGTTCGTGAGAAAGGAGAAACAGCCGCCAGGAATGAACCTGCCGAGGATGCTCTTCGACATCATAGTAAGGCACGACTACAAGAGCGTCGGCGACTGGCACAGGAGAAGCCTCTTCCTAGGAATGATGCACTTTATGGACCCCTACAACCATGATGAGGAACGCCTCAGAAGATGTGACATCCACTACCTCACACCAGACATGAGGATAGTGCCGTTCTGCTCCTTCAATGTAGTCCCGGCATGGTACAGAGACAGGATACAGGCGGTCTATGGAATCTCTATAGAGGAGTGGGAGAAAAGGACGGGCAGAAAGCTGTCTGATGACTTCTACAAGCGTAAGCTGCCAGCAAAACAGAGTGCGGTGCCTATGGCTTCCACTAAAACCGCAGGTTTCGGTGGATTGAAAACAATACCAACCATTCAGGGTGGTTCAGGAAAAGAAGAGGCTTGCGGCTGTGGTCATTAAACGCATTTTTGCTCTTATCCTAGAACTGGCGCTTATAACCTGATAACAATCACTTCGACCATTTATCATGCTTTTTTGTCTTGAGTCTTTTTGCGTGATTTCCAAGGGATTTAGCACATGTTCCGCATATATACTTCCGGAAGATTAGTAAGTAGCGCACAAAATAAGCGCAATTTATGCAGATAGTTTTACCACATTCTTTACATACCACTCCGTGCCGTTTTAAGAATTTAGGTCTGTGTGTCACATTGCCACACTCGTTGCATAACAGCATTCCGCCGCTCACTGCTTTGTTGCATATGCGGCAAGTGAAAAGGTCCGTTGAGATTATAGACATCTCTTTTGTATTCTCGATTAACGTAAGATTGTATTTTTTTCTCAAAGCGGTTATGGCGAAATGCCAAACCGGCAGCAGCACAAGTTTTACGTTCCGAATGTTAATATCTCTCTCTCCTGGTGTGCAAACCTTAGTGTACCAGACATTGTTACGTCCTCGATACCCCACAGTTGTAGTGTATTTTTTAGCTATATGGTCTTTCACTATTTTTTTGAGCGTCGTTATATCAAGATTAAAACTACCCCGCACAATTCGATATGACGACTTAGGAATAAGACCGGAATTACTTAGGCCTGACCTCAGGACAAAAGTCGCCGTCTTCTCGTCTAGGGGATTTCCATTCTCGCCGTCCAGCAGATACGCTTTATTTTCCTCATGTATTGAGTGGATCACGCCTACTGAGGTGACAAAATCAGCGTGAATGTCATAACCTATTAAATAGACAGGTCTTAAGCGCAGCATAAACGGGCTGATATCTAAAACAGACGGTGCTGGCAGAGGTGAACTCAGAAAATCCCCGACTAAACGTTGAATTTTTGATAATATTACAGTGGTCTCTGATGTGCAGATCGTGTAAATTGTGGTTTGGTCGGACCCATATATGAGCTTTATTCCCGCTCTATCAGCGATGTCTCTTAACCTTATAATATCAACAAGCTCTATAGGCGTGTGTTTAGACACTTTCTTTGCATATTCTATGGCCTCGGCAGTAAACCTGCCCGTTGTTACTAAGATTCCCTTACTAGCGCCCGATGAAATCACTGCTGAATGTAGTTTCTGGATTATTGGTCGTCCTATGAGACCGCGGGGATGATGCTTACACTCAACGACTACGAGGCCGCCTTCCTTTAAATGAATCAGGATGTCTCGGCCTTCATCTCCTACGTAAGGAACGTCTTCCACCCTTCCTATACCGAGTTTATGAAATATTCGGGCACAGAGTTTTTCAAATTCGGCGCCATCAAGCATGTCTAAATACACAACCTCATAGTCTTTTTCCATTCAACTTTTATGGCATTTACATATATATAAATTGCGACTTCTTATAGTACACGTAGGGCTGTGTTCCGGTTTATAGAATTCGCGATTGCTTTTTTTAAGTTCTTTAATGGTATTGATGGTTACTAGTCTGGCGCTTCTTTCAACGGCTGAGAAGGTGCTATATACACTACTTGACCCCTGAAATGAGGATAATTCAATTTCGCGCTTTCAACATTATTCCGGATTGATAGAGGGATAGGATTCAGTCGATATATGGCATTCCTATTGCGGAGTGGGAAAGACGGATAAGCCGTAAGCTCTAGGACGATTTCTACAAACGCCAGCCACCAACCAAGCAAACAGCTATTCCCATGGCCTCCACCAAAACTGCAGGTTTCGGTGGATTGAAAACAATACCAACCATTCAGGGAGGCTCTGGCGAGGAAGAAAACTGCGCCCACTCATACGGCTGCAAACAGTAAAACCCGTATTTGTCAACTATCGCAGAATAAAATCTTGATCAATCCTCCTCTTTTTCTTCATGTTAAAATATTTCTTCTTTTAGGTCTGGGTCGTCTGTCCAGCAGACCATGGATCTCAAACGAGAGCTTTTGAGGCTTCTTAACGAGGATGAGGAGTTCAGATACACGGTGGCCGAAAGAATAGGCCTACTGGAGATTCTGAAGCTACTAAACAGACTGGAGGGTTGATGTTCACTATCGATGGGCTTATTTCAGCTCCATTACAACTCATGCTTGAGCCGTCTGCGTGACGGTGCCTGGGAATTAGAGAGTGTTTTGCCGGTCTTCTTCCGTCGTGGAAGAGTGGGGGACTGTTGGTTGTAGCTGCTTGGTTCTTGGGTTTCATCTTGTTTTTCTGATGCCTCTGTGTTTTAGTGGCGTGAAGCTTAGCAGAAGTTTCGTTGCAAGCTGTTGTATGGCGTAGTCGTCGGTCACGATTATGACTTCCTCGTGAGTTTTTGTTAAGTCTATTGCCGCCGCCAGTATCGTGAGGTCGGCTTGGGAGAGTCTGTGGAGCTGGTTTCCTGCGGATTTTTTTATTTTTTCCATGGCCTCTGTGGTTGGTCTCGCTATTTTTAATGCGCCGGATGTTAGCATTGCCTCAAGCCTTGCTACTTGGAGTTCGTCGTATTTGACCTCTTTTATTGCTTCTTCGGTTGTGTAGAGGTTCTTGACTCCTCTGAAGCCTAACAGGAGTGCGTTGGTATCCAGAACATAGGCTTTCTTAGATTCCGAGTCTCTTCCTGATTCTTCTTTCACAGAGTGATACCTCCGAGGTCCTGACTAGGACGGTGCTGTAGCGTGACTTGGAGACTACGACCTCGCCTTTCTCAAACTCACGCCTGATCAGGCCGTCTATCACGGCGCAGAAGGGTCCTTTGACTCCCCTCATGACTATCCGCCTTAGTGCTGAGAATATCATTGGGCGGAGGGTGGTTATGGGGGCGACTGGCGTGGCTAAGATTAGTTCGAGCTCCTCGTCGACGAGGGGCCCGCCCAGGGATGTGTTGTATCCTGTCGAGCCGACTGGTGTAGAGAAGACCATGCCGTCGGCTACTATGCTCCGTAGCTTAAGCCTCTCGACCTCGAGGTCGAATTCCACGACCTTGCCCACTATCGAGTTTGAGATGTAGGCCTCGTTGACGGCGTCAGATACTGGCTCTCCGTCTACATTGATGTCGAGTCTCATGAGCCTATCTAGCCAGAAGTCTCCGTTTAGCAGTGAGGTTACAGCATGTCTAGCCTCTTGAGGGGAGGCATCTGCGAGGTAGCCGCCTCTTCCGTATGAGATGGCGAGAACAGGCGTCTCAGGCTCTTCGAGCGCGTGAATGGAGGCGAGTATGGTGCCGTCTCCTCCTAAAACTATCAGGTAGTCGCATCCAAGGGGCCCCCTAATTCCTTTCTCATCCACAGCATAGAGGTCGTACTCGCATCCGTAACTGCGGAGAAGTTCTCCAACCTCTGAAGCCCCCTTATCGGCCCCCTGCTTATCTCTTCTATACACCACTATAACATACAATCCATCCACGCTACTAACCAGCTAGGTGATAAAGGCATCGTGACGTGGCTTGCCTCGAGGAGGTGGGCGCCCTTTTATATGCGTCTATGCCTCGGTGAGCATATCTGTCATCTTGAGGAGCTTAAGCGCGGCTGAGCGCGTCAAGGGTGAGTGGTGTAGTATGGTGTATCTCTCCGGTCTGAGATTTTTACACTCTAGGAGAGCTCTTACGGCGGTCTCCGCTGGGACCTTTATCTCGCTCAGTCTGGTGGGCGCGCCTGCCCTTGAGAGGTAGCTTTTTAAATCCATGCTTGATAGCTCAAACCACTGCATAGGCGGGCCGTAAGAGTCCTCATACTTTGCAGCCATGAGGATGGCCCCTAGCCCTACCTGTTCTCCGTGAAGACCCACCCCTTCCCCAATCATGTCGAGGTAGTGTGAAAAGAGGTGCTCAGCCCCTGAGCAGGGCCTAGAGGACCCGACCAGCGTCATGGCTAACCCGCACTTCACCGCTGCTAGGGCCAGCTCAGAAATCTCCTCACACCTGTTGTCAATGAATCGCATGAGGTCTAAGACCGCAGAGGCAGTTATGCCGAAGGTTGTTCTGCATAGATACTCCTCCTTCACCTGGTGGCCGAGGAGCCAGTCCCTCAATGCAGTGGTCTTTGCAAGGATGTCGGCACAGCCCGAGGCTATCAGCTGGCGGGGGGATGCGCGGATGATTGACGTCGCTATCAGAACTATTTGGGGTGGTGAGGTGACTATGCTGGTTCTCCTCGAGCCTACGAATATTGAGGCTACTGGCGAGGCTATTCCATCATGAGAGATGGTTGTAGGGATGGAGATGAACGGTATACCAGCTCTGTGTGCCGCGTATTTGCATGTGTCTATGACGGTGCCTCCCCCAACCGCGACCGCCAAGCTGCAATGAGATGCATATTTCTCAACATCCGAAATTGTTGAAATATCTGCCCTAAGGCTCTCTTTCACCATAACCTGATAACCCTGCTCAGAAAAGTATCTCTCAGCTAAAGCTCCACCTATCTTCCATGTCTTCCGACCTGTAACCAAAAGAATGGGCCCCTCAATGTCCGTGAACTCTAAAACCTTCTCGAGAAGAGAGGCCAAATCATCTGATAAGAAGATCTCCTTGGTGCTGACCTTGTGGATTCTGCCGCAGCTACATGAAAACTCGTCACCGAGCCTGAGTCCAGAGATATTCATCTGGGATACGGGCATGAGACTGAGTTTTAGCATCACTCTCCACTTTAAAAACAGTACCCTTTAAGAGACAAGGCAGAGATTAGGTCGAGCTACAAAAGGTCCAGCCCAAATACTGAGGCTGTCTGTGGATAAATCAAGGTTGCGGGGAGCAAAAGGGCTCTGAGCTGGCACGGATAGCGCTCGCATGGCGATAGAATAGGGATGCCGATGCGTTTGTCGTCCGCAGCGCCATGACAGGGCTTTTCGAGTCCAATACTGAGGCGCTCAAGTTTAAACTACTCAGCGACCAGATAAAAACTTGGAGGAGCCTTACAGTCGCAACCCCGACCTACACGCAACACCTCCGCCACAGTAAGCCTAGTCAGTTAAAACCCCCTATTTCGCACCAGCGAGACAATGTTTGAGATAGCTGAGCCACATCCCCTAAGCTTAAATGCCGATCCCGACATCCTAAATGACATGGACAGTGACCTTCACGGCGTTAAGAGATTTTATCCAGCAGACTCCCTTAAATCTCCGAGATTCACGGGGCCCTACACCTTCGCGAGACTGCCTCATAGCCGTGAGTTGGAAGTTCTCGACGCTGTATTCGTTGGTGTCCCGTTTGATGGAGGCGTAGTCTTCAGGCCTGGCGCGAGATTTGGTCCCTCCGCTGTTAGGCAGGCATCGCTACTTCTACGCCTCTACAACCCATATCTCAAAGTCAAGCCCTTCGACGTTCTAAACGTAGCCGACTACGGCGATGTCGTCGTGGCTCCCAGCAGCATTGAGGGAACGTATCAAAGAATCTCGGATGAGTTTAACAAGATTCTCAGGGAAGATGTCTCCCCTATCGTCTGCGGAGGAGACCACTCCATAACGCTTCCAATCTTGCGCGAAGTCTCAGTGAAATACGGCAAGATACACGTCATCCATATCGATGCTCACCTAGACATGGTTGACAGCCACTTCTCGCAGAAATATACCCACGGCACGGTTTTTAGGCGTGCTCTCGAAGAAGACCTCATTGAGACTGAGGGCTCCGTCCACATCGGCATTAGGGGTAGCCTCTTTTCTGAGAGAGAACTCTCTGAAGCACTTGACCTTGGATTCAAGGTCTTCACCATGACGAATGTAGAGGAGAAGGGACTGGAGGCCATATGCAGAGAGATTAAGGCCGCTCTCTCTGGGAAGAACACTTATCTCTCATTGGATATTGATGCTTGCGACCCGTCCTGCGCCCCTGGAACAGGAACGCCGGAGATAGGCGGCTTCACCCCACGCGAGATTCTAAAGCTTATCCACGGCTTATCAGGACTAAACATAGTCGCCTGTGACTTAGTGGAGGTCTCGCCGCCATATGACCATGGAGAGATAACGGCGTTCCTAGCAGCTAACTTGATCTTTGAGATGCTAAGTTTAGTGGCGTTAAGGAGTTGCGCGAAAAAATAAAATGGTATGGGTCTTACCTAGTAGCTTAGTTTGAGGATGTTCTTCCACTCCTTTGTCATCTCAGCGGTGGCTTTGACCTCATCGATATTGCCCGCCACATACTCAGTCACCCATTTCGCAATCGAGTCCTCCAGCATCGGGTTCTCCGGCACATAGTTCCTGAACCCAGCTTTCAACAGCGAGTCCAAGAAGACTTCCTTAAAGATCCCGGGATATCTCGGGGCAAGAGACTCAATGACACTCTTTCTTCCAGGGAATGAGGATGCGATGTTCCACTGCTTTACGGCGGAGTCGGGCAGGACAAGGAACTGTGAGAAGAGCCACGCCTCACGCGGATTCTTCGAGTATCTGCTTACCCCGATCTGCCAAGTGCCGTCTATCGGAACCCCGGGGGAAGGTGAAACCCATATCTTGCCGGCGGTCTCGGGATAGTTTTGTGGAGCTTTCTCTATGAAGTCGATGAAGGTTGAAGCCCATGAGCCGGCCCACATAGCCGCCCTACCTCTCCCAAGAAGCTCCATACACTCAGACCACTCGGTCTGGGTTGCGTTGGGGACATAGTTGCAAAGCTCTTTGAACAGCCTCATCACCTTGATCCCCATGTCAGTTAAGTCGGGGTCAAATGCTATCTGGCCATCTTGTGTAAACAGGTCGCCCCACGGCTCTACGGGCTGACCCATTCTGGAGATTCCTTCGGGAGACCTCCTCCACTGGGCGAAGAGCCAGCAGTACTCCCAGTGAATCGTGTGGGTTCTCATAGCCATGATGGTGTTCCCTGCCTCGACCGGCGAGTCAGGGTTGTATCTCTTCGTGAAGAATCGGCCGATGGCCAAGACGTCCTCCAGAGTTTTTGGAACAACCAAGCTAGTGGGAATCTTCTTCGGGTCCAACCCCAAGTCAGGCGCCATTGCCTGGAGGTCTGAGAGGTTGCGGTCTATCCACCTACTATACATGTCCTTAATTCGCTGGTCCTCCCAAAGGTCTCTCCTGTAGAACATGGCCATTACGTTGGCTGTGATGACATAACCTATTCTCTTCCCCTCCCAGTGCATGTATCTCCTGTCGATGGTTTCTAAGAAGTCACCATACTCTTTAAAGATCTCTGCGTCGGGATACTGGCTCCGCAGCTCTTCCAATGGATAGCAGTGGGGGCCGAAGGCTCCTGTATAGATGCAGTCCCACATATAAACGTCGTACTCGCCCGCTCTTGTGGAGAAGTCATGTAGCTGCCTGTCCCTGCCAGTCTCCCAGTCGAAGAGAAGGAGCTCCACCTCGACGTTGGGGTGCTTTATCTTGAAGTCCTCCTCAGCCACAGCCTTCATCCCCGGAGCCGAGTGAGCGATCGCCACAACCCTGATTTTTTTCTGTGTAGGCTGCATCACGCTCCAAGCATATAGGCCCGCGCCAGCAGCGACAGCGGCTATTGCGACGCCGATTCCTACCTTGGCGGCTTTTGAGAGCGCCTGTCTCCTGTTAATCAGATCTTTTTTCAACTTCGGAATATAGTGTTATTTGGATGATATATTAACTTTTCCTCATACATTTAATAATGATTAACGTAAGCCAATAAATATGACCACTTGACGATTACATCTTGAGGGTCCATGAAAAGTCCAGGGTTAACCTTCATCCTTCCAGCAATGGTCTACCTCTCGGTCCTAGTAATTTATCCAACAATCTATCTGTACTACATGACATTTCACACCTTTAACCCACTGTATGATCTTGCTCCGAGATACGCTGGCCTACAAAACTTTTTTGTTATTGCACAAGATGCAGATGCAGGCTACTCGATTCTGGCCATGCTTTTTCTAACAAGTATCACGGTTCCGGCACAGCTGGCTCTTGGCTCCCTAATAGCCATATTATTCACTTCTCCGAGGCTGCGCGGAAGGCTTGTTCTACGCTCAATAATGCTAATACCCCTCAGCATACCGGCCGTCATAGTTGGCTTGAACTGGAAGATGATATTCTTCACATACGGCCCTCTCAATACCTTCCTTACCGCCGTTGGGCTTGAGCCGCAGCCTTGGCTTAGCGCACCGTTCGGAAACTCATTCAACACTTTCTTTGTACTGGCTGTGCTAGATATTTGGCAGTGGACACCATTCGTGGCCTTAGCAGTAGCTGCAGGAATTGAGAGCATACCTCCACAGATTCAGGAGGCTGCGGCACTCGACGGGGCTTCGCGACTCCAGATGATAAGACATATAGTCCTTCCTCTGAGCAAAACCATAATCATAATAATTTTGTTGTTCAGGCTTATTGATTCTCTAAAAATATTTGACATAATATACATGCTTACCTTCGGTGGGCCGGGAAATCTTACAACAACTCTTCCCTTCTACATATACAAGGTTGGATTTACATTAACCGCCGCGAAGGCAGACATAGGTTACGCCTCTCTCCTGTCGGTTGTGCTTCTACTGATAGCCACGGTTTTGGTCCTGATGGTGTTGACGCGAGTCCTGAACGTCAGGAGGGTAGTCTGGGAGTGAGGTGCTGAGTCTTGCGAGCCCAGGTCTTCACGATTCTTGTTACAATTTTTGGATGGGGTTTCGCGCTTTTGTATCTTCTCCCCTTCTTCTGGATGGTTGGCACTTCTTTCAAGCCCATAGGTGAGTGGGGTTTACCCACACCGCTTCCAGCCAATCCCACATCGAGAAACTATATTGAAGTTCTTGTGACTGGCGGCATCTATGGGGTCCGAGGACACTTTCCGCCCATACTAAGGTATCTTGTCAACAGCGTCATAATTTCTTCCAGTGTGGCGGCACTGACCAGCATCTTAGGCGCGGTCACTGCTTATGGAGTACTTCGCTACAGGGCTGGTGGAGCCTTCTTCGCAAACTGGGTTCTCAGCCTTCGGATGATTCCACCCGTCGTCATCCTCTCCCCACTCGTGGTTTTGACCAAAACCATTGGACTATACAATACGCTGGGGGGCCTGATATTCGTTTATCCCATCATCACGTTACCGATTGTCACATGGTTTATGATTGGTGCTTTCAAAAGCGTGCCCCGTGAGACGGAGGAGGCAGCGCTGCTTGATGGCTGTACGCCATTCCAAGTTTTTATAAGGATTGCGCTTCCACAAGCGTCAATAGGTCTCGCCACATCGGCCATATTTGCTTTTCTCTTTAGCTGGTCAGAGTTCCTCATACCTTTACTTTTAGCGCCGAGCGAGACTGCGATGCCCCTGACAGCTTTTGCAGGATATTTCTCAAACCAATATGGGATATTATGGGGGCCGCTCTCGGCTTCCGCTGTCATCATCTCGCTACCAGTGATCATGATTGCCATAGCGATTCAGAGATATCTAGTAAGGGGGCTCACTCTAGGTTTCATCAAGTAGACAAAGCTGCTCAGCATCTTTAACTAGATAAGGCTTAATATTCACATGACCCAAGTTACACATATGAGTGGCGAGGCTATTCCTTCAGACCAACTCACTGACCAAGAGATTCAAGAAATACTGGTGAAGTCTAAGAGAATAGCCGTTGTGGGGATGTCTCGAGACCCCACGAAGCCAGCAAACCTTGTGCCAAGATATCTCGTATCGAGAGGCTATATTGTCATTCCCGTTAATCCCTTTGCTAATGAAATATTGGGTCTGAAGTCTTACAGGAGTCTTCTCGAGCTGGATACCATGGTCGACATCGTAGACGTCTTCAGGCCCTCTGAGGAGGTTAAGCATGTGGCTGAGGAGGCGATAAAGATCAGGCCTCGCGTCTTCTGGATGCAGGAAGGGATATACAGTGCTGAGGCTGCTAAGATCTTGGCTTCAAATGGTATAAAGGTTGTGTGGAACAGGTGCCTGATGAAGGAGTACATCAGGCTTATGGGAAGAGGCAAACAATGACCGCGTCTTTTATCGTTTATTCTCTGACGACTGTTTGAGACTGTTCTCTCAAAAAGGTTAAGAGGTAATGAGGGCCTCCGACCCCCTTCCCTGTTGCTCCGCTAGCCTTCCAACCGACAAATGTCTGCGCTCCGGGCCAAGCCCCAGTTGTGGCACCACCTCTCCTATTCGCGTAGGTGACGCCAAACTGTATCCGGTTGAAGAAGTATTGAACCTCTCCTGCGTCCTCCGAGAATATGCCCGCAGTTAAGCCGAATTCCGTATCATTAGCCAATTTTAGAGCCTCATCAAGAGTTTTGAAGGGTGCAACCAAGATTATCGGAAGGAAGAGCTCCTCCCTCCATAGTCTGTGTGTTTGCGGCAGGTCCGTGATGATGGTTGGTTGAACGTAGTAGCCGCGGCTGTACAATTCTCCAGCGAGCGTCTCGCCTCCATACACTATTTTCCCGTCTCTCTTGGCTTCTTCAACATATTTTCTGAAGTTCTCAAGGGCTTTCTGATTGATTACTGGTCCCATGAATGTGTCTCGCTCCCTTGGATCGCCTAATTTGAGCTTGCTTGTTTCAAGAATAAGTTTTTGAAGGAACTTCTCGTAGATCGACTCTTGAACATAGAGCCTAGAGGTTGCAGAGCATTTCTGGCCACCGTATCCGAAGGCGGCCCGGATTACTCCGGTCACGGCCTTATCTATGTCTGCTTTTTCACTAACTATCGTAGGATTCTTGCTCCCCATCTCAAGGACGATGGGCTTGGGGTACGGCTGGTTTGTCAGAAATTTTCTGTAAAGTCTCATCCCAACGTCTCTTGAACCCGTGAAAGCTATACCCGCAACCTTCACATTAGTAGTGACCTCTTCCTCGAATACGTCTCCCGGCCCTGTGACATAGTTTATTGCATCACCTGATACGCCGGCCTCCCTGAAGACATTGTAGAGCATCAGCCCTGAAAGGGGCGCCTCACTAGTCGGCTTGAACACCACTGTGTTGCCCGTTAAGAGGGCTCCAAGTATCATGCCGTTTGCTAGCATAAACGGGAAATTAAAGGGAGAGATGACAACCCAGGCACCGTAGGGTTTTGCGACCATTCTACACTCTTCTCCAGGTGCCCCCGGACCCATTTCGCGCTCATACCCCCTGTTCTCCTCCATGATGCGGGCATAATAGCGGAGAGCATCGACAGCCTCCCAGCACTCTGCCAAGGCCTCGAACCGGTTCTTACCAACCTCTAGAGTTATTATCGCCGCTATCTCGAACTTCATTCTATCGATAATCTCCGCGGCCTTCAGCATTATCGAAGATCTTTCCCTCCAGTTTTTCCTTGACCAAGCCTCAAACCCCTCATGAGCCACATCAATAGCTCTCTGTACATGCTGTCTCTCAGCCCTCTGAAACCGCCCCAGAATAATTGATCTATCTATCGGGCTTCGATCCTCAAACTCCCCGGCCTCGGACCAGACTTCCCGACCGCCTATGAACATTGGATATCGTTTCCCAAGATATTTCTCCGACACCTTTTCGAGGGCCTCTTCAAAGGCTGGGTGTATGCTTGGGTCGGTCAGCATGGTGACGTATGTTATTTTATTCCCACTCGACATACCTCATTGTTGCTTTATGCTACGTAAAAGTTTTACTGAGCCTTAATAGAAGCCTTCAACACTAAGCTTAATAGCAGGTATCATTGACTTAAAGCGATGAGCCCAATTAAGTTGGGAGTAATCGGTGCGGGCAGCGCGGTCTGGTCCATAAGGCTTATTGGTGATTTGTGCGTAACGAAAGACCTCTGGGGGTCGAAAATAGTCCTCATGGATATTGATAAGAAGAGGTTATCGATAGTGTATGAGCTAGCAAACCGGTACGCGAAGGAGACAGGAGCTGATTTGAAGTTTGAGTACACCCTGAAGAGGGAGGAGGCCCTCAGGGATGCCGACTTCGTCATCAACTCTGCTCTTGCAGGAGGTCACCACAACTATGAGATTCAGAGACAGGTTGCCGAGAAGTACGGCTACTACAGAGGGATTGATGCTGTAGACCACAACATGGTCTCGGACTACCACGTCTTCGGAGGCTACAACCAGTTCAAACTTTTCACCGACATCCTCATGGATATGGAGAGGTTATGCCCTGATGCTTGGATGATAAACATTGCCAACCCGCTCTTTGAGCTTTGCACACTTGGAACGAGAATATCGAAGATAAAGATAGTGGGATTATGTCATGGCCACTTGGGATACAGGGAGATAGCCTCCGCCCTCGGGCTCGATTACAGGCGAGTTACTTTCGAGGCTCCAGGCTTAAATCACTGTATCTGGCTAACCGACTTCCGATACGAGGGAAGAAACGCCTATCCACTCATCGATGAGTGGATTGAGAAGTATTCTCAAGAGTATTGGAAGACGTGGGAGCCGGAGTTCTGGGAGACGCAGATGTCGCCAGCAGCGGTCGACATCTATAGGAGGTATGGCATCTTCCCAGTAGGGGATACCACAAGAAGCGGGGGCTGGAAATATCACTACAATATAGAGACAAAAAAGAAGTGGTATGGGCATCTGGGGGGATTCGACTCTGAGATCGGGTGGGAGACATATCTCTCCCATTTGGAGTCTCGATTAAAGAGGCTTGAAGAAATAGCTGCCGACCCGAAAAAATCTATCACGGAGGAAGTCCCGCCAGTTTTAAGCGATGAGTCTGTTGTGCCTGTTATCAACTCATTACACAACGACAGGGAGGCCATATACCAAGTCAATGTCCCTAATAATGGAATTATCCCCGGAGTTCCACACAACGTTGTAGTGGAGGTGCCCGGCGCAGCGTCTGCTAAAGGTGTGAGGCCGGTTCAGGTTACGCCGCTACCTAAGCGTGTCATGGAGATGGTGATCAAGGTGAGAATATACAGGATGGAGCTTGGTCTCGAGGCCTTCTTGACAGGCGATAAGGATGTTTTGCTCGAGGAGCTCCTGAGCGACCCTAGAACCAAGAATTTAGAACAAGCTGAGGCAGTCTTGAACGCCATTATGAACCTCGACTTCAACAAGGAGATGGCTGAGCACTATAGGCGAAAGGCTAAGGAGTTAGCCGTGTAGAGAGATCACCACTCCATCGTCTTGCGGGTGAGGATCTCAGCGCCTATGTGGACGTTGTCGATGTGTTTAGAGAGAGTGTGCGCAGAGCTAAACTTGGCTCCGCAGTACGGACAGTGAATCACAGCCTTCTCCACCTCCGGCAGGATCGTGGTCTCGGTGGTCAATCCGCCGATAAGGGCCATCAGAGTAATAACTCCCTTCACCTTTTGCCCTTCAACAACCACAAGCCTCCTAACCTTGTGGGTGGCCATCTTGGCGATCGCGTCACTCAACCTTTCTTTGGGACTAATGGTGATAAGGGGGGACGACATGATCTCTCCAATTTTAGTCATGTTAGGGTCCCGACCCTCTGCGACGACCCTGTATAATATGTCCCTCTCAGTAACTATCCCCACAGGAACACCCTTTCTAGCTACGAAGGCGCTTGTGTGCCCGCGCGCCCTCATCTCAACCGCAACTTCTTTCACCGTCGCGTCCTCTTCAAAGATAAGGTAATCTGGCGTTACATATTTCTCGACAGGCTCGTTTAAAGACTGCCAGTCCCTCACAAATTAAAGAAAGACACGCTCATTAATATCTCATTACTCTTTCTATACTCAGTGAAAAAGGGTGTGGCTCAAGCTTGGAGTGGAGGCAAGGACTCCGCCATGGCGCATTATATAGCATCAAGCCAAATGCATCTACATGTAGAGCGCCTGCTCACCACTTATAATGAGTCAAACAATAGAGTAAGCATGCATGGTGTCAGGCTTGAGCTTATTGAGAGGCAGGCCGAGATGCTCGGGGCGAGGCTTCTGAAAATCCCCCTACCGCCCAACTGCAGCAATGAAAAATACGAGGAGAGGATGATGTGGGCTCTTTTGAGCTTAGAGAGGGAAGGCATAAGAGATATAGTCTTCGGAGACATCTTCTTAGAGGATGTGAGGCGATATAGGGAGGAAAACCTCGCCCGTGCAGGTTTCAGAGGCCTCTTCCCACTTTGGGGCAGAGATACTTGGGGGCTAGCTAGACAGTTTATAAAACTTGGATTCAAGGCCTTAATATGTTGTGTCGACACCCAGCAAGCGCCAGCTGAGCTTATTGGTCGAGAGTACAGCTTAGAGTTGTTGGAAGAGCTTCCCCCTAGTGTTGACCCCTGCGGGGAGAGGGGAGAGTTCCACACATTCGTTTACGATGGGCCCCTCTTCCCAGATTCCATCCAGTTTAGAAGGGGGCGGGCTGTCCTGCGGGATAAAAGATTTCTATTCATGGACCTAATTCCATGGTAGGTGGTATCATTGGATAGTGGCAGGATAGCCTCTGTTTTGTCGGAGATTGAGCGGCGCGTGAATAGGGGTTACTTCTTCCCAATTATCGGGCCTGTGAAGGGTGAGCTCCTTTACGCATTCACCCTGCTGGCCCGGCCCAAGCTCGTCTTAGAGCTCGGCACAGGAATAGGCTACTCCGGGCTCCAAATTGCGCGAGGTCTGGAGCCGGGGGCGAGGATCGTGACGGTTGATGAAGACGAGGAGAATGCCAGGGAGGCCCTCGCTAACTTTCGGAAGGCGGGGATAGAAGATATGGTTACTGTCTTTGTAGATGAGGCTGGGAGTTTCCTCGAGAAGGATACGTCTGAATATGAAATGATCTTTATGGATATAGAGAAGTCGCGCTATCTTGACCTTCTAGAGAGCTGCGTCTCGAGGCTTAAGCCAGCTGGCATACTTGTCACGGATAATGCTCTAAGGCCAGAGCTGCAGAGGTTCCGAGAGGCTATTATGAAGCATCCTAGGCTCTCTTCAGCAATCATACAAGTCGAGGATGGGGTCTCTCTAAGCGTTAAGAAGCCCTAGGAGAGACTCGACTATGATTACGCCGTAGAGAACTGCTAGGTAAGGGCTAGTGAATTTAAAGAGCCTCCAGGCCCTACTTCTGCTTGGTTTAAGGAGGACCAGAAGTGAGAGAACTATCAGGACTGTGCCAAGCAGAGTTGCCGCGGCAAGATATATGGCGGTGAAGAACCTCAGACTGATGATGGGAAGCAGGAGAGAACTGGCTACTAGAAGGATCACAGTTCCGGCTATGCATCTCACGGCCGTCTTCTCGGAAGTTACTGTGGGCAACATCGGTATACCCGCGCGCACATAGTCTTCCTTGTATTTCAGGGCGAGGCTCCAGACGTGGCTCGGTATCCATAACATCACAAAGCTCCCAAGAAGTAAGGCCGTCGAGTCTATGACGCCACTCGCGGCCGCGTAGCCGACGAGAACAGGGGCCGCTCCCGCGGGGCTACCTAAAACTATATTCCATGCAGTCCTTCTCTTAGTTAAAATTACGTAGACGATGACATAGTCTAGGATCCCTAAGAGCATCACGAGGAAAGCGGGAATATTGAGGAGTAGAAGGGAGACGAGTAGCGAGAGAGCGACCATTGCGAGTCCGAGAGCGAATGCGTTCTCTGGGGGCGAGATAAGGCCCATCGGCAGAGGACGCTTTTTAGTTCGTTCCATCACTGCATCAATATCTCGTTCTAGATAGTTCGCAATCGTCTCCGCGCCGGCCGAGCCAAGAATAAGAGCAGCTATTGTGAAAAAGAGATTGAGAAAATTGGGGGGGACATTAGAGCCGGAGAAATATCCGGCTGCGCCCACAAAGACCAGAAGCCACCAGACATTAGGCTTGGTCACCTTGAAATATATTTGGATCGACTGAGTGATAGCCGAAGTCCTCACTATAAATGCACCATCAGAGAGTTTCTATCAGCCTCTATTTATCTCGTGACGCATAGCACGCTCCTATGTTCCCACCCTGTTTAGTCAAAGCTAAAATTACAGGTTGAGCGGTGTTCGTGGGCGTGTCCGAGTATCAGATAGCTACCAAGGATCTTGCCAGGCTTTGGCTCTCTTTTCTCTGCTACACGATATCAACCTCGATGAGCGGGCCACTCATAGCGCTTCACGCCCACAACCTCGGCGCCTCGCCAAGCGAGATTGGAATAATTTACGGAATAGCTGCCGCAACAACATTTGTTTCTCGCCTACCTCTGGCTTCTCTCCAAGCGAAAGTCGGTTCACAGCTTTTAATCAGGGCGGGTGTGTTCGTGAACTCCGTCTCCCTGCTCGTATATACTCTATCCCCTACATTCCGCTACATGTATCTGGGGAGTTTTTTACGGGGGATCGGGTTTGCTAGCTTCCACCCTCCTATGCTGTCGGAGGTGGTGAGGCTCTCGGGTAAACAACAACGACTAGGCTGGGTTATGACTGCTCCACCGATTGGAATGAGCCTAGGGCCTGTGGTTTCATCCGTCCTCTTATCCCTTTTCAATGACATCTTGGGCCGGAGTCATGCTTATGGTGCAGTCTTCTTATCGGGTGCTTGTCTTTCAGGTTTGGCCTCCCTTCTGCCTTCGAGGGGGGATGAGGGAGGGGAGTTAAACGTAACTCAGCGGGCGGATATTTCAAAGATATTGGAGAGAGACATGGTACTCCTCGTCTCTTCTAGGCTTGTTTTGAGCTATGTCATTGGCGCGGTATCAGCTACACTTCCTATCTACGTTGTAAAGGGAGGGATTCTCCCGGAGAATGAAGTGCCCCTAGTCTTCGCATGGTCATCAATCTTTAACGTGCTTGGGCGCCCCCTTTCCTCGACCTTGAGATCTCCCTTCCGAGGGATACTTGCAGGCTCCGTCTCCATGACCATAGCGGGGGTGCTATTCCTTAACACTGACCTGGTGTCCATCTACGGGGCAATGGCGTTTTACGGCCTCGCGCTGGGCCTTTACATTCCTTCAAGCCTACTCATGGTCCAAATACTAATGTCTGGGACGCAGCTGACCATGGGTATCGCCGTCTTGACACTCGCTATCGACTTGGGCACTAGTTTAGGGGGCTTTGGGACAGGGCTACTGATGGAGAGTTTGGACGCAGCGCCTCTACTAGCAATATCCGCCACCGTCGCGGGGCTCGCCTCTCTCCTCCTGACCTATTCACTCCGCACCCGGAAGGCTCTAGAGAGAGTTTGAGACAAACCTAAAAGCTGGAGAAGTTTAATCCAAATATAGGCTTGGAACCCGAAGACGTTATCTACCTACTGCGTGTCTTTCTGGCGTTATTGGTCGGCGTGATCTGCGGCCTAACCCCTCTCCCCTGGCTATACAGCGTAGTTATAGGCGTGCTCGCCTACGCGTCGTCTATTCCTTTGATTCAGATGCTCTACGGCGGTGGTGGAATCTTATCAAAGAGGACAGCCGTAACAAGCGGCATGGCCGCTTATGCTTTCATATGGTTAATGGTCTGGATTCTTGTATACAATATCATGCTTGGGTAGTCTCGGTTTCCCTTGGCTCCGTTTCCGCTAGGCGGTGAGGGACTCTAATCTTCTTGATGTTATTGAGTATGAGTAGCCAAATAGCATAATAGGCGTCAGATTCTGCGTTGTTTGTGTTTATGTGTTGTAAGAGGCTGTCCTTTATTTTCTTTGCAGCCATCGCGGGGTTGCCCTCGATGAATATGCGGTAAACGAGTGAGTCTCTGTCGTCGAGTTGGTAGGCGTTTAGGATGCCTCTTAAGGCGTGAACAGCCCTTCTCTCCTCCTCGGTTGAGGCTCTCTTGGCTATCTTGTTCAGAATGCGCTCAGCCTCAGCGAATTTCCCGGCAAAGAGAGTATTTACAAACTTCAACACTGCCTTCTCCATATGAGATACGCTACCCATATTCATCTACCTCGACCTAATCTCAGCCTCCTCTACGTCCTCTATACCGTTCTCGGTAATCTTCACGAGCACCTCACCCTCGGGGAGGTGGGGGCTGGAGACAAGCCTAACTATTCTGACGTTCTTCCCAGCGGTCTTTCTTATGAAGATTCTCATGTGGCTCGTATGTCCTACGATGTGACCTCCAACAGGCGAGACAGCGTTTAAGGAGAAAAACTCGTCAGGCCTAGCCATCACTTGGTTTGTTACAACAGCCGCTAAGTTGAAGGCGCGCGCGAGCCTGAGAAGCCTGTGCATGTGCTTGTTCAGCTTTTGCTGGCGCTCTGCGAGCATTTCCCTCCCGATATACTCACTCCTGAAATGGGATGTGAGGGAATCAATAATCACTAACTTGACGTTGTGTTCCTTGATTATTCTGTCGGCTTTCTCAAGCAAGAGTACCTGGTGGTCGGAATTGTAGGCCTCGGCATATATAATGTTGTCCGCGACCCTCTCAAAATCTAGGTTGAGGTGCCTCGCCATCTGCTCTATTCGCTCAATCCTAAACGTGTTCTCCGTGTCGATATACAGTGCGGCGCCCTCTAGCCCTCCCCTATCAAGAGGCAGTTGAACATTGACGGCGAGCTGATGGCAGATCTGGCTTTTACCAGAGCCGAACTCGCCGAAGAACTCTGTGATTGCTTGCGTCTCGATCCCTCCTCCAAGTAGATTGTCTAACGCTCTGCTGCTCGTGGTGAGGTGTTTAACACTGCTCTTCAGGGCTGCAAGCTCCTTTGCCGTTACCCAGGCAATCTCGATCGAGCTACGGGCCATCTCTATCAACTCGGAGGCTCGCTTCTCACCTATACCAGCAGCCTCAAGCTCCGCGACCGTCGCTGTAGCCAGCGCCTCGATCGTTGAGAAGCCTATCTCCTTGAGCTTCTCCGCCGTAGCAGGTCCCACGTTCGGGAGCTCGGATATATCGGTGAAGGCGGTCTTTTTCTCCTTCGTCTTCTCCTTCTGAGGCATCTCCAATAGAGCCATCTCCTTAGTCTTATTTAAGTCGAGACCCCCTAAATCCCTGACTCACGCTCTGTCAAGCTGAGGCATCTCTCGATGGCTGAGATCCATCTTAAGAAAGTGTTTAGTCCAGCTCGGAGAGCGACTAGGTCTTCGGCCTCAAGGGTTAAGATCAGGCCGTCCTCCAGGCAGCTAATAGCGGCTTTAACTCTCCTGGTGGGGAGAGACTCTAGCTCAGGAGCGATAGCCTTCAAGATGGTCTCGGCTTGAAGTGTTTGTATCTTGACCTCCAGGCTCGATGCGTGAGCCAACCTCCTCTCAACCTGCCCCACATCAACTATGTCCTCGGAAGCCGTTAAAGAATATATATTAGGACACGTCCATGATTTCTCTCGGATTGCCGCTGGCATACGTCTTGATCAATACGGAGATAGGCGCTGAGGAGGAGGTGCTGAGGCAGCTGAAGCAGATGTCGTCTGTACGTGAGGCGTATTTAGTCTACGGTGTATACGATATCGTCGCTAAGGTTGAGGCTGAGTCTATGGATAAGTTGAAGGAGACGGTCTCGTGGAGTATCAGGAGGCTGGAAAAGGTTCGCTCAACTTTAACCATGCTTGTGATGTCTCAGGAGTGACTTGATGGTAAGTGGCATCGTCAGGTGCCTCCTAGCCGAGACGCATACTTCGTAGACACCCTCAGAGATTTTTCTTTCGTGCTGTTCTAGAGCCGGTGTTAGGTCGGGGCGCCTGACCCCGCATCTCTTACATCGATACCCTTTTTCACGGCCCATACTCTTCATCTTTCTGCCACATAGCTCGCATTTGGGGGCAGTCCTCACCATCAACGCCGCCAACTTTAGAATCGCTAGCTTCTCCAGATTCAGTGTTAAATCTGAATCCTTTATCTTCACGGCGCCATAAGCGAGAACCTCGTCTCCAGGAATCAGCTTCTCAACGATTCTTCTAAACTGTCCTGTGGGTTCGTATGCTGCTAGGGTGAGGCGCCCTGTCTCGTCCTCGATGGTTACCAGAACGTGTCCGCCAGGTATAGTGGTTGGCTTAGAGTAAACTCGCCCCTTCACGATGTATGAGGTGTTGGGCCGCACCTCACATATCCGCGCAGGAACGTAGTGGAGATCTCCCGCCTGATTTGTCCTGAAGACAACGTAGAAGTCTATAGGCTCGAGGAATCTGGTCATCTTCAGACCCTCCTCTGCGTGGGCCGGCGTTATGGCCCTGACACCCGCCAGCACGGGGCAAGGTGTGTGGGGCGTTATTCTGACCTCCTTCTTCTCGTAATCATAGTTGTCGAAGGTGTAGGGGCGTGTCTTCTTATCCATCTCTATCACGCTGGACTCTTCGACCCCCCTCTCGAGCCCCCACTTAGAAGGTACACGATAAGCTATGGCCTCGTATGTTGCGAGGGAGTCCGGGTCGGCAGCCGCGGCCGCAGCCGCGCCCACAACCCCCCTCCCCTCCTTAAAAGTGATGTAGTGTACGCCTAATTCATCGCATCTCTCCTTAACCTCGTCAATCTCGAGTATCTCGGTAAGGGCTCTCCAGTAAATTTCCCTGAGCCCTTCGACTTGGTTATTCCAGGCAAAGATCAGCCCAGGGTCTGTCCCCTCCGCGCCAAGGTCAGCCCACTCCTTGACGATTGAGACGGCGGCGTCAACGATGCGGTCCAGCTCAGCCGGCTTGGCCTCCACGGTTAATGCGAGGGCGGCGTTGCCTCGTGTCTTATATGGGCAGTTTGGGTTGAGCCTAACTAGCCAGGGATAGTCCAGAGGCTTGTAGCCTTCTCTCTGAAGCCGCTCCAGTAGCTTTGCGGCTACGTATGTTGTGCACATGGCCTTTTTAGAGTCTGTGTCGTCCAGCCCTATCCGGAGAAACCTCAGCAATCTTGGCCCGGGTAATCCTTAAGGCATCGAGACTATAACGATATCTCTCTGAGTGGAGGGAGACAGTTGAGATACCGGGAGCTCTTCAAAAGATTTGAGCCGTACACCTGGGAGCCCTCAACGGAGCAGATTGCAGCCCAATTCGGGCTGAAGCCAGGAGACATCCTACGCCTCGACCTAAACACCTCCCCTACGCGGCCCACATCCGCTCTCAAAAGCCTCGCAAAGCGACTGCCAGAGATAGAGGTCAACCTATATCCGGATACAAGCTACACCTCTCTCAGGGAGGCAATAGCCGAGTACACGGGGCACGAATTCGAGGGTATAATTCCGACGAATGGCGCGGACGAGGCCATAGATATAGTCTCGAGAATCTTCTTGGAGAAGGGCTCCATAGCTGTTGCGTCGGTCCCAACTTATAGCTACTTCAGAATCGCATCCGAGCTTCAAGGCTCATTCTTCAGAGGAGTCCCGAGGTTGGAGGGGTTTGGCGACGATGTGGAGGGCATTCTCTCCAACCTAGACAGTGATGCCGGGGTGGTTTGGCTGTGCAGCCCCAATAATCCCACCGGCAATGTTACCCCGGCCCAAGTGGTGGAAAAGGTCTGCTCGGAGACCGAAGCATGCGTGGTGGTTGATGAGGCCTACTACGAGTATTCGGGGGCCACAGCTATGCCACTCCTCAGCAGGTTTGATAACCTCGTAATCGTCAGGACACTCTCGAAGGCATTCGGGCTTGCAGCCGCGAGGATCGGATACATTCTTGCCAGCGAAGAGACTGTGAAGCTAATCAACAAGGCTAGACCACCCAACAGCCTCGGAACCATCAACATAAAGCTGGCTATGCATGCCCTGAAAAACCGGTCCTACATGCGCAAGAGTGTAGAGACGATAATAAGTGAGCGTGAGAGGGTACGCGGCGAACTGGAGCGCCTAGAGGTTGGGAAGGTCTACCCCTCACAGGCTAACTTCCTCCTCATACGTATCAGAGAGGATCTGCGGGCTGAGGAGGTTCACGAGATGCTGCTTAGGGAGGGAATAGTTCTCAGAAACCTCTCGCAAAACCCGCTCACCCGAAACTGTCTGCGTGCAACAATTGGTTTAAGAGGGCACAACAACCGTCTCCTCAGGTCTCTCGGCAGACTCTTAAGAGTCTTGAGGGGATAATCTTTCATAAGCGTCTTGCAGCTCCGCTAAGAACCGCTTATGCCAGGCCTCGAACCCCTCTGGACTCTCCGGATACTGGCTGTAGAGAGAAATTAAGCGCCGACTTTTCTCCGCCGTTAGCCTCAAACCCTTCGCGAGACCCGGGTCCTGCTTTATCCTCTTCCTCAGCTCTCCGTCAAGAAGATACCTGATCAAGCTGTTGAGAAGTGGGAATCTGGGGTGCTCCCGCCTCTTGATGTTCTCGACATCCTCTTGAGAGAGGAAATACTTCATGCCGAAGCTTATACGCTCGTTGGTCAAACCTTGAAGATATCTCCTCAAAACCTCGAAGCTGGCCATCTGGTAGCCCCGCCTCCTCACGTACTCCACGTTGTATTTCCACAACGACTCCTCGCTCACATCGCCATCCTCTAAAGCCTCGACGATGCATCTACCCAAGATAACGCTGGCCTCGAGCGCGGGGCCGATACCCCCCGCGTCTATCGGCCTCGGCATCCAAGCCGCGTCACCGATTATCGCATAGCCATTAGCCACCAGGCAGTCGTTTTGGCGCCTCACAGGGACCTGCCAGATATTGAAGACATTGTTCTCGTCGAGGGGGGATGTGGAGGGCTTCGCATTCCTTATGGCCCGATTTATCGCCAGATACTTATCGATCAAGCTTTGTAGGCTATCATTGACTCCGAGTTTTCTGTTTCTCCTGTTTAGAAGTTGCCTGAGAATGCCAAGGCCTATATTGGCCTTGTTCTCACCCTTCGGGAAGACCCAAGAGTATCCACCTGGCGCAAGGATTTGGTCCAAGTGAATAATGCAGTAACGTGGGTGGAACCATGTCTCATCGTCCTCCCCAAGCTCGAATTCAACGATGTATCGACCTGTGCCTATGATGTCGTTCTCCTTATCGATCTCTCGCTCGATAAAGCTATTTATGGGGAGGTTTGTGCGGAGCTTTGAGGCGGAGCCCGAAGCATCGACGACAATTTTCGAGTGTAGGCGAACATCCTCCCCGCTAGTGATGTTTTTGCCGTAGACCCCGGAGACGAATCCGCCATTCGCAAGAAGACCCTGAGCATCTATACCATCTAGAACCTCGACTCCGAATTTCTCAAGATACTCAAGCTGTTTGAACGCCCATGTGCGCCTGTTGAGAATATATCCATCACCGTCAAAGAGAACCTTTGACTCATGATCAGGAGAATAGACGAGTACCCCGTCCACCTTGTGCTCGATCTCTGGGTAACCGTAACTGATCCCCAAGGCATTGCAGGCGAAATCTAGGCTCTTCTTGCTTACGGCATCTCCGCAAGACCACCCTGTCTTTGTTTTCTTTCCAAACTCTGACCGGGCGTTCTTATCTATTAGAAGAACCCTAAAGCGCCCCCCGGAGAACTTCGAAATAGCCATAGCCGTGTGCGCTCCAGCCACACCGCCTCCAACCACAATAACGTCGTAACTTTTATCCACGTCTAAAAGGAGGATGCGGGGTTTTATTTAAAACGCTCCTCAATTATCGGAGTTCAAGCCTCGAGCCCTCAAATATTTTTCAGCCTACTGCTAATTATGCGCTCAGCCCGCCTCGCCTCTGTGCCGCTAGTCACCCTGTATAGGAGGACCATCTTCTCGTCAAATATCCTTAAGGCCCCGGTGTAGATGTATAGAGCGTTCCTGATGTGTTTCACAATCTCATCCATATTGTCCGCCGCGGCTTGATTCGAGGCTCTGAGGAAAGCATCTTTCCTGTAGCCGGAGAAAAAGTATTCAGGTCTACCATTTGCGTCCCTAATAATGGCGGCGGAGAACCTGCTGCAGGTATCCAAGAGGAATTTTGTGAATTCTTGAGTGAGGAGCGGGGCGTCGCAGGGCAGGACGAGGTATCTGTCAGACGTTGAGTAGGACATGTAGGATGTTAGGGTTGAAGCTAGACCGCCGGCGCAGAGATGGATATTCGCGATGTATTTCTCCGCTGTCTCGGTGTAAGCCTCCTTATCCCGCTCATCTCTCACAGAGATAACAAGCTCATCGACCTCGTCAGGCACAGCTTCGAGAACATATTCTATTACAGGCTTGTTGCGGAGCCTATAGAGTCCCCTTGGAACGTTACCTATCGCTTTAAAGTCGGTGAATATAAGGGCCGTCGAGGTCACGTCTTTTTTCAAGACAGGTTGGAGGGGCTGAAATTTAAGATTATCCAGAGAATAGCTAGGGAATATCTGAGTATTGCATGCAGAGTGTGAATACTTCTGAGCCGCTAAAACTAAATACAATTGGTTTGCGAATTAAGCATCCGATAAGTGGATGAAAAACCCGTTCCGGAGAGATGCAGGCCAGTCGAAAAGCATAGTTGCGTCTGACAGCAGATACTTGGAGATTATTACAGCTCTGAAGATCCAGTCGGAGAAGCTGAACAGGACTGCCCAGAGGCTTATTTCTCGAGGAAAAGACCTCTTTGAGCAGTGCGTCAGGGCGCAGCAGGAGGGCGACATAGGTAGAGCGACGATATACGCCAACGAGATCGCGCAGCTGAGAAAGATGTCGAGGGTGGTTGTGAGGAGTCAGCTCTCGTTGGAGAAAGTGATACTCCGCCTCGAGACTGTGAAAGAGTTTGGAGACGTCATGCACGTGTTGGGACCAGCGACGACAATTATCAAGCATGTCCAGTCCGACTTGGCTGGAATTGTCCCTGAGGTGGCTGAGAATCTCAGATACGTGGACGAGATGCTCGAGGGGCTAATAATCGAGGCGGGAACCGTGTCAGGCTCCATAACAAGCGTCTCGGCGAGCGACGGAGAAGCACAGAAGATATTGCAGGAGGCCGCGGAGGTTGCCGCCCAGAGGATGAAGACAGCCTTCCCCGAGATTCCAGAGGGAATCAAGGTAACCGAGACAGGTACAGCGTCAAAGGCCCCCATCTAACTTCAACCTTAGCACCTCTCAGCCCAATTTTTGGCGCCACTCTTAAAGGTTTTATTTTTTACCTGCATCCCTCAATTTGAATGACCAGAAATAGGTACGCGGTAGCGGCTGCAAGCGCGTTGGTTAAGCGCGGGGAGGGTGTCTTATTGGTGAAGAGGGGAAGTATGCCGGCTAAGGGGAAGTGGGCCTTGCCCGGCGGCTCTGTGAAGTGGGGGGAACCCATTAGGGAGACAGTGCGTAGAGAGGTGTTTGAGGAGACAGGTGTCAGGATAGAAGTCTCTGACTTAGTCGACGTGGTTGACGTGATAGTTAGGAGCGAGGCTGAGGTGCAATATCACTATGTAGTGATCTGCTTTAGAGGGCACTATCTTGGTGGAGAGTTAAGGCCTGGGACCGATGCGGAGGATGCTCGCTGGGTTCAGGTGAACAACTTAAAAGATTTTGAGCTAACCCCCACTGTCAAAATGGTGCTGGCTAAGGAATTGGGGATTAGGCTATGAAGAGGGGCTCGGAGTCCCTTATCACGCGCGGGTGCACAGGCCTTAAATCAGTGTAGAGCTTTGTTAGCCCGAGCAGGGCTTCATGGGTTTCGCCAGAGTAAAACCTCAAACCTGTAACGCCGCCATCCCCTATTCTTCTCTCAACCTCAACTGGGCTGAGGTCTTCTAAACGTGAGGAGTTGGAGGCGTAAAGAAACCCCCAAAGAGAGGAGAATGAGACCATATAAGCTACAAGCGTCGAGACATGCGTGAACGCTGTCTCTATGGTCTTTCTTATGGAGTGGAATGCGAGTTGAGTGTGTGTAGGTGATGTTGCGTGGGTTGAGACCACGCCGTTTTTTGAGAGCCTTGAGGACAGTAGCTTGTAAAACTCGGTTGTGTATAGCATGTATGAGGTGCCTCCTTCGAGAGGGTCGGTAACATCAACTATGAAGACGTCAACTTCTCCCGCCAGTTCTTCTTCAACCCACCTTCTTCCATCCCCGAAGAATAGCTTAGCTCGGGGGTCATCGAACGCGCCAGCGGAGAGCTCAGGAAGATACGTCCGACAAAGCTCCACAACCTCCCTGTCAAGGTCCACCAAAAAAGCCTCCTCAACAGTCCGCCACCTCAAAACCTCCCTGAGCGCGGCTCCCTCTCCACCACCAATTATAACGACCCGCCTCGGAGCACCATGAAGACACATAGCGGGGTGAGTTAGAAGCTCGTGGTAAATGTGCTCATCGAGAAGCGAGGACTGCATCTTGCCGTCGAGGAGGAGGCAGCGGCCATAAGGCTTCGTTTCGAGAATCTCGACCCTCTGATATCTTGTTCTTCCAGAATATATCGTTCTTTCAACCTTGAAGGCCTCGACGACATCATCCGATATCCATTCTGAATACCAGCGAGGCAGTCCCTAACCACCTCTGGATCCACCAGCCTCCAGCCTCAAATCCACGCCCCTGGAAACATCAAGCCCACGGACTATCTCCAACGTGCTCACGCTGGCAGGCCTCATCTTCTCTATGACAAACTCGTACGACTTCCAAGGGTCTGTATTTTCGCCACAGGTGAAAATGTCTAGAGAGGCATATCTCAGCTCAGGCCAGGTATGCAGAGAGATATGGCTCTCTTTAATAACAACGATTGCAGAGACACCTCCACCGCCATCAAACCTCTCCACGTATTTACCAATAATTGTGGCGCCACTGCATACGGCTGCTTCAGTCAAAATCTCTAAAAGCGTGTCAGCGTCGCTTAATATTTCTGGATTACACCCATATAACTCTACGATAATGTGTCGACCGAGGCCTTTTGAATTGTATGCGGGGTGACCAGCCCGGCTTCCACCCCTCATTTGGCCGCTAAATCTAGCTATCTATCATTAATATTAAGTTTTAGTGGATTGGAACAAGTTATTGAGATAAGAATTTATGTTAAGGGAGGCAGAATAATCGGCAGGACTCGATATGGCCGAGAAAAAGAGTGTTCAGCTCCGAGTGGCGGAGGCTAAGCAGAGAGACGTGGGTAGAAGGATTGCGAGGGTGGATAGCCTCGCATACAGGGAGTTGAATCTCACCACCGGAGATGCGGTCGAGATTATTGGTAAGAAGACGACTGTGGCTCTGGTCTGGCCTCCATACAGGGAGGATGACGGCAAGATGCTTGTGAGGGTCGACAGCGAGGTCAGGAGAAACGCGGGCGTCGGTGTGGGGGACTTCGTCACGATAGTAAAGGTCGAGCTTGCGTCGGCTAGTAAGGTTGTTATGGCTCCGTTCGAGAATTTGCCGTTCGTAGGGGACTTCGCGAGGATAGTAAAGGTTCAGCTCCTCAACGCTCCCGTAGCGCGAGGCGACATAGTCATCGTGCCTATACTTGGTATGGGTGTCGAGCTCAAGGTTATTCAGACGTTCCCGGGACACATTGTGAAGATTACAGAAAACACAATAATCGAGATCAGCACAACGCCTGTGAAGAGGGGTGAAGAGATAACCGGTGTTACCTACGAGGATATTGGCGGCCTCTCAGAGGAGCTTCAGCGAATCAGGGAGATCGTTGAGCTTCCCCTCAAACATCCTGAGCTCTTCCGGCACCTCGGGATAGAGCCGCCTAAGGGAATTATTCTCCACGGCCCACCCGGGACGGGTAAGACGCTCATTGCTAAGGCACTTGCGAATGAGACGGGTGCCTCGTTCCTAACAATAAACGGGCCTGAGATCATGAGCAAATTTTATGGTGAGAGCGAGGCAAGGCTTAGGGAGGTGTTTCAGGAGGCTGAGCAAAGGTCACCCAGCATAATCTTCATAGACGAGCTGGACGCGATTGCTCCGAAGAGGAGTGAGGTGACTGGAGAGGTTGAGAGGAGGGTCGTCGCACAGCTGCTCACTTTGCTTGACGGTCTCAAGTCGCGGGGGCAGGTCGTGGTTATAGGAGCCACAAACAGGCTTGAGGCGGTTGACCCGGCACTCCGCAGGCCAGGAAGATTTGACAGGGAAATTAGGATAGGAGTGCCTGACAGAAATGGGAGGAAGGAGATACTGCAGATACACACCAGGAGGATGCCGCTCGGACCCGACGTTAACCTTGACGAGCTGGCGGATATAACTCATGGCTTCACCGGAGCCGATATAGCCGCCTTGTGCAGGGAGGCTGCGATGAACGCCCTACGCCGATTCCTCCCTAAAATCGATATAGAGAAAGAAGTAATTCCTGCGGAGGTCCTCGAGCAGCTTAAGGTGATGAGGGAGGATTTTGCCGAGGCTCTCACCTACGTGCAGCCATCTGCGCTGAGGGAGGTTATTATGGAGATACCTAACGTGACCTGGAATATGGTTGGCGGGCTTGAGGATGTTAAGCAGCAGTTGAAGGAGGCTGTTGAGTGGCCTATAAAGTATCCGCAAGTCTTCAGGAGGCTTGGGATAAGGCCTCCGAGAGGTATACTGTTATATGGTCCACCCGGCGTGGGTAAGACTCTGCTCGCCAAGGCAGTAGCCACGGAGAGCCAGGCCAATTTCATAAGCGTGAAAGGGCCCGAGGTATTAAGCAAATGGGTTGGAGAGTCTGAGAAGGCGGTTAGAGAGATTTTTAGGAGGGCAAGGGAGGCGGCGCCGTGCATCATATTCTTCGACGAGCTTGACTCGATTGCTCCTCGGAGAGGTATTCACACGGACTCAGGAGTGACGGATAGGCTCGTGAACCAGTTGTTGACGGAGATGGACGGTATGATGACTTTGAAGGAGGTTGTCGTGGTAGGTGCGACGAATAGGCCCGACATACTTGACCCAGCCCTACTCAGACCTGGACGCTTCGACAGGATAATCTATGTCCCACCACCAGACAGGGCGGCTAGGCTCGAGATTCTGAAGATACACACTCGCGACATGCCGCTGGCGCCTGACGTGGACCTTAACCAGCTTGCAGCGATAACCGAGGGATACACAGGCGCCGACTTGGAGGCAGTTTGCAGAGAGGCCGCTCTCTCAGCAGCCAGGGAGAACATCGAGGCAGAGAAGGTTGAGTGGAGACATTTCTCTCAAGCCCTTCAGAAAATCGGGCCAAGCATAACAGACGAGATTAAGGGCGAGTATGAGAGGACTTTAAAGGAGTTCAGAAAGATGCTAGCGTACATCTCTTAACGCAGGTTTTTAGCTTAAATAGCGGCGCACAAGTACGCGGTTAGAATGGACTCCACCTCGACCTGGATCGGCGTAGTCATGATTGTCTTAGGCGTGGCGGGAATATTCCTCACATACTCCGGAATCTCTCACACATTTGAGCTAGGCATGCAAGCCGTCTCCTCGCTCCTGCTCTTCCTGGGAGTCCTGGTCTTTGCCGGGGGCATTGCGAGGGGAGGGTTTCCAAGCGTTAAGCCACTACATGTTGCAAGCATAGGTTTGATAGTTTTCCTCAGCGTAACCAGCCTGACGGTCTCAGCCCTAACCTTCTATGGCCCATTTAAGTTGCTAAAAGTGGAAGAGGTGGTGAGGGAGTCCCCTATCAAGGTGGTAGTGGACATCATACCCGGTTCATGGGACCCGAATCAGCCAGATAACTATGTGCCAAAAAACATAAGGGTCGTGCTGGGCGTTAACCACACTGTTGTCTGGATTAACCGAGAGACCATAGATGTATCCCACACAGTGACACATATCAACAGGGCCTTCGACTCAGGCTTATTCGGCCCCGGCCTTAACTTCACACTATCGTTCCAAGACCCCGGCATGTATCAGTACTTTTGTATTCCGCATCCGTGGATGCGGGGCTCGGTGGCTGTTGAGGAGGTGTCTCAGGAAGAGGTCCAGCAGATTCTCGCCTCGCTCGGAGTGTCTTCTAGCGAATGAGTAGTCGTTCAGATATAGGGGTATTGGGAGGCACTGCCGGTCTCGGGAAGGCATTGGCTCTGAGACTTGTTAAGAGTGGGTGCAGGGTCTCAATAGGCTCTAGGTCGCTGGATAGAGCTCTGGCGGCAGCCAAGGAGGTCAATGATAGGGTTGGTGGGGAGCTGGCCATCGGTGATGTTAATGAAAATGTGGCGGCCTCTTCCGACATAGTTTTCTTCGCCATACCTTTTATCGGCGTATACGAGCTTGCGAGAAAAATTAAAACAAAGATAAGAGACGGGGGAGTCGCTGTCTCCTGCATGGTTCCACTCGAGTCGGACATGGGTGGCTCACTCGAATACTTCGAGCCCTCTGGCGGATCGGCTGCTGAGACTCTTCAAAACCTCTTAGGACAGCACGTTAAAGTTGTCTCAGCCTTAACATACATGCCTACATATGCTCTTGAGGATATTGAGAGGCCCGTTGAATGTGACGTCGCTGTATGCGGCGAGAGGGAGCCTTCTAAGAAGGTGATGGAGGTTCTGTCCCTCATCGAGGGAGTTAGACCCCTTTATGCTGGAGCCCTCAAATACTCGAGAATAACTGAGAGGCTCACGGTACTTCTCATCAGATTGAACAAGGAGTATTGCTCTGACCGCGCGGGGTTAAGATTCACATATATTTGACAGTCGTGGGTAGAGTTATGCAGTGGGTGGGATTTGGGGGAAGAGATCTTTCGAGCGTATGACGTGAGGGGAAGATATCCTGCAGACATAGAGGAGTCCGTGGCCTATCGGGTTGGGCTATCATTTGCGGAGATGCTCGACGGGTCGGGCAAGGTGTTAATCGGAAGAGACAGTAGATTGAGCGGGCCCACTCTCTCAAGGGCCTTGGCAGCAGGACTGCTTGACGGTGGACTCGAGATCAGGGACGCGGGCGTGGTTCCAACACCCGCACTCTACCTCGGCGTAGTTGAGATGGGCTTTAAAGGTGGAGTTCAAGTCACAGCCAGCCATAACCCCCCTGAATGGAACGGGTTCAAGCTCGTGATGGGTGACGGCGAGACTGTCTCAGAGGTTAGGGGTATGAATACGCTTAAGAAGATTTTCAAAACTAAGCCAGTCTCTCAGCCCAAGAGTTTTCAGCCAGAGCAGATAGACATTCTCACTCACTACGTCAAGAGGGTTAAAGGGCTTGTCAAGCTCAAGCGAAGAGTCAGACTCATTGCCGACTTCTCAAACGGCGCCGCCTGCGTAGTGGGCCCGAGGCTCCTGAGAGAGATTGGATGCGACCTGACTGCATTAAACGACATCCCCGACGGCCGGTTTCCCGCACACCCACCTGAACCCACCCCGGAGACGCTCAGAGAGCTCCCAGAGAGGATGAGGAGCGGAGGCTTCGACCTAGGTGCAGGCTTAGACGGTGATGCAGACCGCTCAGTCTTCTTAGACGATAGGGGCAGATTTTTGGAGGGCGACCTCACCCTTACCGTTTTTCTACACGGCCTAGAGGGGCGGGGTAAAGTCGTTTATGATGTCAGCTGCAGCTCGGTCGTCGAGGATGTGGCGAAGCGCCTCGGATTTGAGGGCGTCTTATGCCGCACCGGGCGAGCCTTCGTGCTCAGTAAGGTCAGAGAGGTTGGCGCCGTTATCGGCGGCGAGAAGAGTAACCACATATACTTCTCCGAGCTCCACGGCTTCGATGACGGATTATTCGCAGTTGCCAAGATGGCAGAGCTAGTCTCCAAGCTAGATGAGCCTCTCTCCTCTCTCCTCGACAGCCTCCCGAAATACTATGCCGCAAGCATTAAGGCCGTGGAGGTTCCTGACGAGCATAAGCACAGAATCGTCCAGCTGGTTGGAGAAAGGCTGAAGAAGGGCGCGGTCAAGACGATAAATATTGACGGAGTCAAAGTATTCTTTGAGGATGGCTGGATATTGGTGAGGCCGTCAAACACTATGCCCCAAGTGAAGTATACGGCAGAGTCGAGGTCAAGGGAGGGTCTCAACAGGCTCACCTCCCTCGCAGAGTCTACCATCTATGAGGTGCTTCAAAAGAGTGTCTGATCTCCTCGCGATACAGTCCCTATTTAGGGAGATGGAAGTATTTGCGCTTAGATATGGTTATCCCGGCGTCTTTGCCCTCTCTCTTATTGGGAGCATAATCCCTTTTCTCCCACTCCCATACCTGTTCGTCGTGGTTGTGCTCTCTGCCAAGCTTGACCCGCTTATCCTCGGCTTAACGGCGGGGATAGGTGGAGCTATCGGGAAGGTAACATCATATGCCATAGGTAGGATGGGCTATAAGTTTCTTGGTCAAAAGAGGAAACGGAGCATGGACGCACTCAACAGGCTAATCAGCAGGTTTGGCGGTTTCGGAGTTTTTCTTTTCGCCCTCACACCTCTCCCCGATGACGTCTACTATATCCCCCTAGGAATGACGCGGTATTCCTTCGGCCGCTTCATGCTATACAGCACAGCGGGGAAGGTACTGTTAGCGGTTCTCATAGCTTATCTCGGCAAGACATATCTCGAGGTCTTAGACATGTTGGTAAACGGCGGCCCGATGGCCACGATATCCTCGATAATAATATTGGCCGTCGTGACAGTCGTGATATTGAGGGTGGACTGGGAGCTCTTCGCCACTCACTTGGAGAGGGGAGGCATAAAGGCGGTGGTCTCAAACCTCTCGGAGATTCTCTCGCTGAAGAAAAATAAGTCTGGGCCACCAGCCGCATCCTCGGGCAACTAATCCGGCGATACATGATCTGCGCCCATAAGGCTTTAGACCAAGCAACAGTCATGTGCTACATGTGGCAGCGTATGGAAGTGTCGGCGCAAAGAGATACAGGAGCCACGAGATAGCGATTATAGACGAGAACTCCAGCTATCTGGGAGTAGAGAGACGCCTATTAATGGAGAATGCCGGAGCCTCAGTCGCCAGGGTTGTCATGAATGAAATACCCGACATATCTAGCTCTACGGTTTTAGTTGTCGCGGGGCCGGGCAACAACGGCGGAGACGCATTCGTGGCTGCACGTCACCTTTCTGGGCGCGCCGCCAAGGTGCACGTGGTGCTCCTTGCGCATCCCACACAGATTAGGACCGAGGAGGCCGCCGCGAACTGGAGAGCGCTAGAAAAAATGAAGGTAGGGGTAGAGACACACACAGCGCTTGACCCAGCATCTCTAGCGGCGTTACAGAGCCTCTTCCAAGAAGCCGACATAATCATCGACGGCATATTCGGAACAGGGATAAGAGGCGAGATAAGGGAGCCATTCAGATCCGCCATAGAGTTCATAAACTCTTCAAATGCCCGTATCTTCTCGATAGACGTCCCTTCAGGTGTAGACCCCAATAACGGCGAGTATAGCCTCGCGGTCAAGCCTCATGTCACGGTTACACTTCACGGGCCGAAGCCCTTCATGTATGTTCTGGGCGGCGAGGCTGGCCGGGTGTATGTTGAGGGGATTGGGGCGCCTCCCGAGGCTGAGGTCATAGCTGGCCCGGGTGACCTCGCTTATGTAAAATCCCTGACGAGGCGTGTTCGAGGAGCGGTTGTGCGGGGCGTTGGAGAGTTAGCCGAGGGGGCGGCTGATGCCCTAAGCATCTTCGGAGTGGAGCCTGAAACTGAGGGTGCAGGTGGAGAATTCGTTGTCCGAGTGGAAGATGTCTCTGCCGGCGGTGTAGCTGAGGCGTCGGCTGGCAGACGAATACTGGTTAGGCCCGTAGAGAGGCCCTCGATCGAGGAAGCCGTCAAACTTTCTAGAAGCGCCGGGATCCCCGTTTACCTTGTAGGCTGCGACGACGCAATCTCAGACGGCGTCTGCGCGAAGTCTAACTGGCTTGAGCCACCAACAGATTCCGGATACGTGGCGGGAGTAATGACAGCTCTCTCAGCCACCTTCGCATCGTGGGAGGCTGAACCGATCTATGCTCTTGGGGCAGCCTGCTACTCGGCCCGACACGCGCTCAAGAACGGGGGCTCATCAAACAGGGCTGCATATTTAGAGAGGCTTAGAATGCTTATCTCGGAGAAATAGCCTCTTAAGCCAGCCCCAGCTCTCTAAGTATCTTTAAGAGGCCGTTAAAGGACTCGATTGTCCCATCTTCTCTGGTTCCTCCGGGTGGAGCATAGTGCGTCTCAAGAGATAGAACTCCATCATAAGTCTCTGCCAACGCCTTGATCTGTCCAACATAGTCTATCATGCCTGAGCCTATAGGCTTGAACTTGAAGGAGCCCTTCTCAACCGATGCATCCTTTAGATGGACATGGACCACATCGTTTTTAACAAAGCTATAGCCCTCGGGATAGGGGTTCTCCCTCGCGAAGAAGGCGTTGCCAGGGTCCCAGAGGACCATCAACCATCTACTTTTTACAGCGTCGAGGAAGGTGCTGGTCTCATGCCCTGTCCCCACCATGCAGCTATACTCATTCTCCAAGGCGAGAACGACACCCTCGTCAGATGCTATGTCAATTGCAGGAGAGACCAGCTCAACTATCCGCTCAAGATGCTTTGAGAGCCCGCCCTGCCACCAGAAAGTGAATATTCTCGTGAAGCTCAGATCAAGCAGCTTTGTGAGCTCCACAGCTCTTTTCAGGGCCTTCAGGCTCCGGTCTATTCCTTCTCCCTCGTCTATGTAGACTTTGAAGGCATATGAGTCTATGTTCGAGATCTGGAGGCCATTCCTTATTGCGGTCTGTTTAAGCTCGAGGACTTGGTTGTCCCTTAGCTCGCAGACATTTCTCCCCCACACATCCCTTATCTCGACGTGTGTCGCTCCGAGTCGCTTAGCAGTCTTGAAGGCGTGCTCTGGGTCCTGCGATATCTCGTCCGATATTATTCCCAGCTTCATATCAAACTCCTCAGATAATCACGGTAGATCGGGAGTATTTTATCTCCGCTAAGCAGGTCCCTGTGCCAGAACCTCTCCCACTCTACGGAGAGAAATCCTTCATACCCAGCTCCCCTCAGATCTGAGACTATCTCCCGCAGTGGCACAACGCCCTCACCCGGCCGCGTAAAAACCCTCATACCACCGCTAACGACGAAGTCCTTCAAGTGAACGTGCATTATCTTATTCCTCAGGACCTTGAATGCCTCGGCGTGGGGCGAGCCCGCGTAAATAATGTTCGCGGGGTCGTAGAGAAATTTCACGTTCTCCGACAGTCTAAGCAGCCTCTCGATGTTCGGGAGTATGGCGAGATGGTCGTGTGTCTCAACGAGAATCTCTACTCCATACTTCTCAGCCAGGGTTTTGAGAAACTTGTATCCCTCAGCTATTTTCTCAAACCCAGGGGCGGTCTCTCCGCCGTAAACTCTTATGAACCTGGCTTGGAGCTCGGATGCCAGTTTAAGGAGGTTAGCTGCAAGCGATGTTGCGGGCTCCCCGCCACTGCCATAAAGGTCTGTGAGCCTGAGGTAGCTTGAGAGGACTGGAATGGGGAGCCCGTAGGACTTGATTAGCTGGAGTTGGGAGGGTTGAAGAGGGGCCTCGGGCTTTAAATGAACTCCGTCCTCAGCCACTCTAAGCTCCACACCATCAAAGCCCATGCGAACAGCTCTCTCCAAAACCTCTCCCAGCGATAGCTCAGGATATGCTAGGGTCGTGAAGCAGAGCTTCATAGAGCATACACATCCTCAGTAGGCGGGAGGGTAATAAACTCACCACGCCGAGAGCTCAGATAGATGGCCTTGATCAACTCAAGGCTCCTAACACCCTCTGCACCCCCCACTAAAAACTCGCTCCCACTCTTTATACACGAGGCAAACTCAGCCACCAGCCTCTTGTGGAGCTCCCCAAACCCGATCATGCTACCATCCACATAGACCTCTCCGCCATCCATCCACATGCTAAGGGAGAGGTCGTGTATCTCCGCCTGTCCCTTTTCGCCGTAAAGACGTATCTTCCTATACTGTCTCGTTGTGGGTTGTGTGTTCACTGTGGCGGAGATTGTCCCGAGGGATCCATTCTTGAACTTTATCACAGCGGTGGCCACATCCTCTACCTCGATTGAAGGATGAAGGGCGTTGGCTGTCATTCCTGAGACCTCCTCGGCGTCTCCTCCAAACCAGAGCATGAGATCGATAGTGTGTATTGCTTGGTTCATCAAAACTCCGCCACCCTCAGTCTCCCAATACCCCCTCCAGCTACAGGCGACCGGGTCGCTCCTGTAATACTCGCCCTCGCCTCTCCACCACTTCAGCTCGGCCTCGATCAGGTAGACTCTACCAAGCATGCCGTTTGAGATCGCCTCCTTGAGCCTCTTAGCAGCCTCGAGGAACCTTTCCTGAAAAACAACGCCGAGCCTCAGCCCCATCCTCTCGGCTGTCCTAGTAATTAGTTGCGCTCCTTTTAGCGTAGTAGCCATAGGTTTCTCCACCAGCACATGCCTCCCGTTCTGGAGAGCGTAGAGTGCCTGAGGCGCGTGCAGGTATGAGGGAGTAGCAATAACCACGGCCTCCACCTCCGGGTTTCTTAAGGCCTCGTCGATGCTGCAGTAGGGTATGGCCCCGAATCTTTTACCGGCCTCCTCAGCCCTCGCCCTCAACTGGTCAACCACGGCCACAAGCCTACACCCCTCGAGCGATGAGATGTTACTCGCATGAACCTGCCCAATAACCCCAAGACCCACAACAGCGAAACCAACCTTATCCAAGTCAGATACAAGAGAACAACGGAAGATGATAAAGCCTATCCAACAATCAGGCGATTGAGCCAGAGCATGATATTATGTTTATTTTTCTCCTCATCGAACGGTTTTACATGGACTATATACGTCTAGGATGGTCGGGTCTAAAGGTCTCTAGGATAGTCGTCGGCTGCATGTCGTTTGGCGACCCTAGAAGACAGATGTTTGGAGGCGGCGGATGGATAGTGGGGAGGGAGGAGGCCTTCAAGGTCCTGAACAGGGCCTGGGACCTTGGGATAAACTTCTTCGACACAGCGAACGTCTACTCAGCCGGTCTCTCAGAGGAGATTCTAGGCGACTTCCTCCAAGGTAGGAGGGAGGAGGCTGTAGTCGCTACTAAGGTCTTCTTTCCAGTAAGCGACAAACCGAACGACAGAGGCCTCTCCCGCAAACATATAATGAAGCAGGTGAGAGACTCTCTCCGCAGGCTCAAGACCGACTATATCGACCTTTACCAAATACATAGGTGGGATTATGAGACACCCATAGAGGAGACCCTTAGCACCCTAACCAACTTGGTGCGTCAGGGTCTTATAAGGTATATTGGAGCCTCAAGCATGTGGGTCTGGCAACTTGCTAAGGCCTTCTTCATCGCAGAATTTAAAGGATATGAGAAGTTTACAAGCACGCAGACTCCCTACAACCTACTCTACAGAGAGGAGGAGAGGGAGATGATACCCTTCTGCAAGGCCCACGAGATCGGTTACATGGTCTATTCCCCCACCGCTGTCGGCGTCCTCACTGGAAGATTCTACAAGGACGGCAAGCTAGTTATTGGGCCAGATGCCCCAGATCGCCTTAAACCAGAAACAGGATTCTACGCCTACAAAGCATACGTCGAGCCGCCGGAGAACGCGGAGATCGTGAGAAGGGTTATAGAGACAGCCAAGAATAAGGGAGTCACGCCAGTCCAAGTCTCCCTCGCATGGCTCTTCCACAAGGGAGTGACAACGGCCATCATAGGAACGAGCAAAGCTGAGCACCTTGAAGAGGCAGTAGGCTCCCTAGAAGTCAAACTTACAGACGATGAAATCAAATACATGGAGGAGCCCTACAGACCTAAACCCGTCCTACACATACCCCCCGTCCCAACAACGCGTTCATAAAAGAATCCATCCGGGCCCGGCGGGACTCGAACCCGCGACTTCCGGCTCCGGAGGCCGGCGCCCTATCCATGCTAGGCCACGGGCCCTCCTTTCTCTAGACCACTACTCTTCTCAAATAGTTAAGCATAGTGTCTGGGTAGTCGGTGACTATCGCATCAGCTCCCATGTCCGTGAATGCCTTGGCCTCGGATATCTCGTTCACAGTCCAGACGGCTGTGGATAATAGTCGCTTGTGTGCGTATGAGATTATTTCGTGTGTTGCGCGTCCCTTGTATAGTGCGAGGGCGTTGGCTCCGCAGTTGAGTGCTCGGTGCACTGGCTCGCCTCTCCTCGACTTTTCAGCGTCGCTGAGCCAGCCGATTATGAGGCTGCACGGTATGCTTGGCTCAATCTTCTTCGCTCTGCTGATTACTTCTGGGTAGAAGCTTGTGATAAGCACCCACTCTCTTCCACCCGCCTGCTTGACCGACTCTATAACTTGCTGCTCTATCCCGAGCTCCTTTATTTCGATATGAAGCACAACCCTCCCCACGGTCTCAGCAAGAACCTCATCGATGGTGGGCACGGGCTCACCGCTGAACTTAAGGCTCTTCCATGAGCCTGCATCAAGAGTCTTTATCTCGCTCCATCCGAGATCCCTTACCTTACCCTTCCCATTAGTGGTCCTGTCTACAGATTCGTCATGCATAAGGACGAGAACCCCGTCTCCTGTGACCCGGACATCTATCTCAACGCCGTCGACTCCCAGCTTAACGGCCTCCTTGACTGCAATCAAGGTGTTCTCAGGATAGAGGCCCGAATAGCCCCTGTGGGCGACGATCAACGGTCTTTTACACAAGAAGGCTTCTCCTCGGGGGTGCTCTATACTTATCCTTTCACAACACCTATGGGCACTAAGCGTGCAACCTTGCCGCTGATTCCGACGTTATGCGCAACCTCCACGACATCGTCAGGGTTCTTATAGGCCTCCGGCACCTCCTCGACGATTGTGTCTATCGTATCGCCCTTCACGAATATGCCCTTGCTCTCAAGCACACGAATAACTTGGTCCCCCCTATACTGCCTCTTCGCACCCGCCCTGCTCATCTGCCTGCCAGCGCCGTGAACCGTGCTCCCGAAGGTGAGTTCCAGCGAGCCGGGAAGACCCTTCAATACCCAGCTTGATGTCCCCATGCTTCCGGGGACGAAGACCGGCTGCCCAACACTCCTATACGTTGCCGGGATCATGTCGGAGTAGTAAGGTGTGTCACCTGGATAGCTTCTTGTCGCACCCTTTCTGTGAATAAACAGATCCACCGTCTCTCCGTCTACCTTGTGTCTCTCTAACTTCACGATGTTGTGGCAGACGTCGTACACGATTCTCAGATCCATCTCCTCTTCAGGCCTCTTGAAGACCTGTTCGAAGCTCTGCCTCACCCAGTGGCTTATTGCCTGCCTGTTTGCGAAGGCGAAGTTGACTGCGCAGCCAAAAGCTTTCAAATATTGTGTTGCCTCTGGGCTGGTGGCGGGTGTGCATGCCAGCTCCCTATCTGGCAGTCTTAGCCCATATTTCGTGACAGCTCTCTCCATAACCTTAAGATAATCGCTGCATATCTGGTGGCCGTAGCCGCGGCTTCCACAGTGGATTAGAACCGTGATCTGACCCTCCCTGTAGATTCCCATAGTGGCAGCAGCTTTCTCATCGAATATCTTGTCGACTCTCTGAATTTCGAGGAAGTGGTTGCCGCTCCCGAGTGTTCCTATTTGTGACTCTCCTCGGCTTTTAGCCTCTCTTGAGACAACTGATGGGTCCGGGTCAGGGATGTTCCCTGTCTTGTATCTGGGATATCTCCCCTCCTCTTCAATGTGTTCATAGTCCTCTTCGCGGCCCAAGCCATATTTCTCCACAATGTATCGGGCACCCTCCACAGCTATTCTGTCTAAGTCTGAGTGAGTAACGACAAAATCCCTTCTACGTGAGCCTAAGCCTGCGGGAACATTTCTAAAGATGACGTTTACAAGCTCAACGATCTTCGGCCTCACCTCTTTCTCCGTCAGGTTCGTAACCATAAGCCTCACGCCGCAGTTGATGTCATATCCCACTCCTCCCGGCGATATCACCCCCTCGGTTGCGTCCATTCCAGCAACTCCCCCAATAGGGAACCCATACCCCTCATGGGCGTCTGGGAGCACGGCGACATGTTTAACGACTCCGGGGAGCGTGGCGACATTTACAGCCTGAAGAAGCGTCCTATCGGTCTGCATCTTCTGTAAAAGCTTCTCCGAGGCGAACACGTAGACAGGGACCCTCATATCGGCTCTAGAGGACGGCGGTATTAGCCAAACACCCTCACTGACTTTCTGGATATGGATATGTGTTGCCATTTTAGGATTCCTGCTTTTAGGATGTAGATGTTTTATTTAAGTTGGATTTATCCGAGCAGCTTGATTTATCTTCTATATAGCCTATATAGGAGAAAAGAGTATATATCTGAACCATTAGACTATTTAGACGAATGACAACACCTACCACTACAGACCTCACAATACTCCTCGGAGGAGCCATCGGAGGCCTCGTCATGGGCCTCTTAGGATTGGGCTGGGGTAGCATAACCTCGAGGGCTTTACTGTTGGCGGGCGCCGGCTTGGGAGATGGTTGCACCACACTCCATTTTTCAGAGCTGCTTATTGATTCTGGCTACCGCCTCCTCTTCGCAGGAAGACTCAAGGCTCCCCAGAATGTCAAGAAGGGCCTGATTCCTTGGTTTACGCCAATACCCACAATGCTAGGCTCTGCAGCTACACTAGGATATCTGCCCCCTTATGCGAAGCCTTTAGCGACTCTCCTAAACCTTCAACTAGTCGTCTTCCTTACCATCAATATCTTTCGAGATCAAAGGCACGGCATAACATACGATATCTCTGGGGAGATACGCTCAGACAGGACCTGCCCGCAGCTCCTCAGCCCGCCTCGACTGGTCGCTCTCTCTTTCAGGCTCCTCCTTCTTGCACCATTAACCATGCAATACGGAGTAAACATCTGCCACATCACCCTCTTGGTTATTCCCGCGCTAACCTCCCTATACATCTCGAGGCTAGTGGTGAGAAGATTAGGATTACTGTCGCATGGGTTGGCAATCTTAATCCTAGCCTCAAATGGTGTGCTGAGCCTCCTCGCATAGCCCCGTAAGCGTGGCCCTAAGGTGCAACCCCCGCCCAGGAATCAGGAGCTTTCAACCATAAATATCGCCACCCACCATTTGGGGCTTGTGGCTAAGATCAAACCATCGAAGAAGAGGAAATTCGGGAAGGGCGTCGCTGTATGTCGCAGATGCGGGACAAGCGTAGGCGTGATCAGGAAGTATAAGCTCTATATGTGCAGGAGATGCATTAACGAGGTCGCGCCCCTGATGGGTTTTAAGGTCTATAGCTAGGGGGTGGCTTCAGCCCTTCTAAGATGTGTGAGACCTCCTCCTCGTATAGTTTACCCTGCATGGACCTATTGAGAATTTCTAGGCATAGGTTTGACCTGGTAGTTATCTCGACGATGTGTGACGCTAGATTGTCGTTGATGTCTCCGGAGTTAACCCAGTTCTCTGCTATGTGTATGCCTATCTGGGCTGAAGCGGCCAGATAGTCGCCGAGCCACGGCGGCCTAGCGATTCCGCTCCGAAAACCTGAGTGAAGAACTGGCATTTCCCCAAGATCAATCCTGTCGGAGACCGTGAGCTTACTCCTACACAGAGCAGCTTTCGGCTCAATCTCCGAGCCAATCCTTACCCAAGTCTCTATGCCTTCATGCGGAACCATGAGACTCAGGGGGGAGGTGGATAAATCGAGGACAGGTTCTTCCGCTGAAGACAGCTTAGTCTCAAGCAACACGAGTCCCAATCCCCTATCGAGCGTCCCTGTCTCGACTAAAAGCTGGGCCTCGCCCCTCACCTCCCCGCTCATTCTCAGATTAGCAGCCCACTCAATCCCCCTCTCACAAACTTTATACCTAAAACCTCTACACCATAGCTCCACACCCTCATCCACTCTCGAGATCAGGTTTTCAGCAATCTTCCTTACATTACCTACACAGACGCTAGCAGGCGGATAAAACCATCCCTTAAAACTACCCGCTGCTCTCAACATCACCTTGCGCTCCTCTGAGAGCCCGCCAACTCCCATGTTGCCAAGATATCTGGCCCACTCAGAGGTGAATGGTAGAAAAACAACCCCTTCAGAGACTCTCATGGCCTCGTGGATAAGGAGCGCCCTGTATCCTCGGAGCCTTAAGCCATGCCAGATCATAACTGCGGAAAGATCTGCTCCATGAACCAGCACATCTAACTCCAAAGACCCGCTCAACCTATCAGCTCAAAGAAATCTTCTCAAGTATCTCGGGCGGAATATTCTTCCCCCACTTGGCAATGAATTCTTCATCTCGACTTCTGTCTCTAAGATAATCTGGCAGCATTATGGGTATCTCGTCAATAATCGCGTACCAGCGCCCACACTTCGGGCACGTGATAAGGCCGTTGATAATCTCGTATGAGTAGCACTCGGCGCAGCGAGTCTCCCCGAGCTCGCTCACCGCCCCCACGTGATAGGAGCAGTAAAGCTCACATTTCACGGTATTATCAACTTTGTATCTGGATTCTCTCTCAAAAACTAGCAGCTTGAGTGGAAAGTTTCTGCACATGGGGCATGCGAGGATGTCCATGAGCCTGTACTTCAACTGTTTGGGAATGTATAATTACAGCCTTATAAGAGTATCCTTGGATTTGAGGCTGAAGACGCTTAGCGGAGAAGTCTTGCCCCCGCTTATTCTTACTCTAGTTCTTTGGCTATTCATCTTTAATCTCTCAAGAGGCCTCGTGTTGTTAGAGCCCGTTGCTCCTATTGTCGTGGTTGAGGAGCCGGCTGGAGCGCCTCCAACCTCACCGGCACCATACATAAACACCATTACGTTGCTCAGCATCATCGCTGTTACTGGTTTCACCTTCTTCCTCATCTTCAAGCGGTATCCGCGGCTGGCGTCCTACATCTCGGTAGGGGCTTTCTGGACGGTATCATTCCTCACCCTACTGATACATATAGGCTACATAGGTAATGTCTCCGCTATTATCGGGGAAAATCTTATCTTAGGGATCGTTCTTGTCATTGCGACCGCGCTAGCTTTTCTGGTTAGAAAATCCTCTGGTGTGGCCGCTTTAGCTGCAGCCTGCGTTACAGCTGGCGCGGGCGGGACAATAATCGGTTACATGATACCCGTTTTAACGTTTATAGTCCTAGTTGCCTCCCTCACAGTCTTCGACTTAGTGATGGTGAAGAAAGGATACCTGTCCCTTTTAAGCCACGAGCAGTATCGCGAAAGAATTAATCAGCTCAGGGGACTTGTGGTGGAGGTGGGAGACGTGAATATAGGGCTCGGCGACCTGCTCTTTTACACCATCACAGTTACGACAACATTCTTCAAACTAGGCCTCCTACCTGCCATAACAGCCAACTTGGCCATGATCATAGGATATTATCTAACTCTCCAGCTTCTGAAGAAATGGACCACTGTGCCAGGTCTAACAATTCCCCTCTCCCTTGCCTTAGCATCGGCCCTCGCAGTCTACGCCTTTATCCCACAGGTCCATTAAAGATAAAGTGCACGTTAATGTAAAATTTATAGCTTGGCGAAACTTCACTTTTTATATGCTCGTGACCAATGGAGGCCGTGAACCGCGATTTAAAAAGCCGTAGGAGTTTTTTAGGAACAGTCAATAAGGCGCTTATCGGCGGGCTCATTCTGGGCGGCGTCGTCGGGTCCGCGGGTACATATCTTTCCACGGGAGGCGTGAGGACGACAACAATTCAGCGGGAGGTCACGTCGACCAAAACACTTGATAAAAGGTTGAAGGCTGGATACGTATACATCGGCCCTGCGAAGGACTATGGCTGGTCATTCTCACATGACCAGGGGCGGAGATGGGCTGACAGCCAGATAAAAAGTGTGGAGAGCGTATACATTGAGGGTGTGAGTGACGCAGACGTGAAGGGTGCGATGAGAAGCCTCATCGAGGTTGAGAACGCTGACTTAGTGGTGGGGACCAGTTTTGGATATATGGATTCAATGGCCGAGCTGGCCTCCGCTTATCCTGAAAAATACTTCGTTCACATAAACGGCTTCAGGGCGGGGGTACTCGGTAACGCACCACAAAACATGTCGGTGGCAGACATCAACACTTACCAGATCTACTATCTCGAAGGCTTGGCTGCCGGGGCTGTGACTAAGACGGGCGCAGTAGGGGTGGTCGGCACATTCAAAGTTCCAGTCATAACTAGGCTGGTTAACTCCTTCATACTGGGTGCCAGATACTCTTATAAAAAGCGAACCGGGAAGGAGATCAAATGCAGGGTTGTCTGGCTGAATACTTGGTTTGACCCAGCCAAAGCTCGAGACGCGGTGATCTCACTGATCGATACAGTCAATGCGGACGTTATAAGCTCCAACGAGGATTCTCCGACAGCTCTCCAAGTTGCAGAAGAATACACGACGCAAAGGGGGACGAGGACATGGTGCTTCAGTCATTACACAGACATGACGAACTTCGGACCCAATGCCCACCTAACGGGACACATAGTCAACTGGGGGGCCGTGTATCTCGAGTTCTACAAGATGATATTAACAAATACGTGGCGCTCATTGGATATTTGGGCCAAGCTCGGAGATTTCACAGCCTCTAGATGGGCTAAGCCTCCGGAGCAAAGCAGCTTAGGCACGCCCGAAGGCCCAGTGTATATGGCGCCGCTTAACCCTGCGGTCCCACCCGAGTGGCAGCTCCTAATTAAGAAGAGATATGAGGAGATGAAGGAGGGCCTATTCGAGCCTATTAGCAGCGAGGGGAACTTAGACGAGCCTATTAGGGATACCGATGGAGAGGTCAAGATTGATAGGGGGGAGAGAGCAAACAGGACAATGCTGATGAACATGGACTGGATAGTGGAATATGCCTCAGAGACATGAACGAGCAGACGGATGTCCTCATAAAGAATATCACGGCGCTAGACCCTGTCTCCGGAGCTACGCTAGAGGGTGTAGACATAGCCATCCGAGACGGCCGAATAATAAAAATAGGTAAGTGTCTCAAGTTTGACTCAAAAGAAGAGATAGAAGGACGCGGGAAAATAGCGACGCCGGGCTTAGTCGATACTCATACTCATGTCTTCCAGATACTTTTAAGGGGCTCTCTCTCTTTGAAGGAGCTCCAGGCCCACCCCATTTGGCTCAGAGTGCTCATACCCTTCGAGGCAGAGCTGACCCCCGATGAGGCGAGGATAAGTGCTGAGCTAGCATGTCTGAACATGATAACGAAGGGGATAGTCTCTTTTGCCGACGCAGGCGGCCCTTATCCAGAGATTCTGGCCGAGGTATCCCTCAAAGCTGGAATCAGGGCTCGAGTAACTCACTCGACTATGGATGCAGGCCCTGAATACTATCGAAGGTCTGCAGCGATGAACAGAGAGCTCGTGAAGAAATACAGCAACGGGCTCGTAAGAGGATACTACTCGATCAGGCAGCTTATGACTTCAACCGACCACCAGCTTGAAGAGACATTTAGGCTCTCCAGAGAGGACAGAGTCCCAGTCCAGATGCATTTAAACGAGGAGGGCTCCGAGATTCAGCACGCCTTGGCAAGATGGGGGGCAAGGCCGGTGGAGTACCTACACTCTCAAGGATATCTCAGCAGACTACTGATTGCCGCCCACTGCGCATTCCTCAGCTATAGGGAGGTCGAGCTCTTGGCAGAATGTGGAGTAAATGTTGCACACTGCCCCACTATAGCGATGCTTTACATGAATTTTCCTAAGGTGCCGGAGCTACTGGCCAGCGGTGTCAATGTGTCGCTTGGTAGCGACGGAGGAAGCTACAGGCCACTTGACCTGTTTGCTGAAATGAATGTGATGCTCAGTGGGATGACAGGCTACTACGGGGCGCCATACCATGATTACAACGTTCTAGACCCGCGCACAGCTCTGAAGATTGCCACATATAATGGGGCTCAAGCGTTAGGAGACAACGCCGGGAGCATCAGCGAGGGCGCGTTAGCCGATATCTGTATAATCGATGCGCGAAGGCCCCACCTCACGCCGCTCCACGACCCCTACCTACTCCCGCTCTTCGCGACAGGCTCAGATGTCACCGACGTGATAGTGAATGGTGAATTGGTTATGAAGGGTGGAGAGGTTTTGACGCTAGACGAGGAGATTACCCGCACGGCCGCTGAAATAGCCCCTCAGGTCAGAGAAAAGGTAACCTCTCTCTTAAAGAAGCATCGTTAAATTTATCTCAGAAGCATCTCTTCACTGTTCTGTGAAGGTTTTAGTGATAGGCGGGGGAGCAGCCGGAGCCTCTGCCGCCGCTCGTGCGAGGAGGCTGGACCCCCAGTCAGACATAACCCTTGTAGAGGCATCCAGCATGATTACACACGCCCCATGCGGAGTCCCCTACGCAATAAGCGGGCTTGTCACCTCATACAAAATCCTCAAAACCTACGACCCCGAAAGGTTCTCCACGGAGAGGCGAATAGAGGTACTAACCGGCTCATCTGCCCGTTTCATCGACGCAGATAAGAAAACAGTCGAGATAAACCGGAATTCAAGGACCGAGATACTGCGGTGGGATGCACTCATATTGGCGACTGGCGCCAAGCCGCTCATCCCAAGAATAGAGGGGGTGAATGAGGTCTCACCCATCTCTCTCAGACATCCGGAAGACGTATTACAGGCTAAGCCTCGACTCGAAAAGGCCAAAAGCGTTGCCATAGTTGGAGGCGGGTACATTGGGGTTGAGGTAGCTGAGGCGCTAGTTGACCTAGGCAAGAAGGTCCTACTCTTCGAGATGATGGCGCATCTGTTACCTACATCCGTCGATTTTGAAGTCTCAAAAGTCCTTGAGGAGAGTATGATGTCCAGTGGTGTCGAGCTCCATCTAAGCGAGCCAGCCCGCTCCTTCAAGAGAAAGGACGGCCACGTGGTCATTAGCACGGACAAGGGAGTATACGTCGTAGATGACGTTGTTCTCGGGGTGGGTGTCAGGCCTAACGTGGACTTAGCGCTAGGAGCGGGCGTGAGGCTCGGAGCTACAGGCGCGGTCTCTACGAATGAATATATGATGACGAATATTGAGGGCATCTTTGCAGCAGGCGATTTGGTGGAGAAACATCACCTAGTCTTGGAGAAGAGGGTCTGGATTCCGCTCGCCACTTCTGCCAATAAAGAGGGGCAGGTCGCAGGCGCCAACGCAGTTCGACCATACTCTCTGAGGATGAAGGGCATAGTAGGAACAGCTGTGACTAGGTTCAAGGACACATATGTCGCCAGAACCGGTCTCTCACAGGCAGAGGCCGAGTCAAGCGGCTTTAAAACAGAGTCAACAGTCATAAAGTCGAGGACCAAGGCAGGATACTTTCCGGGGGGCAGCGAGGTAACTCTAAAAATGGTCTCAGAGAAGGGGTCTGGGCGTATACTGGGTGTACAGGCTGTGGGTAGAGACCCCATAGTCGCCGCATACGTCGACATCTCCGCGATAGCTATAGAGAGAGGCTTAACGTTTGAGGATCTCTTCTTTTCAGACCTCGGATACATGCCCGCAACTTCACCAGTCTGGCACCCACTCATAGTCGCGGCACGGACACTATCGGGAGGCAGGTTCTAAAGCATCCATCTTAGTTAAGCTAACGAAGATGATTCATAACAGGTAACCGGCACCTGCGAGGGGTGTGAAGAGTCCAGTACCCCCCTCGTCCTTTGCGTTGCAATTAGGATGGAATTAAGATAAGCCTCTCCAGAGCCCGGGAGGGGATTCGAACCCCTGTAAAGCGGCTCTGCAGGCCGCCGCCTAGCCACTCGGCCACCCGGGCCCCCGTGAGAAAGCCTGCAACACTTGGTTAAAGTCTTTACCCCTGAAGGCCGACCTTGCATGCGGACGGTTTATTTTTTAGCCGTCGATATTCTCTCTTGAGGCGGGGGTGGCCGAGCCAGGTCAAAGGCGGCGGGCTTAAGATCTACCTAAGCCGGAGTCGAGAGACCCGCTCCCGTAGGCCAGAATGAGAAGGGCGGAAGGGTTCGTGGGTTCGAATCCCACCCCCCGCAC
>Ga0209289_100016_pt1 | contig 126164 bp, 130 predicted proteins | sample GXS110809BmetaG_FD_184121 | JGI IMG/M metagenome (GOLD analysis project Ga0209289, IMG submission 184121) | Hot spring microbial communities from Gongxiaoshe hot spring, China to study Microbial Dark Matter (Phase II) - GXS 110809B (SPAdes)... ... | reverse complement strand
GAAGCTCGGCGCCTCAGGCGTGGAGCAGATTCTCGAGATCGGCCTGACGCTTGAGGAACGCGCGGCTTTACATCGCTCGGCCGAGGCCGTGCGCGCGCTCATCGAGAGCATTCAGCTCTGAGCGCTCTCCCGGACGCTGCGGCTCCGGCACCGAGCGGATCACCGGAAGCGAGAGCGCGCGCTCCAAGCGCACGCGGAGGATCGTCCCGGGATTCAGGCGCAAGTCCTCGCCCTTGGTCATGAGCACTGCGCCTCCGAGCGTGCTGGCGATGACGATGCCCGCCGCCTTCCCGCTGCCAGTGATCAGGCCGACGGCCGAGCCCGCCGCCAAACCGACGTGTGCCCCGCGATACACGTTTCGGAACGTGCGTTCGCCGCTGCGGCCGCCATGCGCCACGCCCTCTTCATCGCTCCGCACTTTTCGATCCCGCTGCCAATCGTCAATGGCCACGAGCGCCGTCGCCACCGGCTCCACGCCATAAGATGTGCGCACGCGATCAAACACAAGCGCCAGTTCCGATTGCCGCTGCCCGCGACGCGCCGGTCTGACATGCGTCACGCGGCCGGAGAATTCCGCACCGCGCTCCAGCACGAGCTTCCCATCCACGATGAGATCGTCATATAACGTCGCGCGCACGGGATCGCCCACTTCGCTGATCTTCGTGCTCACCGGCGTCTGCAGCGCGAGCCGCACGACGGTGCCCTCGGGGACCATGACCGTCGCCGAATCCTGAAGCGTCCCGGAAAGCCCGCGCGCGACCGGCACCACAAGGATCGCACTGAACAAAACCTGCCACCGCTTTCTCATGGCTCCCCTCCTTGTGCATCCTTTAGTATACCTCAAGCGAGAGTGCGATCCCAGCGCCTCACATCACCTGCAAGATCACGCACTTGAGATAACGCGTCTCCGGCATCGAGAGGAGGACCGGATGATCGGGGGCTTGCGTCCGCCGTTCGAGAATCCGCACTTGGCGTCGGGCATCGGCAGCTGCCTCGCGCAACATATCGAGAAACATCTCTTCGCTCATGTGGTACGAGCAGCTACATGTCATCAGCACGCCGTCCGACCGCAGGAGTCGAAGAGCGCGCAGGTTGATCTCCTTGTACCCGCGCAGGGCGCCGGGGACGGCCGCGCGGCTTTTAGCAAAGGCCGGCGGATCGAGTACGATCAGGTCGAAGCGCTCCTGCTGCCGATCTAGCTCTCGCAGCAGATCGAAGACGTTGGCTTCGATGACGGCCACGTTCGCCAGGCCATTGGCTTGAACGTTCCGCCGCGCCTGCGCCACAGCCTCGGCGGAGATGTCCACGGCGAGCACGCTCTCGGCGCGAGCGGCCAGATGTACGGCGAAGCCTCCGGCGTAGCAAAAGCCGTCCAAGACGCGCCCTCGCGCATAACGGGCGGCAGCTCGATAATTCTCCTGCTGGTCGAGGAACGCCCCCGTCTTCTGCCCTTGAAGCAGGTCCACCTGAAATCGCCCATCGCCCAGCGCGACTTCCAATCGCTCGGGCAGCGTGCCATAGAGCACGCCCTTCGCCAGCGGCAATCCCTCGAGCGCGCGCACCTTCGCGTCATTGCGCTCGACGATTGCGCGCGGCGCGAATAGCTCCACAAGCAGGTCCACCCAGAGCGGCTTCAAGGCCTCCATCCCTTGCGAGAGCGTTTGCAGGACGAAGCAGTCCCCATAGCGATCAATGATGAGCGAGGGGAGTAAGTCGCTCTCCGCGAAGACGAGCCGATAGGCTTCGGCGTCTCCGATCATCCGTTGACGAAAGGCCGCCGCGCGGAGGAGCCGCTCGCGCCAGAACGCGCGGGTGATCTCCAGGTCCGGCTCGGCGATCCACCGCAACGCGATCTGCGAGCGATCGCTGTAGAGCGCCCAGCCGAGCCGTCGCCCTCGTGTATCGGTCACGGCGACGACCTCCCCGCCCTGCGCTCCCCCTGCGTCCACCAGATCCGCGGCATAGACCCACAGGTGCCCGCTCTGCAATCGCGCGGCTCCTCGCGCTGTGATCGCGACCGTCCTCGTTGACGACATCAACGCTTCGTTCTACACTCTTTTTCCTTTCCCGGAGCGATCCGCAATCGCCCGGGAGGAAAGGTGGGCTCCCAAAGAGTGTGTACTTCGGACTCAAGCGATGAGTGAGCATATCGCATTCATTGGACTCGGATCAAATCTCGGCGATCGAAAGGCATACCTCGCTCGCGCGCGACGGGCGCTCTCCCACTACGGGAGGCTGGAGCGATGCTCTTCCCTTTATGAGACTGAGCCGGTGGAGGTTCACGACCAGCCCCACTTCCTCAACCAAGTCGTCGCCCTGCGCACGTGGCTAGATCCGGTCGCCCTATTGCGCGCTTGTTTGAGGATCGAACGGACCCTTGGGCGCGAGCGCCACATCCCCAAAGGCCCGCGCACGATTGATCTCGATCTCCTCCTCTACGAGGACGAGGTCCTCGCGATCCAGACCGAGGACCTTCAGCTTATTCTCCCGCATCCGCGCTTGCACCAGAGACGATTCGTGCTCGTCCCCTTGTGCGAGATCTGCCCCGACGGTCAGCATCCCGTCCTCGGAAAGTCGTTCTCCCAACTGCTCGCAGAGCTGGAGGACACGGCTGAGGTCCGCCCCTACGCTTGAGCCTCTCGGGCCGAGGTGAGATCCGGCATACCTCTTTCTGGAGGGGACCGATGACTCATCCTCTCGCGTGCATCCTTTGCGCATTGGCGATGGGTTTGTGGCCCAGCGAACGCCTCATGGGATGGGCCGACGACCTGGATCACGCGACGCTGGAAGGGTTCGTCCTCGATCCGACCGATGCCGTCATCCCCAGAGCGAGGATCACGCTCATTGAGCAGCAGACGGGAATGCGGCGGACGAGCGAGAGCGATGAGCGCGGATGGTATCGAATGACGGCCCTCGCCCCGGGAACGTATGTGCTTCGCGCGGAGGCGCCGGGCTTCTCCCCGCTCGAATATCGCGAGCTTTCGTTGAAAGCCGGACACACGCAGCGTCTGGACCTACGGCTTCGGCCCGGGAGCCTCGTCGAAGTTGTCACCGTCACCGATGTAGAGCCGATCGATCCGACGCGCACGGTCATCGGTTGGAGCCTGAGGAGCGAGGAGATCGAATCCCTCCCGCTCAACGGGCGAAATCCGCTCGATCTCCTCTTTCTCTTCGCGAGCGTGCAAGCCGAGCCTTTCGAAACGCGCGATCTCGGCGATCCGGCCACGCGCGATGCCGTGCCGGCGCCGCCGCAAGAGGCGGGCATCTTCTCGCTCTCGGGCGGGCGCGCCTACTCGAACAACATCACCATTGACGGCTTCGACAATAACGATGATCGCGCGGCGCGCGAGCGCGCGATTCCCAGCCTCGAATCCATCGCTGAAGTGCAAGTCATCACCAACCAGTACTCGGCCGAGTACGGGCGCGCTTCCGGCGGCCGCATCACTCTCTTCACCCGCCGAGGGGGGAACCAATTCCGCGGAGCGCTCTTCGGCGATTTTCAAGATGAAAGCCTCAACGCCAACAGCTTCTTCCGCAACGCGCGCGGGCAAAAGCGCGCGCCGTTCCAACGGCGCGAGTACGGCGGTCGGCTCGGCGGCCCGATCCGGCGCGATCGCTTGCTTTTCTTCGGCGTCGTCGAGCGTCAGGAGGAGCCAGATATGGACGCCATCATCGCTCTGCTCCCGGTGGATCCCCGAGCGAATCCCGCCTATCCCCTGCAAGAGACGCCAACAGGTCGCCCCTTCGTGCGGGACGGCGTCCCGGTCGCCCTCTTCGAGGAGGAAGTGAGCGCACCCGGTCACCGCACATACGTGAGCGGTCGGCTCGATGCCGCATTCGGGGCGAACCATCAACTCGTGTTTCGCTTCGATGTGACCCACACCAATCGGCTGCGCGCACGCGATCACGGGGCGACGCTCCGCGAGGGTCTCGTCAACCGACGGCGCAACTCGATGGCCTATGCCGTCCAAGAGACCTGGGCGCTCGGCTCGCGGTTCCTCAACCAGTTTCGCTTCCAGTATTCGGCGCTCACGCCCACGGCGACGCCCGGCACGATGCGCCCTGGCGTGATCGTCGGCAGCAGCCGTGGCACTACGCTGCCGGTCGCCAGCGGCTTCATCGCGGGAGCCGCCGGGTTCCCCGAGACGCGCGCCGAACGTCGCTTCCAATGGAGCGATCTGCTCACGGGACAATGGGGGCGCCATACGCTCAAGCTCGGTGCCGACGTAATGCACCTGCGCTCGGCCACCCGACAACTTCACCTCTTCTCCGGCTTCTACAACTTCCCCAGCTTTGGCGACTTCGTCGCGAGCGCCCCATCGCGTTACCGACAGCGGATCGGCGAGCCCGAACAACCCATCCGGAACACGATCCTCGGCGGCTTCATCCAAGGGGAGTGGCGCCTCCGCCCGAATCTGACCCTCACCGCCGGTCTCCGGTATGATCGCGAGACGTTGCTCGATCGCGATAAGAACAATCTGGGCCCGCGCTTGGCGTTGGCCTGGGCGCCCGGTCCTCGTGCGAAGACGGTGATCCGAAGCGGCGTCGGCGTCTTCTACAATCGCGTCCTGCTACGCACCATAGAAGACTTCGCCGTGCAATCGCGCCTGTTCGAGATCGATCTCGGCAGTGGCCCCGGCGCGACCGGACGCATCGAGGAATTAAATCGAATCGGTGGTTTCCCCAACATCTTCCCCAATGACCCCACGCATCCGCTGGTGCGCGATCTCATCCGCCCGATCCAGAACACGCGAAGCCTCTCGCCGAACCTTCGTATCCCGTACAGCCTGCAAAGCAGCTTGGGGATCGAACGACGATTCGGTCGAATGCTCACGTTCGAGGTCAGCTATGTCTTCAACCGCACGCTCCGACTTTGGCGCGATCGCAACGCGAACGCGCCGATTCCGCCACCTGGAGGGTTCGTGGCCTTTCTGCTCGATCCCCCTGAGGGCTTCCCCGGTGTCGTGAGGGCTCCCGATGGCAAGACGGCTTTCGACAACAGCGCTCGACAGATCGCCGACGTGGGCGTTCGCTTCGTCCGATTCGATCTGAGCGCCACGCGCTCGCGCGACATCGGGAGCGGAGCCAACCGCATTCGCATTTACGGTCTGAACGCTTTGGGCGGCGGCGCGACGACGACCGATCCCGTGCTTGCCGCTCTGAACGCCGTGCGCGGGTTGCGCCCGAATCCCAATCTCGGAGAAGTCGAAGAGCTTCAATCCGATGGTCGGGCGACCTATCACGGCCTCAACGTGATCGCGAGCGCGCGCTTAGCCCATCGCTTCCGGTTTCGCGCTTCGTACACGCTCTCCAAGCTGATTGATCTCGTGGATGTCAACACCAGCTCGCCGCAGGATGAATTCCATTTCACTCAGGAGCGCGGCTTGGGACGAACGGATGAGCGCCACCGCTTCGTCCTGAGCAGCACGCTGGCGATGCCCAAGGCGCTTGGGGGATGGGAGCTGACGCCCCTTGTGACGCTCTCCTCGGGCCGTCCGTTCAACATCACGACGAACGCGCAAGATCGGAATCTGAGCGATATGCTGACGGATCGGCCGCACTTCCTCGGCCAAGGACCGATTCGCTTCGTAAAGCCGGGCGATACGGCGCGTTCGGAGGCGATGGCCAAACAATTCCTCTTCCCGACGATCGGAACCAACGGCACGCTCGGTCGAAATATGGGACGCGGTCCGGGAACGCGACGCGTGGACGTGCGTCTGTCGCGAGCGTTCCGCGTGAGCGAGCGCCTCCTGCTCCGCCCCTGGGTGAACGCGTACAATCTCCTCAACACGCCGAACTTCCTCATGACGGGATTCCACGGGCCGCTGGATGAGCGCGAGGGCCGCTCCATCTTCCTGCAGCCGCGCGCAGCGCGCCGCCCGCGCACGCTCGAGCTGGGCTTGCGCGTGGAGTTTTAAAGAGGCCAGGCGAGCCCTGCCCGCTCGTGAACGGAATTCGCCGGGAACTGGGGTATGGTCGAAGGTCACCGACAAGAGGCACAGCGTTTGCCCAATGGGCGCATTGATGCTACTCTTTGCAAAGAGGCATGGCACGCGTGGGGGATAGCTACTGCTGGTTGATCGCCGATGATCCGGCTGCGTGTCCGTATCTCGGAGCGCAGGAAGCGCATCTGCTCTCGGACGTGCGCCGCCGGAATCGGGAGAAATGTGTAGGCTGCGAAGAGTTGCGGCACGACCTCGCCGAGTTGCGGCGCACCGGCGGTCCGCTCTTGGAAGCGCTGACGGCGATCCTCGACGAAGCCCTGAATCGGTGCCGCCCGATTCTCCGTACACTGCAGATCAAGGAGGAGCTTCTGGACATCCTCCGGCATCTCTCGCATAGCCTACAGTTGGCGCTCGATCCGGACGAGATCCTCTACAAGGGTCTAGTCGCCTTCACGGCCGGCAGCAGCCTTGGGTTCAATCGCGGGCTCGCCCTTCTGGTCGAGGAGGGGATGCTGTGCGGATATTTCGCCCTGGGCCCGCGCGATGGGGAGGAGGCCGCGCGCATCTGGCAAGAGGTGAATGAGCGAGGGACGACGTTGGCAGACCTCTTGCAATATTCGCCAGAGGTCTTCGCTCGAGAGCGAGAGAAGTTTCGGCCCTGGTTAGAGCGCTTTCGCTTCGCGCTCTCGGAATCCCCGTTCCGCGAAGCCTTCTCGCTTCCGATTCCACACGCGCCGGAGGCAGGACGCGTGCTGGAGATCACCCCGGAGGCACCGCTGCCGGAGGTGCTTCGTGAGTTCTATCGGGAGGCGACGTTCTGGATCGTTCCCTTGCTCTCGCACGAGGAACGGCCTTTGGGAGCGCTGCTGCTCGATAATTTCCTGACGGGGCGTCCGATCTCGGCTGAGGATCGGCTCGCTATGGAGCTGTTCGCCATGGAGATCGCCGTTGCCTTGGAGCGCGGCCTCGCTCACACGGAACTGCGCGAGAAGGTGGAGATGCTCGAAGAAGCCTATCGGCGCATCCAAGAGCATCAGCAGACGATCATTCGCCTTCGAGAAGAAGCGGCTGTCGCCGAGATGACGCTCCAGCTCACGCATACGATCAAGAATCCGGTCGTCGCCATCGGAGGACTCGCCCGGCATCTCCATAAGAAGCTCGACGAGCATTCTCCCTATCGCCGATTCACCGCGGCCATCGCTCAAGAAGCCTCCCGATTGGAGGAGACGGTGCAAGATTTTGTGAAATTCGCGGCGCTGAAGTATGCAACCGAGCGGCACCCGGTGGACGTCAACGGGATCCTCGAACTTTTGGCCCACGAGAAGATGGAGACCCTGCGGCATGGGCCGCCTATCCGGTGGCATCTGGATCTCGCCCCTGTCCCCCCGATTCTCGCCGACGAACGCCAACTCTACCATTGCGTGGAGAATATCGTGAACAACGCCATCGAAGCCATGAGCGATGGGGGCGATCTCTTCATCGAGAGTCGTCGGTCCGATGACGCGATCCTGATCATCGTGAGGGATACGGGGCCGGGCCTGACCGAGGAAGCGGCGCGCAATCTCTTCAAGCCGTTTTTCACGACCAAACCGACGGGGAGTGGACTGGGCCTGTATACGTCCAAACAGATCGTCGAGAGCTTGGGTGGGGAGCTGCAGTTGCTCCGCCAACTCGGCCAAGGGTGCGAGGTCGTCATCCGCTTGCCCATTCCCGAAGCGCCTTCTGAGACCTCCACGGAAGGCGAATTCGGCGCGCGCAGGGCCTCCTGAGGGGTTGCGCGGAAGAGAAGGAGAGCGCTCATGGCGAAGATTTTGATCGTGGACGATGAGCCGAACATCCGGCTCCTCTATAAGGCCGTGCTGACCGAAGAGGGGCACGAGGTCGTCGAAGCCGAGAACGGGCGCCAGACGTTTGAGGCGCTTGAAGGCGAGCCTTTTGATCTCGTGATCCTCGACATTCGTTTGAAGGCCGAGAGCGGGCTCGATCTCCTGCAGGGGATCGTCGCGCGACACCCGCAGATCCCGGTCATCCTCTGCTCGGCTTACGTCGCGTTCCAAGACGATTATACGTCCTGGCTCGCTCACAGCTACTGTGTGAAATCGAGCGATCCCCGCGCGCTCGTGGAAGAAGTGGAACGCGTCCTCGCCCGACGGGCGTCCCCCGGTACGCGCGATCCCGAACCTTGAGCGATGGGCGGCGTGTCCCAGCAACGTATGCAGTTGCTCCTGCTCTGGCACATGCACCAACCGATGTACAAGGATTACCGGACGGGTCGCTACGGACTCCCTTGGGTCTACCTGCACGCGCTGAAGGATTATTACGAGATGGCGTGGATCGTGAGCCGGTACGAACGCCTTCGGGTGACGTTCAATCTCGTCCCCAGCTTGATCGAGAGCCTGGAGGACTATGCGAATGATCGCGCGCAGGATCCGTTTCTGGCGCACTTTCGGAAGGCTCCGGAGGCGATGGATTCGAGCGAGCGCGCTTTCCTCGTGGAGCACTATTTCCTCGTCCCCGCGTCGGCGATCGAGGCACATCCGCGCTATCGCGAATTGCGAGCGATGAAGGACGCGCGCCGTCCGTTCGCGCCTCAGGACCTGCGCGATCTCCAAGTCCTCTTTCATCTGCACTGGCTCGGCGAGAGCTGGAAGCGAACGCACGCGGGGATTCGTGCGCTCGTTGAGAAGCAACGGGGGTATCGGGAGGAAGACAAGCGGCAGCTTCAGGATGTGATGGAGCAGATCTTCCGCGCGACGCTTCCGCTCTACCGATCGCTCTGGGAGGAGGGACGCATCGAGGTCTCGACGACGCCGTACTATCACCCGATCCTGCCGCTGCTTTGCGACCTCGAGATCGCCCGGCACGCGACGCCGGGGATCCGATTGGACGATCTCCACTTTCGCTTCCCGGAAGACGCGCGCGAGCAGATCGCGCGAGCCCTGGAGAAATGCCAGGCCACCTTTGGTCGTCGGCCGCGCGGAATGTGGCCTGCCGAAGGCGCCATCAGCGAGGAGGCGGTGCAGCTCATAGCCGAAGCCGGCATGGCCTGGACGGCGAGCGATAGCGCCGTCCTCGCCCACAGCCTCCCGCCGGAAGCGCGACGCGAGGACGCGCATTGGCACCCCTATCGCTTCGCGCGCCAGGGGCGCGCGATCGCGCTCTTCTTCCGCGATCATGAGCTGTCCGATCTGATCGGCTTCGTCTACCCACGATGGCGGGAGGAGGAGGCCGTGGAGGATTTCCTCCGTCGGCTGCGCGCGATCCACGAGCGCGCACCGAACGCCATCCTCGCCGTCATCCTCGATGGCGAGAATCCGTGGGAACATTACCCGGCCAACGGCTACGACTTCCTCACGCGCCTCTACCGCCGATTGGAAGAAGAGTCGTGGATCGAACCGCTCACGTTCAGTCAGGCGCTCGCCACGTGCGCGACGCTCCCGGAACTGCGACGCCTGCATCCCGGCTCCTGGATCGAAGCGAGTTTCACGACGTGGATCGGCGATGAAGAGAAGAACACGGCCTGGCGATACGTGGAACGCGCGCGGAGGCGATGGGCTGTATCCGCACGCGCGGATCTCTCTGCGACGGGAGAGGCCTCCGCTCAGCTCGCGCGCTGCTCCCTGCTCGCCGCCGAAGGGAGCGATTGGTTCTGGTGGTTTGGCGAACCGCACCACAGCCCTCAGGATCCGATCTTCGATGAGCTTTTCCGGATGCACCTGAAGAATGTGTACGTGGGCTTAGGGCTTGCCCCCCCCTCGTACTTAGAGACGCCCGTGCGCACGGAGCGCAGCCTCATGCTGCGCACGCCGGTGGCGTTCCTTCGCCCGATCCTGGATGGGCGCGATACGCATTACTTCGAATGGGCGCCGGCCGGGATGATCCGCCTGCACGCGCATGGCGCGATGCACCGCGCGAGTGGGCATTTCATGACGCTCTATTTCGGGTTCGATCCCGAACACCTCTATCTCCGCCTTGACTTTCGGGAGAACGCCCGCGCGCTTCTTGAGCGCGCAACGCTGCAGGTGGAGATCTACACGGCGGGTTGGGAGCAACGGTATGAGATCTCGGCCAAATGCCATTCGTCCTCGTGGGCCGTCGCTGACGTCGTCGAGATGGCGTTCTCGCTGTCGGAGCTGAAGCTCGACTTCGGAGAGCCGTTCGATCTCGTCCTCCTGTTGAAGGCGGATGGCCTCTTGGAGCGGTATCCGCCAAGCGGCGCTTTGCGCTTGCAAGCGCCCGGGCGCGAATTCGAGATGGAATACTGGATGGTGTAGGAGGAAGGCCGAATGAATCCCCAGCGCGATACGCTTCGCGAACTGCGATTCGATCCGCTGCGCAACCGATGGGTCATCATCGCAGCTGAGCGGGCGCGACGTCCGAGCGATTATTTGATCGAGGCACGAGCGCCTGCCGAGCGCGAGGGGCGCACGCTCGCGTGCCCGTTCTGCGAGGGGAACGAGGATAAGACGCCTCCGGAGATCTTCGCCTTGCGCGAGGCGGGGACGGCACCGAACACACCCGGCTGGCGCGTGCGCGTCGTCTCGAACAAATTCCCGGCGCTGCGCATCGAGGATCAGGCCCGGCGTTACGGCGTCGGCCTCTTCGACGTCCTCAGCGGCGCCGGCGCCCACGAGGTCATCATTGAGACGCCCGACCACACGAAGACGTTGGCCGATCTCCCGCTCCCTTGGGTTCGCGACGTGCTCCTCAGTTATCGCGAGCGCATCCGCGACCTCTTCCGTGACCCCAGGCTCCGCTACATCCTCATCTTCAAGAACCACAAGCCGGAAGCGGGCGCCTCGCTGGCGCACACGCATTCGCAGCTCATCGCGACGCCCATGGTCCCACCCGCTGTCAAGCAGGAGTTGGCCATCTGCCGGGAGAACTTCGTCAAAAAGGAGCGCTGTCTCATCTGCGACATCATCGCCCAAGAGTTGGCCTTCGGCGATCGCATCATCTATCAGGATGAGGCCTTCCTGGTGTGGGCGCCCTTCGCCTCGGCCTTCCCGTTCGAGACGTGGATCTTGCCGAAGACGCATCGGCACGATTTCTCCCGCTTGAGCGACGAGGAGCTCTGGCAAACGGCTCACGCGCTGCGAGTGACGCTTCGCGCCATGAAGCGGCTCCTCAACGATCCGCCCTATAACTTCATCCTGCACACCAGTCCCCCGGCGTTCGCTCGACCCGGCCACCCCGAGTACTGGAGCTCCATCGAATACGACTATCACTGGCATCTGGAGATCGTGCCGCGCCTGACGCGTATCGCCGGATTCGAGTGGGGCGCCGAGCTGTTCATCAATCCGACCCCGCCGGAAGCCGCCGCCGAATATCTGCGCCGGGAGGTCAGCGAGAACATGAAGGAGGAGGAGACCGATGCCGCGAGCCATTGACCTGCACGTCCATCTGCCGACGGCGAGTTTCCTGGAAGGCGCCATCGGCCCCTATCGCGCGGCCGCCGAACGCTTCTTCCGCGCGAGCGTACCCGTCCGTGAGATGGAGGAGGTCGCGCGCTATTACGAGGAACTGGACATCATCGGCGTCCTGCTCGCGTGGGATGCGGAGACGGCGACCGGCCTCCCCCCAGTGACCAATCAAGAAGTCGCCGAGATCGTTCGTCGCTATCCGGAGCGCTTCATCGGATTCGCGAGCGTGGATCCGTGGAAGGGACGACGCGCACTGGAGGAGATCGAGCGGGCGATCACCGAGCTGGGCCTGAAGGGCGTGAAATTTCATCCGAGCCTTCAAGCCTTCTACCCCAACGACCTGCGCTTCTATCCGCTCTACGAGAAGATCGCCGCGCTTGGCGTGCCTGCGCTCTTTCACACGGGCACCAGCGGATTGGGCGCCGGACTTCCCGGAGGCGGCCGTATCAAACTCGACTACGCGCGACCGATCCACGTGGATGCCGTAGCCGCCGATTTTCCCGAGCTGGTCATCATCGGTGCGCACACGGGCTGGCCGTGGCACGAAGAACTGCTCGCCCTCATCGGTCACAAGCCGAACGTCTACATGGACCTCTCCGGTTGGTCGCCGCGCTATATCCCCTCGACGGTCCTGGACGCCGCCCGCCGACGGCTCTCAGACAAGATGCTCTTCGGCAGCGATTATCCCTTCATCACCCCCGAACGGTGGCTCGCCGATTTCGAGGCCCTGGACGGCTTCTCGCCCGAGGTGCGCCGCAAGATCCTCTATGAGAACGCGGCCCGGATTTTGAAACTCACATGAGCGTCACGATCGCGGGGCCTGCTCCAGTCGCTCCAAGAGGCGCCGCAACTCCTCAGCCTCTTGATGAAGGCGCCGTTGTCGGCGAGCGAGGCTCAACAGATACGCCAGATGGATGAGCCAGGCGACGATCATCGCGATGACGAGGTTTCGCATATCCCCCCTCTCACACCGACCGCTCCAGGTGCAACCGATGAAGCCGCGCGCGCAGCTCGGCCAGCTCCGCCCGCTGCCCCTCCAAGCGATACCGCCAGTAAAAGAGCACGACGAAGAGCAAGAGGAACGCCAGGAAACACACATGCAGCGCCAGAAACATGCGCGGGTCAATCCCCGACTGTTCCCCCCCAGCGATGACCGGTCCCGGATGCTGCGTCCGCCAGAGCCGGATCGAGAGATAGACGATGGGGACATCCACGAAAGCGAAGATGCCGAAGGCCGCCGCCCAGACGCGCTGGCTCGGTTGCTCGGCCGCGAACTGCCGCAAGAGGAGATAGCTCACATACAGCAGCCACATCACCAGCGTCGAAGTCAGCCGCGCATCCCACGTCCACCAAATCCCCCACACCGGCTTCGCCCAGATTGGCCCGGTGATGAGGTTCACCGTGCCGAAGACCACGCCCACTTCGGCCGCGCTCACGGCCACGGCATCCCATTTCGGACGCCGCGTCTTCAAATACGCGATGCATGCCAGGAAATTGAGGAAGAAGGCGACGAAGGCCGTCCACGCGGAGCTGACGTGATAGTAGAAGATGCGTTGAACGGTCCCCATGGTCCGCTCCGTCGGCGCGAACCAGAGGGCATGCAACACGCCCAGGACCAGCGCGACGGCAGTGATGCCGACGAGTCCAAACCACCAGCGCGGAAACGTCCACTCGGACCTCATGTCCCCTCCACCACCGTTTCAAAAAGCAGTAGCGCGAGCGTCGTGTAGATCGCGTCGAACGCGATGAGTACCTGAATCCACACGCGCATCGCGCCTTCGCCGAGAAGCGCCACCGCCGTCGCCTCGACGACGGCGATCAGCGCCGGCACCGAGATCGGCAGCAACAGCAATGGCAGCAACAACTCGCGACTCCGCACGTTCGTCGTCATCGCCGCGAAGAACGTCCCGTTCACGACCAGCGCCCACATTCCCAACCCGAGCACCAGGAGCCACGCCCCCACATCGCCGCGAAACGAGAGATCGAAGAAGACGAGAAAAAGCGGCACCAGGATGACCGCCGCCAGAAGCAGGAAGAGGACGTTCGCCACGCATTTGCCCAGGAAGAGCGCGCTCGCCGAGGCCGGCGTCAACCGCAGGGCATCCAGACAATCGTTCACCCGCTCGCGCAAGAACGAGCGATCGAGCACACTCACTCCGGCGAAGAGAAACGCGATCCACAGTACGCCCGAGGCCAAGCGGCGCTCCTCATCCGAAGCCGGCTGGAAGGAGAAGCTGAAGAGCACAAGCACCAAGAGTGCGAAAAAGAGCACGGCGTTGGTCATCTCGCGCGTGCGCGCTTCGCTCAAGAGGTCCTTCGCCACAATGCGCATCGCGGTCGTCCAGTAGCTCATGCGCGCTCCATCACAGGTGGGGAGACCGCCGATCGGCAAGAAGCGGGCGCGCGCCAGGAGCGGACGCGCCCTCGATCAAGGACCAGCTCCCCATCGGCGATCCCTTCCAGCAACTCCGTCTGATGGGTTGTGACCAGCAGCGCCTTCCCGCGCCGGCGCCATTCGACTATCAGCGCTCGCGTGCGCTCGACGCTCGCTACATCGAGACCAGAGAAGGGCTCGTCCAGCAGCAGCAGATCCGGATCCGAAAGTACCGCGCGCGCCAGCGAGACCCTCTTCCGCATCCCATGCGAGAGCGTGCGAACCGGACGATGCCGGAAATCTTCGGCCCCGACCTCTTGCAGCACGCGAGCGATGCGCTCCTCAGCCTCTCGACCCAAGGCATAGAGGGCGGCGTAGAACCTGAGATTCTCCTCGGCCGAGAGATCCTCGTACAAGAATGACGCATGCGCGAGGAGACCGATGCGCCGCTTCACGTCCGGCGTTGGGCGTAGTTGACCGAAGACAAGGACTCGACCTGAGGTCGGCTTCAGCAAAAAAGCGGCCACGCGAAGAAGCGTAGATTTCCCCGCGCCATTGCCGCCGGTGAGGGCCACGATCTCCCCGGGACCGAGGGCGAAACTCACTTGCCAGAGGGCGACGGTCTCCCCGAACGTCTTGCAGACGCCTTCAAAAACGAGCGCCTTAGAGCCAAGGGTCTCACTCATTCGCGAGCACGCGGATCTCAACGATGATTCGTCGCGCGCGCCAGCAGATCACGTCCCCGGCGAAGCCGACGAGCCACCCCCTTCCGCCGGTTCGTACTTGGACGCGCATTTGGCCTGCAGCTTCTGAGCGTGAAAGACGCCGTCCTCGCCCCATCGCCCTTCGACGAGCGCTTCCGCATGATCCACGAAGGTATCGGGCACAGGGTCTCGCCCCACGTAGATGACGGGCAAGGTCTCCGAGTCCTGCTCGAGCAAGAACTTCACGCGCCGCCCTTCACGCTGAATGCTACCCGGAACGACGCGCCCGCCGACCCGTAGTCGCTTCTCCCGAACGTTCTCGCCCATGCGCTTCAATTCGGCGACCGTGATGTAATAGGTCTTGCTCTCCTGCATGCCGATCACGGCCAACCACGCCAGTGCCCCAAGCAGGATCACAATAGCGACGGCGAATTTCACCTTCGGATTGCTCATCGCCTTCCTCCTCGAACGACCCGATCACCGTGGAGCGGTGCGATGCCCCATCGCGCCACAGGAACAAGATACCGCAGAAGTTGTGCCGCGCGCCATGATGCTCGTGCGGCTTTCACGCAGACGTCTCGGCATCGGCACGCAACGCGGCTTCAAGGGCGTGCTGAAGCGCGCGACGCTTGGCCTCATAGTCCGCCTCGGAGATCTCCCCGCGCTGCCGCTGAAGTTCGAGCACAAAGAGTTCCTCCTTCAACGCGTCCATCCGATGGGGAACGCGTGAAGGGGCGCCAGCCGGCTCCTCTTTCGCCCGCATCGCGCGCCCCTTCTGACGCCGCGCGGCGAGCACGCCGCTTGTGGCGAAGGCCACGGCCAACGCGGCCAGAATGATCCACTGCCACTTGGCGATCGGTCCCGCCACGGCGCGGACCGATCCTCTGGTCCCTCCTTCCGACTCCTCTGCCAGAACATTCGGCGCCCGACCGCTCACGCTCACAGCGAGCTCCATCCCGGCGCGCGCATCGTCAAGGACGTACACCGAGAGCCCCTGCTCCGATCCAAGCGGGCGAAAGCCCGGAGCCTCGACCTTCATCGGCTCAGGCACAAGCAACCGCACGCGCTCCACGTTCCAGGGAAGCACTTCGCGAATCTGCGCCCGTTCTTCCTCGTACGGGAGTTGCGTGACGACGAAGAACGGTGTCGTCCCCGGTCGCAGCGGATGCTCGATCCGCCACGTGCCGTCGCCCGCCGGCCGCGCGGCGATCGCTAGCGGCATCCCACTCTCGCCGATCACCGAGACGCGTTCGGGCCGCGCGTCTCCCGGCAGAGCGAACGCGAACATGCCTTCTGGACGAAAGAGCGTCACCGGCGGCTTCGTCTGATTCCGAACGAGGTACTCCCGCCCGACCAAGAGACGCCCTTGCACCGGTTGCACAAGATACGTGAGCCGCTCGACAGCATACGCCCCCCGTTCACGTGCTTCGTAGATGCGCAGCGTGACGGATGCGCTACCAGGGGAGAGCATCTCATGATAGTTGACGCCCTGATGCGTCACCCGCACCATCGCTGGCTTCGTCACCGCCGTCGAGAACGCGAACCGTCCCTGTGCATCCGTACGCGTCCTCTCCGCGACTTGCATCCCCTCCTCGAGCACGACCAGATGTACCTCGACGTCGGCGGCTGGCTTCCCCGTCGTACCGTTGATCACCGTGCCGCGCACCTCAGCCCATACGAGCATCGGCACGCCAAGAAAAATCAGCATCCCACCCCACCGGAGATACGGCCAGAGCGGCCGTTCATAATGATGCCGTCGGTCCACGATCCTCCCTCCATGGTGCGCGCTCCCGCCTCAGTGCGGAGGCGAAACGCGCGCCGCGTCTTCCGATGAGAGCTTCTCCAATTCCGCGAGCACAGCGGCGATCTCGGCCTCCAAGGTCGCGCGCGCCTGCTCGTAATCGGCTTCCGAGAGCTTCCCCGCGCGATATTCGAAGCGCAAGTCCCTCAGATTCTCGAGCAGCTGCTCCTTCTTCTCCATCAGGACGGCCCATCGGTCCCTCATGCGCTCGACCTCCGACCCTTCCTCGAAGAAGACGTACATGAGCGTCACGAGCGTCAGAACGCCGCACAGGATCACGACGAGAATGGTCACGAGGGTCCTCCCAATTCCTTCTCGATCTCCCGACGCACGCGCTCGCGCCACGCGGGATCCTCCAGAATCGGTGCACCTTCCACCGGCGCCATGGCGTGTCGTCGAGACCACCGCCGGAGCACCAGGGCGATGAGCACGAGTCCTCCAGCCGCCGCCGCAAACGGCGTGAGCCAGGCTGCCAGATTAAACCCCTGCGCCGGAGGAGCCGCCAGCACGGCCGTCCCATATTGCTGAATCATTGCCTGAATGGCCAGATCATCGCTCTCATAACGTCGCACGGCCTGTCGCAATGTCTCGATGGCCGGCCCGGAAAACGGACAGTTTCGATGATTGCACTCGACCAAAATCTGATTGCATCCGCAGAGGCAGAGGAGCTTCTTCCCGATGCGCTTGACCCGCTCCTCGAACATCTGCGCGGATTGTGCCCGCACCAAGTGCGGAGCGATGACGAGCGCTCCGAGAAAGAGGAGCCCGATCCATCGCCCGCGATGCCCTTCAATCGCCCTTCGCATACGCAACCTCACGTTCCCGAGCCCGGGCGCGCTCGGAGACGGCGACCTTCATCGGCCGACGCCCGGGATATAACGCGACGAGCGTCCCCAAGAGCACGATCCCTCCACCAATCCACAACCACCGCACGAGCGGATTCACATAGGCATGGATGATCGGCATGCCCGTCTCCGAGTTCACTCCCGCGAAGTAGATATAGAGGTCCTCGCGCCATCCCGAATGGATCGTCACCTTTGTGAGCGGCTGCTCGCTCGCCGTGTAGAGCCGTCGCTCCGGCTCAAGCGTCGTGAGCCGTTCATCGCCCCGACGCACCTCGAGCGTGAGGCGCTCGTAGATATAATTCGGCGTCTCTCCCCGCGCCCGATCCTTCAAGGTCACGGCATAGCGCCCCAGCTCCATCGTCGAGCCCACGGTCATCTCCATCTCGCGCTCTTTCTCGAAGGCCGATCCGGCGATCCCGATGGCCATCACGACGATGCCGAAATGCACAACGTACCCTCCATATCGTCGCGTGTTCCGCAGCACTAGTTCCAGAAGCGCGTGCGCCCACGTCCGCCCCGTCTGCGAGCGGATGACGCGCGCCCCCCGATAGAACTCGCTCACAATGGTCACGGTCACAAATGCCGAGAGTCCGAAGGCCAGAAGGGCATAAGGGTCTCGTACGCCGAAGACGAAGAGAAGCGCGCCGGTCGCCGCCCCAATGAGCGTCGGATACGTGAAATTCCGCTTCAGGCTCTCCCACGACGTCCGTCGCCAGGCCAAAAGCGGCCCTACCCCCGTCAGCAACAGCAGAAGCAGAAAGATCGGGATGTTCACCCGATTGAAGAACGGCGGCCCGACGCTCACCTTGCTCCCGGTCACCGCCTCCGAGATCACCGGAAAGAGCGTCCCCCAGAGCACGGCGAAACAGGCCGCCAGCAACACCAGATTGTTGAAGAGGAAGGAAGACTCGCGCGAGAGCACGGCTTCCAGTCGATGTTCGCTCCGCAAGTAGTCCCGACGACGGGAGAAGAAGAACAGGCACACGGCGAAGACCAGCAACAAGAATCCGGAGAACCAGTGCCCGATCGGCGATTGAGCGAACGCATGCACCGAACTCACCACGCCCGAGCGCGTCAGGAACGTGCCGAAGACGCAAAGTAAGAAGGTGATGAAGACGAGCCAGACGTTCCACACCTTGAGCATGCCCCGACGCTCCTGCATCATCACCGAATGGAGGAAGGCCGTCCCCGTCAGCCAGGGCATGAACGACGCGTTCTCAACAGGATCCCATCCCCAGTACCCCCCCCACCCGAGGACGGCATACGCCCAGTGCGCCCCCATCAAAATGCCCAACGTCAGAAAGCCCCAGGCGATCATCGTCCACCGGCGCGTGACGTGAATCCATCGTTCTCCCGGCGAACGCGTGATCAACGCCGCGAGCGCGAAAGCGAAGGGGACGGAGAAGCCCACATATCCGAGATAAAGCGTCGGGGGATGCAAGACCATCTCCGGATATTGCAGCAACGGATTCAATCCGCGCCCGTCCGCCGGTACGAACGGACGCGTCGTCCCGTCGGACGCGATCTCCGCCAGAACGCGGAACGGACTCACGACGAAAGCATTCAGGATGAGGAAGAAGAGTTGAATCCCGGCCAGGATCACCCCGGCGAGCGGCCGCAATTCTCCCTCCTCCCGGTGCTTCAGGAGCACGAAGAAGATATAACCGGAGAGAATCCAACTCCAGAAGAGGAGTGACCCCTCTTGCCCCGACCATAGCGCCGCGAATTTATACAAGAAGGGGAGATCACGATTGCTGTGATTCGCCACATAGGCGATCGAGAACTCGTCCGTGAGAAAAAGCCCCCACAGGCACGCCATCGCGACGCTCAACGTGGGGAAGATCACGACGCCCGCTCGCCGCGCCGTCGCCCGAAGGACGGGATGCTTCTTCAGATGGGCGACGATCCCGGCCAGGAACGCATACGCACAGGTCGTCAGAGCCAACAAAACGGCGAAGGAGCCCAATGAGTCCATCATTCGCACCTCTCTCCCCTGGAGAGCTGAAGGTAAATGGTACCCGCGCCCCTCCGGGAGCGTCAAGCACTGAAGCTCTCCGGGATCGGACCGAGCCCCATGGGATCGAAAAGGAAGCCGCCTCGCATCACCGGGTGAGTCTCACCGCGCGGCGAAATGGCGCAGGAGCCAGTCCTCCGAACCATGGAGGTCCGGAATGGCCTTCACGATGTCGGCGTCTCGGGCCCAATCCACAGGCTCAGTCGTAGTACTCCAAGCCGAGGTGAGTGATCAACTCCTCACCGCGCAGGTAGCGGAGCGTGTTCTTGAGCTTCATCAGCTGAATGAAGAGATCGTGCTCCGGGTAGAGGCCGGGCGCCGTCATCGGGCTCTTGAAGTAGAAGCTCAGCCACTCCTGAATCCCCCGCATGCCGCATCGTTGAGCGAGATCGAGAAAGAGCACCAGATCCAGCACCAGAGGCGCTGCCAGGATGGAGTCCCGACAGAGGAAATTGATCTTGATCTGCATCGGGTAACCGAGCCAGCCGAAGATGTCGATGTTATCCCACCCCTCCTTGTTATCGCCGCGCGGCGGGTAGTAATTGATGCGCACCAGATGAACGAAATCCTTATAGAGATCGGGATACAGCTCCGGTTGCAGGATGTAGTCCAGAACCGAGCGCTTCGACTCCTCCTTCGTGCGGAAGCTCTCGGGATCGTCGAGCACTTCCCCATCGCGATTGCCGAGGATATTGGTCGAGTACCATCCGCTCAGCCCGAGCAGGCGCGCTTTGAGCCCCGGCGCGATGATCGTCTTCAGGAGCGTCTGCCCGGTCTTCAGGTCTTTCCCCGCGATGGGGACGTTGTTCCGCTGGGCCAGCTCGATGAGCGCCGGGATGTCCACGGTGAGATTGGGCGCGCCGTTGGCGAACGGGACGCGGCAGCGCAAGGCGGCGTAGGCATAGATCATCGAGGGCGCGATGTGCGGGGAATTCTCCTTGAGCCCGCGCTCGAAAGCTTCGAGCGAACCGTGCACCTCGGGCCTCGGCTCCATGTAGATCTCGGTCGAACCACACCAGATCATGACCAGGCGCGCACAGCGATGTCGGGCGCGGAACGTCTCAATGTCCTCGATGAGTTGCTCGGCCAGTTCGTGCTTCGTTCGTCCGGTCTTCACGTTCGGCCCGTTCAAGCGTCGCACGTAGGCTTGATCGAAGACGGCCTTCATCGGTTTGATCTCCCGCAGCTCCGACTCCAGGAGGGCGAGCAACTCCTTCTCCAGGACACCGGCATGCAGTGCCGCCTCATAGGCGTCGTCTTCGAAGATGTCCCATGCGCCGAAGACGAGGTCCTGCAGTGATGCGAGCGGCACGAAGTCTTTGATCTTCGGCACGCGCCCCTCGGTGCGTTTCCCGAGTCGAATTGTCCCCATCTGGGTCAAGCTCCCGATGGGTTTGCCGATGCCGCGGCGAATGGCGTAAACGCCCGCGATGAACGTCGTGCTCACGGCGCCCAAGCCAACGAGCAGCACGCCGAGCGTCCCCGTCGGCTCCGCGATCTTCACGCCCCTTTCGATCATCGTCCTCTCCCCCCTCGCGAAATACGGTTCACGGAATCCTCTTCTGTGAAGGGCCAGTATATGCCGAGGCGCGGTCGCGCGTCTCGCGCCGGCTTGCTCAAATTTCGCGCTCGCTTGCGCGTTCACGCGCTTCTGCGGCTCGCCCTTCGGCGAAGTTCCCGCGCACCTGACGCGAGCGCGATCTTGCGTGGTCTTGTTTTGCCGAAGGCTCTCCACGTATCATGAGAAGGTGATCGTTCAAACCGGAGATCTTCGACGAGGCGGCTGATGAAGCTTCCCGACGGAACGGAGATTCGCACGCTGACGGTCTCGGCTTCCGAAGCGGGAGCGCGGCTCGATGTGTATCTGACGCGCGCTCTCGCGGAGCTGAGCCGCACGCGCCTTCAGGCCTTGATCGAAGACCAGGCCGTGCTTGTGAACGATCGTCCGGCCAAGCCGAGCTATCGCGTGCGCGCGGGCGATCGCATCGAGATCGAGCTGCCACCCCCTCCGACGTTGGAGCTGCGACCGGAGCCGATCCCCCTCACGATCGTGTACGAGGACGAAGACCTGCTAGTCGTGGAGAAACCGGCAGGGATGGTCGTCCATCCGGGAGCCGGCGTCTCCGGAGGGACGCTCGCCAACGCGCTCTGCTTCTACTTCCAGCAACTCTCCGTCGCCGGCGGAACGCTGCGACCGGGGATCGTACACCGACTCGATCGGGAGACGTCGGGCCTCCTGGTCGTCGCCAAGAACGAGCGCGCGCACGAGGCGCTCTCAGAGCAATTCTCCCGACGCGAAGTGCAGAAGTTCTATCGGGCGCTCGTCATCGGACAGGTGACACCGCGCGAGGGGTGCATCGCCGCGCCCATTGGGCGTCACCCCGTTCACCGCACGATGATGAGCGTTCGTCCTCCGGGGCAGGGGCGCGATGCCCTCACGCTCTATCGCGTGCTCGAGACGATCGGAGACTTCTCTTTGTTGGACGTGAAGATCAAGACCGGGCGCACGCATCAGATTCGCGTGCACCTCCACTCGCTGGGTCATCCCGTCGTCGGCGATGCCGTTTATGGGCGTGCGCTCTGGACGAAGGTCCGAGATCCGGTGCTCCGCCAGGCGATGGTGCAACTTGGCCGCCACTTCCTGCACGCGTATCGGCTCGGCTTTCGCCACCCGCGATCAGGGCGGAAGATGGAATTCACTTCCCCTTTGCCCGAAGAGTTGGAGGCGTTCCTCGCGCTCGCCCGCGCGCGAGCGGTGACCTCGGTGGCGTGAGTGGCTTCCGAACGTCGGATCACCGCGCCAGCTTCACCTCCGTCCAATACCGATCGTAGAGCACGGTCGTCGGACCCAGGTCCTGCAAGTATTCGCTCCGGCGCAACACCTCGGGGGGGAGAGAGAAGATCGGATGCCGTTGCAGCTCCGGACGCAGCCGCGGCCACGCCGAACGGTTGGGCATGAGGTACATGATCTCGTTCATGTTCTCGGCGGCGACGGTCGGGTCCAACAAGAAATTGATGAACTCATGGGCGAGATCGGGACGCTCGGCCGAGCGCGGGATGCAGAGATTGTCCACGATGAGCGTCGTCCCCTCGCGCGGGATCACGAACTCGATGTTCGGATTCTCCCGACGCGCCTTGAGGATCTGTCCATCCCACGCTTGAGCGATCCACGCTTCACCGCTCAAAAGGAGTTGGTCGAAATTCGCACTGTCGTAGGCGCGCACAAGCGGCTTCTGTCGCCGCAGCAGATCGCGGGCCTGTCGAAGCTGCTCCGGATCGGTGCTGTTCAGGGAATAGCCGAGAAGCTTCAACGCGGCGCCGAACACCTCGCGCATGTCATCGAGCATCACGATGCGCTCGCGCCATCGCGCCTCCCAGAGATCAGCCCAGCTCCCGATGGGGGCGGCGATCTTGTCCTTCCGGTATCCGATGCCCGTGATCCCACGCGTATAAGGAAGCGAGTAGGTGTTCGTGGGATCGAATGGGAGACCAAGCGCTGAAGGGTCGAGATGTCGGAGGTTCGGCAGCCGCGTCAGATCGAGCGGTTGCAACAGGTTCTCCCGAATGAGGATGCGCACCATGTAATCGCTCGGGACGATGAGGTCGTAAGTGACCACGCCCGCCTGCAGCTTCGCCAGGAGCGCTTCGTTGGAATCGTAGGTCTCGATGTTCACTTTGACTCCCGTCTTCTCCTCAAAAGCGCGCACGACGCGCGATGAGATATAATTGGACCAGATGAGCACGTTCAACGTCGCGCGCGGGCGCCGCGCGACGCTGTCGCCGAAGGCGAAGCCCACTAATCCCAACAGGAGGAGCCCGACCAACACCAGATGCGTGCGCGTCATCCCCCGCCGCTCGATGCGGAAGGCCAAGGCCATGAGCGCGAGCGTCACCAGAAGCAGGAGCGTCGAGATGGCGTTCACCTCGGGCGTGATCCCCGTCTTGATCATCGAATAGATGCGCAAAGGGAGCGTCGTCGCGCCGGCTCCGGCAACGAACGACGTGATGACGTAGTCATCAAGCGAGAGGGTGAAGACCAAGAGCGCCGAGGCCGCGATCGCCGGAGCCAGAAGCGGCAGGGTGACCTTCCAAAAGACGCGCCACGGATTGGCCCCCAGGTCCATCGCCGCTTCTTCCAATCGCGGATCGAGCGTGGCCAGACGCGCGCGCACGACGAAGAAGACGTAGGAGACGCTGAAGGCGACGTGAGCGATGAGGACCGTCAGCAACCCCAGCCGCAGACCGATCCAGCCGAAGAAGGTGACCGACGCGAATCCGACGACGATCTCCGGCACGACGATCGGCAACACAAAGAGCGTTTCCGAGAGCGAGCGCAGACGTCCGCGCCATCGCTCCAGCGCGAGCACGGCGCTCGTCCCCAGCGCCGTGGCGATGAGCGTCGTGAGCGCAGCTATCAGCAAGCTCGTGCGCAGAGCGTCGAGCATCGGCGGATTGCTGAGGGCCGCTTTGTACCACGTCCAAGTGAATCCGCGCCACACGGCCAGAAGCCGCGAGTCGTTGAAGGAGAAGACGGCCAGCACGAGGATCGGTGCATAGAGGAACAGATAGGTCGCCCCCATCCACACCGCGAGGATCGGCGATGTCCGGGCACGCGCACTCATCGTCCTCTCCTTGAGCGCGCCGTGCGCGAGGCGATCCACAGCAACGCCAGCACGACGACGACGAGCAGGACCGAGAGCGCTGAGCCCATCGGTTGATTCCGCTGCACGAACTGATTCTGGATGACCGTGCCGATCATCGCCGACTTCGCCCCGCCGAGCAAATCCGGCGTGATGAATGCCCCCAGGCTCGGGATGAACACGAGGACGATCCCCGTGATGATCCCCGGCCTCGTCAGCGGGAGCACAATACGCCAGAAGACCTGGCGGCGATTCGCTCCGAGGTCCATCGCCGCTTCCATCACGCGCACATCCACGCGCTCCAGCGCCACATAAAGCGGCAGGATCATGAAGGGCAGTTCGCCATAGACCTGTCCGATCACCACGGCGAAGTCCGAGTAGAGAAGCCAGGAGATCGGACGCTCGATCACCCCCAGAGCGAGCAGCGTCGTATTCACAAAACCTTCCACGCGAAGCAGGAACATCCACGCATATGTGCGCAACAGGAAGCTCGTCCAGAAGGGGAGAATCGAGAGGACCAGCAGCAGATTCTTCCACTTCGGATCAGCGCGCAGGGCGATGTAGTAGGCGACCGGATAGCTGACCACCAGGCAGAGCGCCGTCGTCACCGCCGCCAGGGCGAAGGAACGCCCGTAGACCCAAAGGTAAAGGGGGGCCATCGCCTGCCGATAATTCCACAGCCCGAACGTCCACCGCACACCGCCGTAGAGGCCGCGTTCGGCGAAACTCATGACGACGATGAGTCCTAACGGGAGGAGGAAGAACAGGAGCAACCAGAGGGCAGAAGGGGCGAGCAGCAACCAACGGTTCGCATTCGTCTCCCGCATTTCGTCCTCACCGAGAGAGGACGACGATGCTCTCGCGCGTCCAGCAGAGGAAGACGCGCTGCCCGTCACGGAAGGCGTCGGCTTTCGAGCCCGGGCGATTCGGCTCGGTCACGGTGACGTAGTGCTCCCCGACGCGCACGCGCCAATGCGTGGCTTCGCCCAGATACAGGCATTCCTCGATCACCCCCTCCAGTTGCACGAGATCGGTCCGGCGCAACGGGCGCGCGCGCAAGGCGATCTTCTCCGGGCGAATGGCCACCTGAGCCCGCGAGCCCTCGATTCGCCGCCCGTTAAGCGGGACCCGCACCGTGTGCCCGCACAGCCCCAGGAGCGCATCGCCGTTCTCACGGTGCAGGATCTCGGCCTCCAAGACATTGGCCGCCCCGAGAAAGGTCGCGACGAAGGCCGTCTCCGGACGCTCGTACACCTCGCGAGGCGTGCCGATCTGTTGCAGGCGTCCATCGGCGATCACGGCGATCCGATCCGACAGGGCCAGGGCTTCTTCCTGATCGTGCGTGACCAGGAGAAAGCTGATGCCGACCTCGCGCTGCAAGCGCTTCAACTCGCGTTGCATCTCTTTGCGAAGTTGGAGATCGAGCGCCGCCAGCGGTTCATCCAGAAGCAGCGCTTCCGGCTCCAGCACGAGCGCGCGCGCCAGGGCCACGCGCTGCTGCTCGCCGCCAGACAGCTCGTGCGGCCATCGCCGTTCGTATCCCGAGAGCCGCACCAACTCCAACGCCGCGGCAACCCGTCGCTCGATCTCCCGTCGCGAGAGCCGCTTCTGCTCCAGTCCGAAAGCGACGTTCCGATACACGTTCAGGTGTGGGAAGAGGACATATTGCTGGAAGACCGTGTGCACGCGCCGCCGATAGGGGGGGACGTCGGTCACGTCTTCACCGCCCAAATACACGCGCCCGTCATCCGGTCGTTCCAACCCGGCGATCACCCGCAAGAGCGTCGTCTTCCCCGAGCCCGAAGGACCGAGCAACGTGAGGAACTCGCCGCGTTCGACTTCCAACGAGACCGCCTCAAGCGCTGTGACCGCACCGTAGCGCTTGGTCACGCCCTCCACGCGAATCGCACTGGTTGCGGTCGCCATCGTTCGTCTTCGGGGCTATAAAATAAACGAGTCGGCAGGTCCGGCGCAAGCCTCCGAAGATGCGAACACCGCGCGGCGGTGAGCGTTTCCTCGCCGAAGGCGCTGCGCGCGCTCGAAGCGGCTCTCTCTCAGGGGACGTCGCCGAAGGCCCCCTCGATCAGTTCGCACAAGATGTGGCCGAGCGTGATATGCGTCTCTTGAATGCGCGCCGTCTCTTCCGAGGGGACGACGAGCGGCACATCCACGAGCCGTCCGACCGGACCCCCGTCGCGCCCCAGCAGGCCAATCGTGCGCAGACCGAGCCGTCGCGCCGTCTCCACAGCGCGCACGACATTGGGCGAACGACCGCTCGTGCTGATGGCGACGGCGACATCGCCCGGTTCCCCGAGCGCCTCGATCTGTCGGCTGAAGACGTCCTCGAACGAAGTGTCGTTGGCGATCGAGGTCAGAATGGACGTATCCGTCGTCAGCGCCAGAGCGGCGAGCGCTGGACGCTCCCGCCGATAGCGATTGACCAATTCCGCGGCCAGATGCTGCGCATCGGCCGCGCTGCCGCCGTTCCCGAAAAAGAGGACCTTATGGCCGGCGCGCAGCGCGGCGATCATCAGCTCGGCCGCGCGCGCCACTTCCTCGGCATGCGCTTCGAAGAAGCGCTCTTTCACGCGCACGGATTCGCGAGCCGAGGCTTTGATGCGTTCGACGGTCGTCATAGCGAGCCCTCGCGCACGTGGTGCATGCCTACCGGAAAATATCGCGCCAGGCGGCGACGCCCCCCCAATTCAGCCGCGCGCCCACGCGGAAATTGAGCTTCGGCGCGGGATAGCCGAAGACCTCCGTATACCGCTGATTCAACACGTTCTCAATGACGGCCACAAGCGTGAGGCGATCGTGCGGCCGAACGCTCAGGCTCACGTCCAGCTTCTGATACCCCGGATTCAGATTGCGATTCGGCAGAAGCATCGAGGGGCCGAAGAAGGGGTCCGAGAGGAACGTGCTCGTGTCACGGCGGCCGACGAACGATCCGACGACCGCCGCGCTCCAGCGCGAGCGCGCCCACCCTAGGAGCAGACTCCCCACATGGGGAGGGCGTTGAAAGGGACGCGCGCCCACCAGCGGCGCGAACGCGCCGATGGGAATGCCAGGGAACGCCGGATTGAAGGAAGGTCGTAACGCATCGCTGGAGAACGAGCGCAGAATCTTCGCATCCACGTAGGTGTAACTCCCGCGCGCCATGAGCCCGTGGCCGAGATCGGCCAGCAGCTCGACCTCCGCACCGCGCGCGCGAAACGTCTGCGCGTTCACGTTCGCCCCAAACGGCGTCGCCTGCGCGACTTCGGCCGGAACCCCAAGCTGCACAAGCGCCGATCGCGAGAGGAATTCGATCACGTTCTCGAACCGATTGTGAAAGAGCACAAGCGACAGGCGCGCGTGATTCCACCCGAAGTTCTGATCCAGACCGACCTCGAAGCTGCGATTGCGCTCCGGTCCGATGGGCGCGATCCGAAAGCGCGCGATCAGCGCTTCGCCCGATTCCCCCAGGCGGCGCAGCACGGCGAAGAGCGACGATCCCTCCTGGAAGATGCTCGGCTCCTTGATGCCCGTGCCGAAATAGAACCGCAGCTTCATCTCGTTCCACCAGGACGATGTCTCCCCGCGTCGCAGCACATACGCCAGCGAGACGCGCGGATTCGCGTCCACGCCGAACACAGCATTATCCTCGATGCCCACGCCCGCCGTCACAAACAATCGCGCCACCCAATTATACTGGCCCTGGAGGAAGTAGCTGAAATTATTCCGCGCGACGCGTTGCGCGCCCGAACGACCGCGCTCGTTCTCGTAGCGAAAACCAAACGTGCCCGTGAACGCCTCCCCCACCGATACATCCGATTGCGCGAAGAGCGATTGTCGTACCGTGTCGGTCACGAACGTTTGCGGATAGACGCCGCCGAAGTCCAGGATCGCGCGCCCGCTCACGCGAAATCCGTTCCCCCCGACGATGGTGACCGGGGCGCCGAGATACACCGGGCCGAAGCCGAAGGGATCAAAGGGTTCACCCGTCGGCGCCGGATTCGTGAAACGACTCATCGAGTGGACCGAGGAGAAGCGGATCTGATTCTGCCAACGGCGCATCGCATGATGCCGTCCGCTCAGCACCACGTAAGTCTCGCGCCCGCGCATAGTGGAATCATCGGGAATGCCGTAGAAGTCGAGCGCATTGGGCACGCCGAGCGCCATCACCGTGTGACGGAGCACCAGGCGAACCTCCGACGCGACGCTCGGTTGCCAGCCGAAATTCCCGGCATACGTCCCGTTGTGGTAGGCGTGATGGGGAAGGTGATTGTCCGTGTCGTAGCGACTGAAACTCGAAGCGTAATCGAACGCGCGAGCCGCTCCGGATAAGGACACCTCCTGCCGCAGGCTGCGATAGCTTCCCCCTTCGATGGCATACCCGAACACAGGGATGCGCGCGTGCTCTCGTCCGCGACGGGTGAAGATTTGGAGGACGCCACTTGTGGCATCCGATCCATAGAGGACGCTGTTGGGATTTCGCATGACCTCGACCCGTTCGATTTGCGTCCCCACGAGCGTGGAGAAGTCGAAGAAGCCACCGATCTGATTGATCGGCGCGCCATCGAGCAACACCTTAGTGAAGCTGCTGTTCCCCCCCCGCACGAAGAGGCTCGCCTGTCCCCCGCGTCCCCCAGTCTGCGCGACATGCAAGCCGGGGATGAGCCGAAGGAGCTCCAGGACATGCACCTTCGCCTGACGCCGGAAGTCGTCCTCTTCCACCACGGCGACCGAGGCGCCCAATTGCGCTCGCGGGACTTCGGTCCCCGTCGCCGTCACGACGATCTCCTCCCGCAACGGGCCAACCGAGAGCATGACGTCCAGGACGCGCACGGCATTCGCCGGCACGAAGACGTTCGAAATCGTGCGCGGCGCAAACCCCTCTCGTTCCACGCGAAGGTCGTAGAGGCCGCCGGCCAGTCCCGCAAACCGATAGCGTCCGCTCTCGTCCGCGCTCGCGCGCGCGACCTGCTGCCCATCCCGAAGGAGCACGATGGAAGCTCCGGGAAGGACGGCACCAAGTGGATCGGTGATCCGTCCCTCGAGCGCGCCACCGGGTGCGCGCTGCCCGGCGAAGACCGATGCGCACAGAAGAAGACCACCCAGGATCCATCCGACGTTCGAAAGCATCTGCCGATTTTTTCGCATCTCCCTCCTCCCTGACAAAAATTCAGCGCTCCCGCTGGAGCACGAACTTCGGAGCGGACGCCGCTCCATTGGTGCGCTCACCCGATGGATTGCCGCCTCGATCAGGGATCGGCCCCACGAAGGTGATCCGCGGCGCTCCGCTCAGTGGATGGCGATCCACGAGGAACTCCGCCTCGAAGGCCTGCCGGAGTCTCTCTTCAGTGAACACTTCATGAGGCGGCCCACAGGCGATCACCTGCCCATCCTTCAACAACAGCACGCGGTCGGCGAATTCGGCCACGAGATTCAGCTCGTGCGCGATGAAGACCGTCGAGAGCGCGCGCTCGCGCGTAATCCGTCGGATGAGCGCGAGCATCTCGACTTGAAAGCGCACATCCAGATTCGCCGTCGGCTCATCCAACAGCAGCGCGCGGGGTTCCCCGGCGAGAGCGCGCGCCAGGACCACGCGCTGCCGCTCGCCTCCGGAGAGTTCGGCAAGCTCCCGATCCTTGAATTCCAACGCGCGCATGAGGCGGAGCGCCGAGAGCGCGATCTGCCGGTCCCGCTCGCTCTCGAAGCCGAAGCCATTCGAATACGGGAACCGCGCGTGCAGGACGTATTCGAGCACGGTCATCGGAAAGCCGAGCTTCGGCTCCTGGAGGACGACGCCAAACCGTTGCGCCAACTCGCGAGGAGAGAAATGCCCAAGCGGCTTCCCCTCCCACAGAACCTCGCCTCGCTGCGGGCGCAGCAGCCCACGCATCAGTCGGAGCAGCGTCGTCTTCCCCGATCCATTCGGGCCGATCACGGCGACGAGTTCTCCCGAAGCGACGACGAGCGAGACGCCAGCGAGCACCGGTCGAGCGCTCCGTTCATAGGCGAACGTGACGTCGCGCACTTGGAGCATCGCTCATGCCCTCCGCAAAAGGAGGATGAAAAACGGCGCGCCCAGCGACGCCATCACCGCGCCGACGGGCAACTCGCGCGGCGCCAGCGCCGTCCGCGCCACCGCATCGGCGAGCACAACGAGAATCGCACCCGAGAGCGCAGCTGCCGGGATCACCAACCGATTGTCGCTCCCCCAGAGCATGCGCACAAGATGCGGCACCAAAAGCCCGACGAACCCGATTGCGCCGGCCACTGAGACAATCGTCCCGGCCAGCAACGATGCCAGCAGATAAGCCACCGTCTTCACGCGCTCCACGTCCACGCCAAGCACGCGCGCGTCCTCTTCCCCCACCATGAGGAGGTTCAACCGGCGCGCGTGCGCATACGCCACGGCGGCTGCCCCAAAGACGATCCCGAGGACGAGTGGGAGCAGACCGTTCCCCCCTCCGCTCAGATCGCCCATCATCCAGAAGGTGAGCCCGCGCAGATGCGGATTCGGCACCAGAGCGAGCACAAGCGCGACCGCTGACCACAGCAGCGTCGCCAAGATCAACCCGGCGAGGACGAGACGTTCGGTGGAGATCCCCGTCCGACCGCGGCTCAGTCCGTAGACGAGCGCCGTCACCAGCGCGGCTCCAGTGAAGGCGAGCAACGGACGCAAAAGCGGCAGCTCCGCAAAGCCCAGGACGGCGAAGATCGCGCCAAGCGCCGCTCCACCGGAGATGCCAAGCACATACGGTTCGGCCAGGGGATTCCGGAGCAGCGCCTGAAGCAAGACCCCAGCGACGGCCAGCGCCGCACCGGCTGCAAGCCCCAGCAGAACGCGCGGCCCTCGAATTCGCCACACGATCGTGTCCGAGACGGTCGGCTCTCCCGCGCCGCCGAATAGATGCGTCCGCAAGACCTCCGCCACGGCCTCGCGCGACACAGGCTCGCTCCCCATATGAAGGGCGGCCGTCGCGATGAGCAACAGCAGCAGCGCAAGCACCCCGCAGAGGACGGCGACTTTCTTCGGCGTGGCTGGCCCGCGCTCAAAAAGCGAGCGCCCCAAGACACGATGCGCTTCCACCATCGCCAAGCGGTAGCGGATCATCGAAAGGCCTCCGGATGAAGGACGCGCGCCAGTTCCTCGACGCCCTCGATGAGCCGAGGCCCGGGACGCATGAGCAGATCATTGTGGATCGCATAGACGCGCCCATGCCGCAACGCCGGCGTCGTCTCAAGCTGCGGCCAGCGCATGTCCGCGAGCCGACGCGTAGTGCGCTCGCGCGAAGGGAGAATGATCACCTCCGGAGCGCGCGCGAGGACAGTCTCCAAACTGTAGGGCGTCCATTCCCGCTCGGCGCCGGCCGTGATGGATTGACCGCCCGCCTGCTCGACGAGATCGGTCAGGAAGGCGCCGCGCCCGGGGACGATCAACGGATCGCGCTGAATGACCATGAGGACGCGCGGCCGCGGCCGCCCGCGCACTCTCGCGCGAATGTCATCCAGTCGAGCGCGTAGCGCGCGCACCACGCGCTCGGCCTCCTCGCGGCGCCCTGTGATCTCACCCAGGTTCTCGAGCGAACGCAGGACGTCCTCCACGCGATCAGCATTCACGACATAGAGGGGAACGCCAACCTCCTCCAATCTTCGGGCGAATCGCTCCAGTTGCGTCGCCGTCGAGATGATGACCAGATCCGGCCGCAGCGCCAGGATCCGCTCCAAACTCGGGTTGAGGACATCGCCGACCTTCTCCTTGGCGCGCGCAGCCGGAGGATAATCGCAGTAGCTGGTCACACCCACGACGCGCTCCCCCAAATCGAGCGCAAAGAGCATCTCGGTGACGCTGGGGGCGAGCGAGATCAAGCGCTGCGGAGAGGGCGGAATCGCCACGCGCCGGCCGATCTCATCGGTGACGATCCGAAGCTCCGCAGATCGAGGCGCGCCCTCTTGTGAGGAGAGGGGACGACAAGCCCACAAGAGGAGAAGCAGGATGGGGAGGAGAAGAAAAGCTCGCATTGACGTTGGCATCCCAGCGTCACCTCGCGCCAGTTTCTGCCACACGCGAGCGGGCAGGTCTCCTGACTGAGTCCCTGGCTCATCCGCGCGATGAGCAGGTCAGCGCCTTCCCAACCCCTTCGGGCCAGTGGCCTGAGTGCCGACCATGCGGGACATCACAGTGGCGAGGGCCGTGCCGGATTCGCACCGGACTTCCCTATTCTCCCGAAGTACCCTCATGCCTGCAGGCCTTCGGGCACCCGCCGCGTTGTGAAAGAACCCATCAACAGGGGGAAAGCGTAGTACTCGAAGCGCAGGGATGTCAAGCTCGCAAAGAGCCGAAGGAGCGCGATTCGCCCACCGCCCGCAGTGAATCCCTCACGGCCGAGGCGACGGTCTACCATGACAGGAGCGAGCTCCGACGAGCCGCCCTGCTGCGAACGCCCTCGCGAGGATCGCTCATGCGGTGGGAAAAAAGCGGATTTACAAATTTCCCGAAACGGAATCTCCCGAATGGGCATCTAAGCGGGTGGTAGTGGAGATCAGAAGCGAGGAGGCGAACGATGATCTGGGAGCGAATCGGACAGGTGCTGGCACCGAGTGTGGCGGTGGATCTGGGGACGGTGAACACGCTCATCTACGTGCGGCATCGCGGGATCGTACTCGCGGAGCCGACGGCCATCGCTGTGGATCGCGCTGACGGTCGCGTCCTGGCCGTCGGGCGCGAGGCCATGCACATGTTAGGTCGCGAGCCGCGAGAGATCGCCGTACATCGTCCGGTGCGATCGGGCGTGGTGGCCGATTATGAATTGGCGGAGAAGCTGTTGCGAGGCTTGCTGGAACAGGCTCTGGGCTCTCGCTTGCGCTCGTGGGTCTTCCCACGCCTGGTGCTGGGCACGCCGAGCGTTTCCACTTATGTCGAACGGCGCGCGCTTCGAGAAGCGGCACATCAGGCCGGCGGCTTTCACACGATCCTCATCGAGGATGGGATTGCGGCTGCGCTGGGCGCTGGAGCGCTCGCGCATAATGGCCAGGCGAGCCTCATCGTAGACATCGGAGGCGGGACGACCGACATCAGCCTCGTCACCACCTCGGGACTGATCGCCGCGTATTCCTTGAACGTGGCCGGCATCGCCATGGATCAGGCCATCAGCGACTACGTGCTGAAGCGCTACGGCATGATCGTGAGCGAACAGATGGCCGAGGCGATCAAGATCACGCTCGGAGCAGCGCTTCCCCGAACCCCGACTCGGTCCATGCGCGTCGCTGGCAAGAATGTACACACGGGAACGCCGTGTGAGATCACGCTCACCAGCGACGAGGTCTTCGCGGTCTTGAACGGGCTGGTGGAGACGATCCTTCAAGGAGTACGCCTGATGCTCGAGCGCATGTCGCCAGAGACAGCTGCCGATCTCTGTGCGACGGGCATCACGTTGACGGGCGGAGGATCGCTCCTTTGCGACCTGGATGCGCGGTTCCAACAGGAGTTTGGCATCCCTGTCTTCCGCGCGGAACATCCGTTGGAATCGGTCGCGCTGGGCCTCGGCTACTTACTGGAAGAACCCGTATGGCTTGAGCATTTCCGATGCGAAGAAGAAGATGCCGAGTGGATGAACGAGGTGGAACCGATCTATGGCGCCGCGCGCTGATCGTGTATGTGTGACGTCGGAGAAGATCAGCTATGGAGCGATCTCCAAATGGGGAGAGACGCGCTGGCGGGTGATGAGCAGATCCTCCTTATGCTTGATCATGTCCTCGCGCGTGTACCAGGCCAGTTCGAAATTCGGCCCCATGGTGATCGCGTCCTTGGGACACGCCTCTTCGCAGAACCCGCAGAAGATGCACTTCCCGTAATCAATGTCGTAGACGCGGGCGTAGCGGATATCTACGCCGATGCGCTCGGGATAAGGCCGCAAATCCTCCGCGGCCTCGATATAGATGGCATCGGCCGGGCAGGCGATAGCGCAGAGGAAGCACGCGACGCACTTCTCGCGCCCGTTCTCGTCTACATGCAAAATGTGCTGGCCACGAAACCGCCGTTCCAGCCGAACCGGCTCGTCCGGATATTGCGTCGTCACGCGATCCGGCAGATGGCGAAAGGTCGTCGCCAGTCCTTGCGCGATAGCCTTGACGACATCGAGAACTCGCATGCTCATCCTCCTCGTCTCGCACTGAAGGGAGAATTCTATCAGAAAGGCCAACGGACGGGCCAGCAGGGGGGACCGTTCACGAGGGCGTCCGACGCGATCGCCAGGAGCGCAGGAGAACGCCCAGATGATGCGCATGGCAGATGGCGACGGCCAGCGCATCAGCGACATCATGCGGCTCGGGAACCTCAGGGAGATCGAGAAGGGCGGCCACCATGCGTTGGACCTGAAGTTTCTCAGCGCGACCATATCCGACGGTCGCGCTCTTCACCTCCATCGGTGAATACTCGTAGACGGGCACGCCGGCACGCGCGGCCAAAAGCAGCACGACACCACGCACGTGCCCGAGCTTGAGCGCGCTCTTGGGATTGATCGCGGCGAACGCTTCCTCCAAAGCGACGGCCTCCGGCTGCAGGCGCTCCAGGACCTTCTGAAGGCGTTCGGCGATGTAGAGGAGCTTCTGCGCGAAGGGGCGATTGCGCGGGGGGCGAATGGCCCCACTTTCGACGAGCCGATACGTCCGGCCATCCGTCTCGATGACGCCGTAGCCGGTCGTCTCGCTGCCCGGGTCCACGCCAAGAATTCGCATAGGCCGCGCTTTTGTTCCTCCTTTCCACAAAGAAGAGCCGATCGAAGGAGCATTCTACGCGAGGGGGGAAGTGGCGAGCAAGGGAAGCGTGACGGGAGATGAAGCGCACTTGACTGCTTCGGCAACTATCGGACTATACTCTCCCTCACACTTGGCGAGACTGAAATCGGGAGGACGGGCAGATGAATCCGGCGCATGTACATTTGTTGCTCAATCACATTCCAGTCATCGGCATTTGGTTAGGCATCGTGCTCTATCTTGTAGCGCTCGCGAAGAAGCCGGAATGGCGCTCGCTCAGCCTGGGCGTCTTCGCGCTGATGGCTGTTCTGACGCTTCCCGCTTATTTGAGCGGAGAACCGGCTGAGGAGTTGATCCGCGGCTTTCCGGGAGTCTCCGAAGCGACCATTGAGGAGCATGAGGAGGCGGCTTTACCCGCGCTCATCGCCACGCTCGTTCTCGGAGCGGTCGCGCTCGTGGGACTTGTGCGCTTTCGCCATGCGGAGTCATGGTCTCGGGGATATGGATGGCTCGTCCTCGCGCTCGCGCTCGTCGCGGGAAGCTTGATCGGTCGAACGGCGAATCTCGGTGCGCATATTCGGCATCCGGAAATTCGTTCGACGACTCCGGCGACGGCGCCCGAGCCGAGCGAACCTCGGGAGCATGAGGAACGAGAATCGCGATGACGGCCGCGCTCGGCGAGGGGAGGCGCGCCGGCTCATACGTGCAGTTCGATGATGTCCCCGTCCTCAAGCACGTGATCGCGATGGACGAGCTGACCGTCGAATTTTCCGGTTCCCCAGATGCGCGCATACTTCAGGCGCTCGACGAAGTCTCGATGGATTGCGCGCGCGATGTCAGCGACGGTGCTCCCGCGCTTGAGCACGAAAGGAGCGGTCAGGTCCGGCTTCTTCCCTGGCTCCTTCGTATAGACGCGGATGATCCCCAACAGGTCGTAGACTTCACGGCGAAGCGCTTCCAGATTCTCCCCCGTTTGAGCCGAGACCGGCAGCACGCGAAAGCGCTCGCCGAGCCATTCCCGCACAAGCCCCAAATTCTCACGCGCCCCGGGCAGGTCGAGCTTCGTGCCGAGGACCAGAGCGTTTTTGGATGCCGACGCCCGCCTGCCTTCACGTGCCAGGGGAGAATCGGCGGGCGCAGGCGAGCGGAGAGGGATGTTCGCCTGTTCCAGGAGAAGCAGCGTCTCTTCGATCTTCGTGAGCACATCATCGTCCGCGAGATCGAACACGAGCAGCGCGGCATCGGCCTGACGCACGAGCGCCAGCATCCAAGGCTCGGTGTAGGAAGGCGCGAGCGGCGGCATGTCCACGAGCTGAATCTGCACGTTCTCGAACTCCATCATGCCGGGCATAGGCAACCGCGTCGTGAACGGATATTCGGCGATCTCGGGCGTGGCATGCGTCAAGCGAGCCAGGAGCGACGATTTCCCCGCGTTAGGCGGACCGACAAGCACGACTTGCCCGGCCCCCTCCTTCTCGACGTGATAGAAGGGCTTATGTCGGGCCGTGCTTGGCCGACGCCCCGCTTCCTGCCGGAGCTTCGCGATGCGCCGACGGATGTCGGCCTGCATCTTCTCGGTCCCTTTGTGCTTGGGGATAGTGGCGAGCATCTCTTCGAGCGCAGCGAGCTTCTCCTCGCGCGTCGTCGCCGCGCGAAACTTCCGCTCGGCCTCCAGATATTCCGGCGTCAGATTGGCCGGCATCGCGACCTCCTCTCCAGAGCCAAGCCGCTCATGGAACGCCTTTCCGGGCATATTATACCAAGCCGCATTACCGGGATGCCCTTTACATCCGGCCCGGACGCGGCAAAGGGGGGATGGGAATGAACGCACTCATCTCCAGCGCGCTGCAGGCGGCGATTCGGGAGAAATTCTGGTACGTCTCCGAAGACAGCCGGGGCACGGCGCGAACCTTCTTCGATAGCGGCGCCGGGAGCTTGGTGCTCAAGTCCGCGCATGCCGCTATCGAGTGCGCTTCGCGCCTCAGCTCCTACGGGGGCGGCGACTTCCCAGATTCGCGATGGGTGGATGAAGTCGTCGCCGAAGCGCGCGCGGCCGTCGCCGATCTGCTCAACGCGCCTTCGCCCGAACAGCTCTTCACCGGTGAATCGGCGACAGCTCTCTTGCGGCGACTCGCGGAAGCGATCCTTCCGGCGCTTCCGGATCGGAGCCGCATCCTCATCTCAGCGACCGATCACAACGCCAACGTGGACCCGTGGCGAACGATGGCGGCCTCTCTGCCTTCGAAGCAGTTGGACGTTCAGCTCGTGCGTTTCGATCCAAGAACGGGCACCGTGGATCTCAACCATTTGGAGTCACTCGCCGATGCTCGCGTGCGCGTCGTCGCCGTCTCTCACGCCTCGAACGTGCTGGGCGCAGAGAATCCCCTCGCAGAGATTCGCCACGTGCTTCACCGCGCCGCTCCCGAAGCGTGGCTCATCGTGGACGGCGTGCATTTCATCCCACATGGGCCTGTGGATGTGCAAGCCATCGGCGCCGATGCGTACGTCTTCTCCAGCTACAAGATCTTCGCCCAGCGCGGATTGAGCTGGGCATACGCGGGCGAAGCGATCCTGCGGCTCCCACATTACAAACTCGCTCCGGCGCCTGAGCATCCGCCGCAGAGCTGGGAATGGGGGTTTCGGAACCCGGCAGATTTCGCGCCGATCATCGAGGTCGTCGAATATCTCGCGTGGTTGGGGCGTCAGTGTTTTCCGACTTCGACTCCGGAGATGCCGTCGGACCGACGCCGATGGGTGCGCCTGGGACAGCAGGCCATTCGCCAATATGAGCACGAACTAGTGCGGGCGATGCTCGATGGCGTGGATGGAACGCCGGGGCTGCGCGCGCTCGAAGGTGTGACGCTCTACGGAATCAGCGAGCCGGAGTTCTCCCACTTGAAGGAGCCGACCTTCAGCTTCAACGTCCTCGGATGCTCGAGCCAAGAGGTCGTCGCATGGCTATGGCAGTGCCATCGCATCGCCGTGCGCGGTGGCGATCATTACGCCGTCGAGACGCACCGGCAGCTTGGCATTCGGGAGAGCGTACGAGCTTCGCTCGCCCACTACAACACGCTTGAGGAAGTGCGCGCCTTCCTCCAAGCCCTCGCCGAATTCCTCGCCCAGAGGAAGCGCCGATGAAGCGCGCCGTTGACCGCCGGCGAGGTCCCAGCTCATGTTGCGCTGGCGCGGGAGGGAGCAGGACGAAGCTGCGTGGAAGATCGCCTTGACTTTCCTTCCCCATTCGTAATACCATGCCGAAGACGTGACGTGGGGAGGCGAGCGCATCGGTTATAGGGTGTGCCCACCGATACTCTCGGGTGGGTTGGCCCTCCCCCAAGGTGTCGCACCCCGTCGGCCCTGTACGGCGAGCAGCCGGACGGATGAAGAGCGCTGGCGACGACAGCTGGGTCCGAAGAGGGACCCTCAGCACGCATGATGGAGGCAGCCGCAGATGAAGCGAAAGGCGATCAGCATACTGCTCCTGCTGCTCTCGGCGGCTCGCACATGGGACCTGAAGGCCGAGACGCGCACTCGCTCCGCGATGGGTCGAAGCGCCCCTATAGGGGAAGTGATCGCCAATGGATCGGTGTTCCTGAATGGGGTGAGGGTGACCTCGGGAAGCACGGTCTTCAACGGTGGGAGTCTTCGCACCGCTCGCGAAGCGAGAGCGATCCTTGCGCTTCGAGCCGGAGCAGGAGTGATCGCGCTGTTGCCCGAGAGCGAAGTGCGCGTGCGAGAGGCAGGTCGCCGGTGGACGATCGAACTCGCGCAAGGGACGGTTCTGGTTCGTGCGCGAGAGGCGACGGAGGTCCTCTCCGGGCGTGTGCTCGTGCGCTCGCCACACGGGAATTGGTATCGCGTCGCCACAAGCGGCGAGGGCATCCGCGTGGACGCGCTAGAAAATCCGGTGAGGGTTCAGGCTGAGCGCGAAGAGTGGAGGCTCGCAGCCGGTCACTCGCTTCTCCTGCAGGGAGGAGCCGCGCAGGTCGCCCCTCAATCCCCACCGCCACGACGCGCGCGTCGAGCCGTCGTACTCCCAGCTCTTGTCGTCGGTGCCCTCGTCGTAACGCTAGCCCTAACGGTCGCCCGTGGTGAGCGATCGAAGGTCGTCAGCCCCGTAGCGCCGCAGCGGTGACGTGCGATGGCTCTGCGCCTTCTCCGACCCAGACGCTCGAACGAACGAACGCGTCGGAGATTGCATCCGGCATCTCCTGAGCTGCTGGTGCGCCCTCGGACATCCCCGGAATCATTGTCAGAAACGGGCGTGGTCTTCGCGCTCTCTTCCCCCCGAGCCCGCGCGCTGTTTCTCCTGATTTGGCTCGCGCTGCTGGGCTATGGGGCACATAGCCTTGTGCGCGAATTCCGCGGGTATGCTTTGGCCTCGCTCTTTCAGGACGTCGAGGGATTGGCAGACGCATTACGGTTCACTCCGGTAGCGCCGGAACTGCACGAGCAGCTCGGGATGATCTACCTCCTTGATCCCGCGCACTTCGATCCGCCAAAAGCCGTGGCACATTTTCGTCAGGCCGTCGCGCTCTCTCCTTACGATGTGCGATACTGGGTGGGATTGGGACGCGCCTTTGAAGCGAATGGCAAGTGGGAGCAAGCAGCGCGAGCGTATGAGCGGGCCATTGTGCTGGCCCCGCATCATTTTCGCCCTCGCTGGCTCTATGCCAATTTCCTGTTGCGCAGCGGGCGAACGGAGGCCGCAGTTGAGCACCTCTGGCCGCTTGTGGAGGCGGCGCCGGACGTCGTGGAGAATGTTTGCGATTTGATCTGGCACGTGCGCGAAGGGGATGCGACCGCGTTGCAACGTTTGGCTGAAGGACGTCCCTCATGGGTGGCGGTGAAGATCGGGGAATACCTTCTAGCGAGGGGGCGAGCGGAAGAGGCCATCGCCTTGTGGTGGAAGCTGCCACGATGGGACGACGCGGCGCGCGAAGGCGGGCGACGCTTGGTGCGAGGACTCGTGCGCGCGCGGCAATGGGCGGAGGCCGAACGGGTCTGGCGCGAGTGGCTGCGCCGGGAACACGGGCGAGAGCCCACGACGACTTTCTGGAACGGCGATTTTGCGCATCCGGTCGTCGAAGGGGGATTGGACTGGCGGATCACCTCCTCGCGCGAAGTTGCGGCCGGCATTGATGAGAGCGTCGGGTATGGGGATGTGCGTTCGCTCGTTCTGGAGTTTCGCGGGCACGAGGGGGTGCGATATGCGGGCATCAGGCGCGAGATCGTGGTCGAACCTGCGACGCGCTACGTGCTTCGATTCGCGTACAAGACGCAGGGGATGCTCTCATCCAACGGACTGTACATCGAAATCGCCGATGCCGAAGATGCGCACCGGATGCGCGTGCGGCGGGAATCGCTCGCCGCGAGCCCGGAGTGGGCGCTCGTGCACCTGGAATTCGTGACGACGGCCCAGACGCGCGCGGTACAACTGGTGCTCGGCCGCGAGCCGACGCATCCGCTCCACGACTACATTCGCGGGCGCGTCTGGTTCGACGCATTTACGCTCGTGCGGGCATCCGATGGTCCGAATGCTTGAACGGTTGATGCTGGTGGGACTGCTCGCGGCCGTGTTCCTGGCGCCCTGGATGTTCGGCGCCGTGGAACCATGGGCGATCCATGCGCTCACGGCGATTCTTCTGGTCCTGCTTCTGCTCTGGGGGGTGAAGGCTGTTCTGGAGCGCGCCCTGCGGATACATCCGACGGCGATTCACGGCGTGCTGCTGGGTGCGTTGCTGATTGCGGGCATACAGGTTGCCCGAGCGCCGAGTTCGACATCAGAAGCGGACTCGGCGGCCTTCGTCGTGGCGGAGGCTCCGCACATAAGCTCAGCGACCGTCGTGAGCGCTCGCGGATCTCAGGATCCGCCGAGCACGCGTCGAGCGATGTGGCAGCTCGCCGTGCTGATCGGATACTTCGGACTGGCGCGGGAGCTCCTTCGCGGAGCGCGCCGATTAGCCGGCGCGTTCGTCATGCTCATGCTCCTGGGTTTTCTCCTTTCACTCGTCGGCTTGATTCAGAAATTCTCCGGCACTGGACGGCTCCTCTGGATTCGCGAAGTGGAAGCACCGGAAATCGCCTTCGGCCCATTCGTCAATCGGAATCACGCGGCCGGGTTCCTAGAGTTGCTCTTTCCGTTGCCGGTGGCGGCGATCCTAGGGCGTGGGGTAGCGCGCGAGCGGTGGGGGATATGCGCTGCGCTGGCGTTGGTCATGGGGACCGCTATTGTGCTGACGGGGTCGCGCGGGGGGTTGCTGGTGCTCGGCACACAGGTGCTCGCACTGCTGTTGTTGTGGTGGGCGGTGAACGCGCGTGCGGGTCAAAGCCTTCGTTCCGGCGCGCTGATGGTGGGGCTGCTGAGCGCGGGGATTCTGGCGGGTGTCCTGTGGATCGGCGCCGAACCGGTCGTGAGCCGATGGCGGACGCCGGAGGGCGTGGAGGCGGCGTTCTCGAATCCACCCGATCGTCCCATGATCTGGCGAGCGACCTGGGATATGATCCGAGACCACCTTTGGTGGGGCGTCGGATTGGGGGCGTATTCGGTCGCCTACACGCGCTACGATCGCTCGGCCGGACTCGCTCGCGTCGAGCACGCGCACAACGACTATCTGCAATTGGTGGCTGAACTGGGCGTGTGGGGGATCGCGCTGCTTCTCGGATTTCTGATCGCCCTGTGGCGTGCGATCCGACGAGCTCTGCCCCAGACGGAGAGGTACCCTGCCCCGCGATGGGAACGTGCACTGGCACTTGGGGTGACCGTCGCGCTTATCGGCATGGGCATCCACAGCGCATTCGACTTCAACCTGCAGGTGACGGCGAATGCGCTCCTATTTCTACTGCTCATCGCGCTCTTGGAGAACCTCGGCGCTCGGGGAGCGGATCACCAGCTTATCGAGGAGAAGGGGATATGAAGCGGGCGCTCATCACGGGCATCACGGGACAGGACGGATCGTATCTGGCGGAACTCCTCTTGGAGAAGGGGTACAAGGTCTATGGGATCGTGCGGCGCACGAGCACAACCAATATGGAGCGGATCGCGCACCTGGAGGGAGCGATCGAGCTGATCTATGCCGATCTGCTCGACGAGAATTCGCTGATTCATGCTCTGCGGGTGGCCGAGCCGGATGAGGTCTATAACTTGGCCTCGCAATCGTTCGTGCCGACTTCCTGGAGTCAACCGGTCCTGACCGGCGAGTTCACAGCGCTTGGCGTCACGCGCCTGCTGGACGCGATTCGCGTGGTGAACCCGCGCATTCGGTTCTATCAGGCTTCCAGCAGCGAGATGTTCGGCGCCACGCCCGAAGTGCCGCAAAACGAACGGACGCCATTTCACCCGCGCAGCCCTTATGGCGTGGCCAAGCTGTACGGCCACTGGATCACGATCAACTATCGCGAATCCTACGGGATGTTCGCCTGTTCGGGCATCCTCTTCAATCACGAGAGCCCGCGGCGCGGCTTGGAGTTCGTGACGCGAAAGGTGACGCACGCGGTCGCGCGTATCAAGTACGGGTTGCAGCGGGAACTGCGCTTGGGGAATCTGGAGGCGAGGCGCGATTGGGGGTATGCCAAGGACTATGTCGAGGCGATGTGGCTCATGCTCCAACAGGATGAGCCCGATGACTATGTGATCGCGACGGGCCAGACCCATTCGGTGCGCGAGTTGTGTGAGCTGGCCTTCGGCCTTGTCGGTTTGGACTACCGGGATTATGTCGTCGTGGATCCGAGTCTGTTTCGGCCGGCCGATGTCAACCTGCTCGTGGGCGATGCCTCGAAGGCGCGCCGTCGTCTGGGATGGGCACCGAAGGTGCACTTCGAGGAGCTGATCAAGATGATGGTGGAAGCCGATCTGGCGCTCGTCGCCGAGCAGCTCACCAAGCGCGAAGCGGCGGAAGGTCCAACGCCCGAACACCGCGCGGAGTCGTTGAAGCCACCACGCGTGCGGTGAGGACGTTCATGAGGGAGGGCTTTGGGATCAGGGGATTTGTGGGCTCGCATTTGGTGGGATTTCTGCTCGCGCAACGGTGCGGGCGCTGGTCTTGTGCGCGATCTCACTCGGGTGGAGAATCTGCACGCCGTGTGCGCGAAGGTGAGGCTCTTTGAGGCCGACGTCTGCGAGGCGGCGTGTGGGGAAGCGATCGTGGCCGACGTGCGAGCGGCCTCGCATGGAGCCAATGGTGCGAATTGAAGTCCGCATGCGGGATTCAGATGCGGGTGCTTGATCCGGCGCCGCCAGAATTGTGGGATCGCGTGTGCGCGCGCTGCCCATACGCCACGTTCTTTCACACGCGGCTTTGGGCGGAAGCGATGGCAGCCGCGTTCCCGCAGCTTCGCATCGCGACGCGCGCCTATCTCTTCGAGGATGGGACGGTGGCTATTCTTCCGCTCATGCGGTATCGCGCGGGGCTCCGAGGCCTCCTGCGCGGCTATGAGTCGATGTTCCCGGGCGTCTACGGAGGCGTCATCGCCGAAGGGACGCTCTCCGAAGAACAGGTGCGCGCGATCTACGCGAGTCTGCGCGGGCCACGCACAGCGTGGGTGCGCGTATTCGGCAATCCCTATGCCCCGTGGGGGATCCCGGGGGCGTTTCGCCCGACGGTCCTCTTCACGCAAGCGCTGCGCTTATCGGGGGAGTTCAAGGATATTTGGCGCCAGTTCTCCCGAGGGAATCGCAGCAATATCCGAAAGGCGATGCGCAGCGGGCTGCAGGTGACGCTCGCCGAGAGCGAGAGCGATTACGCGGAGTACTACGCCGCGTATCACGATGCGCTTCGCCGATGGGGGGAGCGGGCGACCAGTCGCTATCCGTTCGCCGTATTTCGCGCCCTCGGCCGTTACGATGCGCGATGCGTGCGCTTGTGGCTGGTGCGAAAGTCCGGGGTGGTCGTCGGCGGAATTCTCGTCCTTTATCACAATCGGCATGCCGTTTACTGGCACGGCGCTTTCGTCGCCGCGTTCTTCGAATATCGGCCGAGCAACCTCGTGCATGCCGAGGCCATTCGGGACGCCTGCGAGCGGGGCTACGAATGGTACGATTTCAATCCGAGCGGTGGCCACACGGGTGTCGTGCGCTTCAAGCAGTCGTTCCATCCGCAGACGCTCTATTTCCACGCGGTGGAGATCGAAGGTCCTCGGCTCTTTCACCTCTACGCGAGAGGACGCGAGCGCCTGCTCGCCGGCGCTTCTCGCTTATGGTCCGGCGATCGGGCAAAGGGGGATCAAGGCCTATGACCTGGAGAGATCTCCTCCGTCTCTGGCGTCGCGTGAAGGCGGATCTGGAACGCGCATATTATGAAGAGAAGCTCCGCGAGGAGCTTCGAGCGCGAGCGCCCGGCCTTCACCTTGGCCGTCACGTCACGATCGTTCGGCCGGATCGACTCATCTTGGGGGAGAACGTCATCATCCACGACCACTGCGTGCTTTACTGTGCGGGACAAGCGCCGGAGTATCGTCAAGGGGGGCGCATCATCATCGGGAATCACGTCGAGCTGGCCTGGGGATGCATCCTGCACGGAGGCGGGGCGCAGATCATTCTCCGCGATTTCGCAATCATCGGGGCCGGAGCCGTGCTCGTCTCGGAGATGTACAGCTACCGCGATCCGAGTCGGCCGGCTCGCTTTCAGACGAAGCTCATGGGCGACATCGTCGTGGAAGAGAACGCGACCATCGGCGCGAACGCCGTCGTTCTGCCCGGTGTCACCGTTGGTCGGAGTGCGATCGTGGGCGCCGGCGCGGTCGTCACGCGCGACGTCCCTTCCTTCTCGGTAGCCGTCGGCGTTCCGGCGCGCGTCATCAAGCGAATCGACGCCGTGGAGGCTACGCGCGATTCATAAGGTCACGCACCTTGGGTTGGCGTCTGACCCCCATGCCCAAATTGGCGGCCGAATTCGAGTTCGGGCTTTCGGAGCGAGAACCGACGAGTGCGCTTCTTGTCCGAGTGGCACGCGGTGCGTTCTGGTCCTGGAGCGCGCAAGTCCTCAAGCAGCTTCTACAGCTTGCGATTATGGCGATTCTCGCGCGATGGCTCACTCCGGCCGATTTCGGACGCCTGGCGATGATCGGCGTCGTGACGGGGTTCTTGAGCCTCTTCGGCGAATTGGGGATCGGCCCCGCTCTGATCCAGAAGCGCGAGATCGGGAGCGCGCACCTCTCGGCCGCCTTCTGGGGAAGCCTCGCAGCCGGTCTGGTGTTGATGTTCCTGCTGATGCTCGGCGCGCCGCTTATCGCCAGCGTGTACGCGGACGCGCAGCTTGTGCCGCTTGCGCTGGCACTCGCCGCGAATTTCCCGCTGGTCGCTCTGGCGACGGTGCCGATCAACCTCCTGCAGCGAGAGCTCCAGCTTGGGCGGCTCGCTGCGGTGGAGCTGCTCGCGCTCGTACTTGGCGGCGCGGTCGCCGTGGGTCTGGCACTTCGCGGAGGGGGGGCATGGAGCTTGGTGGGACAAACGCTCGCGGCCTCAGGGGCGACGGCCATAGCGGCGTGGGGGGTGATCGCCGTTCGCGTCCAAGAAGTGGGGAGCCCCGTGAGCGTGGATCGCGGGGTCCTTCGAGATCTGTTTCGCTTCGGACGACCCCTTGTGGGGATCAACGTCCTGAATTACGTCGCTCGAAACGCGGACAATGCGCTCATTGGGAAGTTCCTGGGAGCGCAGGCGCTCGGGTATTATGCGCTCGCCTATCGGCTGCTGCTCTTCCCGCTGCAAAACCTCTCTTGGGCGCTCGGGCGCGCGCTCTTGCCGGCGCTGGCGCGAGTATCCGATCCCGAGCACGTGCGCCTCGCGTACCGGCGCATGGTTGAAGGGATCGCCATCGTGGCCTTTCCGATGATGATCGGCATGGCCATTGTCGCTCCCGAAGTCGTTCGTCTCCTCTATGGGCCGCAATGGGAGCGCGCCATCTTCCTAGCGCGCGTCTTCTGCGGCATCGGAGCGTTGCAAGCGATTGGGACGACGATTGGGCCACTCTGTCTCTCCCAAGGGCGACCGGACGTCTTATTCCGATGGAATCTCATCTTCACGCCCGCGGTCGTCGGCAGCATCGCGCTTGGCCTTCGGTGGGGGATCGAAGGCGTCGCCCTGGCTTATGCGAGCACGAGCGCTGCCGCCTGGTACTTCTCGCACGCGCTCGCCAATCGGGTCATTGCGCTGCGGATGCGCGTCTTTCTGCGCGCGCTCGCGCCCGCCGCCGTGAGCACGCTCGTCATGGCCGTCGGGATCCTCTTCGCGCGGGTCTGGTTCATCCGTCCGCACATCTCGAGCGCTCTTGCGGCCTTAGCGTTGCACGTGGGCCTTGGTGCGAGCCTCTACGTTCTCGCGCTCAGCCGTCTCCGACCGAATGCGCTCGGTGAATTGCGCGAGCTCGTGCGCCTCTTCGTTCGGAGGAATCTGAGCGAATGAGCGCCAGGGCGTGCACTGCGGGTTTCGCCCTTGCCGACTCCTTTCGTGCGAATTTATCCTCTATGCCTCTTGGCGTGAGGCAGGCGAAAGTGAGAGAGCAGCCTATGGAGACCATCGTGACGGCGAAACCGAAGACGTTTCCCATCCGCTTCGACCGCAACGAATGGGCAGGTGCGTTCGGGGACTTGGGCACGGACTTCCCGCTCGTCGTGGGCGTCACGCTCGTGGCCAATCTCGACAGCGCGAGCGTGCTCACCATGTTCGGCCTCATGCAGATTCTGACGGGATTGCGGTATCGCCTCCCGATGCCGGTGCAACCGCTCAAGGCAATGGCTACCATCGTGATCACGCAGAAGCTCGGCGGCTCCATCCTCTACGGAGCGGGATTGGCCATCGGCGTCATCATGCTGCTTCTCTCTCTGTCGGGGCTTATTGACTGGCTGGCGCGGGTCATCCCCAAAAGCGTCGTGCGCGGGATTCAATTCGGGCTCGGTTTGCAACTGGCGCTGCTTGCCTTGCGGGAATATGTGCCGGCCGACGGCCTCTCCGGATATGCGCTCGCCGCCGTGGGATTCAGTCTCACGCTCCTGCTATTGGGGAATCGGCGATACCCGGTGGCGTTGCTCCTGGTCCTGATCGGCTTCGCCTACAGCTTCGCGTTCAAAATCCCCGTCTCTGCCCTCGTTCAAGGCGTTGGCCTGAATCTGCCGAAGGTTCACGTTCCTCAGTGGTCGGACATCCTGACGGGCTTTTTCCTTCTGGTGTTGCCGCAAATCCCCCTCTCGCTCGGGAACGCGATCCTGGCCACGCGACAGATCGTCGAAGACCTCTTCCCCGAGCGCCGGGTCACGGTGCGACAGATCAGCCTCACGTACGCAGTGATGAACGTGACGAACCCATTTTTCGGCGGCGTTCCCACGTGCCATGGCGCCGGGGGGATTGCCGGACACTACGCCTTTGGCGCGCGCACGGGTGGTTCGGTGATCATCGAAGGTGCGCTCTATATGCTGCTGGGCCTCTTCTTCGGACGGGGGTTCGACGCGATCGTGAAGATCTTCCCGCTGCCCATTCTGGGCATCATCTTGTTCTTCGAGGGCGTGACCCTTCTGCGCCTGGTGCGGGAGGGAGCCCCGTCTCGAGGCGACTGGATGACCATCTTGCTCGTTGGACTTCTGGCGGTCGGACTCCCCTACGGGTATCTCATCGGGATGTTCGTCGGCATCGTCTTCGCCTTCTTGATGAAGCGCGGTCTTGTCGTCCTGGAAGCTAAAGGGCTGTAGCCGAAGCGGGGGCCTCGGCAACGAGAGCGAGAATCGGCAAGACCTGGCGCTCGCGATGTTCGCTCGGATGCATCGGACGAACCCAATGAAGAATATCGAGGACGCACGGCTTGTCGTCGCTGAGGTGAAGCCGGATTATCTGCCGCTGACGGAGACCTTCATCTACGAATACGTGCGCGCGCTGCAGCGCGTCCGCGCGATCGTCGTGGCCGAAGAGGTGAAACATCTGGAGCACTTCCCGGTCGAAGCGCTCGTCCGCGTACGTGCGCGGGGAATGACGGTAGGGGAGCGCATTGCGGATCGGTTGCAGGCCGCGCTGTTCGGATTTGAGAACGCGCGCGTCTACCGGTACTATGAGGCGCTGCGGCGTCTGCGCCCACATCTTGTGCACGCGCATTTCGGGCCGACGGGCGTCCTCCTGCTCGCCGCGACGCAGCGCCTGAAGGTGCCGCTCATCACGTCCTTTTACGGCTACGACCTCTCGGCGCTCGCGCGAGAGTCCGACTGGCGAGCGCGGTATCGTCATCTCTTCGCCCGCGGCGCGCTCTTTCTCGTCGAAGGCCCGCACATGCGCGAGCGACTCCTTCGGCTTGGATGCCCGTCGGAGAGGATTCGCCTGCAGCGCATCGCGATTGATCTCGACGAGTTCCCTTTCCGCCCGCGCGTTTGGCGCGAGGGGCCGGTTCGCCTGCTGCAGGTCGGGCGCTTGGTCGAGAAGAAGGGACACGAATACGCACTGCGGGCGTTCGCGCGCCTCCGATCGCGCGTTCGCGCGAGCGAGTTTTACGTTATCGGGGATGGGCCGTTGCGCTCGCATCTGGAACGGCTCGCCGAGGAGCTCGGCATTGCTGAGGCCGTACGATGGATGGGGGCCCTCCCGCGCGCGGCCTATCGCGAAGTGGCCGAACAATGCCATATCCTCGTGCAGCCGAGCGTCGTCGCCGCAACCGGCGACGATGAGGGGGGAGCGCCGACGGTCCTCCTGGAGATGCAGGCCTCGGGCATGCCCATCGTCGCGACGCGCCACGCCGACATCCCCTATGTCGTTCGCGAAGGGGAAAGCGCTCGACTCGTCCCCGAGCGGGACGTTGCGGCGCTGGCCGATGCGCTTCTTGAGCTCATCGAGAATCGGGAGCGATGGCCGTCCATGGCCGAAGCCGGCCGCACCTTCGTCGCCGAACGCCATGACATTCGTCGCGAAGCCCCTCGGCTGGAGGAGCTGTATTGGTCGGTGATCGAAGCGCCGTATGCGGTCCCGTCCCTATCGGATGTCCCGTGAGCATCTATGCCGCGTCCAGTCTTGTTCATCGCGCTGGCTTTCCCCCCGCAAAACAGCAGCGGCACATTTCGCTCGGTGAAGTTCGTCAAATATCTCGGCGAGTTCGGATGGGAACCCATCGTCATCACGCTCGATTGGGCGCGCGTGCTCGCGCCGCAGGAGCGAGACGAGGGGCTGCTCGACGACGTGCCTCCCGATCTACCCGTTTACCGACTCGCGCCCTTCAATCCGGTGCGCGCTCTTGGTGAACGTGTGCGGCGAAAGCTCCCGGTCGTCTCCCCTTCGGGAGGCGAGGTTGGCCCCGTCACCTATTCCGAGGTCTGGAATGAAGAGCCGCCGCGCTCGTGGGGCTATCGGTTGCTGCGCGCGCTGTATCACTTCGGCTTGGCGCCTCTTGGCGATGAGCATTTCTATTGGATATGGCGAGCGCTGCCCACGTGCGCGCGGATCGCACGCCGGCATCAAGTGGAGGCGATCTTTGTCTCCGTGAGCCCGTGGACCTCAGCCATGCTCGGCGTTTGGCTCAAGCGGTGGCTCCATCGGCCCCTCGTCCTGGATTTCCGCGATTACTGGACGCTCTGGCCGATCAAAGCGCGACGTCCCGTTCGCGATCGCCTCGACGCTTGGGCGGAGCGATGGGTCGTGCGCGCGGCCGATCGCCTCATCTGTGTGCACGAAGCCATGGCCGAGGACTTCGCACGACTCGTTCCGGAGACGGCCGCGCGCTCGGCGGTCATCCCGAACGGATATGATGCGGAGGATTTTCGGACGATCGCGCGCGTATCCCCTGAAGCCGGCACGCCGACGACGCTTGTGCATGCGGGCATGGTGTGGGGGGATGCCGCCGCACCTCTCCTGGACGCCGTCGCTTGGCTCAAGGAGCAAGCGCCGGCGTCATGGCGAGTGCATTTCGTGGGTGGATTGCCTCCGTCGAATCTGCGCTTCGTGCGCGAGCGTGGATTGCAGGAGGTGGTGGCGATCGAGCCGCGCACGACGCATCGCGAAGCGCTGGCGCGCATGGTCGCGGCCGATGTCCTGATTCTCCTCATCACCAGCCATGAGGGGGGGAAGAAGTGGCTCCCCGGAAAGCTCTTCGAGTACATGGCCGCCGGACGTCCGATCCTCGCCGTGACGCCGTCGGGACTGGCTTCGGCGTTGATCGAAGAGGCCGGAGTCGGCACAAGTGTGGATCCTCGAGAGCGCGAGCGATTGCGCGCGCTGCTACGGGATGCGGCCCTTGACCCCGAAGGCTTCGCGCGCCAGTTTTATCGCCCGCAGGAGGCGGTCATCCGCCGTTACGAGCGGCGCGCGTTGACGCGCCGCTTGGCCGAGATATTGGAGGAGATCGTTGATCGCTCTCGCGCGAAGACGCGCTCGCCATAATGCGCCGGACGGCGAAGGGATTCGCGTTGTTCACGTTTCGCCCACGTATTTTGGCGAGCGTTCGATCCTCGGTGGAGGAGAGCGCTACGCGACCGAACTGGCGCGGGCGATGGCTCGGCTGACGCCCACACGGCTGGTGAGCTTCGCCACGTGCGCGGACGAGCGGGAGCCGGTGGTGGCTGAGACGTCGCTTGAAGTGCGCCTCTTTCGCCCTTTCTGGTACCCGCGTGGTCAGCGAACGAATCCCGTCAGCGTCCGATTCCTCACGGCGCTCGCCGATGCCGACGTCATCCATTGCCATCAATTCCACGTCGTCGCGACGACGCTCGCGATCGCGTATGCCCGAGCGACGGGCAAGCGCGTCTTCGTCACGGACCTGGGCGGAGGGGGATGGGATCTCTCCTATCGCTTCGACACGGGGCGATGGGTGGACGGCTTCCTCCACCTCTCCCACTTCTCCGCGCGACGGTTCGCGCGGTACGAGGGGAAGAATCGCATCGTCTTCGCCGGTGTGGACGTCGAACGATTTCGTCCCCTGCCTGGGCGCACGTATGAGACGGTGCTCTATGTCGGGCGGCTGCTTCCGCACAAAGGGATCAATTATCTCATCGAGGCCGTAGACGCGACGATCGAGCTGCGCGTGATCGGCCGGCTGTGGGAGCCACAGCTCGGTGCGACGCGCAGCGCGGAGTATCTGGAACTGCTGCGGACGCTAGCGCGGGGCAAGCGCGTGCGCTTCATCTTCGATGCCGATGACGAACGGCTGGTGCGCGAGTACAATGCGGCGCTCGCGGTGGTCCTTCCCTCCGTGTACACGGACGTGTTCGGGGCGCAGCATCCGACTCCGGAGCTGTTCGGATTGACCCTCCTGGAGGCCATGGCGTGCGCGACGCCGGTGATCGCGACGGCGGTGGGCGCGCTGCCGGAGATCGTCGAGGAAGGGGTGACGGGATTTCTCGTCCCCCCGAACGACGTGCGCGCGCTGGCCGATCGCCTTCAGTGGCTGCGGCGACATCCCCAAGAGGCGCGCCGCATGGGAGAGCGAGGGCGCGCGCGCGCCCTGGAGCGGTTCACTTGGGAGGCCGTCGCGCGCCGCTGCCTGGCGATTTATCGCGAGGTGCTCCGCACCGGATGAAGAGCGCACCAATGCGCATCGTGCACATTGCCACGCATGGGGAGATTGTCGGCGGCACGGAGACGTATGCTGCGGACCTGCATCGGCTCCTGGAGCGAGAGGGACATGAGATCACACTGCTTCACGGCTTGGCCGTCGCGGAACGACCTCGAGCGATCACGCCTGCGCGCGTCCATGTCCCCGCCCTGCGACCGGATGCCGGGCCGTGGCCGCGACGCGTTGCCGACGTCCGCCGGATCGTGGAGCGGCTCGCCCCTGATGTCATCCTCGCGCACGATGTGGAGGAGGCCGATCTGCTCCACCTTCTCGCTCAGCTTCGCCCCACGATCCCTTTCGTCCACGTCCACAGCCGCTACGTGTGTCCGGGACATGGGAAATTCTATGCGCGCCAGAAGCGCGTTTGCCCACGCCCCTTCGGACCGTATTGCCTCATCGCCCCGTATCTTCACGGGTGCGCGACGCGCCGACCGTGGCGCCTTATGGCCGATGTGCGCACGACACGACGCTGGATCGAAGTCGCGCGCGAGCTACCGCGCGTGCTGGTGGCGAGCCAGTATATGAAGCGCGAGCTTGTGGCCGTCGGTCTGCCCGAAGATCGGATCGTCGTGAATCCCATTTTCGTGCAGCCCGCGCTTGTGGGGGAGGAGCGCGCGCTTCCAGAGTCAGCAGTCCCCTCGGCCCCTCTGCCCATGGTTCTCTTCTGCGGACGTCTGTACGCGCACAAAGGCGCTGACCTTCTCCTCCGCGCGTTGGAGTTGGTCACGCCTGCCGTTCGCGCCGTCTTCATCGGCGAGGGGCCGGAGCGCGCACGATTGGAGCGCTTGGCCGCGCGCGTGCCAACGCGGCATACCGTCTCCTTCCTCGGATGGCTCGATCGCCCGTTCATCTTCCACCTCTATCGCCGCGCTCACGCCGTCGTCGTCCCGTCGGTTTGGCCCGAGCCCTTCTGTCGCGTCAGCGCCGAGGCGATGTGGCATGGGACGCCGGTCATCGCCTTTCGCGTCGGAGCGCTCCCGGAATGGGTGCGCGACGGCCAGACGGGAGTGCTCGTCGAGCCCGGAGATGTTCGCGCGCTAGCGGCGGCCATCGAACGTGTGGTGACCGACAGCGAGTTGATGATCGCGCTGCGCACTCGCGCCCGGGAATTTGCCGAGGAGATGTTCGCCTCCTGGCGCCATCTGGAACGTCTGATGCGCGCTTTCGAAGACGCGAGACGGGAGTGGGCGAGCGCCACCTCTTGAGGTGCGAAAGGAAGATGCGGATCCTCATCCTCTGTCCCGACTATCCGCCGAAACGAAGCGGGCTGGCGGATCACACGCGGCATCTGGCCGAACATCTTCGCCGACTTGGCCGAAACGATGTCCTCGTGCTCACAACGCGCGATTCGGGAGAGCGAACGGCAGCGGCAGAGGAGGAGACAGAAGGGATCATCGTGCGCCGGGTCATCGCGCGGTGGGGATGGCGCGGCCTCGCGACGCTCGCGCGAGAGATCGCCCGCGCGGCACCGGATTGGATCCTCACGCCCTACGTGCCGCATGCCTATGGGCGAGGGGGGATCAACCTGGCCCTCCCTCTCGCGCTCGTTCGAGAGCGGCTCCGAGGCCGACGCATGCTGCTTCTGGTCCATGAGCTCTACGCCGACCTCTCGCTCTTCCCCCTCCGGCATCTGATCGCAGCGCTTGTGCAGCGCGCGATGTTCTGGCTCGCCGTCATCGCCGCGCGCGGCATCGTCGTCTCCATCGAACCCTGGGCGATGTGGCTTCGCCAAGCGTGGCCGATCCGATGGACGTGCGCGCGAATCTTTCACCTGCCCAGCCCCTCCAACATCGAGCCGGTGCCGACTGACCGCGAGCGCGCGCGTCGAGAATTCGGCATTCGAGAGGAAGAGATCGTCCTCGTGTTCTTCGGGACTCTGCATGTCTCGAAGAAGCGTGCGTGGCTCCTTCGGAGCGTGGAGGCGCTCTCGGCTCAAGGGATTCCGGCGCGCTTGCTTCTGATCGGGCCGGAATCGCAAGAGCTCCTTGCGCTCGCTCCGGCGGAAGTGCGGAGGAGGATCCTCGCCCTCGGATATGCGGATGCGGCGACCGTCTCGCGCGCTCTGCAGGCGGGCGACATCTTCCTCCTCCCGTTGAGCGATGGCGTCTCGACGCGACGCTCCTCGCTCATGGCGGCGCTCAGTCACGGGCTTCCGGTCGTGGGGACGTCGGGGCGATTGACCGACGAGCCGCTCGCACGCTCAGGAGCACTCCTTCTCTCGCCCGCCGATGATCTGGACGCATTCCTGCGACACGTCCTCACCTTGGCCGAAGACGCCGAGCGGCGTCGGCATCTCGGCGAACGCGGGCGCGCACTCTATCGCGAGCGCTACAGCTGGCCCGTCGTCGTCGAACGCCTGCTCGCCATTTTGCGCGACCTCGAAGGGGATTGACGCGCGCGGGAGGGCCGGTGCGGCAGAGCGATCGCGAGCGTTCGCTTGACGCAAGCGAGGGCGCGACCTACAATGTCCCTCTCGCGCGGCGAGGAGAAGACGCGTATGGCCGAGACGCTCCTGGAGAAGGTTTGGCGTTTGCATACGGTTCGAGAGTTGCCGTCCGGGCAGACGCAATTGTTCATCGGCGTGCACCTCATTCACGAAGTGACGAGCCCGCAAGCATTCTCAATGCTGCGGGAGCTGGGTCTGAAGGTGCGCTTCCCCAATCGCACGTTCGCGACGATCGACCACATCGTCCCCACGGATTCACAGGCGCGGCCTTTCGCCGATGAATTGGCTGAGCAGATGACCGTCGCGCTGATGAAGAACTGCCGGGATTTCGGCATCACCCTCTTCGATCTCGGAAGCGGACGACAAGGGATCGTACACGTCATCGGGCCTGAGCTGGGGTTGACGCAACCGGGGATGACGATCGCCTGCGGCGATAGCCACACCTCGACGCATGGAGCGTTTGGCGCGCTCGCCTTCGGCATCGGGACGAGCCAAGTGCGCGATGTCTTGGCGACGCAATGCCTGGCCATGAGTAAGCCCAAACTGCGGCGCGTCGTCGTCGAAGGGACGTTGCCGCGCGGCGTCTATGCCAAGGATGTGATCCTGGCCATCATCCGACGGCTCGGCGTGAAGGGAGGCGTGGGATACGCGTATGAATATGCGGGCTCGACCATCGAGGCGATGACGATGGAAGAGCGCATGACCCTCTGCAATATGACGATCGAGGGTGGGGCACGCATCGGCTACGTCAATCCAGATCGCACGACATTCGAATACTTGCGCGGACGGCCCTTCGCGCCGCAGGGCGAGGCCTTCGAGCGCGCCATCCAATGGTGGCAGCAGATCGCGTCCGATCCTGGCGCTCACTATGATGATGAGGCTCACTTCGACGCTTCGGCGCTGCAGCCGATGGTGACCTGGGGGATCAATCCCGGGCAATCCGTCGGCGTGAGCGAACCGATTCCCAACCCCGAAGAGGTACCTGAGGCCGAGCGCGCGGCCTACTGGGAAGCGCTCGAATTCATGTCCTTCAAACCTGGGCAGCTCATGCTCGGGACGCCGATTGATGTCGCCTTCATCGGCTCGTGCACGAACTCGCGGTTGTCGGACCTACGCGTGGCGGCCGAAGTCGTGCGCGGCCGCAAGGTCGCGCGCGGCGTGCGCGCTCTGGTCGTGCCGGGATCGGAAGCCGTCGCCCGCGCTGCTGAAGCCGAAGGGTTGCATGAGATCTTTCAAGAGGCGGGCTTCGAGTGGCGCAAGCCGGGCTGCTCGATGTGCCTGGGCATGAATCCCGATCGGCTGCGCGGCCGCGAGATTTGTGCCTCTTCGAGCAATCGGAATTTCAAAGGGCGTCAAGGGAGTCCAACCGGGCGCACCCTGCTCATGAGTCCGGCGATGGTCGCCGCGGCCGCTATCGCGGGCGAAATCGTAGACGTTCGGGAGATGTTGCGATGACATCGGCCGTCATTCGCGAGATCGTCGGTCGAGGAATTCCGCTGCCGGGCGATGACATAGACACGGATCGGATCATCCCGGGACGCTTCCTGCGCAGCGTGACCTTCGAGGGTTTGGAGGCACACGTCTTCGAGGACGACCGACAGCAGAATCCGAACCATCCGTTCAATCAGCAGAAGTATCGCGGTGCATCCCTGTTGATTGTGGGGCGCAACTTCGGCTGCGGCTCTTCGCGCGAGCATGCCCCGCAAGCCCTCATGCGATGGGGCATTCGCGGCCTCATCGGCGAATCGTTCGCCGAGATCTTCTTCGCCAATTGCACGGCCATCGGCATCCCGTGCGTGACCGTCTCGGCCGAGGATGCCCGCTGGTTGCAGGAGATCGTCGCCGCGCACCCTGAGCTGGAGCTTCATCTCAACTTAGAGACGATGACCGTGCGCGCGGGCGCTCGCACGATCGCCGCGTGGATGCCCGAAGGCGTCCGGCGACAATTCCTCGAAGGAACTTGGAACTCAACGTTCGTCCTGCTGGAAGCCGGAGAGGCCATCGAACGCACCGCCGCCCGGCTCCCCTATCTGACGGGATTTTGAAACCGCGAGCCGTTCGCCCGTACGCGGAGAGGGGATCCGCCTGAAGTGGGAAGGCGACCCCCCTTGATCTGACGATCATAGAGGAACGCCCCCACGATCGAACTCCCTCGGATGAGATCCCCGAACGCCTCCTCGACGTCCACCGGCGCTGAACTCCCGAGACGATGCCCATTGGCCTCTGCTCGAGGCATCCCACGCCTCGCTGCGTTCGCCCCTCTGGACAGGGAGGGAGATCGCGAGTTATCATTTCGCCCTTTGACGATGGGCGCTGTGTGTGACACATCGGGCGAAGAGCGCGAACTCCAACAGTTGCGACACCGGTTGGAGCGAAACACGTGGCTTGTGCTCGCGGCCATGTTGCTCATGGCGGCATGGACGAAGGAACCGAGGGTCGTCCTTGGCGTGGCGCTGGGTGGGGGATTAGGCTGGGCGAACTACGAGTGGCTTTCGGCGAGCACGCGGACGCTCTTCGCCTCGATGGGAGCATCGGGGAAAGCCTCCCGTCGAGCGATCCTCTGGTTTGGTCTTCGCGTCCTGGTCATCTGGGGTGCCATTGGGCTCCTCTTCTGGAGCCGGCTGGTTGATGTCCTCGCGTTGGTCGCCGGATTCTGCGCCTTCGTCGTCGCCGTCATGGTGGAGGTCGGACGCCGCATCGGCCTCCTCATCCTGGGCAGAGGGGAATGAGCGATGTTTCTTCTGGCCGTTCAACCGGAAGCGGGGCCGGCGCATCATGTTCCGGCCATCGTCGAATGGGTTAACCAGGTTTTCGGTCCCACCGTCTATCGCTGGCAACAGGCGCTCATGCCCAGAGTCTACGGGCTCTTCGGTGCCGAATGGCATGGCGATCCGAATCTCCCGATTCCGACGCACATCGTCATGTTCTTCATCGCTGTGTTGCTGAGTACCGCGGGCCTTCGACTCTTGCTGGGGCGGCTCTCATTGGAGAATCCAAGTCCGCGACAACAAATGTTCGAGTTGCTCTTCAGCGGCTTGCGCAACCTGATGCGGGAGAACATCGGCCCGCACGGATTGAAGTACTTCCCTGTGATCGGAACCTTCGCCGTCGTCATCGGCGTATGCAATCTCATGGGGCTCATCCCGGGGCTCGTCGCGCCGACGGCCAATTATAACGTTCCGCTCGCGCTCGCTCTGATGTCGTTCCTCTACTACAACTACATTGGCCTCAAGGAGAACGGGCTGGTCGAATACCTGCGCCATTTTGCCGGGCCGGTCCTGGCGATCGCGCCTTTGTTCTTCCCGGTCGAGATCGTGAGTAACTCGGCGCGGATCATCTCGCTCTCGATGCGTCTGTTCTGGAACATCTTCGGGGATGAGACGTTGGCGAGCGTCTTCAGTCAGATCGTCGCTTGGGGCGTGCCCGTGCTGCTGATGCCGCTCGGCCTCTTCGTCGCGCTCATGCAGACGTTCATCTTCGTCATGCTCTCGATCATCTACATCGGCGAGGTGACGCATCACGCGGAGGCGAGCACGATCTCGCGCGTCGAACTCCAGGAGGAGGCGGCCCACGCCTGACGCGAGGGGAGAGCGAAGGATAGACGCACCGGTGACGATGTCTTTCGCTCTCCGCTTGAGGCGGGGAGGGGGCCGGGGCTCGAAAGCGTTCGCGAGATTCGATGCCGTCTGGAGCTTTCGTCGGAAGAGGGGGACGAAAGTATACCGGGCATCGAAGGACTCATATGCCCCGCGCGACCCGAAACATCACACACTCCGAAGGAGGAGGCATGAAGACGCACCTGACGAAGTGGACGTGGAGCATCGGTTCGCTTCTGTTCTTCGCCGCTCCGGTATGGGCGCAACAGGGCGGGGCGGGCGTTACCGATACGACATTCAAATACATTTCGGCTGCCTTCGGCATGGCGATTGCGGCGGCCGCCGCCGCTTACGCGGACTCGCGTGCCATCAGCGCGGCGTGCGAAGGCGTGGCGCGTAACCCGGGGGCCGGCGGACGCCTCCAAACGCTCATGCTCATTGGCGTCGTATTCATTGAGACGCTCGTGCTCTTCACGCTCGCCGTCATCTTCCTGAAGGTGGCGTGAGAGAATCGCACCCTCCACGCGGCCCTTCGGATCGCGTGGAGGGTCTTCCACGGGCGAGTCCGTCGCCATGACGCGATCTCGCCCGTTTTCGATCCTCGGGAGGAAGGGCGATGAACAGCTTGCCGAAGAGAGATGTCTCACAAGGACGGCGCCTGTTATTGCTTGGTCTTGGCGCTCTTCTTCTGCTTATGACCATCCGCCTTCCTTCTCCAGCCCTCGACGAAGGATATGCCCACCCGGAGATGCTGGTCGAGACCGAATGGCTCGCTCAGCACGTGAATGATCCTAACGTTCGCATCGTGGATCTGCGTTCGGCCGAGGCGTATGCTGAAGGGCACATCCCGAATGCCGTCCATCTCGATCAGCGCGCACTTCGGGATACGGAGGATCGGCTCCTGTACGTCCCGCCCCCAGAGCGATTCGCGATGTTGATGAGTGAACTCGGCATCGGCGATCGCACGCGCGTCGTCGCGTACGATGACCTCGGAGGACAAGCAGCCGCGCGACTTTGGTTCGTCCTCGATTATTACGGGCATCCGACGTGCAGCCTCTTGAACGGCGGGTGGCAGAAGTGGGTGAAAGAAGGGCGTCCGCTGAGCCGCGAGATGCCGCGCTTTGAGAAGGCGGAGTTTCACATTCGGATGAATCCGCCAACGATATGCACGGCGCCGGAGTTGGCGAGCAAGCTTCGCGCAGACGCCGTCGTCATCATTGACGCTCGATCTCCAGAAGAATACCGAGGTGAGCGCGTCCTGGGAGCACGAGGGGGACACATTCCGGGTGCCCTCAATGTGGAGTGGCGGATGAATTTGACCGAAGGCGATGTGCCGGTCTTCAAATCAGCGGCCGAATTGCGCCGCCTCTACGAATCGCTCGGCGTCACTCGGGACAAGGAGATCATCACATACTGCCAGGGCGGAGGGCGCGCCGCCCACACGCTCTTCGTCCTGCGCTTGCTCGGATACACGAAGAGCCGCAACTACTACGGATCGTGGCAGGATTGGAGCGCGCGGCCGGAGCTCCCTGTTGAGAAGCCGAAGTCGCCGGAACCTCGGTGAGGCGAGGTCGCCAGCGCGTCCACGGCATGAATCGTCCTGAGTCAGAGACGCCGCTTTTCCGGCTCTCTCATTGCCTGACGCGAAGAGGCGAGAGTATACTTGAGCCCGCAAGGCGAGCAAGAGCGGGGGCGTCGGATACTCAAGAGGGGGAATGGGCCTATGTGGCGCGCACCGATCGTTCCCCGTCGCGCGGTCATCACCGGGATCGGCTGCTTGAGTCCGAACGGCATTGGACGGCAGCAATTTTGGGATGCGTTACGGGAGGGGCGGAGCGGCGTCGGGCGGATCACGCGCTTTGATGCTTCGGACTTACCCGTACAGATTGCTGCTGAAGTCAAAGGGATTGACGTATACGAGAGCATCCCTGCGAAAGAGCGCCAGCATTTGCCGCGCGTCGTCCCCATGGCGCTCTGGGCCGCGCGTGAAGCTCTGGAAGACGCCGGGATTCATCCCGAAGACCTTCCGCTTGAGGAGCGGCGGCGCATGGCCGTGATCCTCGGCAGCGGAGGCGGAGGGCTCGAATTCACCGAGCGGCAATACCGCTACTACTTCGCCGGCGAAGCGAAGAGGGCGAGCATCTACACGATCGCCAGCTCTACGATCGGGACGCTCTCGAGCGAACTCTCAACGGCATTCGGATTGCGCGGGATGAGTCACGTCATCTCGACCGGCTGCGCGAGTGCGATCGACGCCGTCGCCTATGCCGCTCAGGCCGTGCAGCTAGGGCGCGCCGATGTCGTGATCACCGGTGGCGTGGACGCTCCGCTCTCGCACGGCATCCTGATGGCCTTCTGCGGCATGCGCGCGCTCACGGCCTCGTGGAATCATGCGCCTGAGCGTGCCTCGCGCCCCTTCAGTCGAGATCGCGACGGATTCGTTCTGGGCGAAGGGGCGTGGATCTTCATCGTGGAAGAGCGAGAACGCGCGCGGCGGCGCGGAGCGACGATCTACGCCGAAATCCTCGGCTATGGAGCGACCTGCGACGCCCATCACCGCGTGCGCGTGGACGAAAGTGGCGAAGAGCCGGCGCGCGCCATGCGACTGGCACTGGAAGAGGCCGGCCTCTCTCCCACGGACGTTGGGTACCTCAACCTGCACGGGACCTCCACGGTGCTCAACGACCGGATCGAGACGCGCGCTGTGAAACTCGCCTTCGGCGAGCACGCGTACCGCATTCCGATGAGCGCGACGAAATCCCTGATCGGCCACCCGCAAGGCGCATGTGGGGCGGCGGGATTGGCAGCAGCGCTTCTGGCCGTGCACGAAGGGTTCATTCATCCGACGATCAATCTCGACGAGCCGGATCCCGAATGCGATCTCGATTACGTGCCGCATCGGGGTCGGAAGGCACGCGTGCGCGTGGCCCTAGTCAATTGCCTGAGCTTCGGATCCAAAAACGCCGCGCTCGTCGTGGGCAAGGATGAAGAATGAGCATGAGAGGCCTTCCCGATTTCTCCCGACGCGCGACGGCGCGAGAATGGATGGATGATCCGGCCACCCCATTTGAAGACGTCGCGGCGGCGCTTCGGGATTTGGAACGCATTAACGTCGTCCTGCGCGTGAGATCGGCGCTCGCGCGCCATCTCTTTCCGCGGATCGAGCGGCTCGGGCGCTCTCCGGTGCGCATCCTGGATGTGGCGACGGGAGCAGCCGATATTCCTCGCGCGATCGCGGCATGGGCGCGAGGGCGAGGACGGCGCGTGGAGATCGTGGCGCTCGATCTCGGCTGGTCCGTCCTCCAATACGCGCGACGCACGATCGAAGGGTATCCGGAGATTGTGCTCGTGCGCGCGGACGCGCGGCGCTTGCCTTTCCCCCGTGACGCTTTCGACTTCGTCATCGCGACCGAATTCCTCCATCATCTGGAGGACGAAGAGATCCTCCCTTTTCTGCAACGCCTCGCGGAACTCGCGCGCGAAGCTTTTCTCATCAACGACCTGCGGCGACATCCCGTCGCGTATTACGGATTCCGCGCGTTCTCGCGCCTGTTCCTGCGCAGTCGGCTCGTGCGCCACGACGGCCCGATCTCCATCCTCCGAGGGTTCACCGTGCGGGAAGGCGAAGCGCTGAGACGGAGGCTTGGCCTGCGCGCGTTCTCGCTCCACCGCCACTTCCCATATCGCCTCGTCCTCATCGGTGAGCGATGAGTTGGGACGTCTTGATCATTGGGGGAGGACCGGCAGGAGCCGTGGCGGCCGCCGATCTGGCTCGGCGCGGCTATCGCGTGGGTGTGCTCGAACGCAAGCGCTTCCCACGCGCGAAACTCTGCGGAGAATTTCTCGCGCCAAGAGGAGTTGCGCTCCTTCAGTCGGTCGGCCTCTTGGCCCCTCTCCTTCGACTCGGGGCACACGTCGTGCGAGAGGCCGCGTTCGTTTCGTCTCGGGGCCACCGCTATCCCCTTCCCTTATCTCGATTTCCCGACGATGCGGGATTTGGTCTCGGGATCCGCCGCGCGACGCTCGATCCCCTTCTGCTCGAATACGCGCGAGCGTGTGGCGCCGAAGTCTTGGAGCAGGTGTGCGTGACCGAGGCGATCGCGTCAAGCGGACGAATCGTCGGCGTGCGCGCGCGCATGCTCCCTGTGGGGAGGCGCGTGACGTTCCTCGCCTCCGTCGTCATAGAGGCCAGTGGGAGAGTACGCGCGCTCGAGCGGCCCTCTTGCTCCCCGAAGTCGGAGAGCGGCTCGCGATTCTTCGCATTTCAGGCACACGTGTCTGGGATCGAGGGCATCGGCGAGGCCGTCGAGCTGTACTTCTACCCCTCCGGATATGGCGGCCTCGTGCGCCTGGAGGGCGATCTCCACAACCTCTGCGGCCTCACGACGCAAGAGGTGATGCGCCGCGCTGGGAACAGCTTCGAGCGGCTGCTCGCGCTGACGCTCCGGCAGAACCCACGAGCCCGGGAGAAGCTTCGGAACGCGCGGCTCGAGAGTCCGCTCACAGGCTGCGGACCTTTACGCTTTGGCCTCAGCGCTCTCCCCCGCACGCATATGGCGATCGGCGATGCAGCCGCGCTGATGGATCCGTTCTTCGGTCAAGGCATCTCCAATGCCATGGAGAGTGGGCTTCTGGCCGCCGCGCTCGTGGATGCCGCCTTCCGCGAGGGCGATTTGACGACGCTCGCGTCGCGCTATGCGCGGGCCTTTCGACGACGATTCGCCAGAACATGGCGCGCCGCTGCACTGTTGCGTCCGGCCGCCTTGCACGGCGACATCGGCGATCGCATGCTCGCGCAACTCCCCGAGCGTGCGCTCGCGCAGCGCCTGTTGCTCCGCCTCATCTTCGGACGCAGAATCGGCTGAGCACATCACGCCCACCGCTTGCGCAGGCGGAGCAGACGTTCGGCCGCAGCATCCAGGGTCGCCTCGGTCTTGCAGAAACAGAAGCGGACTTGCTGACGGCCCCTCTCCGGATCTTCGTAGAAGCTGCTCCCAGGGACGACGGCGACGCCGATCTCTCGCACCAAGTAGTGGGCGAATGTCACATCGTCCTCGAAGCCGAAGCGGCTGATGTCGGTCATGATGTAGTAAGCCCCGCGCGGCTTGTAGACGCCGAATCCCGCGGCTTCAAGCGCGCGCAGCAGTCGGTCGCGCCGCGCCGTGTACTCGGCCGCGAGCTGTTCGTAATATGAACGCGGGAGGCGAAGAGCAATGGCTCCCGCCTCCTGCAGCGGCGCCGCTGCGCCCACGGTGAGGAAGTCATGGACCTTGCGGATCGCCGAGGTGATCTCCGGTGGCGCGATGGCGTAGCCGACGCGCCAACCGGTCACGCTGTAGGTCTTCGAGAGGCCGTTGATCGTGATCGTTCGTTCCCGCATCCCGGGAAGCGTCGCGATGGCGATGTGCTCCGCCCCGTCGTAGAGGATGTGCTCGTAGATCTCGTCGGTGATGGCGATGACATCCCACTCCTGACAGAGGGCAGCGATCTGCTCCAACTCCTCCCGCGTGAAGACCTTGCCCGTGGGATTGTTTGGCGTATTGATGACGATCGCCTTCGTCCGCGGAGTGAAGGCGGCGCGCAGCTCATCCGGATCGAAGCACCAATCGGGCGGATAGAGGGGGACGTATCGCGGCCGCGCCTCGGCGAGGATCGCGTCAGGTCCGTAGTTCTCGTAGAACGGCTCGAAGATGATGACTTCATCGCCCGGATCAACGATGGCCATCATGCTGGCGATCATGGCTTCGGTCGAGCCACAGGTGACGGTGATCTCTCGCTCCGGGTCCACCTCCAGGCCGAGATACCAGCGCACCTTCTCGGCGATGGCTTCGCGGAAGGCGCGCGCCCCCCAGGTGATGGCGTACTGATTGATGTCGGCGCGGATCGCTTCGATGGCGGCTTGCTTGATCTCCTCCGGGGCCGGGAAATCCGGGAACCCTTGAGCGAGATTAATGGCGTCGTACTCCATGGCCAAGCGCGTCATCTCGCGGATCACCGACTCCGTGAACCGCTCCGTCTTCCGCGATGTCTTCCTCCTCTGGATCCGTTCCATGAGCGCGCGCTCCTTCACGCGGGATCGGAGGTTCTGAGCCGGCGCCGAACGCGCGTGCGGCGCGCTTCGGTTTCCTGCTGGCCCTCCTGCTCCCCCTCCTCCTCTTCGGCTTCCTTCGCTTCGCGGGCCAGCTCGCGCAGACGCTTGTCCACCAGATAGTTCACCGTCCCTTCGGGGAACTGTCCGTCCTCATCCCGCTCCCCGGCAGGCAAGCCTGTGAACAGCTCCAGCGCTTCGTCTACCGTCTGGATGGCATAGATGTGGAATTTCCCCTCGCGCACGGCCTCGACGACCTCTTTGCGCAGCATGAGGTTCTTCACATTCTGATGCGGGATGACGACGCCTTGGTCGCCGGTCAATCCCTTCGCTTTGCAGACGTAGAAGAAGCCCTCGATCTTCTCGTTCACGCCGCCGATGGGCTGGATTTGTCCCTTCTGGTTGATGGAGCCCGTGATGGCGAGATTCTGCTTGAGAGGGACGCCCGCGAGACTCGACAGTAGTGCGAGCAGCTCGGCAGCCGATGCGCTGTCGCCTTCCACTAGCTCGTACGACTGCTCGAATCCGAGGCTCGCGGCCAAGCTGAGTGGTTTGTCCTGCGCATAGCGCGCCCCCAGGTATCCGCTCAGGATGAAGACGCCTTTATCGTGGATGCTGCCGCTCAAGCGCGCGCGCCGTTCGATGTTGATGACCCCCTCGCGCCCCATGAAGGTCTGGCAGGTGATCCGCGAGGGCTTTCCGAATGCATAATCGCCCAGATGAATGACGGCGAGGCCATTGATCTGCCCCACGACGGCTCCCTGCACGTCCACGAGGATGTCGCCGCGCGCGATCATCTCCAGGACGCGCTCCTCAATACGATTGGAGCGGAAGATCTTCTCCTCGATCGCACGCTCGACGTGCGCGCGCTCGATGTAGAAGCTCCCTTCTTGTTCCGCCCAGTAGTTTGCCTCACGCACGATGTCCGAGATCTCCCCAAACCGCGTCGAGAGCTTCGTCTGATCCTCCGCCAGCCGCGAACTATATTCGATGATCGCCGCCACGGCATTGCGATCCAGGTGGCGCAGCCCCTCTCGATCGCAACAGGATTTGAGGAAATAGGCATATTGGGCGAGATTCTCCGGCGTGCGATCCATCTGGGTGTCAAAGTCGGCCTTCACCTTGAAGAGCTTGCGGAAGTCTTCGTCGTAGATGTAGAGGAGATAATGCAAGAGCGGGCTGCCAATAAGGGCGACTTTCACGTCCACCTTAATCGGCTCCGGGCGCAAGCCTGTGGCGCTCACAAGCCCATAGTGCGTGGCCACGTCCTCGATGCGGACCTCCCCGGTTTCGAGAGCGCGCTTGAGGGCATCCCACACAAAGGGGTATCGCAGGACATCCATAGCTTCGACGACGAGGAACCCGCCGTTGGCGCGCAGAAGCGATCCCGCTTTGACCTTGGTGAAATCCGTCACGAGCGCGCCCAACCGCACTTCGCGCTCGATCGTGCCGAACATGTTCGTGTACGTGGGATTCGGCTCGAAGACGATGGGGGCGCCACGTGTAGCGGAATTGTCCACGAGCACGTTCACCTGATATTCGACGAAACTCGCCCGCTCATCGAGCCGAAGTCCGTGGGGTTCGACCGGAGGCCGCGGGCGAAACTTCTCGCGCTCCTGCAAGACGTTCTCCTGCACCTCTTCCAGATAGTCGAGGATCTCCGGGTAATTGGCGTATTTCAGCCGCAGACCGTCAATGAGCCGTTTCACGACGAACAGGAGCGTCCACCGCTCTAATTCCTCCGTCTTCTCGCGCGCCTCGCGCTCCATGGTGCGCACGCGATCGAGCAGCTCGGCGACTTGCTCATTGAACTGCTCCATCTTCTGCCGCACCTGCTCTTTGGTCGTTTCATCGAGCGCCTCGTATTCCTCTTGCGTGAGGGGCTTCCCGTTATGGATGAGGACGGTCATGATCCCCGCAGGCGTGACGCGCAGTTGAATGCCCTCGCGGCTAGCCCGTCGCTCCAGCTCTTCAAAGAGAGCGGCGCTCTGTCGTTGATACTCGCGCATGATCCCGGCCTGCTGCTCCTGGTACTCCTTGCTTTCGAGCGCTCTCGGGATTTCTCGCTTGAGCTGCTCGACGAGCCCCTCCATATCGCGCTTCAACTGCCGCCCCATTCCGGCCGGCAAGTAGAGGGCGCGTGGCCGATCCGGATCGCGGAAATTCTGCACCAGGCAGATATCGCCCGGCACAGGCCGATCTCGGGCGATGTCCTCCAGCATCGCGTGCATCAGGCTCGTCTTGCCTGTCCCCGGCGGTCCCGTGAGGAAGAGATTGTATCCATGGCTCCTCATCCGCAGGCCGAAGTGAATGGCCGAGACGGCGCGCTTCTGCCCGATGAACCCCTCGGGAGGGGGCAGATGTTCGGTCGTCTCGAAATCGAAGGCATTCGGATCACACGCGCGATATACTTCCTCCGCCGAAAGGCGTCGCCACGCCATATCAGCTCACCCTCCTTGTTCGCATATGGCTACCCGATGAGCGAATAAGCTTACACGAGACGGCGGGGAGAACGAAGCCCAAAACAGAGGCGGTGCGCGGAGATGATTGACCGGTGCGCGTCGTCGCGTCTACAATTTCCCCTCGCAGTATGGATCGCATGGACCTACTACTTGTGGGCGCGCTGATCGCGTATGTCCTCGCGTTTCTCCAGCTCGTGGTGAGCGTGTGGTGGGATGAAGCGGGTCTCCGAAGAGGGCTCCTCCTGCTCTCCATAGGTGCAGGGCTCGGAGGGCACACCGTGTGGCTCGTGCGCGCGGCGCTGCAGTTCGGGCATCTGCCGATCATCAGCACGCAAGAGGTCTTCGCGTTCTTGGCGTGGGCGATCGCCGTCTACTACCTCATCCTGCGGCGAACTCACCGTCGGGCCGATGTGCTGGGGCTCTTTGTGCTACCGATCATCGCGCTCTTCGTGCTGGTGGCGCTGGTCTCCACGGGCTTCAAGCTCCTGCCGGAGGAGTTGGAAGATGTCCTGCGCATGCCCGCGTTGCCTCTGCACATTGGCTTCATGATGCTCGCCTATGCCGGCTTCCTCCTGGCCTTCCTCGCCGCGCTGATGTACCTGTTGCAAGAGCGCGAGCTGAAGCGCAAGCGGTTGGGCGCCATCTATCGCTATTTCCCATCCCTCTCCGCATGCGAGGCACTCGGTCACCGATCGCTCCTTTTTGGATTCCTCATGCTCACGCTCGGGATTGGGACGGGGATCATCCTGCTGCATCGGAGTGACCCGATCTTCTGGCGGGGCGACCCGATCATCGTGCTCGCGTTTGTCACCTGGCTCTTCTATCTCGTCGTCGTGCACTATCGTCTGGCGGCGGGCTGGCGCGGGCGCCGCGCGGCGATGCTGCTGATCGTGGGGTTCTTGGCGACGGCCGCGACGTTCGTGAGCGCTCGCCTCTTCGGACACATCTTATGACGATCGTCCTCGTGGGATTGAATCACCGCACGGCACCCGTCGAGGTGCGCGAGCGCCTGGCGTTCGCCGAGGAGGAGTTGCCGCAGGCCCTGCGGCAACTGGTGGATGGCACGACGATCACCGAGGGCTTGATCCTCTCCACGTGCAACCGCGTCGAGGTGCTCGCCGTGACGCCGCGAGCCGAACGCGCGGCCGTCGAGCGCATTCGCGCCTTCCTCTGCGAGTGGCATCGCGTTCCGCCGGATGCCTACGAAGCCGCGCTCTACCGATATGTGGATCGCGACGCCGTGCGACACGTGTTTCGCGTCGTGGCGAGCTTGGATTCGATGGTCCTCGGGGAGCCGCAGATCTTCGGACAGGTGAAAGAAGCGTATGCGCAGGCCGTCGCTGCGGGCACCGTGGGCAAGACCTTACATCTGCTGCTGCCGCGCGCCTTCTCCGTGGCCAAACGGGTGCGTACGGAGACGGCCATTGGGACCGCCACCGTCTCGATCAGCTCCGTCGCTGTGGAACTGGCGCGGAAGATCTTCGAAGACCTCGAAGGACGAACGGTCCTGCTCATCGGAGCGGGCAAGATGGCCGAGTTGACCGTGCGGCATCTTCTGGCCGCCGGTGTCCGAAATCTGCTCATCAGCAATCGCACGCAGGAGCGTGCCGAGCGGCTCGCGGCCCAATTCCCAGCGGAAGTGCTCTCGCTCGAAGCCCTCCCAATCCATCTGGCACGGGCAGACATCGTCATCTGCTCGGTCGGCGGAACCGACTACGTGCTTCGGCGCGAGCAGGTGGCCGCCGCCATGCCCGTGCGGCGCAATCGTCCTCTGTTCCTCATTGACATCTCCGTCCCGCGCATGATCGAGCCAAGCGCAGGTCAGCTGGAGAACGTCTTCCTCTACGACATTGACGACCTGGAACAAATCGTCCGCACGAATTTGGAACATCGCCGATATGAGGCGGCGCGCGCCGAAGTCATCGTGGATCACGCCGTGGAAGAGTTCATGGCGTCGCTCCGTCGCTTAGAAGTCGGCCCGCTGATCGCGGCTTTTCGCCGCCGCTTGGAAGAGATCGCTTATGGCGAATTGGAGCGCCATCGGCGGTATCTCGGTCCCCTCACCCCGGAGCAGGAGCGCGCGCTGCGCCATCTGCTCGAAGGCATCGTCAACAAGTTCGCCCATCCGGCGATCGCGCGATTGCATCAAGCGGCTCGTGAAGGGACGCTGCGCTCGGAAGAGCTGAACCTGCTCGAGCTGTGGGGGGATATCGTGGATGCGCGAGAGCGCCGGTCGTCGTCCTCATCGGAGTGATCCCAGATGAAGCGTTCGTCCTTCGTCATCGGATCGCGCGGGAGCGCGCTCGCACTTCGTCAAGCGGAGATCGTTCGCGCGCGACTCGCCGCCCACTATCCGCACCTCACGCTCTCGCTGAAGATCATTCGCACCAGCGGCGATCGCATCACGGACCACCCCCTCGCGGCGTTCGGCGGCAAGGGACTCTTCATCAAGGAGCTGGAAGAAGCGCTGCGGGCGAAGGAGATCGATCTCGCCGTCCACAGCTTGAAAGACGTGACGGCTGAGCTTCCCGAAGGGCTTCATCTGGCGGCCATCCTCGAGCGCGAGGATCCGCGCGATGCCCTCGTCACGCGGACGGGAGAGGGGACGGTGTACGCACTTCCCGAAGGTGCGATCGTGGGCACAAGCAGCGTGCGCCGTCTGGCGCAGTTGCGCGCGCTGCGCCCCGATCTCGACATCCGCCCCTTGCGCGGGAATGTGGATACGCGCTTGCGAAAACTCGACGAGGGGCAGTATGAGGCGATCATCCTGGCTGCGGCCGGGCTTGTGCGCCTCGGTCTGGACGCGCGCATCGCCGAGCGCATCCCCACCGAGGTGATGATCCCGGCCATCGGGCAAGGGGCGATCGCCGTGGAGACGCGCGTTGAGGATGAGGAGATCAACGCGTTGCTGGCGCCGCTTGATCATCCGCCGACGCGCGCGGCGACGATGGCAGAGCGCGCGTTCTTGCAACGGCTCGGGGGAGGATGCCACGTTCCAATCGCCGCGTATGCCGAGATCGCTTCGGACGATCCCGCTCAACTCCTTCTGCGCGGGATGATCGCGAGCCCCGACGGCGCGCGCCTGTTGAAAGCCGAGGCCACCGGCCCCATGATGGAGGCCGTCGCCCTCGGGTATCACCTCGCCGAACGCCTCATCGCCGAAGGCGCCCTCGCGCTCCTTCACGCGTGAATCAGCGTCCCAGAGCGTAGCGGAGCGCGAAGAGGACGGAGAAGAGATAAAGGAACCAATGGACTTCGCGCCCCCGTCCGGCCGCCAACTTCACCAGTGCATAGGAGATGAAGCCGAAGGCGATCCCATCAGTGACGCTCAACGAGAGCGGCATCGTGATCATCGTCAAGAAGGCGGGGATCGCTTCCGTCATCTCCTCCCACGGAATGCGCGCCGCTTCCTTCATCATGAGCGTACCGACGAGGATGAGGGCAGGAGCGATGACCGGATAGAGCGTCGCCCCTTGAGGGGTGTGATACCCCCCACCGATCATCCGCACGAGGGGGTAGAAGAAGAGCGAGAGCAGAAAGAGCATGGCCGTCACCAGATTCGCCAATCCCGTTCGCCCGCCAGCGGCCACCCCCGTCGCGCTCTCAATATAGGCGGTGACCGTCGAAGTCCCGAGCACGGCCCCCCCCACCGTACCGACCGCGTCGGCCAGAAGCGCCTGGCGAGCGCGCGGCAACACGCCATTGCGCAACAAGCCCGCTTGTCCGGCGACCCCCACTAGAGTCCCCACCGAATCGAAGAGCGCTAGGAAGAAGAAGACGAAGATTGCCTCCAGCATCTGCGGCCGCAGCGCACCGAGCACATCTAGCCGAAACAACGTCGGTGCGAGCGAGGGCGGACGACTGATGATCCCATGATACTGAACGAGCCCGAAAAGGAGCCCGACGGCCGTGGTCACCAGAATCCCCCACAGCACTGCCCCGCGAATGCCGCGAGCGAAGAGCACCGCCATCGTCGCGAGCCCGAAGAGGGAGAGCAGGACGGGTGGCGATTTCACCTCCCCCAGGGTCACCAATGTCTCCGGCGACGCGACGACCAACCCCGCCCAGTGCAGGCCGATCGTGGCGATGAGTAATCCGATGCCTGCGGCGATCGCATGCTTGAGCGATGCCGGAATCGCGGTGATGAGCCGCTCGCGCAGTCCGATCCCCGCCGTGAGGATGAAGACGATCCCGGCCAGAGCGACGGCGCCCAAGGCGATCGTCCACGGCACGCGCATCCCCAGGACGACCGTGTAGACGAAGAAGAAATTGTGACCCATGGCCGGGGCTACAGCAATCGGATAATTGGCCCAAAAGGCCATGAGCAGCGTCGCCCCCGCGCTCGCCAAACACGTCGCCACGAGCACAGCACCGAAATCCATTCCCGCAGCGCTCAAGACGGCCGGCTGAACGAAGATGATGTAGGCCATCGTCAGGAAAGTCGTCACGCCGGCGAGCATTTCCGTTCGCACCGTCGTCCCCTGCTCGCTCAGATGGAACCATCGCTCCAGAAGCGCGAGTCCCAGACCTCCCGCCAAACGCGCCTTCGGTTGCACGTCGTCTCCCCCTCCCGCGTCCTCTCGCCATCTCACGGCAGAGCGAGTATAGTACACAGCGTTCTGCGAGATTTTCAACGAGGGAGGGGAGCGATGCGAACGCGACAGCTCTCGCATGGAGCGATCCGCATCCTGATCGCTCTCGGAATCCTGCTGGCCTTCGTGCATGCGGCGCGCGCGGAAGTGCACCGGTTCAAGCCGACGATCGGCTATCCCACATTCGCGCGGCGCGAACCGGTCTTGCGCCTCCGTCCGGGCGACATCGTTGAGACGGAGACGCTCTGGGGAGAATGGTACGAGCGCCCCGGGGGGAAATGGCCGGGCGAGGTCGGTCCCTTCTATATCGAAGGGGCGACACCCAACGACACGCTTGTGGTGAAGATCCTGCGCCTCAGGCCCAATCGCGACATCGCCATCTCCACCCATAATCCGACCTTCGGCCTGCTGGCCGCCGATCGGTGGACGCCGATGCTGACCGATCCAATTCCCGCCCGGCGCTTCGTTTGGCGGCTCGATCGGGAGCGGATGACGGCGACGTTGGAGCTGCCCGGCAGTCGAATGAAACGGATCGAGGTCAAGCTCTCCCCCATGCTCGGACGCGTGGCTGTTGCCCCTCCAGGCGAAGAGTCGTTCGATGGACTGTGGCCGGGGAACTTCGGCGGCAATATGGACGCACCTGATGTGCGCGAGGGAACGACCGTGTACTTGCCGATCTTTCACGAGGGCGCGCTCTTTTACTTCGGCGACGGGCACGCGCTTCAGGGGGACGGGGAGATCTGTGGCTCTGGATTGGAGACGACCATGGAGGTCACTTTCCAATTCGACCTCATCAAGGGGAAGAAGATCGCCTGGCCGCGCTTGGAAGACGACGAGTTCATCATGGTGGCCGGGAGCGTACGGCCGCTCGTGGATGCCGTGCGCATCGCGTGCGTGGAGTTAGTCCGATGGCTCGTCGAAGACTACGGCTTCGAGAAATGGGAAGCCTTGCAGATCGTCTCGCAACTGGCGGTGCTGCGCGTGGCCAACGTCGTGGATCCGCACTACACGGTCGTCGCGAAATTCCCGAAGAGATACCTCCCGCGGTGATCGCGCCACGATGGCGCCGTTATCGTCGCGCGGGGCGAAGCGCTTCGCGAAGCACCCGCGCGATCCGCACGACGTCTTTCTCCCGCAGCTCGGGATATAAGGGGAGCGAGAGGACCGTCCGCGCGCACGCTTCGGCGACGGGAAAATCGCCCGGGGCATATCCGAGATGCCGATATGCCGGCTGCAAGTGTAACGGCACAGGATAATGCACGGCCGCCCCGATCCCCTGCTCGTTCAGCGCTTGTCGAACGCGATCCCGATCGGGAACGCGGATGACGAAGAGGTGATAGACGTGCCGCGCATAGGGCATCTCTTCGGGGAGCGTGATCTCCTCCACGTCCGAGAGCTTCTGCCGATATAAAGCGACCAACTCCCGCCGCCGCTCATTCCATCGGTCGAGATACCGAAGCTTCGCGCGAAGGATGGCCGCTTGCAAGGCATCGAGCCGATAGTTGAACCCTTCTTCGAGATGCCACGGCCCATCGCCACGCCCGTTGTTGACGAGGCAGCGCAGCCGCGCCACCCACGCGCTGTTCCGCGTCACAACGGCTCCGGCCTCCCCATACGCGCCGAGATTCTTGCTCGGATAAAAGCTGAAGCAGCCGATGTCGCCCAGGCTCCCGGCCTTGGCCGATGGTGAATTCGCTTCGCCGCAATATTCTGCTCCGTGCGCTTGTGCGGCGTCTTCGACCACGCGGAGATTATAACGGCGGGCCAGCTCCAGGATCGGTCGCATATTGGCCATCTGACCATAGAGATGAACCGGCACGATCGCTTTCAGCCGCCGCCACGTCGTCCGATTCACCAAGTATCCGATCCGCTCATTGAACGCGTACTCGCGCTCGATCTTCTCCACGAGTTTCGCGACATCGAGCGTGTAAGAGCGCGGCTCAATATCCACGAAGACCGGGCGCGCGCCCGTGCGCGTGATCTCGGAGACGGTCGCGATGAAGGTGAAGGGAACGGTGATGACCTCATCGCCCGGCCCAATGCCGAGCACGAGCATCGCCAGATGCAGGGCGGCCGCCCCTGAGGCCGTCCCCACCGCGTGCGGGACACCACAGTAGGCGGCCCATTCGCGCTCGAAGCGCGCCACCTCCTCTCCCAGGACGAATTGCCCAGACTTCAGAACACGCTTGATCGCCGAATGGATACGCTTTCGGATGGCTCGGTGCTGCCGCCGAAGGTCAACGAGTGGGATTCGCAAGGCGCTCCTCCACACGCTCGACGGGACGATAGAGCGTGTCGCGCTGCTGCGGACGGAATCCGGCATCGGTGATCAAGCGACGGATCTCGGCTTCGCTCACGGAGATGCGCGGCACGCCCGCGGCCGTGACGACGTTCTCCTCGATGATCGTGCTTCCGAAATCATCCGCGCCGAACCGCAATCCAACCTGCGCGACCTTCAGGCCTTGCGTCAGCCAGGAGACCTGCAGATGGTCCACATTATCAAGGTACAGGCGCGAGACGGCAAGCAGCTTCAAATACTCCACGGCCGTCGCCTCCAACCATCCCCCTTTACCCAACTCGGTGTTCTCCGGCTGATACGTCCAAGGGATGAAGGCCGTGAAGCCGCCCGTCTCGTCCTGCAGCGCGCGAATGCGTTCCAGATGCTGGGCGCGATGCCAGAGCGATTCCCCGAATCCGATGACCATCGTCGCCGTCGTCGGCAAGCCCTCCTCATGAGCGATGCGCATGACGGTGAGCCACTCCTCGGCCGTCGTCTTCCGACCAATCCGACGACGAATCTCATCGTCCAGGATCTCCCCCCCACCGCCTGGGATCGAACCCAAGCCCGCCGCCTTCAATCGGCGGATGACCTCGCGGATGGAGAGCTTAGAGACACGCGCAATATGCACGATCTCCGTCGGAGAGAAGCAATGCAGGTGAATCCGATATCGCTCTTTGATCGCCCGCAGGAGGTTCTCGTAGTAGTCGATCTTCAAATACGGGTTCAACCCCCCTTGCATCAAAATGCCCGTTCCGCCCAAGGCGATCGTCTCCTCGATCTTCCGAAACAGCTCCTCCAGCGGCAGCACATATCCCTCGAGCGAACCCGGCGGCCGATAGAACGCGCAGAAGTGGCAGTATTGAACGCAGATGTTCGTATAGTTCACGTTGCGATCAATGATGTAGGTGACCACGCCGCTGGGATGTTTCCGCCGTCGGACGAGATCCGCCGCCATGCCGAGCGCGATCACATCATCCGATTCCAAGAGCCGGACGGCGTCCTCCATCGCGAGACGCTCGCCCGAGAGCGCCTTCTCCAAGATTGGGCGAATCTTCCGCGATGCCTTCCACAGATCGCCCATCGCTCTCCCTCCGAATAGGCCATTACCTTACGGCATCCGCGCGCTCCCCGTCAACGGCACATCTCATCGGACGGGGATGTAATCGAGCAGGCCCACGTCCCAATAGGTGCGATATTCCCCCGCCTCATAGAGGCGGACGAACTCGTTCATCCGTTGCAGCAGCGTCGTGATGAAATACCCGGGCAGCGCCTCCGGATGCGGGAATCCATACCCCACGTAGCTCCGGATGATGAGGCTACGCTCAGTTCGGGGTAGCGCTTTCACGTTCTCGGCGAACGCCGCGAACGCGTCGTTCTGAAGCAGATAGTATTCGACGTTCGAGACGTAGAAGACCGAGACCGTCTCGCCCAAGCGGCGCACGTAATCCCCAATCGCCCGCAGCGCCTTCGGACCGGCGAAGTCTCCCGTCACCGGGATGATGCGATCCTGCTCGTGCAACTGCTTGAGGAATTGGAAGCGCTCCTCCGTGGCGAGGAAGTTGCGCGGCCGTCCCCTCAAATCGGTCTCCAGAAGGAGCTGCCGCAGCGTGGGGAATTGCCGCCAGGAGCGGCGGAAATGAGTCTCATAGCGGATGTCGAGTCCATCTTCGTAGAAGTTCCGCGCCATCTCCTCGATGCGTCCCCGATCTTCCGGAGTCAGGGGCACACCGAATTGCCGCTCGATCAACGCATACGCGCGCTCCAATGTCATCCGGAAGTAACTCGGATCCGGTGGCGTCGCGTCCATCAGCTGGACGAGATCGGCGATCGAGGCTTGCGTCCATCGCTCCGCGCTCTCGCGCAGCGGTCGGCCAAGCCACAGCGCCAAATACTCGGCGCGAGTGCGGGCCAGCGCGAAAAGAGCTTTGTAGAAGAGATGCTGCAGCCGATTATCGCGCCGGATGTCCAGGATGAATGCGTAGCTCGGACGGACGGCCGCGATGTAGGTGAAATTTTGCTCGGGACCGACGCCGATATATACCCCTCCGCGCACGTTCAGCTCGTCGAGCTTCTGCAGGACCTTCTGATAGCCCAGTTCGTTCGAGACCAAGTTATCGCTGGGGAAGTACCCGCCTTCTTCCGAGAGCTGCGCGATGAGCTGAGCGAACGCGGGGACGCGCGGGCGAACGGCGACGCGAGGCGTGCAAGCCGCCAGCAACAGAAGCAGCGAGAGCAAGACGCCGAAGACTCGACGAGGTCGCCCGATGGCGAGATGTCCGCGATCGGATGCGCACGTCATCATGCCAAAGAATCTATCCGGGGCGCGCCTTTAGAGCAAGGGAGTCCCGGACATGCGCCCCATCTTCGAGCGTCGCGTTCCAGGGCGCTCACATCGGCGCCATCTCTTGCTCCGCCCTCTTGACCAAGGCTGCGATCTCGCGCACCTGTTCGACGAGCTCGCGGAACATGGGAAGGGTGAGCGACTGCGGTCCATCCGAGAGTGCGCGATCGGGATCCGGATGCACCTCGATCATGAGCCCATCGGCGCCAACGGCGACGCCTGCGCGCGCGAGGGGGATCACCTTATCTCGACGTCCCGTCCCGTGGCTGGGGTCCACGATGATGGGGAGATGGCTGACGCGCCGCACAGCGGGCACGATCGAGAGATCGAGCGTATTGCGCGTGTGTTGCGCGAATGTGCGTACGCCGCGTTCGCAGAGGATGACGTTGTAGTTGCCCTCGGCCATGATGTATTCAGCGGCCAACAACAATTCCTCCAGCGTCGCCGACATCCCTCGCTTCAGGAGGACGGGAATGCGCGCCTGCCCGGCCCGACGCAGCAGGCTGAAGTTCTGCATGTTGCGCGCGCCGATCTGCATGATGTCGGCGTACCGCTCGACCAAATCCGCGCTCTCGTGATCAATGGCCTCGGTCACGATCTTCAAGCCGAAGCGGGCGCGCACCTCGGCCAGGATCTTCAACCCTTCTTCGCCGAGCCCCTGGAACGAATACGGCGACGTGCGCGGCTTATATGCCCCACCGCGAAAGAACTTCACGCCGAGCCGACTCACCCACTCGGCGACCGTCATCGTTTGCTCGTAGCTCTCGACGGCGCACGGCCCAGCGATGATGGCCAGCTCATCGCCGCCGATCGTCGCCTCTCCCACGCGCACGATGGTCTTCTCGAGTTTGATCTCGCGGCTGACGAGCTTATACGGTTTGGAGACAGGCACGGCCTCGATGACGCCGGGCATCCCTTCGAATAATCCCGGATCGAGTGGACCCGGATTGCCGGTGATCCCAATGGCCGTGCGCTGCGCGCCCGGGATGACGTGAGCGCGAAACCCCAACTGCTCGACCTTTCGGACGACCGCCGCGATCTGCTCATCGGTCGCCCCTGCCTGCATGACGACGAGCATCGCCAACTCTCCCCTCGTCTCTTCGCGCGCTTCGAAATGTCCGCTATTGCGACGACGCGCCTTCGGAAGGCGACGCCGACTCGTCGGCGCTCGGGGTCGGCTCCTCGACCGCCGATTCGGACGCGAGCCAGGATTCCCCACGCGCTCGCTTCTCCTCGTAGAGGAGATCATCAATGCGCGCCGCGCGCGCGATCGTCTCGTCGTAGTGGAAGACCAACTCGGGGATCGTCTTCAGATGGAGACGCGGATAGAGCTGCCGCCGAATGAACGCGGCGGCGTGATTGAGCCGCTCAACGGTCTGCCGGGACTCCTCGGGCGTCCCGAGCGTGCTCACGTAGACCTTCGCATGGCGGAGATCACGGCTCACCTTCACATGGGTGATCGTGACTAGGCCGAGCTGCGGATCCTTCAGCTCATAGCCGATAATCTGACTCAACTCCTCCCTGAGCAGCTCGCCGATGCGTTCCGGGCGATAGCGTTTCATACCCCCTCCCGTCAGAGCGTGGGCGCGACCTTCTCGATCACATAGGCCTCGATCACGTCACCCTCTTTGATGTCATTGAATCGCTCTAGCCCGACGCCGCACTCGAAGCCCTCCTTCACCTCGGTCACGTCCTCCTTGAAGCGACGAAGCGAGGCGATCGTTCCCTCGTAGACGACCACATGATCGCGAATGACGCGGGCGTTGGCGTTGCGCCGGAGGACGCCGCTCTGAACGAAACATCCGGCGACATTGCCGACTTTGGCGATGCGGAAGACTTGTCGCACCTCGGCGCGCCCGAGGATCACCTCCTTCTCCACCGGCGCGAGCAACCCGAGCATCGCGTTGCGGATGTCCTCCTCGACCTTGTAAATGACCGAGTAGAGGCGGATCTCCACGCCCTCCTGCTCGGCGACCTCCCTCGCGCGCGGTTCCGGACGGACGTTGAAGCCCACAATCAGCGCCGAGCGATGCATATCGCGGGAAGCCGCCGCGAGCAAGACATCCGATTCGGTGATCGCGCCGACGCCCGCGCGGATGATATTGATCTTGACCTTCTCGCTGGGGAGTTTCTCCAGCGTCTGCCGCAAGGCTTCGAGCGATCCCTGCACGTCGGCCTTCAGGATGATCTGCAACTCCTTGACCTCGCCCGCTTGCAGCCGCTGATAGAGCTGCTCAAGCGGCGTCACCGCGGCCGCACGCGCTCGGGCTTGTCGCAGCTCCAGCTGTCGCGCCGAGGCGATGCGCTCGGCCGTCGCCTGATCTTCGACGACCATCAGCTTATCGCCCGCTTGCGGGACGGCCTCCAATCCCAAGACCTCCACCGGACGCGACGGTCCCGCCTCCGACACCATCCGTCCGCGATCATCCACAAGCGCGCGCACGCGCCCATACGTCGCGCCGACGACGAACCAATCGCCCACGCGCAACGTCCCTTGCTGCACAAGGACCGTGGCCACCGGACCGCGCCCGCGATCGAGCTTCGCTTCCAAGACCGTGCCTATCGCCTTGCGATGCGGATTCGCCTTCAGCTCCAACAAATCCGCCGTGAGAATGATCATCTCCAAAAGGGCGTCGAGATTGATCCGACGCTTCGCTGAGACTTCGACCATAACCGTATCGCCGCCCCAACCGTCCCACAGCAGTCCATGCTCGGCGAGCGCTTTCTTCACCCGCTCGGGATTGGCTTCGGGCTTGTCGATCTTATTGATGGCGACGAGGATGGGCACGCGCGCAGCCCGAGCGTGCTCAATCGCTTCGATCGTCTGCGGCATAACGCCGTCATCGGCGGCGACCACCAGCACGACGATGTCCGTCACCTGCGCACCACGGGCGCGCATCATGGTGAACGCCTCATGCCCGGGGGTATCCAGGAAGACGATCTCCCGCTGCCGGGTGGGATCATCGGGATCGGGCACGGAGACGACATACGCGCCGATGTGTTGAGTGATGCCGCCGGCTTCTTGTTCAGCCACGCGCGTCTGTCGGATGGCATCCAGCAGCGTCGTCTTTCCATGATCCACATGCCCCATGACCGTGACGACCGGCGCTCGCGGGACGAGGACCTCTTCCTCACCCGACTGGATGAGGCGCTCCAGCTCCTGCTCCTCGATCAGCTCCTCAAAGGAAGTGAAGGAGACGTCGTAGCCGAATTCCTTCCCCAGCTCTCGGGCGACGTCGTGGTCCAACGTCTGATTGATCGTCAGGAAGAGGCGTCGCGCGACGAGCTTCTGGAGCACATCGCGAGGCGCGACCTGCAATTTCTCGGCGAACTCGCGCACGGTCACCGTCTCCGGCAACCGGATCGGTTTCAGCTCCTTCACGGGCGGGGGAGGCGGAGAAGCGGTCACTACCGGAGCGTCCACGCTCGGGGCGGGCTTCTTCGCAGGCGCAGGCATCGGACGACGAATGCGTCGTCGGCGCTCGTCTCGCGGAGGGACGTAGACGGTGCTCGCTAAATCGGGAGCGGGCGTGGCCATCGAAGCGCTGAGCGCGCTCGAAGGTCGCAGGATGATGACCTGAGGCTTAGACGGGCGTGCCTTCGGCTCCGGCGCGGCTTCCGGGGCCGGACGCGCTTCTTCAGCGGGAGCGGCCGTCGGGGCTGCCGCCATCGGAGGTGGCGATGGCGGTGGAGGCGGAGCCACTGGTTTCAACGGCATTACCTTCATGCGCGGCTCCGTCTCGACCTTCGGCCTCTCCAGTCGCTCGGAGACCTGGCGCACTTCTTTGCCAACGGTCGCTCGACTGACATCCGGCTTCACCGGCTCGCGCTCTCTCGGCGGGAGCTCCTCGGGCACTTCCTTCGGTGGCGGACTCGGCACCGTGGCTTGCTCCGGCGCCACCTCCTTGGCCCGTTTCACCAACCGCGGTCGGATCTGCGAGACCTCCGGCACCTTGGCATAATGCCGCGAGCGAATCTGCTCGGCCTGCTCCTCGGTCAACGAATTCGAGGGCACGCTCACATCGAAGCCGAGCTGCCGCGCCTCCTCGATCACGCGGCGTGGCTCCAACTTCAACTCTCGGGCCAATTCATAAATGCGTATCTTCTTCATCCCCTCCCCTTCCCCCGAGTTGGCATTCTCCTTGCGCGAGCGCCTCACGATCGCTCCTCCGATGCGGATGCGCTCGATGCCGGCTCAAGAGGCCGCTCCCCCACGATCGCCTGCGCAGCCGCTCTCACTTCCGTCGCTTGAGCGAGGCTCCAATCCAGCTTCTCCGCCAGCTGATCCACATCGGAGCTGGCGATCTGTTCGACCGTCGCGAATCCTTTGGCCTTGAGCTGTTCCACCATCGTCTCGGGAAGACGTCCTTCGAGGGCGCTGAGCGGCGTTCCCCCTCCGGATACCAGTTGCTCCATCTGCGCGGCCACCTCCCGCTTCAACTCCGACTCGCTCCGAATGTCAATGTGCCAGCCTACGAGCTTCACCGCCAAACGCACATTCTGCCCCTGCTTGCCGATAGCGAGCGAGAGCTGATCATCATCCACGATGACCTCCAAGCGACGCGCCACCGGATCCACGATGTGAACGCGATTCACTCGGGCGGGGCTCAGCGCGCTGGCCGCGAACTTCGCCGGATTCTCCGACCACTCGATGATATCGATCTTCTCCCCGTGCAATTCGCGGATGACGGCCTGCACGCGGCTCCCCTTCATCCCCACGCACGCGCCGACCGGATCCACATCAGGATCACTCGAGGCTACGGCGATCTTAGCGCGTTCGCCCGGATCGCGCGCACAGGCCTTGATCTGAACCGTCCCATCGTAGATCTCCGGGACCTCCAGTTCGAAGAGCCGCATGATCAGCTCAGGAACCGTTCGCGAGAGAATGATCTGATGTCCTGCCCCCCGATTGACCTCCTTGATCACCGCGCGGATGCGATCGCCAACCGAATACCGCTCGGCCTTCGACTGTTCGGAGCGTGGCAAGAGGGCCTCCACGGTCCCCAGATCCACGATCATGTCCCCCTTCTTCTCGAAGCGCTTCACGAAGCCACTGACCAACTCGCCGACGCGCCCGACATATTCCTCGTAGATGCGCTGGCGTTCGGCCTCGCGCACCTTCTGCATGATGGTCTGCTTGGCCATCTGCGCGGCGATGCGCCCCAGGCCCTCAAACGGCCGCGGGATCTCCACGATATCGCCGACCTCCGCCCCCTCGACCAGCTGATTCGCTTCCTGCAGACTGATCTCCCGGGCCGGATCGGTCACCTGCTCGACGACAACCTTCCGAGCGAAGATCTCGATCTGTCCCGTCTCCGGATTGTACTCGACGTCAATATCCTCGCCCGTGGCCTTGAACTGTTTCTCATACGCCCGGCGGATGGCCTCCTTGAGAGCCGTGATGACCGCCTCCGGGTCGATGTTCTTCTCCCGGCTGAGCAGCTCAATGCTCTCGGCAATCGGGCTTCTCGGATTCGCCATACTCTTCCCCCTCATGCCGAACGATTCGGGGAGAGGCTCCGACCCAATCGGGTGGAGGCCCGCTCCCTCGATCTCCCCCCTGGTTTTCGGATGGGTCCCGTCACCTCGCTCGGGACTTCCCCCACTCGAACGCCAGATGCGCTTTGCGAATCTTCGGGTAAGGGATCACCACCTCGCGCTTCAGCTCACGCTCGCGCACGGTCACTTCGTCTCCTTCGATTCCGAGCAACTCGCCCACGAAATGTCGCCGCCCTTCGAGCGGCTCCCACGTCTCGATCCTCACGACGCGACCAGCGAACCGCTGGTAATCGCTCCGCCGATATAATCCTCGCTCGATGCCCGGCGAGCAAACCTCCAACACGTACCGATGTGGGATCGGATCCTCGACATCCAACACGACCCCGATGCGCTCGCTCACCCGGGCGCAGTCATCTACCGTGACCCCACCGGGCTTATCCACAAGGACGCGCAGGATCATCCCCTGTCGCCCCCCGGCAATCTCCACGTGCACCAGCTCGAAGCCCAGGGCGGCGATGACCGGCTCGATGATCTCCGTCACGCGCTCGACAAGACCCACACCCATACTCCCCCAAAAAAAAGTGGGCTGACCGCCCACGTCCGCATCACCCCCACACCCGACTCGAATGAGAAGTATAATGATAGCCCGCTCATCTGATGAAATCAAGTACGACCACCTTTGGCACACACTTGCTCCATCCCCTTGACAATGGAGATGACCAGCCCCTACCATTGATGCTCATGAAAGCACCTATGATGCTCTTCTTGCAAACGGATCCGATCTACGGGTATCTGCCGATCGTCGTGCTCCTGTTCCTGGCCGCGCTCTTCCCGGCCCTGGTGCTGGGGATCGGGCGGCTGCTGCGTCCGATGAAGCCCGAAGCGCCGAAGCTCTCTCCCTACGAGTGCGGCGTGGACCCGATCCTGGACGCGCGCGAGCGGTTCTCGGTGCGCTACTACATCATTGCCATGCTCTTTCTGATCTTCGACGTGGAGACGGTCTTCCTCTTCCCCTGGGCCGTCATCTACGACAAGCTGGCGCTTTTTGGCCTCATCGAGATGGCCATCTTCCTCGGCCTTCTCATCGTAGGGTATTACTACGCCTGGCGAAAAGGAGCATTGGAATGGACGTGAATCTGGAGGAATACGCGCAGGCCGGAGGATTTTTGACGACGACCGTGGATGCCGTCTTCAATTGGGCGCGCAAGTCGGCGCTGTGGCCGATGACGTTTGGGCTCGCCTGCTGCGCCATTGAGATGATGGCCACGGGCGCCTCCCGTTTCGACATTGATCGGTTCGGCGCAGGGGTTTTCCGTCCGAGCCCGCGGCAGTCGGATCTGATGATCGTCGCCGGGACCGTCACGCTGAAGATGGCGCCCGTTGTGCGCCGCGTCTACGACCAGATGCCCGAACCCAAGTGGGTCATCGCCATGGGCGCGTGTGCCAGCGTTGGCGGCCCCTTCGATTCGTATTCGACCTTGCAGGGCGTGGATCGGGTCGTCCCCGTGGACGTCTACATTCCGGGATGCCCGCCGCGGCCCGAGGCGCTGCTTTACGGCCTCATGCGCCTCCAGGACAAGATCATGCGCGAGCACCCAAGCCTCTACATCTTCGGCCGCGAACGCGTCGTGCGCGTCACGCCCATTGCGGAATCGGCGGCCTGAGTCCTCTGACGGTTGAGCGTGTTCCCGCCGAAGCGGGGATCGGGCATTCCCGCCTCCTTCAAAACCGCTTCTGAAAAGGCTCGCTTCATGAATGAGCGCGGCAGCAAGTGGCCGCTTGAGGAGAAACTCAAGGCGCGCATTCGGGAAACCGGACCGATTCCCTTTCGGGATTTCATGCACGCCGCCCTCTACGATCCCGAACACGGATACTACATGCGACGCGCGGAGATCGGAGTGCGCGGAGATTATATAACGAGCGCGCATTTGCACCCGATCTTCGGAGAGCTCCTGGCGAAAAAATTTCTCGCCCTTTTTCGCGATCTCGCACCGCCATGGACGCTTCTGGAATGGGGAGCAGGAACGGGACGACTGGCTGCGGATGTGCTCGCCGCTTTCGAGCAGGAGCCGGAGGCGCGTTCGATCCGCTACCTCATCTGCGAGATCAGCCCTCGCCTTCGAGCGGAGCAGCAGCGGCTCCTCGAGAACCGACCCAACGTCGCCTGGGTGAGCGAAGACGATCTGGAGGTGGAGAGCCTCACGGGCCTCATCTTCTCGAACGAACTGCTTGATGCCTTCCCCGTCCATCGCGTCCTGCGAGAGCGTGGAGCGTGGCGCGAACTCTACGTGACGCTGCGCGGCGAGGCATTCGCATGGGTGCTTGGCGAGCTGACCCGTCCAGAGATCGCGCGCTACTTCGAGGAGGTTGGGATCGAACTGGAGGAAGGACAGATCGCTGATGTCGCGATGGACATCGTCCCATGGCTCCAGCGCGTGGCGGCGATCTTGCGAGAGGGGTATGTGGTGACGATCGACTACGGGGACACGGCCGATCGGCTGTATGACCGAACGCGCTGGGAAGGAACCCTCCGGTGCTTCTATCGCCGCCAACTCGTTTCGGACCCTCTCGCGCGCGTCGGGGAGCAGGACATCACGGCGAGTGTGGACTTCACCCTGATTGCGCGCGCGGGGCAGGCCGTCGGCCTCGAGGTCGTGGAGTTCAAGAGTCAGCGAGAGCTCCTCATGGAGCTCGGGCTTTTGGAGCGGGCGAGCGTGAGGTTGCAGCACGCCGCGTCTTCCGCCGAGGAGGTGGCCGCGCGGCTCGCGCTCAAGCATTTCCTCGTGCCGAGCGATCTGGGCGAGAACTTCAAAGTCCTCGTGCAAAGGAAGCGTCGCTCGACGATGGTTTGAGGTGCAGAAATGGCGTAAAATGTTCCCTCCGATGAGGTCGCGAAGGGCCAATCGGAGGGAGCCGGCGTCGGTCCTCGTCGTGGAGCGGCAAGCGCCGCGATCGCGGCGGCGAAGGATCGGCCGAAGGCTTCTCGTGTTGGCAGTGGGCCTTGTGCTCGGTCTGTCGGCGTTCGGGTATTTTTACCTGGAGGCCGAACAGGACCTGGATGCGTGGCTCGCTGGGCGTCTGGGGCAGAGTGAGCCGACGATCTTCTATGCGGCACCGCGCCGCATTCGCGTCGGGCAGCGGCTCTCTCGCGAACACGTGCTTGGGCATCTCAGTCGCGCCGGATACACGGAGTCCTCGAAGACGGAAGATCTCCGACGCGGCCGGTATCGGAATGGACGAGAGGGCGTGGACGTCTGGCCCGGCGTGCTGGCTGCCGAACGCTTCCCGCGCCTGCGCATCGTCTTCTCCCGCGACGGACGTACGATCCAACGGCTCGTGGATCTGGAGACCGGCCGCGATCTGGAGAGCGCGGACCTCGAACCGGAACCCATCGGCTCGGTCGCCCGATCGGTCGGGACGCCTACGGATTCCAGGCGCGGTTTGCGTTTGGAAGTCGAATATCGGCAACTCCCGCGGCACCTCGTCCACGCCATCGTCGCCGTCGAAGACAAACGATTCTTCGAGCATACGGGCGTGGATTATTTGGGCATCTTACGCGCGCTCTGGCGCGATCTCCGCGCGGGCGAAGTCGTCCAAGGGGGTTCGACGATCACGCAGCAACTGGTCAAAAACATCCTCGTCGGCTCGGAACGGACGCTGTGGCGAAAGGTGCGCGAGGCTTTCCTCGCGCTCGCCTTAGAGCGGCGATTGAGCAAAGAAGAGATCTTCACCCGATACGTCAACGTCATCTATCTCGGACGGCGCGGCGGACTCTCGGTCTACGGCGTGGGTGCCGCGGCGCGGGAATATTTCGACAAAGACGTCTCGCACCTGACGCTTCCCGAAGCGGCCTTTCTCGCTGGGATCATCCATCGCCCCGGATCCTACATCACGGCGACGCCCCGTCCAGAGGTCTTGGAGCGCGGTCTGCGTCGTCGCAATCTCGTGCTCGATCTGATGGCTGAACAAGGCTTCATCACCCGCGCGGAGGCGGAGGCGGCCAAGCGCGCTCCGCTCGGCTTGCGTTTTCGCGCCGGACGTCCGGGGACCGAAGTGAGCGCCCCGTACTTCCTCGACTACGTGCAAGAGCAACTGGCCGAGCTGTTCCCCACGAGCGATCTCGGACAACTCGGCTACCGCATCTACACGACCATTGACATGGACCTGCAGCGCGCGGCCACGACGGCACTGACCGAAGGGTTGGAACGACTGGATCGAGAGTTGGCGCGGCGTCGAGAGCGAACCCCTCCGGGGACCGTGCAAGGAGCGCTCGTGGCCCTGCACGCGCGCACGGGGGCGATCTTGACGATGGTCGGCGGACGGAACTACGTGGAGAGCCAATTCAACCGCGCCACCGATGCGCGTCGCCAACCGGGATCGGCCATCAAACCGTTCGTCTATGCGGCGGCTTTGGAATCGGGAGAGCATGAGGGAAGACCGCTGACGCTCGCCGATCTCTACATGGATGAGCCGCGCACTTTCGAGGGGGGGTATGCGCCCAAGAACTTCGGCGATACGTATCTCCTTCGTCCCGTGACTGTGCGCGAGGCTCTGGCGCGTTCGCTCAACGTCGTCACCGTTCAGATCGCGCAGGAGACCGGATATGAGACGGTCGCCCGCATGATCGAGCGCTGCGGCTTGCCGCGCCCTCCGGCGCACGCGGCGACGGCGTTGGGTGCGTCCGAAGTCACCCCACTTGAGCTGGCAGCCGCCTACACGGTCTTTCCTAGCGGTGGCCAACGGGCCGTGCCTTTCGCCATGGCGCGTATCATCACGGCCGAAGGACGTCTGCTTCAAGAGACGGCGCCTCGACAAATCGAGGCCTTGCCGGCCACGGTCGCCTATCTGGTGACCAGCGCGCTGCAAAGCGTCATTGCCGAACCCTACGGGACCGGACATGCGGCCAGTGCCCTCGGACTTCCAGCCATCGCCGGCAAGACCGGCACCTCACAACGAAGCGATGCGTGGTTCGTCGGCTTCACCCCTCAGCTCGTCGCCGTCGTATGGGTGGGCTTTGACGATAATCGGCCGTTGCCGCTAGCGGCCTCTCGCGCTGCGCTCCCCATCTGGATCGCCTTCATGCGGCAAGTCGCCGCAGTGCGTCCGGATCTCACGACCGGGAGCTTCACGCCTCCGGAAGGCATCGTCGAGCACGTCGTGGACCCAGAGACGGGACTTCGCGCGACCGATCACTGCCCCCAGAAACGCGTGGAGCTGTTCCTTCAGGGTCGCGAGATCACCGCGCTTTGTACGCTGCATCCGGGCCAGCCGGTCGAGGAAGTCCCGGAAGTCCCGCCGGAGAATCCTCCTCTTCCCGTCCCGCCTCCGGACGAATCCGCTCCCGTCCCGGAAACGCCGTCCGCGCCGAAGACGCGCCCGCTTCGCACGCGTCTGCCCCTTCCTGACCGCTGACGCGAGAGGATCGCTGCCATTAGGGGACTGGGAGGCGTTCCCAGTGCATGCTACAATTGTCCATTCACACCGAAACTTCAACCGATGGAGGGGAGAAGGATGAAGCGACATCTTTTCACGCTCACCCTGGCCGGCCTCATGGGGGCAGCCGGATGGACATTCGCCGCACGACAGCAAGCGACGCAACCGACCTCCAATGCCCAAACGTTGAAGATCGCCATCCTTGATAGTCGCCTCTTCACCACCGAGAACGGCATCCAACAGCTCCTGCAGCAAATGCGCCAGACGGACGAATCGTTCCGCGACCGCTTGGCGGCGCTCCAGAAACTTCAGCAGCAGATCCAGAGCCTGCAACGCGAGCTGCAAACCCAGTGGGCGAACCTCACGCCTCAAGCACGCGAGCAGAAGCAGGACGAACTGGAGGAGCTGCAGAGTCGCTATCAACGCGAGAACGAGGACTTTCAGCGGGACTATGAGCGGGCCATGCGTCGAGCGACCGACCCCATTCGCGAACGCATCTTCACCTTCCTGGCCTCGTATGCGCAGGCGCGGCAGATTCAACTCGTACTCGATCACGCCGTGCTCAGCCAGGCGGGGGCCATCAGCTATTTCGATCCTTCGCTTGACATCACCCGAGAGTTCATCGCCGAATACAATCGCGCGCATCCGGTGGGGCGGTGACCGCCCCTTGTCCGTGCGCTCGGCTCTTGAGGCGAACGCCGGAGGTCGCGTAGAATGCCATGCGCGGCCATGAACCTGCGGGAGGTCCTGCGAGCGCGACAACGGCTGCGCGGCGTGATCTGGCCGACGCCGCTTGTTCGCTCCCCTTGGTTGTCCGAACACCGCTCGGCACAGGTCTATTTGAAGCTCGAAAACCTGCAACTGACCGGATCCTTCAAAGTGCGCGGCGCGCTCTACAAGCTCATGCGCTTGGGACCGGAAGCGCAGCGACGGGAGATCCTCACCGTCTCCGCGGGCAATCATGGGCGCGCCCTCGCCTATGGAGCCGAACTCTTCAACGCGCGGGCGACCATCATCGTGCCCCGCACGGCCGCGCCGACGAAGATCGAAGCCATCGCTCGCCATCGCGTCAGCTTGCTGCTTGTAGGCGAGGACTACGACGAAGCCGAACAACAGGCGCGCGAGATGGCCGCGCGCTCGGGCGCCCTCTTCCTCTCGCCCTACAACGACGCGGACGTCATCAGTGGACAAGGGACGATCGCCGTGGAGATGTTGGAGGCCATCCCGCAATTAGACGCGCTGCTTGTCCCAACAGGAGGGGGAGGTCTGCTGGCCGGCGTCGCGCTCGCTGCTCGCGCCTTGAATCCGAAGATCAAGGTCTTCGGCGTACAATCGGAGAATTCGCCGGCCATGTACGAATCCTTCCGCGCCGGCCGCCTTGTTCGCGTCCGGGAACGGGAGACGCTCGCCGACGGATTGGCCGGGAACATTGAGCCGGAGTCCATCACCTTCCCGATCATCCGGCAATATGTGGACGATATTCTGCTCGTCTCCGAGAAGGCGATTCGCGAGGCGATCGTCCTACTGCTCAAACACGAACATCAGGTCGTCGAAGGCGCCGGCGCCGTGGGCGTGGCCGCCCTCTTGGAACTCTCGCGCGATTTCGGTCAGCGGATCGGCGTGATCCTCACCGGCAGTAATATTGATCTGGATCGCCTGACCGCGCTCCTTGTCGCTGCGGCGACGCCCGCGTGAGCTTCACCCCAGGATGAGGTGCCGCAGCAGGAAGAGGAGATTCGCCGGCCGCTCAGCCAATCGGCGCATGAACCACGGGAACCACGAGGACCCGTAAGAGATGAGCACAAGCAGGCGATACCCCTCACGCGCCAAGCGTCGTTGTTCCTCGCGCTGAATTCCGTAGAGCATCTGGAACTCCGTCTCCGAACGCGGGATGCCCGATGCGGCCGCGAACTCGGCGATCCGGCGAATGAGCGCGCGATCGTGTGTGGCGATGGCCGCCCGCACACCGTCTCGCTGCGCCGCGCTAAGGAGATGCCGAGCGAGCGCGAAGAAATTCGCATTCACGTCGCGCTTGCGCGGAAAGGCGCGATCGGGCGGCTCGCGATATGCCCCCTTCACGAGCCGAATGGCCGGTCGAAGCGGCAGCAACGAGAGCAAGTCGCGCTCGGTCCGGTAGAGATACGCTTGCAAGCAAACCCCCACGTTCGAGGAGATGGCGCGCGCGCGCCGATAAATCTCCAGCGTGATGTCCACATAGGGACTCGACTCCATGTCGATCCACACGGTCTGATGGGGCGCCGCGGCTTCCAACAATCGGCGGACGTTCGCAAAGCACAACTCCGGGTCCAGATCCAGGCCAAGCTGAGTCAACTTCACGGAGATCTCCGCCGGTCGCTCCCACGCGCGAATCCGCGCGAGCACCTCCACATAGTGAGCGGCAACGGCCTCCGCCTCTCGCGCATTGGTGATGTTCTCGCCGAGATAGGTGAAGACCGTCCCGATGCCCTGCTCCTGCAGCGCCCGCCCAGCCTCAAGCGCCGCTTCAAGCGTCTCCCCCGGAATGAAGCGCTCGACCGTGCGTCGCACGAACCGATAACGCGGCGCTCGCTCTCGCAGCCATTGGTTCTGCGATCCCACGAGAAGCAACGTGCGCAAGACGCCCATGGCCTCTTCTCCTCCAAACGAGATGCCCCTCTCACGGCACAGCTTGAAACATCACTTCCTCGCGAACGATCGCGCGAACGGGTTGCCCGTTCAATCGCGCCGGAAGGAATCGGAAGCGTTGGAACGCCTCAAGGGCGAACGTTTCCAGTTCCCGATCGAATGCTCGCACGATGCGCGCGTTCGTGACGCGTCCATCGAGGGTCACGACTCCCTCGACCAGAACGGTCCCCAGCGGGCGGCGCGTGGGGAATTTCGGGACGACGCGCTCGACCAGAACGGGCGGGAGGAAGACGTCCTCCGGCCGCATCGAGATTGCGCGTCCGTACTCGTCGCACGGAGCGGAAAGCTCCTGCGGACGATTCCGCAACTGCCCCTGTGGGACGATCGCCACCGTCACCGTCATGAGTACCGCCCGGGGTTGAGCCTCGGTCGTCGAGAGCGCACCTTCGAGCACGATGGTCTCGAAATGGCGCACTTCGACATCCTCCACACGCAGGATCGTCCGTTCGCCGTACGTCACCGCGAAATGCATCGAAACGTCCGCCCGCGAGACGGCGACCAACTCGATCGCGCGCCAGAGGACTCGCGAAGCGAGGGTCTCCATCTGCTCTTCGATCGGGCGCTGACTCCTTTCCGCAGAGCGTCCTTCGATGAACACGCCATCGCGAAAGCGTTCGCCGGGCAGAAGGCCGATGGAACGAATGTGCCGGGGAACGAGCTGTTCGATCCCAAACGTCTTTCGGAGATACGTCGCTTCGGCCTCGAGACTCTCGAAGGTCTGTGCCAAGCGCACCGGTTCGGGATTCGGCGATGTCGCCCTTCCCGACACCTCATAGACCACCATCGTCACGTTCGCGCCCAATCGCATCCGTTCGGCGATGCGCGCCTGCTCGGCCAGCGCCAGACCGAGCGCTTCACTGAGGAAGCCGCCGAGGATCGCCCATCGAACCACGGGCGATATCGTTTCCCGCCTCTTACGCACTGCTCGCCTCCTCTCGATGGCTCACGTAGGCGCGGTAGACCTCTCGTCGGCTCACGCCGTACTCTTCGGCCACGCGCCGGATGGCCGTCTTCGCATCGAGGCCGGTCACGGACATCACGGCTTTCACCCGCTCGGCGAGCGTGGTCGCATCCACTTCGGTCGGGCATGCCCCCGTCGCTCCAGCGACCAGCAGGACGAGCTCGCCTTTGACCGGCGCTGCAGCCACGCGCTCGGCCAGTTCCGCGAGCGTCGCGCGTTCGAACGTCTCATGCACCTTCGTCAGCTCGCGCGCCAACACGGCCGGTCGCGCCCCCAGAATCTCGCACATGTCTGCGAGCGTCTCCGCCAGCCGATGCGGCGCTTCAAAGAAGATGAGCGTGTAGGGGATCGTCTTCAGCCGCTCCAACTCCGCTCGCCGCGGCCCGCGCCTTGCCGGAAGGAATCCAACGAAGAGGAATCGATCCACGGGTAAGCCCGCCGCCATCGCTGCTGTCGTCACCGCCGAAGGACCGGGAATCGGCACGACCGGAATCCCTTCGGCAATGGCCCGCTCAAGCAGCACTTCGCCCGGATCGGAGAGAAGCGGTGTGCCCGCATCGCTGACGAGCGCCACGCTCCGCCCTTCCTTCAACCGCGCGATAAGCTCCTCCGCCCGCTTCCTCTGGTTGTGCTCATGATAGCTGACGAGCGGCCGCCGGATGCCATAATGGCGAAGCAGCTTAAGCGTCTGCCGCGTGTCCTCGCAGGCGATGAGGTCCACTGCCTGAAGGATCCGCAGAGCGCGCAGCGTGATGTCCTCCAGGTTCCCGATGGGCGTCGCCACGATGTACAACGTGCCCGGCATGAGAGAGTTCAAGATACCCCACCGCCCCCGACGATTTCAACCGCACGCGATGACCATGCCCCCCGCGTGGGCGCCCCCTCACCGCCGCGGCGCCGAGAATGCCTTTTCGTCTGGCCCCGACTCCTGTGCTACAATGATCGCGACATGCCGAAGCGGCATCCGCTCATTAACGGGACGCCGACGGAAGAAGATCGGCAGTACGATGCTCGACTGCGCCCGCTTCGACTCGACGAGTACATCGGACAGTCGAAGCTCAAGGAGAATCTGAGCGTCTTCATCCGCGCCGCGCGCGCACGCGGTGATGCGTTGGATCATGTCCTTTTGCACGGCCCGCCGGGGACGGGCAAGACGACGCTCGCCTACATCATCGCGCACGAATTGGGGGTCGAGATTCGCGCGACCTCCGGGCCGGTCATCGAACGCTCGGGCGATCTGGCGGCGTTGCTCACGAACCTGGGGCCGCGCGATGTGCTCTTCATTGACGAGATTCACCGGCTCAACCCCGCTGTCGAGGAGATCCTCTATCCGGCCATGGAAGCCTATCAGCTGGACATCATCATCGGACAAGGGCCGGCCGCGCGCTCGATCAAAATTGATCTGCCGCCGTTCACCTTGATCGGCGCGACGACGCGCAAGGGTCTTCTGGGTGCTCCTTTGCGCGGTCGCTTCGGCATTGATCTGCACCTGGACTTCTACGCGCCGGAGGAGTTGGAGCAGATCGTCCTGCGCTCGGCGCGCATTCTGGGGATTGAGATCGAGCCCGAGGGAGCGCGCGAGATCGCCCGCCGCGCGCGCGGCACGCCCCGCATCGCCAACCGGCTGCTGCGCCGCGTCCGCGATTTCGCCCAGGTCGAAGCTGATGGGCGCATCACGCGCGAGGTCGCCGAGTACGCGCTCAATCGCATGGAAGTGGATCGCTTCGGATTGGATGAGGTGGATCGTAAGCTGCTGTTGACGATCATCGAGAAGTTCCACGGAGGGCCCGTCGGCCTGAACACCCTCTCGGCGGCCATCAATGAGGAGAAGGACGCCATCGAGGAGATTTACGAACCCTATCTCATCCGCATCGGATTTTTGAATCGCACGCCGCGCGGCCGCGTCGTCACCGAAGCCGCCTATCGTCACCTCGGCTACGCGACCCCGCGCCTTCCGTTGGCCGATCAGGGCCTCTTTCCCGAACCCTCGTAGGGGACTCGGCGGTCCTCGAACTCGCGGTGATCGGCGACGAGAGCGTGCCGGTTCATCCCTTGTCTGAGTCACCCTTAGGCGTTTATATTCATCGCTCGTTGGGCTGATGAAGAACATCTTGTTCGTGTGCGTGGAGAACGCATGCCGCAGCCAAATGGCTGAGGCCTGGGCGCGGCATCTCGGACAAGGACACGTGCGGGTCTGGAGCGCCGGATCGCGTCCCGCAAAGGAGGTTAATCCACATGCGCGCCTGGTCATGCACGAGCGCGGGATCGAGTTGACCGAAGCGTCACCCAAGGGATTCGAAGCACTCCCGGAAGTGACCTGGGATATCGTCGTCACGATGGGCTGCGGAGACGAGTGCCCATGGATCCCCGCGCGCCGGCGGGTGCAATGGGACATCCCGGATCCCAAGGGCCAATCATTAGAGGTCTTCCGTCGGATTCGAGACGAGATCGAACGCCGCACGCGAGAGCTTTTGGAAATGCTCGATTCGGCATGACGCGCGCCCGGAGGACTGCCCATTTTGGCTCCAACACGGCGAGGAACGAGGGGGCGACTCCCGAACCGCACGCGTTCTCTCACACTTGGGTGCCCGCGGAGGCGCTGCGCGTTGGCGGCGGATGGAAGCGCGAACTATGTCTGACAATGCCTTGCTCGAGGTGAGAGACCTGCGCACGTACTTCTTCACGGATCGCGGCCTCGTGCGCGCGGTTGATGGCGTGAGCTTCTCGATCGCGCGGGGACGCACGCTGGGACTGGTCGGCGAATCCGGTTGCGGGAAATCGGTCACGGCACTATCGCTCATGCGGCTCGTCCCCCCACCGGGACGCATCGTCAGTGGAGAGATCCTCTTCGAGGGACGGAACCTCTGCCAGTTGGATGAAGAAGAGATGCGGCACTTGCGCGGTGCCCGTTTGGCGATGATCTTCCAGGATCCGATGTCGGCGCTCAATCCCGTCCTCACGGTGGGATTCCAAATCGCAGAAGCCGTGCTCGCGCACGAGCGCGTCTCCCGCCGCGAGGCTTTCGAACGCGCTATCGAGATGATGCGGGCCGTCGCCATCCCCGATCCCGAACGGCGCGCGCGCAGTTACCCGCACGAGTTGTCCGGCGGCCTGCGACAGCGTGCGCTGATCGCGATGGCGCTCGTCTGCCGCCCGGCGCTCCTGATCGCCGATGAACCCACGACGGCGTTGGACGTCACGATCCAGGCGGAGATCCTCGATCTCCTCGCCCGCTTGCGCGAAGAGTTTCGCTTGGCCATGCTGTTGATCACGCATGATCTGGGGATCGTCGCTCAGACGGCCGACGAGGTGGCCGTCATGTATGCCGGTCGCATCGTCGAATATGCCCCGGTGCGCGAGATCTTCCACAATCCGCAACATCCGTACACGCGCGGCCTTCTGCGCTGCGTGCCACGCCTTGTGGCGTCGGGAGGGGAACCGCGCCGGCTGGAGACGATCGAAGGGACGGTGCCCGACTTGCGGAATCTCCCCCTCGGGTGCCCGTTTGCCGATCGATGTTCGGAAGTGCGGCCGACGTGTCGAGAGGGAGACGTCGAGATGATCGAGATCGTCCCCGCGCACTTCGTGCGCTGCGTCGCGCGCGGATCGCCGATCCGCCCGGCAGAAGCGCGCCTCGCCCACGGCGCTGCGCCTTGAGAGGAACGATGCCGACGACCGACGCACTCATCGTCGTCAAAGACCTCAAGAAATACTTCCCCCTGCGGCGCGGCCTCTTGTTCGGGAAGCCAATATGGGTGCGCGCCGTAGACGGCGTGAGCTTCACGATCCACGAGGGGGAGACGCTGGGGCTGGTCGGCGAATCCGGTTGCGGGAAGACGACGACGGGACGATGTCTCCTGCGGTTGATCGAGCCAACGGCGGGAGAGATATGGTTCGACGGCACAGACCTGCTTCGACTCTCCAAGCGCGAGCTGCGCCCACTGCGTCGCCACATGCAGATCGTCTTTCAAGACCCATACGCGTCACTGAATCCCCGGATGACCGTCGGCGAGATCATCGAGGAGCCGCTCCGTATTCATCGCGTGGGGACGCCCTCAGAACGGCGCGCTCGCGTCCGCGAGTTGCTCGCGGAGGTCGGGCTTCCGACAGACGCCCTCACCCGATATCCGCATGAATTCTCCGGCGGACAACGGCAGCGCATCGGGATCGCGCGTGCCCTCGCCCTGCGGCCGAAGTTCATCGTCGCCGATGAGCCCGTGTCGGCGCTTGATGTCTCGATCCAAGCGCAGATCGTGAATCTGCTTCAGGACCTACAGCAGCGATACGGCCTCACCTATCTCTTGATCTCGCATGGGTTGGCGCTCGTCCGACATATCGCCACGCGCGTCGGCGTGATGTATCTGGGAAAGCTCGTCGAGATCGCACCGACGGAGCAGCTCTATCGCCATCCCTTGCATCCCTACACGCACGCGCTGTTGCAGGCGGTGCCGGAGCCGGATCCGGACGTGCGCGGACAACGGGTGCCGCTGCGTGGAGAGCCTCCCTCCCCCTTGCATCCTCCTTCTGGCTGCCGTTTCCACACCCGCTGCCCGTTCGCCATGACCGAATGTCGAGAGGCCGAGCCCAAGCTGAAAGAAGTCGCGCCCGGCCATTTCGTCGCGTGCTTCCTCGTGTGAGGGCGAAACCGCCCTTGACAGTCGTGGGCCTCTCTCACATACTGTGAGTTCACACTTTTCGTCGTCGAGGACGTGCGGATGTTGGAGCGATGGATGATCGAACGGATGAGCCACCTGATGCCCGCGGCGCACACATTGCGGCGGAGGCGCGGGGCATCGGTGGGCTCCTCGTTTCGTCCCCTTTCGTCCTCGACACCATTTCGCTTTCGTCCGCCGCGGGCGGACGAGCGCGACTGACTCCCTCTGACGCCGACAGCTCATCCCGAGCGAACACCATTTCCCGGAAGATCGCGGGAGATCCTCTTCGAGGAGGCGAACCTATGGCCATTCAATTGAAACTCGTTCATTGGGAGGCGAAGAAGGAGCGGACGTTAGTGCGCGTGAGGGATCGGATCATCGGTGGTGAGAAGTTCGTCGTCATGGCCGGCCCTTGCGCGGTGGAGAATCGAGAGATGATGCTGGAGATCGCCGAACGGGTCAAGCGCATGGGCGTCACGATGTTGCGCGGGGGCGCGTTCAAGCCGCGCACTTCGCCCTACAGCTTCCAAGGCTTGGGCGAGGAAGGATTGAAGATCTTGGCCGAGGCCCGCGAGCGTACGGGGCTACCCGTCGTGACCGAGGTCCTCTCGCCCGAGCACGTTGAACTCGTGGCTGCATATGCCGACATGCTGCAGATCGGCGCGCGCAACATGCAGAACTTCGAGCTGCTCAAGGCCGTCGGCGAGCAACGAAAGCCCGTTCTCCTCAAGCGCGGGATGGCCGCTACACTCGAGGAATTCCTGGCCGCCGCTGAATACATCCTCGTGCGCGGCAACGAAAACGTCGTCCTTTGCGAGCGCGGGATTCGTACCTTCTCCGACCATTCGCGCTTCACGCTCGATCTCAGCCTGATCCCCGTCCTCAAGACGAAGACGCACCTGCCCATTATCGTGGATCCGAGCCACGGCACCGGCAACCGGCAGCACGTCGCGGCGATGGCGTTGGCGGCCATCGCCGCTGGTGCGGACGGGATCATCGTCGAAGTTCACCCGGATCCGGAGAAGGCCCTCTCCGACGGCCCGCAGAGCCTCTATTTCGAGCAACTGGAGAAGCTCATGCGCGATTTGGAGGTGATCGCTCCGGTCGTCGGACGCCAGCTCGATCTCTCCTATAAGCCGGTCGTTCCGACCGCATGGGTGAAAGTCTCGCCACTGAGGATCGCCTATCAGGGTGAACCCGGCGCCTTCAGCGAGAAGGCCGTCTTCCAATACTTCGGCGAGAACGTCCAAGCCGTCGCCCACACGACGTTCCGCGACGTCTTCGAGGCCGTCGCGACGCGCCGCGTCCATTACGGCGTGATCCCGATCGAGAATTCCCTGACCGGAAGCATCCACGAGAACTACGACCTTCTGCTCGAATACGACGTCGCCATCGTCGGCGAGTTGAAGCTGCGGATCATCCACAACCTCATCGCCCACGAAGGGGCCACGCTGGAGGAGATCCGCCACGTCTACGTCCATCCGCAAGCGATGGCGCAGTGCCACCTCTTCCTCGCGGCGCATCCCGAATGGGAGGTCCACCAGGTCTACGATACGGCCGGCGCCGTCAAGCATATCAAGGAGAAGGGCTTGCGCGATGCGGCGGCCATCGCCAGCCTCGATGCCGCCAAACGCTTCGGCATGGCCGTGCTCAAGGAGGGCATCGAATCCGATCCGAGGAATTATACGCGCTTCCTCGTCGTCTCGGCCGAACACGCGATCACCGAGAAGGCGAATAAGACGTCGCTCATCTACAGCACGCCGAATGTGCCGGGGGCTCTGTTGCGCACGCTCAAGGTTTTCGCCGATCGGAACATCAACCTCGTGAAGCTCGAATCCCGACCGATCGCCGGTCGTCCCTGGGAGTACGTTTTCTACGTGGACTTGGAAGGACGCTTAGATGATCCGAACATCGCCGGAGCAATCGAAGACGTGCGACAGTTGACGGACTTCCTGAAGATCCTTGGTTCCTATCCGGCCTCGCCCTAAACGCGTCGGGGGTGATCCCTCCCCGCGCTTGACAAGGGAAGGCGGCTGCTGGTTGAATTCTCTCGCCACCCTGGGCGAGGGAAGGAGGCGAGCATTATGCAGGAGCATCCGCTCATCTATGATTGGAACCGTGTGGGGGGGGATGTCCCGACGGTGCGGGAGATCGAGTTCGACGACGAGACGCTGCGCGACGGTTTGCAATCGCCCTCGGTGATCAATCCCTCCATCGAAGAGAAGATTGAGATTCTGCATCTGATGGCGAGCCTTGGGATCGAGTCGGTGGATCTCGGCTTGCCCGGAGCCGGATCACATGTCGTCGAGACGGTGACGCGCTTGGCCAAGGAGATCGTCAACGCGCGTCTACCGATTCGTCCCAACTGCGCCGCGCGCACGGTGCGCGCCGACATCCAACCGGTCATCGACATCTCGGAGAAAGTGGGCATTCCCATCGAGTGCTGCACGTTCATTGGGTCGAGCCCCATCCGCCAGTACGCCGAAGATTGGACGCTCGATATGATGCTGCGCGCCACCGAAGACGCCGTCACCTTCGCCGTCCGCCACGGCTTGCCCGTCATGTACGTCACCGAGGATACGACGCGGGCGCATCCGGAGACGCTGCGTAAGCTCTACAAGACGGCCATCGAATGCGGGGCGCGCCGCATCTGTCTGGCCGACACGGTTGGGCATGCCACGCCGCGCGGCGTGCAAGCGCTCGTGCAATTCGTCAAGCAAGTTATCGCCGACACGGGCGAGGAGGTGAAGATCGACTTTCACGGCCACATGGATCGCGGCCTCGGCGTGATCAATACGATCGCGGCCATCGAGGCGGGCGTACACCGCGTTCACGGTTGCGCGCTCGGCATCGGCGAACGATGCGGGAATACGCCGATGGACCTACTGCTGGTGAACCTGCAACTGATGGGATACATCCGCCGCGACCTCTCGAAGCTGGGCGACTATTGCCGCGCTGTCGCCCGAGCCTGCGGCATCGAGATCCCCTTCAACTATCCGGTCGTCGGGCGCGATGCCTTTCGTACGGGAACGGGCGTGCACGCCGCCGCTGTCATCAAGGCATACAGGAAGAACGACGTTGAGCTGGCCAACACGGTCTATTCGGGCGTTCCGGCCCATTGGTTCGGGTTGGAGCAAACGATTGAGATCGGTCCAATGAGCGGGAAATCGAACGTCATCTTCTGGCTGGAGAAGCGCGGGATCGAGCCGACCGAAGAGCGCGTCGAACGTCTCTTCGCCGCGGCGAAGCGGTCACCGCGCGTGCTCACCGAGGACGAGGTGTGGACGCTTCTGGCCGAATCCGCCGACGTGCGCGAGCAATCCTCCGGATGATGGATATGATCACGACTGCGACGACACCACCGATGCCCTCGGGCGCTTCGCGCTTACTCCCCTTGCTTGACCATCCGCGCGTCGCACGGGCGTTGGCTTGGTTGGACGCACACGTGGATGAGATCACGCGCGAGCACATTCGCCTTTGCGAGATCCCGGCTCCCCCCTTTGGCGAAGCGGCGCGTGCCGCTTACTTGCGCGATCGGTTTCACGAGATAGGGCTCGCCCGCGTCCACCTTGATGGCGTCGGCAACGTCCGCGGATGGCGACCAGGACGACAGCTTGCTCCTCTTGTCGTGCTCGCTGCCCACCTGGATACGATCTTCCCGGCCGGAACGCAAATTCGTGTCCGTCAAGAAAACGGACGACTCTACGCTCCGGGCATCAGCGACAACGCCTGTGGACTGGCCGCCCTGCTTGCTCTGAGCAAAGCCCTGAACGCCGCAGCGGTTCGGACACAAGGCTCCTTGCTGTTTCTTGGCACCGTTGGCGAAGAGGGTGAAGGCGATCTGCGCGGCGTGCGCTACGTCTTCCAAGGAGACGAGCGTCTCCCAGAGGTCCACGCCTTCATCGCCCTGGAAGGCGCCGGTGCCGACGGGATCGTTCACTGCGCGCTCGGTTCGCGCCGCTATCGCCTCCACGTCCGCGGCCCGGGCGGACATAGTTGGGGGGATTTCGGCACGCCCAATCCCATCCATCCGCTCGTGCGCACGGCGTTGCGGCTGATGAGCTGCCCCTTGCCGGAGCATACGAGCGTGAGCCTCACGCGCATCGCCGGAGGGGAAGCCATCAATGCGATCCCGCAGACGGCGTATTTGGACGTGGATGTGCGCTCGACGTCTCCGGAAGAGATCGCCCGCATCGAGCGCTTTCTCCGCGAGACCTTGGAGCAAGCGGTTCATGCGGAGAAGCTGCGACAGCGGACTGCTCGCGCGCGTGCCAGCGAGCGCAAAGACCTGCAGTATCACATCGAAGTGCTCGGGGATCGGCCAGCCGGAAGGCTCTCCCCCGATGCGGAGATCGTGCGAATCGCTTGGGAAGTCACGCGGTGGCTCGGTCGCACACCGCAACTGGAATGCGCCTCGACCGATGCCAATCTCCCGATCGCCCTCGGCGTGCCTGCGATCGCAATCGGAACAGGGGGAGAGGCCGGCAACGTCCACACGCTTGAGGAATGGTATGCGCCCGAAGGCCGTGCGCTCGGCTTGAAACGCGCGCTGCTCATCGCGCTCGCCCTGGTTGGCATAGACGCCTGAAGGGGGCCTCTCGCCGCCCCCGCGGCACCGCCCTCGCGCGATTTGCGCTCTCCGCCCCTCCTCGAGCACAATCTTCCCTCGGTTGAACTCCAAATGGGGAGGAGGACTTCGATGCGAGCCACATCGCTTACGCACGTTCCTGGACGCGCGATCTGGGCCCTCATCCTTTCCGCCCTCTGCGCGTTCCCCCTGCGAGCTGCCGCGAGCAGACGCCCCTTCACCTTCGACGACCTGATGGCGATCCAGCGTCTGGGCGATCCGCAGGTCTCGCCCGATGGGAAGTGGATCGCGTTCACGGTGACGACGATGGACAAAGCGAAGAATGCGCGGTACACGGACATCTGGCTGCTCCCGACAACAGGGGGAGAGCCGCGCCCGCTCACAACGCATCCCGCCACCGACGTGCGCCCGCGATGGGCTCCCGATGGACGACGGCTTGCATTCATCTCCACGCGCGATGGGACGCCGCAGATTTGGACGATAGATGTCACTGGAGGCGAGCCCCAGCCCCTCACGCGTTTCCCTACGGGCGCCTCCGGTGTGCTGTGGTCTCCGGATGGACGACATCTGGCGTTCACGGCCGAAGTCTATCCCGACTGCCCGGATGAAGCCTGCAATCGCCAGCGCGAAGAAGAACGCGCTCGAAGTCCAGTCAAGGCGCGCATCTACACCCGCTTGCTCTATCGGCATTGGGACACGTGGAAGGACGGCAAGCGCCGCCACCTCTTCGTCATCTCGGCCGACGGGGGTCCGGCGCGCGATCTCACCCCGGGCGATCACGACGTCCCCCCTTTTGCCTTGGGCGGCCCTGACGACTACGCGTTCTCGCCGGACGGGAGCGAAATTTGCTTTGCGCGCAAGGAGAGTCACGACGAGGCGATCAGCACCAATAGCGATCTCTGGATCGTCCCCGTGCGCGGCGGCGAACCCAGACGGCTCACGACGAATCCCGCCGCCGATAATTCCCCCCTCTATTCCCCCGATGGGCGCTACATCGCCTATCGGGCACAAGAGCGTCCGGGATTCGAGTCCGATCGCTGGCGGCTGATGCTCTACGATCGTCAGACCGGACGCACGCGGAGCCTCACCGATGCCCTCGATCACTGGGTCGAAGAGTTCGTGTGGGCACCCGACAGTCGGCACCTCTACTTCACCGCCGCCGAAGGCGGAGCCTTCCCGATCTACGCCCTGACCATCGCGACCGGAGAGATACAAAAACTCGTGCCAACGGGGACGAACGAAGGATTGCAAATCACGCCCGATGGAAAGACGCTCATTTTCCTCCGCCACAGCTTCTCGCAACCGGCCGAGCTGTATCGCGTGAACGTGGATGGGAGCCAACTCGCTCCGTTGACGAGGATGAATGCCGAACGACTCGCGGAGATTCAGTGGGGAGATGTCCGCTCGATCTGGTACACGGGCGCCGCAGGAGCGCGCGTGCAGGGATGGCTCATCACGCCGCCGGGATTCGATCCTTCCCGGAAATACCCCATGATCGTGCTCCTTCACGGAGGGCCACAAAGCGTATGGGCGGATCTCTTCCACTATCGGTGGAACGCGCAACTTTTCGCCGCAGCGGGTTACGTCATCTTCTTGCCGAACCCTCGGGGCAGTATCGGCTTCGGACAGCACTTCATCGACGAGATCAGCGGCGATTGGGGCGGCAAGGTCTACGAGGATGTGATGCGCGGCGTGGACGAGGTGGTGAGCCTCGGATTCGTGGATCCGAATCGCATCGGCGCGGCCGGAGGGTCTTACGGCGGCTACCTCGTCAATTGGATCGCCGGGCAGACGGATCGCTTCCGCGCGCTCGTCTCGCACGCTGGCGTCTTCAACCTGATCAGCATGTACGGTTCGACCGAAGAGCTCTGGTTCCCCGAATGGGAGTTTCGCGGCACACCCTGGACGAATAAGGAGCTCTACGAGCGGTGGTCCCCCCATAATTTCGCGCAGAACTTCAAAACGCCGACGCTCGTCATCCATGGCGAACTCGACTTCCGCGTGCCGCTCGGCGAAGGGCTGCAGATGTTCACCGCCTTGCAGCGCCGGAACGTGCCTTCGAAGCTCGTCGTCTTCCCCGACGAGGGCCATTGGATCCTCAAGCCGCAAAATAGCGAACTGTGGTATCGGATGGTGATCGAGTGGTTCGACGCTCATCTCAAATCGTAAGGAAGAGGAGGACGGAGCGACTGAATCCGAGGACTTTCGATCTCGATCTCGGATCTTGCCCGATGCCCTGTGGGCAGTCTACTATACCTCTTCCAAGGGGGAAATGCCTGTGAAGCGATATGTGCCGGTCTTCCTCCTGCTGGGACTTGCGCCGCCGCCGTGGGCTTCGGCAAGGCCTTTTGCTTCATCGGAAGGGTTCTGGAACGCTCCTTCGGCCGCCTTCGGGAATGCGCGCTCTGTTCGGCAGGACCCACGCCGCGCCCCTCCAAACCCCACGACTCCTGAGCGGCCAAAGGGCGCAGCCATCACCTTCGGAGGAAAAACCCATGAGGAGATCCTGCCGAATCCATACCGATTTGCTCTCGCGCCAGAGATCGTCTCCGACGCCGTCGTGGAGTTGTTGAAAGAACTGGAACTCCCGCTGGACGAGCGGGAGAGCCAACCCCGCGCGGGTCTCTTCCGAACAGAATGGTACGTCTTCAGCAAAGGCATCCCTGCGAAAAACGAGCTGCTGCGCGTAGCCGATCTGCCCAGCAGCGAGATCCACAATTGGACGCGCGCGCGGTATCGGGTGGAGATCCGCGTCAATCTCATCGAGCCGAACGCGACGACCGTGACGGTTGTTGCGGAGATCGAGGGACTCGTCCAAGACGTCGTGGGCAGCGCGTGGATTCGTTGTCGCTCTCGTGGGGTCATCGAGAATAACCTCCTGCGCGCGCTGCGCGAACGCTTGGAGGCCAAATGAACACGAGCGACGGACTCATTTTGATCCTCCTTGGCCTGGCCATTGGTCTCGCCTTCGTCCTTCTCTGGATGTATGCTCATCAGCAGAGAAGTGGAGCGTCGCGGCGCGCGCCAACGATTCCGGAACCCACATCTTCGCCTGCTCTCGCCTCATCGCAGCCGATGAGTTCGAGCCAGAGCGCGCCGGAGGCCTCAACGCGAGCGCTTGATCCAGCCCCCCAACGGCTTCAGCCCGAGCAGGCCATGAATCCCCCCCCGGAACCTCCAATCGCAGGAAGGCCGCTCGCCCGGCGAGCGGGCGCGCATCGAGGCAGTCTCTGGATCAGTCACGCGCTTCCCCCCGAACTGGAACGCGCGCGCCTGGAGCGCGAGTTGCGAGCGCTCATCGAGCGCCGACGAAAGGCTCGCCGTCGCCTACTGTACGTAGGCGGGGGCGTCCTGGGTCTGCTCGCCCTGGCCCTGCTCATCCCCTCAGCGCGCTCGGCTCTCAAACCCTATGCCACATGGCTAGGCATCCGATTGGGATTCCTCCCCCCGCCCCCGCCGCCAGAACTCGCGCCGCCCCCTAGGGACTTGGAGGTCTCCTACTCCAACCAGGTGGAGGAGAAAGGCGGACGCCTCACATTCCGAGGGACGGTGCGAAATATCTCAACCTCAGAGACCTTCGAGAACCTTTACGCCGAACTCTCCTTGATCAAGCGCGAGAGCCGATTGATCGAGACGCGCGTCGTGCCAGTTCGCCCTTCTCGACTCCGACCGGGTGACGTTGGGACATATGAGCTGACCGTCTCGGCTTCGGAATTCATGGGAAATCGCCGCGTGCGCCTTCTCGCCGATGGGGGCGAGATCCCTTACCGATATGTCCCTCCCGAAGCCCCACGGTCGCAGTGATCGACCGAGCCGAGAAAAAATCTGGAACTTTCCCGGCGAATCCTCCGTCTGTATAGGTGTCGCGTGAAACTGATGCGAGGGCTTCGGTCGTAGAAGGCGAGGTGAGGGAGAGCGCGATGAGTATAGAGTTGGCACGACCGATCTCGGAATGGCAATTGATCCAAGCCTCGGCGGCTGGAGATGAGCGGGCCTTCGAGCAGCTCTATCAGCACTACAGCCGCCGCGTTTACTCCCTCTGCCTCCGCCTTTTGGGGAATCCGGCGGATGCCGAGGACGTGACGCAGGAAGTCTTCCTGCAGGTTCATCGGAAGTTGAAGACCTTTCGGGGCGATGCGGCCTTCACGACCTGGCTCTATCGGTTGACCGTCAACGCTGCGCTCATGCACTTGCGCAAGAGCATCGTGCGACATGAACAGGCCGAAGAGGATGAGCAGATCAAAGTCCTCACCGATCAGGTAGCGCGCGAGCGACCCAGTCGGTTGCTGGATCGAATCGCTCTGGAACGTGCCATTGGTGCGCTCCCACCCGGGTATCGCACGGTCTTCATCTTGCACGACATCGAGGGCTATGAGCACGAGGAGATCGCCCGTATGCTCGGTATCAGTGTGGGGACGACGAAATCCCAACTCCATAAAGCCCGCATGCGCTTGCGCCAGCTTCTGACCACCCCTCCTGCCCTTCCCGAAGGACGAAATCATGACGAGCAACGCTAAGCCCTTCCGCCCTCGAGACTGAGGGGATTTCCACAAGCGATTCAGAAATTGAAGAGGTAGGTGAACTTCACCAAAAGGGCGCGATCGAGAAGACGACCCGTACCAGACTCCCGACGTTCGTTGTACACGATGAAGAGATCGCTCAACGGGCGATGGATGATGTTGAAGCGGATATTGGAGGACCAGCTCCGCGCGACGCTGTTGTACTGGATGAGGGCGTTGAGGAAGATCGAAGTGCTGAACGAATAGGCGGCGCGCAACGTGAGCAGATCGGTGTGAAATTGACCGGTCGAGAGGCGAATATTATTGCGCGTATGAGTGAAGCTCATGTTGAACCGATAGCTCGCGCGCACGTTCGCCCCACCCGAATAACTCTGGCGATACCCGTCATAAAACGGCCCCGCCCCTAATCGAAGACTCACCGAAATGGGACGGCTGCGATCGCTATTGAAGAGGAAGAAGTGCTCGTTAAAGCGATAGCGGCCAATGGGGACAACCGTCGTGGGATGGATTTGAAACGGCCGCTCTAACCGTTCATAAGTCGAATTCACCCCCACTTCGAGGAACGCGCCATTTTGGAAAAAGAGCGGGAGGTGATAATCCACAAGCCGCGTATCCAATCGCCCGGACGGATCCATGATGTAATCGATCTGCCAATGCGGGAAGATCTCGCGAACGACGCGGCTGATGGCGCGTGGCCTCCAATGCAGGCCGAGAAAATCCGATGCTTTGCGAATACCGAGACGCGGGACGAATCCCAGCTCGTTCTTGAAATTCTCCCCGATGCTCGTGAAGGAATGGCGCGTATCCCAGAAGTTGTTTCGCCAACTCATGCCGGCGCGCCATGCCGCCGTGCCACGGCGAAGTCCCGGGGCAGCCACTTTAGCCATGTAGCCGTGCAGATTCAGGTTTTGGAAGAAGCGAAAGTTGGCATCCCCTCCATAAACGCGCTGGGGTGCACGAGCGCGGGCCATGTTCATGAACATGAAGCCGAGATCGGAATTCGCCAGCACGTTGCGGCGCACGCGCGTGACGAGGAAGTTGGTCGCCGGCGTACGGCCGAGCGCTTCCTGCTGAATGTTTAAAAACCCCAACTCATATGGCCCCACGCGTCCGGTCAACCGCATTCCGGCGCGCAGCGGGATCGGCTCGCCATTTTCGGAGAGGCCGATCCGCCGGCTGAAGAAAAGGATGAGATCGTTGCGCACCGCCCCCAACCGGCCGCCCATCCCTCCACCTCCTGCCCCGCCCATCATCCCGCCACCTTGTTCCCCAGGACCGAAGCGGAAGATCCCCGAGCCTTCGAGGAAGAAGTCGCGTTTCTCGGGAAAGAAGAGACTGAACCGCGTGAGGTTGATCTGCTGCTCATCGGCCTCGACCTGCGAGAAATCGGTATTGTAGGTCACATCCAAGGTCAACCCCGAAGTCACCCCCCACTTGGCGTCCACGCCTCCATCGCCCCGAAAGACGCGATGGGGGGTCGGCCCTCCCGTCGAAAAGTCCGCCAGGCTTCCGATCACATAAGGCTTGATTCGAAGGTTCGTCCCCGGGCGAATGTCCTCAAGCCCCTCGAGCACCCCAGCGCGAGAGACATAGTGGATGCTGTTGAACATGCGGGGGATGGGCGCCCAATAGCTCTCTTCGTTCTTCCGTCGGATGCGGCGCATGAAATTGATGCCCCACACTTGGACATCGCCTTGGCGGAATTTGAGCGTCCGAAAGGGGATCGCCATCTCTACGGTCCATGCCCGCTCGTTGATTTGCGTTCGGACGTGCCAGATGCCATCCCAATCCGAATTCACCTCACGCCCTTCATTGGTCATTTGTGCATCCCATTTCGCCCCCCCCGGGTTCGTCGCGAATTCGTATCCGTTCCGCCGATCGAAGAAGGTATCGAGGACGACCTGGACGACGTCGCCGTTGGAGAGGTTGAAATCCTTGCGCAACTCGTTAATGATGAGGCGATGAGGTTCGCTGTCGTAAGCGATGATGCCGATGTAGAGCGTCTCGTGGTCGTAAACGACGCGCGCTTCGGTCGGCTCGGTCGCCGGCTCTCCTTCGCGCGGCTCGGTTTGAATGAAGTTATCGGCGACATCGGCTTGCTGCCAGACGGGCTCGTTCAAAAAGCCATCGAGGAGGATCTTCTCGCTCTCCGGGAGGCGAGTCGCCCGAAGGCGATATGCCCTTGCTCCTCGGCGAAACTCAGCCTCCCGCCCTCCTTCCGATCCCCCCGTCTTCTGCTCCTGAGCCCCCGACTTCGCCTCTCCCTGCGGCGTCCCGAGCGCGAACAGCGCGCCGCTGTGGAGCATACTGAGGAACAGGAGCCCTATTCCCACAACTCGGGCATGGCAGCGCTCCCACATCCGCTTCACCCGCATCTCTCCCGCGAACCTCCTCAGTCGAAACAACACAAATGGTGGCAAATCGATCGCCGGATGTCAACGTCGCGCTTTTTTGGTGCTCTGTCCTTGCGTTCGGCGAAGCCGAGGGTTACGCTTGAAAATCCGGATTCGGTATGAATGGGGGCATTCGCCACGGGAAGGTCCTGAAGGCAATCCGAGGCCATTATTGGGTGGAGACGCTCGAAGGGCTTTATCATTGCTACGCCCGCGAGAGCGTGGTGAAGAAGGCGAAAGGGACCAACCCGATCGTCGTCGGCGATGAGGTCACCCTTGAGGTCGCTGATGAGGCAAAGAAAGAGGGAGTGATCGTCGAGCTACATCCGCGTCGCACGAAGCTCTCGCGACGCGTCTCCACGGGGACGAAAGAGCTGGAGCAGGTCGTCGCCGCCAACGTGGATAATCTCGTCATCGTCTCCTCGGTCGCTGATCCGCCGTTTCGTCCCGGGCTCATTGATCGTTACCTGGTGGCTGCTGCCAAAGGGGCGTTGCAACCGATCATCTGCGTGAACAAGGTGGACCTGGAAGGCATCGAGGACCTCCGCGACATCCTCAATATGTACCGCGATCTCGGCTATCCCGTCGTCCTGACGAGCGCCAAGACGGGGCATGGCATTGAAGAGTTGCGCGAGCAGTTGCGCGATAAGACTTCGGTTTTCGCCGGACATTCCGGCGTCGGCAAATCGTCACTGTTGCGCGTCCTGGTACCCGGCATTCACGTGAAGGTGGGCGAAGTGAATCCCCGCACGGGGCGCGGTCGGCACACGACGACGGCAGCGGAGCTGGTGCGTCTTCCCGACGGCGGTTACGTCATCGACACCCCCGGCATCCGACAATTCAGCCTGTGGGACCTGACTGAGGAGGACGTCCGAAGGTTCTTCGTCGAGATCGCGCGCTATGGTGCCGGATGCCGATTCGCCGATTGTTCGCACACGGTCGAGCCTGAGTGCGCCGTGCGCGCCGCTATGGAGGACGGGCGTATTCACCCGCGTCGGTATGAGAGTTTCTTGCGGCTTCTCGAAGAGGCGCGCGGTGAGATCGAGTAGCCGCGCTCACGGGAGCGCCACCGGCCACCGTTCCCCTTCCCACGCCATGTCCCAAAAGCGCACCTCATATTGAGCCGTGAGGAGGAAGAGTTCGCGCATCGCCACGCGCGTCGCCTCCGAGGCCCCCTCGGCCAGAGCATCGAGCGTCTGACCGAGCCAGTGGACGTACTCGCGAAAGGCTGGGTTCGTCCACTGCTCGATGAAGGCTTGCCAGGGACTCGTCGCCTGCTGCTTCTCCTTCACCCAAGTCCACGCATCCAGATAGGCTTTCTCAGCAGCATAAAGGACGGTGAAAGCCTCGGGGAACGAGCGCCCGTAGGCGGTGGCCAGCAGAAACTGCACATAGGCATGACATGTCGGGAGCATGCTGACTCCCTCGAGCGCGACCTGATGCTCGCGCGCCAATCGCTCGAAGAGCTCCAGTTCGCGAGAGAGCGCCGCGAGGGCTTCTCCCAGAGGACGACGCAACGCCGCCGGCGCTCTCGCTAGCAGAACGGCCAAAAACGGGATAGCTTCCCGAACGAAGAGATAGTCCTGCTGCATCCATCGCACGAAGATCTCGCGCGGGATCGTCCCAGCGGCCGTCTCCGCGAGGAACTGATGTTCCCGTACGACCTTCCACACGGGCTCAGCGTGGCGAAGCAATTCTTCGTGAAAGGTGGACATAGCATCTCTCCTCCCAGAGCCTCGCGCACGATCGCGAGGCGATACTTCCACACGCGGTCATGTCTCCGAGCGGCAATACTCCTCGTAGGCGCGGCGACATCGAGCGAGCACTTCATCCGGGAAGGTCACGCGATAGTGGTACTTGGCGACGAAACTCGGGACCTCGGTGACGCGCGCGCCTACAAGGTGCAATGCCCGGGGCGCTTCTTCCGCGGCGATTCCGAATCGGTGGAGCGCCTTGAGCAATCGCGCCAAGGGCATCTCGCGATAGACCTTTCGTCCCCGCGCCACGTACTCGCCGATGGCCAATTCGGCCTGTCGCCGTAACCGAAGCGCCTCCTCGGAAGAGAGGAGAAGAGGCTCGAAAGCGTCCATCGCTCGTCCCCCCCTTGATCGCCACGTGGGAGAGGCCGGCCAATGGCTCACCCGAGTCCGATCGGTTCCTCCTCCAGAGCCCTCACCCGGCGCATCCATTCCTCCATGAAATGCGTCGAGAGGCGACCGGCGATGAATTCCGGGTCCTGGAAGATCTTCTGATGCATGGGGATGTTGGTCTTGATCCCCTCGATGAGGAAGCCTTCGAGCGCCCGTCGCATCTTGGCCAGAGCTCGCTCGCGATTGCGATCTCGGACAATGAGCTTGGCGATGAGCGAATCGTAATACGGCGGAACGGTATAGCCGGGATAGATGGCTGTATCCACGCGCACGCCCGGTCCACCGGGAACCGTGATCGCCGTGATGGTGCCGGGAGAGGGGATAAAGGTCTCCGGGTCCTCGGCGTTCACCCGGCACTCGATGGCGTGTCCGGAGAAGATGATCTCTTCCTGGCGGAAGCTGAGCGGCTCGCCCGCAGCGATTAGGATCTGCTCGCGCACCAGGTCCACGTTGGTGATCATCTCGGTGACGGGATGCTCCACCTGAATGCGCGTGTTCATCTCCATGAAGTAATACTGCTCGCCGTCGAAGAGGAACTCCATCGTCCCAGCGCTCGTGTACCCGATCTCGCGCGCTGCGCGAGCGGCCACGGCCCCCATCTCCGCACGCAATTCTGGGGTGAGCGCGACCGAGGGTGCTTCCTCGATCAACTTCTGATAGCGCCGCTGGATCGAGCACTCGCGCTCGCCCAGATGCACGACCTGGCCATGCTCATCGGCCAAGACCTGGATCTCGATATGGCGTGGGCGTTCGAGATATCGCTCGATATAGAGGTCACCGTTTTTGAAGGCCGCTTCGGCTTCGCTCTGCGCCGTTTGGAAAGCCGTCGGCAACTCCTCGCGCGAGCGCACGATGCGCATCCCGCGGCCGCCTCCTCCGGCTGCCGCCTTGAGGATCACCGGAAGCCCGATCCGCTCGATGACGGCCAGCGCTTCCTCCACCGTTCGGACGACGCCATCACTTCCGGGAAGCACGGGCACGCCCAACGCCTTCATCGTCTCGCGCGCTCGCACTTTGTCCCCCATCAACCGAATGACCGAGGACGGAGGCCCGATGAACTTGATCTGACAGGCTTCGCAGACCTCGGCGAAATAAGCGTTCTCGGAGAGGAACCCATAGCCCGGATGGATAGCGTCAGCATCTGTGATCTCCGCCGCGCTGATGATCGCCGGGATGTTGAGGTAACTCTTGCTCGAGGGCGCGGGCCCGATGCAAACGGCTTGATCGGCCAACTGCACGTGCAGGGCTTCACGATCGGCCTCGGAGAAGACGGCGACCGTTTTGATCCCCAACTCCTGGCACGCCCAGATGACCCGGCAGGCAATCTCGCCGCGATTCGCGATGAGGACCTTGCGGAACATACGCTCGGCTGCGGAACGCTCAGGCTCGCGTATTCGGTTTGATGGCGAACAGCGGTTGCCCGTACTCGACCGGCTGTCCATTCTCCACGTAGATCTTGACCACCTCTCCGGCGATATCGGATGTAATCTCGTTCATCAGCTTCATGGCCTCGATGATGCACAAGACCGTCCCCGGCTCCACGTGATCCCCGACCTCGACAAACGGGCCCGCTGTCGGATTCGGAGCGCGATAGAACGTGCCCACAATGGGCGATCGAATGATGTGATATACCTTCTCGTCCTCGAGCGGAGGGGGCGTCTCGACGACCGGGGCAGCGGGCGCTGAGGGAGCCGGCATCGGCTCAGCGACCGGAGAAGAGGAAACGGCGCGCGCCGCTGAAGATTCGACCGCATGAAGGCTCGGCGGCGCATTGCGCCGAATCCGCAGCTTGAAATCCGGTTGCTCGAGCTCGAACTCGGCGAACTCCTTCTCGGCGACCAGTCGAATGATCTCTTTCAGCTCTTTGATGTTCATCGTCACACGACGAGCAAATCCTTCGGCGTTGGCGTCAGGACCTCACTCCCGCGCTCATTCACGATGACGACGTCCTCGATGCGCACGCCGCCCCATTCCGGGAGATAAATGCCGGGCTCCACCGTGACGACGGCTCCGGCGGGCACCCGATCCTCGTTGTGCCGCGAGAGGCGCGGGGCTTCATGGACCTCAAGCCCAATGCCGTGACCGGTCGCGTGGCCGTAGAACGCCCCATAGCCGCGCGCAGTGATCAGATCGCGCGTGAGGGCGTCAATATCGCACGCGCGCATGCCCGCGCGCATCTCCCTCTCACAGCGAAGTTGCGCTTCCAGGACGGCGGCGTAGACTTGGCGCGCCCGCGCATCCGGCGTGCCCACGTAGATCGTGCGCGTCATATCGCTGCAATATCCCCCCACGACCACGCCGAAGTCAATCACGACGAACTCATTATATCCGATTCGCTTCTCCGAAGCGACACCATGCGGCAAGGCCGAACGCTCCCCGGAGGCTACGATCGTCTCGAAGGCGATGCGCTCAGCTCCGGCGCGCCGCAGCCGATATTCCAATTCGGCCGCCAGATCCCGCTCTCGCACGCCGGGCCGAATCTCCTCGACGAATTCGGCGAAGACCTGGGCCGCCAACTCGACGGCGCGACGAATGGCCTGCTGCTCCTCGGCCTCTTTCACCATGCGCACGTCCTCGATTATCCCTCGCGTCGAGACCCATTCAACCCCATCTCCGAGCTCGCGGGTGAGAAATTCATATCGGGCGAGGCTCAACCGTTCCGCCTCAATACCGACTCGCCGCGGTCGCTCCCGCTTCAGGAGATCAGTGAGCGCCCGCTCGTAGGAGTCCTCCACCGGGAAGAGACGAGCAGCTACCTCCGTCTGGGCATGCAACATATATCGGGAGTCGGTGATGAAGTGCGTCGCCTCCAGCGTCACGATGGCAATCCCCGCACTTCCGGTGAATCCCGTGAGGTATCGGATGTTCGGCAGGTGCGTGACGATCAGCGCGTCAAGCTGCTGCTCGACAAGCGCGCGCCGGACTCGCCCTTGTCGCGCGAGGAAATCCATGATCTCCTCTACGAACGAGGCTTTCGATAGCCCGAACCAGCGACCACCACGTTCGATTAGGAGGCTTTCTTCCCTTCCTTGACCAACTCGATCACCGCGAGCTGCGCCCCATCCCCCTTTCGCAGCCCGAGCTTCAAGATGCGCGTGTATCCCCCCGGACGATCGCTGTAGCGTGGACCGATCTCGTCAAAGAGTTTCTTGAGGGCTTTCACGCCCGCCGTCCGCTCGATCGTGCGAACGGGCTCCTTCTTATGTTCCCGAAATCGCACCTGGGCATGCCCGCCGATGAAATACCGTGCGGCGAGACGACGGTAATGCAGCGCCTGCGCCGGCGTCTCCGCCCGCAGGCTGCGCCGGGCCAGCGTGATCGCGCGCTCGGCGAAGCGACGCAACTCCTTCGCCTTGGCCAGCGTCGTCACCACCCGTTCCTCGAGGATGAACGACGTGCAGAGATTGCGCAGCATCGCCAGACGATGCTCCGTCGGGCGCCGCAACTTCCGATGGTCCACGCGATGGCGCATACGCCTCCTCCCTAGGGCAGCACCTGTCCCTTCTCATCAACCTTCATCCCCAGCGAGAGATTGAGGCTCGCCAGGACGTTCTTCACCTCGTTGAGCGACTTCCGGCCGAAATTCTTCACCTGCATGATCTCCGATTCCGTGCGCTGGATGAGGTCGCGGACGGTGTGTACCCCTGCATTCTTCAGGCAATTGAACGCGCGTACCGACAGCTCCAACTCCTCAATCGGCCGATTCAGCACCTCTTCAGGGATGATGCGCGGGGGTTCGACAACTGTCGAGATGACCTCCCCGACGGTCTCCTCCTCTTCCTCCTCGAAGTTGATGAAGATCGAGAGGTGGTCCTTGATCAGCTTGGCCGCCATCCCCAAAGCGTCCGCCGGCTTGATCGCTCCATTGGTCCAAATCTCCAGAATGAGCTTATCGTACTCGGTCACCTGCCCGATGCGCGCCGGTTCCACCGCCATGTTCACCTTTCGGATGGGCGAATGGACCGAGTCCACGGGAATGTAGCCGGCCGGTAGATCATCATCGAAGTTCCGCTCGGCGGGCACATAGCCGCGCCCCCACTTGACGCGCATCTCGACGTTGAGCGAGCCGCCCTCGGCAATAGTGGCAATATAAACGTCGGGATCCAGAACCTCGGCCTCGCTCGGCGTCTCGATGTCGCGAGAGTAGACCTCGCCCGGAGCATCCTTCTGGAGCCGCACCGTCACTGGGCCCGCCGTATGGAGGCGGAAAGGGACGCGCTTGAGATTCAAGATGACGTCCGTCGCGTCTTCGACGACCCCAGGAATCGGGGAGAACTCATGCAACACGCCCTCGATCCGCACGGCCGTCACGGCCGCTCCCTCGATGCCGGCCAAGAGCGCTCGCCGCAGGCTGTTGCCGATCGTCGTCCCAAACCCACGTTCGAAGGGCTGCGCCGTGAACCGCCCGTAGCGATCCGTGAGCGTCTCCAGATCGCAGACCACGCGTCTCGGTCTTTGGAAACCCGTCCAGTATGGCATGCTCGTTGCTCCCTACTTCGAGTACAATTCCACGATGAGATTTTCGCGAATGTCGGCCGAGATATCGGCCCGCGTCGGCAGCGCGACGACGCGTCCGCGGCAATTCTCCACGTCACTCAATTCGAGCCAGCCGGGACGTCCCGTTCGCCCAGCCGCCGTCTGAAGCGCCTCTTGCACGTGGACGTTCTTCCGCATCTCCGGGACCACACTGATCTCATCGCCCGGCTGGACGCGGAATGACGGGATGTCTACTGTGCGCTCGACGCCCCCCCGCTTGACCAAGATGTGCCCGTGATTCACCAACTGCCGCGCGTGCGCCCGCGAGAGCGCGAATCCCAGACGATAGACGACATTATCCAGTCGCCGCTCCAGCAGCGTGAGCAACGCCTCGCCCGTCACCCCTTTGCTGCGGGAGGCCTCCTCGAAATACCGCCGGAATTGCCGCTCCAGAACGCCGTACATGCGCTTGACCTTCTGCTTCTCGCGCAATTGCTCGGCGTAACCGGTGAGTTTGGCTCGCCGCATCTCGCGGCCATGCTGGCCCGGCGGGAACGTCCCTCGCTTCTCGATGGCGCATGAGGGCTTGAAGCACCGATCTCCCTTCAGGAAGAGCTTCATGCCCTCTCGCCGACACAATCGGCATACCGGTCCCGTGTATCTCGCCATATGCCCCTCAAAACGCGGCGCACGAGATCACCCGCGCGCCGGAAGCTCTCGTCTCGGAATGTCTTCCCCATCTCAAACACGCCGCCGCTTCGGTGGGCGGCATCCGTTGTGGGGGATCGGCGTGACATCTCGAATGACCTTGATCTCCAACCCAGCGGAGTGCACGGCGCGAATGGCCGATTCACGCCCCGATCCCGGTCCCTTCACCCAAACCTCGCAACTCCGCATCCCGCACTGCTCGCGCGCCATCGTCGCTGCGCGAAGGGCCGCCTGCTGGGCCGCAAAGGGCGTCCCCTTGCGCGAGCCCTTGAAGCCCAACGTCCCTCCACTCGCCCATACGAGCGTGTTCCCTTCCAGATCGGTCACCGTCACGATCGTGTTATTGAACGTGGACTTGATGTGCACGATGCCGTGCGGCACAATCCGCTTCTCCTTCTTCTTCGCTCCCCTTCGCCTGCCCGCCTTCGCCATAGCTATTCTCCCCCCTCACTTCTTCCCGGGTGCCTTCTTCTTCGGCACGGTCGCCCGGCGCGGCCCCTTCCGCGTACGCGCGTTGGTGTGCGTCCGCTGCCCGCGCACAGGGAGGCCCAAGCGGTGGCGGATCCCTCGATAGCAGCCGATCTCGATGAGGCGGCGGATGTCCATCTGAATCTTCTTCCGCAGATCACCCTCGATGCTCCCCTCCTGATCGATGATCTGACGGATGCGCGCGATCTCCTCGTCGGTCAGATCGCGCACTTTCTTATCCGGATTCACGCCCGCTTGCTGCAGGATGCGCGCCGAGCGCGAACGCCCGATGCCGAAGATATAGGTCAATCCGATCAAGACGCGTTTATTGGGCGGAATCTCGACGCCCGCGATTCGTGCCATGGCCCCTCACCCCTGCCGTTGCTTATGCTTCGGATTCGTGCAGATGACGCGCACCACCCCCTTGCGGCGGATGATGCGACAGCGATCGCAGATCCGTTTGACGGAAGCTCTGACCTTCATGGCGCTCCCCCTCACGACACAAGTCGCAAATTATAACACCCGATGAGATCCTTCGCCAAGAGGCGCTGAATCGAGCGCCGTCAGGATGACGGGCCCGCGCTCGGTGATGGCGATCGTATGCTCGAAGTGCGCCGAAGGCTTCCGATCCACCGTCCGCACGGTCCAGCCATCGTCGGCGATCTCCACCTCATGTGTCCCCATGTTGAGCATCGGCTCAATGGCCAGCACCAGCCCCGCGCGCAGACGCAAGCCGCGCCCCGGCGTGCCGAAATTCGGCACTTGCGGATCCTCATGCATCTGGCGCCCGACCCCATGCCCGCAGAAATCGCGCACGACCGAATACCCGTGCGCTTCGGCGTAAGATTGCACGGCGTAGGAGATGTCGAAGAGCCGATTCCCCACACGCGCTTGCGCGATCGCCCGATAGAGCGCTTCCTCCGTCACCCGCAACAGGCGCTGCAACTCCTCGGAGACGCCTCCGACAGGGACCGTGATCGCCGCATCGGCCACATAGCCATCGAGCGTCACCCCGCAATCAATCCCCACGATGTCCCCGGCCCGCAGTTTTCGATCCGAAGGGATGCCGTGCACGACCTCCTCGTTGATCGAGGTGCAGATCGAAGCCGGGAACCCCCGATAGCCCTTGAACGTCGGAATGCCCCCCTGCGCGCGAATCTTCGCCTCAGCATAGCGATCCAATTCGCGCGTGGTCACCCCAGGTTGCGCCATTTCGCGCAGATCGCGCAAGACCTCGGCGACGATACGCCCGGCCCGCCGAATCTTCTCGATCTCCTCCTTGGTCCGACACACAACCATGAACGTCACCCCTTGGGATCTTCCTCCGCCATCTCTGCTCTCACAATCGTCTCGATCTGCTGAAAGGTTTCCGCGATCGAGCGCTCGCCGTCCACCTCGAAGAAGGGGACGCGCCCTCGGTAATATTCCAACAGCGGCGCCGTCTTCTCCTGATAGACATCATAGCGTTTCTCGATCGCCTCCGGAACGTCGTCGGCTCGCCGCACAAGCGGCACCTGACAACGATCGCACTGCTCGTCTTGGCGCGGCGGCTTGAGCCGAAGATTGTAGATCTCTCCGCACTGCGGGCAGGAGCGCCGCTCGGTCAAGCGTTCCACCAAGGATTGGCGCGAGACGGCGATGTTGATGACGATCACGCGTTTGCCCTGCGCACGCGCCAGCTCTTCGAGGAACATCGCCTGCGCCACCGTGCGCGGATACCCATCGAGAATATATCCCCGCTGACAATCCGCCTGCGCTGTGCGTTCGCGAAGAATCTCGGTCAGGATCTCGTCGCTCACCAACTGACCAGCCTTCTGCGTCTCGCGCACGATGCGCCCCAGCTCCGTCTCCGTCTCGGCGATCTCGCGCAAGATGTCGCCGGTCGAGATCTTCGGCCATCCGAAGCGCTCCGCCAAAAGCCGCGCCTGTGTACCCTTCCCCGCTCCCGGCATCCCCATGAGGACGATGATCGCGCCCACCGCCTGCCCCTATCCGATGCGCCGGCCGCGCAGGCGCCGTCCCCGCGGGCCGAGGAACCCATCGTAATGGCGCATGATGAGCTGCGACTCGATCTGCGCGATTGTATCCATGGCCACGCCCACGACGATCAGCAAGGATGTGCCCCCGAAATAGAATTGGAAGCCCAAGCCATCTTGAATCCAACTGAGCCCCGGCGTATTCGCCAGGACGTTGGAAAGCCAAGGCCCGATCCACGGGATCTCTTGCACCTTGAATCCCGTCAGGATGAGTTGCGGGATCAAGCAGATGACCGCCAGATAGAGCGAGCCGACGGCCGTCAACCGCGTCAGGATCTCGTTCAGATATTCCGACGTGCGCTTGCCCGGTCGGATGCCCGGGATGAATCCGCCATGCTTGCGCAAGTTCTCAGCGACTTCGTCCGTGTTGAAGATGATCGAGACGTAGAAGAAGCTGAAGAAGATGATGGCGATCACGAAGACGAGATCGTAAAACGGATGTCCCGCGCGGTTGAAATTCTGCACGTGGCGTTGCAGCCACGTCCAATTGGTGAACTGGGCGATCGTCTGCGGGAAGGAGAGGACCGAAACGGCGAAGATGACCGGGATCACTCCCCCCATATTCACCCGCAGCGGCAGATGCGTCATCTGCCCACCGAGCACGCGTTGGCCGACGACTCGACGCGCGTAGCTGATAGGGATCTTCCGCTGCCCGCGCTCCACGAAGACGACGGCGGCGACGATCAGTATCCCCGCCACGAGCATGAGCAGAATCCCAAGCGTCGTCAGCGGATCCGCCCGCTCGATCCGCTCCCAAATCTGCGCGAGCGCGCGCGGCAACCCGATGACGATCCCCGCGAAGATGATGAGCGAGATGCCGTTGCCCACCCCTCGCTCGGTGATCTGCTCCCCGATCCACATGATGAAGATCGTCCCGGTCGTCCAGGTCAGTGCGGCCAACGGGATGAACGCTCGCGGACTCAAGCCCGTCACCAGATCGGGTTGCTGCGTGAGCCAGTAGGCGATCCCCGTGGATTGAATGAGACAGAGCAAGACGGTCAAATAGCGAGTGTATTGATTGATCTTACGGCGTCCGAGTTCCCCCTCCTGCTGAATCTGCTTCACCCGCTCGGAGACGACCGTCATCAGCTGCATGATGATCGAGGCCGTGATGTAGGGCGTCACCCCGAGCGCGAAGATCGAGACGACGCGCAAGTTCCCTCCGGTGAAGAGATCCAGGACACCGAGCAAATTGCTCGCCACGTCGCGCCACAGCCGCTCGAGCACGACCTGATCGATCCCCGGGGTGAGGATCACTGACCCGGCGCGATAGACGACCAACATGGCAAGCGTGTAGAACAGGCGCTTGCGCAGGTCGGGAATGATGAAGATGTTGCGGAAGGTTTTGATGAGATTCTCAAGCATATCCCCTCCGCCGCTCACCGCCCGATGCCCGTCCTCCGGCTATCGAGCGATCACCTCCACGCTCCCCCCGGCAGCGAGAATCTTCTCTCGTGCCGAGGCACTGAACCGATGGGCCACGACGCGCAAGGGCTTGGTCAGCTCGCCTCGCCCAAGAATGACGACGCCATCCCCGATCTTCTTGACGATGCCGCGCTCGTGCAGGATCTTCGGCGTGACTTCCGCCCCGGCCTCGAACTTCGCCTCCAGGACATCCAGGTTCACCTCGGCCCACTCCTTTTTGAACTCGTTGGTGAACCCCCGCTTGGGCAGCCGGCGGATCAGGGGCATCTGACCGCCCTCAAATCCCGGTCGCATCGAGAAGCCCGAACGCGACTTCTGCCCCTTGTGCCCGCGCGTGGCCGTCTTGCCGTGACCGGATCCGGGCCCACGCCCAACGCGCTTGGGCCGATGCACGGCTCCGGCCGGCGCCTTCAGATTGTGCAATCCAAGAGCCATAGCGCTTCCCCCTCATCGAAGGCCTCACGCCTTCGGCTCGTCCTCCAGAATGCGCACAAGGTGCGGAACCTTCGCCACCATGCCACGAATGGCCGGGTGATCCGGGCGCTCGACGATCTGATTGAGCTTGGTCAGGCCGAGGCTCCGCACAATGATCTTGTGCTTCTTCGGATGCCCAATGACGCTCCGGTAATATTGAATCCGAATCATCTTGGTCGGTTGCTTCTCCTCGCTCATAGGCTCCTCTCCAAAAGCGCGCTCACAACTCGGCGACCGACTTCCCGCGCAAGCGGGCGACCTCCTCGGCGCTACGTAACATCAAGAGCCCGGCGAAGGTCGCGCGCACGACGTTATGCGGATTGTTCGAACCGATGGATTTCGTGAGCACGTCGCGCACGCCCGCCGCCTGCATGATCGCTCGCACGGGGCCACCGGCGATCACGCCCGTCCCTTCAGCCGCCGGACGCAGGAGCACCTTTCCCGCTCCGAAATGCCCGATCACTGGATGTGGGATCGTCGTCCCCTTCAGGGGGATGCGGATGAGATTCTTCTTCGCCGCTTCGATGCCCTTCTTGATCGCCGCAGGCACCTCGCGCGCTTTCCCCAAGCCGAAGCCTACGATCCCCTCCTGATTGCCGACGACGACCAGCGCGCTGAAGGAGAGGTTCTTCCCCCCCTTGACGACCTTCGCCACGCGCTTGACCGAGACGACATATTCCTTCAGCGTCAACCCCTCGGGTGAGATGATCTCTCGCTTCGCCGTCGCCATACCCCCCCCTTTCAGAACTCCAAGCCCGCTTCGCGCGCTGCCTCCGCCAGCGCCTTCACGCGCCCGTGATAGCGATAGCCCCCGCGATCAAAGACGACCCGCGTGATCCCCTTCTCCAAGGCGCGCGCAGCGATCAACTTCCCGACCTCGCGCGCCGCGGCGACGTTCCCCCCATATCGGGGACGTCCATCCGCGCGCAGCGCGCGATCGAGCGTCGAGGCCGCCGCCAGCGTGATCCCCCGTTCGTCGTCAATGATCTGCGCGTAGATGTGGCGCAGGCTTCGGAACACGGCCAAACGCGGTCGCTCGGCCGTCCCTCGAACCCGCTTGCGAATGCGTCTGTGAACGGCGAGACGTCGTTCTTGTCGTGTCTTCTTCTTGATCATACCCTGCGATCACTTCCCGGTCTTTCCGGGCTTCAGCCGCAGCACCTCATCCGCGTACCGAATGCCTTTGCCCTTGTAGGCATCCGGTCGCCGCAAGCTCCGAATGTTCGCCGCGATCTGCCCGACCAATTGTTTATCAATCCCGGAGACGATGAGCGTCATCTGATACTCCGGGATCGGCTTATTGCGCCGCTCGACCTTCACGTCAATGCCGTCGGGGATGGGAAACTCAATCGGATGCGAATAACCGAGCGAGAAGATGATCCGCCGCCCCTGCACCTCCGCCTTATATCCGATCCCGACGATGTCGAGCTCCCTGGTGTAGCCTTCGGTGACCCCCCGTACGGCATTAGCCGCCAGCGCGCGCGCTAGTCCGTGTAGGGCCTTCGCCTCATCGTCCTCGCGCTCGGCCACGAGCATCCCATCCTGTAGACGGAAGCGAATGCCGGAAGGCACCGGAGTCCGAAGCGTCCCCTTCGGCCCGGTGATCTCCAGATGCGTCGGGGCGATTGCCACAGTCACCCCAGCCGGAATCGGGATCGGCTTCCGTCCAATGCGCGACATCTCTTGATCACCTCCTTCTGGAGCGCCGAGCCTTCACCTTCGGCTCTTCAATAGATATAGCACAACACTTCTCCGCCCACGTTCCGACGGCGCGCGTCGCGCCCGGTCATGATGCCCTTGGGCGTGCTGAGGATGGCAACCCCCAATCCGCCCAAGACGCGCGGGATCTCCTTCGCTCCCACATAAATGCGCCGTCCCGGCCGAGAGACCCGCTCCAAGTTCAGGATCGGCGTCTCCCCCTCCGGCCCGTACTTCAGGTAGAGGCGCAAGGTCTTTTTGGCGCCTTCGCCCATGACCTTGAAGTTGTTGATGTACCCCTCTTCCTTCAAAATGCGGGCGATCTCCACCTTCAGCTTCGAGGCCGGCACATCCACGCGAGGATGGCGCGCCCGCACAGCATTTCGGATGCGCGTCAACATATCCGCGATCGGATCGGTCATCATGGCCGTCATCCCCTCCCTTCACCAACTCGCTTTGATGACGCCCGGGATGTGCCCCTCCAACGCGAGTTGACGGAAGCACAACCGGCAGAGCATGAACTTACGATAGTAACCCCGCGCGCGTCCGCAGCGCCGGCACCGATTCCGATAGCGGACTTTGAATTTGGGCTCCTTCATCATCTTGGCGAACTGACTCTTTCGCGCCATAGCCTATGCCCCCGTGCGGAACGGCATCCCCAGAAGCGCGAGCAAGGCTCGCGCCTCCTCGTCCGTCTTCGCCGTCGTCGTGATGCAGATGTTCATCCCGCGCGCCTTATCCACCTTGTTGAAGTCCACCTCGGGGAAGACCAGCTGATCCCGCAGCCCGATCGTGTAGTTGCCGCGCCCGTCGAACGACTTGGGCGAGAGCCCACGGAAATCGCGCACGCGCGGCAGGGCGATGTTGATGAGCCGATCGAGGAACTCGTACATGCGATCGCCCCGCAGCGTCACCATGGCGCCGATAGCCATCCCCTTGCGCAGCTTGAACGCCGCGATGGACTTCTTCGCCCGCGTGATCACGGGCCGCTGCCCTGTGATCAGGGACAACTCCTCGACGGCACGATCCAAGGCCTTGGGATTCTGGATCGCTTCCCCCAACCCCATGTTGATCGTGATCTTCTCCAGCCGCGGCACGGCCATCGGATTCGTATAGCCGAACTCCTTCATGAGCGCGGGCACGACGACCTCGCGATAGCGTTGCTTCAATCGCGGCACATACTTGGGCGCTTTCGCGACCATACTCCATCACCTCACTTATCGATCACGCCGCCGCAGCGTTTGCAGATACGGATCTTGCGCCCGTCAGCCCCTACCTCACGACGGATGCGCGTCGGACGATTGCAGGCCGGACAGACGACCATCACGTTCGAGATGTCAATATAGGCCTCTCGCTCGACAATCCCTCCGGCGATGCCCCGCCGCGGATTCGGACGTACGTGTCGCTTCACGATCCGCATCCCCTCGACCAAGACTTTCCCCTCGCGGGGCTTCACCTCCAGGACGCGCGCCCGTTTGAGCACGATGCGTCCGGACGGATCGCGCTCTTTGATATTGCTTCCAGCCAGCACGACGACCGTATCATTCTTCTTGATGTGCGCCATAGTTTCAGATCACCTCCGGCGCCAGGCTGATGATCTTCATGAACTTCTTCTCGCGCAGCTCGCGCGCGACCGGCCCGAACACGCGCGTCCCGATCGGCTCGCCGTCGGGTTTGATGAGCACAGCCGCGTTATCGTCGAAGCGGATGTAGGTTCCGTCGCGACGTCGAACCTCCTTTCGCGTGCGTACGATCACGGCGCGCACGACCTGCCCCTTCTTGACAGCGGCATCAGGAGCCGCTTCCTTCACCGTCGCCGTGATCACATCGCCTAAGGTGGCGACCGGTCCGGTCGAGCCCCCGACCGGCATGATGCATTGGATTTTCTTGGCGCCGGAATTATCGGCCACCTCCAGCATCGTGCGCATCTGGATCATAGGCCCTCACCTCCGATCTCCTCGCTCAGCTCAGGTTCGGCCTCCGGCACCCGGCGCGCGGCCCGCTGGAGGATCTCCACCACGCGCCAGCGCTTATGCCGGGACAAGGGGCGCGTCTCCATGATCCGCACCTTGTCGCCGACGCGCGCTCCCAGCTCATCGTGCGCCATGAACTTGGAGCGCCGCTTCACCACGCGTTCGTACTTCGGATGGCGCACCAGCCGCTCGACCGTCACGACGACAGTCTTCTGCATCTTATCGCTGGTCACGATGCCGACCATCTCGTGGCGATGGCCACGCCGTCGGGTCGGTGTCGTCTCGCTCATACTCATCTCCGAACCCCCAGCTCGCGCTCGCGTAGAATCGTCAACACGCGGGCGAGCTCCTTCTTGGTCTGGCGATAGGTCTTGAGTACCTCCATCTCACCCAAGCTCAGCCGGAAGCGCAGTCGAAAGAGCGATTCCCGCAGCGCCCCCTCATGCGCGCGCAACTCTTCATCGCTCATCTCGCGCAAGCGTTCGATCGGCGTCATGCCAAGACCTCCTCCTGTTCCCGCCGGGTGACGAACTTCGTCTTAATGGGCAGCTTCGAGGCAGCTAGCCGGAAGGCCTCGCGCGCCATCTCTTCGGAGACCCCCTCGATCTCAAAGAGAATGCGCCCGGGCTTGACGACAGCCACCCAGAACTCGGGCGAGCCTTTCCCCTTCCCCATGCGCGACTCCTGCGGCTTGCGCGTCACCGGCTTGTCCGGGAAGATACGGATCCAGAGCTTGCCCCCGCGCTTGACATGACGCGTGATCGCCACGCGCGCCGCCTCGATCTGCCGATCCGTGATCCAGGCCGGCTCCAACGCCTTCAGGCCATACTCCCCGAAGGCGATCGTCGCCCCACGCGTCGCGATCCCCGACATGCGCCCCCGCTGCTGCTTGCGATATTTCACCTTCCTCGGCATCAACATAAGCCCGTTCCTCCTCTCATCGCCGCCCGGAAGGCTTCGTCCCCTTCAGCATCGCCGCGCGCGGATCCAGGACATCGCCCCGATAGATCCACACCTTCACCCCGATCACCCCATAGGTCGTATAGGCTTCGGCGAACCCGTAATCAATGTCCGCGCGTAGCGTCTGCAGCGGCAACCGCCCATGCAGATACCACTCCGAGCGCGCGATCTCAGCCCCGTTGAGCCGCCCCGAGACGCGAATCTTGATGCCCCGGGCGCCGAAGCGCATAGCGTCCTCGACGGCCTTGCGCATCGCCCGACGGAAGGCCACCCGCTTCTCCAACTGCTGAGCGACCTTCTCCGCCTGCAATTGCGCGTTCAACTCAGGCCGCTCGATCTCCTGAATGTGGATCGTCACCTCGCGCTTGGTGCGCTCGGCGATCTCAGCGCGCAGCCGATCGATCTCCGTCCCCTTGCGCCCGATGATGATCCCCGGCCGCGCCGTGTGGATGATGAGCTTCAACTTGTTCGCCGCGCGCTCGATGTCCACGTGCGAGACACCGGCGCCACTGAACCGCTGCTTCAGCTCCTGCTTGAGCTTCAAATCCTCAAGCAGCAACTTCCCATAGTCCTTCTTCGCGAACCAAACCGAGTGCCACGGCTTGATGTAGCCGAGGCGAAACCCATAGGGATGGACTTTCTGCCCCACGACTTATGCCTCCCCTCCTTCCGACTTTCGCGTGGAGACGACGATCGTGATGTGGCTCGATCGCCGCCGTTCGAGATACGCGCGCCCGCGCGGCGCCGGACGATAGCGACGCGATCCCGCGCGGTGCTTCGTCGGCCCCGAATTGACATAGCATTCCGAGATGACGAGATCATCCACATCCAGGGCGATGTTCTGCTCATCGGCCTTGCGCATGGCATTGGCGATGGCCGACTGTAACACGCCCAGGATCTTGCGCGCCGCCCGCTTCGGGCTGAAGAGCAAGATCGAGCGCGCTTCATTGACGCTCTTGCCGCGAATCAGATCAATGACCAGGCGCGCCTTCTGCGGTGAGCCCGGAATGTACTTGCCGACTGCCCTGGCTTCCATACGCGCTTCCCCATCATTTCCGCTTGGCCGTCTTCTCGGCCTTGGAGCTCTTCTCCGGATGGCCACGGAAGGTCCGCGTCGGCGCGAACTCCCCGAGCTTATGCCCCACCATGTTCTCGGTGATGTAGACCGGGATGAACTTCCGTCCATTGTGCACAGCGATCGTATGCCCGACCATCTCCGGAATGATCGTCGAGCGCCGCGACCAGGTCTTGATGACCTTCCGCTCTCCCATCTCGTTCAGCTTCCGAATCTTCTCCAGCAGATGATCATCCACAAAGGGTCCCTTTTTGAGCGACCGTCCCATAGGCCTTCACTTCCTCCGTTGAATGATGAACCGATCCGTGCGCCGATTCCGTCGGGTCTTGTACCCAAGGGTCGGCTGCCCCCACGGCGTCTGCGGATGGTTCCCCTTGGAGCGGCCCTCGCCTCCCCCATGCGGATGATCAATGGGATTCATGGCAATCCCGCGCGTGGTCGGGCGAATCCCAAGCCAGCGCTTACGTCCGGCCTTCCCCAGCGAGATGTTCTCATGATCGAGATTGCTCACCTGTCCGATCGTCGCCATGCAGTTGACGTGGATCAAGCGAATCTCGCCCGAAGGCAAACGGACGTGCGCGTAGTCGCCCTCTTTGGCCAGCAATTGCGCGGCGCTTCCGGCGCTGCGCACAAGCTGTCCTCCCTTACCCGGCCGCAGTTCGATGTTGTGAATGGTCGTCCCGATCGGGATGTTCTTAAGCGGCAGCGCATTACCCACGAGGATGTCCGCATCGGGGCCGGAGACGACCGTCTGCCCCACCTTCAACCCGTGCGGCGCCAGGATATAGCGCTTCTCGCCGTCCGCATAATGGAGCAGAGCGATGAAGGCCGACCGATTCGGATCGTACTCGATCGTGGCCACGCGCGCCGGGATGCCGAACTTATCCCGCTTGAAATCAATGAGGCGATAGCGCCGCTTATGCCCCCCGCCGCGATGTCGGACCGTGATATGTCCGTCATTGTTTCGACCGTGAATTCGTCGCTTGCTGACCGTGAGGGGCTTGTACGGCTCCTCGGCCGTGATCTCCTCCTTGGTCAGAAACGTTTGAAACCGTCGCGACGAGTTCACTGGCGCGACCGTTTTGATCCCCATACCGACCTCCTTTCCGGCCGGCCCTTCAAACCAGCTCCGTGTACTCGGTGATCCGCTCCCCGGCCCGGAGCGTCACATACGCCTTCTTCCACGCCGCCCGCCGCCCGCGCAGCCGTCCGAAGCGAAAGACCCGCTTGCCGCGATAGTTCACCGTCCGCACCTTCTCGACCTTCACCTTGAAGATGCGCTCGACGGCCTGTTTGATCTCCTGCTTATTCGCCTCTCGGTCCACCTTGAAGACCAAAACCTGCTTCCCCTCCTGCTCCTTCAGCCGCAACGCCTTCTCGGTCACGACCGGCGCTTTGATGACCTCCCAAAGGCTCCGCATCGTCCTCCTCCCCCTTGACTCAGCTTCGCGAGAGGATCGCCTCCACCTCCCGGATCGCCGCCCGCGAGAAGGCGATCATCTCATAGTAGAGCGCATCGTAGACGTTCATGCCGTATCCGCTCGTCAGCTTCACGCGCGGCAAGTTGCGCGAGGCGAGCGCGAGATTGCGATTCTCCAACGAATCTACAAGCAGCGTCTTCTTCTCCGCCAGGCCGAGCGCCGTGAGCACGCGCACCAACTCCTTCGTCTTATGACTGGGGAGCGACAGCTCGTCGAAGACGAGCAGATTGCCCTCGCGCAAGCGCTCCGAGAGCACAACGGCCAGCGCCGCGCGCCGCACCTTCTTCGGCAGCTCGTAAGAGTAATCGCGCGGCTTGGGCCCATGCACCGTCCCGCCGTGTCGCCACAGGGGCGTGCGAATCGAGCCCACGCGCGCGCGTCCCGTCCCCTTCTGCCGCCACAGCTTGCGCCCGCTGCCGGAGACCTCACCCCGCGTCTTCGTCGAAGCCGTCCCCGCTCGTTGCTTCGCCAGGAACCAACGCACAGCTTCCCAGACCACCGCTTGATTGAGTGGACGCGCGAAGACGCGATCCGAGAGCGCGATCTCACCCACGATCTCCCCTTTCAAATTCCTCACCGGCACAATCGGCATGCTTCGCTCCTCCTCACACTTGCGCCTTGCGGATGATCACATACCCGCCGTTAGGCCCGGGCACGCTCCCTTTCACCACCAACAGATGCCTCTCCGGATCAACGCGCATAACGCGCAGATTCCGCACCGTATGCCGCCGCATTCCCATGTGCCCCGCCATGCGAGAACCCGGCCACACGCGCGACGGATAGCTGGAGGCTCCGATCGACCCCGGCGCCCGATGGAACATCGACCCGTGCGAGGCCGGTCCACCGGCGAACCGATGTCGCTTGACGAAGCCAGCGAATCCTTTCCCTTTCGTCGTCCCCGTGACGTGCACCAACTCGCCCTCGCGAAAGAGGCTCACCAGCACCGTCTCCCCCACCTGCGGGTCCTCGCCCCCCGGCGCTAAGCGCACCTCGCGCAAGATGCGCGTCGGTGGCACCCCCGCGCGCGCGAAATGTCCCCGCATGGGCTTATTCACCCGCTTGGGCGGTCGCTCCTCGACCAACCCAAGCTGCACAGCCTCATACCCATCCTTCGCCGCTGTCTTCCGCTGCACGACGACGCAGGGTCCGGCCTTGAGAACCGTCACCGGAACGGCCGTCCCATCCGGTTCGTAGATCTGCGTCATTCCAACCTTCTTCCCAATGAGCCCGGTGATCATGACCGCTCCCTTCCGAAAGCTTTGATCTCCACATCCACGCCCGCCGGCAACTCCAACCGCATCAGTGCATCAATGGTTTGTGGCGTCGGGTTCAGGATGTCGATCAACCGCTTGTGCGTGCGGATCTCGAATTGCTCGCGCGATTTCTTATCCACGTGCGGAGAGCGCAGGACTGTGTACCGACTCTTGTCCGTCGGCAGCGGGATCGGACCGGCCACGCGCGCACCCGTGCGCCGAGCCGTCTGCACGATCTCGGCCGCCGATTGATCGAGCACGCGATGATCGTACGCCTTCAGCCGAATGCGAATCTTCTCATTCAGCATAGTCCCTCAGGATCACTCCAGGATTTCGGTGATGGTGCCGGCGCCGACGGTTCGGCCGCCTTCTCGGATGGCGAAGCGCAAGCCCCGCTCCAGAGCAATTGGGGTGATCAGCTCCACCTCCAAATTCACATTATCCCCC
>Ga0209289_100015_pt1 | contig 131246 bp, 121 predicted proteins | sample GXS110809BmetaG_FD_184121 | JGI IMG/M metagenome (GOLD analysis project Ga0209289, IMG submission 184121) | Hot spring microbial communities from Gongxiaoshe hot spring, China to study Microbial Dark Matter (Phase II) - GXS 110809B (SPAdes)... ... | reverse complement strand
TGGGCCATGGCTTCCTCCAACCGTCCAACCCTCTCCTCCATGCGCGCCTGGGCCGCTGTGAGTTGGGCCACGGCTTCCTCCAACCGTCCGACCCTTTCCTCCATGCGCGCCTGAACTTCGACTAGTCGCGTCACAGCTTCTTCTAATCGTGAGGTTCGTTCTTCCAATCGCCCGACGCGTTCTTCCGTGCGTGCTTGGGCTTCCGTGAGATGAACGATAGCTTCCTCCAATCGCCCGAGGCGCTCCTCCGTTCGCGCTTGGGCTTCGGTCAATTGCGCGACCGCTCTTTGCAAGTCTCTCAGGGCGACGGCCATCTCTTGAACGATGCCGTAAAGAGCGCGCAGCTCTTCTCGAAGGGCGATCTCCGCCTGCCGTTCCGCTATTCGCTCGAAGACTTCCATCAGGGCATCAGCCACCGATTTCTCAAACGTTCGCTCGAGCTGAGCGCGAATCTCTCTTCGTTCTTCAGGCGTCAATCCGTTCGGCATGTCCCCCTCCTTAACGAAGGAACTATTCTACCACGAAGGGGAGGGGAGAAGCAGTCTCCTGCGTGGATTGTAGCGCGCGATTGGGCGTGCATGTTGGATGGCTTGATGAGGGGGATTTTGACGGATGGCGAGGGGAGTGTTATAGTAATCAACCTTTGATCCAGTGCTTGACCCAAAAGGGCTGCGGAGAGGGAGGCGAACATGCGCATCTGCGTCATCGGGACAGGATATGTCGGGTTAGTCACGGCCGCTTGTCTGAGTCACATCGGGCATCTCGTCGTGGGCGTGGATGTGAATCGGCGCAAAATCGCGCGGTTACGGGAAGGTCTCTCGCCCATTTACGAACCCGGTTTGGAACGCCTCTTGCGCGTTCAAATGGCTGCAGGAAGGCTCGCGTTCTCGGAGGACGTGGAATCGGCAATCGTAGAGGCCGATGCGGTTTTGATCGCTGTGGGCACCCCACCGCGTGTGGATGGGCATGTGGATCTTCGCCACATTGAGGCTGTCCTGCAAACGCTCAAACGCGCGTTCGAGCGAGTGGCCGAACGCACGATGCGCCTCGTCGTGAGTAAATCTACGGTCCCCGTCGGGACAGCCCGATGGATGGCCGAGTGGTTTCGGACCTCCTCTCTCGGGAGCCAGGTGCTCGTCGTGAGCAACCCGGAATTCTTGCGCGAGGGGAATGCGGTGCACGATTGCTTGTACCCGGATCGGATCATTGTCGGCGCGGAGGATGCGAGAGCTGTCCCCTTAGTGCACCAGCTCTATCGTCCAATCCTAGAGCAAACGTTCCCGACGCCGGACTATATCCCCCCTCGTCCTGATGGACTGCGGCATGTGCCGCTGCTGTGGATGGACTGGGACAGCGCCGAGATGGCCAAGTACGCCTCGAATGCATTTCTCGCCCTGAAGATCAGTTTCGCCAATGAGATCGCCAACATCTGCGAGCGCGTCGGCGCCGATGTGCTGCGAGTCATGGAGGCCGTGGGATTGGATCATCGCATTGGCCCGCACTACCTGCGGGCGGGGATCGGATGGGGGGGGAGCTGCTTGGGGAAGGATCTCCTGGCCTTGATTCGATTAGCCGAACATATCGGGTATGATCCGGCCTTACTTCGTGCGGCTTACGCGACGAACGTCGCTCAGCGTCGCATTGTGATCGAGAAACTCCGCGCCGCCCTCGGATCCCTGGAGGGACGTACGATCGGGTTGTTAGGCTTGGCCTTCAAGCCAAACACGGACGATATCCGTGATGCTCCGAGCATGGCGATTGCACGGGCGTTGCAAGATGCGGGCGCGCGGGTGAAAGTCTATGATCCTGTCGCCATGGAGAACGCGAAGGCGGAGCATCCCGATCTCGCGCTCTCCTACGCGGTCGATCCGATAGACCTCGCTCGCGAGTGCGATGCGCTCGTCCTCGTCACCGAATGGGAGGAATTTCGCCACCTTGATCTCGCCGCGCTTCGGCGCGTCATGCGGGGCGATCTTCTGCTGGACGGGCGCAATCTCTTTGATCCCGAGCACGCGCGTCGGGCGGGATTCACGTATATGGGGATCGGGCGTGCCGTCTCCGCCTCTCGCGCGCATGGCGCAGGATGAGGGGAGGGAACCGTCCTATGAGGAAGAGGGGGTTCACCATCGCTCTCGTCATATGGGCTGCGGCGTCGTCTGTCTCGGCGCAAGGGCGATTGGAGCGCGTGCTCGCCGGGCGTGGGCGCGTCGTGGATCTGACGCATCGCTTGAGTCCGACGATCCCCTACTGGCCGGGCGAGCAATATCGGCCTTTTGAGTTCCGCACCATCGCGACACTTGAGCGCGACGGCGTCTTCTCCGGTGCCTTCGCCATGCCCGAGCACATGGGGACGCACGTGGATGCGCCTAATCACTTCGTCGCCGGTCAGGTGTCGGTGGATCGACTGCGCCCGGAACAATTGATCGCTCCGGCCGTCGTCATTGACGTACGGGAGAAGGTCGCGCGCGATCCCGATTATCAGCTCGCGGTCGAAGACCTCCGGCGATGGGAGCGACGCTATGGTCGAATCCCGCGTGGGGCTATCGTCTTCATGCGCACGGGTTGGGAGGCACGATGGGAGAATCCGGAAGCATACCGGAATCGAGATGCTCAAGGGGTGATGCATTTCCCTGGGTTCTCGCCAGAAGCGGCGGAGTTTCTCGTCCGCGAGCGGCAGATTCACGGTATTGGCATTGACACGCTCAGCGTCGACTTCGGCCCCTCGAAGGACTTTCCTGTGCATCGTATCATGCATGGGGCCGGAAAGTATCATTTGGAGAACGTCGCGGGATTGGGGCTGCTGCCTCCACGTGGGGCGATCGTCATCGTGGGTGTACTTCCGATCGAGGGGGGATCGGGCGGACCGGCGCGCATCTTCGCGCTCTTGCCCTGATTATGTTCTGGCCGGTGGTGGCACTAGCGGCCGCGCAAAGCTGGGGATCCCTGTTGGCCGGGATTCGATACTGGAACTACGTGCGTGAGCGCTTGCGCGTGAATCCACCGCCTTATCATCCTCCAGCTGCCGTGATCGTGCCCTGCCGTGGCGTGGACCCCGAGCTTCACGAGAACATACGTGCGCTTCGGCAGCAGGAGTATCCCGAATACGAAGTGATCTTCGTCCTCGAATCGCGTTCCGATCCGGCTTACGCTGTCATCCGAGAGGTCGTTGAGCGGGAGCCCGGGGCTCCGGTGACGGTTCTGGAAGCCGGACGGGCAAGCGACTGTGGCCAGAAGGTGCACAATCTGCTCATCGCTCTGGAGCATCTGGAAGCCCGCCCGAGCGAGACGAGGCCCGAAGTCTATGCCTTCACCGACAGCGATGCGCTGCGCGATCGCCACTGGCTGCGACATTTGGTCGCGCCGCTGCGTGTGCTCGACGTGGGGGCGACGACCGGATACCGATGGTACATTCCAACGGGCGGCCTAGCCTCGCTCTTGCGCTCGCTCTGGAACGCGCCGATCGCGACGGCTCTCGGTCCCCACCCCCACAATTTCGCTTGGGGCGGTTCGATGGCGCTACGACGTGAGACGGCCGATCGAATCCGCTTGCGCGAATATTGGCGGGGGAGCGTCTCGGATGATTATCGGCTGACGGAAGCTATTCGGCGCGCTGGGGGATCGGTGGTGTTCGTTCCCCAATGCTTACTCCCATCATTGGGCGAATGTTCGCTGCGCGAGGTGTTGGAATTCACCACGCGTCAGATCGTCATCACGCGCCGATACGCTCTCCATCTCTGGGTGTTGCTCACGCTGAGCACGAGCCTTTTCCTTGTGGCCTTCTTCTGGTCGGGCGCTCGCGCCATCGCTCAATTCGTTTCGAGAGGGGAGGCGACCGAACCCACCCTTGCTTTCCTCTCCGTCTACATCCCTGGCGTTCTGAAAGCGATGGTGCGCACGCATGCCGTCGAGCGCCTCCTCACCGCGTATCGCGAACAATTGCGTCCGTATCGCATGGCGTATTGGTTCCTCTATCCGTTGGCGAGCGTGCTCTTCTTCTACAACTGCATGGTCGCGGCGTTCTCGCGTCGCATCTCGTGGCGGGGCATCCGCTATGAATTGCGCGCACCGAATCGCACCATCGTCCTCCCGTGATGGCATGGCGATCCTCGAGCTGAAGGAGTAGGTTGGAGGGAGGCGAATTTTGTGCTATGTTTTTCGCCGAGCTTGAAGGCGACGGCGTCGAGGGAAGTGCGAATGAAGAAACGCGCGAGACATCTGTGGTGGATCCTTCTCCTCTTCACCGCGCTTCCGTGGGTCTGGCCGCAAGAGGAGACAACCCTCCCCGGACTGCCGCGCTTCGCACAAGTCGCCGAAGGCTTCTACCGTTCGGGGCAGCCGAATGCTGTGGGATTTCAGTATCTCGCTCGACTCGGGGTGAAAACGGTGATCGATCTGCGCGGACCAGGCGAACGCGCTGAGCGCGAGCGAGCGCTCGTCGAGTCGCTCGGCATGCGATATGTGAACATCCCCTTGAGCGGATGGCGGCGCCCTCAGGATGAGGCCGTGCTCCGTATCCTGGCGCTGCTTGCCGATCCGGCCGCTCGTCCCGTCCTCGTTCATTGTCGTCGCGGGGCCGATCGCACGGGCGTCATCGTCGCGCTCTATCGTATCCTCTATGAAGGCTGGGATCCCGAACGCGCCTATCGCGAGATGCGTGCCTTCGGCTTCCGATGGTATCTGCGAGGGATGAAGCGGTATGTGTGGGAGGCTCCCGAGCGCTTGAGAACCTCGGTGCCTGTGACCGTGCGAGCTGGGCATCCATGACTCTCGGTCTCACCATGACGGCGATCTTCCCGCACGCGCCGATCTTGATCGGCGCTCTGAGTGGAGAGTTGGCGCGTGGAGCTGCTCCCTTGGTGCGTGCGATCGAGCATCTCTCGTGCGCGATCGCGCATGTGAATCCGGAGACGATCGTCCTCGCGACACCTCATGCCCCCGTCGCATTCGATGCCTTCGGCATCCACGTGGGGGATGTCTTGCGAGGGTCGTTCGCTCATCACGGGCTTCCGATGCTCGTCCTTCAGTTCGAGAACGATCTGGCGCTCGTGGATGAGATCATCGGCGAAGCCCTTGATCACCGGATGCGAATTTTCGAGATCCCGGAAGGCACGCCGCTCGATCATGGAGCACTCGTGCCTCTTCATTTCCTTCACGAAGCGGGATGGCGAGGCCGCGTCGTCGTCTTGGGCAGCTCGTATCTCCCGGATCGAGACCATATCCGCTATGGACGATGCATCGAGCGTGCGGCGCGCGCGCTCGGACGTTGTGCCGTTTTCATCGCCAGCGCGAATTTGAGTCATCGCTTAAGCGAAGCCGCCCCCTATGGGTATCATCCTCGCGCCGCTGATTTCGATCGCGAGATCGTCTCGTCCTTGGAGCAAGGAGATTTCGCCCGGCTCTCTCGGATTGCGCCCGAGCTGCGCGACCTCGCTGTCGAATGCGGCCATCGCCCGATCCTGATCGCGGTGGGCGCGGCTGAGGAAACCCCGGTGCGCCACCGCGTCCTCTCCTATGCGCACCCCTTCGGCATCGGCTATGTGGTCGCCGTTCTCGCTGATCGAAGTTCTGAGGAAGCCGTGTCATCGAGTTGATCCCCAAGCGGGAGCTGAAAAAAATGAGACGACGACATCTGCCTATCGTCCTGCTTTTGGGCATCGGGCTTATGATGCTCGGTCCGGCACCATGGGGAAGACCGCGCGTGCCGATTCCCGAAGAGCCGACGGTCGAGCTGGCCTATCTCTCGGTGAACGATCACGAAGACGTCGTGTACACGACTCCTGAGGGCATTTTCCTGAAGAGCGGTCCGCGCCCGCTTCGGCTCGTGGCGACTGGCGAGGAAGCACCGATGACGCGCGGTAGTCGCTTCCGAACGTTCGGCCCCGTCCGGATCAATCGGCGAGGGACGGTGGTCTTCCATGCCTCCCTGGAGGGAGGGGAAACTTCAAGCGGTCTCTTCATTGTCCGAGCCCACGAGCGCGTCCGTCCTCTTGTGCTCGCCGGGCAACTGGCACCGCAGACGCGCGGACGCTTCGCCGCCTTTGAACGGCTGGAGCTCACGGATCGCATCCGCGTGTTCGGCATCCTCCCGATCCCGGAGACGGAAGTCGTCCTCTTCCGAGCGGTCGTCGAGGAAGGCGAGGGGACGCGCCGTGGCCTCTTCTTCGCACTTGTCGCAGGAGGGGACGTTGGCGCTCTCGTTCTCCAAGGGCAACCCATCGGCGTGCGCCGAGGGCGATACCGCGCGTTCGGGGATTTCTCCACGCTCTCGATTGACGCTTTTCCCTTGGGAGCTGTGCGTATTGCCTTCATCGCGGAGGTAGAGGGGGACGAATCCCCGGAGGGGATCTTCCTGATGACGCTTTTCCCGCAGCTCAGCGAATTCGCCCGATCCATTGTCCTCTCTGGAGAAGACGCTCCCGGAGGACCCGGCCTCGGACGTTTCGACCGATTTCGCTTCGTCTCCTTAAATCGAAACGAGTTGGTCTTCGTCGCGACCCTGACCGGTGAGCGCGCCAAGGAGGGCATTTTCGAAGCGGTCACCGTCGGCCCTCTCGTTTTCTTTCAGTCGAAAGTCCTTCAGGGGGGCAATGTCCCTTTTGGCCCCGGGCGATTCGAGCGCTTCGGCGAGTTGAGTAGCAACAATGGCGAGCAGCTCGTCTTTCGGGCGACGGTCACCGGAAGGGATACGCCCGGAGGCCTTTATCTTGTCAGCTTGGGACCGTTGACCGTCACCACCACGGTCGCCGAGATCGGAGATCCAGCCCCTCAACGAGATGGACGCATCGCACAGATCGGCGAGTTCGTCCTGCTTGAAAATGGCAAGACATACTTTCAAGCTTCGCTCGCCGGTGGGGATGTGCAAGAGGCCATCTATATCGGCTCAGCTCGCCGTATCTTCCCGACGGGAATTCAGCGCTGAAAGCTCCTGATCATCCGGCGAACGGCATCTCGATCGCGCTCCTCTACAGGAGCGCACCGTGAGTCGCTCACGGAGCCCATTCGTTCGAAGGCTTGCTCTTCAGCAGCAGGTGGATCTGCAGGACGAGCCAGCGAATCTCACGAGCGAGGCGCTCTCTCTCCGTGGGATCCTTCACGCGGGAGAATTCTCGCCGCAGCTCACTCAGCTCACGATGCAGCGAGAGCTCGATGGGAGACAGGCCAGCGTTCTTCAAGACCTTATTCGCCAATCGCCGCTCGGGCGGCTCCAGGGGATTGAAAGAGAGATCCACAGGCTGTCCCTTGAGCGAGAGGTTGTCAAAAACTCCCTGTTCGATCGCCTCCGCGATCTTCCTCTCGGCGATAAGGTGAAGGACATCTACGATCTCCATCCCAAGTCCTGCTACCAGCCGACGATCTCTCCTACCTTCACCTCCCCGAGGCGTTCGATCCGAAGCGGCTTCAGAGGCGCCACCGGGTGACTCCCCATGAGCCGTTTTCTCAGCGGTGATTCGCGCACGATCTGAGAAGAGACGATCTTCCCGAAGGCGAACGTCGCCCGGATGTTGGCGTTCATGAAGACAGGCAAACCCGTGAAGGGCTCATCTCGACGTGGGCGCCCCCACGTTTGGCCGTTATCAACTGAGAGGTAGGTGCGGAGAAATTGAGCCGGATTCCGGTCAAGAGCCAGCGCGATCCCCGTCTGCTCGATCGGATCCGAGGGGAATTGGAACCCAACGTAAACGACACCGGACTCGATGGTCACCGGTGGATCAATGGGCAGATCGATGACTTCGCCGATGCTCTCGATCGTCCGAGGGATCGGGAGCATCTTATCGAACAAAACGCGAGCTTGGTCAAGGGGAGGTGGCGTCGCGTCTGGCCGGTCGCTCTCTCCAGCGAGCACGAGCACGCGGATGGACTTGCCGCTTGGGTCAGGGAGATCGCGGAAGCTGAAGAACGGATGGCTCACCGCGACGAGGCGCGCCGGATAGCGGCTGGGGCGGAATCGGTTGAGGAGAATCGCTCCGGAAGGCCCTCCGAAAAATTGGATCGAGAAAAACCCATCGTCAACCTGATGGGATTCTAGCTCTATGGAGGGCGCCTGCTCCGTTCCGGTCGCGGCCAGGTTTTCAATCGTCACCGTGTATTCGGCTGCCGGGCCACTGAAGTGCTGGATGCCGATCACGAGCTTCCGCGCAAAGCCATCATTGGGCAATGGTTCTCCATCGCTCGTCCGCACGCCCTTCGGTTGCAGATAGAGGACGACCGCTTGCTGCGGCTGGTCGCGACGTGGCCAAGATTCCGGACGCTGATCCGTAGCCATCTGGATATCGCTCATGACCTTGAATCCATCAATGAAAAACGTTTCATCGTCTATCAACGCACCAACCCAGAAATCGAGATCGGTCTCTTGTTGCGCTTGTTGGGTTGACGTCGCCGCTCTCCAATCAGCGGTGATCCGCAGAGGGATCGGTCCATCTCCCAAAGCGGTATCTCCGAGGGCATCCGGATCAGCGACGATCCAATCTTGGATCTCACCCACCTCATAATCGAATTGGCTGAAGAACGTCTCCAGCTCCTCGCTGCGACTTCCCTTATCCCCGCGCGCGATCCGACCTCGGAAAGTGACCTTCTCGCCCGGACGCGGGAAAGGGAGGGTCTGAGCTGTCAATGGGGTATCATTCGGCTCCTCTTCTTCGATGACGACCTCTTCCTGGGCCTGAGGCCGTGCAAGAGGGAAAACGGAACCCCCTGTCCACGGCCTCGTCGGAGGCATCAAGCCAAGGATCAACAGAGCGGGAATAAGGGAACGAGCAAGGACCATGAAATTCTTCCTCATCAAATCACCTCCTGCATTGGTCTCTCATCCGACACAACCCCATATGTATCATCGCACCTGGGCATCGTCAAGGATGCTGAAGAAGAGTCCCGATGCTCACCCCTCATCCTGCTACCGCTGTAGATTCGATCGCGCGAAACATCTCCTCGTCCGTCGCGAACTTGAACCATTCGAGCCCACGCCGCTCGGCCTCGCGCCGTTCGGCGTCTTCCAGACGTTGGACCTCGGCGTATTCGACGAAGCGCACCCCCCGCGCGCGCAAGTGCTCGCGGAAGGCCTCAAGACGCTCGGCGAGATCTTCCACCGGTTCGACCACAAGGCGCTCCACGTAGTGAAGTAGGGCTTCGGCGCCTCGCTCGCCATCTTGTTTGGCCTTTCCGACCAAACCGTCGGACGCCTTCCGCGACCATCCGGCGACGAAGAGGCCCTCGAGGACTTCTCCCCTCTCGGGATCGTATACCTGATAAGCCTCATCGCCCGGGTAGTGCGGATCCGGGTGGGGATTAGTCACGTATTCCGTTCCTCGAACGGGTAAGCCGAAATCCTCATCCACCTTGTCGCCGACCGCGAAGATGACGGTATCACATGGGATGTCCCAGTACGTCCCCAGACCTTTGGCGACGATGGAATGGTCACGGCGTACCAGCTCCGTGTCTTCGACGCGCAAGGCACTCGGACGGCCTTCGGGACCGAGGACGATCTCCTTCGGCGCGCAGAGGAATCGGAAGCGAAAGCGCGTGGGGCTTGGGCCCTCTTCCGGTGGAGTATTCACGTGCTTGGTCAGCTCGCGATACAGCTCCTCGACGTCCTCGCCGATCGCTTCCAGGCGTATTCGAATGCGCTCTAACTCCCGGCGCAGGTCGTCCACATCGAGGTTGGCCGCGATGGCTTTGAACTCTTTATCCGTGTACGCGCGTTGGCCAGGCCCGCGACGGGCGACGGCGATGACTTCTTCCACCTTACGGGCATGGATGAGATAGTGTGCGATGTCCACCATCACGTTGCCGATGCCGATGATGGCGACGCGTTGGCCGATGAGGAAGGTGCGCTGACTGAAGGGCGGGAGGTTATTGTAGTGATAGACGAGGTCCTTCGCGTGATAGACGCCCGGAGCGTGCTCGCCGGGGATGCCGAGGAACTTCGTCCCTTGAGCGCCCGTAGTGATCAGCACGGCCGATGGGCGCAATAGCGCGCGCACTTCATCCAGGGTGACGTCGCCGTTTCTCCCCACGCGGATGTGACCGAAGTAGTGGACGTGCGGATGAGCGAGGATGCGCCGAAAGTGCTTCCGGATCCCTTCCTTCATCCGATGCTTCGTGAAATAGATCCCGTATTCGGCGAGTCCTCCCGGCTTGATGTCCCGATTCACAAGGACGATGTGATGGCCGGCTTCCGCAAGTTTCCCCGCAGCGTAGATCCCCGCTGGGCCGGCGCCGATGATGACGATCAGGTGAGAAGCCCTCGGTGCTGCCATCCGTTTTCCCTCCTGTGGAGATCCTCAACTCAAAGCTGTGAGGGGCAATCGGAGGAAAGCGGCCCTCATTGTCGCGTTCCTCTGTGCATATGTGCTGCAACGTGTCGCTGCCCAAGGCGCAAATTCTAGGGGGGAAGGGCGTGGACGTCAACTCTCTTCAAGGGGATGGAATCGCGCGATAGAACTCGATCCCATCGCGTTGTTCGCGAATGACCATCCCTTCGGAGAGAGCGAGGTCGAGATGCGCGATCGTCTCCGAGAGGGCGAGGAATCGTTGATCGGTACGCGCCTCGGGGAAGAGGCGCAGGGAGAGTTCCCACGGCGTCAACGTCTGCGCGCCCAGGGCCGCGCGAATGGCCCTTTGCCGCTCTTGCACGTGACGGCGAATCTCATGCCGGTATGCCTCGAAGTCCTGGACTTCCTCGCCGTGGCCAGTGAAGACCGACACCGGCGCTAGCTCTCGCAGCCGATCCAAGCTCGCGAGAAAACGGCGAAGGGAAGGGAAGCGGCGGCATGCGTCCTGGGGGTCTGGATTCAGCACGGGATTCGGGGTAATTCGCTTCAGGACCGTGTCTCCAGCGATGAGGAGGCGTCGGCCCTCGGAAAAGAGGCCGATGTGGCCGGGCGTATGTCCCGGCGTGTGCACGACGCGCCAGGACTCACGCTCGAACGTGAGTTCATCTCCGTCCTCAAGCAGTGCGATCTCCGGGACCGGAGCGATCAATTCGCGGAGCCTCCGGCGAAGGGCTTCGAATTGGGTGATGATCTCTTCCGGCACGCCTAATTCTGCCAGCAGGTGGCGATACGCCGTGTAGTCGAAAGCGGGACTCAAGCGCTCGGCCTCCCAGGGGTGAACGTAGACGGTCGCGCCAGAGAGCGCTCGCAAACGCGCTGCTTGGCCCGCGTGATCTTCATGCGAGTGGGTGAGGACGATTCGGCGAATCCGCTCCAGCGAGATGCCGCAGGCTCTCATTTGTTCGCGTAGGGCGGCAAAGGCTTCATCGGTCTGCGGGCCAGTATCCACAAGCGTGATCGGGTCTTCCACAAGCAGCGTGACGTTGATCGGGCCGACGGGGAACGGAGTCGGGATGCGCAGTTGATGGATCTTCATCCTCTCTCCCCCACTGAAAGTTTCCCCTCATTCATACGTGAGGGCTAGAAGCTCAATCGGGTGCATGACGCGAATGGAGAGGCCGGCTTGCCGTACGCCACGGCGAAGATGCAGGAGACACCCGGCGTTGCCCGTGAGCAACACGTCGGCACCCGTTCGGCGGAGGTGTTCGATCTTGCGATGGAGCAGCCAATCGGCGAGTTCCGGATGGTGCAGATTGTAGATCCCGGCGCTCCCGCAACACATCTCCGACTCGACCAGGGGGACGAAGGTGATGCCGGGGAGGCGACGGATTAGCTCAAGCGGCGCCGCCGTGACGCGCTGCGCATGATGCAGATGACACGGCGCATCATACGTGACCGTGAGCTTCACCGGGCGCGGTCCAGGCCGCAACCCGATCGCGATGAGATATTCCGAGATGTCGCGCACGCGCGCGGCGAAGGCCCGAGCGCGTGCGGCATATTCGGGATCGTCGGCCAGCAGCTCGCCGTATTCCTTGAGCATGGCGCCGCAGCCGGCGACGTTGACGACGATGGCTTCCGCCGCCGAGCGCTCGAAGACGCGGATGTTCCTTCGCGCGAGGGCGCGCGCCGTCTCGATCTCTCCAGCGTGAGCGTGCAGGGCGCCACAACAGACTTGATCCGGTGGGTCCTCGACCTCACAGCCGTGTGCGACCAGGACATCTTTCGTCGCGCGATTCGTCAGCTCGAAGAATTCGCGGGCGACGCATCCCGCGAAGAAGGCGACGCGCCGCTTTTGGTCCCGCGTGGAGGCGAATGAGGGAGCTCGGCGCTCGCGCGGGAGCGAGAAGATCGGGTCCACTTCGGGCGAGGTCGCCAAGAGCAGTTCGAGAGCGAGCTTCAGGCGGGTCGGGAGAAGTCTCCCTTCTGCCAATCTTCGGGCGAAGGCGCGACGTCGCAGCCATCGGGCTGGAGCGAAAAACCACCGCAGACGCGTCGGCGACGTGAAGACGTGGTTCAGAAGGAACCGCACGCTTAGGTGTTCGAGCGTCCGCCGTTGGCGCGCGAGATCAGCGCGTATGGCTTCGAGCACCCGCCCGTAGCGTACGCCCGAAGGACACACCGTCTCACAAGCGCGGCAACCCAGGCAGAGGTCAATGTGGCGCGCGAGCGCTTCGGAGGTCAGCGGCAGACGCCCTTCAGCGGCCGCTCGCATGAGATAAAGGCGCCCGCGCGGCGAATCGTTCTCATCGCCGAGCCGCAGATACGTCGGACAAGCGCTCACGCAGAGCCCGCAATGGATGCACGCGAGCAGCTTCTCCGCTTCTCGTTCGAGCGCATGCGCGATCGCCATCTTTCCCTTCATAAACCCGCGACGAAGCGACCGGGGCTCAAAATCCGCTTCGGATCGAACGCGTGCTTGAGCGCCCGCATGAGCGGAAGGCTCGTTCCCACATCGCCCCATACATCCACGTACCGCTTGATCTCCGGCGGCGCGTGTTCGACGATCACTCGTCCCCGATGCGCTGCCCACATCATTCGGAGGTGGAGGATCGCTTGCGCGCACGAAGAGAGGATGTGCTCCTCTCCGATCGCCAGCCCCCCTCCGATGTGGACGATGCCCGTTCCGGGCTGCGCGAGAATATGGAGCCGAGCAAGCTTCTCGCCCAACGCTCGCTCGCTCGCCCATAAGGCTTCGACCGTGCGCGCGGGAAGCACGCTGAGCCGAAGCCGAAGGTCGGTCGGGAGGAGTCGGTGGAGTCGGCCGAGCTTCTCCCAAATCGAGCGACTTGCTTCGTCCTTGAGCTCGACGAGCTCTACCGCGAGCGAATGCGCGAGCGCTTTCGCGCGCTCCACTTGGTAGACGACGGCCGGGGCCGTTTCGAGAAATCGCACAAGAAGCGCTTTCCGCGGATGATCCGGGAGAAGGACGGACATCGCTTCCTCATTGGCGAACACCAGGGCCGCTGGCAGAAGCTCCGACTGGAGGATCTGGCGTGCGCCCGCCTCAAGTCGCTCCCACCCAGAGTCGAAGAAGAGGATCGTCGCTTCGGCCTCCGGGGAGGGGCGGAGTTTGAAATTCACGCGCACGAGGACGCCAAGCGTCCCAAAGCTTCCGACGAAGAGTTTGTTGAGATCGTAGCCGGTGACGTTCTTGACAACGCGTCCGCCCGCGCGAATACGCGTTCCATCCGCTTGCACGACCTCTAGGCCGATGACCGAGTCGCGCGGTCGTCCATAGCCGTGGCGTAACGGACCGAAGTCGTCAGCTGCGGCAATTCCCCCCAAGGTCGCGCGATCCGCGTCGGGGGGATCAAAAGGCAGCCATTGCCGATGCGGAAGAGCGGCTCGATTGAACGCCTCCAGCGCACATCCGGCTTCGACGCTCGCAGTGAGATCGGCCGGTTCGTACTCCAAGATGCGATTCATGCGGCGCGTCGAGAGAAGGATATCCACGCGTTCCGGGAGATTCCCGAACGAAAGGCGACGACCTGATCCCATTGGGACGACGGCCAGCTCCCGCGCATGCGCCAAGCGCAGGAGAGCCGCGACTTCCTCGCTCGTCTCCGGGAAGACGACGAACGCGGGACGCCGATCATCAATCACATAGGTCTCCGGGACCGGGCGAAGGACGTTCGCCTCTCCCACGATGGAGACCAGCTCTCGTTCTACCCCGTCCGCGTTTTGAGGCGTCATCCTCAGCCGTCAAAAGGCGCGACAGCGCCGTACGGGGAGGACCTTGCCGGGATTGCAGAGCCCTTCCGGATCAAACACGGCGCGCACTCGCGCCATCGCTTCCAGATCGTCGTCGGTGAAGACGAGGGGCATATAGGCGATCTTGTCCAACCCAACGCCATGCTCCCCGGTGAGCGTGCCGCCAACGCGCACACAGAGTTCCATGATCTCGCGGCAGGCCTCTTTCACGCGCTGCACTTCGTCCGGATTCCTCCCGTCGAAGCAGATGTTCGGATGCAGGTTGCCATCGCCCGCATGGAAGACGTTCGCCATGCGGAGGCCATATCGCGCGGCGATGCGATAGACCTCGGGCAAGACTTCCGGGAGCTTGCTGCGCGGGATCACGGCATCCTGCACCATGAGGTCGGGGCGGATTCGACCGAGCGCCCCGAAAGCGCCCTTGCGGCCGGCCCACAGGCGCGCGCGCTCGACCTCATCGCGCGCGACCAAGACGCAACGCGCGCCATTGGCTCGGCAGAGCTCGAAGACGCGGGCCGCGTCATACTCGACGCTCGCCGCCAGTCCGTCCAACTCGATGAGCACCACGGCCGCGGCATCCGTGGGCAGACCCGCGGCATAAACGGAGGCTTCGACGGCTTCGATCGTGGCGCGATCCATCATCTCCATGGCCGAGGGCAAAATCCCGGCGGCGATGATCGCCGAGACGGCGCGACTGGCGTCCTCAACGCTCAGGAAGTCGGCGAGCAAGGTCTTCACCGCTTGAGGTTGTCGCGTGAGACGAACGGTGATCTTCGTCGCGATCCCGAACGTTCCTTCGGAGCCGATGAAGAGACCAAGCAGATCGTACCCCACGGCGTCGGTCCCATGACCGCCGAGTGTCACCATCTCGCCGTTGGGCAAGACGACCTCAAGGCCCGCGATGTGATGGACGGTCAGGCCATACTTCAAGCAGTGCGGGCCGCCGGCGTTCTCCGCGACGTTGCCGCCCAGCGTGCAGGCCATTTGGCTGGAGGGATCCGGCGCGTAAAAGTATCCGGCATCGGCCACCGCGCGCGTGAGCATCAGATTGATCACCCCCGGCTCCACGACGGCGAGCCGGTTCTCGTAATCGATCTCCAGGATGCGGTTCATCCGAGCGAGTTCGAGGATCACTCCATCCTGGACGGCGACGGCACCTCCGCTTAATCCCGTGCCCGCTCCGCGCGCGAGGAAGGGAATGCGATGCCGACAGAGGACTTTGACAATGCCGACGACTTCTTCCGCAGATTCCGGGAAGACGACAGCCGCCGGGGGATGCTTGTGAATGCTCAGCCCATCGCACTCGTACACGAGGAGTCGTTCGGGATCAGTGATGATGTCCTCGCTCCCGACGATCTCCTTCAGTTCGGCGATCCATGAGGTCATGCGAAGAATTCCCCTCGCTCATCTCCAACGGGAGATGTCGCTTCCCAATGCGAAACGTTTAGCATAGCGCAGGAAGCGGGGACTCGCCAAGTGGCAGCATCAGCCCGTTCACGCGGGCGTCCCACCCATGAGGAGATAGAGGACAGCCATGCGCACGGCGACGCCGTTGGCGACCTGGTCGAGGATGAGCGAATGCGGGCCATCGGCGACATCGGAGGCGATCTCGATCCCGCGATTCATCGGACCCGGATGCAGGATGATCGCGTCCTCTTTCGCCCATCGCAGTCGGTCGCGCGTGAGGCCGAACCGAAAGGCGTATTCCTTGAGGGAGGGGAAGAAGCATTCCTTCTGCCGTTCCAGTTGTAGGCGCAGCGCCATGACGACATCGGCGCCCTCGAGCGCTTCTTCGATCTTCGGCGTGACGTAAAGGCCGTCGGGGACCAACTCCTCGTAATGCGGGGGCAGGAGCGTCTGCGGACCGCTCACCCACACGCTCGCCCCAAGCTTCGTCAGCAAGTAGATATTCGAGCGAGCGACGCGACTGTGCAAGAGGTCGCCGATAATGGCGACCTTCAGTCCAGCGATCCGCCCCTTTCGCTCGCGGATCGTAAAAGCATCCAGCAGAGCTTGCGTGGGATGCTCGTGCGCCCCATCGCCCGCGTTGATGACCGGAATGGGAAGATGGCGCGCGAGCTGATGCGGGACGCCGGCCATCGAGTGGCGCACGACGAGGGCATCAATGGCCATCGCTTCCAGCGTCCGCACCGTATCGAGCAGCGTCTCTCCCTTCATCAGGCTGCTCGTCGTCGTGGCGATGCTGACCGTATCCGCCGAAAGGCGTTTGGCCGCCAGCTCGAAGCTCGTGCGCGTGCGCGTCGAGGGCTCGAAGAAGAGATTCACGACCGTCTTCCCGCGCAACGTGGGGACCTTTTTGACCTCGCGCTCAGAGACTTCCTTGAACGCCTCAGCCGTGTCCAAGATCAAGAGGATCTCCTCGGGGTCGAGCTCGCGAATGCCAAGGAGATCTTTCCGTTTGAGGCGCGCGCGGGGATGAGGGGAAGATGGTTCGCGCTCCGTCTCGCGCCGCGTTTCTGTAGGCTCACGCGTCATCGGTCGTCTCCCGTTTCAGCAGCAAGACTCGATCCTCTCCGTCCACTTCGCGGAGCATGACTTTGACGATCTCATCCCGCTCGGTCGGGATCGCGCGCCCCACGAAATCCGCTTGAATCGGCAGCTCGCGGTGGCCACGATCCACGAGCACGGCCAGCCGCACGCGATCCGGTCGCCCGTAGTCCATGAGATGATCGAGCGCGGCGCGGATCGTTCGCCCCGTGTAGAGCACATCGTCCACGAGTACGATGACGCGGCCCGTGATATCACGCGGCAGCTCACTCGTCTTCACCACGGGATGAGGCGCGATGCGACTCAAATCATCCCGATAGAAGGTGATGTCCAGGATGCCAACCGGCAGATCGCGCGCATATCGTTGCCGCAAGATCTCCGCCAGACGGCGGGCAAGCGGCACGCCCCGCGTGCGAATGCCAACGAGCATCAGCTTGTCAGTCGCAGGCTCGGATGCGGCGATCTCGGCAGCCAGCCGTTCGAGCGTTCGCTCGATCTCCTCTGCCGTCATCAACAGCGCTTTCTCTGACGCGCTCATCGGGCCAGCTCCACAGGGAAGGGCACGGTCGGCTCTCGGCTCACGGTCGCGCCTGTCGCCATCTCGACCAGCTCGACGCGAATCTCTCCGAGCCTTTCCTCAGCCGTGATCATCAACGGCACGCGTCGTTCATCGAGGGAGAGCCAGAGGCGCAGGCGCGGCATCTCAACCGCTTTCCCCCCCACCGCTTCCACGCGCAACGCGATCTCCATCGCTTCGAAGCGTCCGAGGCGCGTCTCGAGCAAGGTGCGCGAGCCAACGTCCGCGCGAACGAGGAGACGCCTTCTCTCGCTCAACAGGGAGAACCGGTGACGGCCCCCCGGCCGAAGCGAGAGCGTGCGCAGATGGTAGAGGAAAGCGACGATATCCCGCGTCTCCGGGGAGATCGCGATCGTTCGCCCTGTGCTCAAGTGCGCGACCCCGCGCCGATGGTCGAGCGTGATCGTGAGGTCCGTGCGGCGATCGCCTTCCCGTCGCGAGTGTTCCACCCGATAGGGGAGTCCAGTCTTCGGGTCTACGTAGGAGACCCATTGCTCATCGAGGGCTTTCACCAACGTCCGCACAGGGCCAACCGTGGCAGCGCGTAGTTCCAAATGCACGCCCGAACGGTCGAAGAAGCGCCCCCGCGCTTTCACCATCAGCGTCATCTCTCCGGCGACCACATGCGACGCCCACGAGATCGTGTATGTCAAGCGCTCGCCGATGGGGAAGGGAAGGCCGCTCGAAGGAGCATACCCGGGCGTCGCGAACACCACCGCGAACAGGAAGGCGCCCATCGCGAGGGCCAGACCATTCGCCCTCCTTGGCGTGCGCGGTCTCATGCGCTCACTCCACCTTGGTCGCGACCGTCATCGTCGAGGTCGACGGGAGCGATCTTCCGTTCGAGATCGCTCGTCCACGCGCTTGCGCGCCGAACGATCCTGCTCCATGAGGAGCGCCTTGCGGCTCAGTCGGATGCGCCCCATGCCGTCGTTGGCGATGCACTTGACCTTGATGATGTCCCCCTCCTTGAGCACTTCGCGAATATCCCGCACGCGGTGCGGAGCGACCTCCGAGATGTGCAGGAGCGCTTCCGTTCCCGGGACGATCTCGACGAAGGCGCCGAATTCGGTCAGACGGGAGACGCGGCCGACGTAGGTCTTGCCGACTTCGATCTCCATCGTGAGATCGCGAATGAGCTGCATGGCCTGATCGGCCGCCTCCTTGTTCGTCGAAGCGATGTGCACGCGCCCATCGTCGAGAATGTCGATCTTGCACCCGGTCTTGTCCACGATGCTGCGGATGACCTTCCCTCCAGGCCCGATCACATCGCGCACCTTCTCAGGCGGGATCTGCATGGTGAAGATGCGCGGGGCATAGGGGCTGATGTCCGGCCGCGGCTGCGCGATCGTTTGTTCCATCTTGTCCAGGATCACCATGCGCGCTTCCTTCGCTTGCTCCAGCGCCTGGGAGAGGATCTCGGCATCCACGCCCTTGATCTTGATGTCCATTTGCAAGGCCGTGATCCCCTCGCGCGTGCCAGCGACCTTGAAGTCCATGTCCCCGTAGTGGTCCTCAGCCCCCGCGATGTCGGTCAGAATCGCGTACTTATCGTCCTCCATGACCAGGCCCATGGCGATTCCGGCCACGTGCGCTTTGATCGGCACGCCGGCATCCATGAGGGAGAGGCTTCCACCGCAGACGGTCGCCATCGAGGAGGATCCATTCGATTCAGTGATCTCCGAAACGACGCGAATGATATAGGGCCAGGCATCCTCCGACGGCAGGACCGGTTCCAACGCCCGATGGGCCAGCGCCCCATGCCCGATCTCACGTCGGCTCGGTGCCCCCAGGCGCGCCACTTCGCCCACGCAGAACGGTGGGAAGTTGTAGTTGAGCATGAAGCGCCGCTCGATCTCCCCGAACTCCAGGCTGTCCAGATACTGGATGTCCTCTCGAGTGCCGAGCGTTGTCGTCACCAGCGCTTGCGTCTCCCCACGCGTGAAGAGCGCGCTGCCATGCGTGCGCGGCAGCAGTCCCACCTCGCATTCGATCGGGCGAATCTCCGTGAACCGACGTCCATCGGGGCGACGCCGATGGATGAGAATATCCTCACGGAAGAAGCGTTCACGGAGGAGCTCGAAGGCGCGCGCCGTCATCTCGCGCTGGTCCTCAGGGGTCGCCTCCAGGATCCGCTGCCGAAGTTGTGTGAGCGCTTCCTGGCTCTCCCGCTTCGTCTTATTGGTGACGTCAAGCGCCTGACGCAGCTCCGTTCCCCAGGTCGCTTCTACCGCGCGCACGATCTCCTCATCGAGCACTGGCGGGGCGACCTCGCGCTTACGGATGCCTAACTTCTCGCCAAGTGCCTTCTGCCAGGCGCACAGCTTCTTGATCTCCGAGTGAGCGAAGACGAGCGCCTCAACGATCACCTCCTCCGGCACTTCCTTGGCGCCGCACTCGACCATCACGATCGCGTCTTCTGTCCCGGCGACGACGAGGTTCAACCGCGACTGTCGCGTCTGCTCATAGGTGGGGTTCAGAATGTAATGGTTGTCAATCAAGCCGACGCGGACGCCTCCGACCGGCTCGAAGAAGGGGATGTCCGAGAAGTAGAGTGCGGCCGAAGCGCCCGTGATCCCCAAGATATCGGGATCATAGTCCGTATCGGCGGAGACAACCAGCGCGATGATTTGCGTCTCGCAGCGGTAGCCTTCGGGGAAGAGCGGTCGCAAGGGCCGATCAATCAAGCGGCTTGTGAGGACCTCCTTCTCCGTCGGTCGTCCCTCGCGGCGATAGTAGTTACCCGGGATGCGCCCGGCCGCATAGTTGTTCTCGCGATAGTCCACCGTGAGGGGGAGGAAGTCAACCCCCTCGCGCGGCTCCTTCTCGGCCACCGCCGTCACCAGCACGATCGTGTCGCCAAGCCGAATGAGCACCGCTCCATCGGCCTGTCGGGCGATTCGTCCTGTCTCCAGAGTGATTCGCTTTCCGCCAATTTCAATGGAATCCCTCAGAACCATCGTCCTCATCCTCGTTTGCTGCCTATCAGGTGAACAGATATCGGGTCAGCTCCCGACCGCTCTCCTGAAGAGCGCGTGGAGCTCACCACTCGCCAAATGGGTGTCGGGAAAGCCACGCCGATCCTCGAGGCGAAGGAATGACCAACGGGTGCTCCCAGCGATCCGAAGGATCGCATGATCTCCCGGCCTGGATCGCGTCCCGCGTCCGCCTCTTGTTGAGCGTGGCCGTATGGTCGTCGCGTCAAGTCACTTTCTCAACCCGAGCCGGTCAATGAGCTGGTAATAGCGCCGACTGTCGGTCCGCTTCAAATACTCCAGGAGTCGGCGGCGCTTGCTCACCAGCTTCAATAGCCCCCGGCGCGAGTGATAGTCTTTCTTATGCGTCTTGAAATGCTCCGTCAGTTGCGCGATCCGATACGTCAGGATCGCCACTTGCACTTCTGGCGATCCCGTGTCGTTCTCGTGCACGCGGAACTTCTCGATCAGCTCGCGTTTGATCTCCTTCGTCAGAGCCACAAGCGATATGTGCCTCCCTCGCACTCAAGTTTTTCTTCCTCTTCAAGTTAGAAGAGATTAGCACAGAACCGGCGGGAAGTAAAGCGGCTGCGCGCTCGAAAACGTTGGACTCCCCCGCTTGCGCCCGCGGGCCACGCGTGGTAAGGTCTATCGCTCCTTCGCTTGAGCGATGAAGCGGCTTGTGTGCATCGGCGTCGGACTTCTGCTCTTGGGTTCGTGCGCGCATCCGGCCGCATACTTCGGAAAGATCGAGCCACCGGAGGGAGCCGTCCTCCGCGTGGGGAATGGCGCCGATCCGGCGTCGCTCGATCCGCATCGAGCACCTGGCAGCGTCGAGGAGCAGATCGTGATCAACCTCTTCGAGGGCTTGACCGAGTATGATCCGGTGACCTTGGATCCGATCCCCGCCGTCGCCGAGGCGTGGGAAGTGAACGAGCACGCCACGCGCTTCCGCTTCCGTCTGCGCCGCACGGCGCGCTGGAGCAATGGGCGTCCGGTAACGGCGTGGGATTTCGTCTACTCCTGGCGCCGCGCTTTGGCTCCGGAGACGGCATCGCCGAACGCCTACTTGCTGTATTACATCAAAAACGCCGAGGCCTATAATACGGGGAAAGTGAAGGTGCGCGATCGGCGAACGGGGCGATTTCTCACCGACGTCTTCGGACGTGAGTTGATGCTCACTCCGGATGAGCTCCGCCGGATTCGGCGCGAAGACGTGCCTTCTGAAGCCCGGCATCTTCAAGAGTTGCGTCGCCGTTTGAACGACCACCCTTGGGAAGCGGTGACACTGAGCGCGGAGGATGTCGGCGTGCGCGCGCTCGATGACGCCACGCTCGAGGTGGAGATGGAGGCGCCGACGGCCTTCTTCCTCAAGCTCACGACCCTCGGAGTCTATCGGCCGGTCCCGCGCGAGGCGATCGAGCGCTATGGCCGCGCGTGGACGCGCCCAGAACATATCGTGAGCAATGGCCCTTTTCGGCTCGTGGAGTTCACGCCGGGACGGCGCGTCGTCCTAGAGAAGAATCCGCTCTACTGGGATGCCGCGCGCGTGCGACTGCAGCGCGCGATCTTCTATCCGTATGACGAGGCGACGACCGTGTTGAACCTCTACAAAGCGGGCGAACTGGACGTATTGGTGAGCGGATTGTTACCGCCATATGCGCTTCGACGGCTGCAGCAGAAGCGCGATTACGTCTCCGGCCCATATCTACTCAGCTATTTCCTGTTGGTGAATGTGCGCCGTCCCCCGTTGAGCGATCGGCGCGTGCGGTGGGCCTTGGCGCTCTCCATTGATCGGGAACGCCTCTGTCGGCGATTGCTGGCGGCAGGGCAGCAGCCGTCGGGCGCCTTCACCCCTTCGGATTTTCAAGGCAAGTATCCGCGGCCGTCGAAGGTCGGTTATGACCCGGAGCGCGCGCGACAGCTTTTGGCGGCCGCCGGATACCCCGAGGGGCGCGGCCTTCGCCTCCGATTCCTCTACAATACGGGCGCGCTTCATGCGCAGATCGCCGAGGCCATTCAGGCCGATTGGCGGCGCACCTTTCCCCTCATTCGTGTCGAGCTGATTAACCAGGAGTGGCAAGTCTACCTGAACACTGTGCGGCTCGGGGATTTCGATATCGCGCGGCGAAGCTTCTCGGCCGATTTCAGCGATCCGACGAGCTTCCTCGATTCCATGCTCTCGACGAGCCCGAACAATCCGACCGGTTGGGCCAACCCCGAATACGATCGGTTCATCCAGCAGGCGAATGCGACCTCCGACGATCACCGGCGTATGGCTCTCCTGGCTCGGGCCGAGGAGGTGTTGCTTGACGACCTGCCGATCATTCCGATCTACAGCTCGGTCACCAACTTCCTCCGCAAGCCCTATGTTCGCGGATGGCACGCCAACGTCCTCGACCGGCATCCGCTGAAATTCGTCGCCGTGGAGCGTGAGGGAACCCCACCCGGCTTCTCTGGGCGATAGTGCTATGAGGGGGTATATCCTCAGACGCATCCTCTTGGCCATTCCGCTTCTCTGGCTCATTCTCACGCTCACGTTCTTCGTGGTGCGATGGGCGCCCGGGAAGCCGTTCCGTCGGGAGCGCGCCGTACCGGCGGAGATTGAGGCGCATCTGGATCGTCACTATGGCTTGGACAAGCCGTGGTACGTCCAGTATGCGAACTACATGCGCGGGCTCGTGCGGTTGGACTTCGGGCCTTCTTACCGCTATCCCGATGCGACGGTGGGCGAGATCGTGCGCCAGGGTCTTCGCGCTTCGGTGCCCATTGGGCTGGCAGCGTATGCGCTGGCCCTCGGCCTCGGCTTGCCCTTGGGTGTTCTGGCAGCTCTCCACCCACACTCTGCCTGGGTACGCGCCGTGATGGGGCTGGCCGTCTTGGGGGTAGTGACGCCAAATTTCGTGCTCGGACCGCTTCTGGTCCTCCTCTTCAGCTTGACGCTCTACTGGTTCCCGCCGGCGGGATGGGGTGAGGCCCGACATCTGGTGCTGCCTGTCCTGACGCTCTCGGCCGCTTACGTCGCCTACATCGCGCGCTTGACCCAAAGTGGCGTGCAACAGGCGCTCGCCCAAGACTACATCCGAACAGCTCACGCTAAGGGCGTCCATCCCCGCGCGATCCTCCTGCGGCATGCGCTGCGTCCGGCGCTTCTCTCCGTCCTCTCGTTCACCGGTCCATCGCTCGCATTCCTTCTGGCCGGGACCGTCGTCATCGAGAAGATCTTCGCGATTCCCGGATTGGGGCACTTCTTCGTCCAAGCCGCGCTCAATCGCGATTACACGTTGATCTTGGGGATCGTCTCGTTCACTGCGATCGCGCTCATCGTCCTCAATTTGCTTGTGGACATCGCGATCGCTCTCTTGGATCCGCGCGTCGCTCTGGGGAGAGAAGGATGAGCAGGAATCGCACGCGGTCAGAAGGCGTGTGGAAGAAATTTTCGATGGCGCGCATGTGGGGACCTCTCCGGGAGCGCCCTTCGGCACTCTTGGCCGCGGGGTTCCTCGGCGTTGTGGGGATCGCCGTTGTGATCGGTCCGATGTGGCTCGCGTACGGTTACGATCAGACGGATCTGGAGCTTGGGCTCTCGCCTCCGAGTTTGACGAACAGGCATTATCTGGGAACCGACATCTTGGGGCGCGACCTGCTGGCCCGCCTCCTCTATGGCGGGCGCCTCTCTCTGCTGGTGGCGCTCGTCGCGACGGCGATCTCGACGGTGATTGGGGTGACCTATGGTGCCATCTCCGGATATTTTGGCGGGCGCGTGGACGAGGTGATGATGCGCGTGGTGGATGTGTTGTTCTCGCTCCCGTATCTCTTCCTCGTGCTTGTGTTGATGGCATTGTTCGCTGAGCCGGAGATCGTGGAGCCGATGATCCGTTTCCTTCGGCTCCGTCCCGATGGGGCGGTAGCCGAATGGCTTCGAGGGCCAGGCGTGCGCCTGGTATTGCTCTTCGCCGCTTTAGGGGCAGTCTCATGGCTGACGTTGGCGCGCATCGTGCGCGGGCAAATCTTGGTGCTCAAGAACGAACCCTTCGTCGAAGCCGCGCGCGCGGCCGGGGCCGGAACGTGGACGATCCTCTTTCGCCATCTCCTCCCAAACGCGAGCGGGCCGATCATCGCTTACACGGTGCTCACTATTCCCTCCGTCATGCTCCAGGAGGCATTCATCAGCTTCCTCGGTCTGGGCATTCAGGCGCCGCAGGCGAGCTGGGGGGCGCTCGTCCACGAGGGCATGCAGGCGATGAGCGTTGCGCCGTGGCTGCTCATCTTCCCAGCTGGAATCATGGTGCTCACCTTCGTCTGTTTCTACATCGTCGGCGAGACATTGCGCGAAGTCCACGAGAAACGTCCCTGAAGGCATCGCCGCCTCGAAACGGCGCATCTCCTTTGCACGAGGACGCGGCTATGTACGAACGGTCAACGAGCCGATAGAATTGAAGGGTGAGGTGATGCGATGAGGATAATGCGAGGTCAAGTGATGAGGAAGTTCGTCCTTCTCTTATTGCTCCTCTGGAGCTCTCTCCCTGTCGCGCGCGGGGCGCAATCGCCCGCTCCGGCCCAACAGACTGTGGATGGCATCCCCGTCGAGGAGCTCATCCGGAAGTTCGCCGCCAACGAGAGCCGGTTGCGTCAGGAGTTCAAGAATTTCGTCTTCCGGCAGGATATCACCATTCAGACGCTCGGCCCGCGCGACCTGGTGACCGGGGAATTCCGGCGCGTCTCCGAGATCATCGTGAACGATCGGGGCGAGCGCGAGGAACGCATCCTCTATTTCCCCGTCCCCACGCTCCGCGAGATCGTCATCACGCAGTACGATTTCGCCGATTTCGCCGGGATTCAGCCGTTCGCCCTCGGCCTGGAGGACTTGCCCAAGTATGTCGTCACCTACGTCGGGCGCGAGCGCATTGATGAGATCGACACCTATGTCTTCGACGTGCGCCCCCGGCGCCCTCCCGATCCGAAGAAGATGCACGAGCGCTATTTCCAAGGGCGCATCTGGGTGGACACGGTGGACTTGATGATCGTGAAGGTGCAGGGCAAGGGCTTGCCCGAGGATCGGCAGAACAAGTTCCCGCGTTTTGAGACGTACCGAGAGAACATCGAGGACAAGCTCTGGTTCCCGACCTACACGTATGCGGACGACGTCTTGGACTTCCCAGGACGATCCGTTCGCGTCCGCATGGTGATTCGCTATACGAACTATCGGCGGTTCAGCGGCAAGATCGAGATCGGCGACATCGAGCCCGAACCCGAGGGGAAGTCGGAGAGGCCGACGGGCAAACCGCCAGAGAGAAAGCCCGAGAGGCCGTAGGCCGGCACGGCGGCTGATGTCGCTTCAGGAAGGGGAACGATGCGACACGTCATCGTGGGCACGGCCGGACATATCGATCATGGGAAGACGGCCTTGGTGAAAGCTCTGACGGGAATCGATACGGACCGGCTGAAGGAGGAGAAGGAGCGAGGGATCACGATCGACATCGGCTTCGCCTTTTTGGCTCTTGGAGAGACGCGCTTGGGCTTCGTGGATGTTCCTGGACATGAACGGTTCATCAAGAACATGCTCGCTGGTGCCCACGGGATCGATCTCGTGCTACTTGTCGTAGCGGCCGATGAATCGGTGAAGCCTCAAACGCGCGAGCATTTCGACATCTGTCGGCTCCTGCGCGTGAAATCGGGATTGATCGCGATCACTAAGGTGGATCTGGTGGACGAAGAGATGCTCGAGGTGGTCGAAGCGGAAGTGCGCGATCTCGTGGTCGGGTCGTTCTTGGAGGGAGCGCCGATCGTACGCGTCAGCGCGCGCACTGGGGAGGGGATCGAGGAGTTGAAAGCGGCACTCGCCCAGATCGCGGCGACGGTGGCGGAGAAGCGGCGCGATGCCGTCCCGCGCCTGCCCATTGATCGCGTCTTCACCGTGCGAGGATTTGGGACGGTCGTGACGGGGACGCTGATCGCCGGGCAGTTCGCCGTCGGGGACGAAGTGGATGTGCTCCCTGCACAGCGCCGGGCGACGATCCGTGGCCTTCAGGTCCATGGTCAGCCCGTTTCGGTGGCCGTCGCCGGGGAGCGGACGGCAATGAATCTGCAAGGCGTTGCTGTCGAAGACCTCGAGCGCGGTCAGGTCGTCGTGTCGAGCCGACGGTTCGTCCCCACCTCTCGGATAGATGCGCGCTTGGAGCTGCTCGGAACGGCACCCCACGCGGTGCAGACGCGCACGCGCCTTCGCCTTCATATCGGGACGGCCGAGATCTTGGCGCGCGTCGTGCTGCTCGATCGAACGGAATTACATCCGGGGGAATCCGGCCTCGTGCAGTTTCGCTTGGAATCGCCGACGTTCGTCCTACCGGGCGATCGCTTCATCGTCCGACGCTATTCGCCACCGCTGACCATTGGCGGAGGAGAGGTCATCGACGCTTTACCGGAGAAGCACCGCGCCTTTCGTCCAGGGGCGGAGGATCGGGAGGCGATCGTCGCCGCGCTCCTTCGGATCGAAACGGCGGACGCGCAAGAACGGCTTGCGCTCTGGGTGGAGAGGGCTGGAAAACGCGGGATGAGTTATCCGGAACTCGCTGCTCGCACGGACCTCTTGGAGCCGCAGCTTCACGACGCCCTGCGCGCGCACAGCGCGGTGGGACGACTCATTGACATCGCGAGCACTCCTCGCCACCTCCTCGCCCGTGCGGCGTATGAGGAGATGAAGGCGGCATTGCAACACGCGCTCGCAGCATTCCATCGCGAGCATCCGTTGGATCCGGGGATGCCGCACCGCGACGTGCGCGCCCTGCTTCTGCGCGAGATCCCGGAATTCGCCGCGGCGGAGCTTCTCGCTCGACTCTGTCAAGAACCGGAATTCCACGTCGAACGGGAGTGGGTGCGATTGGCGACGCATGTCGTCCGACTCTCGGATGAGGAGGCGGAGATTGAACGAAAGCTCCTGGAGGCCTTTCGAGCAGCGAAGTGGCAGCCCCCGACTTTGGAAGAGGTGATCCTTCGGCAACAGCTCGATCCTGAGAAGGCGCGAAAACTTTATCAATTCTTGCTCCACCGCGGGGTACTCGTGCGCGTGGGCGAGCATACGTTCGCGGCCGAAGCCCTGCGGGAATTGATCGAGCGCGTGCGCCAACAGAAGGCCATCAGCGCCACGCTCGACGTGGGGACGTTCAAAGCCCTCACGGGGGTCTCTCGAAAATACGCCATCCCACTCTTGGAATACCTCGATCGCCAGCACGTGACGCGCCGCGTGGGCAACGAGCGCATCATCTTGTGAGCGAGATCACCGCCGGAACCATCGGTCGCCGCGTTCGCGCAACGCGTCGAGCGTGGCTTGTAGCTCCGCATGCTTTTGTTGCAGGAGGGCATCATCGGCGTCCGCCGGGACCGTGATCGGCGGCCCCAGCAGGACGACCGCGCGCGTGAATGGTTTGGGGATCTGAAAGCGATCCCAACTCGGCAGCTCCCAGAAGGCCTCCGCGGAGATGTGAAAGGGGAGGATGGCGTGCCCCGTGAGCTTGGCGAGCATCACAGCGCCTTTCTTGGCCACATAGACCGGTCCGCGCGGCCCGTCTATCGTGAACGCGACATCGAGCCCGCGATGCAAGCAGGCCGCCATCACCAAAAGGGCACGGTGGCCGCCTCGCGTGGAAGACCCGCGCGCGGCTCCGTATCCGAATCGCTGGATGAAGCGGGCGATATATTCCCCATCGAAGCTTTGGCTCGTCATCACGACGATGCCGCGATGCCGCCAGAACCACGTCGCCAGGAAGATCCGATTGTGCCAGAACGCGTAGATGATCCGTTTCCCCGCGCGGCGGATCTCCTCATGGTACTGTTCATCCACGACCGTCCAGCGGATCGTGCGTCCGAACGCCGCGATCCACCAGTAGCCGAGCAGGCCGAGCGCCCGGATGCTCCACCGCTCCCAGAACGAATAGGATGAGAGGTCGGCGAACTCATACACGCGGCGGCGCAGTTGGGCCTCGTCCAGAGAACGTAGAGGGGGATTGAGAAGAAGGCGAGGACGCTCGCCACTCATCGGCCAATCTCTCTCGCCGAGAGGTTATCGGGACGCCGCCTCCTGAGCCTCCAGGTCCCGGATACGCTCTTCGATCCCTTGCAGCTCTCGCTCCAACTTCTCCTTGAGCCGCTTCAGATATTCGATTTTCTCCCGGCGCGTGTAGAACCGACGGCCGAAGAGCCACAGGTCCTCGATGTCCCTCCAGTCAACGTAAAAGCCGAATCCGAAGGGGAAGACTCCCCACGCGCATCCTCTCATCTCGTTCCCCTCCTCTCATCGGTGCCCGATAGCAATTATACTACACCTGCGGCGCGCGCGGCGCAATCTCGACAAAGGAGTGCCCGTGTTGCCCTCTCGTGCCTGGCAGAGAGCGGTGTCGACGTCGGCCTCGCGGTAGTCGGCTCTGCGCGTAAAAAAGACTATTCCTTGAGCTGCTCCAGCGCCTTGATGAGCGCGGGGACGATCTCGAAGAGATCGCCGACGATCCCATAGTCGGCGATATCGAAGATCGGCGCTTCCGGGTCCTTGTTGATGGCGACGATGGTGCGAGAGCCCTTCATCCCAACGACATGTTGGATCGCGCCGGAGATGCCGATGGCGAGATAGAGCTTGGGGGAGACGGTCTGGCCAGAGCTGCCGATCTGGCGCTCCATGGGCAGCCATCCGCTGTCACACACGGGACGAGAGGCGCCGATCTCCGCGCCGAGGACATCAGCGAGCTTCCGAATCAGGGCGAGATTCTCTTCGCTCTTGATCCCACGTCCGACGGCGACGATGCGTTCGGCCGAGCTGAGGTCCACGGCCTGCTTCGCTTCGCGGAAGCGCTCTAGCGGGCGCGTCCGAATCGGCACTTGGCTGAGGTCCACCGAGAGCGAGCGAATGGGAGCCGGCGTCGCCGCCGCTTCCACTTCGTCGGCGCGGAAAGCACCGGCCTGGAACGTGACCAGATACGGTGGATCATCGGTGAATCGCACTTCAGCATGGATCTTCCCTTGGAAGATCGGTCGCGTGTAGATCACCGTTCCATTCTCGACGCGGTATCCGATACAGTCGCTCACGAGCGACTTGCCGATGGCCGCCGCCAGTTTCGGCGCGAAATCGCGCGCTTGATAGGTATGGCTCATGAGGACGAAATCCGGCGCTTCGTGACGGATCACCGGCACAAGCGCGGCCGTGTAGCCATCGGGCGTATATTCGGCCAGGCGTTCGTCTTCGATCACCAGGACGTCCCGCAGTTTCTTGGACGCCAACTCGCCGGCCAGTTGAGCGACCCCGTACCCGAGCAGGAGGACCGAGACCGTCCCGCCCACTTGAACGGCCAGGCGCTGTCCGGCCACGAGCGCTTCCCAGGTCCCTTTGTTGAGTTTTCCATCACGCTGTTCGGCAATGACGAAGATCGAAGAGCCCATCGCGTCCGCTCCTTGCGGTGGTTCACAAGACCTTGGCTTCGTAACGCAATTTCTCGATGAGCTTGGCGACGACTTCTTCCGGCGAGCCTTCGAGGAACTCCGTGCGCTTCGCCTTCGTGGGGAAGAAGACGCGCACCAGCTCCTGTTTGTTGCGCAGCGCATCGGCCGAGAGGCCGAGATCGGCGAGCGTCAGGCGACGAATCTCCTTCTTCTTCGCCCCCATGATGCCCTTGAGCGTGGCGTAGCGCGGCTGGTTGATCCCGGATTGGATCGTCAGCAACGCCGGCAACGGCAGCTCGATCCATTGAAACCATCCCCCCTCCAATTCCCGCTTCACCTTCACGCCTCCATCGAGCACTTCGATCTGCATGACGATCGTGGCGTGCGGCAACCCGAGCAGCTCCGCGAGGATGACGCCCGTTTGCGCATAGCCGTGGTCGTCCGATTGCAGCCCCGTGAGGATGAGATCGAACGATTCGCGACGCAACGCTTCGGCCAGCACGCGCGCCGTGTTAAACGCATCTAATCCCTCGAAGACCGGATCCAGGAGATGCAGCGCTCGATCCGCGCCCTTGGCCAACGCTTCGCGAATGGCTTGCTCCACGCGCGCCGGTCCGAGCGAACAGACGATGACTTCTCCCCCCAGCCGTTCTTTCAACCGCAAGGCCTCTTCGAGCGCGTAGACATCCGGTTCGTTGATCTCCCAACTCAGGTCCGTTTCCTTGATCCAAGTCCCGGCCTCATTGAGGCGCAGGGCGAGATCGCGTTTGGGGACTTGCTTCAGACATACGACGATTCGCATAGGTTCATTCCTCGTAGCGTTTGAAGAGAAGCGCCGCGTTGGTGCCGCCAAAGCCAAAGGAGTTCGAGAGGGCATACCGAATTTCGGCTCGGCGCGCGCGGTTCGGGACATAATCGAGGTCGCAGTCGGGATCGGGATTCTCGTAGTTGATCGTCGGCGGGAGGATCTGATGGTAAATGGCCAACACCGTGATGCCTGCTTCCAATCCTCCGGCAGCGCCGAGCAGATGTCCCGTCATGGATTTGGTCGAGCTGACGGCGAGCCGGTACGCGTGTTCGCCGAAGACGCACTTGATCGCGTAGGTCTCCAGCTTGTCGTTATAGTAGGTCGAGGTCCCGTGCGCGTTGATGTAATCCACGCAATCGGGCGTGATGCCGGCGTCCCGCAGCGCGTACTGCATGACGCGGATGGCGCCATTGGCATCCTCCGGAGGCTGCGTGATGTGATAGGCGTCGGCAGACATCCCGTAGCCGACGATCTCCGCATAGATTCGCGCTCCTCGCGCGCGCGCATGTTCGAGAGATTCCAAGACGAGGATCCCGGCGCCTTCGCCGATGACGAATCCATCGCGATCGCGGTCGAAGGGGCGGCTTGCGCGCTGCGGTTCCTCGTTGCGGGTCGAGAGGGCGCGCATGGCGGCGAAGCCGCCCACGCCCATCGGCGTGACGGCCGCCTCCGCACCGCCGCAGATCATCACGTCGGCATCCCCGCGCTCGATGATCTTGAACGCATCGCCGATGGCGTGCGCGCCGGCCGAGCAAGCCGTACACGTGGCGCTATTGGGCCCGCGCGCGCCGAATCGGATCGAGACCTGGCCGGCCGCCAAGTTCGCGATCGCCGCTGGGATGAAGAAGGGCGAGATCTTCCCCGGCCCGCCTTCCAGGAACTTCTGGTGTTCACGCTCGATCACCGAGAAGCCCCCGATCCCCGAGCCGATATATACGCCGACGCGCTCGGCATTCTCCGGTGTGATTCTCAGTCCTGCATCGTCCACGGCCTCTTGAGCGGCGGCGATGGCGAAATGAATGAATGGATCCATCTTCTTGACGTCCTTCTTCTCGATGTACTTCAGCGGGTCGAAGTTCTTCACCTCCGCCGCGAAGCGGACGGGAAAGCCCGAGGCGTCGAAGCGCGTGATGTAGTCCACGCCACTGCGCCCCTCGATCAGACCGCGCCACGTCTCTTCGGTCGTATTGCCCAGGCCGCAGACCAAACCGATTCCCGTCACTACGACTCGTCGCTTCACGTTCCCCTCCCGCCCTCTCCTCTTCCGCCCGCCGAAGCGCGAGCGGAAGAGGCGTCGTCATCCTTTCTTGTGTTTCTCGATGTACTCGATGGCATCGCGGACGCTGACGATCTTCTCCGCATCCTCGTCCGGGATCTCGATGCCGAACTCCTCCTCGAAGCGCATAACCAGTTCCACCGTATCGAGCGAGTCGGCCCCCAAGTCGTCCACAAAGCGCGCGTTCGGCGTGACTTCGGATTCATCCACGCCCAGTTCGTCCACGATGATCTGCTTCACCTTTTCCTCGATCGTTGGATCCGCCATACATCGTCCCTCCTTGTTCGAAGATTGAGGCGTAATTTTACGCTGCCCGTGACCGGGCGATCAACCGAGCGGCGTCACATGTAGAGCCCTCCATTGATGTTGAGGACATGTCCGGTGATATAGCCGGCCTCCTCGGAGGCCAGGAAGACGACACCGGCGGCCACATCCGCGCCGGTGCCCATCCGTTGAAGAGGGATGAGCGCGAGCATCTGTCGTCGCACCTCTTCGCTCAAGGCGCGCGTCATGTCCGTGTCAATGAACCCCGGAGCGACGGCATTGACCGTGATGTTGCGCGAAGCGACCTCGCGCGCGAGGGCTTTGGTGAACCCAATGATGCCCGCCTTGGATGCCGCATAGTTGGAAACGCCGACGTTTCCCATCTGCCCCATGACCGAGGTGATGTTGATGATCCGGCCATAGCGCGCTCGCAACATCGTCGGCAACACGGCCTGGCAGCACAGGAAGACGCTCGTCAGATTCGTTTGCAAGACGAGGTCCCAATCCTCGCGCTTCATGCGGAGCAGGAGCGCATCGCGCGTGATGCCCGCATTATTCACCAGAATGTCGATGCGCCCCCACTCCTCGAGTGCGCGCGCGACAGCTATTTTCACCTGTTCGGCCTCGGTCACATCGGTCGGCAGCGCCAGCGCACGCCGCCCCAGGCGGCGAATCTCTTCAGCGACGACCTCCAGTTTCTCGCGCGTTCGCGCCAGGAGCGCCACATCGGCACCGTGTTCGGCCAGCGCCAACGCACAGTCGCGGCCAATGCCCTGCGAAGCCCCCGTCACAATGGCGACGCGTCCATCCAAGCGAATCATGCCCGTAGCTCCTTGAGCGTTTCTTCCAGCGAATCAGGGTCCTCGACGGCGAGGGTTCGAGCCGAGCGATCGATCTGCCGGATGAGGCCCGAGAGCACGCGCCCGGGGCCGACCTCGATGAACGTCGTAACCCCTTCGGTCAACAGTCGTCGGACCGATTCTTCCCATCGCACCGGGCGCGAGACCTGGAGGCGCAACCCCTCGCGGGCGGCTTCTCCCGAGGTGACGATCGCCGCCTCTACGTTGTTCACGAGCGGAATCTTCAGGTCGGCGAACGCCACGCGGGCGAGGTCTTCGGCCAGTCGTTCTTCGGCCGGGCGCATCAAAGGGCAATGAAACGGCGCGCTCACCGGAAGGGGGACGGCGCGTCGCGCCCCACGCTGGCGCGCCAGCGCAACGGCCCGTTCGACGGCCTCCTTGTGTCCAGCGATCACGATCTGCTGCGGCGAATTGAAATTGGCCGGGGCGCAGACTTGCCCTTCAGCCGCCTCGCGGCAGATCTGTTCGACGATCTCCAGCGAGGCACCGAGGATCGCCGCCATCGCCCCCTGTCCGAGGGGGACGGCCTCTTGCATATACTGGCCGCGCCGCCGCACCAGACGGACGGCATCCTCGAAAGCAAGTGCGCCGGACGCCACCAGGGCTGTATATTCGCCCAAGCTGTGCCCGGCGACGAAATCGGGACGTACACCCGCTTGCTCCAGGACGCGATAGCACGCCACTGAGGTCGTTAGGATCGCCGGCTGCGTGTTCTCCGTCCGCCTCAACTCTTCCTCGTCGCCCTCAAAGCAGAGCTGACTGAGTGAGAACCCGAGTGCGGCATCGGCGCGCTCGAAAACCTCGCGCGCGAGAGCGTACGCTTCAGCCATGCGACGGCCCATCCCGCTATATTGCGAACCTTGGCCAGGGAAGACGCACGCGATCCGATTCATACCTCACCACCGGAGGACGGCCGCGCCGAAGGTGACGCCTGCGCCAAAGCTCGCCATCATGAGCAGATCGCCTGGCTTCACCCGGCCCGCGCGCACGCACTCGTCAAGCGCAATGGGAATGGAGGCCGAAGAGGTGTTCCCCACGCGGTGGATGTTCGAGTAGACCTTCTCCAGGGGCAGCCCCAATCGCTCAGCCACCGCCTCCGTGATGCGTTGATTCGCTTGATGCGGGATGAAGAGGTCAACGTCATTCGGCGACATGCGCAAATCGTCGAGCACCTGCCGCGAGATCTCCTCCATGCTGCGCACAGCGACTTTGAAAAGCTCATTCCCGCGCATCTTGATGTAGTGCAGGCGATTGGTCACGGTCTCGATGGAGGCGGGATAGCGCGTCCCTCCCCCGGGCGTATAGAGGTAGTCCACGTAATCGCCATCGCTTTGAATCCGCGCGGCCAGCAGCCCGCGTCCATCCTCCACCGGCTGGATGATGGCGGCTCCCGCCCCGTCCCCGAAGATGACGCACGTCGAGCGATCCGTGTAATCCACGTATCGCGTGAGCAACTCTGCGCCGATGAGCAAGATCGTGTGCGCGCGCCCAGCCTTGATCATCCCCTCGGCAAGCGTCAGACCGTAAATGAAACCCGAGCACGCAGCGGCCATGTCGAAGGCTGCCGCCCGCTTCGCTCCCAAGAGCGATTGAATAATGCACGCCGTCGCCGGCAAGGCCATGTCCGGACAGACCGTCGCGCAGATGATGACATCGAGGTCCTTGGCCTCTACGCCCGCCATTTCCATGGCCTGACGCGCCGCGCGCGTGGCCAGCGTCGAGGTGTATTCGTCAGGACGCGCCTTGCGCCTCTCTTTGATCCCCGTGCGCGTGGAGATCCACTCATCGGATGTGTCCACCATCTTCTCCAAATCAGCATTGGTGATGACCTCTTCCGGAAGCGCATGCCCGGTTCCCGTGATCCCGGCGTTCACCTTCTTCATGATCACCCCCCCTCGGATGAGCGTTTATCCCCGAGAGCAATCCCCCTTCGAGAAACCTCACGACGTAGCCTCGATGCGCTCGCCGTCGGCCTCTTGCACCCTCGCGATCTCTCGTTCGATGTGCTCAGGAGCGCGACGCTCGACCAACTCCTTCGCGATGCGAATGGCGTTTTTGATGGCCCGGCTGTCGGAGCGGCCGTGACAGATGAGGCACACCTGTCGGACGCCTAGAAGCGGCGCTCCCCCGGATTCGAAATAGTCGAAGCGCTGTCGAAAGCGCTCGAACGCCCGACGCGCGAGCCACGCTCCGAGCCGCGTCCGAAACGTGCGCTGCAGTTCCTGCCGCAGCCCTGCACGCAGCAGGTCGAAGACGCCCTCACTCGTCTTCAAAATGACGTTGCCCGTGAACCCATCGCAGACGATGACGTCCACATCCCCCGTGTAGATGTTCTGTCCCTCGACGTTTCCGACGAAGCGAAGGCCCGAGCGCTCCAGATGCTTATAGGCCTCGCGCGTCAGTTCGTTCCCCTTGGCTTCCTCTTCGCCAATAGAGACCAAACCGATTCGGGGCGAAGCGATGCCCAAGATCAGGCGCGCATAGATGTCTCCCATGATGGCGAACTGCACCAGATGCAGGGGACGGCATTCGGCGTTCGCCCCAACGTCAATCAGAACCGCCTTTCCTCCAGCGAACGTCGGCAGGACGGCAGCCAGCGCCGGGCGATCGATCGAGCCGAGCGTCTTCAAGATCATTTTCGCCACTGCCATGATCGCTCCCGTGTTGCCTGCGCTCACGAATGCTTGCGCATATCCTTCATGAACGAGCCGCAGGCCGACATGGATCGTCGAGTCGCGTTTCTTTCGGATGGCCTGGGCCACCGGTTCGTCGGGCGCGATCACCTCAGTGGCAGGCACGATCTCAATGCGCGCATCCGTACTCCGCCGCCGCACATGTTCGCGGAGCAGGGCTTCCGGCCCCACGAGCGCGATCGTCAGATCCAACTCCCGCACCGCGCGCACGGCCCCTTCCACCTCGGGCTCCGGCGCCCGATCGCTCCCCATGGCATCGAGCGCGATGCGCAGCATATCACTCTTTCACAGGGATGACCTCGCGCCCATTGTAATACCCGCAGCGAGGACACACGCGGTGCGGCAGCACCGGCTCTCGACACTGCGAGCACGTGGTGAGATTCGGGGGCGTCAGGGCATCGTGCGCTCGTCGTTTCCCCCGCCGTGATTTCGAGTGACGACGCTTCGGATTCGGCATCGTCGTATACCTCCTGACCGGAATTCCCGCTGCGCGCTCATCCTCAAATACCTTCCATCCGCCGCTTCAACTCCCAGAGGGCCGCCCAACGCGCGTCCGCCGGCGGCGACGCGCAGCGGCAGACTTCGCGATTCAAATCCGCTCCGCATTGTGGACACAGCCCACGACAATCCTCTCGGCAAAGGAGGCGGAACGGAAGCGCCAGACGAATCTGTTCCCGCACCAGAGCATCAATGTCAATCAGCTCATTCTGGTAGAAGCCAAAGCGGAGATCTCGTTCGGTCAGCTGAACCTCCTCTTCCGGCGTGAGGACCGCCACTGGGGCATAGAGGACATCAAAATCCGGAGTCACCGTGAGCCGAAACGCACTCAAGCACCGATCACAATGGACTTCGACTTCCGCCTCGACCCGCCCCTCAATGCGAATCTCCAAGCCGAGCCGCTGCAGCCGAAAGCGCACGCGCGGCGGGGCGCAGAGGACCATCTCCTCATCATCCAACTCCAATTCCCCGGCCGCATATTCGTGCTCGACGCGCAGCTCATCGCGTTCAAGCTGCGTCAAATCCACGTACATGGTCGAAAGCCCCGAATTATACTCGACCTCTTTCCCGTGTCAATGCACCGGCGTCCACTTGCGGGACCGCCTCTTGCTTGTGACCGCTCCGGCGACGGCCTTTAGGTTACCAGAAAAGTCGAGGAAGTTCAACTAGAGAGCGCGGGCACCTTGACCAATTCGCCAGCTCCTCCTATTATTTCCGCCCGATGCGCGTGCTGATCAAGTCGGGGACCATCGTGGATCCCTCCGAACGGTTAGAGATGAAAGGAGATCTCCTCGTCGAGGATGGGATCATCCGGGAGATCGCTCCGGAGATCTCAGTTCCTGAGGCCCAGGTCCTTGATGTGCGCGGGTGCATCGTTGCTCCGGGATTCATTGATCTTCACGTTCACTTGCGCGAGCCCGGCCGCGAGGACGTCGAGACCATCGAGACGGGTACGCACGCGGCTGCCGCCGGGGGGTTCACGGCCGTCTGCGCCATGCCCAACACGCAGCCGGTCAACGATAATCGGGCCGTGACGCGCTTCATCCTCGAGCGCGCTCGCGAGGTCGGCGCCGTGCGCGTCTATCCCATCGGCGCGATCACGCAAGGATTGAGCGGAGAGGCCCTGGCCGAGATCGGTGAAATGCGAGAAGCCGGTATCATCGCCATCAGCGACGATGGTCAACCCGTCATGAATGCTCAGATCATGCGCCGCGCCATGGAATATGCCCGGCAATTGGACATTCCCGTGATTGATCATTGTGAGGATAAATCTCTCTCGGCCGGAGGGGTCATGAACGAAGGCTTGTGGTCGCTACGCCTTGGGTTGAAGGGCATCCCAGCGGCAGCCGAGGAAGTACACGTGGCGCGAGATATCATCCTGGCCGAGCTGACCGGCGCTCACGTGCATCTGGCCCATGTGAGCACGGCCTTCTCAATCGAGTTGGTGCGCCAAGCGAAACGTCGCGGCGTGCGGGTCAGTTGCGAAGTCACGCCGCATCACTTCACCCTCACGGAAGAAGCGGTCCGCGACTACGATACTAACGCCAAGGTGAACCCCCCGCTGCGAACGGAACGGGACATCCGAGCGATCCATGAGGCCCTCGTTGACGGAACGATTGACGCCATCGCAACGGATCATGCCCCGCATCATCCCGATGAAAAGGCGCTCGAGTTCGAGCGCGCGCCCTTCGGCATCGTGGGTTTGGAGACGGCCGTCAGTCTCGCCCTGGATCGCCTCGTGCATCAAGGCCTCATCGGATGGATGCGCTTGGTCGAACTCTTCTCGACGAATCCCGCCCGCATCGCGAATCTCCCGGGAGGGACACTGAAACCGGGTGCCGTCGCCGACATCACTATCTTGGATCCGACGCGCCCGTTCATCGTCCGGTCCGAACAGTTTCGCTCGAAAGGTCGCAATACGCCCTTTGAGGGATGGCATCTCACCGGGGCCGTACGGGCGACCTTAGTCGCCGGTCGCGTGGTCTATCACGCGGATCGCCCATGAGCCGATCGCCCGCTCAGCGCCGCCGCTTCAAAAGCCGTCGGAGTCGCAGCCGCGCCTTGTGAAGCTGAGATTTCGTCGTCCCCACGGTGACCCCGAGCATCCGAGCGATCTCCTCGTGCCCATAGCCCTCAATATCATGCAGCACGAGGATCGTCCGATAACCGATGGGTAAGGCCATTAACGCGCGCTCTAACGCAATGCGGTCTACGATCCGAGACATCCCTTCATCCATTCGACGAGCCTCCAGCAGAGCCTTCACCTCGGTATCCCCCATCAGCTCGTAGTTCGGTCGTCGCCGCCGAAGATGCATCAAGACTAAGTTCGTCGTCAGCCGATGCAACCACGTCGTGAAGGCCGCATCTCCCCGAAAGCTTCCGATCTTTCGGTAGAGGTGGAGGAACACCTCCTGCGTCAAATCCTCCGCATCGGCGACATTGCCGACAAGTCGCAGGCACAACGAATACACCCGCCGGTGATACATCTGATAGAGTCGCTCGAACGCCTCCATCTTCCCTTGGGCTGAGGCCCGAGCTAACTCCAAATCCGAAATGACGTGAGCTGCCGCTGTCGCCATATCCCTTCGCCCTCCTGATGGGAAAGTGGGGACCCCGAATGGGGTCCCGTGAGGAGGTTTATGAAGAAGCTCGACGCTGTGTACGTCGGCGCGAAACGTCCCTACAGGAGGGACGCACTAGGGAGTCGGACATTGTCCGGATCCCAAGAGCGCGGCCAACGCCAGCAGAGCCAAAAGGAGCGTTGCTAAGTCGAGTTGTCCGAATTGGGTCCGCATAGCCTCTTCCTCCTTTGCTGTGAGATGTCACGAGCCCGTTGGGCCTCGTTATTGCGTCACCCCTGGGATTGGGCATGAGCCGCTTCCCAGAAGTTGCAAAGCAGCGAGCAACGCCAGAAGTAGCGTCGCCAGGTCAAGCTGTCCCTTCTCTCGTCTCATACTCCTCCCTCCTTCGTTTCATTTTTCAAACTTCACCACTAGTATAGCATAGTTTTCTAAAAAGTCAAGAGGTAAATTTAATCTGCTGGTAGTAAAGTAAAATTAACTACCATAAGCCAGAGAACCAAGGGATGAGAGGGGGCACATCTTGACAGTATGAGACGCAGATTATATAATTCCAAGTGAATCAAGTTTTGGCGATGTAAGAATCTTTGATGCAGGAGGTGGATATGGCTTTGAATATTCGTCCCTTACATGATCGCGTGGTTGTGAAGCGGTTGGAAGAGGAGGAGCAAGTCCGTGGAGGGATCATCATCCCGGACACGGCGAAGGAAAAGCCCCAGCAAGGGGAAGTCGTCGCCGTGGGGAACGGGAAGATTCTGGAGAACGGCACGAAAATCCCCCTTGACGTGAAGGTTGGGGATCGCGTGCTTTTTGGTAAATATGCGGGGACGGAAGTCCGGATTGATGATGAGGAGTACTTGATCATGCGCGAGGATGAGATCCTCGCGGTGATTGAAACGGCCTCGAAGGCCAAGTCGGCCAGCAAATGAAAAATTCTTGAGGAGGAGGTGAAAGGGGTATGGCAGCGAAGATGATCGTCACTGGCGAAGAGTCTCGACAGGCTATTCTTCGTGGGGTCAACAAATTGGCGGATGCCGTGAAGGTGACGCTTGGCCCGAAGGGTCGCAATGTCGTCCTGGAGAAGAAGTTCGGTTCCCCGGTCATCACCAAGGATGGGGTGACCGTGGCGAAGGAGATCGAGTTGGAGGACAAGTTGGAGAACATGGGCGCCCAGATGGTGCGGGAGGTCGCGTCGAAGACTTCGGATGTGGCGGGTGATGGGACGACGACGGCGACGCTGCTGGCTCAAGCGATCTTCCGCGAGGGGGTGAAGATGGTGGCGGCGGGAGCGAATCCCATGGCGCTCAAGCGAGGGATTGACAAGGCGGTCGAGCGGGTCGTGGAGGAGATCAAGCGGATGGCCAAGCCCGTCAAAGGAGATATGATCGCGCACGTCGGGACGATCTCGGCCAATGGCGATACGATGATCGGGAACTTGATTGCCGAGGCGATGAAGAAGGTCGGTAAGGATGGGGTCATCACGGTCGAGGAGTCCAAGACGATGCAGACGGAGCTGGAGGTCGTCGAGGGCATGCAGTTTGACCGGGGATATTTGTCGCCATACTTCGTGACGGATCCCGAGCGCATGGAGTGCGTGCTGGAGGACGCCTACATCCTCATCCATGAGAAGAAGATCAGCTCGATGAAGGACCTGCTCCCGCTTCTGGAGCAGATCGCCAAAAGCGGTAAGCCCTTGCTCATCATTGCCGAGGACGTTGAAGGCGAGGCGTTGGCGACGCTCGTGGTGAACAAGCTGCGCGGGACACTGCAGGTCTGCGCGGTGAAAGCGCCTGGGTTTGGGGATCGGCGTAAGGCCATGCTCCAGGACATTGCGATCTTGACCGGGGGCAAGGCGATCACCGAGGACCTCGGCATCAAGCTGGAGAACGTCCGCTTGGAAGATCTCGGTCGGGCTAAGAAGATCGTCGTGGACAAGGACAACACGACGATCGTCGAGGGAGCGGGTAAGCCCTCGGAGATCGAGGCGCGCGTCCGTCAAATTCGAGCTCAGATCGAGGAGACGACTTCGGATTACGATCGCGAGAAGCTGCAGGAACGACTGGCTAAGCTCGTCGGTGGGGTGGCTGTGATCAAGGTTGGCGCGGCGACCGAGACTGAGCTGAAGGAGAAGAAGGCGCGCGTCGAGGATGCCATGCACGCGACGAAGGCGGCCGTTGAAGAGGGGATCGTCCCCGGTGGTGGGGTGGCGTACATCCGCGCCCTGCGTGCCTTGGAGAACTTCAAGCTCGACGATCCGGATGAGAACGCGGGCGTGAACATCTTGCGCCGGGCGCTGGAGGAGCCGCTGCGGTGGATTGCGCAGAATGCCGGGTGGGAAGGCTCCATCGTCGTCGAGCGTGTGAAGTCGGCCAAGGATGAGAACTTCGGCTTCAACGCGCAGACGGAGCAGTTCGAGGACTTGGTGAAAGCTGGGGTCATTGATCCGGCGATGGTCTCCCGCATCGCGCTACAGAATGCGGCGTCTATTGCCGGGTTGCTCCTGACGACTGAGGCACTCGTCTCCGAGATCCCGGAGAAGAAGAAGGAGCGCACTCCGGCTCCGGCCGAGATGGAGTATTGAGCTGACGGGGGCGAGGCTCTCACGGTATGAGCCTCACCCCCGTTTTTTCATCACGGGGCCTGGCCTCTTTCAATCGGATGCGGGCATCCACGGCTTTGCTCGCTCCTGGGACCGGGGATGCCAGAAAGGGATTCACATCCAGCTCAGCGATCTCGGGGAAATCTCCAGCCAATTGCGAGAGGCGCATCAAGGCTTCCTCCAGCGTGGTGAAATCCACAGGAGGTTCGCCGCGCGTCCCCTTGAGGATAGGGAAGCTGCGGATTGAGCGGATCATCTCGCGGGCATCGCGATCGGTGATCGGCCAGATGCGGAAGACGACGTCGGCTAAGGGTTCCACGTAGATGCCGCCCAGGCCGAACATGATCAACGGACCGAACTGCGGGTCTTGGACGATGCCCAAGATGACTTCACGTCCGCCGCGAATCATTTCTTGGACGAGGACGCCCTGGAACACGCCGTTCAATCCGTGGCGTTCGACGCGCTCCATAAGCGTCTGGAAGCTGCGGATGAGTTCCTCATCCGTGCGCACGTCGACGATGACGCCGCCGATCTCCGATTTATGGGTGAGTGTGTGGGCAAGGACTTTCAGAACGACTGGGTACCCGATCTCCCGAGCAGCGGTCAGAGCATCTTTCAAGGTGCGCGCGAAGCCGAAGCGGCACACCGGCAAGCCATAGGCATCGAGGACCGTCAACGCCTCGGCGGAGTTCAACTCCGTTCGCCCCTCTTGGCGTACCGTCGCGAAGATGCGTTTGGCGATCTCGCGCTCGACGTCGAAGGTGCGAACCTGCCCCTCTTCCCGATCGCGGCGCTCGCGGTACGCGACCAAGGCTGAGAGCGCACGAGCGGCGGATTCCGGGAATTGGTAGATGGGGAAGGTGCGACTCGGGCGCTGGTGCATTTGGCGGAAGAAGTCCTCGGGCGCCATGAAGACGCCGAGCACGGGCTTCTCGTGGTGGCTCGTGACATCGGCGATAGCGTCCGCGATCTGGTGGGGGGTCACCATGATCGGAGGGACGAAGATCACGATGGCCGCGTCCACATTCTCGTCTGTCAGCAGGAGATCGAGGGCGAAGCGATAGGTTGCTGCGTCGGCGCTTGCGATGAGATCGACGGGATTCTCGACCGTGCACTCTTCGGGCAGTCGCGCGCGCAATTGCGCACGGGTGCGCGGTGCCAGATCGGCGATCTTCAAACCGAAGTTGACGCAGGCGTCCGTCGCCATGATGGCCGGGCCTCCGGCATTGGTGAGGATGGCCACGCGGTTTCCATGCGGGATCGGGCAATAGACGAAGGCCATCGCGAGGTCGAACAGATCTTCGATCGAGTGCGCGCGCAAAACGCCGCACTGTTCCAGCAGGGCTTCGGTCGCGAGGTCGAGTCCGGCGAGAGCTCCTGTATGCGAGGAGGCCGCGCGCGCGCCGGCGGCCGTGCGTCCTGCCTTCACGGCGATGATGGGCTTCTTCTTAGTCACGCGTCGTGCCAATTGCGTGAACTTTCTGGGATTCCCGAAGGATTCCAAGTACATGAGGATGACGTCCGTGTGGGGATCGTCCTCCCAATACTGGAGCAGGTCATTGCCGGAGACATCGGCCTTATTGCCCATGGAGACGAACATTGAGAAGCCAAGGCCGAGGCGCTCGGCCATGTTCAAGATAGCTGCTCCAAGGGCGCCCGATTGCGAGGTGAAGCCGATACGCCCAGGTAGCGGGCGCGTCGGCGCGAAGGTCGCATTCAGCCGCACCGTCGGATCCGTGTTGATGACGCCCATGCAGTTGGGACCGATCATGCGCATGCCGTACTGTCGGATTTTCTCAACCAGTTTCTGCTCGCGTTCGAGCCCCGCCGGACCGGTCTCCTTGAAGCCCGCGGTGATGACGACCAGGCCGCGCACGCCCTTCTGCCCGCATTCATCCACGACCCGAAGGACCTCTTCCTTCGGGACGACGATAATGGCCAGGTCCACCGGATCCGGGATATCCAGGACGCTCGGGAAGCATTTGATCGAGTGGATGACCTCAGCGTGCGGATTCACGGGGAAGACCTTACCGTTGAACTCATACTCGACGATGTTGTGAAGGATTTCCCATCCGATGGAACCCTTCTTTCGGGAAGCGCCGATGACGGCGATAGAGCGCGGCTTGAAGATCGGGTCGAGCGGATGTCGGGTTTCGGTCATAGCCGAGGATAATCCTATCTGAAGGGACGGACCTTCGGCAAGCGGAGGGATTGCCCGCACCTGGAGGCATTGATACAATTCCCCATGTGTCGGGAATAGAAAGTCTCAACGCGGGTGTGGATTACCGCTATTACCTTGACCTCCTTCGTCGAGGCAAGTGGACGGTTCTGGCCTCGGCGCTTCTTTGTCTCGGTCTTGCCTTCTTATCGGGGTTTTTGCGCACACCGCTCTATCAGGCGCAGGCGACGGTCTCGGTCGAGCTTCCTTCAGCGCCGATTGATCCGACGCAAGCGGTGATGACTCCGCAGTACAACAGCTACTTCGACTACGAGTACTACTTCCAAACGCAACTGCGCATCATCTCCGGCAGCACGCTGGCGTTGCGTGCGGCCGAGGCGCTCATGCGTCTGCCGCCGTATCAGGGGCGGAATCGGGAGGAGTTGGCCGCGGAGCTTCAAGCTTCGGTCGCGCCGCGTCAGGTGGAGAACACGCGGATCATCGCCATTGCGGTGACGCGTGAGTCGCCCGAGGAAGCGGCGTTATGGGCGAATACGCTCGCCGAGGTGTATGTCGCGAGCAACCTCGAGGAGCGGAAGAAGAGCTTCCAGGAGACGATCGTAGCCTTGAGAGCTTTGCTTGAGCGGGCTGAGGCGAATCAAGCGCGAGTGATCGAGCAATTGCAGCAGGTCGCTCGCGAGCTCGGCCTCATCCCGACCGAAGCGGCTCGAGGGAGAGTGGACACAAGCGCCCTGGAGGTGGCGACGCAGACTCTCCTGGAGGCGCAACGAGAGCGACAGCGGGTCGAAGCTCGGTATCAGCAGGCCGTGGCGGCGCGGGAGGCTCCTCATCGCATCGCTGCCTTGCTCACTGGCCCGAACGAACTCGGTGGACTCTTGGAGCGAAAGGCGATGCTGGAGCGGGAGCTCCGCGAATTGGCACAGAAGGGATTCTTGGAGCGGAATCCGCGCGTCGTTCAGCTCCGTGCGCAGCTGAGCGCGTTGGAAGAGCAGATCGCGCGAGCGACCGACGTCGCTTTGGAAGCGCTCCGAAACGAGCTGGAGGTGGCCCGTCAAAAAGAGGCGGAGGCCCGACGCGCGCGCGATCTCGAACAGCAGCGCGTGCAGAGCGCCAGCACCGATCCGCGGCTTCTCGACCAAATCTTGCAACAGGCCGTTGTTTCGGAGATCGCGCGCGAGCTGAAGCAGACGTTGAACCGCGTGGAGTTAGGGGGACAGCTCCTTCGCAATAATGTCGCACTTGTGGATCGCGCCGTGCCCCCTCGGGTTCCGCTCAATCGTCAAAGTCCGCGCGTTCTGTTGCTCGGGTTGTTCGGGGGACTTCTGCTCGGCGTAGGAATCGTCGTCGCCAGGGATTTCGTGAACAACACGATTCGGGATGCCGAGGAGATCGAACGGCTGCTCGGGCAGCCCGTGCTCGGAGAAGTCCCGCGTTCCCTCACCGTAGAGGAATTCGCTCGGCGCGAAGCTTTTCACGGATTGTGGACGAACCTCAAGCTCTTTCATCGGGGGCTCTCCTCGCGCGCCGTGTTGATCACCAGTTCGGTGATGGAAGAAGGGAAGACGACGATCGCGTGCGAGCTGGCGCGAACGGCGGCCCGGTTGGGCGCGCGTACGATCCTGGTGGATTTCGATCTGCGCCGTCCGGATATACATCGTCGGTTTCCTCGACTCAAGCGTCGAGGTTCGCAACTTGGAGCCGTCCTCGTCGTGGATGATGAGGCGGCGGTGCGAAATTTGATCGCCAGTGGGCTCGCCGTCTTTCAGCGCGATGGGCTTGGAGGAGGGTGGACGCTTGGCCCGATTCTCGTGGCGGAAGACGGGCAGGACGCGCTGGCGAAGCTCCGCGACAACGACGTCGCTCTCGCGATCGTGGACATCAAGCTTCCTGGGATGAACGGCACGGAGCTGCTGGAGCGCATCAAGGGGCTGAGTCCGCGCACGGAAGTTGTGCTGGTCACCGGGCACGCATCGTTGGAGACGGCCATTGAGGCGGTGCGTCGAGGTGCGGCGGATTATCTCACCAAGCCGTTCGAGCTTGAGGCCTTGCGCGTGGCCGTCGAGCGCGCGTTGCAGAGAAGGATACAGGAGGCGTCGCCGCAGGGGGGATCATCCTCGTCGGAGGCCGAAGGCGTTGTGGCTTATCTGGCGGGCGAGGCGGAACTTCCGGCGCTCATCTGTGAGACGGACGTTCCGAATTTGCATGTTCTTCCCGCTGGGCGTCCGCCGCAGAATCCGTTCCTGTTGCTCGACCGGGAGGTCATGGGTGAGCTGGTTCGAGGGCTCAAGGCGCAGTTTGAGTGGGTCATCCTCGATTCTCCGCCGGTCGCCGCGGTGAGCGATCCTATGGTGATCGCTCCGGTTGTGGATGGGGTTCTCATCGTCGTCCGATTCAATCGGACGGACCGCAAGGTCGTGCGGCGGGCCGTCGAGCGGCTTGCCCGAGCGAATGCGCCCATCTGGGGTGTAGTGTTGAACGATATTCGGCCCGAGGAGAGCCGCTACGAGCAGTACTACTATCGTCCGCGCGAGGAAGGGGCATCGAGGAGATCCTTATGGAGTCGAGGGGTGGAGGCGATTCGGAGCACTCGACGACAGGAACACAGAGGGAGCGAAGGATGATCGCCATGAGCGCTCGCAAAAGGAAGGCACTGTTCGGAGGGGCTTTCGTAGCCGTGGCATTTCTCTCGGCCATCGTCATTCAGCCTTCGATCCCGAAGCCGCTGGCGGAGCGTTCGGGGGGAGGCGCTGAGCCGGTTGTTCTGGCCGAGGACGAGTGCTGCGCGGAGATCCCGCAAGGGGAGTGGGCGATCCTTCTGGCGTGGGCTTTAGGCTTGGCCGAACCGCCGGAGGGGTGGACGGCCGAGCGTGCGGCGCGCGAATTGGAGCGTTTGGGGCGTCGTCCCAAGGAGGGATGGCGACTTGAAGCTCCATTGCGCGAGGACGATCTGGCGCCGATGCTTCGGGGGACACGCTTCGCCGCGCATCCGGCGGCGCAACCGGGACAAGGGGGCATCACCCGAGCTCGCGCGCGCGCGATCTTTCGCGACGGGATGCCGATCACCCAAGGGCAGTTCGCGCAGCTGCTTGCGCGCGTACTTGCGCCCAATCGGGCTTTCACGCCCGAGGAGGCGGCCGCTTGGCTTCATGCGCGAGGTCTCGCTCCAGCTGAAGGATGGGCGCTCGATGAATGGATGACCGAGCGCAAGATGTGGGATGTTCTTTCACAAGCCGGCTGGCCGGTCTCCTCCACTGCGCGGGTGCTGCCGGAAATCGGCGAGCTTCCGGTTGATGTCGCGCGCGCGCGCGCGCTTCTTTTTGAGCGGCGCGATCGCCTGACACAGGCGATGCTCGCCATGCTCTTGGTGAGGATCTCCGGCCTCACGGCTCCCGCCCAGGGATGGACTCTGGCGGCCGCGCTCGCCGAGCTGGAACGGTGGAATGCGCGCCCGGAGTACGGATGGACGCCCTTGGCGCCCATTTGCGAAGGGGATCTCGTGCGGCTCTTGCGGCGCGCGGGCATCGTCGTGGAGCCCGTGAATCGGTGTCGTGCCGTCACCGCCTCAGCGGTTGAAGGGACGGCTTCGGCTCTCGATCTGGTACGCGCATTGAGCCCGACGCCGAAGCCGATGCGCGTGATCGAAGGCCCGATCTTCCGGCCGCTCTCGACGACCTCATTAATCGTCCCGTTGGCGCCGAGCGGGTTAGGGCAACTCATGCCGATGACCCCTGTTCCGCCGGAGATCGTTGGTCCGGAGATTCCCAGCGTCTATTCCGTCTCGCGCCCGGGATCGGGATTCTGAGCAGTACTGGGGGAGCGAAGATGAAGATTCAACGCGTCGAGCTTCGGGAAATCCGCATGCGGCTCCGTGCTCCGTTTGAGACGAGCTTTGGGCGCACTGACTGGCGGCGCATCTTGCTCATTCGGGTCTTCGATACGGAGGGGGGTGAAGGGTGGGGCGAGTGCACGGCTCCTGAAGAGCCATTCTACAACCACGAGTTTGTGGACGGGGCGTGGCTCGTGTTGCGGGATTTTCTCGTCCCGATGCTGCTGGGGCGCGAGTTCGCGACGGCCGAGGAAGTCCCCGCGTTCTTCCGCGCCGTTCGCGGGCATAATATGGCCAAAGGCGCGCTGGAAGCCGCGTGTTGGGATTTGCAAGCGCGTCGAGAGGGGAAGCCACTATGGCAGCTCCTGGGTGGCACGCGCACGGAGATCGAATGTGGCGTCTCCATTGGCATTCAGCCCTCGCTCTCGGACTTGGTGAAGACGGTTGAACGAGAGCTGGCGGCCGGCTATCGACGGATCAAGGTGAAGATCAAGCCGGGTTTGGAGCGGGATATCGTCGGGGCCGTGCGCGCGGTCTTTCCCGATATCCCCCTCATGGCGGATGCCAACGCAGCTTATACGCTCGAGGACGCGCAAGTGCTCCGCGCGCTCGATGACTTCAACCTGATGATGCTCGAGCAGCCGCTCGCTCATGATGACCTGTTAGACCATGCCGAGCTGCAGCGGCGGTTGCGCACGCCTATCTGCTTGGATGAGGCGATCACGAGCGCCGAGAAGGCGCGGAAGGCGTTGGCCATTGGAGCATGTCGGATCATCAACGTCAAGCTCGGGCGCGTTGGGGGGTATACCGAGGCGCGGCGCCTGCACGCCCTCTGCTGCGCTCAGGGCGTGCCCCTCTGGTGTGGTGGGATGTTAGAATCGGGCATTGGGCGAGCGCACAACATCGCGCTCTCGACATTAGAGGGGTTCTCGCTGCCGGGCGATGTCTCGGCGAGCCGACGCTATTGGGAGCACGACATCATCGAGCCGGAGGTGGAAGTCACGCCGCGGGGGACGATTCGAGTGCCAACGGAGGCCGGGATTGGATTCGCCGTGAATGAGCGTTTCATCGAGCGGATGACCGTGCGTCGAGAGGTGAGCACGTTATGAGGACGAGGTCTCGTCGAAGGACTCTTTGGCTTCTCCTGGTGCTCGTTACGGGGACGTCATGGCGCTGGAACGTCCGAGGGGAGCGGGCTGAAGGGCTGTGGTTGCTCACGGATCATGCGGTATTGATGAGCGGCGATCGCGGGCGGACATGGAAGAAGGTCTCTCTTGGGCGTGGCCTGCGGCGTCTTCATGCGCTGCGGAGGCGAACGAGCGGAGGCGCATGGATCGCAGCCAGCGATGGGCTCTTCTGCATCAGCCTGGCGGACCGACGGATTGAACGGCTGCTGTGGGAGGAGACGTTCGCCGTAGCTGAGAGCCAAGGGCGTCTCTTTGCTGGGACTCGACGCGGACTTTTGGTGAGCGACGATGGGGGAGAGCGTTGGCGGCGTGTTCCCGCTTTGCCCGACGGACTCATTCCCCTGGCGATCGAGGCCGCACCTTCAAATCCCAAAGTGGTCTATGTTGGGACGGCGCGACACGGCGTCTATCGTAGCGACGATGGTGGGAGAAGCTGGAAGTCAGCGAGCGCCGGACTACCTCCGGCCATTGGCGCGGCGCCATATACCTCAGTGCGGCAATTAGTCGTCCATCCGAACGACTCGCGTATCGTGTATCTTGGGAGCGAAGCGCATGGCATTTACAAGACAACCGATGGGGGAGAGACCTGGCGCGCTGTGAACGAAGGATTGCCGTGGCGATCGGCGTATCCGGTGCGCTCGCCGCTTCTCGCCATCAGCCCGGAGAATCCCGAGGTCATTTATGCGCTCATCCGGCGCCGTCTTGATTCGGCGCGCGTCGAGAACGCTCTTTACAAGAGTGCGACCGGGGGACGGTTCTGGCGCGAACTCACGGGACTCTCGGCGCAACTCATCTTCCGCGAGCTGAGTGTCGATCCTTGGCAACCGCGCCGGTTGCTGTTGACGCACGCGGAGGGCGTCATCGAGGTCTTCGATCATCCCGCATGGGACGTCTTCTTCAAGACCCCTGTGCCGGAGATCCACGCGTTTGACGTTTCGCGCGCCGCCAGCTCGAGGAGCTTGATCGAGACGGTTGGCGAGATCACGGTCATGACGGCGGATTACGAGCTCTTCCACGAGTTCGATCTGGATCGGCGGAGCCTCCAATTCGTCCCCATCTTCGATAGGCGGCAGCGATTTCTCGGCTACGATGTCTCTTTCATCCCCTTCGCCTTCGCGCTTGAGGGAGAGCCCGTTCGCATCGAGGACGATGGATTCCTCGAGCGATCGCTTCCCTTCGCTTTCTCTTTTTACGGTCAGACCTTCACGAGCTTCTTCCTCAATGCCAATGGGACGCTGACATTCGGAAGCCCCGATCCCGATCCGACGCCGACGGAGTTGGAGTTCGTGACGAAGCAGCCGCGAATCGCTCCGCTTTGGCTGGATCTCGCCCCCTCTAGGGGGGCCATCCTCATCTGGGAGGAATTCGATCGTGTCGCGATCACATGGCGCGATGTACCGGAGGTGCCGGACGTGGAGATCGAGGGGGCGCCTCCGCACAATACGTTTCAGGTGATCCTCTTTCGCGACGGGCGGATCCTATTCAGCTACAATGGCGTCGGGTCAGTGAGAGGGCTCGTCGGGATCTCACCCGGCAACCGCCAAACCTTCTGGCGCGTGAGGTTCACGAGAGAGATCTCGACGGATCCTCAGCAGCCATCGCGCTTTCGCCCGCCGCTGCGTCAGGGCGATCTGCCGATCGGCGAGTTGTTTCGTCCGGGGCTCTTGCTGCAGGAGGTCGCGCGACGATTCTTCAAGCAGTATCCCGATGCGTTCGATCTCTTGATCGTCTATGGGGCGAGCACCTTCGAGCGCCTGACGATCACCGGGCGCGTCGTCCAAAAGGGGGCGTTCACGTTGCCCGTCGCTGTGTGGGCGAAGAACGAGATCGAGGGCCTTGGGCTTCCTCCCTTCGACGATGCGGCGACCTTCGGCAGCGCGGGCCGATTACGACTGGTCGTGAACATGGATCTGCTGCGCTCCTATCCGGCGGATCCGCTAGAGAAGTTCCGTGGCACGAAATCGGCCATGGACATCCTCGCCCAGATGGTCGGACATGCGTGGGGGGCGTATGTGCGCTTCGATGATAGTGGGGTACCCAGCGACGCGTTGCTCGCGGGAACGGAGCGATTCACGTGGAACTTCTTCCTCGATACGGACGCATCGGAGTTGGACGGCCACGATTGGGAGATCCTCCCGCGGGATCGCTTTCGTTCCGTGGCGGCGAACGAGCGATATAGCCCGCTTGATCAGTATTTGATGGGACTCCGTCCGCCGGAAGAAGTCCCCCCCTTCTTCTTGATCGAGAATCCAGTGGGGGCAGAAGGACGCACGCGGGGAAGTCCGCCCGAGCTTGGGGTGGTCGTGAGCGGTTCGCCTCGCACGATCACGCTCGCTGATATTCTGCGAGTCGAAGGCCCGCGGCGGCCGGCATATGCGGAGGCGCCGAAGACGTTCCGCCTCGCCTTCATCCTCATTGTTCCGGAAGGGGTTCCGGTGACGGCCATTGATCTGAATAAGTTGGAACTCTTCCGTCGCACCTTCGAGCTGTTCTTCGAGCAGGCGACCGAAGGGCGCGGGCGCGTCGAGGCGCGCGTGACCTTTTGAGGGGAGTTATGCGGACGCTCCGTCAAATCTCGGCCGGAGGCGTCGTTTACCGATGGACGGGATCGCGCCCTGAAGTCATCCTGATCGCGCGCGGTGGCGGGACGGTATGGGGTCTGCCCAAGGGCTTGGTCGAGCAGGGGGAGGGCGTGCGCGAGACGGCGCTTCGCGAAGTGCAGGAGGAGACCGGTGTGCGCGGCGAGATCGTCGAGAAGATCGGTCAGGTCAATTACTGGTATATTGGTCGGGAGGGAGAGGAGCCCGTTCGGTTCTTCAAGACGGTCCACTTCTATCTCATGCGGTATCTCGAAGGCGATGTGCGGCGACATGATTGGGAGGTTGAGGATGCGCGATGGTTTCCCATTGAAGAGGCCATCGCGCGCGCCACGTATAAAGGCGAGCGGGAGATTCTGGAGAAAGCCCGACGGATGATCATAAAGAGCCTTCCCACGGCGGCGCGGTCGTCGAAGCAGCCTCGCTCCTCTTGAGGACGGAGAGATGGCCGAACCCATTCTTATCGTCGAACACCTCACGCACTGGTATGGGGAGCGCCTCGCTTTGGAGGATGTGACGTTCCAGGTGCATGAGGGGGAGATCTTCGCCTTGCTTGGGCCGAATGGCGGTGGAAAGACGACGCTCTTTCGGATCCTGGCGACCCTGATGCGGCCGACCTCGGGGCGCGTCTGCCTGTTCGGGGATGACGCGTTGGCACACCCGGAGCGCGTGCGGTGGCATTTGGGCGTCGTCTTTCAATCACCGAGTGTAGATGGGAAGCTCACCGTATGGGAGAACTTGCGCCATCAAGGCCATCTCTATGGTCTGTGGGGGGGGACATTGCGGCGAAGGATCGAAGCTGTGCTCGAGCGCTTCGATCTACGGGATCGAGCTGAAGAGCCGGTGGAGCGACTCTCAGGTGGACTGCGGCGTCGCGTGGAGATCGCGAAGGCCTTGTTGCATGAACCCCCACTTCTGCTTTTGGATGAGCCGACGGCCGGACTCGACGTGCGCGCGCGTTTGGACCTGTGGGCGTATTTGCGGACTCTCCGCGAGCAACGATCGCTCACTGTCGTCTTCACGACGCACTACCTTGATGAAGGGGAGCAGTGCGATCGCGTGGCCATTTTGGATCGAGGGCGGTTGGTGGCATTGGATGCGCCGGACGCGTTGAAGGGGGAGTTAGGGGGGGACGTGATTTTCATCGAGAGTCGCGAGCCCGAATCCTTACGCGCGGAGATCCGCGCGCGGTGGGGGATCGAAGCGACGCTCGTGGACGGCACGCTTTGTCTTCGCCATGAGCGGGGACATGAGTTTCTCACGCGCTTGGTCGAAGCATTCCCCGGGCGCATCCTCTCGTTCATGGTGCGGCGGCCGACCTTAGAAGATGTCTTCATTCATCGAACGGGACATCGGTTTGAGGAAGATGCGCGCCCGCGATGAGTGTGGTCGCTCTCAACGCGGGCTTCGATCGAATCCGCATAGGCAGCTCAGATCGTCGAAACCCATCCCGCGGAGAAGCCCACGCTGCTTGGGGCGAGCGTCGCCGTGATCGGCGGGGAGAAGGAGAGGCCAAGCCCTTCCTCTGTGAGGGAGAATCCACCGAGAAAAGGCAGGAGGGTTACATCCAATCCTCGCAGGGCGAAGGGGGAAGTGGCTTCATCATCAGAAGCGCATCTTCCCCGTTGGTGTAGTAGCGCGGCAGACGTTGCGTGACCATGTAGCCCAATTTTTCATATAGGGCTTGGGCGATGTGATTGTCGGCGCGGACCTCCAATCGGGCGATCGTTGCCCCGTGTTCGCAAAAGGCGTCCTCGATGGCCTCCATGAGCAAGCGTCCGAAGCCGCGCCGTCGCCACTGCGGATCAACGCCGAGCGCGATCACGTGGCCGACGCCGCCAGACTCGATGCTCCCGATGACGAAGCCGACCATGCGCCCATCGGGCAGTTCGAGCTTTCGCGCGATGACCAGGGGATTGGTCAGCAGGTAGTGGAGCGTATCGCGATCGTAGGTTTCGCCATCGGCGAAGCACCGTTGATCCAGTTCCCAGCACGGATCGAGATCGCGAACCGTCATCGGTCGGATGGAGACTTCGCGCACCATTTCGCTCTCCCTCTCCTCCGTGCGGAGACAATCATACGCCTTGCCTGGAGATGGGGCAAGCTCTAGCGGATGAACATGGCATCGCCATAGCTGTAGAACCGGTAGCGCATGGCGACGGCGTGCTCATACGCGCGCAGGACGTTCTCGCGACCGGCGAAAGCGCACACGAGCATGAGGAGGGTCGAGCGCGGCAAGTGGAAGTTCGTCACCAGACCTTCCACGACCCTGAAGCGATAGCCCGGATAGATGAACAGCTCGGTCCATCCGGCTCCTGCGCGCACGAAACCTTCCGGATCGGCGGCCGATTCGAGCGCTCGAACCGTCGTCGTGCCCACAGCAATGATGGGACATCCATGCCGTCGCGCCTCGTTGATTGCCTCGGCAGTCTCTGCGGGGATGATGAATTCCTCGCCCTCCATGTGGTGTTTCTCAACCTCCTCCACACGAACCGGTTTGAACGTCCCGTAGCCGACATGAAGCGTCAGCTCCACGATCCGAACGCCGCGCTCTCGAAGAGCCACGAAGACGCGTTCCGTGAAGTGAAAGCCGGCTGTGGGCGCAGCGACCGATCCACGATATTTCGCGTAAATGGTTTGGTAACGGAGCAGATCGTATGTGAATGAGGTTGGGGCCGGTCGTTTGATGTACGGTGGCAGCGGCGCCACGCCAATTCGATCGATCCAGGCATCCAATTCCCCCTCCGGGCAGAGGAACTCGAGGAGACGCTTCCCCTCCGCTTCGACGGCGAGGATGCGCGCTTCCAAGCGTCCTTCGTCGAAAACCAGCTCCGTCCCCGGTCGAGCGATGCGCCCCGGCTTGACCAAGGCTTCCCAACGCGTTCCCTCGCGCCGTCGCAGAAGCAGCACCTCGACGTGACCCGTGAATCCCTTTCGTTTTCCGAAAAGGCGTGCCGGGAAGACGCGCGTATTGTTGAGGACCAAAACGCTCCCCGGCGCGATTTCTTCCGGGAGTTGATAGAAGTACCGGTCCCAGTAGGTGCCCGTCCGGCGATCCAGAACGAGCAGCCGCGAGCGATCGCGCTCCGGAAGCGGCTCCTGTGCGATCAATTCCTCGGGCAGAACGTAATCGAAGTCCGACACCTTCATCGTCATCCCTTTCGACCGATGGCGAGCGTCGCTTTAACGGAGAAGTCGAATTCGGCACGCCGCCGTTCGCGTTCGATGATCCGAGCCATTTGACGTTGAACGCGTTGGCGCATGGCCTCGTTGGGCAGGAACGCCAGCCACTGCGGGAGGAAGTAATCTTCGATGAGCGGAGACTCGAAGAAGTCCGTGGCCGTCTCAAATAGGAACTCTTCACGCTCAACGAAACAGTGCGGGTAGTGAAGCCCATAGCGGACGAAGATCTCTTGAACGTCGGTCACCGTTGGCCATCGGGTGCTGAGCGCTTCGACGTGCATCGCATATTCGTCGAGCCCGCAGCGATGAAGCGCTTCCCAGAGGATCGAGTAGCACTCGTCGAAGCTGCCGCGAGTGATCAGCTTCAGGGCGACCGTCGCTTGATATTCGGCGACGCGCGCCATCTCGGCCACCATCGGCGCGATATGCGAGGGAGGAAGCAGAGTAGCATCGCCGATGACCAATCCGTAGGACTCCGCATCGAGCCCGAGATTCGTAGGCTCTTTCTCCAAAAACGTGAGGTTCTGCAATCGCTTGATCGCCGCCTTTGAGCGCGCGATCTCCACCATGACGGCGTTGCGCTCGGTCGCGACGACTTCTCCCTTCATCCCTATTCGAGATGCGAGATCGAGCGCCAAGCCTCCTGTCCCGCTGTTGACTTCGAGGATCGCTCCCTTTTTCGGAAGTGGGATGTGCTTCTCGACCATTTGATCGAAGGGCTCGCGCCAAATCGGCACGATGTACAGGTCATACCGATACGCGAGTTCCTTCGGTGATCGGTTCATCATATGACTGCCGAAGCCACAATGGAGTCAGAGCATGCGGCCGTAGGAGAAGACCAGCCGCAATCCCAACCTTCGCACGTGCTCCTGCACCTCCGGGCGCGCGCGCCGACAGAAGCAGACGGGGAAAATTTCGCCAATGAGGTGCTTCCTCGCTCGTTCCACCAACCTCGCGAACCGATCGACTTCGCGGATCGTGAGGTTGTATTTGGCCTCACCCACGATCCAGATCACTCGGCCCGGGCGCGCCGGATCCGTCGCCTGACCGAAGATATTGATTTCCTCCAACCGATCATTCCACCGTTGCCACGTGCGCTCCAGTGGTCCCACATCCCATCCGAACTCCCGCTTCAGGACGTCATGCAGGACGATATAAGCGAGGTCTTCTAAATCCGCCCCGAGCGTTTCGCTGAGTCCTCCGACCTGTTTGGCCAGATGTCTCAACTCCTTTTGCATGCGAGCCTGCTCTTCGGCGAGCGCTTTCATCGCCTCTCGCAATTCGGCCTGTCCCTGCGCCAGCTGTGCTGTGAGTTCCTCCAATCGTCCTACGCGTTCTTCCGTGCGGGCTTGGGCTTGAGCCAGTTGCTCAACGGCAGCTTCCAGTCGCCCCATCCGCTCCTCCGCTCGCGCTTGCGCCTGAGCAAGCTCTTGCACGATGGCCTCCAGCCGTCCCACTCGCTCTTCGGTTCGGGCTTGGGCTTGAGCCAGTTGCTCAACGGTAGCTCCTAGCTGTCCCACCGCGTGGGCCAATCGTTCGACGGCAGTCTCCAATCGCTCCACGCGCCCTTCCGTTCGCACCTGCGCCTCGGTCAGTTGGGCGAGAATGCCTTGGGTTCGTTCAAGAAGCGTGCCGATTCGCTCGACAGCTTCACGTAGAACCTGAAGAGATTCGGCGAGCGCTCGTTCTACTTCTCGCGCGATGAGCTGTTCGATCGTGCTGATCAGCTTCTCAGCTGCGGCTGTTCCCATCGCCTCTTCGAGGCGCTTTCGCAACTCTTCGCGTTCTTCTGGTCTCAGGTCCCCCATTCGGTCTCCTCCTCTTCGGGAGATTTTATCATGCCGTGCTCAGGCTTGCCATCATCCTCACGAAGCGGGGGTGGTGGTGAGTTACTCGCCAAAGGCGTATCCGCTCAGGATGAGGAAGGCTCCGATGGCGTTGTAAATCAAGTGCGTGGCCACACAGGGCAGCAACTGTCCCGTGTACGCTCGAATCATGGTGATGACAAAACTCAGCACGGTGACGGCGACCAAAATGAGCGTGCTGGCGCTATACTGCGGATAATGCACGATAGCGAACAGAATCGTGACGAATGTGATGGCGCGCGCGCGTCCCAGGCGGATTTGAAGCGCCGGGTAGAGGACGCCTCGATAGACTAGTTCCTCCACAAGCGGGGCTGTTCCTACGGCCAGAAGGGCGATGATCACGCGGACGTGGGGCGAGGTTTGAAGCAAGCGATCAAAGGCCGTCTCTCGCGAAGGCAAAAGCAGTGAGAGCGCGAAGAGGAGTCCATAGAGGCCCCCGACTGTGAACACAACGTGGCGCAAGCGGAACCGAGGGTGCCAACGCCAGCCGAGCGTTTGCAGGAATGGGCGGCGCCGCCCCTGGGTGACGACAACCCAACCAATCAACAGCGTGAGCAGATGAGCGAGGAAGAGCATGGAGATTTGGACGAGCGTCCCTTCCGGACCATGCACGCGGTCGAGATCCGTTGGCGAATAGCCGCGCGCCATCGCCCAGAAGAGGACGCCGAGGGCCGGCAGGAGCGAGATCGCGAAGATGAAGAAGATCCAGAGCGCGAACGCGGCCCCGAGCCCCCACGGTGGCGGTTCCAGTAGGGAAGGAGGCTGTTGCGCCTCACGCTGTAGGCAAATCGAACAAAGCCTCTCCGTTTCAGCCTGAGCGAGAGGTCGGCCACAGAGGGCGCAGTTGTGCCGCTCGTCCATCATGCTCGCGTAAAGAGGCTAAATCTTAGACAAGAAAGCCACGCGGCTTCAAGGAGGTGTTGAATTAACGTCCACGGGCGGGCTCGCTCTCCCAGCACCTTGGGGAAAGCTTGGACTTAAGGATCAGTAAATTCGCGGGATGAGGCGCGCCGTCCGGCATTTGTAAGCCGCGTATTCCGGGAACGTACGCTCCAAGATTTGCTCTTCATACCGCATGCGCGCGAGCTGGACGAGGAGAAATAGGACGAATAGCAGCAGCGCGAATTCGGAAAACGCCTGCACGGTCAAGCCGAATCCGGCGAGAATCTCGCCGAGGTACATCGGATGTCGGACGATGCCGTAAGGACCACGCGTGACGAGTTGCCGTGCTTCGGGGAAGATGCTGAAGGCGCGTCCGAGCACGAGGAGGGCGGCGATGGTCATGGCGCTGCCGGAGACCATCAGGATGGTAGCACCCGCTGTTTGGAGCAGCGTCGGCTCGGCGTTCGGGAAGGCCGCGATGAAGGTCAGCAGGAAAGAACCAAGTAGGGCCACGAGGCGAGGTCGTAGCCCTCTGCTCTTCCGGATCGGTTGTGGACGCACGATGAAGAGCGCGGTGATGAGCAGGAGGAAGAAGACGACTGAGAGATGGTAGGCGATCTGCGCGAGCGCGGTCGCTCGGGCGAGTGCGCCCGCGTCGTTCGGGGGAAGGGGGAAGAGACTCGGGAGCTTCGATATGCGCGCCAGTGCGACTGTGAAAAAGAACGTCGCCGGGAGCATCCGTGTGAGCAACAGGAGACGTATCCCCTCGTCCAAGAGACTAGCGGACGTCGACTGCGGTGGCGTCGCGATAGGCGTCGAAGGCGTTGAGACAGAGTTCATAACGGGAGAAAGATCGTCACGGTCGTTCCCTTGCCCGGGCTGCTCTGAACGGTGATCTCCCCGTTGTGCGCTTCGATGATACGGCGTGCCGAAGCCAACCCGAGGCCTGTTCCAAATGGCTTTGTTGTGAAGAACGGATCGAAGAGCTTCTCCATATCGCCAGGGGCGATGCCCAGGCCGGAATCGCGAATGGCGATGCGCACACATCGTTGGGACGGACGATCGGGAATCTCGCCGAGGTCGGTCGCAATGACCAGCTCCCCGGCCTCCGGCATTGCCTGCACGGCGTTCAGGAGAAGGTTCCACAGGACCTCTTTGATCAGATCCGGGTCAACGGAGCACAGCGTGACGGCTGGAGAGAATTCCTTACGGATGCGGATGCGCGGGTCGAATTGGGGATCCTTCTGGAGCAGATCAAGCGCTTGCTCGATCACATCGTGAATGTGGGTGAGCACGGGTTCTGGATCCGGCATGCGCGCGTAGGTCAGGACCTGTCGAGTGAAATCGCTCAAGCGTCGCGCTTCCGAGGAGATGAGCCGCAGAAGTTCGCGTTCGTTCTCATCGGCATGGGGGAGGAGTTGCAGCAGCAGCTCCGCCGCGTTGGCGATCGCACCCAGAGGATTGCGGATCTCATGGGCAAGGATCGCCGTCATCTGGCCAATGTTCGAAAGTTGGTGCGCCTGCGTCACCTTCCGTTCCATCGCCGTGAGTTGGCCCTTGAGTTTCTCCACCTCGCGCGTCAGCTCCTGGATGCGGGTCTCGTAAGCCGTCTCTTTTTTATGCGCGTCGGTTCGGTCGAAGAAAGCCGTCACAACGCCGATGATCTCGCCCGCGTAGCCCCTCAGGGGCATTGCCCATCCGATCAGCAGTCGTCGTTCTCCCTCAGGTGTCAGAGCGCGCAGGTCTTCAACGATGACGGGCGCACCGCTTTTGACGGCGCGCAGAGCCGGGAACCATTCCGCGGGGTAGATGCCGATGTCCGGATGGTAAAAACCATACAAGTCCGCGCAGTTAAAGAGCGTCGAGCGCGGCTCCAGCTTCCGGCCCAGCAGCTCCTGCGAGGCCCGGTTCATCGAGCGGAGCCTCCCCGAGGGCCATTCGGCGATCCAGACCGGAATGGGGAATTCACTCATTAGGGCATCCAAGCTGCAGAGCAGCAGCTCGTTCGCCTGATAGTGAACGTGCGAGCGGTCCGTCGTCCGATCGCTTTCTTCCTCTTTGTGCGCCTCAAGGCCCGAGTCGCACGAAAACGTCTCGCTCTTGAGGAAAGATCTCCCGGCGAAGAGAAAGAGGGGGGCGAGCAGCCATAAGCTGAAATCCGCATTCCACAGCGAGACTGCCAAGAGACCCTCCCCTGTGAACAGCGCGATATTCATCCCCCGTCCTCCTGGCACAAGCTCTGCAGCCGCCATCGGCTATTTGGCCCTATTTTCTCTCTCCCGTCAATACGGCGAATGCCGTATTTTCCATGGACCGAACGTCGGATGAGGGAGCGTTGGGGGTTGCACATGGAACCCATCCCGAGTTCACATCCTCGACGAGGGACAGGGGTTGGGCTAAGATTGAAAAGGCCTTTTCCACCTCCTCGGTGCGCCACGAGCGCGCAGGGAGGGGAGAATTCATGAGCACCTTCTTTCGCACGAGCGGAGGAGGGGGAAGGAAGGACTTATGGGAAGCCAGCGGCGCGAAGTGGTCATCGTCGGTGCGGCACGAACGCCGGTCGGGTCATTCCTTGGGGCGCTCAGCGGACTGTCGGCGCCGAAGCTTGGAGCGGCGGCCATTCGCGAAGCGCTGCGTCGAGCCGGCGTGGCGCCGGACCTTGTGGATGAAGTCATCATGGGAAATGTGCTTCAGGCGGGCGTGGGGCAAGCCCCTGCGCGACAAGCCGCGCTCTTCGCCGGGTTGCCGACGAAGGTCGAATGCCTGACGATCAATAAGGTCTGCGGGTCTGGATTGAAAGCCGTGATGCTCGCGGAACAAGCGATCGCGCTCGGTGACGCGGAGATCATCGTCGCCGGGGGGATGGAGAGCATGAGCAACGCCCCGTATCTTTTGGAGCGCGCGCGGACGGGCTATCGGCTCGGCCATGGCGAGATCGTGGACAGTATGATCAAGGATGGGCTTTGGGATGTCTACAACAACTTTCACATGGGAAACGCCGGGGAACTCTGTGCGCGTCGGCTCAACATCTCCCGCGAGGAGCAAGACGAATACGCCGCCGAGAGTTACCGGCGCGCACTGCGGGCTCAAGAGCAAGGGCTGTTGGCTGAGGAGATCGTGCCCGTCGAGGTCCCGCAAGCGAGGGGGGGAACGGCCCTGGTGACGGAAGATGAAGAGCCCAAGCGCGTGAACTTCGAGAAGATGAAGACGCTCAAGCCCGCGTTCGAGCCAGAGGGGACGATCACGCCCGCCAATGCATCGAAGATCAACGATGGCGCGGCCGCTGTCGTCTTGATGTCACGCGAGCGAGCCGAAGCGATAGGGGTGCCGCCGCTGGCGCGTATTGTGGGCGCAGTCGCCGCGGCGCGTCAGCCGGAAGAGTTCACCGTCGCTCCGGTGGATGCAATTCAGAAGGTCTTGAGGAAGACAGGACTCTCGCTCTCGGACATTGATCTGTTCGAAATCAATGAGGCTTTCGCAGTCGTGGCGTTGGCGGCGATCCGATTGCTGGAGTTGGACCCGAAGAGGGTGAACGTCAACGGGGGGGCGGTCGCCTTCGGCCACCCCATCGGCGCTAGCGGCGCGCGATTGCTCACGACGCTCCTTTACGAGCTGAGGCGGCGACAGGCCCGTCGTGGTCTGGTCACGCTCTGCATCGGCGGAGGGGAGGCCGTCGCCATGATCGTCGAGCGGTAGCCACTGAGGGTGTTCGAGGAACCGCGGGATCTTCGCACCGAGATCGTGCGCGTCACGCCCGAGGCGCCGGAGCCGGACGCCATCGAGCGAGCGGCTGCTGTGCTGCGGCGGGGAGGATTGGTCGCCTTCCCGACGGAAACCGTCTACGGGCTCGGCGCCGACGCGCTGAATCCTCAAGCCGTCCTGCGCATCTTCGCCGTCAAAGGGCGTCCGGCCGATAATCCGCTCATTGTGCACGTTGCGGGGAAGGAGCAACTTCGCGAGGTCGCCCGCGCGATCCCCGAACCGGCATGGGCGTTGGTCGAGCGATTTTGGCCCGGCCCGCTGACGCTCGTCCTACCTCGACATGAGCGAGTGCCCCTGGAGACGACCGGGGGGTTGGAGACGGTCGCCGTGCGCATGCCCGATCACGCGATCGCGCTTGCGCTCATTCGCGCCTTGGGGCGTCCAATCGCTGCGCCGAGCGCGAATCTCTCCGGACGTCCGAGTCCCACGGCCGCCGAACATGTGTACGAGGACCTGTGCGGGCGCATCGAGCTGATCCTCGACGGAGGACCGACGCGTATCGGCGTTGAGTCCACGGTCCTAGATCTGACGACGTCCCCGCCGACGATCCTGCGCCCCGGGGGGATCTCGCCCGAGCAGCTTCGACCGATCCTCGGCGAGATTCGACTCAGCGCTGAGGCCTTAGAGGCGCGACGCTCGCCCGGCACGCGCTATCGGCATTATCATCCACGAGCCGAAGTGGTGCTCATCGAACGGTGGGAGGAGGCGAAGCATCGGCCGCTGGTCGAGCGATTGGCCGCGGGCGTGCGTCGTCTTGGATATATCGGGCGGGAACGCGGACTCTCGTTCGGGAATGCGGAGGCGCATGTGGTGGAGCTGTCGCCCGATCCTCAGGAGTACGCGCGGCGGCTGTTCGCGATCTTTCGGGAGTTGGACCAGCGCGGGGTCGAGATGATCATCGTCGAGGGCGTTGAGGAGACGGATTTAGGTCTCGCCGTGATGGATCGACTCCGCCGCGCGGCCTCGCGCATTCTGTGAAGTGCTCGGCAGGCCGTGAGCCAACGACCCGCCAGGTTCATGCTTCTAATGGGCGTTCGAGCCCCTTGGCGACTTCCAATCACCAAGAGGCCTAAAGGGCGTAAGGAGGATTAGGCGAGGGCATGTGGAGGAAGTTGATCCGCTTCGTCCACCGCGCGCTTCGAAGTCGGGCTTCTCCTCGTGAGGTGGCTGGTGGCTTAGCGCTTGGTTTGGTCATCAACTTCACGCCGACGCTCGGGTTTCAGATTCCTCTGGCGATCTCACTCTCGGCGCTCTTTCGCGTCAATCCGTTGGCGGCGCTTGCGGGAATTCAAATCACCAATCCGCTGACCGCACCATTCGTCTATGCAGTGACCTATCGCGTTGGAACATGGCTCCTCGGTGAGCGCGATCGCACTTTCCAGTGGCGGGAGCTGGACGCCATGGATCTGATCCGGGCAGGGGTGGCGCTTTGGGTCGGAGGATTAGCTTTGGGCGGGGCGTTCGCCCTCCTGGCCTATTTTGTGGTGCTCCGGCTCCTCACGCGGCGGCGCATGCGACATGTGCCGCCGGAGGGCAGAAGCGTCCGATAAAATGAGCGCCTCCCCTGTGGCCTTCAGGATCGGGCATTCCTTCAGGTCTTCAGCGCGCGAGAGAGCACGTTGAAGAATGTGGCGATCTCTTCCGGCTGTGTGAAGATATGCGTGGAGAGGCGAAGGCGCGGCCCTCCTCCGCCCACGCGGATGCGGTGCTCAGTGAGCGTCCGGCGCAGGCGTTCGGCCTCCGCCTCAGCAAACTCGGCCGTCGTCATCGCTCCCCACAACTCCGGATGGTCCGGTGTGAGCAGCTTCGCTTGCGGGAGGCGTTGGAAGCCCTCATACACGAGACGAGCCAATTGACGCTGTCGGGCGAAGATACGCTGCGGCCCGATCTGTTGATGAAAGCGGAGGGCGGCCAGCAGGCCTTTCAGCAGCGAGAGGTTGCACGTCCCCAGGTTGCTGAAGCGATAGGCTTTCAGCGCTTTGTTGTTCCATTCGCCACTGGCGATATTGACCCAGAGGCGATCTTGAACCGCTTCGCGCAAGAAGAGGACGCCCGTCCCTTTTGGTGCCAACAGCCACTTATGGGGGCTCGTCCCATAGAAGTCGCAACCGATCTCTCGCAAATTGAGGGGGAGTTGACCGATCGCGTGTGCCCCGTCCACGACCGAGAGGATCCCCCGCTCGCGCGCCATGGCGCAGATCTCCCGAGCTGGGAGGACAAGCCCCGTCGTCGTCGTGATGTGACTGAAGCTGACGACACGGACATCGGGCGTAAGCGCTCGATCGAAGAGTTCAAGGATCTGTTCCTTCGACGCCGGCGGAAGCGGCAGCTTCACGTACCGAAGGCGAATGCCGAAGCGCGCTTCCTTCTGCTGCCAGCAGCAGAGGCCTCCCGGATGCTCTTGATCCGTCGTCACGACGACGTCGCCCCGATTCAGGTCCAGGCCATTGCAGACCGTATTCATGGCCTCCGTCGCATTACGCACTAGGGCGATCTCATCGCGGGAGACGCCCAGGAATCGAGCCAATTCCTCGCGCACCTCGCGAATGTGCTCATTCTCCCCGTAGCCCCACCACGGGTAGTCGGGATCGTTGAACGCCTCCGAGGTGAACAGGTGCTCAGCGACAGCGCGAATCACCGGCAGCGGACAGACACCCAGGGAACCACAATTGAGGTTGATATGGTTAGGGTCTAATAGGAACTGACGCCGCATCTCGGCCCAATACCATTCGGGATCGCGCTGGTAAAGCGCATCCGAGGGAAGCGGTGGCGCGTCCACGCGAAGCAGTTGCGCCACCTGCTCCCACGAGAGGCCGAGTACGGCCGCCGCCATCGCCTGCTGCATGAAGTCGCGCCGTTTCATAAAAGGCCTCCCTCACGCATGAGGGGAAGATCGTGCCGATTCTGAGGCGGCGCGCGCTCGTCGCCGTTCCCGTTCGGCGACGAGTTGATTGGCCAAAAGCAGGCTCTCGAATGTCCCGGCGTCGGTCCACCATCCATCTAAGATGTCGTAGGTCAGCTCCCCGCGCTCCAAATAGGCGTTGTTGACGTCGGTGATCTCCAACTCCCCTCGCGCGCTCGGCTTGAGCGTGCGGATGATGTCGAAGACTTTCTCGTCGTAGAAATAAATCCCCGTGACGGCGTACGGCGAGCCCGGAACCTTCGGCTTCTCCTCGATTCGGACGATGCGCCCGCTCTCGATCACCGGCACGCCGAAGCGCGTCGGATCGGGGACCTCTTTGAGGAGGATTTTCGCTCCCGATCCTTGCTCCAGGTACCGTTCGACGTATGGGGCGATGGATTTCTCAATGATATTGTCACCTAGGATAACGCAGAGCAGGTGTCCATCGGCGAAGTGCTCGGCCAAGCTGAGTGCGGCGGCGATCCCCCCCTCGCCCTGCTGATATGTGTAGTGCAAATGTTTCAGCCCGAACTCCGCACCGTTGCCAAGCAGCCGAAGGAAGTCTCCGGCGTTATTCCCACCGGTCACGATCATGATGTCCCGAATTCCGGCTTCGACGAGCGTCTCCAGAGGATAGTAGATCATCGGCTTGTTGTAGACAGGCAACAGATGCTTGTTCGTCACCTTCGTCAGTGGATATAGCCGCGTCCCCAATCCGCCGGCCAGAATCACACCTTTGATCGTCCTCTTCATCGCCCGGCTCTCTCCCTTTGGATTCATCATCGGGGGAGATTTTGACATGATTCGGGAGCAGAGGTAAAGGGGGATGGGCCTTTCAGGAGACTTATCGGGCCGTGAGACCTTTCACCTTGCTGACCGATCGGAAGGTGTGCTATCCTCCAACCGGTTTTGTTATTTAGACACTAAGGAGGGTCGGGTATGCGCAAGATGTGTATGCGGCTCGTGATGATTCTTCCCCTTGGTCTCTTCTTCGCAGTGGCGATCTTCGCCCAAACGGCCACGAGCCGGATCACGGGCACGGTCGTGGATCCGACGGGAGCGGTGATCCAGGGCGCCGTGGTCATCGCGCGGAACGAGGCCACGGGGGTCGAGTACAAGACGACGACGACATCGGCTGGTACCTATGCTTTGGAATCGTTGCCGGTCGGCAGCTATACGATCACGGTGGAGTATCCGGGGTTCCGCAAGTATGTGGGGACGAACAACGTCCTGACCGTTGGAGCTCCGCTTGTAGTGAACGTGACGCTGGAAGTCGGGTCGCCGACGGAGATCGTCGAGGTGACCGGCGCCTATGAGCGCATCGCGACGACGCATGCGATGCTTGGTGGGGTCGTGACCCGGCGCGAAGTCGTCGAGTTGCCGCTCAACGGCCGCAACCCTCTGAGTTTGGTCATCCTAGAGCCTGGGCTCGTGCAGCGCACGACGGGAGCGCTCGGTTCGGGGACGCACGTCTTCGGCTCGCGCGATCGCGCGCACAATGTGACCATTGACGGCATTGACGCGAACGAATCCTCGGTGCCGAATCCGCAGAACAACGTCTACCGGCTTAATCCCGATAACGTGCAGGAGTATCGTGTGGTCACCCATAATGCGACGCCGGAGTTCGGGCGTAACAGCGGCGCGAACGTCAACATTGTGACGCGCTCGGGCACGAACGAGTTCCACGGGGATTTCTTCTGGTTCCATCGGAACACGGTGCTCAATGCCAACGAGTGGTTCAATAATGCGGCGGGCCTGGAGCGGCCAACGCTCTTGTTGCATCAATTCGGCGCTTCGGGTGGAGGACCGATCGTCAAGAACAAGACATTCTTCTTCGCCAGTTGGCAGGGGAATCGCATCAAGCAGACGATGCCCATCACGCAGTCCTTCGGCGTGCCGCTCGTCTACACGGACACGCTGAAGAAGCAAGGCATCTTCCGCTACTTCGTCCCAGATCCGGCGAACCCGCTCATTCTCGATGGGGTCATCGTCACGCGGAATTCGCCGCGTTTGGTGGATCCGATCACGGGCGCTCTGCGGCCGGGCGTGCGCATGTGCGCGACGCCGACTGAGCTTGGCTGTATCCGAACGTACAACATCTTCGCGAATGATCCGGCTGGGATCGGGCCCGATCCGCTCATGATGGAGATGCTCGCGAAGTTCCCATCGCCCAATACGTTCAACGTCGGCGATGGCTTGAACACGGCGGGCTTCATCTGGAATCCACCCTCGCGATTCAAGGGCCCACATCTGATGTTCCGCGTGGATCACAAGTTCGATGAGAATAACAGCGTGTTCGGGCGACTGCTCCTCTCGGATTGGGATACGCGCGAAGGCGATTTCCTGAACGCGCGGCCCTCGATCTTTCCCGGCTTCGCTCCACTTGGGGAGGTGAGCCGAGAGTCGCAAGGGTTGGCGCTCAACTACCGACGCGTCATCTCCTCCCGGATGGTCAACGAGTTCACGACGGGCTTCAGTCGCTTCATGTTCACCTTCCTCTTGCGGGAAGCCAATACGAAGTTCGGTGTGGAGCCACCGCCCTATGGGCAAGAGTGCTTCGGCGACGATTCCCTCTCGCTTGTGGACACACCGTTCTGCAACACCCCCTTCACACGCCGAGCGGTGAGCACGATCCAATTCATCGACAACCTGAGCTACATGCGCGGATCGCACAACGTCCGCACGGGGATCAACTTCCGGCTCTATCGGCACAACGACAATCGCGGCGTGCCGGGCGGATTCAACATGTGGCCGACGATCATCTTCAGCCAGAGCGTGCGTCCACCGACGGCTAATACGGCACCGGGCGTAGCAGCTGGATTCCCTGGCGCTCCGGGGATTAACGCGAGCGACAACGTCAATCTCCAGCAGGCGATCGTCGAGCTGATGGGCATCCCGGCTCGCGTGCAACAGGCGTTCGTCGCGGATTTCAAGCGCAACCAGTATATCTTCGCCCCCTTTGTCGCCGGAACGCGCGTCAAGCAGTACAACTTCTATGCCCAGGACGAATGGCGCGTGCGGCGGAACTTCACGCTGACTTATGGATTCCGATGGGAGATCAATCTGCCGCCGAAGGACTGCTGCGATCGCGTCTTCGTACCGGATCGTCCGCTGGATGGGAGTCAGGGCCCAGTGACTTACGTGCCTTCGGACAGGTGGTTCAAGCGCATGAATTGGACGACGATCGCCCCGCGCGTGAGCTTCGCCTGGGACCCGCGCTCTTCGGGCAAGATGGCGATTCGCGTCGGATACGGGCTCGCCTTCGATACGATCTCCACGTTCCAAGTGACGGCCATCTCCGGCATGATCCCCGGGAGTGTCCTTCGCTGTGTCGTAAACGTACAGGACCCCCCGACGGGGCCGTGCCGGGACATTCCGAACGATGTGCGATTGAGCCAGCTCATGGCTGCCTTGAAGCCGCTCGATCTTGGTCCGCCGACGCAGAAGCCGTCGGAGCTGCTGCGGCTTCCGGAGCGACCACTCGGCTTGGCGCCGCAGGTCGGGGCATTTGATCCGAATCTCAAGGTCCCGACCGTGCACGAGTGGAGCCTGACGATCCAACGCGAATTGCCCCATGCGTTCGTGGGGCAGGTCGGCTACATCGGTAAGCGCGGGATGCGGCTCTATCGCGCATACGATCTGAACCAGTTCCGTTATCCACCGGAGTTCCTGCAGGAGTTCCTGAAGGCGCAGAAGAACCTCATGATCTGCAAGCTCAATCCGGACGCTTGCTTGGCCGCGCAAGCGGCGGCGGGCATTCCGACCGCGAGTCGCACTGTGGACAATTTCGCTTACTTCGGATTGCCGGGACAGGAGCCCTTGCCCTTGCTCAGCCGATTGCTCAACGCGACGTCGCCGACGTCGGCGCGCTATCGCGGGGCTTTCGCGACGGATGTGCTCAACGGCGGCGTGGGCGATCTCGCGGTCCGGATCGACCAGCTCTCGGGTGCGGACTGGATCGTCAATCGCGGCTTCCCGGCTAACTACTTCCGCCCCAATGCGCAGTTCGGGCAGATCTTCTACTTCGATTCCGGCGGCAGCTCGAGCTACCACGGCATGATCGTGCAACTGCAACGTCGCTATGAGAAAGGATTGACCTTCGGCTTGGCGTACACCCTCTCGAAGTCCATTGACGACATGTCGGTGGATCCGGTGGCAGCGACTTCTGGCGGTGGCTTGAGCACGACCAATTCGCGCACACCCACTGATGTGCGGAACTTCAAGCTCGATCGCGCGCGTTCGGACTTCGATAACCGACACGTGCTCGTCGTCAACTGGCTCTATGACCTGCCGTTCGGTCGTGGGCAGAAGTGGGGGAGCGATTGGCCGGGCATCCTGCAGCACATTCTGGGTGGCTGGACCGTCACGGGTATCTCCATCTATCAAAGCGGCGAGCCGTACACGCTCAATTCGGGCGTGCGCACTGTCCATCAGGCCAAGCAATCGCGCGCCGAAGTCCGCGGGCCGATGCCGAAGTCGAAGCTCCAGTTCGTCCCCGGAATCCAAGGGCCGGTGGTCTTTCATGTCGGGGATCGCATCGTGGATCCGGCCAGCCCCTTCTTCAACTGCCGTCAGGTGATCGGGACCGAGAGCTACTTCTGCATCCCGGCTCCGGGACAGCACGGAATGGGGCGCAACGTCGTTCAAGGTCCCGGGTTCTGGAACATGGACATGGGGCTCATTAAGAAGTTCCAGCTCACCGAGCGCGTGAAGCTCGATTTCCGTACGGAGTTCTTCAACGTCTTCAATCACCCGAACTTCGAGAACCCGCGGAATGCGAGCGTGGGATCGCCGACGATCACCAGCTCGCTCTTCGGGCAAACCTGTTGCGTGACGGCTGCCGTGCCCAGCTCGGCGACGATCATCGCTACGGGAGAGCCCAATCGCGTGATCCAGTTCGCCTTGAAGCTCAGCTTCTGAATCGAGAGCGGCCGGGCTTCGATGCCCGGCCGCTCCGCCTCTTCTTTGGGCGTTTCCCTTCGCGCTGAGCCACGATCTCGACTCCTGCGAAGAAGGGAGCTACTCCCGCTCATTGAGAAAAAAGTCCCGCCCATGGTATCCTTCTGCCTCGGATGCGGGGAACGCGACGATGATCCGCGTCGGGCCAGCTGGATGGTCATACGAGGATTGGAGAGGAACGGTGTACCCGGATCCTCTGCCGCGCGGATTCGATCCGCTCCCATACATCGCCGAGTATTTCGATACCGTTGAGATCAACAGCAGCTTTTATCGTCCCCCGACGGAGCGGATGACCCGCAGTTGGGTGCGACGCGTCGCGCATAACCCTCGGTTTAAGTTCACGGCGAAGCTCTATCAGAAGTTCACGCATGAGCGGGGGACAGTCGGCGTCGAGGACGAACGCCTCTTCAAGCGTGGGATGGAGCTACTGCTGGAAGCCGATCGGCTCGGAGCCCTGCTCGTTCAATTCCCTTGGTCGTTCAAGAACACGCCCGAAGCGCGCGCGTACCTGCGGGAGCTGCTGGAGCGATTCCGCGAATATCCGCTCGTCGTCGAGGTGCGTCATAGTTCATGGAACGCCGAGGAGGTGTATCGGTTCCTCGCCGAGCGCGGTGTTGGATTTTGCAATATTGATCAGCCGCTCTTCCATCGCTCTTTGCCGCCGACGTCGCGCGTGACGGCCGCCGTCGGCTACGTGCGCTTACATGGTCGAAATTACGAGAACTGGTTCGCGGAGAACGCCGATCCGGGAGCTCGCTACGATTATCTCTATTCGCCTGAAGAGCTGGAGCCCTGGATCGAGAAGATTCGGCACATTGGCGAGATTGCCCGCGAGGTATACGTGATCACGAATAATCACGTGCGGGGGAAGGGCGTCGTCAATGCCTTGGAATTGCGAGCGGCCTTGGAGAGGGAGAAGGTCGCCGTCCCGCCGCCACTTTTGAGCCATTATCCGCGCCTGCACACCATCGCGCGTCCGTCGGAATGAGGGAGCGCCTCACCATCGTGATCGGCTATGAGGACGAGGCGATCTTCGAGCGGCAGAGGGCGTGTTTTCAGCAGCTCGGTGAGCCGCTGCCGATTCGCGGCCTGCGGCTTGATCCCGGATTCTCGGGCACAGCGTTGAACGCGCTTCTGGAATCGCTGACGACCGACTATCTCTTACTCTTTCAAGCAGGGGCGTTCGTCGAGATCAGTGAGCGATCCCTCATGCGGCTCCTTCAAGTCGCCGAAGAGAGCGAGGCGGGGATCATCTATGCCGATTATTTCGAGGCGAGCGCGGGCCAACTGTGCGCGCGTTCGCTGAACGATTATCAGGAAGGAAGCGTCAGCGAGGAGTTCGATTTCGGACCGCTCCTACTGCTCTCGCATCGGGTCGTGCGTCGGGCGATCGAACGGTGCGGGCCGATCCCCTCAGAGCTGCGATGGGGAGGGCTCTACGACTTGCGGTTGAAGATCGCGACCGTTGGCGATATCGTGCGCGTTCCCGAATGTCTCTACATCGCTCATCGCGAGCTTCAAGAAGGGACGAGCGCCGAATTTCCGCTTGAGGCGATCTTCCGCTACGTGGATCCGCGACATCGCCCGGTACAGCGGGAGATGGAGTGCGTCTTCACCGAACATCTTCGACGCGTGGGGGCATATCTGGAGCCGACGTTCGTCCCTCTCCCCCCACCCGAGGGAGAGTATCCGGTGCTCGCGAGCGTGATCATTCCTGTGCGGAATCGCGAGCGAACGATCGCCGATGCCTTGCGGAGCGCGCTCTCGCAACGCGCGTCCTTCCCCTACAACGTGATCGTCGTGGACAATCACTCGACGGATCGCACGACGGAGATCGTCCGGCAATGGGCGAGCACCGCTTCGCAGGTCATCCATAAGATTCCCGAGCGTCGGGATTTGGGGATCGGGGGGTGTTGGAACGAAGCCATCTTCGCGCCGGAATGCGGGATGCTCGCCGTGCAGTTGGATTCGGACGACCTGTATGCGAATGATGCAGCGCTGGAGACGATCGTGCGCGCCTTCTTCGATTCGGAGGCCTTCGCCCGAGCGGCATGGGAGCGACCGTGTCGGGAATGGCCGACGCCGCGCTATGCGATGGTCATCGGCGCCTATCGCACGGTGAATTTTCAACTCGAGGAGATTCCGCCCGGCATCGTGGATCATCGCGAATGGACGCGCGAGAACGGGCGAAATAACGCCTTGCGCGTAAAAGGCCTGGGGGCTCCCCGCGCCTACTACGTGCCGCTTCTGCGGCGCTTCGGATTTCCCAACGTGAGCTATGGCGAGGATTACGCTGTCGGCTTGCGGCTCAGTCGCGAGTACGAGATCAGTCGTCTCTTCGAGCCGATCTACTTGGCGCGCCGATGGGAGGACAACACGGATCGCGCTCTACCGTGGGAGGTGCGGAATCGGTACGAGGCCTATAAGGATTGGGTGCGGACGTTGGAGATCCGCGCGCGGCAGCGGCGAAATCGCGAGATCGGGGGGAGGCCATGATCGTGATTGATGGGAATTCGCTCACTCTGGAGCAGCTGGAGGCCGTGGCCGTGGACCGGGAACCGGTGGAGATCGCGCCGGAGGCATTCGCTCGCATGGAGGCATCGCGCCGTGTGATCGAGGAGATCTTGCGGAGCGGGCGCGTCGTCTACGGCGTGAACACGGGCTTCGGGAAATTGAGTGGAGTGACAATCCCGCACGAGGCGACGCGCCAGTTGCAACTGAACCTCGTGCGCAGTCATGCGGCGGGCGTCGGCGAACCGCTCAGTGAGGCCGAGACGCGAGCGATGATGTTGGCGCGCGCCAATGTCTTGGCCAAGGGGTATTCGGGCGTGCGCCCGATCGTCGTGGAGACGCTCGTGCGCATGTTGAACGCGGGCATTCATCCCCTTATCCCTTCGCGCGGATCGGTGGGGGCCAGCGGCGATCTCGCTCCGCTCGCCCATCTGGCCCTGGCGATGATCGGCGAGGGGGAAGTCCTGTATCGCGGGGAACGCCGGAGCGCTCGCGAGGCGCTCGCTCAGGCGCGGATCGCGCCCTTGCAGTTGGAAGCGAAAGAGGGGATCGCGCTTTTAAATGGCACGCAGGCGATGGTGGCCGTCGGGGCGCTCGGCGTGCAGCGCGCCAAACGTCTGGCCGATGTCGCCGATGTCGCCGGTGCCATGTCTCTGGAAGCCTTGCATGGGACGAATGCCGCTTGCGATCCGCGTATCCATGCCGTGCGACCGCATCCCGGACAACGCGAGGTCGCCGAGCGCATCCTTCGCCTCACCGAAGGAAGCGAGATCATGCTCTCGCACAAGGATTGCCCCCGTGTGCAGGATGCCTACAGCTTGCGCTGTATGCCGCAGGTGCATGGTGCCGTGCGCGATGTCATCCGCCATGTCGAGAACGTCGTGAGCATTGAATTGAACAGTGCGATTGACAATCCCTTGGTCTTCGCCGAGACGGGCGAGGTGCTCCTTGGGGGGAATTTCCACGGCGAGATCCTCGCGCTCGCATTCGATTATCTGGCGATGGCGCTTGCGGAGCTAGGGGCGATCTCCGAGCGTCGGATCGAACGGCTCGTGAATCCGGATTTGAGCGAGCTGCCGCCGTTTCTGACGACCGACCCGGGCATGTGCTCCGGGATGATGCTCCTGCAGATCGTCGCCGTCTCGCTCGTCGGGGAGAACAAAGTCCTCGCGCATCCGGCCTCTGTAGATTCGCTGCCGACATCCGGGAACAAGGAAGATCACGTCAGCATGGGGATGACCTCCGCTTGGAAGCTCCGGCAGGTGCTCGAAAACGTCGAATACATCTTGGCGATCGAGTTGCTCTGCGCCGCTCAAGGGCTCGAGTATCTGGCCCCTTTGCGTCCCGGACGCGGCGTGCAATTGGCCTATGAGCGCCTCCGTGCGTTGGTCCCCCGGTTGACCGAAGATCGCGTCTTGGCGCCCGATGTCGAGCGCGTGCGCGCGCATCTCAGGGATTTCGCCGACCTCCTGATCTGACGCGGCCATGGCGTTCCCCGTTTCGGGAAAGAATGCCCCGGCTCTCGGCGCGCCTCGCGGCATTTGGCGGTCGAGACGATTCTCTTGAAACGCCGGGGATGGCCCCTTATCATATACTGCTTGCGCGAGGGCTCTCATGCGGTTCTCGGGAGAGCGAGGTCGAGCGAGCACAAGGCCGTTGGATACGTCCGGATGGGCAGGAGAAAGTTACGACAGCCAAGGAGGAGCCTTCGATGTGGGATGCGATCAAGGAAATGCTGCTCATTAATGTCATCTCTCTGGTGATCGCCCTGGTTTCATTTGGGCTGGCGATTTGGGCGGTGGTGAGCGATCGCTTCAAGGGGGGCATTGATGACCTTTTCCTTGTGCTGGCGGGCGCGCTGCTGGCGTTGCTCTTCTCGATCCCGCCGATCCTGACGCTCAAGCGCAGCGGCGTGTTCGAGCGCCTTCGTGTCCGCGCGAAGCGTCCGATGACCGAGCCGGCCCAGCCGACGTCTCCTTCGGTAGCGGAGGAGAAGGTCACAGTCGAGTGAAGCCTTTGCGAGAACGCATGCCTGAGGTGAAGGACGTCGCAGTCTCGCTTTCGGTCGAGCGGAAGGCCCGTCTCCTCCCGATGTGCCCCTCGGTTGGTCTCTTGGCCACGATCTCGCTCTGGCATCGGGAGCTGATCCGCTTCTATCGCCAACGGAGTCGCGTCCTGGGGGTCATCGGCTCTCCCCTGGTCTTCTGGTGGCTAGTCGGGTCCGGGCTGGGAGATTCCTTCCGCGCGGACGGACATGGCACGGGGTACTTGCAGTACTTCTTCCCCGGCACGGTGTTGCTCATTATCCTGTTCACCTCGGTCTTCTGCATGATGTCGGTCATCGAAGATCGGCACGCGGGATTTTTACAATCGGTCGTGGCCTCGCCCATCCCGCGAACGGCGCTTGTGTTGGGGAAAGTTCTGGGGGGGACGACGCTCGCCGCTCTGCAAGGAACGATCCTACTGCCGCTGGCGCTGTTTATCGGCATCCCGCTGACGCTCGGGCAAACGGCGGGGCTGGTGGCCTTCCTCTTCCTTCTCGCGTTTGGGATCACGGCGTTCGGGTTCCTTCTCGCGTGGCGACTGGATTCGACGCATGGCTTTCACGCCGTCGTCAACCTGATCTTCATCCCGATGTGGCTCGTCTCCGGAGCGCTCTTTCCGATGAGCGGTGCATCCCCGTGGATCGCTTGGCTCATGCGGGTGAATCCGCTGACCTATAGCACGGCGGGTTTGCAAAGATTGCTCTTCCTGGAACATCCGTCGGTCGCGCCGGGACCCAGCTTTTCCCTTGCGCTCGGCGTGACGCTGCTCTTCAGCCTCCTCGCCTTTCTCTTGGCTTTAGTGGTCGTCGTTCAGCGGCCGTATCAGGTCGCTGGATGAGCAGCGCAGCTGGAGTCCTCGTCTCCGAGGGGATGACCCTCACAGGTGGTAGAGCATCACGTAAATCGCCACCCCGGTGGCCGAGACGTAGAGCCACAGCGGAAGCGTCCACCGAGCAATCCGCCGGTGTCGGGCGTATTCTCCGCGCAGCGCGCGAACCAGCGTCGCAAGAACCATCGGAAGGATCGCGAGTGCCAGGACCGTGTGCGAGGTCAGAATAGTGAAGTACACGGCTCGGAGAGCTCCTCCCTTCGGAAAGGGCGTAGCGCCGTGAAGGGAGTGATAGACCACATAGGAGATGAGGAAAAGCGCGGAGCTGGTCACCGCCCCGAGCATGCACGCGCGATGGGGATTCACCTCTCGCCTTCGAATGAACCAATACCCCGCGAGCAGAAGGAGCGTGCTCGTCAGATTCAGTGCCGCATTCACCGCCGGCCAAAGCGTCCGCATGCGCTCAGGTAGCAAAGCACACATTATACGCGACGTCTCTTCTACAGGCGAGGAGACAGGGGGGCCGACGCGAGCGCCCGGTTGACGCCGAAGGAGGCGTTCGACTACGCTCTCCGATGGCATGAGGGAGTCGGCCATTCAGATCGTGATCCCGACGTACAATGAGCGAGAGAACATCGCGCGTCTCATCGCGGAGGTTCGCGCGCGCCATCCCGAGGCGGGCATCGTGGTCGTGGACGACGATTCGCCCGATGGCACGGCCGAGGTTGTGGAGACGATGACCGCGGGCGATTCACGGCTTCATGTTCTGCGCCGTCGGGGACGTCGAAGCTTTGCGCGTTCGGTCATGGAGGGGATGCTTTGGGCACTCGCGCGCGAGCCGCAGTTCGTGATCCAAATGGATGCCGATCTTTCGCATCATCCGCAGTACATCGGGGATCTCCTTGGCGCCGCCCGTGAAGCGGATCTCGTCATTGGGTCACGATATGTGGGGGGGCGCGTGAACGTCGTCAATTGGCCGCTCTCACGATTGCTCCTGAGCGTCTTCGCCAACGCGTACGTTCGGGCAATCACGCGCCTGCCCGTCTTCGATACGACTAGTGGTTTCCGTTGCTGGCGCGCCGAGGCGCTTCGGGCCATTGATCTCCCTTCGATCCGGTCCGAAGGCTATTCGTTCCAGGTCGAGACGCTCTATCGCGCTCATCGGCTCGGTCATCGTATCATCGAGGTCCCTATCATCTTCGCCGAGCGAAATGCCGGCACCTCTAAGATGAGCGCGCGCATCATCCTGGAGTCGACGATCCGACCGTGGATGCTCGTCCTCGGAAGAAGCGCACCTAAATCCCGCGGGTGAGCCAATCGCCAAGGCGCTGCCGCCAATGCGGCGCATCTCTCCCCACGCGATGGCCCACATAGCGCCCGAGGGGAAAGGCGAGCCCTTTCGTGATGGCTTTAAGGATGACGCGCGGCGTCATCCGTTCGTGGGGGAGCTTAAAGAGATTCGCATAGATGTTATAGGGGATGGCGTTGAATAGGGTGAACCAGAGCGAAGGAGGATCGCCGCCGAACAGCTCCTGATACAGGCGATAGCTTGCGACGAAACGCTGGAAGTCGTACCAAGCCGAGCGATCATGCGAATGGATGACGACCGAATCGGGTTGGTAATAGATCGCATAACCGGCCTCCATGACCCGCTTCGCCCAGCGGATGTCTTCTCCGAAAGCGGCGCGTCCGAACGGGAATCGCTCCCACACGGACCGTCGGATTGCCGACGAGACGTTGTCGAAACTGAAGAGCGCGATTTTCTCCTCAAGGGGCATGGCGGGGAGAGCCCTCGGATCGTCGAGCCTTTGCCGGCGTGGCTCCAAACGTGAGGCGACGTGATCGCTCACATGCCGTCGGACGAACGCATCACTTCCAGGGCGGGGGATCTGACGGCTATACGCTCCGGCGATGGTGGCATCTTGAAGCATTGGCTCGAGGAGTCGTTCCAACCACCATTCGTTCGCTGGCAGGGCATCTTGCACCAAGAGAGCGATGAAAGAGCCACGAGCGTAACGGATCGCGCGATCTCGAGTCTCACCGTGGTCGAAGTCCTCCGGCGGGATCGTGAGGACCGTCACGGGGAACCGAGCGCAGCGCTCGACCGTCCCATCCGTGGAGCCGGAGTCGATCACGATGATCTCGAGAGAGAAGGAAGAGCGTTGCGCCAGAAGGCGCTCGAGCAACTCGGGGAATTCCGGTCCGGCGTTGCGCGTCGGGATCACGATGGAGACGACTCCGCTCATCGGTCACTCGCCGACGTTTGATCATCGAACTCCGTGTGGCGGGCGAGCACGAGGTTCTTCAGCTCGCGCAGTTCTGGGCGGAAGAGGATGGTCAGAGCGAGCGCGTGAATGATCCCCCCTCCGAGAAGGAGCGCCACGAGCATTTGCCACGGTGGGAGCGCGAGCGATTCGAGGACTCGGCGAAGCAGCCCCATCGTGAGCAAGACGCTTCCCGCCGTGAGGCCGACGGGGCGCATGGCCGTCCAGAAATCCGAGGGCTTCCATCGAAGCGTGCGAAAAGCGATCGCGATGATGACTCCCGCCAGGCCCAGGAAGACGAGCGCCGTCGCGACGGAGACGCCCGCGATCCCCCATCGCAGGCTCATGGCAACGGCCGCGACGAAGACGGGGGCGGCACCGAGCGCACATTTGAGGTTGAGATCGGGACGTCCGATGGCATTGAATAGCTCTCCGGCTCCGAGCATCAGGCATCGCCCGATGGCGTGGAGGAGCAGTAGCTGGAATGGAAAGATGGCGGGCGCCCATTTCTCTCCGTAAATGGCGCGCACGTATTCCGGAGCAGCGACGAGGAGGAGAAGGAGCAGAGGGATTGCGATCCCCGCGTTCGTTCGCGCGAATCGAAGATACATCGCCCGCAGCTCGGCCGACCTCTCGCGCAGCCGCGCGAAGATCGGGAAGGCGACGTGCGAGAAGGCGCCCATGAGCAGCGTGGGCAGCATCATGCTCTGGTTATAAGCGAATGTGTAAAAGCCCAAGGGCAATGCGCCCAGCCATTTTCCGATGAGGATGTAATCGGCGTTTTGCATGGCGTAGGCGGTCAGATCGTTACCGAGGACATGCCGCCCGTAGCGGATGATCGCTCCCCACGACCGAGGAGACCAACGAGACGCAGGGCGCCACGAGCAAAGCTTCCAGTTCCATGCCACCGTGATAGGAGCGGCGATGACGAAAGGCACGACCAAGCTCCACACGCCAGCTCCGGCGCGCGCCAAAGCGAGACCGATTCCCGTCCCGATGAGCGTCGTCGCGACTTGGGGCCGGACGAGCTTTCCGATCTCCAAGCGTCGGCGCAAAAGCGCCGCATGTACGCTCCCCCACGGGGCGATCAACAACGTGAGGCTCAAAGCGAGGAGGATAGGAACGAGGTCGGGGCGACCGTAGAACCCGGCGATCACGGGGGCGGCCGTAACTTGAAGCGCGAAGAGACCAAGGCCTATAATCACGCCGAGCCAGAACCCCGCCGTCAGGACTTCCGAATGCTCCTCGGGATGATAGACGAGATAATGCTCGATCCCTACATTTCCGAAAAGGGCAATGAGCGTCGTCACGGTGAGAGCTAAGCTCATGAGTCCAAAATCCTCGGGCATGAGCCAGCGGGCGAGCGCGATCCCGGCGAAGAAGTTGACAGCGCGCACCAACACCTGCGCGCCGATCCAAGCGATCGAGCCTCTGTAGAAGGCGCGCTCCCAGACGTCAGGGCGCAACGCTTCGTGACGGGCGCTCTCGCGCATGCTGGTCAACCGCTTATGATAGAAGGCGCGCGGGCGTGGAACAATGGTGCGCGAAATGGTCAAAGCGCTTGCGCCCTACGCTAGGAGCGCATATCATCTTCCTTATTTCCGAGGGAGAACGAAAGCGCATGGAGATCCGAGGCCGAGGTGCGTTAGTCACTGGGGCGGCCAAGCGCATCGGGAGGGCGATCGCGCTCGCTTTGGCCGAACGCGGCGCCGATGTCGTCGTACATTACCATCGGTCCGAGGAAGCCGCGCGCGAGACCGTGCGCGAGCTCGAGGCTCGGGGTGTTCGTGCCCTCGCCGTACAGGCGGATCTTGGTGAGGTCCGCCAGATCGAGCGATTCATCGAGCAGGCGGCGCGTTTCCTGGGCCGTCTCGATATCTTGGTGAACAACGCCTCAGTCTTCTTCCGAACACCCTTTGGTTCAGTCACCGAGGAGCAGTGGGATCTCAATCTCGATGTGAATCTCAAGGCTCCCTTCTTCTGCGCCCAGTATGCGGCGCGCTTCATGCGGGAGCAAGGCGGGGGGAAGATCATCAACATCGCCGATTGGGCCGGATTTCGGCCATACGTGGGCTACATCCCGTATTGCGTCTCGAAGGCGGGGCTGATCGCGCTGACGCAAGTTCTGGCGAAGACGTTGGCGCCAACGATCTTGGTCAATGCGGTCGCGCCCGGTCCGGTCCTTCTGCCGGAGGACTATGGTGAGGAAGAGGCGCGTGCGATCATCGAGGGCACGCCGCTCAAGCGGCTTGGATCCCCAGAAGACGTCGTTCGCGCCGTCCTCTTTTTGATCGAAGGGAGCGATTTCATCACCGGACATACGCTCGTCGTGGATGGAGGTCGGCTCATCGGTTCCTGAGCCGAGCGCACGAGCGAAAGGGGGAGGGCGAGATGTTCAGGGCGACGAAGGAGATCTTCTTCTGCTACGGCCATCGGCTCTTGAATTACGCGGGCAAATGTCGCAATCTGCATGGGCATAATGCCCGCGCAGAGGTTGAGTTAGCTGCCGAGCGCCTCGACGACCGCCACATGGTCGTAGATTTCGATGAGATCAAAGCGGTTGTGAAGTCGTGGATAGACGAGCACATTGATCACAAGATGATCCTGTGCAAAGATGATCCGCTGTTGCCCGTGTTGCGCGAGCACGGTGTGGCGTGCTTTGTTCTGGAGACGAATCCGACGGCTGAAGCATTGGCCAAGCTCATCTTCGATGTGGCCGCCGAACGGGGATTTCCCGTCGCGCGCGTGACCGTGTGGGAGACGGAGAGCTCGTTCGCGACGTATGAGCCGTCACGGGGAGGGCGGAGCTGAGCGAGGTGCGCGTTCGGAGGGGAGGACATGGCGTTGCTTTTGACCGAGGCGGACGTGGAGCACTTGTTGACGATGGAGCTGGCGCTGGAGGCTGTTGAGGAGGCCTTCCGCGAGCAAGCTGAAGGTCGCGCGATCAATGAACTGCGTCGCCGTCTTCGCGTTCCGCGTGGGACGTTGCACATGATGAGCGCTGCGGTGCTCGCGCGAGGCGTTCTCGGCTTCAAGGCCTACACCTCGTTCCCAAGCGGCGTGCGGTTCCTCGTCCTTCTCTATGACGCGGAGGCGGGATCGCTCTTGGCCCTCATCGAGGCGAATCGGCTCGGGCAGATGCGCACGGGAGCGGCCAGCGGCGTCGCTACTCGATACATGGCGCGACCGGACGCGCACACGCTCGGAATTTTCGGAACTGGTTGGCAAGCGCAAAGCCAAGTGCTGGCCATCTGCGCCGTCCGACCGATCCGGCGAGTCCTCGCCTACAGCCGCACGCCGGAGCGACGGGAGGCGTTTTGTCAGGAGATGGCGGCGAGATTGGGCATCGAAGTCATCCCGGCCAAGCGTCCCGAAGACGTCGTCGCCGCGGCCGACATCCTCGTCACGGCGACGACGGCGCGCGAGCCCGTCTTCGATGGGCGATGGATACCTGAAGGTGTCCACATTAACGCGATTGGGGGCAATGCCCTCTTTCGCCGCGAATTCGATGACGAAGTGATCCGACGGGCGCGCACCATCGTCGTGGATTCCAAGGATCAAGCGCGGATCGAATGCGGAGAGTTCCTTCATGCCATCGAGCGCGGACGCTTGGCGTGGGAAGCCGTCCATGAGTTGAAAGAAGTCGTTGCCGGACGCCTTATCGCCCGGCAGCACCCTTCAGACATCACGCTCTTCAAATCCCTGGGAATCGCCCTGGAGGACGTGGCGGTCGCTGTTCGCGTCTTCGAGCGCGCTCGCCAGGAGGGCTTCGGTCAGGCGATCCGTCTCCTGGAGTGAACATCCTGTGAGACTTTCAAGCATCGCCGTGGGGTTGGGCGAGCAGACAAGGAGGATGTATGGTGCGCGCGTATATGGCCATTGACGTTCATGTACACGTCATGCCATGGTGGATGATCAAGCCGGAGGTGGCGGCAAGCCTGAAGCGCGACGCGCGCGCATTTGAGGATCTGATTCGCCTCATGGAGGACCCCGATCGCTTCATTGAACTTCTGGACGCCGCGGGCGTTCAGAAGGCGGGACTCATCAATTATGTGAGCCCGGACATCATGGGGTTCACCGATGAAGTGAACGAGTTCTCCGCACGATATGCCCGCCGGTATCCAGATCGGCTGATCCCCTTCGGTTCCGTCCATCCGCGATTCTCCAAAGACCCGGCCGGAGAGATGGCGCGACTGGCCGATCTCGGCATTCGCGCGATCAAGATCCACCCGCCGCATCAATTGATCTATCCGAACGATTACCTGAACGGTATGAGAGCCCTTGAGGTCATCTACCGCAAGGCCATCGAATATCGCATGCCCGTGATGATCCACACGGGGACGTCCGTCTTCCCCGGCGCGCGCAATAAGTTCGGCGATCCGATCCACGTGGATGATGTGGCCGTTGATTTCCCGGAGCTGACGCTCATCTTGGCGCATGGCGGGCGTCCGCTCTGGATGTCGACGTGCGTCTTCTTGCTCCGCCGACATCAGAACGTCTACATGGACATTTCGAGCATCCCTCCACAGAACTTACTCGCTTATTTCCCTCAGCTCGAGAAGCTGGCCGACAAGACCATGTTCGGCTCGGATTGGCCAGGCCCTGGCGTTCCAGGGATCAGGGCCAATATTGAGGCCTTCCTTCAGCTCCCCCTCTCGGAGGAGGCAAAGCGGAAGATCTTGCGGGAGACAGCTCTGAAAGTCTTCGGCGAATGAATGGGCTGGCGGTTTCCCACAAGGAGCGCCCTTTGGCGGAGACAAAAGCTCCGTTGAAGTCTTGACTCCAACGGAGCGAAGAGGCTCTATGAACTGTGGCGGTGAATAGGGTAGCGGAGTATGAGCTCATCGGCCATACGGCGATCGCCGTATTTTCCGCCGGCGGAGGTCGGATTTTGCCGGTTAGACGGGACATCGGCTCTCGCTGCTGGTGGAGGCGCGCCTTCTTCCGCGTCTTCAGGGGAATCCCTTGACGCCACTGGGAAAACGTACTATAAGATGCGGTCGTGCGATGAGTGGCTTGAGGAAAGGATAGCGATCACCATGCCGCAAGGTAACGAAGGCTTTTGGGAAAAGCTCTCGCGCCTGTCTCCCCATGTCGAGGCGACTGCGGTGTTGAGGACCCTCGAGCAATTGGATCAGGAATTCGGGCACTTGTCCCATGACCAGCGGCTTCTCTTCTTGGCCGAAGCTCTGCGGAAGCGGAACTTCTTCCCCTCGTTCCAAGACTGTTTGGAGGTGGCGGCTCTATGGATGGAGGCGAACCTGCATGACCATGCGAATCTGGAGTCGATCGTGGGAGCGACCTCGGCTTCGTCCGATCGGCCACGGGGCGAGGAGAGCGCGATGCCCCTTGGACTCGGCGCAGCCGTTTCGCCCATACGGAGGGAGAACGAAACGCCGCCTTCGACTGGCGAACGAGAGGGGTTGATCCGAGAGTTGGTCCGCATGATCGTCGGCCAGGTCGAATCCTCTTGCGGGTGGAGCGAGCGCGAATTGGTGAGCGTGGAACGCGATGGGGTCGTTCAAATCCTCGACCTTCTACGTCTGCTGCGCGCGGAGCCGGCGCTTTTCGACTATGCGATCGAAGAGGTGCGCGGTCTTTTGGATCGGCTGGAAGCGGAGCGGAGGGCTTACGTGCGAAGGGTTCGGCGGGAAGCAGAGGCGGAGGGAGAACCGCCACACAGCGAGGGGGGGACATAAAGCGCGCGATCTCATCGCCCCTTCACGAGACGAGCTCTAAGGGAGCGAGTCCTTCCACGAACTTTCGTTTCCCGGCGCCGGGGAAAGCGACCGTCAGCGTGACGAAGGCATCCGTTTCCTCTCGATTGATGATCTGGCCAACGCCATAATGCGGATGGCGCACGCGGGCGCCGATCGGGAAGCGTGGGGGGGCGAGGGGCGAAGCGTTCCCTTGTGGCTCGCGCAGGAGACCTTGAGCAGCAATGGGCGATTTCCTGAGCGAGGCTGTCCGGTCGTGCTCCTGAAAGAACTGCTCGATCTGTGTGATCGAATGATACGTGGGGCCGGTGTAGGAAGAACGCCTCGCCGTTGAGGAGAGGTCTTCCAGAAGATCGGACGGGAGTTCCCGCAAAAACCGTGAGGGGGTCGTCGAGGTAGGCTCTCCCTGGCGGCGTCGCGTGCGCGCATACGTGAGATAGAGCTGCCGCTTGGCGCGCGTGATGGCGACATAAAAGAGGCGGCGCTCTTCCTCCAACTCTTCGGGATCATCGCTTGAGCGCGCGTGAGGGAAGAGTCCCTCTTCCAATCCCACGATGAAGACGGTGGAGAACTCGAGCCCTTTCGCGCTGTGCATCGTCATCAGCGTGATCGGAGCGTCCGGATCGTAATCGTCCGCGTCGGAGACCAGCGCCATGCGGTCCACGAACTCGCGCACTGTTTCGCCTCGTTCATCGGCTTCCGCAGCGGCGCCCAGCAGCTCTTCCAAATTCTGCAATCGGTTCTCGACCTCCAGCGGGTCAGTCGCCAGGAGCGTTCGCTCGCGCAAGGCGCGCGCGTATCCCGTCTCATGGATCGCGAGGCGAAAAGTCTCAGCGAGAGTTCCATGTTGGGCGCAGGCGCGGAGGCGCTCGATGAGGTGAACGAACGCGCGCGCGCTCTCCAAAGTTCGCTCCGGCAGCTGTCGCTCGATCAGCGCCACTTGCAACGCGTCCCAAAGCGGCAATTGGGCCGTGTGCGCCAAGTGCTCGAGCGCATCGAGCGTCTTCTTCCCGATCCCGCGTGGCGGGACGTTCAGGATACGGCGCAGACTCTCGTCATCCCAGGGGTTCAGCGCGAGCCGCACGTAGGCGAGCACGTCGCGAATCTCAGTCCGCTTGTAGAAGGAGAAACCGCCGACGATCCGGAACGGCAGGCCTGCCCGACGACAGGCGTCCTCGAAGAGTCGCGATTGCGCGTTCGTCCGATAGAGGACGGCCACCCGAGCCTGCGGATCGCGCTCCATATGCCAGCGAATTCGCTGCACCACGAATTCGGCTTCCTCCTCCGCCGTCCCTGCGGCGTAGTATCCGACCGGAGGACCGTCTTCGTTCTCCGTCCACAGGACCTTCTCCGGGCGTTTGGTGTTGTGACGAATCACGGCATTGGCGGCGGCGAGAATGGTCCTCGTCGAACGGTAGTTCTTCTCGAGCGTGACGATACGTGCGTTTGGGAAGTAGCGCTCGAATTCGAGCACATTGTGCGGATCGGCCCCGCGCCATCGGTAAATGCTCTGATCGGGATCGCCAACGACGCAGAGATGGTGTTTGCGTTCCTTCGCTGTCACACGCGTGGGCTCGTCCGCGGCGAGCAAGAGCAGAAGCTCCAGTTGCAAGCGATTCGTATCCTGGTACTCGTCCACGAGGATGAAGCGGAATTGCTCTCGATACCGGTCGCACAGGAGCCGTTCCTGTCGAAGCAGCGCCACAGCTCGGAGCAGGAGGTCGTCGAAATCGAGAGCGTTCGCGGCGCGCAGTCGCTGTTCGTACTGCTCGAAGATCGAAAGCGCGAGCGCGCGTTCGGGCGTCCGCGTCCATTCCGGATCGTCCTGGAGGTCGGTCGGGGTGAGCCCGCGACTCTTAGCGCGACTAATGCGCGCCTGAATCGCGCGGGGATGCAGCATGCGCTCTTGGAGTCCGTGCTCGCGCAGACATGTTTGAATGAGGCGGAGCTGATCGTCTTCATCGTAGATGGAGAAGTCTGAAGTATAGCCTTGGTGGAGGCTCTCGATGTGGCGTCGAAGGAGGCGCGCGCAAAATCCGTGGAACGTCCCGATCCAGGGGAGGGCTCTCGATGAGTCGGTACCGAGTAGCCGCGCGACGCGCTGTCGCATCTCTTCGGCCGCCTTATTGGTGAATGTGACGGCGAGGATGTGGGCTGGGTCGGCACCGAGCCGATCCAGCACGTAGGCGATCTTGTACGTGATGACGCGCGTCTTCCCTGATCCCGCTCCCGCGAGCACAAGCAGCGGGCCATCCGTGTAAAGGACGGCCGCGCGTTGGGCGGGGTTGAGGTCATTCAGATAGCTCATGGCGTCTTTTCTCCAAGGTGAAGAGCGGCAATTCCGCCGGTTAGATTGATGTACCGCACGGCGGTGAATCCAACAGCTTCCATCAAGCGCGCCAATTCGCGTTGGTTCAGGAAGGCTTGTACAGAATCGCGGAGGTAATCGTAAGGGCCCGGCACGCCGGAGATCCAGTTCCCGATGCGCGGGAGGAGGTTTCGGAAGTAGAAGCGGAAGACATGGCGAAAGATCGGGAGCAGGGGCTGTGAGAATTCCAGGACGGCAACGACTCCTCCCGGGCGAAGCACACGGTAGATCTCGCGGAGCCCTCGCTCAGGCGATTCCAGATTTCGAAGGCCGAAGGCGATGGTCACGACCGAGAAGACGCCATCGGGGAAGGGTAACTGCAGCGCATCACCTTCGACGAGGAGAACACGGGCTCGACGTCGCGCGATCTTCGCCTGCCCGATCCGGAGCATGGGACGACAGAAATCCACGCCGATGACATCGGCCTGTTGAGCCAGCTCGAGCGCCAGGTCGCCCGTGCCGCAGCAGAGGTCAAGGACGGGAGCCTTTGAGGAGAGATGCGGACGGAGTTGGCGTACGGTGAAACGACGCCAGAACCGATCCACGTTGAGCGAGAGCAGATGGTTGAGCAGATCGTATCGAGGCGCGATCGCCGCGAACATCCGCCGGACGCGCTCTCGGTGTCCTTCCCAGGCGTGACCGCCAGTGGCTTTCCCCCCTTCGCCTTGCACCCCTTTTCTCACGAGAAGTAAAATACCGTCTGTGGTGACTTCCGGCAATAGGGGAGCCAATTGGGAGCCGCGTCTGTGGGTGACTGAGATCTTCCATTCCATTCAGGGTGAGTCTTCGTACATGGGGCTGCCGTGCACGTTCGTCCGCCTGACCGGTTGTAATCTCCGCTGCGTCTACTGCGACACGACCTATGCCTTCACCGAAGGTCGAGCGATGAGCGTGGAGGAGATCCTCGCTCGGGTGCGCGCGGCCTGGGAGGGAGCCGAGCCGATGGCGTCCGTGCGCGGGGCCTTTCCGCTTGTGGAGATCACCGGCGGCGAGCCGCTTTTGCAAAAAGGCGTCCATCCGCTCGCCCGAGGCCTCTGCGATCTCGGCTTCACGGTTCTCATCGAGACGGGGGGACAGCTTCCCATCTGGACGCTCGATCCGCGCGTCATTCGCATCATGGACATCAAGACGCCGGGAAGCGGGCATGCCCACGCGAACCTGTGGGAGAACGTCGAACACCTGCGACCGCAGGACGAAGTGAAATTCGTCCTCATGGATCGGCGCGATTTCGAGTGGGCCTGCGACGTCATTCGGCGGTATGATCTTCCGCGCCGGGCGCACGTGCTCATGTCTCCCGCCTATGGAGTTCTCGATCCGAAGGCGCTCGCCAAGTGGGTGCTCGAAAGCCGCCTCCCCGTTCGGTTGCAGCTCCAGCTCCATAAGGTCATCTGGGGGCCGGAAGCCCGAGGGGTGTGAGAGTCACCGGTGAAGTCCGCATGGCCAAATGCCCTTTCTGGCCTCTTTCCGTGAGGGAGTGGTACACTTACTAAGCCCGATCGCATGAGGAGACGGAAGATCGGGTGCAGGGATCAGTAAGAGGAGGTGGGTCATGAAACGAATACTCGCGCTTCTCGGTTTCCTCGCGGTGGGTAGTGCTCTCGGCCTTTTGCTCGATGTGAGCGCGCAGACGGCAGGGATCGAGGGGGAAGTCATCGTCGTGCGACCGGATGGGTCGCGCGTTCCGGCTGTTAATGCGCTTGTGGAGTTGTATCGGCTGGACGTCAAGGGGAAGTATCAAACGAAGACGGACAAGAAGGGGCATTTCGCTCACATCGGTCTCCCGTATGGGCGATATGCCATCATCGTCTCGGGCGAAGGGTTAACGCCCTATTACGAGTACAACGTGCGCATTCCGCCTCCGGGAGAGGCGACGTTGCGGCGCACGATCGAGATGGTCCCCGGAGATGGACGACGCCCGACGCTGGAGGAGGTGCAACAGGCTGCCGCGCGTTCGGGACAAGCTGGAGCGGTTGTGCCGCAAGTGACCGAGGCCGAGCGGAAGCGTTTGGAAGAGCAAGCTCGACAGATCGAGGAGCAACGCAAGCGAGCGGCGCGAGATGAGGAGCTGATCCGGCAGTTCAACGCGGCCAACGAGCTGGCGCGCGCTGGGAAGTATGAGGAGGCGATCCCGCTTTATAAGTCGGCCTTAGAGGCGAGCCCGGATCACCCTCAGCTCTACGTCGTGCTGATTCGCATGGCCGAGGCCTATCATAATCTCGGCGTGGAGCGCTTCAACAATCGGCAGCGGGAGGAAGCCAAGGAGGCGTTCAACCTCGCCATCGAGACGGCCCGCAAGGCGATCTCGATGATCCCTCAGGACAAGCCGGAGCAGAAGCCTGAGTATCACGGAGTGCTCTGTCGCTCGCTGGCGGTCATGGCGACGTATTTGGATCCGGCGCGGCTCTCCGAGGCCATCTCCGCGCACGAGGAATTGCTGGCCATGCAAACGACGCCGGCGGATCGCGCGCGCACGCAAGCGCAGATCGCCAAGATCTATCTCGATACGGCGAAGTCGGAGGAGGCTGTCGCTGCGTATCGGAAGGCCCTGGAAATCGATCCGAACAGCCTTGATGCCCTCTTCGGTCTGGGGAATGCGCTCGCGCAGTCTCCCGATCCGTCGAAGTATCCGGAGGCGCTGACTATTTTGAAGCAATTCGTCGAGAAGGCGAAGAGCGATCCGCAGCGCGCCAATCAGGTGCAGCAGGCCAACGAGATGATCGCCGCCTTCTCACAGTTCCTCGAGGAGCAGAGGAGAGGACAGCGGAAGCGACCGTGAGCGGTGCGGCTTCGCCTTCTTCCAGCGTCCTCGCACGGGGGCGGTATGGAAACTCCCCCCGTGAGGCGTTGTGAGCAGAGGAGAGGAGGAGGATGCGCGAACGGGGATTCTCACTCATTGAACTCTTGATCGTCATCGCGATCATCGGCATCATCCTGGCCATCGCGATCCCGCGATTCACGCGCATTCGCATCCCGGCTAACGAGACGGCGGCCATCGCCAATCTCCGGGCCTACAATCAAGCGCAGCTCAGCTTCTCGATCTCGCACAATAACCTCTACGGTGATCCCGCCGACTTGCTCGCCAGTGGGGAGATCTCCGAGAGTCTCGCGGAGCTTTTCGGCGCGAAGGGAGCACCGGTCGCACGATCCGGATACGAAGGGAGCGCAGCCGATACGGGCGATGCGCCGAATGGCTTGGGGACGGGGTACGCGGCCGAATTGCATCCGACGGCTCCGGGCTCGACCGGGACTCGATACTTCGGCACGGATCAAAGCGGCACGATCTACGAATCCTCGACAGGAGCGTTCTCAGCGAGCAATGGGGTTCTCTCCAAACCGGGGGACGCGCGCCCCGTGCAGTGAGTTAGCGCTCGCCGAGAGACGAGACGCTCTGGCAAGGATTCGACGTTCAGCGGCTATCCGGAGAGCGTGACTGTCGCGAGAAGAACATCCTCACTTGGGACCATAATCCTGCGCGTGGCTGCGGACGATGACCGCGGCTCATGAGAGAGTGTCGGCGGCTTCGGAAGTCATGATCGTTTCGTCGCTCACGTGGGCCCGCTTCTCTGGAGTGAGACGAATCACCGCCGTAGCTCTTGCGTCGTCTCGCGAGCTGCTTCGAGAGCGCATCCTTTATATCCTCACCGGCTTTGCCCTGCTTCTGATCGGCACGGCGCTTTTGCTGGGCGAGCTGTCCGTTGGCCAGGAGCGCCGGATCGTGCTCGATGTGGGACTCGGGGCGATTCGGGTGCTGGGAATCGCGATGGCGATCGTCCTTGGCGTCCGGCTGCTTGAGCGGGAAATCGAGCGTCGAACGATCTACGTCCTGTTGACGAAGCCCGTTCGGCGGTGGGAGGTGCTTCTCGGCAAGCTGCTCGGTGGGGCCCTCCTTCTGTTCGCGAGTGTGGTGGTGATGACCGGGGGACTCACACTCACCCTCACCGCCATGGGGCGACCTTGGAAGGAGGAGCTTCCGCTTCTGATCCCTGTAGTATTCCTCCTTTGGCTTCAGTTCCTCATGGCGATGGCCCTCGCCCTCTTGTTCTCAACGTTCTCCACATCCGCACTCTCGATGCTCTCCGCCCTCGGTCTTGTCCTCATCGGGCATGCCAGTCGAGAATTCCTGCAATGGGCAGAGGTCGTTCGCTCCCCGCTGCTGGCGCTGCTGTGTCGCGCGCTCTACTATGTGCTCCCGAACATGCAGAATTTGAATCTCACGGCTGCTGTTGTTCATGGGCGAGAGGTCGTCCCTTCGATCATCGGGATGGCTTCGGCCTATGTTGGACTTTATCTCGTCGTGGTGTTCGTCCTGGCGGCGATCGTGTTCCATCGGCGGGAATTTCGATGAAGGGCCCATCGGCGATCATCGGTGCTCTGTTCGTGCTCGCGATCGGGGGAGTCGTCGAGCTGGGGCAACGCTTGGAAGAACGAGTCGCCGCGTATCAGCGGGAGGACGAAGTCTTATGGCTGCCTTCCGCGGCGACCCTCAAGCGATGGAGCTTCGGATTCGAAGGCCTCTTGGCCGACCTCTATTGGCTGCGCACGGTGCACTACTACGGACGGCGCGCCTTTCGCCCCGGAGTGCGATTTGAGCAGTTGGACGCCTTGCTCGAGTTGGTGACGACGTTGGACCCGCACTTTCTCGCGGCATATCGATTTGGGGCGATCTTCCTCGCGCTTCCACCGCCGCAGGGGGCGGGGCGGCCGGATCGCGCGCTGGCGCTTTTAGATCGAGGTATTGCGACGAATCCTGGGGAATGGCGGCTGCTGCTCGACAAGGGATTCGTCCTGCTGTGGGACGTGCGCGATTATGCGAAGGCGGCTGAAGTCTTCCTGCAAGTGAGTCGGCATCCGCGGGCTCCCACGTGGACGCGGGACTTGGCCGCTGCCGCTTACGCACGCGCGGGCCGTCGCGAGATCGCGCGACGTATCTGGCGAGATCGCCTCGAGCACGGCGAGAGCGAGCAAGTGCGGGAGAACGCGCGATATCAGCTTCTCTGTCTTCAAGCCGAAGAAGAGTTGGAGCGCTTGCATGAGGTTGTGCGCGCATTTTGGCGAGAGCGCGGGCGGTGGCCGGCTTCCTGGCAGGAGCTTATCCTTTCGGGCATGTTGAAGCATCCCCCGCGAGACCCCCTGGGGTACCCGTACCAATTGGATTCGACGACGGGAGCAGTGCACCTCTCCGCACAGTCGCCCCTGATCCTTCCGCGATTATGAGTGCTCGGTTGGCGGTCATCGTCGTCGAAAATTTGACGAAGGATTACGCGAGCGGATGGCTCGGTCACCGGCGACATCGCGCAGTGGATCACTTGACCTTGGAAGTGCAGGAGGGGGAGATCTTTGGTTTGCTTGGTCCCAATGGCGCGGGGAAGACGACGACGGTCAAACTCCTCCTGCGATTGATTCGGCCAACAGCCGGGACCGTTCGTCTCTTTGGGCGTTCGCCGGAAGACCCCGTGGTGCGCGCGCAGCTCGGATTCTTACCGGAGCATCCCTATCTCCCGGAGGCTTTGACGGCGTGCGAACTCTTGGACTATTTCGGGCAGCTCTGCGGCCTCTCCCGTTCGGATCGCTTGGCGCGAGCAGCCGCTCTGTTGCATCAGGTCGGGCTTCCCGCGTCGGTCGCCGACCGACCACTGCGGCAACTCTCGCGGGGCGAGCTTGCGCGCGTTGGACTGGCGCAAGCTTTGCTCCATGATCCGAAGCTACTCATCCTGGATGATCCGTTTGGAGGATTGGATCCTGAAGGACGGCGCCAGGTGCGCGATTGGCTGCTCCGGTGGCGCGAAGAGGGGAGGACGATCTTCCTCAGCACGCCGCTGATCGCGGAGGCGGAGATCATCTGCGATCGCGTGGCGCTCCTTCATCGCGGGCGCTTGTTAGCGTGCGGATCGCCGGCGGAGCTCGCCCCGCCGACCGCACGAGGGGCCGTAGAGATCCTCGCGCGGGATCTCACCCCGCAGACGTGCGAATCGCTTCGCGCGCGAGGATGCGACGTCCGCGCCGATCGCGCTCTGGTACGCGTCTGCGCGCCGGCGTCGGCCAATGGATGGGAGGCGGTGGACTTCATCCGGCGATCCGGCGGGTGCGTGATCGCCGTAAACCCTATTCGGAGTTCGTTGGAACGATTCTTCGAGGACGCTGTCACCGCTTCAGAAGCGTCACCGGCTTGATCAAGTCGTCCAGGGCTTGGAGATATGGCATGGGTAATCGCTGCTGAAGCCACGGGCGTTCGGCCAGATAATAGGCGCGCATCCGCTCCAGGTCTTCCTGTGTGCGGAGAGCGAGCAACACGCGGGCGATGGCGCGAAAGAGCGCGGGGTGATCGCGGTCAGTCATGGGCTGCTTGCTTAATCGGTGCTTGAGCGTCTCATACTCGGTGCGCGCAGCGCTGGCGAATTCGGCGAAATGGGCAGTATATCGGCGAAGCGGCACGCGGCGAAAAGTGTTCTCTTCATAGGCGAAGACCTGCGCCGGATAGAGCACAGGAGCTCCCGGCTCCATTGGATCCGCGTATTCCGCGTGAAGCACGATCTCCATGATCCCGTCGCCATCGAGGTCTCTCAACTCGGGTTCCCCTTCCCAGGCGGCGAAGAGCTGGTGCAGGTATCGCCCGCGCTTGGCCAGGATCACCAAGCCACTGGTGCCGTTCGGTAGCGTCGAGGGCCTTCGGGGACGAAGGATGATCTCCATCCGGCCGTCGCGCGTGACGTCTTCGAGCGTCACCTGCGTCTCCAAGGGGAAGAGTCGGGATTCGCTCTCCTGACTTTCGTTGGTGATCTCCGTCGGCACCCACGTCCGCGACCATGCATCGAAGTCGAAGAAGCGAATGCGGAGGCCGTCGCCTTCCTCTCGCGAGATCTTGCGCAAGAGGACGAGATATTCCAGCTCGGGATCCTCATCCACGTTCCCGACCAGCACGTTGACGAGCACCCAACCCTCCTCCGAGATCGGTTGGGGAGGAGGGATTTGTCGAGCCAGGGGGAGAGAGAGACCAAAAGCGAGGATCGCGGAGAGAAGGATTCGCGGTCGCATGTTCGGCCAATGACAGACGTTCCTCGGCTTTCGCCCGCGGCCACGCCGCCTATCGCACAACGCCTTCCAAGGGACTACTGGCACTGGCATAAAGCCGTTTGGGAATGCGCCCGGCGAGGAAGGCTTTTCGGCCCGCCTCGATCCCGAGCTTCATCGCCTCGGCCATGAGCGGAGGGTCTTTCGCCATCGCGATCGCCGTGTTCATCAAGACGCCATCGTAACCCATCTCCATCGCGATCACGGCGTCGGAAGCCGTGCCCACGCCCGCGTCCACAATCAGCGGCACCGAAGTGATTTGTTCGCGAAGGATGCGCAAGTTCGTGTAATTCTGAATGCCGAGACCGGAGCCGATGGGAGCAGCCAACGGCATGACGGCCGCGACCCCAAGGTCCACCAACTTCTTCGCGACGACGAGGTCGTCGTTGACGTAGGGCAGGACGATGAATCCTTCCTTCACCAACTGCCGGGCGGCTTTGATCGTCTCCTCGACGTCCGGAAAGAGCGTCAACTCATCGCCGATGACCTCGAGCTTGAGCCAAGGTGTGCCGAGCGCTTCACGCGCCAGGTGGGCCGTGCGGATGGCCTCTTCCGCCGTGCGGCAGCCCGCCGTGTTGGGCAGCAACAGGTATCGGCTCGTGTCAATGTAATCGAGCAGGGATGGCTCTCGCCGATCCAGATTCACGCGACGCACGGCGACGGTGACGATCTCCGCCCCGCTCCGCCGATGCGCTTCCACCATCACTTCCGGCGAGGGATACTTCCCCGTCCCAACGATCAATCGCGAACGAAACGCGCGACCAGCGATGACCAGCTTGTCATCGTCCATAGGCCTTTATTGTACTCCGTCCGCATCGCGAGCGAAAGGGGGATCGCTTACTGGTTCAACAGCTCCTCGAGCTTTCGGTTCATCCGCTCCACATGCGTTCCCGCCCAATACAGGCGCGCGCAGTTGGGGCAGCGATAGAACTCCCGCTGTTGCTCGTAGACCTTTGGGGGGACTTGTGAGCGAACGCTCTCCCGATCTACCTCGACGAGTGGCGTATTGCATTCCGGGCATCGGGTGAAGGCGCGGATAGAGGCGCGCAAGTGGAACTCGGCGATGACCTCCCGAAGCTGTTCCTCCCATCGCGTGCTTCGGACCAGATAGCCGTTGACTCGCCGGTCGCGGAGCAACCGGGCGTCCTTGGTGAGGAGCGTGCGCTCTTCCGCCTCAGCGATCGCGATGAGCTGATCGTCGTGGGCATCGGGTTGGTAGAGGACGTCGAAGCCGAGCAACCGCAACCATCGGGCGAGGCGGCCGAGCATGACGTCCACGACGAATCGCATAGTGCGCCGTCACAGATATCCCGCCTCGCGCAGCCACGCTTCCGTGCGGCGCATTCCCTCCTCAAGCGAGACGCGTGGAGCGTAGCCGAGGCGTTGCTTCGCCTTCTCGATTCGGAACAACGCGCGATGCTGCAGATAGTCTACGACCTTCGGACTGAGCGGCGGGGGATGGCCGCGCACGCGAGCGGCCCATCCGACGAATCGCAACAGCGCCTTCGCCGGCGCCGCCGGAAGTTGCGGGATCGCATTTCGACCGAGCATCCGCGCGTAGTGACCGAAGAATTCCCTCCAGGTTGTCGCCCGTCCATCGGTGATGATGAAGGCCTCCCCCACGACGTCGTCGTTCGTCATCGCGAGCAGGAGGGCATCCACAACATTATCCACGTAAGCGTGATTGCAAAATCCATCGGCGCGACCGAGGAGGAACAAGCGATTCGCCTTCAGCAGTTCGATGATGCGAATCGTCCAATGTTGGGAGCGCGGACCGTAGACGATCCCCGGGCGCACAATGACGAGCGGTACGCCACGATGCCGGAAATATTCGAGCGCGACCTTCTCGGCCTCGATCTTCGTATCGCAGTAGGCATTCCCGCAGGGCTGGTAGGGGGAGGATTCATCCGTGTGATCCTTGGGGAAAATCCCGTAGACGGCGACGCTGCTCACGTGCACGAAGCGCTCCACACCGGCGCGGGCCGCGGCCTCAAGCACATGGCGCGTGCCTTCGACATTGCTTCGCCAAAATTCCTCCCACGACCCTCGCTCGGTGACGCGGGCCGCGCAGTGGACGACGACGTGACAGCCAGCGAGGACCTCCGGGAGCGTCTCCGGACGCGTGATGTCTCCTGTGGCGATCTCGACCGAGAGCGCTTGAAGTCGGTCGGCCTTCGTCGAATCGCGCACGAGCGCGCGGATCGAGACATTGGAGTGCTCCCGGAGGCGCTCGATCAGCCGTCCGCCGATCAAGCCCGTCGCGCCGGTGACCAGAACTCGCTTCCCCGCGAGGTCCATTCGCTCCCTTCCTCCTGAGCGTCATTCAAAGGGTGAGCGACGCTTCGGCCGTGCGCACGGCGCTTTGAAGGAGCAGGAGCTTGGAGCCGCTCGCCTCATCGCTGCCGCGCTTTCCTCAAAGGCTGGGGGGAGGCTGCCTGGGGAGTCGGCGGCTGAAGCGCCTCGTGTAGGATTCTTCCCGTCGCGCCTGCGGGAAATTCAATGCGGAGCAGCGCGGCCAGGGTTGGGGCGAGATCGGCTGGCGTACAGGCATGCCGGTGCGTCCCCGGAGCGATCCTTCGGCCAAAAAGAATCAGTGGGACGTGCGCATCATAAGTGTAGGGGGAGCCATGCGTTGTCCCCGTTCGACCGCCGGAGATGAAGGCGAAGGGCTCAGGGACGAGCATGACATCCGGGCTGCGTGTGGGATGAAAACCGGCCGCCACGCGCCGACCAATCGCCTCCCCATGGAGATGGCCGAGGAGAAAATGCGTCCTCGTGTACGCTCGGGCGATGCCGGGGATCTTCAGCGCCGCCTCTGCGGCAACGCGCTCCACCTCAGCTGGGTCGAGATGTTTTCGGGCGATCGTTTCACGATCGAGGTACACGAATCCGCTGGAGAGAAGCGGAAGAGCTTTCGATTCAATCCACGGCCCCTCTCCAAAGCGCGCACTGAGGGCTTCCTCGATGGCCTGACGAATAGCCGTCGGAGGGATGCGCCGGCCGCCAAGCTTCAACCGCGTCGCGTATTCGGGAATCGGCGCGACCCCATGATCGGCCGTGAGAGCGAGGACGTAATCGGAACCGGGCCGCGCATCGAGATACGACAGAAGTGAAGCCAGAACGCGATCGGTCCGCAACGTTAGATCCACGACCTCCTGGCTGTCAGGACCGAAATAGTGGCCAACGAGATCATTGGTGGAAAAGCTGATCGCCAGAAGATCGGGGAACTCATCGCGCCCGAGTTGCTCGCCTTCGATCGCACGCTTTGCCAGCTCCAGGAGCACCTCATTGGCGAAGGGGGTGAAGGTGAACGCCGTGTAGAACGCTGGCCCAGGCTGCGCGAGACCACCAGTGATGTGATGGGGGAAGGTGCGTCCCCCACCCGGCAAAGGGGTCTCTTCCGGACGATCGTCCGGAGCCGCGAGCGCATAAGCCGCTTCGGGGAAGGCTTTCTCCCATCGCGCGCCAAAGTACCGATCGGCTGGACGCGCGGCGTTGAAGCGCGCGACCCAGTCCGGCAGCGCGTTCGCGTAATAATCGCTCGTGATGAAGGAGCCGCTCGCCTCATCGAACCAGAGGGCCAGATTCGCGAGTTTCCCCCCCAGGAGAATGGCCGAGCGATCCTTATACGAGAGTGCGATGACCTTCGATCGGAAATTCGTGCTCAGCCGCAGCTCGTCGGCGAGCGTCGTGCCGAGCAATCGGTGTGGGGAAGATGCCCGCCCGGAAGAAGCGCCGACGACGTGTCGAGACGGGTCGGAGACGCTCGTCACCACCTGGCCCGTCTCGCGATCATACCATTCGTTGTTGATGATCCCGTGAATGGCCGGTATCGTTCCCGTCGCAATGGTCGCATGGCCGGGGGCCGTGACCGTCGGCACGTGTTCGTAGCGGCAATTCGAGAAAACGGCGCCCTGTGTGAGGAGCCGACGAAAGCCTCGATCGTTGAAGAACGGTTCGAGCCGAAGCACGTACTCCTCGCGGAACTGATCAATGACCACGAGCACAATCAAACGCGGCCGATCCTCTTGACTTTGCCGCTGCGCCGGGGCGGAAAGGGTCAGCAGAGAGAGCAAGAAGAACGCACCGATTCGCCGAAAGGATGATCTCATCGGCAAGGCCTCCGAGGCAGTGACGCGCTCCGCATCCGTTATCCTTCACACGGAAGAGAGCAGGTGACCAAGCTTCTCCTTCTTCGCGCGCAAGTAGGCCACCGTCTCTTCAGTGGGTTCGACTTCAAGGGGCACGCGCTCGACGATGCCCAAGCCCGCCCTCTTGAGCGCCGCGATCTTGTGCGGATTGTTCGAGAGGAGGCGGATCCGATGAACACCGAGCGCGCGCAGGATGGCGATGCAGTCCTCATAGGATCGCTCGTCCGGAGCGAAGCCCAACCGGAGATTGGCCTCCACGGTATCGAGTCCTTGGTCTTGCAACTCATAGGCGCGGATCTTGTTCAAGAGGCCGATGCCGCGCCCCTCCTGCTGCTGGTAGATGAGGACGCCAACACCCTCCCGCTCGATCAGCTCCATCGCGCGCCGGAGTTGCCGCCCGCAGTCGCATTTCATCGAATGGAAGACATCTCCCGTCAAGCACTGGGAGTGAATGCGAACCAGGCAGGGGCGGTTTGGCGAAAGTTCGCCTTTCACGAGCACGATATATTCGCGTCCGGTCGTCACGTCTTGAAAGCCGATCACGCGAAATTCGCCGACCTCGGTCGGGAGTCGGGCTTCGGCCACCTTCTCCATACGCACGGGCGTGTCCGATCCCCTCACGATTCGGCGATCCCCGTTTCCCGCCATCGCCTTCCTCCAGATACGGTCTCATGCATGCGTGCGTCGAAGCGAAAATTATCCCACATTCGCCATCATTCGGCAAACTCTCGTCTTGGCCGGAGGCGTCTTGACAGGTCGGTGGATTCGCCTCATAATCGCCACTCACGAGCGGAAGGGGGGTGAGCAAAATCAAGAGGCATCGGGAGGCAAACGGGCATGGCGCGTCAACTCTTCGTGAAGAAATCGGTCGAGGTCCTGAGGGCTGAAGCGTTCGATACGGAACATGGCTTGCGGCGGGCGCTTGGTCCGATCAATCTCATCTCCTTGGGCATCGGGGCCATCATCGGGGCTGGGATTTTCGTCCTCACGGGGAACGCGGCGGCGCAATATGCAGGGCCGGCGATCGTCCTCTCGTTCGTTCTGGCCGGGATCGGATGCGCCTTCGCTGGGCTGTGCTATGCGGAGATGGCTTCGATGATTCCGATCGCCGGGAGCGCTTACACCTACTCGTATGCGACGATGGGTGAGTTCTTCGCCTGGATCATCGGATGGGACTTGATCTTGGAGTATTCGCTCGGAGCGGCGACGGTAGCCATCGGATGGTCCGGGTATGTCGTGAGCTTTCTGCGCGATCTGGGCATCGAGATCCCTCCGCAGTTGACGGCAGCGACGGGAACGCGGCTCGTCGAAGTGCCGGGCGAAGGATGGCGCACCTTGACGGCCGAGCTCACGCGGCATTTGGCCGAGAAGGGCGTAGATGTCACCACCTTACCGCAAGTGACGGCGCTCTTCAATCTCCCGGCCGTCTTCGTCATCGCCATCGTGACGGCGATCCTCGTCGTCGGGATCAGGGAGTCGGCCAACGTGAACAACGTCATCGTTGGGATCAAGGTCGCCGTCCTCTTGATCTTCTCCGTGGCCGGCCTGGCGTACCTGATTCAGCATCCGGAGGTCTGGCGGGAGAATTGGAGCGACTTCATCCCAGCGAATCAGGGAGAGTTCGGCAAGTACGGCTGGAGCGGCATCCTGCGCGGCGCGGGCGTGATCTTCTTCGCGTACATCGGATTCGACGCCGTCTCCACAGCGGCGCAAGAGGCGAAGAACCCGCAGCGGGACATGCCGATTGGGATTCTCGGGAGCCTAGCCATCTGCACGCTCATTTACATCCTGGTCTCCGGAGTCTTAACGGGTGTCGTGCATTATTCTCGCTTGCTCGTCCCGGACCCAGTCGCTGTCGGCATTGACGCGACGGGGTTGAAGTGGTTGGCGCCGATTGTGAAGCTTGGTGCGATCGGCGGCCTGACCTCGGTGATCTTGGTCATGCTGCTTGGGCAGCCGCGCATCTTTTGGACGATGGCGCGCGATGGGTTATTACCTCCTGCGTTCGCGAGAGTCCACCCACGCTTTCGGACGCCGTACATCACGACGATTGTGACCGGGATCGCCGTGGCGATCGCCGCGGGCCTCTCGCCGATTCATGTGGTGGGCGAGTTGGTGAGCATCGGAACGCTTCTGGCCTTCGTGCTCGTTTGCGCGGGTGTGCTCGTCCTCCGGTATACGAATCCGGAGGCACCGCGACCATTCCGCGCGCCACTTGTGCCGCTGACGCCGATTCTCGGCGCTTTGATCTGTTTGGCGCAAATGGCCGGGTTGCCCTGGCATACGTGGGAGCGCTTGATCATCTGGATGGCGATCGGATTGATCGTGTACTTCGCCTATGGTATTCGCCGAAGCAAACTGCGGCTTGCGGTCTCCGGCACTCTCGGGACGTGACCGGTTTTAGGGGGAGCGAACGGGCGTTGGGCGGATCCAAGGGACGGGGGGAAGGTATGGCACAACCACGCGAAGCCGTCGCTCATCGCGAAGAGACATTCATTCGGGGATTGGGATTGCTCGATTCGACGATGATCGTCGCTGGCTCCATGATCGGATCGGGGATCTTCATCGTCTCGGCCGACATCGCCCGGCAGGTGGGGTCGGCCGGATGGCTCTTGAGCGTGTGGGTGATCACGGGCGTGCTCACGCTGGCGGCGGCGCTCAGCTATGGCGAGCTGGCGGCGATGATGCCACGCGCTGGTGGGCAATACGTCTACTTGCGCGAGGCTTACAGCCCTTTCTGGGCATTCCTCTACGGGTGGACGCTCTTCCTCGTCATCCAGACGGGCACGATCGCGGCCGTGGCGGTCGCCTTCGCGCGATTCCTCGGCGTCTTAGTCCCTCAGATCTCTGAGGAGCGGAAATTTTTCGAGTATGGTCGGCTGACGCTCTCGCCGACGCAGCTTGTGGCGATCGCCGTGATCGTCTTCTTAAGTTGGACGAATTCGCGAGGCCTCAAGACGGGGAAGATCGTGCAGAACGTCTTCACGGTGGCGAAGATCGCGGCTCTCATCTTGCTCATCGCCTTGGGGCTCCTCGTGGGCCGCAACGCGGAGGCCATCGCGGTGAATTTCCGCGATTTCTGGTCGGCGACGTTCACGCAGCCGATCGCGCGCGGGGCGAACCAATATACGACGACGCCGCTTGAGGGCATGGGGTTGCTGCTGGCGCTTGGCACGGCGATGGTCGGCTCACTCTTCGCATCCGATGCATGGAACAACATCACGTTCACGGCCGGGGAAGTGAAGAATCCCCGGCGCACGCTGCCGCTCAGCCTCACGCTCGGCGTGGGGTTGGTCTCGGTGCTTTACGTGCTGGCGAACGTCAGCTACTTGTGCGTGCTCCCCTTGCGCGGAGACCCCAATGGCGCGACCGCCTTGGAACGGGGCATCCAATTCGCCGCGAACGATCGTGTCGGGACGGCGGCGGCCGAGGTCATCTTCGGACCGAGCGCGGCGGCCATCATGGCTGTGCTCATCATGATCTCGACCTTCGGGTGCATGAATGGATTGATCCTCGCCGGGGCGCGGGTATATTATGCGATGGCGCGTGACGGGCTCTTCTTCCAGAGCGTCGGAGCGTTGAACGCGCATCATGTGCCGGCCAATGGGCTTCTCGTTCAATGCCTCTGGGCGTGCCTGCTCGCGTTCTCGGGGACGTACAGCGAATTGCTCGACTACGTGATCTTCGCCGTTTTGATCTTCTATATCCTGACGATCGCCGGCCTCTTCATCTTGCGCCGGAAGCAGCCGGAGGCGGAACGGCCCTATCGCGCCTTCGGCTATCCGTGGGTGCCGGCGCTTTACATCCTCGCTGCCTCTTTCATCGCGCTCGATCTGCTCATCTCTCCGAAGACGCGAGCCAATACGTGGCCGGGACTGCTGATCGTCTTGGCCGGAGTGCCGGCCTATGCCCTTTGGAGATGGAAGGCGGCACGAAAATTCGCCCTCGATCACGGGCCCGTGACGGGGGATTAGGCGTATGGGCGGTGGCCTAGTGAAGGAACGGCGTTCGCTTCCCCTGCACACGAAGATCTTCCTCGGGCTGGTCGGGGGAGCCGTCACGGGGATCGGCGTCAACGTCTTTCTCGGCCCGCGGCCAGAGGTCCAATGGGTCGTCCAAACGGTGACTGAGCCGATCGGGCAAATCTTCCTCCGGATGCTCATCATGGTCGTCGTGCCGTTGGTCTTCGCCTCGCTGGCTCTGGGGGTGGCGGGGCTTGGAGACTTGCGCAAGTTGGGGCGCATCGGCTTGAAGACGCTGCTCTATTTCCTCTTGGTGACGACGTTGGCCGTCACGATCGGCTTGCTCTTGGTGAACGCCATCCGACCGGGCGAAGGGTTGCCCGAGGAGGTGAAGGTGCGGCTCTTGGAGACGTACCGCGGGCAGACGACGCAGACACTGGAGCAGGCCGAGCGAACGCGCTTTGGAATTCAAACGCTCGTTAACATCGTCCCCCGAAATCCGATCGCGGCGGCTGTGCAGGGGGATATGCTTGGGATCATCTTCTTCGCCCTGCTGTTCGGCATCGCCTTAACCTTCCTGCCTCCGAGTCGTGCGGAGCCGGTGATGGCAGTCCTCTCGGGGATTGGAGAGGCTATGGTCGTCCTCATTGATCTGGCGATGCGACTGGCTCCTTTCGGAGTGGCCGCGCTGATCTTCAGCGTCACGGCGCGCTTCGGCTTCGACTTGCTCATCAAGCTTGGGCTTTATGTCTTCACGGTCATCCTTGGACTCGCCCTCCATCAGTTCGGCGTTTATTCGATCCTCGTGCGTGTCTTCGCGCGGTTGAATCCCTGGCAGTTTTTCAGTGCGATCCGGACCATCATGATCACTGCCTTCTCCACTAGCTCCTCTAGCGCCACGCTGCCGACGACGATGCGTATCTCGGAGGAGAATCTCGGTATCCCTCGGGAGATCGCTGGATTCGTGCTCCCGCTGGGGGCGACGATGAACATGAACGGGACGGCGCTTTTCGAGGGAGTCACTGTGCTCTTTCTCGCTCAGGTCTTCGGCATCGAGCTTTCGCTTTCGGCACAGCTGATCGTCGTCATCATGTCCGTGCTCACGGCCATTGGAGCGGCTGGCGTGCCTGGCGGTTCGCTCCCGCTGCTCATCCTCGTCTTGCAAACGGTGGGCGTGCCCGGCGAAGGCATCGCTATCATCCTCGGTGTAGACCGATTGCTCGACATGTGTCGGACGATGTTGAACGTCACCGGGGATGTTACCGCGGCGGCCTTCATCGCGCGTTCGGAAGGGTATGCGCTCACGCCTCTGCCCTCGATCGCCGAACCGATCGCGGAGATCGAGCGGACGGATGCGCGAGGGGAAGGGCGATGGTAGAACGTGTGGAACCAAAACGATTTAGTTTCTGGGGGATCCTCTCGATCCTGCTCATCGGCGGAGTGATCTATCTCTTCATGCAAGGCGGCCACCTGATGCTTTTGTATGCGGCGGCGACGATCGTACTCTGCGCCATTCTGATCGTAGTCGCCTTCGACCTCGGCGTGCGAAAGGGATCGAAGGAAGAAGAACGCTCGTGATCGCGCGTTCGCCGCGCGCTCATGGGCGAGGTTCGGGGGGCACCCGCTCGTCTTCGGCTGAGCGTTCGGCCCGAGCGCGATAGCGCGCGCACACGATACTCCTCATCCCTCCTCGAGTGTTGAATTCTCCCACGACCTCCGCCCATACGGGCCGACAGGCCGCGACGAAATCCCGAAGGATGCGATTGACGGCGTTCTCGTAGAAGATCCCCAGTTGACGATAGCCCAGGATGTAGTACTTGAGCGATTTCAGCTCGACGCATAGCTCATCGGGTTCATAGCGGATGGTGATCGTCCCGAAGTCGGGCAGCCCCGTCCGCGGGCACACCGAGGTGTATTCGGGGATGACGATGGTGATCTCGTATCCCTTGAACTGATTGGGCCAGCATTCGATCTTCGGTAATTCGGCCTCTAGGCCCGCTCGGGCATGTTCCTCAGTGTACTCCCTCATAGGGAGAAGACTATAGCCAAAGGGCGCGCCGAGGGACAAGGCAGGAGACTCCCTCGCGGACCTTTCGCCCGGAGGGAGCCGACCCATTTCAGCGCAGAGAAGGAGCGAAGAGCACGCTGTTGAGGAACAAACGCGTGAGCGAATGCCAGAAGAGCCGGAAGTTCGGATCCTGAGCGTAGAGGATGACGTGACCCCGCCCCGTCGGCTCGTGAATGAGATATGCGGTTCCGCTCAAAAGCTCCACCGTGTTGTTGGGCCAGATGAAGCCGCTCAGATGCAGCTCCTTGCCCTCGAAGGTGACGACGTTCGCCCCATCTCGGCTGCGGGTGAAGAAGCGCGCCCCGTTCACTAGGACGGGCAGATGCTCGGCCTCATATCCGAAGGTCAGGAAGTGATGCCGGTCCACCGTCGCTCGCAGGATCGCTCCGGGGACGGGCAATGGTCGCATTGGCCTCTCAGCCGATGCCTGAGCGGATGCAGGGCTTGGGGCGCTCGATCCGGGCGAAGCGGGCGCTTCTTCTTCGGCGCCGAGGACCCTGGCGGTCGTCAGCTCAACTCCTTTTTGCGTGAACAGCTCTGCGGCTCCCCCGATGCCGATGAGCACGCCGCCTTCGCTCACCCATCGCTTGAGCCGTTCAAGGCCTCGATCGCCCAAAGTCGCGCGATAGATGGAGGGGCTGCCGTCGGGGAAGAGGATCACATCGTACTCGAAGATGTTGGCGCGGTGCAGCGAGGAGAGTGTCATTGGGATGAACGGGATGCCAAACCGCCGCTCGAAGAGGAACCAGATCGCGCCGAAGCTCGTGACCGAGACGCCATCTCCGGCGATGACGACAACCTTCGGTTTTCGCAGGGGGATGACGGCCGGCGATCCGATCCCCGTCTCTCCACGATCGGGATATGCGCTCGCCGCGGCATAGACGTTCACCCCACATTCACGGGCCAGTTGCGCGATGCGCTCGTGCAGGGATTCGGGATTGCGCTCGATAGGGACGACGAGCGTGCCGCGTGGGAAGTCCCGGCCATCAGCGCGAAGGGGTCTTGTCGAGACGGCGATCTTGTAGCCTTCGTGGAGCAAGGCGAAGGCTAGGCGCGCTGCTGCATTCGTCTCGTAGGAGAACAAATACGCCGATGTCGCGCGACCGGAGACGCCGCCGGCGACAACCGGCTTGCGCTCATCGCTGATGATGACGCGCCCGGATTCATCGAGAGTCAGCGGGATCGAGCGCACGCGCGGGGCGTCCTCGGTCCAATACGCTTCGACGCCGAAAGCCAGGGGCAAAGACCACGCCGTCACATCGTAGAACTCATAGCGCTCCTTCGGGACGTTCTTCCCCCGCCGCTCGTTTCGCTCGCGAATCTCCAATTGGCGCTTGACGAACTGCGGATCCAGCTCGGCCTCGGGCTCCAGTAGCGCTTTCGCCAAACGCATCTGCGGTTGCGCCAAATCCACGATGAAGGCGCCTGCGGGGAACGAACGCGCCGCCGCCGTTTTGCTCAGGTAGTCATGAGCGGCGCGCGAGGAGAAGCTCTCTTGAGTCACCTGCACTTCAATCCCGGCGCGCAGCAACGTCGCGACGAGTTCGGCGGCTCGTCCCGGATCATTCCCCGGCAAAAGGACGAACCGTCGCATCGGACCGCGTGCACCTTCTTCGATCGCCGTGCGCTTGAAGTCGTAGAAGTACTGAAGCAAGCGCTCGCGATGGCGGACCGCCGTCTCCACCGTGGCCAAGCTCGCGACGAAATGTTTCGCGATCCCATCGCGCAGGGTCACCAGCGCCCCATCCTCGCGCAACCACCGCAGCCCCCGACTCCCACCCCCATCGGTTTCGTAAGTCATGCCGATCGCCCCATTGAGCGAAGGCCAACTGTCCCAGTAACCCGGATAAAAGAGATCGAACACATCTCGAGCGAAATATGCCCACCCGTGGCGGTCGAAGGCGTCGGCGTTCCCTCGCCCGAAGATCTCCATCCACTCGTGATAGGCCTTCGGGAGATTCGCGTTCACAGGGGACGCCGGCGGAGGAAAGAAGAAGGTCGTCGTCTGACCATGATGATCCACGAAGACCTGCGGGTTCCACTGCAGATAGGCGCGCATGAGGGCTTGGGTCTCGATCTGCGTGCTCGCGAGCGCATCGCGATTGAGGTCGATCTGATAGTGGTTGTTATTCGTGGAGAGCCCCCAGGGCGCGTTGTGCTCATAGGCGAAGCGATCCTCAGCTCCGACGGCGAAGGCGTTGTACCACGTGACGAAGCGCTCATGGCTCTCCGGATTATGGGCGGGATTGATGAGGATGAGGGCATTCTCCAGCAGCTCTCGTGTCTTCGGCTCCTCGCTCGCAGCCAAGTGATAGGCGACTTGCAGTGCTGCTTCGAAGGCAGCTGATTCGTTCCCATCATTGGCATAGTTCAACCAGACGACGACGGGCGTCGTCCGGATGATCGCCGCCGCCTCCTCCGGCGAGCTGAGTCGTCGGGGATCGGCGAGCTTTTGAATGCGGGCCCGGAGCTCGTCGAGCCGGTTCATATTCTCCGGCGCGCTAATGAGAAGCAGGCGTAGAGGGCGTCGCTCGTAGCTCTGCCCGTATTCGATCACGCGCACGCGATCGGCGGCCGCTTGCGCGATGGCGAAGATGACGCGCTCCATCCCGCGGAAGTCCGTATGGAATTCGCCCGGTTCATACCCGAGAAGTTGCGATGGGCGCGGAACCGACGGGCGATAAGGCCCTCGCGCGTAGAAATCGAAGGCGTCGGCGAAGATCGGGGGCCGTGTCGAAGAGAGCAGGATGGAAAATCCACACAGGATCGTCGCACCAAGTCGTCTCATCACTCACTCCTCCTCTTTTGCGGATTCGCATCGTCCCTCCGAGACGATGCGTCCTAATCATACGCGGCGATCGGTGGCGCGCCAAGCGTCGTTTGATCGCATCGGGCGCGCCGGGTAGGCGGGGGCTGGAAACGCGCGTTGACTGTCGGGGGATTGACGCGCTCGCGCTGCGCTTGCTTTGATTGAGCGTGCGGCGCGAAAGGGGAGTCTGCCGTCATGCGACGTGGCGAGAGCGGTGGCGCGCATTCCTTGAGCGTCATCGAAAGCTTGGGCCGCTTCTGGCCTTCGTCCTCGGGTTCGTGTATGACAGCGTGACACTCACGCGTATCGACCGATGGGGGGACAACCTGATCCTGCTCGGATATCTTCTGGCGTCCGGCCTTTTGATCGCGGTGATCGGGCGAGCTGAGTGCGGACGCCTCCGATCGCCGCGGCTGCTCCGACGGCTCGATCTGATGACCTGGGGCGTGCACTTCTTCCTCGGTGGCCTGCTCTCGAGCTACGTCGTCTTCTATTTCAAGAGCGCGGCCGTCGGCCGATCGTTCATCTTCGTCGGATTGCTCGTGGGCCTCATGCTGGCCAATGAATTCTTCGCCCACCGGCTGCGAGACCTGAAGCTGCTCTTGCCCCTGTACTTCTTTTGCGGTTCCGCCTTTTTGACCTTCTTTCTGCCAATCGTGGTTCGGCAGATGAACGCGGCGCTCTTTGTCGCAAGTGGAGTGCTCAGCCTCCTCCTCACGGGCACCCTCAGCGTGGTGATCTTCGGCTGCCGGCGCGAAGCGGTGCGGACCCTTCCCATCCCGATGGCTGTGTTCGGCGGCTTGCTTCTCGGCTATTTTGGCGACCTCATCCCGCCCGTTCCCCTGGCATTGAAGGACGGAGGGATTTACCGGAACGTCCGGCGCGTGGGCGCGCGGTATGAGGTCGTCTATCGCGAACCCCCACGCTGGTTCTTCTGGCGCCGGGATGAGCGCGAGTTCGCGTACACCTCGGGGGATGCCGTCTATTGCTTCGCGGCCATCTTCGCTCCGACGGCGTTCACTGAGCGCGTTTGGCACCACTGGCAGCGGCAAGATGAGAACGGACGGTGGATCACGACGGACCGGCTCGCCTACCCGGTCATCGGCGGGCGCGAAGGAGGGTATCGGGGCTATACCCTCAAGCGGAAGATCACACCCGGCCGGTGGCGTGTGGAGGTGCGTACGAGTGAGGGACGGCTACTGGGGCGGATCTCCTTCGTCGTCGTCCCCGCTTCTCGTCGGCCCGAGCGCCTACGGGTCGAATACCGATAGCGACTTCCCCCGTTGTGGGAACAAGTCGGCGTTGTGTGTCGTAATACGGAGGGCGATGAATGAGTGATGGGTGATCGAGAAGAGCAATGGGAAGAGGAGGTCGAAGCTCGATCTTTGCGCTTCTCCTGATGCTCTTGCTCGGTGGGAGCATCACCGGGCTCGCCCAAGCGGAGCGTCCGCGCCTGCGCGTTCCCCGCGTCTCCACTCCTCCACGACTGGAGGATTACATGCGAGGGGCGAGTAACGCCAATGAGGTCTGCGTCTCCGACTTTCGCCAGCGAGAACCGGGAGATGGCGTCCCCGTCAGCCTGGCGACGACGGCCTGTCTCTCCTATGATCGCCAGCATCTCTACGTCGTGTTCATCTGCAAGGACGATCCGGCGAAAGTCCGCGCGCGCCTGTCTCGACGGGAGGCGATCTTTGAGGACGATGTGGTCGGCGTGATCTTGGACACGTTTCGAGATCGTCGCCGCGCCTATCTCTTCCTGGTCAATCCCCTGGGCATCCAGGCCGATGGGATCACCGGGGAAGGGCAGGAAGACGACTACAGCTTCGATACGCTTTGGTACTCCGAAGGTCGGCTGACCGAGGATGGCTTCATCGTATGGATGGCCATTCCCTTCCGCAGCCTCCGGTTTCCCGCGGCGCGCACGCAGACATGGGGGATCGCGCTCGCGCGCGGCATCCCGCGTCTCAACGAGCAGTCCTTCTGGCCCTACATCACCCGGCGGGTGGCCGGATTCCACCAGCAACTGGCGACGCTCGAAGGGTTGGAAGACATCTCGCCGGGCCGTAACTGGCAGTTCATCCCGTATGGAGCGTTCGCCGCCGCCCGATTCCTGGACCCGACGGGGACAAATGGGCCCGTCTGGCGCACGGAGGTCGAAGGGCGCGGGGGAATGGATGCCAAGTTCGTCTTGCGTGATGCCGTCACACTTGATCTCACGGTGAATCCCGATTTCAGTCAGGTCGAGTCCGATGATCCGCAGGTGACGCTCAATCAACGATTCGAGGTCTTCTTCCCCGAGAAGCGCCCGTTCTTCTTGGAGAACGCCGGGTTCTTTCGGACATTGGAGAACCTCTTCTTCTCCCGCCGTATCGTTGATCCTCAATTCGGCGCGCGGGTGACGGGGAAAGTGGGGCATTGGGCGCTCGGAGCGCTCGCCATTGACGATCGGGCGCCGGGCCGAAGCGTCGCTCCCGCCGACCCCGCATATGGGCGAAGGGCGGCCATCGGCGTCCTGCGCGTGCAGCGGGAATTCGCCGAGCAATCGAGCGTCGGCGTCCTCCTCTCGCGTCGTTCCTTCATGTCCCAATCCAACAACGTTCTGGCCCTCGATACGTTGCTGCGGCTGAGTCCAAATTGGACGCTCAATGGCCAGATCATGCGCAGCGTCACCCGACGCGATGGCGGACGATTCTCCGGCCCTGCGTATTCGCTTGATCTCTCCTACTCGGGGCGGCGCTTCTTCTATTCCGGAGAGTATGTGGATCGCAGCCCGCGATTCCACTCGCAACTCGGCTTCATCCGCCGCGTGGACGTGCGGCAGATGGAACATTTCGTCCGATACCGCTGGTTTCGTGAAGGGAAGCGATTGCAGAGCTTCGGGCCGAACGTCTTCACCCTGGTCAACTGGGATCGGCGCGGTCGTCTTCAAGATTGGATCATCAGCAGCGGATTTCAAGCGCAGTTCGCCGGACCGACGGAGATCGGCTTCCGCCGCTCGGAATCGTTCGAGTTGTTTCGCGATCTTGGATTTCGGAAGCACGAGACGTCTGTCAGCGCCTCGACCGCGTGGCTGCGATGGCTCTCGCTCGGAGGGAGCTATCGCTTCGGGAAGGGGGTCAATTTCTACCCCGCGCCGGGCGTGGAGCCTTTCTCCGCGACCACGGCCAACGGGGAATTGGAGCTGACCCTTCGCCCCACCGCGCAGCTTCGGATGAGCCAGGTCTATCTTTACAGCCGCTTGGGCACGCACGGCGACTCCTTGCCGTGGTCGCAGGCGCAAAGGGTCGCGCCGCGCGGGGAATCCGTCAGCGTCTTCAACAACCATCTGTTCCGCACGAAGCTCAACTATCAATTCACCCGCGAACTCTCGCTCCGAACGATCCTCGATTATTCCGCGGTGCTTCCCAATCCGTCTCTGGTGCGCGCGGAGCGGGAGAAGCGGATCGCCGTGGACGTCTTGATCACCTATCTGGTTAATCCGTGGACGGCGCTCTACGTGGGATACACGAATCGTTGGGAGAACCTCGGACTCGATCCCGCTGCTCCGGGAGGGATTCGGCGTCTCGGCGCGCCCACGCATTCGACGGGACGGCAGGTCTTCGTGAAGTTCAGCTATCTCTTCCGGTTCTGAGGGGCGGCGCGATATGCTGAAAAACCGATGTTTGCATCGCGGACCAATTGGCCGACGGCAGTGAACGAGCTAACGCGTCGGGTGCGCGAGCGGCGCGAGCGGGGATTGCCCATTTTAGATTTGACCGAGTCCAATCCCACGCGATGCGCCTTCGAGTATCCCGGCGAAGCGATCCTCGCGCCCTTGCTCTCTCCGGAGAACTTGCGGTATGAGCCGTCTCCACGAGGCGCGCGAGCGGCTCGCGAAGCGATCGCAGGCTATTATGCGGAGCACGGAGCGTCCGTTGACCCCGAGCATATCCTCCTGACGGCGAGCACGAGCGAGGCGTATGCCTTTCTCTTCCGATTACTGGCCGATCCGGGAGATCGTCTTCTTGTCCCTCGCCCGAGCTATCCGCTCTTTGGATTTCTCGCCGATCTGAACGATGTGCGGATTGACACCTACCGATTGGTCTATCACGAAGGATGGCGGATTGATGTGGAGAGTGTGCGGGGAGCGCTTCAACCGACGACGCGCGCGCTCATCTTGGTGAATCCGAATAATCCGACCGGATCGTTCGTGAAGCGCTGCGAGTGGGAGCTACTCCGCACCTTCTGTGCGGAGCACCATCTGGCGGTGATCAGCGATGAGGTCTTTCTGGATTACGCCTATGCGAAGGATTCGGAGCGCCTTGGGACGCTTCTTCGAGAGGGGGAGGATGAAGTTTTGACCTTTGTCCTCAGTGGGGTCTCCAAGCTTCTTGGACTCCCACAAATGAAGCTCGCCTGGATCGCCGTCACTGGTCCGAAGGCGTTGGTGCACGAGGCGCTCCTTCGGCTGGAGATCATTAGTGACACCTATCTCTCCGTGAGTACGCCGGCGCAGCAGGCCTTGCCGCATTGGATGATGCTGCGGGAGACCATTGGCCGACAGATCCGCGAGCGCGTGAAGGCGAACTGGGAGTACTTGCGAGAGAGCGTCGCACGGATCGAGGGCTGCCGCTGCTTAGAAGCTGAAGGGGGATGGTACGCGATCGTGCAGCTTCTGGACGCGCGCGATGAGGAAGCCTTCGCGCTCGAGCTGGTGGAGCAGGAGGGAGTTTTGGTGCATCCCGGATATTTCTTTGAGTTCGAGGAGGAAGGGTATCTTGTCCTCAGTCTCCTCCCTCCCCCGGAGGTCTTCCAAGAGGGCGTTCGGCGGATCCTTCGTCGAATGGGGGGAGAGTGAGCGCGCATGGCGCGGAGTGCGTTTCGACTGCAAGGGAGATGAAGCGATGGTGGAGAAGGATGAGAAGCGTGAGCCGAAAGACCGCGTGATCCTCGCGCTCGATGTCCCGACGGCGGAGGCGGCGTTGCGCCTCGTCGAGGAGACGCGGGGATTGGTCGGCATGTACAAGATCGGGAGTCAACTCTTCACAGCCACCGGACCGGATCTTGTACGCGCGCTCCTTCGGGGAGGGGAACGCGTGTTTCTCGATCTCAAGTTCCACGACATTCCGACGGTGGTCGCGCGCGCCGGAGTCGAGGCGGCGCGCTTGGGCGTCAGCATGTTCACCCTTCATGCTCTCGGTGGTGAGCCGATGATGCGGGCCGTCGTCGAAGCCGTTGCGGATTTCTGCGCGCGCGAAGGGATCGCTCGACCACGCGTCCTCGCCGTGACGGTTTTGACGAGCCTGGAGGCCAAAGACCTGGCGAAGATGGGTCTGCAAGCTGAGCCCGAGGAGATCGCCGTCGCTCTAGCGCGTTTAGCCCATGCATGTGGCGTGGGAGGTGTCGTCGCTTCCGCGTGGGAGATCGCGCGGATTCGCGAAGCCATTCCCGATCGGGAATTCGCGATCATCGTCCCCGGGGTTCGCCCCTCGGGCACTCCTCCGCATGATCAACGACGCTTGGCGACGCCGCAGGAGGCCATACGAGCCGGAGCCGATTATCTCGTGCTCGGTCGTCCGGTCTTAGAGAGCGATCGTCCGCGAGAGATCCTGGAGGATATCTTGCGACAACTGTCGTCATGAGCCACGAGCTAGGCATCTGGAAGGCTCCGTCGCTTCTGGAGCGATCTCAAAGATCCTCCTTTTGAAGCGAGGAGACGAGGACCTCAACGATTTGATGAGAGCGCACTTCGATCACATGGGCCGAAGAGAGGTTTTTCTCGAGTAGGGTCTCGATCCGGACAGGGACTTCCGCGGGAGCAGCGAATAACCAATATCGGCCTGCTGGTACACCGCGAAAGATGAACGGAGTCGAACCGGTCGTCCAAGCGGATCGCACCTGTCCAAGATCACACCGCTTCACCGGGTCTTCGGGAATGAGGATGAGGCGGTACGAAGTTATGTCTCCTTCTGCGACGTTCACACGACCGCGCACCTCTCCCACGTCATCCGAGAGCACGATGCGGACGCCCGAGAGTGTGGCCCCGGGGCGAAGAGAAAGCTCGAGATCAGGAACTTCGCGGCCTCCAACAGTGAGCGCTTTTATGTAGTACTGCTCGTTAGGAGAGAGGATCGAGAGCCGCGCCCTCCCTTTTGGCAACCCTCCGATGCGAAAGGCCCCATTCGGTCCCACCGATTTGGAAAACACTGAGGGGGCGCCTTCGGGTCCCTCGATTCGGGTCATTGTGAGCGATACTGTGAGAGAATGCATCGGGTCCAGGGGGCGGCGATCCTCAAGCTCAACCCAACCCTCTATCCAAGCGGCTTCTGGTAATGCGAAGTCATGACGAACTGATTGCCGAGGTGGAATGTGAACGAATTGGGAACACCCCACAGCATCCTCTTCAAGGGGCTCCACGCTCACGTGGTACTGCCCTGGAGGTAGGTCGAGGAACTTGTATCGCCCGGTGGCGTCGGTGGACGTCGAGAGAACGAGAAAGGCTTGCCCTGAGAGCGTCAGACGTGCGCGAACAGGTTTACCTTCTTTTTCCAAGACGACGCGCCCCGTCAGTTGGGCCCCTTTCAGGGGCTTGAACGCGATGTTTATCCCCTCGGCTTCCTGGCCCCCGCTCACCGAGATGGGGATGGCCTCTCTATGGGAGAGAACGCCAGGAAAGTATCGAAGTGTCCATTGACGGCTTTGCCCGTGATCCGGCAAGCGGACGCCGACCACATATTGTCCCGGTGGGAGTCCGAAAAGGCGGTACACTCCGCGATCGTCCGTCTGAGCGCTGTTGTGGTGTACAGTTTCCCCGTTGGCTTGAAGCTGTAGGGCAAGCACTTCTGCCCCGATCACCGGATCGCCATCTTCATCGGAGACGCGGCCAGTGATGACTCCTCCCGCGATCAGCCGGAGATCGAGGTGTTGCAGATGCTGACCTTCGCGTAGCTCTATGGGCTCGGTGGACGATTGCTCGGAGAAGAAGCCAAGTTGAGAAGCCCGAAGAACATACGTTCCGGGTGCGACATTCTCGAAGGTGAAAGCTCCATGTGCATCCGTGCGCGTCTCCGCGACGAAGGCGGAATACGTGTCGGAGACCCGGTGTAGCTCAACGCGCGCGTATTTCACCGGGCGACCGGCGTCCGAGAAGACGCGCCCGGAGATCTTCCCCATCGCCGATTGGAAGGGATCGGCAACCGACGGTTGAAGGGAGGCGAGGACGGCCATTGCGGCGATGAACGGTTCGCAGAGCCTGCAAGCTCGTCGCATACATGCCTCCGCACCCACTTCGTCTTAGATGAGGATAACCTTCATGGTGTTCGACGTCGTCTCGCGATGAAATGTTCCCACGCGGGCGAGGGACGAACGTTCGCTGATTGGCATATGGAGAAATGATCTGGTAAGCTATGGCGTGATGCGAGGCCGGATCGTGATTGGGATGCAAGTCGTTCTCGTGCTTATGGGAGGGGCGCTTGGTCATCTCGCGCGCGGTCAGGAATTCCCATCGCCGCGAGGCTACGTGAACGACTTCGCCGGCGTGCTCAATGTGGAGAGCCAGACGCGAATGGAGGCTCTGATCCGCCGAGCGCGCGCGCAGATGGGGGTGGAGATCGCCATTGTGACCGTCTCTTCGCTCGAAGGGATGCCGATCGAGGACTATTCGATCGAGCTGGCGCGCCGATGGGGAATTGGGCGGAAGGGGGAGGATACGGGTTTGCTCATTCTCGTCGCTCCGAACGAGCGCAAGTGGCGCATCGAGGTCGGGTATGGGTTGGAAGGGGAGTTGCCCGACGGGTTGGTTGGAGAGGTGGGGCGGCGCATGGTCCCCTATTTCCGGGAGGGGAAATATGGCGAAGGGCTCGAGTTGGGCCTTCAAACCATCGTCGCGACGCTCGCTAAAAAGCGCGGTGTGACGATCGAAGATGTGGATGCCTCGCTCGCATATGCGCCGGAGCGGCGGTCCGTTCGAGCGGCGGGCCTGAGTCTTGTGCTCCTGTTTGTGGTCCTCTTCATCCTCGCTTTCGTTTTGGCGGCGACCACGGGGACGGGCTGGCGAAGAAAGGGGCAACTCAGGCGATCGCGGCCATATCAGGATTCGGACTGGTTATGGTATCCGATCATCTTCAGCGGTGGAGGATCCGGGGGCTTTGGCGGCCACATTGGCGGCGGCTCGCACCGATCGGGGGGCTTCGGCGGCGGTGGCTTTGGCGGCTTCGGTGGGGGATCTTTTGGGGGAGGGGGCGCGAGCGGGAGTTGGTGATGCGTATCCCGATTCATCATGGCGGATGAGCTGGTCAAACTTGTCGAGGGGTTGAAAGCGGCGCATGGGGCGCAGCTTGTCTCCATCGTACTCTACGGATCGGCTGTGATGGGAGACTTCGATCCCGAACGATCGAACTATAATGTCCTCGTCGTTCTGGAGACAATCACCCCGGCGGATCTTCGAGCCGTCCGTCCCCTCATCGAAGATTGGCAAGCGCGCGGACATCCCTTGCCGCTTTACTTCACGCGAGAGGAGATGGTGGACGCATCGGATGTCTTCCCCATGGAATTCCTCGACATGAGCGCTGCCCATCGCGTTCTCTATGGCGAAGACCCCTTCCTGGGGCTTGAGGTCTCGACCGTTCACCTTCGCCACCAGATCGAGTACGAATTGCGGGGCAAGCTCATCCGGCTGCGGGAACTCTACATTCCGGCGAGCCAGAGCGCCGAGCGGGTGACGGCGCTCATGACCGATTCGATCGTGAGCTTCGTCACTCTCTTCCGCCATGTCTTGCGGCTCTTTGGGATCTCCGAGCCTCCGCTGAAGAGGCGGGAGGTTGTGCAGCGATTGGGCGATTCGCTCTCGCTTGAGGTGACGCCGTTTCATGCCGTTCTCGATCTCCGAGAGGCGAAGCGATCGCTTCCGCTTGAGGAAGCCGATCGGCTCTTCGCCGCCTATGTGGAAGCCATTCGGGGCGTCATCGAGCGAGTTGATCATTTGGAGGTGCGGCCATGAGCGAATGGTTGGGACCGGAACCCGGAACGCGCGAGGAGTTCCGCCAGGTCTATCTTCGTGAGCAAGAACAATTGGCCCGGGCGCGAGCCGAGCGGCGCCGTCGGACCTTGATGGCGGGCGTCGTCCTCGGCGTGGTGATCCTCATCTTCGGCGGCTACTCCGTCTCGACGTACAACAGCCTGGTCGCGAAGCGCGAGACCGTGCGCAGCCGGTGGTCGCAGGTGGAGAATCAGATGCAGCGACGTGCTGATCTGATCCCGAATCTCGTGAACACAGTCCGCGGGATCACGAAGCAAGAGCTGGAGGTCTTCACCCGCATCGCGGAGGCGCGAGCCAAACTCCTCAAACCCGATGCGACGCCGGAAGAGCGCGTCCAAGCGAACGCGCAGATCGAGACCATTCTGCCGCAACTGCGCGTGCAAGTGCTCTCACTCGCTGAGCAGTATCCCGAGTTGCGCTCGAACGAGACGTTCCAACGGCTCATGGATGAGCTGGCCGGAAGCGAGAATCGGATCGCCGTCGCGCGCCGGGATTACATTCAAGCCGTTCAAGAGTATAACATCGCGACGTCCCGATTCCCCTCGGTTCTCGTCGCTCGCCTCTTTGGCTTCGAACGGGCTGAGGATTACTTCAAAGCCGCGCCGGAAGCGACGCGCGTCCCCCAAATTCAGTTCTGAGCCTTGGGGAGACATCGCGGGCGCATCTTCATTCTTCTAGCGAAATCTTCGAGACCTCCCGTAGCGCACGACGGGCATGGTCGTACTCAAAGCCGAGCCGCATGAGGTGATCGAAGAGACGTTTCGCATCTGCCTTCGTCTTGGGCACTCCCTTTGTCCGTACCCACTTGCGAACGGCGCGCATGATCAGGGACTCTTCGTCGGTTTGATCGTAGGCCTGGTTGAGGGCCACTTCGATCGCTTCTTCCGGCAAGCGCTTTCGGCGCAGCTCCTCGCGAAGGCGCCGTCGGCCCATCGGCTTGAGCTGCAAGCGCAGGGCGGCGTAATCGCTCGCCAATTGCTGATCGTTCAAGTAGCCGAGTTCCTGCAAGCGGACGATCACCCGTTCGACCAGCTGTTCTTCCCCCGGCGCTTTCTCCAGGAGTTTCGCCCGAAGTTCGGCGGTACTGCGCGCCTTCCGCGACAGCAACCGAAAGGCTCGAGCCATGAGCTGTTGATAAAGCGATTCCATCATGGCGTAAGGATTATCTTCGTCTGCTCCCGATCCCGTCAATGTGCCCTCGGCGGAAGGAGGGCGTGCAAAGAGTGTGCCGCGATATGAAGCGAACTCACGTCCTTGGAGAGATGGGCATACTGTCCCACGCCTCTTGACGGGGTCGCGGGAGCAACCCGACCTATTAGGTCCTGTCATCTGGCGGCGTGATGTGGTAAACTTCGAAACGGTTTTTCAGGACTGTGAAGACTTGCCGAGGCGCCCGTGCGGGTTGTCGCGTGGCAGCCTCACCCGGTGGGGATCGCCAAGGGGGAGGTGGCCATGGTGGGCGGCGATCTCAGAACGGAGCTGGAATTTGGAAGTGAGAGCGAGCGATGGGCCCGGTGGGATCAAGTGCACGAAGAGATCTTACGGCTCGCTCATCAGCTCATGGAAGCGCGCGAAGACGCTGTGGAGACCCATTCCCTGGTCTCCCGTTTAGAGCAACTCCTCGAAGAGGCGGAGCGGTTGCGGCAGTGTTCGGCTTAGTCGGTGTGGTCGCTCTTTCGAAGCGGGCTCATCTGAGGCAGTATACGGCATGGCGCTCCTGGATGAGGCGGCGTCAACGCCGGTGATGTATAAGGAGGACGTCGCCATGGCGAGAATTTTGCTTGTAGATGATGAGCCCAACATCCGCCTTTTTTATTCCGCTGTCTTGGCCGATGAGGGACATGATGTCGTTGAAGCCCCCTCTGGGGCCGAAGCTTTGCGATTTTTGGAGGTCGAACCGCCCGATCTCGTCGTCCTCGATATTCGATTGGGGTCTCAGAGCGGGCTTGAGCTGCTTCAGCAGATCGCGAGTCATCCGGCGCGCGTCCCCGTCATCATCCTCACGGCCTATGCGTCTTTTCAGGACGACTATACCACGTGGTTAGCCGAGAGCTACGTCCTCAAATCGAGCGATCCGACGGAGTTCCTCACGGAGGTTCATCGCGTGCTCGATCGCCGATCGGGACGATCGGTGAGCATCCCGTTTCAACCGGGAGGCACCTTTTCGAATACCTTGCTCCCGTAGTCGAGCCAAACGTCGAGAATTCGTGCATCTTTGAGGAGAGCCCGTTTGCTAGGGGAATGCGAGAGGCCGAAAAAAACAGCGTCTCCGCTTCGCGGGATTCCTCTTTCGCTTGCGCCTTGTCGCATCAGGCTGCGAGTTTAATCGTCCAGCTCATGCCACGCTTTTGGACAACCACTCCAAGCGCATGTCCAAGTCTTTCCAAGATACTCCATGACGGCGGTGACTTGTGGAGTCCGCGCTCGATCCGACTGAGGTATTCGACGGAGATCTCCGCCCGCTCACTCAAAGCCTCTTGTGTGAGTCGGCGCGCCTGACGCAATTGGCGCAAGGCATGACCGAACTCCTTGGCGAGATCTCGCTTCACGGCCTCCTCCCCAACTTTTAGTATATTCTCGCCGAATGACTTTTTCAAATCGCGCGTTCGCCTCGTGGTGAGGAAACTGGGCGTTCTCCACCGTCGCGAAGGAGGATTCGGCTCACGTGGCATCTTTCGGAGTCGGTTCACTCTTTATGCCGAAGAAGGCGTTGCGAGGGCGTACGACTTCTTCTCTGCGCCTTGCCGTGAACTCTCGTTCATCCGATCAACTCGCGCGCGCGTTGCACGATGCGGCGGGCGCTGATGCCATAGCGATCCAGCAGTTCCTCCGGCTTGCCCGAGCGTGGCAGATCGTTCACAGCCAGTTTCACGACCCGAAGACCTTCCTCAGCGGCGATGGCCGCGACGGCATCGCCCAGTCCTCCCTCCGGGTAATGATCCTCCACTGTGAGGATGGTCCCCCCGGCCTCGCGGGCCGCCCGACATAGGGTCTCGCGGTCCAAAGGCTTAACCGAGAAGAGGTCAATCACGCGGACGAGAACCCCTTGGTTCTTCAACTCCTCATATGCCCGCAGCGCTTCATGAAGGGTGATGCCGGCGGCCACGATCGTGAGTCGATCTCGTGCATCTCGCCGCAGAATCTTACACCGACCGATGGCGAATGGTTCATCATTCGGGTACAGGACGGGCGTCTTCGGTCGCGTCGTGCGGATGTAGACGATACCTTGATGCGCAGCAGCCAGCTCTACGGCTCTCTCGGTCGAGACGGCGTCCGAAGGATAGAGGACGACTGATCCCGGGATCGCACGCATCATGGCCAAGTCTTCAAGTCCCATCTGCGAGGGCCCATCCTCGCCGATGGAGACGCCAGCGTGTGAGCCGCAGAGTTTGATGTTCGCGCGCGAGATGCCGGCCATTCGGATTTGATCGAACGCGCGGGTGAGGAAGCAGGCGAACGTGGAAGCGAAAGGGATGTAGCCGCGTGCCGCGAGTCCAATCGCCGCGCCTACCATATTCTGCTCGGCGATGAACTTCTCGAAGAAGCGATGGGGATACGCCTGTTGGAACTTCTCCGAGAACGTGGAATTCTTCGTGTCTCCATCGAGAGCGACGATCCGCGGATTCATACGACCGGCGCGCACGAGCCCCGTCCCGTAGGCTTCGCGCGTGGCCACCTGATCGCCGATGCTGTACGCGGGCAGCGGCCACGATTCGATTGAGCCGGCTGTCTCCGCGGCACGAACTCCATCGGGGAGAGGCCGGGGAGGTCGCAACTCAAACCCAGCCGGGGGTTCGATCTGCTGAATCGGCCATTGCTCCGGGGCGCCGAGGTCCCGTAAAGCGCGTTCGGTCTCCTCGCCTCGCTTGAGCGGTTTCCCATGCCATCCCTCTTTGTCTTCGAGGAAGGAGACGCCCTTCCCTTTCACCGTCTTGGCGATGATGGCCACAGGCCGTTCTTCGCTCTGGCGCGCTTCGTCCAGCGCGCGGGTGATCGCCTCCAGATCATGCCCGTCCACGACGAGCGCATGCCATCCGAAGGCGCGAAAGCGTCGCTCATACGCCTCCAGATCGTGGCCGTACATGGTCGCTTGACTTTGACCGAGGCGGTTCACATCTACCAAGGCGATGAGGTTATTCAAACGGTAATAAGCCGCCAGTGCGATGGCTTCCCAAACGGCCCCTTCCGCTGTCTCCCCATCGCCGAGCAGAACGTAAATGCGATAGTCAAGCCGATCCAGGTACTTTCCCGCCAGGGCCATGCCTACGCCGATCGAAAGACCTTGTCCGAGCGATCCCGTCGCGACCTCCGCCCATGGGAAGCGGGGCGTCGGATGGCCTTCCAATTCGCTCTCCACACGTCGCAAAGTCATGAGCTTCTCGGCCGGAAAGGCTCCGGCTTCGGCCCAGGCGGCGTAGAGCAGCGGTGCTGCATGACCTTTCGAGAGAATGAACCGATCGTTCGTCGGGTTGGGAATATGGCGGACGTCATAGCGAAGAGCATGGAAGAAAACGGCGGCCACGAGATCAGCGGCCGAGAGACAGGACGTGGGATGCCCAGATCCCGCCTCGGTCGTCATGCGCACACTGTTGCGTCGTAAGCGTTGCGCCAGTTCTCGCAGATCGGTGATCTTCGCCCTCATAGTCTTCCTCACCTCTCCTTCAAGATCATGTCCTCCAGTGCGCTCACTGGGGGTTCTCCGTATCCGAGCAGATGGTCGTGGAATTCCTTGAGCGAGAACGCATCCCCACGCGCGCGACGGTAGGCCTCGCGCAAGGCGCGAATCTGCCATTTCCCCCATGAGTAGACGAGCACGAGCGGATCGCGCGTGTACCGCCACGCCTCGCGGCGCGCGTTCTCCGGCTCTTGATAGCATTCTCGTACGAGGAACTCGATGGCTTGCGAGAGCGAGAGTTGTCCCGTGTGCATCCGCGTGGCGGCGATCAATCGGCCGATGCGCCAGAGCGCTTCGTGGAGTTGAAAGAGCCGAAGACGCAGATCTTCTCGTCCGAACCCTTCGTCGAGGACCATCTCTTCGCAGTAGTGCGCCCATCCTTCAACGAACGTCCCGGCGGCGAACACCTTTCGCACCAGCGACGGACATCGCTTCACATGCAGCGCTTGCACGTGATGGCCGGGATACGCTTCGTGGATGATCGTCGAGACCTGAGCATAGACATTGTGAGCGCGCAAATAGGCCTTTTGACGATCGGGCGGTTGAGTGGCGTCCACCGGCGTGACGTAGAAGAACGTGGGGTGTTCCGCCACCTCGAAAGGGCCCGGCGGATCGAGCGCGGCGAAGATGAGGCTTCGGTAAAACGGGGGCGTCTCGGTGATCTCCAGCCAATCCCTTTCGGGGATGCTGACCAACTCGCGCTCCAGGACGAAGCGTCTCACTTCCTCACAACGCCGACGATAGGAGGAGATCAAATCGTCAGCCGCCGGATGCTCCTCGGAGAGGTGATGCAGGAGATCCGGGAGTGTACGGTTTGGGGCGATCTGATGCGCGATCTCCCGCATGCGCTCCTGCGTGGCGTGCAGCTCTCGCCATCCATGCCCCAGGATCTCCTCAATGGGCGTGAACACCTGTTCTTCCGCCGCAAGGAGGCGGGCGAAGATCTCCCGACCGAGGGCGAATTCTCCTTGAGCTTTCTCCAAAAGCTCCTCGGCGAGAAATCGTCGCATTCCTTCGCACGCGTGAAGAGCCTCAGCGTTCGCTCGCTGAAGCGAACGCGCTTTCTCCGAATCGGTCACCTCGGCGATGAAACCAGGAATAGCCGTGGCGAAGAACTCGCGCGCGCCTTCAAATTCCTCAAGAGCGATCTCGACGAAGATGCGGGGGACTCCATGAGCGGGCGCTTGGCGCGCTTTTTCCGCCGTGCGAGCCAGGTGCTCGCGAGCCTGCGCCAACAATCGCGGGACGGCGCGCAGGCGCTGTTCAATGGCCTCTAAGCGTTGGGACAGCGACGTCGTCGGCCTCACCAAGAGGCTGTAGACGGACCAGGCAGCCAGGTCACTGAAATAGCTCGGATCGCGCGCCCACCATCGGATCGTCCGCAGATGCAGAAGTTGTGCCTCGATCTTCGACCGAAGGATCGCAAGGTCCATCTGCGCCTCATCGGGGAGCTCCTCGGGCACGATCTCTCGATCCAATCGCTTCCGAAAATCTTCTAAGCGGCGCAGCTCTTCGGCGATGGCTTCGGCCGACCGGTCCTCCAACCGATCATCGTACTCGTGTACGCCGAGGGCCGTCGCGTGCGTGGGATTAAAGGCGAAATATCCGCTCAGGAATTCCTCGACCAGATGCTCGAAAGCTTTCGTCCCCTGCCTCGGCATAAAGCGATAGCGTTCCACGATAGCATGAGAGGGAGACCTCAGACAAGGTCGCGCTTTCGCACGAGCCTTTCCACCAGAGGGAGATTTCCCTATAATTGCTTGTTACATTCAGCTCGCAGGAGAGGAAGCGATATGGCCATACGAGTCGGCATCAATGGATTCGGTCGCATCGGGCGCAATGTGTTGCGCGCCTCTTTGGGAAATCCAGAGATCGAGTTCGTCGCCGTCAATGATATCACCGACGCCAAGACCTTGGCTCATCTGCTGAAGTACGATTCGATCCTCGGGCCTTTGGACGCGGCGGTGACCTTCACCGAAGATACGATCACAGTGGACGGGCGGACGTTTCGGGTCTTTAAGGAGAAGGACCCGGCGAAGATCCCATGGGAGTCGGTCGGGGCGGAGATCGTCGTCGAGTCCACAGGGCTTTTCACGAATCGCGCGGATGCAGAGAAGCACCTGCGCGGCCCGGTTCGGAAGGTCATCATCACGGCTCCGGCCAAGGAAGAGGATATCACGATCGTGCTCGGCGTGAATGAGAAGATGTACGATCCGGCGCGGCATCACATCATCTCCAATGCGTCCTGCACGACGAACTGCTTGGCCCCGGTGGTCAAGGTGCTGCATGAGCGATTCGGCATCGTGCACGGCTATATGACGACGGTCCATGCCTATACGAACGACCAACGGATTCTGGACCTGCCGCATAAAGACCTGCGCCGCGCGCGCGCGGCTGCCGTCTCGATGATCCCCACGACGACGGGAGCCGCTAAGGCGATCGGACTGGTGATCCCGGAGCTGAAGGGGAAACTCGACGGCATTGCCATCCGCGTTCCCGTTCCCAACGTCTCGGTTGTGGATTTGGTCGCCGAGCTGAAGCGTCCGGTGACGACCGAGGAAGTGCGCGCTGCGCTCAAAGAGGCGGCCGAGGGGGAATTACGCGGGATCCTCGCCTACTGCGAGGAGGAGTTGGTCTCGGTGGATTTCCTGCGGAACTCGCACTCTTCGATCGTGGACGCCAGCTTCACGCGCGCGCTGGATGGGAACCTGGTGAAGGTGCTCGCTTGGTACGACAACGAGTGGGGGTATAGCTGCCGGGTGCGCGACCTGATCCTGTTCATCGCTCAGAGGGGGTGATAAGGGGTATGGCCAAGCTCTCGATCCGCGATCTGGAGTTGCAGGGGAAGCGGGTCTTCCTCCGCGCGGACTTCAATGTCCCGATCGAAGGGGGGGAGGTCGTCGAAGCCTGGCGGATCGAAGCGACGCTCCCCACGGTTCGCTATGCCTTGGGGCGGGGGGCGCGGGTGATCTTGGCCTCCCATCTTGGGCGTCCCAAGGGCAAGCGCGATCCGAAATATTCGCTACAACCGGTCGCGCGGAAGCTCTCCGAGCTGCTCGACCAGGAGATCCCGCTGGCCCCTGATTGCGTAGGCGCGGAGGTCAAGGCTCTCGTAGATCAGCTATCGGATGGACAGGCCCTCTTGCTGGAGAATCTCCGCTTCCATCCGGAGGAAGAGAAGAACGATCTGGAGTTCGCGCGCCAGCTCGCTCAGCTCGCCGATCTTTATGTGAACGATGCCTTTGGGGCCGCCCACCGAGCCCATGCTTCGATCGAAGGGATCACGCGCTTTGTGCCGGTGGCGGCGGCGGGGTTCCTCATGGAGAAGGAGTTAGAGTATCTCGGGCGCTTGCTCGCGCAACCGGAACATCCTTTCGTCGTCGTCCTCGGTGGGGCGAAGGTCTCGGACAAGATCTTGGTCATCGAAAACCTGTTGGCGCGAGCCGATACTGTGCTGATCGGCGGAGCTATGGCCTATACCTTCTTGCGTGCGAAGGGAGAAGACGTCGGCGCCTCGCGCGTGGAGAGCGATCAGTTGGAGTTAGCGCGGAAGCTCATGGCGGAGGCCGAGGCGCGGCAGATCGCCTTCCTGCTGCCGGTGGATCACGTGGTGCTCGAGCGGATGGAAGAAGAGGTGCAGACGCGCGTTGTGCGAACCGAGGAGTTCCCCGAAAGAGCCATCGGGATGGACATCGGGCCAGAAACTGCGCGCCTCTTCGCCGCGCGGATCGCCGAAGCGCGAACCGTCTTTTGGAACGGCCCCTTGGGCGTCTTCGAGCAGCCGCCGTTCGATCAAGGGACGATCGCAATCGCGCGGGCTTTAGCCGAATGTCCAGGGGTGACGATCGTCGGTGGGGGCGATTCCTTGGCTGCGATCCGTCAGGCGGGCGTTGCTGAGCGGATCACTCATCTTTCGACGGGTGGAGGCGCGACGTTGGAGTTCTTGGCCGGAATTGAGCTTCCGGGGGTGAAGGCATTGACCGAGAAGACATAGCGGGGCGCGTCCGGAGAGGAGAGATGCGAAAGCCGGTGATCGCCGGAAATTGGAAGATGTACAAGCTCATCGCAGAAGCTGTCCAGACGGTCGCGGAGCTGAAGCCTCTTGTCGCTGCGGTCACCCATTGTGAGATCGTCGTGGCTCCGCCGTTCACGGCGCTGTGGGCCGTCGCCCAGCGACTTGAGGGGAGCAATATTCAGCTCGCGGCTCAAGACGTCTGCGAGATGAATGGCTTCGGCGCGCGAACGGGCGAGATCAGCGCCCTCATGCTCCGGGACGTCGGGTGCCGATATGTGATCATCGGGCATTCTGAACGACGCCAGTTCTACGGGGAGACGGACGAGTTAGTACGGCGCAAGATCGGCGCGGCGCTTGAGGCGGGCTTGAACCCCATCGTGTGCGTGGGGGAGACGCTTCAAGAACGGGAGGCAGGGATGGCGGAAGTCATCGTGAAGCGACAAGTGGAAGCGGCATTGAGTGGGTTGCATCCCGAGGAGGTCGCCCGTCTCCTCATCGCCTACGAGCCGGTATGGGCGATTGGGACAGGGCACACGGCCTCCCCTGAACAGGCGCAGACGATGCACGCCTATATCCGGCAGCGCGTAGCCGCCCTTGTTGGAGAAAAGGTGGCTGATGGCTTGCGTATTCTCTACGGAGGGAGCGTTCGGCCCGAGAATATCCGCGCCCTCATGACCGAGCCCGATATTGATGGTGCTCTGGTCGGGGGAGCGAGTTTGGATCCCCGAAGCTTTTCGGAGATCGTGCACTACTTTTGAGGAGAGGATGCCGTGTGGTGGGTAGACGTTCTGATCGCCCTTTATGTTCTTGATTGTTTGCTGTTGATTGCCGCCGTCTTGTTACAGCCAGGGAAGGCTGATGCCGCGGCTCTTTTCGGGGGTGGTGGGAGTCAAACGGCCTTTGGTCCGCGAGGGGCCCAGCACTTCTTGGGATGGGTCACGATCGTGACGGCAGCTATTTTCATGGGACTGGGACTTATCTTCAGCTTCCCCAATGTGTTCGGTCCGGCGTCGGTCGTGCGTGAAGTGAAAGAGCCTCCGCCTGTTGAGCGCCCGGCTCAGACGCCACCGGCCCCTGGAAAGTGAACATCGGCCCTTGAAAATAAGCCGGAGTTGGTATAAAGTTCCTTGTGCGAAACGCCGGCAGGAAGGTGCCGAAGTGGTGGAATTGGTAGACACGCACGTTTGAGGGGCGTGTGGGGCAACCCGTGGGGGTTCGAGTCCCCCCTTCGGCACCATGCCCTCCCTCCTCCTCGACGAAAGATACAGGAGCTTTGAGCATGATCTTCCGAACCGTCGGACGCAAGGTGTGCGAAACGTTGCAAACCCTGGGCGTGCCCCGACCAACCCTGGAACATTTGGTGAACGCACAAAAGGAAGCGCTTCTAGCTGTTCGCTCGCTTTTGGACGCCGCGATCGAGGACATCGAGAGCTGGTTGAAGCCGGAGTCGGAGAAAGGTGTCGAGAAAGTGGAGATCCAGTAAAGGGGCTTTGGGGCGCGTTCGGACACGAAATCTACGTCGTTGGGTTCACTTCGCCTTGACGGAGAGGGTTTTTTTTGGTAACTTCAAATGCGATCTAGACTTAGTGGGTCAAGGCGGAGGGAGCGGGATTCGGTGGCCAAGGCGATTCGGAGAGCGAAAAAGTCAAAGCCCATATCTAGGCAAACTCCCGCTTCGGCTCCGGCGGTTTCCCGGAGAAAGGTCAGTGATCGGGGAAAAGCGGCGGCTTCTAAAGGCCAAGCTAAGACTCGAAAGGAGTCGTCAGCAGCGCGCCGCCGGGCCTCCCAAGGGACCTCTTCGAGGAAGGCTGTAGGGCGAACTCTGCCAACGGGCGGGGAGCGAGTGCTTGCCTCTCCGGCCGTGAGGGCCTTCGAGCAAGCTGTTAAGCTCTTCAATCGTCAGGAGTTTGAAAGAGCGCGTGAGGCGTTCCAATCTCTGATCGAACGTTTCCCGACGGAGGCGGAGGTGTTGGCGCGGGCCCGCGCCTATCTGGCGATTTGTGAACAGAAGCTGAGGGCCCCTCGCCCGGTACCACGCACGGCCGAAGCGCTCTATGACCAAGGGATCGTTGAACTCAATCGCGGGCAGATCGCTCCAGCCATCGCCTATTTTGAGAAGGCGCTCAGACTCGATCCCCGTGCCGATCATGCGGTGTATGCGTTGGCCGCCGCTTATGCCCGAGGCGGGCAGGTTGAGAAAGCTCTCGCGGCCCTGCGCCAGGCGATCGCCATGCGGGAGACCTATCGGCTCCATGCGCGCCGGGACCCCGATTTCCTTCCCCTCTACGCGAATCTGGAATTCCAAAGACTCGTCGGGATCGAGGTCATCGAGTAAAACGCCATCGGCGTCTTCCTCACGGTCTCCCTACCGGGGGTGAGCCCTTCGCTCCTAAAGCCCCCAGGTCATGGGGCTCGGTCTTCATTCCTCCGAAGACGCCTCCGCTTCGGCAGGAGGCAAATCCTTGTACAGGTACTTGATCGCATGTTTGAAAATGAGCAAATTGGGCTCTCCGTTGCGATGCAATTTGATGCAGTTCTTATCGTACCATTCGATCGTTCCCCGAACGACCTCCCCGTCAGTGAGCACGACGACCATCGGGGTCTTGGCCTCCATCTGCTTCCGGTAGTAGTAGTTCTCCGCATGCGTCTGTTCGGGCGGCACGCGCTTCTTCGGCTGCGGCTGCACGACCTGCGTGCGCGTTAAGTTATTGGGATCATAGAGGCCCCGGCCGCTGACATCCGTATATGTCGCTCGCACTGTCTTCTTAGTCACAAACGTACCCTCCAAATGGTTTCTTCATCTTGTTCCCATTGGGGAGAGCAAGCTAGGCGAATATTACAAGAAAACGCGCCGTTTGGCAAGATGCAGATGGAGAGGCGAACGTTCAGCATGATGGTTGAGGGACGGGGGTGAGTCAAGCGGTTGACGTCATCGGAGCGAGGGTGCTATAGATTGAACTGTAATGTGAGCGAGTGAGTGCGTATGTTGGAATCATTGCGGAAGCGTTTGGCGGTACATCTCCGGGAGTGGATTCGAGAGCGGTTCGATCTCGCGTTGGGAGAGATCCCCATCGAAGTCCCGCCGCAGGTTGAGTACGGGGATTTGGCCTTTCCCGTTGCATTTCAACTCGCGCGGAAGCTTAGGGAACGTACTGGACCGAGGCCGAATCCACGAGCGTTGGCTGAGGCGATTGCTGCTTCTCTGCCGCCGACGGAGGAGATCGCTCGTGTCGAGGTCGCCGGGGCGGGGTATATCAACGTCTTCCTCGACCGGGCACGCCTGCTATTGGGACTTCGGCAGCCGGAGCCTCCCCCGGAGCCGTCCGGGGAGAAGATCATCGTCGAGCACACGAGCATCAATCCCAATAAGGCGGCGCATATCGGACATCTGCGGAATGCAGTTCTCGGTGATGCCTTGGTTCGATTGTTGCGCCACAGTGGAGCGCGCGTTGAGGTCCACAACTACATTGACAACACTGGCGTTCAGGTGGCTGATGTCATTGTCGGCTTCAAGTATTTGGAGAAGAAAGGCCGAGCGGAGATCGAAGCGATCCCGGGAAAATTCGATCACTATTGCTGGGATTTGTACGCGCGGGTGACGGCATGGTACGACGAAGACCCGACGGCTTTGGCGCTTCGGCGCCAAACGCTCAGTGAGATCGAAGAGGGCGGCAATCCGACGGCTGAGCTGGCCGAGTATGTTTCCATGCGTGTGCTCAACGCCCAGTTGGATACGGTCGAGCGCCTCGGCATCTACTACGATGTGCTTCCCCGCGAGAGCGAGATCCTTCATCTGAAATTTTGGGATCGGGCCTTCGAACTGCTCAAGTCTGCCGGATTGGTCACCTACGAGACTGAGGGGAAGAATCGGGGGTGTTGGGTGATGCGCTTGCCCTCGGAAGGCGAGAATAGTGCGCCGGAGGAAGACGGAAAGGTGCTCGTTCGCTCCGACGGGACGGTCGTCTACACGGCGAAGGATATCGCGTATCATCTCTGGAAGCTCGGACGATTGGATGTGGACTTCAGCTATCGGCCTTTTCGCCGATATTCGAATGGGCACACGACGTGGATCACGACGACCGAGCCTACGGAGGAAGCGCATCCGGAATTCGGACACGGATCGGCCTATCTGAGCGTGATCGGGTCGGAGCAGACGTACTTGCAGAAGTTCGTGAAGGAGGCCGTTCGCGCCTTAGTTCCTGATCCACGCGTCGAACGAAGCGCGCATATCGCCTACGAGAAGGTGACCCTGACCCCTCGGGCGTGTTTGGAGCTTGGGATCGAGCTGTCGCCGGAAGAATTGGAACGACAGCAGATCAGCATGTCGGGGCGGCGCGGTCTTGGGGTGAAGGCCGATGATCTCATCGCGAAGCTCGAGGAGAAAGCGCTTTTGGAAGTGCGCGCTCGGCATCCCGAACTCTCCGACGCCGAAGCGCGGCACCTGGCTCATCAGATCGCCGTCGGCGCGTTGCGCTATTTCCTGCTCAAGTACACGCGGACGACGGCCATCGCTTTCGATTTCGCTGAAGCGCTCTCCTTTGAAGGGGAGACCGGCCCCTACATCCAATATGCTGTCGTGCGCGCGCGCAGCATCTTTCGGAAGCTTCAGGAAGCGGAAATAGAGCGACGTCCATTGGGGCCGGAGCACGTGGCCGAGATCAATCGTCTCTTGAACGCGCGCGATGACCTATGGACGTTGCTTTACTTCGCCGCGCGGTTTGAGGAGTTCGTCCGTCAGGCATGCGAGGGATATGAACCGGCGATCCTCGCGAAATATGCTTTCCAGCTCGCTCAGCGCTTTAATAACTTCTATCATGGTTATCACATCCTGAGCGAGGGCGATCCGCTCAAGCGCGAGGTCTATCTCGCCATCACCGAGGCCGTGTGCGAGCGCTTGGTGCGCGCGCTGGATCTTTTGGGCATCGAGGTCCCTGAGCGCATGTGAGCCTTATGGGGAGAGAACGCGTGCCTGCCGCCGCTCGCGCTGAGTGCGCCAGAACCAATTCGCTAGAGCGAGCAGAGAGGTCAGGATCAATACGATCACTTCTCCGCGCCCCATGCGGGTCACTAGGACCGTGGAGAAAGCGAGCGCGAGGATGGCGAGAAGCGGTCCGTGCGGGAGTCGAAATGCGGGCTCTTCGCGCCCCTTCCGTCTCAGAACGATGAGCGCCAGGCATGTCGAGGCGTACGTGAAAAGGCGCGCGACGGCTGAGAGCATGACATTCCAGGCGAAAGTGCCGGCCAATGCTAATCCCCATGTCAGGAGCGCGAAGACCACGATCGAGATATGTGGCGTGCGAAATCGGGGGTGAACGGCGGCGAAAACGTCCGGGAAGTCACCACGTTCGGCCAGGGCGAACGTCAACCGTGGCGCGTTCAGCATCATCGAGCTGAGGTACCCATAGACCGAGATGAGCGCGCCCGCACTGATCATCCCGGCCCCCCATGCGCCTGAGAACGCGCGCGCTGCGGCAGCGAGCGGGCGCTCCGTGCGCGCGGCGTCTGGCAGAGCGCTCATGACGACCACTTGAATGAGTGTGAAGATCGTCGTGACCATCACCAGTGCGACGAAGAGCGCAAAGGGGGCGTCTCGCTGGGGATTCCTCGCTTCCGCCATTGGCAAGAGCGCGGCCTCAAAGCCTCCATAGGCGTACACGAGCACGAGCACGGCGTGCAACCACGCCTCGACCGAGAGCGTCACGGGACGAGCCTCGATCGGTCTCATGAAGAGGAGCCCCAGACCGATGAAGAGCAGCAGTGGGACGAGCTTCAAAACGGCGAAGACGTTGCTCACTTGAGCGCCGGTGCGCACTCCGCGATAATTCACAGCAGCGAGTCCGCCGATGAGCAGCGTCAGAAGAAGCGCGCGCGGGAACGGGTCGTCGGCCGGTGGCCAGAATTCCGCTAGGTAGATGACGAAGAGATTGGCGTTGGCCGCAGCGGCCGTGATTCGGACCAACCACGTGAGCCACCCGATCTGCATGCCGATGAACGGGCCGAAGGCCTCTCGCGCGTACAGGTACGGGCCTCCGGCCGCTGTGAAACGCGAAGCGACCTCGGCGAAACAGGCCATGATCAGGCCCATCCCCATCGCCGTGAGGAGGTAGGCGAAAGGACTCCAGGTTCCGACCAGTCCGGCGACGATCGAAGGGAGGCCAAAGATCCCACTCCCGATGATGGAATTGAGGACGAGCGCCGCGAGGCTCCATCGGCCGATCGCTCGTAGAAGTGGGGTGTCCGACCGCTCGCTCATCAGACTCGTCGCCGTCGCCAATCGCGCAAGACTTCTCGCGCCGCATGGTATCCGGGCAAGCCCATGACGCCGCCGCCCGGGTGTGTCCCAGCGCCGCACAGGTAAAGGCCGCGAATGGGCGTGCGATAACGCGCCCATCCGGGTACAGGACGAAAGGCGAAGAGTTGATCCGCACTCATGTCCCCATGAAAGATGTTCCCTCCTGTGAGCCCGAACTCCTCTTCGAGATCCTGCGGCGAGAGTACGTGCCGGTCCAGGATACGATCCTTGAAGCCCGGCGCATATTCCTCAATGAGGTCCATCACGCGATCGGCATAGGCCTCCTTCATCGCGCGCCAATCGCCTTCCCGAAGACGATAGGGCGCATATTGGAGGAAGATACCCATGATGTGCTTCCCGGGCGGTGCGAGCGAATCGTCGTAGGTCGTGGGGATGGTGATCTCCAGCATTGGGAAGGAGGAAGGACGTCCGTATTTTGCTTCATCCCACGCGCGCTCGATGTAATCCATGTCCGGGCAGATGTGAATTGTCGTCCTGTGGTGCGGCATGAGGTGCGTTCCCGGCTGCGCCTTGAAGCTCGGCAAGCCATCGAGCGCCAGGTTGATCTTCATCGCATACCCACTCATGCGAATCGCCTTCACCTGATGCACGAACTCCGGATCCAGCTCGGATTCACCCACGAGCGTGAGAAATGTCCGTTTGGGATCGGCATTGGAGAGGACGCAGCGAGCGCGAATCTCTTCACCATTGGCCAGCCCGACGCCGAGGACGCGTCCATCGCGCACAAGGATACGCTGCACCTCGGTTTCGGTTCGAATCCTTACTCCGGCCGCGCGCGCGGCCGCGGCGATCGCTTCCGAAAGCGCTCCCATCCCTCCGCGCACGAATCCCCATAGTCCGCGATGTCCGTTGACCTTCCCCATGACGTGGTGCAGCAGCACATAAGCTGTTCCCGGGGTCCTCGGGCCGCCAGCCGTCCCGATGACGCCGTCCGTCGCCAGCGTGACCTTCACCTCTTCAGACTCAAACCAGGACTCGAGGAAGTCGGCCGCGCTCTGCGCGAGAAGCTTCAACAAGCTCACCCGCGCCGGCTCTTCCAATCGAAGGATGGCCCATCCCAGCTCGCCGAACTCCCAGAGATCGCGCGCGCGCATCCGCGCGAGATTAGGCGGAGGGCGCCAGAGGATTTGCTCGACCCATTGCGCGAGCTGTTCCAGATGCGCCTCATAAGCCGGGTAAGTTTCAGCATCCCGGCGGGAGAACTTCGCGATCTCCCCACACGTCCGCTTCTGATCTTGCCAGAAGAGAAGGAAGCGCCCGTCGGGGAAAGGGGTGAAGAAAGCTGGGTCTTTGGCGTAGACGTGGTACCCGTAGCGCGGCAGATCCAACTCGCGAATAAGGCGTTCTGGGAAAAGGCTGCACAAATAGGCGGCCGTCGAGACGCGGAAGCCGGGGAAGACTTCTTCCGTCGCGCTGGCCCCGCCGACGCGCGATCGGCGTTCCAGAACCAGCACGCGTAATCCCGCACGCGCCAGATAGGCTGCGGCCACCAGGCCATTGTGGCCAGCACCGACGATCACGGCATCCCAGCGGTCAAGCATAAGGGTGGATCGCCGCATCTTCGCGGTTCAACGCTTTGAGCTTTCGATGCTCCTTCAGCATGCACCGATTCATGACGACCAGCAAGCCGGCCGCTCGAGCGCGGCGCGCCGCCTCCTCATTGACGACCCCCTCTTGCATCCACACGGCCCAGGCGCCGATCCGAATCGCTTCCTCCACGATCGGGAGGACGGCTTCTGAACGACGAAAGATGGTGACCACATCCACGCGCTCGGGCACGTCGGAAAGTCGAGCGTAGGCGCGCTCACCAAGCACGTTCACCTCGTTCGGGTTGACGGGGACGATCCGATACCCCTCCGATTGGAGATATTGAGCGACCCCGTGGCTTGGCCGTGTGGGCTTCGAGGAGAGGCCGACGATAGCGATCGTGCGCGCCTGCTGAAGAATTCGCCGAATCGCTTCCGGATCGTTGACCCGCATATCCCCTCTCAATCAGGCGCCGTATATGAGTAACACAGAATTGGGCGTCGCGCAAAGTCGGACGAGCAATTCCTTCGCCCTTCTCTTGCGCGAGCTCTCGCCGCAGGGGGCGACCGTCGGATTTGCGCGCCGCGCGCTTGACCCACTCTTCGGACCGACCTACACTTAGCGCGAGGATCAAGCGGTTTGGAGAGGGCGATGAGAGGGTTCCTATTGGGGCTTCTCCTCACCGTTTCGGCTTTTGGCGCGGCGCAAATGAGTAGTGGGCGCCTCTCGGGGGTGGTCACCGATTCGCGGGGAGGCGTCATCCCAGGCGCTGCGGTCATCGCCGTGCGAGCCAATGCCGAGCCGATCCTGACATACACGAATGAGGCGGGACGTTACACGTTCACCAGCCTGATTCCCGGCCGATACACGCTCGTGGTTGAAGCGCTGGGATTCAAGAAGGTGAGCGTGAGCGATATCCTCATCGAGGTGGGCGGTGTGGTCGTGCGCGATATCGTGCTCGAGCCGGGTGGGATCACCGAAGAGGTCACGGTCACGGCTGCGAGTCAACCCGTCGTGGAGATCGGCAAGGGGCCATCTCTTGGAGATGTCGTGGATGCGCGCCGATTGCTCGATCTCCCGTTGAACGGGCGGAATCCGCTCGATCTCATCCAGCTCCAAGCGGGAGTCGTCGGCAGCAACGTCTCCGGGACGCGCACGACCTCGAACAACATTCGCGTAGATGGAGTTCAAGCACAGGACAATTTCATCCAGGAGCCGATCAACGTCGCCATGATCCCGCTCTCGGTGGATGATGTCGCCGAATTCCGCGTGACGATATCGCCAGTGGACGTGGAATACGGGCGCGGGGCTGGAGCGCAAGTGGATGTCGTCACGCCTTCGGGGACGAACGAGCTTCACGGCAGCCTCTTTGAGTTCCACCGCAATACGGTGCTGAACGCCAACAGCTTCTTCAATAACGCTATCCCGCGCCGCACCGACGGCTCCGAAGTCGCTCCGCGCGAC